>WBZR01000139.1_pt1 | contig 128257 bp, 126 predicted proteins | sample 5204231 | NCBI WGS metagenome assembly WBZR01 (sample SAMN12412403, study PRJNA552823) | activated sludge metagenome | isolation source: activated sludge from anammox sidestream of wastewater treatment plant... | place: USA: Virginia | collected 2017-08
CATAGCGCACTCATAAGACATTTGCGGTCTATCCAAAAAACACAGGATAGAGTGCGTGCATACTTCAACAATGAAACAACGAGGTATGCTGCTGCATGTTAATACTATTATGAGACGGTTAATATATAATCGATTTTGCCATTAAACTACACGGCGCTATTGCCCGACTAAATTTATGGGTTCAGATTATAAATCTGCGTCCGACCAAAGACTATAGCAATGCAACCGCCAACCCTGTGTTGTCACCTCAAATAGCGGGGGACTTCGTCGTGATGGTTCGACAAGCTCACCATGCACGGATGTGCTACATCATAAGGTTTGTCAAGTGATTAGTCGAACGACAAGCCGCCCGCGCTACGCAAAGGAACATTATTTGTTCACAAAAACAAAAAAAGCCTTACTGCAAAAATGTTCTTCCAAACATCTTCGGCAGTAAGGCTATCTCAGAATATTAGATGCTGAAACACGCTTGTCCTGATGAAGATCAGGATTCGGCATGACATCATGCTTTGCCGTCAGTCCGAACTTATTCCGGCATCTAAAATTAAAGACCCTACACTTTACGTCCCCTGATTACTCAGGGTTTGCCCTTATCGGATTATTTCTCTATTTGACCCAGTTCATTTGTTCGGCAAGAATAGCATGTCTTTTAAGTTTGTCAACTAAAAAATAAATAATAGTATAATTTTCACTGCATATTCCTTAAATCTCATGCTATCGTAAATTTTCCACCTCTCCTTCTGACAAAACCTTCTTTTTCCAGTTGAGTAAGATTGATTCTTAGCTTCTCCGGATCTGTCTGAAGTTTTTGCACAATTTCGCGTTCAGAAACCGACGATTTACTGGTAAGCACATTAAGAATCATTCCCCGAATCTGTCTGTTAGAGCCGCGAAATGGCGGTTGTTTTTGATAATGAGCACTCCTCTTATTGGGATTCTCATACTTCGCCTTCAACATTACCCCGTAATCCATAAGGGCATAATACCACTCACGTGGTTTGGAAGTATCAAGGGTTTTTTCTATCAGGGGAAGGATTTCTGTATCCCTGATATTCGTCCTGTCATGAAAAAAAGCCGTGGATAAATACCCTCCGTATATTCGTCTCGATAAAAACCGACGGGATATGAAATGCAAAAGCAGAAATTGCAGAAGCAGTTGCCCTCCCGATTCCGGGAAGAGTCATGAGCGTTTCTACAGAAGAGGGAAGCTCGCCATGAAACTCTTCCATGATTCTCCGGGAAATCAGTTTTAAAGCGATTGCCCGGCGATTGTATCCCAACCCCTGCCATTGCTTAAGAATCAAGCGGAGCGGCGCTCTGGCAAGGGAAGAAAAATCCGGGAAGGCATTGATGAACGGCTCATACTTTCCCATAACTCTCTGGACTTGTGTCTGCTGAAGCATAATCTCCGAGATGAGAATATGATACGGATTATGCGTCATCCGCCAGGGAAACGTGCGACCGTATTTTCCGTAGTAACGGTAGATTGTTTTCTGAAATTTCCGTATCTCAACTGATAACAAGAACTCTTTCGGCTTTACCAAATCCACCTGTCCGACTGATAACTATTTTTGTAAGGAATGCCTGAAAATCAAGTCCTTCATATCAGAAACCGCTTTCTGGATTCCTGTAAAGGCGGCACGTGACACAATGCTATGTCCAATATGCAGTTCTTCGACATCCAGTGATTCTACGAGTAGCCCAGTATTCTGATACGTCAATCCGTGTCCTGCATTAACCCGCAACCCTGATTTTTTGGCAATCCGTACACCTTCCTGAAGCTTTTCGATCTTCTTCCTCTGGGAAACTTCATCTTTTGCAAGGGCATAATTTCCTGTGTGGAGTTCAATATACTGCGCTCCCGTATCCCTTGATGCGGATATCTGGCTTTCTTCCGGGTCGATAAAAAGACTAACCAGAATGCCTGCATCCGTGAATCTTTTCACTACATCCACAAGTATCCTCTTTTGAGATACAACATCTAACCCACCCTCCGTGGTAACCTCCTGCCTTTTTTCAGGCACAAGGGTTACCTGTTCTGGTCTCGTTTCAATTGCAATATCCACAATCTCCCGTGCAATGGACATCTCAAGATTCAGCTTGGTAAATACCGTTTCACGGAGCAATCTCACGTCACGATCCTGAATATGCCTCCGGTCTTCTCTCAGATGAACAGTGATAATGTCGGCGCCTCCAAGAACTGCCAGAGATGCGGCAGTCACAGGGTCTGGCTCGAATGTCTTTCTCGCCTGTCGTATCGTAGCAACGTGGTCTATATTTACCCCCAACTTTATCATCTTGTCTCCGCAGATCGTGTGGTTTCCCGGATGTCTAAGCGCACCTCGGGTAATTTATCGACGAGTTCAATGTTTTTAGGTAAAATACATTTAACGGGTTCTTTGTAAGGTCCGGGCGGTTTTAACAAGGTTACGTCAATATATAACACAATATCTTCGGCAGTGAGCTTATCCAAGAGAAGTTTAGAGCCCTTCACCCGTACATTGGCAAATTCATCCTGTAGTTTAATTGTATAGGGATACTCTGCAGGTTCTATTGTTTTGATCTTTATTTTCTCAAATAATCTCGTACTCTGTTGTTCCACAACTTGTAACCATACTCGTACGTTCTCCTTGCATATCACAGGTATCGAAATATTTTTATCGCCGCGTTTAATCGTTACTTTCTGGTCGATTTCAATCATCCAGGGGAATGTACGGTTCTGTTCTCCGGTAATTCCACCGATATCAACAGGAACGGTATTAATAGAAGAAACCTCTTTTAAGGCGTTGAGGGGTCCTGTTACATCTACTTCTCCCGGAAAAATGAATTCATTTGCAATACCGTATCCGATGGCCGGTTCGCCATTCTTTACTAAGTTGACTTTTAGCTTCTTGGCTTGTAATTTACCGAGTACGATATCAAATTTTTCGGGATAAACAGAAACCAGTTTAACGGAATTAGGCAGGTCCAGGAAATCTCTCGTTATAAAAATGGTCTGTTTTACCTGGTCTTCGATCATATCCGGAGATGCCTTTACAATATACCGCGCCTGAATTTTCCGGTCACTTATCATGCCCTCGAGTGTATTAATAATATTCTGCGGACCCCGTAAGTGAATGGTAATCTCCTCTGTGCTCTGTTCGAGTATGGTAATACCTTCAGGAACAGAAACAGTCAGGCTCACCTCTTCTGTTAAATCTTCGGTATGGCGGTTAATAGCATACAACCAGAGGGCGACTGCCATAACCAGTGCCATGAGTTTTGTGGGAATATTGCCGGTAAATACTTCTTTAATCACGCACGGGCACTCCTTGCGACACTAAATCTTTCAGTGGAAAGTTCATCGAGGATCTTTTTTAATCCCTTTTCATCGATGCCCCGGTTCAATACTCCTTTTGCCCCGGTTGAGATCGTACCCGTTTCCTCCGATACGATAATAACGATTGCGTCTGTTTCTTCGGTAAGTCCTATCCCCGCCCTGTGGCGCGTACCAAGGCTCTTTGATAGTTCAGTATTTTCAGTAAGCGGAAGGAAGCAGCCTGCAGCGCTTATTTTCCGCTCCTGAATGATAATAGCTCCGTCATGCAGCGGGGAGCCGGGCCAGAATATGCTTCCGATCAATTCACTCGATACATCCGCGTTTAACTTCGTTCCCGTTTCTGCAAAACGACCTAACCCGACATCTCTCTCAATGGCAATTAATGCGCCGACTTTTTTTTGGGATAAATTTTCGACAGCCTTAACAATTTCATTAGTCAATTCCTGCTGTTCAGATTTTAAGAACATACGAAAAACAGGATTTTGGCCCAACCTTAACAATGCACGACGAAATTCCGGCTGAAAAAGGATAATAATCGGAATGATAAATACGGGCACAAACTCTGTTATTAACCAATCGATGGTAAAGAGTTGTAGTTTTCGTACAAAAAACATTACACCAATAGAGATCAAGACGATGATGAACGCCAAACCCCTGAGAATGCTCGTTCCGCTGGTCCCCTGCATGATTCTTAATACACCATATACTACCATGAAGATGAGAAATATCTCACCCAGGGATCTGCCGATCATCCAGCCATTTACATTTTCGAATAAATCAAAAATACTTTCAAACATTAGCTATTCCTGATTGCATCACACATTGTGACAACCTGCACAGCCTCGCGCACATCATGAACCCGCACAATATGCGCGCCTTTCATGACAGCGACGGCAAGCGTTGCAAGCGTTCCGTATAAACGTTCCTGAACAGAAAGTTTCAAGATAGTGCCGATAAACTGTTTCCGGGAGGTGCCGATCAGTATGGGGAAACCCATACTTTTAAATTCCCGTAACCTTTTCAGTATCTCCAGATTCTGTTGCACGGTCTTTCCAAAACCAATGCCCGGGTCCAGGATTATTTTGCCTTCATCCATCCCGGCATCAATTGCGACTGAGATAGATTTTTTAAGAAATGACATTATTTCGGGCAACACATCTTTCCGTATGGGATTTTTCTGCATCGTTCTGGGACTGCCTTTTTTATGCATAATGATAACCGGCACTTGCCTCGAGGCGGCAACCCTTGCTAACTTATTATCCGTAAGCAATCCACCGATGTCATTTATGATTGATGCCCCTGCGTCAATCGCCTTTTCTGCAACCTTTGCTTTATAGGTATCGATGGAAATGGGTTTTCGTATCTGTTTTGATACTATCTTTATAATGGGAATTACTCTCTTAATTTCTTCTGCTTCCGGTATGGGATATGCGCCAGGCCTCGTAGATTCACCGCCGATATCAATAATATCAGCCCCTTCTTCTACCATCTTGAGTGCATGTCCGACGGCATTTTCCGGCGTAGTATAACGTGTACCTTCATAAAATGAATCCGGTGTTACATTCAGGATCCCCATAACGTGTGTTTTGGTTCCGAGATGCAATGTGCCATGAGGATACGATACTTCAAAATACTCCCTCTTATGATTATCCGTACTCTCTTCGGTTTTTTGTTCGTATTCGTATAGCTTCGTATTCATTTCAAAAGTATCTATAGAAGGGACTACCAGTCCTCTTCCAGAGCATCCACGATACCCTGAGCAGTATTTACAAATGATTCATTAGAGGCAGACGTGAGCGTTTCATGCCGGTGAACGATAAATTCAGCCGGCCTGCTGATATTTTTGCGGTCAACAATGGTCCTCCCCGTTCTCTTGTCTACCCATCGGATGTCGATTATAACGGAGACTCGGCTCTCGGCTATGCTGTCTCTGGTATTCTGGATTAATGGATTTTCAACGACGCTGGTAATACTTCCAAATAAGATAGAATCGGCCTCGTCCTTATCAACGATGTTAAGACGCGTCCTGAGCAATATCTGATCGCGCACGGCCTTAGTAAGGTCAAACTCATATCCCCTGCGAAAGGTTTTATTATCAAAAATGGGAACGTAGATACTCCGCACGTTGGAACGTATTAACGATTTTGAGGAATAGCCACAACTCCCCAGGAAAATAATGAAGAAGAATGGCAAAACCAGATAAACAAAAGGCTTTATATATCTATGATTCAGCATTTTCATTTTACAATTTCGGCTCGTGCGGGTTAGGCGCCTGAAGCAATATTTGAACCGATGATTGTCTTCTCCTCATTTATTTAATTGCCTCAATCATTCTCAGAAATTCTATCCTTTCCGTTGCACGTTCTGCCCATATTGTGCCAGGAAAATCGTTTATAACATACCCGAAATACATGGCTGCTGAAGAAGGTTTTTTACGCCTCAGATAAAATTCTCCGATATTAAATTCCCTTTCCGCCTCAATAATCCGTATTTCCTCGATCATCCTCTTTGCATCGTCTGCATGTACACCATGCGGATTTGAGACCAAATATTCCTCGAATCCCTCGCGGGCAGAGGTCAGGAGTCCGTAATTACGTTCCTGTTGTTTCTCATGGTACAACTTGCAAAGCGGTATCTGGTATTGCACGTAAGGGACCCATTCACTCTTTGGATAATTTTCCAAAAACTTCTCGTATGCGTCAAGGGCTTCTTCATATTGATTAAGTTTGAAGTAACAATCAGCTATTTTTATCTGTGCGTCCGGGGCGATGGGTCCCAATTGATGCTTCTCTATAATCTTTTCAAAGACCTGTATTGCCGCATTCTCATTGGTTTCCATTTGCGCAATACCCACTTGATACTCTCGTTCAAGTATCTCCCCTGTTCTTCTCGAACCAGGATATTTTTCCAGTACCTTCTCGTAAGCCTTCAGCGCCCTTTTGTAATCACCGTTGAGAAAATAGGCCCATCCGATGTTTATTTGTGAAGCTTCAGCGTATTCAGATTTAGGGTCGGTATTTATAATCGATTCAAATTCCTTTATGGCAATGATGTACTTTTGTTCTACCACCAGGGAAAGGGCATACCTGTAGCGCTGTTCCAGCGTAGTAATTGCAGTAGAAGGAGACTCCATCCAGCCGGTCTCCTTATTCCATACCCATTTCCCGTATGAGGACGTTGCCGTCATACAGAGTGCGATAAACAACGATGGAAGGAAGTATTTTAATTTTATCATCTTAGTTTTAATCCAAGAAAGATACTTTTATTAAGGGGCTCATATTTGAATTGGCGCCTTACATGCTTTTCATCTTTAACTTTAAAGCGTTGTTGCGGACTGCCTAATGTGTATTCTGTTATGAGACAATTAGTAAATCTTGACGTATTTCCAGGAGTGTAGTCCTTTACTTAATATAAAAGCAATATAATATCTCAGCATCTTTTCTATTTCAACACAAATAGGTTTCTGTATTTTGATCCGCTCTAATCGCTGTGAGTTGATCTCTGCTAATCGTCCGGTAATAAGTATTGCACCGGCAGGAACGATAATGCTATTCCTGAATTTTACCTGGCATCCTTCACACAACACGCCACCTTCTTTTGCATTAAAATGTATTTTAGACAGACGTTGAATGCTGTTTTTACAATTAACGCAACATCCACATTCAGGCGAATAACCCAGAATCTTCAACATCTTTATCTCAAAGGCCAATAGCCGTATCATGGCATCGGTATCCGTTGATATTCCTGTAAGCGTGTTTAAGAAGATATCAAAGAGTGCTTCGCTGGGATCATTTTCCTCTGTAAATTCATTAATGAGTTCGGCTGCATACGAAGCTTTATAGTATTTATCGAGATTATTTCGAAGCGTCGGGTAATTATTTTGCAAAATAGCTTCCGTAAGGGTGTGAAGTGAGGTCTGTTCTTTTTTAATAAAGAGAATTTGATAGTATGTCAACAGATCAATTGCCTTTGAGCTGTATCTTCCGGAAGTGCGCTTGAATCCTTTTGCAAGGGTGCGAATTTTCCCATAATCACGGGTGTAGAAAGTAATTATCTGGCTGGAGTTACTATAATCTGACCTTCCCAACGCTATTGCCTCTGTTCTGACGATGGGCATATTTCTCTGAACAAACGTTGTTTAATTGGGTATGGAAACATAATAACCAAGCTTCGATAGCAGCTCTCCTTCCCTTTGATGCATCTTCTTTGCATCTTTTTTTTGTTTGTCGTCGTATCCAAGTAAGTGTAATAATCCATGGGTTACGTAGAGGGCGATTTCCCCTTCGACCGAAGATCCGTGTTTTTGCGCACAGTTGGCGGCAGTTTCGACAGAGACCAGTATTTCGCCGGCGACGCTGTTTGCCATGGGAGACTCATGGTATGCAAAACTCAGCACATCGGTGGCGTAATTGTGTCCCAGGAAGGTTTTATTAATTCTTTTTATCCTCTTATTATCGACGAAAACAAGGCTCAGTTCCGCATCCCTTTTCTCGATTTTCAGGATGTTGTTGACAAGTTTTTTTATCTTATTTTTATTAATCGGGTAAAATTTTTGCAGGTCTGTAATCTCTAACTTCACCGGAATTCTTCATGTTTTTGTATTGCTATAATTCATACGCATCAACAATATCTTGAACCAGCCTGTGCCGGATAATATCTGACTTGACCAGGTGCACAAAGGAAATGTTTTCGACGCCCTTTAGCCTTTCCTGGACATCAATTAAGCCCGATAACTCTCCGCCCGGCAGATCAACCTGCGTAATATCCCCTGTTACCACTACCTTTGATTTGACACCGAGTCTTGTCAGAAAGGTTTTCATCTGTTTCACGGTACAGTTTTGCGCCTCGTCCAGAATAATGAAGGCATCGTTCAGTGTTCTCCCGCGCATGTATGCAAGGGGAAGTATCTCTATCAGGTCACTTTCCAGATATTTTTTCACATGTCCGACATCCATCATATCCGCTATGGCGTCGTAGAGCGGGCGCAGATAGGGATTTACCTTGGCTTTGATATCGCCGGGCAAAAATCCAAGCTTTTCACCTGCTTCAACAGCCGGCCTTGCAAGTACAATCCGCCTGATGCGTCCACTTTTCAGAAACGAAAGGGCCATGGCTACTGCCAGATACGTCTTTCCCGTCCCCGCGGGTCCTATACAGAAAACCAAGTCATGTTTTTTAATGGCCTCTATGTATTTCGCCTGCCCATCTGTCTTTGGTTTTATAAAGAGGCCTCTCTGGAAGACGTCAATAGTCTGGACAGATTCGCCATCTACCTCGCACTTTACACCAAGAATAGCTTGTTCCACGTCTTCCATATCCAATCTTCCTGTGGCACGAACGATTTCCAGTAATTTGCTCAGCACTTCTCTACTGGTGGTTACCCGTCCTCTTTCCCCTTCGATTTTCAGTAATCCATGGCGGGCAACAAGCTGTATCTGGAAGGCATCCCTGACAAGGCGCAGATGCCGATCGTGGCTCCCATATAAGATGGATGCTTCTGCATCATTCTCAAGGATGAGTGTATTTTGATAGGCTAACGGCTCTTGAAAATATTCTTTGTTATCAGGATGTTTTTGAATTTTAACCTTTTGGTTCATATTAAACTAACTGAAAAAATACGAAAAAAATAATAGGCAACCGGCATACTAACCAACAAACAATCAATGACATCCAGTACCCCGCCAAAGGCGGGTACCAGTTGACTTGAATCCTTCACATTGGCATCCCTCTTGAGAAGCGATTCCGCCAAGTCGCCCAACAGAGCGGAAAAACCTACAATTCCTCCAAATACAATTGACCATGGCAAACTCATCACCCTGGTCTGCGGGATGAGGTTAAAAATGATTGCTATGCACACACTTGATAGAAGCGAAAAACAGGCGCCTTCTATCGTCTTATTCGGACTGATAACCTTTGCCAGTTTGTGTTTGCCATACTTTCTGCCCAGCAAGTAACCGCCAATGTCTCCAAACTTGGAGACTAGCAAAACCAGAACTACTATAGTAAGGCCTTGAGGAAGATAGCGTAAAGCAATGGCAAAACTCAGGAGAAAGGTCACATAGAAAATCCCGAAAATGGTTACCGCAATATTTTTTATGGCATCTCTTGTACCCCGGGTAAAAGTCTGGATTAACAAGAGCCAGAAGATGAGTATAACAATGGTTTCCTGTCTGAAAAAAGGGTAATCAGTATCTGTATTTGCGCGTATCGACAACCAATATGACACCGACAACCACACACCTGTGGCAATGCCGGAAATGCGAAATGGAGAGAATCCGTTCTTGCCTGCAATCTGGTAAAATTCATACAAACCAATTCCACCTGCCAAAACGGCCAAACACCCGAACCCGATATCCGTGCGAAACAGGGAATCGAGCGACAGGATACCAAAGAACAGCGCGAACATAATAACGCCGAACGTGATCCTCGTTTGCAGTGTACTCACTCTCGTAGCCCACCAAAACGGCGTTCCCTGCGCGCATAATCTTTAATCGCTTCCTCCAGATGTGTCTTTCTGAAATCAGGCCAGCAGACGGGGGTAACCCAAAGCTCCGTATACGAAATCTCCCATAAAAGGAAATTACTAACCCGCATCTCGCCGCCTGTACGGATGAGCAGGTCGGGGTCTGTCATTTCCCCCGTATATAAAAATTTCTTAAAGGTCTCCTCTGTAATGTCTTCCAAAACCATCTTTCCGGCCTTAACACGATGGGCAATCTCTTTTGCCGCATCTGTGATCTCAGAACGCCCTCCATAATTGAGCGCAAGACAGAGTACCATTCCCGTATTATTTTTACTTTCTTCCATACTGATAGCGAGTTCCTTTTGCACGTCTTCAGGTAGACCGCTTAACCGGCCGATTGCCGTTAAGCGAATATTATTTTCTTCAATCTCTTTCCGTTCCTTGATAAGAAATTCCTTCAGGAGTTTCATCAATAAATTAACTTCCCGCTTCGGTCTTTTCCAATTTTCCTGCGAAAATGCATAGAGCGTAAGCTGTTTTAAATGTTTTTTCGCACACTCACGTGTTATTTCGCGGACAGATTCAACTCCTTCCTTATGTCCCCGAATCCTTACCAACCCTTTTTGCCTTGCCCATCGTCCATTCCCATCCATAATAACTGCAATGTGAGAAGGTAAATGTCCGTTTCCGCTCATACGAGATTCACAATCTGACCTCGGTCAGGGCCCACAGAAAGCATCTCCACCTTGATACCCAGAATCTCTTCAAGGGTATTAATATAACTCTTCGCTTGTGGAGGAATATCTCTTATGTCGCGCATATTGGACGTATCCTTCTGCCACCCAGGAACTTCCTTATATATCGGCTGACATTCAGGCCTCGCTGCCAAATCTGTGGGAAACAGGTCGTACACCTTGTTGCCAAATTTGTACCCTACGCATATCTTTATCGTCTTTTGTTCATCCAGCACATCCAGCTTCGTCAAAACAGCACTATCCGCACCATTCACCATGATTGCGTGTTTTACAGCCACCGCATCAAACCAGCCGCAGCGCCGGGGTCTGCCTGTGGTGGCGCCGTATTCTCCCCCCTTTTTTCTTAAATGTTCTCCCAGATCGTCATTCAATTCGGACGGAAAGGGACCGCTGCCAACCCGTGTCGTATAGGATTTCATTATACCAAGCACCTTGTGAATCTGTTTGGGACAAATGCCCGTACCAACAGCGGCTCCACCGGCAGTAACGGAAGAAGATGTGATAAAAGGATAGGTACCAAAATCCACATCGAGTAACGAGCCCTGGGCGCCTTCAAATAGTATCTTTTTTTTCGCCTTTATGGCATCATCCATAAACACCACGGTATTACATACAAAAGGTCTTATCAGCTCTGCATACTCACAATATTTATCATAAATATCCTTCCACGATAATGCCTCTGTGTCATACAAACGCACAAATATCTTATTCTTTTCCTCTACGACTTTTTTGAGCCTTTGTTTAAAGTGATCAGGATGGTAGAGATCCGCTACCCGTATACCATTACGAGCCATTTTATCGGCATAACATGGCCCGATACCCCTGCGGGTCGTACCGATCTTTTCATCTCCTTTTTCGGTTTCGGAAAGTTCATCAAGTTTTTTATGATAGGGGAGCACAAGATGTGCTATTTCACTAATACGAAGGTTGTTACCTATTTCTATGTTTTTCTTTCGTAATTCATCAATTTCTTCCAATAATTGGAGGGGATCAAGGGCTACTCCGCTACCGATAACGCAATACTTATTTTTCCTGAGGATACCCGAAGGAATGAGATGTAATACGAATTTTTCATTGTTTACGATAACTGTGTGACCTGCGTTGCTTCCGCCCTGGTATCTTACGATTATATCGAACGATTCCGTGAGTATATCAATGATCTTACCTTTACCTTCATCTCCCCACTGCAATCCGACAAGGCAGGTATTAGAACCCATAGTTGAATTTTCCATAAAATTTTGGCAAAACCCTCCGAATTCGTTGAGAAATAAGCTTTTACAGGATTATAAAAAATGCGGTTAGGAATGTCAAGGGAATAGGCCTTTAAGGAAGAGCTCCGTAAAATATGTGCGCAAGTAATTATAATTAAAAATGAATCGGAATACACTGACTTTTTCAAAAACAGTTCTTTTATAATAATGTGCCCATTTCAAAATAGTAACATCATTTTTATCTTTTTAAATTGACAATTTCCAGCATTGTCCGGTTAGGAAATTGCGTAATACAGGCATCAAGAAAACCGAGAAAAAAATACTGTATTGAGGAGATGTTTTACTTGACAAATCAGCAAAAAGCGCATGCACGTTTTTTTCGTAAAAACCCTTAATTATAGGAGTTACGAAAAATGCCGCACGCCTTTCATCCTCACGACAAAAAACAAAACGTACCTTCATTTCGCGAATTATGGCAACCTGTCGAAAACATTTGGTTCGATAAACTCACTACAAGTTTATCAGCATGCCTCCGCTTGAGACGCTGGGGAATAGGCCTTTGCCAATGAATTTTGAACACCAGCTTAAGACATTAGTTTTCTTTCACCTTGAAGAACATACATCAGGGCGACATCTCCTGCAAGCTCTCGAAGAAGACGACTTCGCCCGTACAGTGATTGCGCCGCCTGAGGGAATAAAAAAGAGAAGCTTCTTCGAGGCGATAAATTCCCGTGGTCTTGAACAGTTACTCTCTGTATTCCAGCAGATCCAGGTTGCTACGAACCGGTTTGACCTCTCTGCGGAAGAAATCGCAACCGTCTATAAGCTCCGATGGAACATTGAAATCTTCTTTGGCTGGTGGAAACGGCATCTTAAAGTGTACCACCTTATCGCAAGAAGTGAACATGGTTTGATGGCGCAAATACTCGGTGGTCTTATAACCTATCTGCTCCTTGCAATTTATTGTTACAACCACCATAAGGAGAAGGTGAGTATTAAAAAGGGCAGAGAGTTACGTATCAGAATTCAAAATGAAGCCCGCAATCTCGACTCTGGTCTATCAACTCCTGTCTGCCACCATGCATATATTCACAACCTCAAAGAACAACAGGGACGCTCTTTCGCAATTCCCTAACCGGGCAGTGCTGAGTTTTTGTCAATAGAAAAAAGCTTACATTGGCACATTCTACAAATGAGTTTCCGGAGACAAAAATTAGTCTTTCATGATGCCCTTGCTACTCTTAGATTAGCGCTATAGTATTACCCTGTAAAACTTCTTTTTTTGTAAGTTTTTCTTCGAGTCTTTCATGTTCTTCGTGGTTAAGTTCCTTTTGGTTGCGGCTTTGCTGCGCCAGGCAAAAATTGCCAGATTTTGATTCCCCTATTCCAGGATAATGACTGCCGCCGGTTTTCTACAAAGGGGATGCAGTGATGACACGGACATTCACCACAGTAAAGATTCAAGAAAGGGCATGAGCAGAAAAAGCGCGTTTGATTCGATATCCGGGATCTGGTAATAAATCTGGTGCTGAAGAATTAAATATGATTGTGGTCGTTGTGCGTGTTATTGACTTTGCATTCACATCCAAATTGAATTACGGTGTGTCCGATCTTGAATTTTTCACCCAGGATTCGGTTGATTTCTTTGGAAAGTTTTGTCGTCTCACTGATCATCATGTCTTTCGTATCGATATGACCGCTCATGGAATACATACCGGAGGTAATTGCCCAGATGTGGATGTCGTGGGCGTCGTCAACTCCGGGAATCTGTTTAAGTCTGGCAATAACTTGGTCAATGTTGATCTCTTTCGGGGTCGCTTCCAACAGGATGTCAGCGGATTCCATTACCAATTTATATGACCAGACAAGGATGAGTATGCATATTATGACGCTGATGACAGGATCGACAATAAGCCAATTGGTATAATAAATAATAACAGCACCGATGATGACGCCGACTGAAGAGAATGTATCGCCCAACATATGTAGAAATGCCGCCCTGACGTTCAGGCTGTGTTTATGCCCGTGTCCGTCCCCGCCGCCTTTCAGGAGGAATGCGCAGGTTACATTGGCAACCAAACCAATCATTGCCACGATAAACATTTTGCCGCTCGAGATAGTCTCCGGGTGCATGAAGCGGTGGTAGGCTTCATAAAATATCCACAGGGAAATCATGAAAAGGGTTACGCCATTAAACAATGCTGCCAATATTTCCAGACGGTAAAAGCCGTAGGTCTTTTTTCCTGTGGGAGGTTTTGCGGCAAAGAATAACGCAAACAGGCTCAACAGCAGTGCAAACAGGTCGGTAAGCATGTGCCCGGCGTCGCTGATCAGGGCGAGACTATTCGATATAATTCCCCCCAAAACCTCCACGACAAAGATGCTGCCGGTTATCGCACTCGTTATAATGAGTCTCTTCCGTTCATGGGACCTGTATTCGTGTTTATGCCCATGTTCATCTTCATTGTGGTAATAATCCAGGCTATGGATATGTTCGATGGTTTGTCTCCTGTCAAAGAAATAATCATTTTTAGAACGAATGCTTACAATTATAAATTCCTTAGTAGATGAAAACAAACATTTTTTATAACACTTAGATAAGTTATAAATTTAAAACCCTGTCTTGCGTTTTTGGTTAAATAGCTGAGGTTTTTTCTTGACAGTGGTAATTGATTGTGTTAGTGTGTTACAAATTTTTGCCGTTAACATAGTTAGGTGTAATTTGTAAGTTTTGAAAGGAGGCAATTTAAAAAAGAGAAGAGATGGGAATCGGATGAATTTATAATACAATGATAATGATAAGGAATATTTGTATTTGATCTAAGTAAATGTAAAAATTAGAAGACGTACAACTTATAAATATTCTTGCTGTGTGTAAAAAAAATTTAGCTAAAAATATACGGGAGAAAGCGAAATGAAAGCGTACAAAAAGTATATAGCCGAGTTCGTTGGGACGTTCGCGCTTGTGTTTATTGCGGCTGGCTCTGTATGCGCAGATTTTTATTTGAGGCAGACAGGTGGGCAGGGGCTGGGATTGTTGGGCATTTCTATCGCATTTGGTGTGGTGGTAATTGCTGTTATCTATGCCACGAGTTATGTGTCTGGTTCCCATGTGAATCCTGCTGTAACGATATCCTTTTGGATCAGCAGGAGAATGGATCCAAATACAGCAATAATGTATATCATCTCTCAGATTGCAGGTGCAGCACTTGCAGGACTTGCTTTAAGAACGCTGTTTCCTGATGCACTCAAGACCGTATATTTAGGGACAAGTATGCTGGCGCCAGGGGTTTCCGTTGGGCGCGGCATATTGATGGAATTTATTATTACCTTCCTTCTGGTCTTTACTATTTACGGGACGTTGGTAGATAAAAGGGCGTCCGCCGGATTTGCAGGCGTTGCTGTTGGTCTGGTGGTACTCTTTGGTACGATGATCGGGGGCACGATCAGCGGCGGTGCGATGAACCCAGTCAGGGTCTTTGGTCCTGCTATTGCATCAGGACAGTTTACCCACCATTACATATGGTGGATCGGCCCTATTTTGGGAGGAATTGCTGCAGGGTTTGTGTACGACCAACTCTTTGCAGAAGTGAGGAAATAAGAACCAAGAACATACGGTAACCCATTGTTGTGGGACAGAAACGTAAACAGAGACGGCAACGTGTAAACCCAATTTGCACGCTGCCGTTTTTTATTGAAGGAATTGCGCTTGTTTGATGTTGATAATGTACTCAGGATTATTGAACGGGAAAATAAGCGGTTTGTCGAACCCGTTGTAACTACGATTTCCCGCGAGCAAACCCCGTTTCACGTCCTCATTTCCTGTCTCCTGAGCCTCAGGACGAAGGATCAGACTACCCGTGAGGCCTCAAACCGGCTCTTTGCCGTGGCCGATAATCCGGAAGATATGATGAAGATATCCGCAACGAGAATTGAAAAGCTTATCTACCCTGCAGGATTCTACCGGACAAAGGCACGGAAGATTAAAGAGATTTGTGATGTGTTGGTGAAGACTTACAAAGGCAGGGTGCCCGATGAAATTGATGAATTGTTAAAACTGAATGGCGTGGGCCGCAAGACGGCGAATTTAGTGGTAACCCTGGGATATAGAAAGCCAGGCATCTGTGTGGATACCCACGTGCACCGGATTACCAATCGCTGGGGGTATGTCAAAACACGGAATCCCCACGAGACTGAATTTACACTCCGTAAAAAACTTCCTCAAAAATACTGGCTTACCGTAAACGATCTCCTCGTTACCTACGGCCAAAACATCTGCGTCCCCGTTTCTCCAAAATGCAGCATCTGTCTCATAAATGTCTATTGTAAAAAGGCAGGGGTGACAAGGTATCGGTGATTTGTCACTGAAGCAAAGATCCTACGACCTATAAAACATTTGGAACCACATAGTACGTCCAGGTTGTAGATGGTGGCAATACCAACGTCAGACTCCTCATGTGTTCGCCCTTTCATGAAAGGGCTGAAGACAAAGGGTGTGGGGCATCTTCTTTTTTGTTGGAAATAGTGTGTTATATCCAATGTGGAATTTATTTCATGAGTGATTGGCTTCATGGGATTATGTATATGTTGGATTGAGGAAAAGGTTTTCAGCCAACTTCTTATGGGGAGATTATAGACTTACGGTGGGTAATTGTAAATTTTTAAAGGTCGCCTGAATAATCCTGATCATTTCCTGGTGAACTCCTTTCGTAGCAGCGATGATATTCCCCGTTTTTAAATATTGGTTATTACCTTTGAAATCTGTGACCACACCGCCTGCCTCTTCAACCAGCAAGACGCCTGCGGCCATGTCCCACGGTGAGAGGGCGCATTCGAAAAAACCGCCAAAGATGCCTTCCGCCGTATATGCAAGGTCGAGGCAGGCAGACCCGCCCCTCCTGATGCCGGTGGCGTGCATAAAAAAGTCCTTGAATACCTTAAGATAGGAGTCAATGATGTCTTTTATCCGGAAAGGGAAACCCGTAGCGATGAGTGAAGTGCTCAACGTTTGGGAGTGAGAGACGTGGATGCGTTTGCCATTTTTAAAAGACCCATGCCCCCTCATAGCGGAATAGATACTATCCCTCAGTGGCTCGTAGATAACGCCCATTGCCAGGTTCCCTTCAATCTCTAAGGCAATCGAGACGGCAAAATTCGGCAGGCCGTGGATATAGTTCAACGTGCCGTCCAGGGGATCGATGATCCACAGGAAGGGTGAGGCATTTCTTTCTGCAGAAGACTCTTCAGCCAATATATCATGGTTTTTGAAATGAGATTTAATGTGACCTTTGATAATTTCCTCTGACTCTCTATCAACATCAGTGACAAAATCATTCTTGGCCTTTTCATCAATCATTGATGGGCATACCTTTCCAAAGTGTTCTTTTAAAACAACGCCGGCTTTAAGGGCGGCCTCTTTGGCGACTTCAAGGTATTTATTATGATCATTGTGAGTTGTTGTCATCTGTTGCGATTCTCGTGTCGAAAAGGCGTTCTTCAAATCAGGCTTTTCCCCGTGATGGTTTTGTGGGCATTCAGGTATTTTTCGGAGGTCTTCCGGATGATATCAGGAGGAAGAGCTGGGGCCGGTGGTTTCTTGTCCCAGTGGATACTCTCGAGATAGTCACGGATAAATTGCTTGTCGTATGAATGTTGCGGTTTACCGGGTTCATAGCCTTCTTGCGGCCAAAAACGTGATGAGTCCGGCGTAAGCGCCTCATCAATCAGTATCGTTTTGTGATCGTTTGTGATGCCCCATTCAAACTTGGTATCGCAGATGATAATGCCTTTGTTGTTCGCATAGTCGCAGGCCTGGAGGTAGACCTTCATGCTCTTTTCCTTCAACTCTTCGGCGAGCTTTTTGCCGACCATGTCGATGACCTTTGAAAAGGGGATGTTTTCATCGTGTCCTATTGTTGCCTTGGTGGATGGGGTAAAGATAGGTTCCGGCAGCTTTTCGGATTCCCTCAGCCCGGATGGAAGTTTTATGCCGCAAATCGACTGTGTCTTCTGGTATTCCTTCCATCCTGAACCTGCCAAATACCCACGGACTACACACTCTACCGGAATTACTTTCACCTTTTTTACCAGCATGGAACGGCCTTGCAGGATATCTTTGTGTTGTGAAATAACGGGGTTGTTCATCTCTTCTATGCGGGTGGTGATAAGGTGGTTTTCAATAATATCGGAGGTATATTGGAACCAGAATTCAGAAAGTCCGGTGAGTACCTGACCTTTGTATGGAATACCGCTTGGCAGGACAACGTCAAAGGCCGAGATACGGTCTGTAGCGACGATTAACAGTGTGTCGTTTACTTCATAGATGTCTCTTACTTTACCGCGATTGCACAATGTAAATTGTGGAATGTTTGTGGTAAGGATGGGGCGGGGTTCTTTATTCATCTTTATATGGCAAAGTTTGGAATATGTTGACTGAGTTTTGTCCTGAGTTTGCTTATACCCTGAAGGTTTTGCTTTAACGATAAGGCGATGTTCAGGTGTTGTAAGGCATTTTCATATTCTTTCAATTTGAGGTAACACTCGGCCATTTTTTTATAGATAAAGGCATTTTCGTTTTTGTATAAATTGAGTTTTAATGCCTTTTCATAATAGCCCAGTGCCTTTTCCGGGTTTGCATACCGTGCCAGATTACGGCAATAGATATTTCTTATCCGTTCTTTAATTTCGTGGAGGAGGTGTTTGCGGTGGGTGGAATTATTCCCCCTTTCGAGGATAAATTCGTACAGTTCAATGGCAACATCGTATTCCTCAAGGTTTTCGTAAGCCTCAGCCAACAGGAACTTACAGTCGATATGGTCACGGTGATTCAAGTGTAAAAAAAAGTCAATGCCGATACAGTCTTTTAATAAGCGTTCATAGCCTTCGACGGCATTGTCCTTGTAACCGTTTAAAAGGTCAACAAACATAGCACGTACGCGCGCCCGGATGCCATCTTCATCTTTTTTTTTCGCGGAACTGGGCCCTCTGCTTGTTTGCAAGAGACATCTGTGTTGTCTGTCGTATTGTTGACGGGTTGATGAGTCGGAAAGCGTCTTATATGCCTGTATAATAATCTTGGTCCTTGATTCAGCCCATAGTTTGTTTGGGCCGTGGATATCAGGATGATATTTTTTGATAAGAGTCCGAAACGAGCGCCTTATTTCTTCCGTGCTCACTTCCTGATGTACTTCGAGAATGTCGTAATAATTTACCATGACTAAAACTTTTACAAGGAACATAATGCATGTAAATGCTTATTGCAGTACGTATCCATTTTTAAGTTAAAATTTGTTATTATTGAAGGTCTAATGCTAACAGCAATTTTATACCCTGTCAATAGGTTTCATGAAAGACGGGAGCATAAGAAACTATTCATAACGCAAGGTCTCTACCGGATCGAGTCGTGCAGCCCGTAGAGCGGGATAGATGCTGAACACCACGCTACTCACAATGGCAATAATCGCAGTGGCGACGATGCTAACAGGGCTTACCACGGTGGGTATCTGGTTAAAATAATAGACCTCGGGTGGAAATGGTCTCCATCCGGTGGTTGTGTACAGGAAATTTTCCAGCCAGTTAATCCTGAAAATAATGGATAGTCCGACTGCGACTCCCACGCCGGCGCCGATACTGCCAATGAGCAGTCCGTTTAAAAGGAAGATGGACATGATGCCCTGTGTGGTCGCTCCCAATGCCTTTAGAATGCCGATGTCCTTGGATTTTTCAAGGACAATCATGGTAAGAATGGCCAGGATATTAAATCCCGCCACGACGATGATAAAAAACAGGATGAATGCCATCACGTGTCTTTCCATCATTACTGCAGTTAAGAAGGTCTTTCTGGCATCTTCCCAGGTCTGTACGTAATATTCAAAACCGAATGCTGCCTGCAGGTTGTCCCGCACTTGGTTTGCATAGCGGTAATCATCCAATTTTATGCTTATTCCGGTGACGGCGTTTTTTTCTTTTGAGCCGATAAGTTCCTGTGCTGCGGTAAGGGGGATGTAGATATAGTTTTTATCGAAGTCATACATGCCCGATTTGAATTTTCCTACAATAATAAATGCCTTTACACTGATTTTGTCCCATTCCTTCAGGGTGACCAGCACGACTTGTTCCCCGTTTTGGATGAAGCTTTTTGGGTCTTTTTCCGGATCGCCAGGCCCAATCCTTAATAATTCGGAACCGCCGAAGGCGCTTGGGGTGTTTTTTTCCCCATGGGTTTTTAGCAGGTCATCAGGCCGATTGCCGAAGGGGGTGATATATGACTCAAAATCATCCACGCGTGCCTCCGCATCCGGATCAATTCCTTTGAAATAGACAAATTCCTTTCTGCCTCTCAATTTGATAAGCGCCGGGCCCTCCACATAGGGTGCACAGGCAACGACGTGATCAAAGGTTTTTACTTTTTCGATGACTTGCTTATAATCTTCGAGTCCGTACATGCCGCCTTTTAAAATAATAATGTGTGCCAGTGAGCCTCGTATGCGGCTGCGGAGTTCCTGATCAAAACCGTTCATGACGGAAAGCACGACGATCAGGGTCATTACCCCAACAGCAACTCCGGCTATGGCGAAAAAAGATATTTTTCTGCTGCGCAAATAGCGTAGACTAATGAAGAGTTTATACATCGGACAGGATTTACATTGTTATTTTACTTGGGTGAATATATAATCCCGAGATTCTAGCACATCTAAATTATTTTAAGCAATGAAATAATAAACTTGCCGTTTTGGAGACGACACATGTTATGTTTTAAAACTGCGGGGGAATCTCACGGAAAATGTCTGATTGCAATGGTTGAAGGGTTTCCGTCGGGAGTCTTTATTGATGAGACGGTAATAAACAAGGAGTTGAAGCGAAGACAGGGGGGAATAGGACGGGGCGGGAGAATGCAGATTGAGGAAGATCGCGTGGAAATTCTTTCCGGGGTCAGGAAAAATATAACCTTGGGCAGCCCGATGTGTTTAATGATTAAAAACCGTGATTATAAAATTGATGAGTTGCCGGATGTTACCCGGCCGCGGCCCGGCCATGCCGATCTGGCGGGTGTCTTAAAGTATCATCAGAAAGACGCAAGAAATATATTGGAGCGGGCAAGTGCGCGGGAAACAGCAGCAAGGGTTTCGGTCGGCGCAGTGGCAAAGATTTTACTTTCCATTTTTGGGATAGAGGTGTTTGGCTATGTTAAGGGGATCGGAGGAATAAACTCAGATAAATGCCTTAAAGATGTGGGTATTGGTGAAAAAATTCGCGAAAAAAGTTCCATCTACTGCATTGATCAGGACATTGAAGCAAAAATCATTGAAAAAATTCAACAAACGACAGAAAAAGGGGATTCTCTTGGAGGCATTGTTGAGGTGATTGCGCATGGATTGCCGGTAGGATTGGGTAGTCACACTCAGTGGGATTTAAGATTGGACGCACGGCTTGCCTGCGCCCTGATGTCTGTTCAGGCAATCAAGGGTGTGGAATTGGGTTTGGGGTGTGACGCCGCCAATAAATTCGGTTCCGAAGTGCATGACGAGATATTCTATGAAAAGCCAAAACAGGGCAAGTCGATAGACGGTGGTTTTAAAAGGCATACAAACAATGCCGGCGGAATAGAAGGCGGTATAAGCAATGGTGAACGGATTGTTGTAAGGGCATATATGAAACCTATTCCGACGTTAAAAAAGTCGCGGAGATCTGTGGATTTGTTGACAAAGGAACCGATCATGGCGGCCTATGAAAGATCGGACGTATGCGCGGTGCCGTCTGCCTCTGTGGTTTGTGAATCTATGATTGCTTTTGAGATCGCCAGGGCATTTCTGGAAAAATTTGGAGGGGACAGTATCGATGAGATTAAACGGAATTACGAAGGTTATCTTTTAAGTATCTCATAAATGTTTGCAGATTTTTCTTGAATAATTTTCTTGTTTTGATAACATATACCTCTTTTCTAAGCTAGCGTAGCTCAACGGCGGAGCAGCGGTTTTGTAAACCGCAGGTTGTGGGTTCGAGTCCCACCGCTAGCTCCAGGAGTTTGTTGTTTGATAATTTTAAAATAGAAAAAGGGTGGATTCCCGAGTGGCCAAAGGGGACAGACTGTAAATCTGTTGGCATAGCCTTCGGAGGTTCGAATCCTCCTCCACCCACCATATGCCATATACCATTGTGGTTAAAGCTTTGATAAATTTAATGCAACGGTGCTGCAATTAAATAGTGCAAATTATACAAAAAAGTATCAAGCACCGGGTAACAAATAAACTCCAATTTTTTTGCTTTGAAGAATTTTGGGATGAATACTGCAATGAAATATAAAAAAGAATAGGTCGTTTGGCAGTCGTTTGATGATGGCGTTTGGGATTTACTTATAATTTTGGCTTTTTCCTGATTTATTAGACGACATACTTCAATACTTAAAAAAAGACGTTTTTGCGGTGCAATTATACCTTTGCAATCTGCGGGCGTAGCTCAATGGTAGAGCCCTAGCCTTCCAAGCTAGTCATGTGGGTTCGATTCCCATCGCCCGCTCTGGTTTGTTGAAAGTTAAAAATAAAAATTTTAATGTTTGACATTTATGTTTTTTATGGTAGCATTTAGGACTTTACTGCTTAATTAGTAGATCAACATTAAAGTTATATGTGGCAATAGTATTCTTGCATATATATGCTGCTGTAGCTCAGTGGTGGAGCACGTCCTTGGTAAGGACGAGGCCATGGGTTCAAATCCCATCAGCAGCTCCAAAAAAAATAGATCATTTAAAAATATAAAATTAACATACAAGGGAAGAGAATTAAGAAAGAGGAGTAGGAATTTATGGGTAAAGAGATATTTAAGCGTACGAAGCCGCATGTGAACGTGGGAACGATAGGGCATGTGGATCATGGGAAGACGACGCTGACGGCGGTGATAACGCACGTATTGGCGAAGCAGGGTTTGGCGAAGGAGAGGCCGTATGATTCGATTGACAAGGCTCCGGAGGAGAGGGAGAGGGGAATTACGATAGCGATATCGCATGTGGAGTACGAGACGCAGAAGAGGCATTATGCGCATGTGGATTGTCCTGGTCATGCGGATTATGTGAAGAACATGATAACGGGTGCGGCGCAGATGGATGGAGCTATTTTGGTGGTGAGTGCGCCGGATGGTCCGATGCCGCAGACGCGGGAGCATATTCTGTTGGCGAGGCAGGTTGGGGTGCCGAGGATTGTGGTGTTTATGAACAAGGTGGATATGCTGGAGGATAAGGAGCTGCTGGATTTGGTGGAGATGGAGGTGCGGGAGTTGTTGAGTAAATATAATTTTCCCGGGGATGAGATACCGGTGGTCAGGGGGTCGGCGCTCAAGGCGAATGAGTGTGGGTGTGGTGCTGCGACATGTGCGAATTGCGGGCCGATATTGAAGTTGATGGAGGCGGTGGATGCGTACATACCCGATCCGGTGAGGGAGATAGATAGGCCGTTTTTGATGTCGATTGAAGATGTGTTTAGTATCAAGGGTCGTGGGACGGTGGGTACGGGAAGGGTGGAACGGGGGAAGGTGAAGGTTGGAGATGAGGTGGACATTGTTGGGATCCGTCCTGATATAAAGAAGTCGGTGGTGACAGGGGTGGAGATGTTTAATAAGACGCTAGATGATGGGCAGGCGGGTGACAACCTGGGGGTGTTGCTGAGGGGTGTGGAGAAGGATGATTTGGAGCGGGGTCAGGTGTTGGCGAAGCCTGGGAGTATCACGCCTCACAGGAAGTATGAGGCGGAGGCGTATATATTGACGAAGGAGGAAGGTGGAAGGCATACGCCGTTTTTTAATGGGTACAGGCCGCAGTTTTATTTCAGGACGACAGATGTGACAGGTGTGGTGAGTTTGACGGGAGGTGCGGAGATGGTGATGCCTGGTGATAATGTGAAGGTAAACGTGGAGTTGTTGACGCCGATAGCGATGGATGAGGGGTTGAGATTTGCCATCCGGGAAGGCGGAAAGACAGTTGGCGCCGGCGTTGTGACAAAAATTGTTGAATAGTGCTTGGGGATGCATGAATGCGTGAATATATAACCATGATGTGTAAAGAATGTTCCAACAGAAATTACCGGACGCCAAAAAAGACGCAGCAGACGGAAAAGTTGGAGCTGAAAAAATTTTGCAGATCGTGTAGAAAACATACGGATCATAAAGAATACAAGAAGTAGTTTTTGGTTAATTCAGTATACTGAAATTGGTAAGATAATAAAGGTCTGTAGCTCTAATTGGTAGAGCACCGGACTCCAAATCCGGCTGCTGGGGGTTCGAGTCCCTCCAGACCTGCCATATAACAAGGGATTGCGAATGTCTTTTTTTGGTGTCTATAGAAGAGGTTTTGGAGTTTATAGCAGGATCGCCGTGGGTGTTGCGTTGGGTATCCTTGCATTATTTGCATCTATTGCATTGTACGGTGCATTAATAGACTTGCCGAATATCGCTGAAAATGCTAGGATTCCGCTTGTTGATATTGATTTAAGTTGGGGGATTGTGTGTGCTTTTGCACTATTTGTTTTTCTGGGATTTTTGGTATGTGTTTTTGTTGCCGGTCTTGAAACAGGAATTAAGCCCTTAGATAATGGTGGGAAGAAGACGGTTGAATTTTTAATTGATACCCAGGGCGAGCTTCAAAAAGTTTCATGGCCTACGAGGTATGAGCTGGTTGGCTCCACGGCTGTTGTGCTTGTATCGGTCGTTGTAATAGGGATATTTGTGTTGGGTGTGGATTGGTTTGTATCAGTGATTATGGGGTACATTGGTATACTTTAGAATTTATATGTGCTCTTGGTGATAAGATGGGGAATGTGTTCCGCATAGCACAGGCGCTGGATTAAGGAGACACCTCAGAACAGTCACCTCTTTTAATTCCTTCCTTGATGATTGAATAATGTGTAACATTTTTTTTGCAATAGTTATAGTGTGATTATTGAATTTTTTTTGTAGGTTCAAACTCGATGCCTAGGGAATGGTTTGTTTTGCGCGTGCAGAGCAATAAAGAAGATAAGGTAAGGGACAGTCTGGTTGAGCTCGTTAAGGCGCGGGGATTAGAGAATTTAATTTCGAATGTTCTGGTTCCCAGCGAAAAAGTTTCAGAGATTAAGGGCGGTAAGAAAAAGATAACAGAGAGAAAAATATATCCTGGGTATATCATGGCCGAGGTTGAAGTTGATGATCAAGGGCAAATACCGAAGGAAGTGTGGTTTTTGGTGCACGAAACGCCTGGTGCGGGTGATTTCATTGGCGGACAAAATAAGCCGGTGCCTATGGCAAGATATGAAGTTGAAAAGTTGCTATCGGATGTAGAGCATAAAGAGGAAAAACCCCGTGCGAAGATTGAGTTTCATGAAGGTGAGAAAGTGAGAGTAAAAGAGGGTCCATTTGAAAACTATGATGGCATAGTAGAAGAGGTGTTGCCTGCCAGTGGTCGTGTGAAAGTGATGCTCACGGTGTTCGGCAGGGCAACGCCGGTGGAATTGGAATATTGGCAGGTTGAGGCAATTTGATAGCAGGAGTGTAAAATGGCAAAAGAGATATTGACGAAGATTAAATTGCAGTGTCCTGGCGGGCAGGCGACGCCGGCGCCACCGGTAGGACCAGCCCTTGGACAGCACGGAGTGAATATAGGGCAATTTGTTAAGCAATTCAATGATAAAACAAAAGATATGCAAGGCATTATAACTCCGGTAGAAATCACTGTTTTTAAAGATAAAACATTTACGTTTGTGTTGAAGTCCCCTCCGGCGTCCGTGTTATTGAAACAATTGGCAGGTATCGCAAAAGGTTCTTCTGTGCCAAATAAGCAAAAGGTTGGACAGGTAAACAAACAGCAGTTAAGGGAAATTGCAAGTAAAAAGCTGGCTGATTTGAATGCTGATAATTTAGATGCTGCTATTAAAGTGATTGAAGGTACTGCGCGTAACATGGGGATTAAAGTGGTAGATTGATTTTTCTGCGAAGCAGAAAGCCTTGATTGTTTGAAAGGAAAGTATTCAGATGTCGAAAAAAAGTAAAAGATATTTAGAGTCGAGGAAGATTGTTGATTCAACGAAAAAGTATGAATTAAAAGAAGCCGTCAAATTGTTGAAGTCTTTTAAACGTACGAAATTTGATGAGAGCGTCGAAGTTGCGATGAAACTGGGTATTGATCCAAAACAATCAGATCAGCTTGTCAGAGGCTCTATTTCACTACCCAAAGGCATTGGTAAAAGCCTTAAGGTTGTTGTTTTTGCCAGTGGTGAAAAGGCGGTAATAGCGAAAAAAGCAGGTGCAGACGAGGTTGGCGCCGAAGATCTGGTAAAAAAGGTGGAAGGCGGATGGACTGATTTTGATGTAGCAATTGCCGCTTCCGATATGATGAGGTTGGTAGGCAAGTTGGGAAGGGTGCTTGGGCCGCAGGGAAAGATGCCTTCGCCAAAATCAGGTACGGTGACGGATGACATTGAGACTGCGGTGAAAGAGTTTAAAGCGGGTAAAATCGAATATAGAACGGATGCTGGTGGAAACGTGCATACCGGTGTTGGGAAGGTCTCGTTTTCTGAGAAAGATTTAGAGGACAATATCAGTACCTTTGTTAAACATATAGTTGGCTCGCGTCCTTCTTCAGCGAAAGGGATATTTGTAGAAAAAGTTTCTGTGTCATTAACCATGAGTCCGGGGATAACAGTGCAGATTTAAGTTTGGAAACATCCACAAAGGGAAGCAGGTAAAGCAATGGCAAATGAATTAAAAAAACTTGTTGTGAAGGAAATAATTTCCAGTTACAGGAATGCGGATAATTATTTGGTAGTTAATTATCAGGGAATAAAGGCATTGGAATTCGATCAATTGAGAAGGGATTTGCGTAAAAAGAATATATATCTGGAAATAGTTAAAAATTCACTTGCAGCGATTGCATTCAAAGAGATGGGTGTTACGGGAATCGTAAGCCTGCTAAAAGGTCCTTCTGCTATTGTAACGGGCGGTGATGATCCGGTGGTTTTGGCAAAAGAAACAATTGAGTGGGCAAAAAAAATTCCAGTTTTGAGTCTCCGCGGAGGATTTGTTGGTAGAGCCGTGGTTTCTCTTGAAGATATAAACAACTTGGCGAAGCTTCCATCTATGCCAGTGCTTCACCTTCAGATAATTACAGGCATTAATGCGCCCGTTGTAGGGGTTGCAAGTGCTTTCAATGCTGTTTTGCGTGGCTTGGTAACCGTAATCCAGGCAGTTAAAGATCAGAAAGAAAAAAGTGGCGGATAATTTTTTTTGCAGGATTCCCGAAAGGTAGGAGGATAAAAATGACGCAGGTTAGTGAAGAAAAAATAGTTGAGCCTTCTGGCAAAATTGCACAGGTATTGGATTTGGTGACTGGTATGACATTACTGGAAGCCTCGCAGCTCGTGAAAGCCTTTGAGCAGAAGTTTGGTGTGTCTGCGGCAGCCGTTGCAACAATGCCTGCCAGTGCGGTGTTGGCTGCGGAGGGCAAGACGGCAGCTGCAGAGGAAAAAACGGCTTTTGATGTGGTTTTGAAGGATGCGGGGGCAAATAAAATTCAGGTGATTAAAGCGGTTCGTGCAGAAACGAACCTGGGGTTAAAAGAGGCTAAGGATCTTGTTGAGAGTGCTCCAAAGAATGTTAAGGATGGAGTCACTAAAGAGGAGGCTGAAAAGATTAAGAAATCGCTTGAGGCCGCCGGTGCTAAAGTTGAAATCAAATAACAGGATGTTTTCTCTCACTTAAAAATACGGGGATAGTATGGAAATCCGTAATTATGGTAAGGTCGATGATGTTATAGAAATCCAGGACCTTGTACTGATTCAAACAAAGGCATACTGTGATTTTTTGCAGGGAGAGGTGCCCGCTTCTAAAAGGAAGAACCAAGGGATCGAAGCGATCTTGAGGGAGATATTTCCAATACAGAACTACGACAGCACCATGTCCTTAGACTACATAAAATACGAGCTTGGGAAGCCTCGTTATACACAGGACGAGTGCAGGCAGTTGCGATTGACGTATGGTTGCCCGTTTAGAATCTGGTTGAGGCTGAATAAGGCAGAACCTGTTGAAGAAGAGGTATACTTGGGTGAAATACCTGTGATGATTGGCGGCGGAGAATTTATTATTAATGGAACAGAAAGGGTGATTGTGACCCAGTTGCATCGTTCTCCTGGTATTGACTTTATCGAAGAATTTCACACTGAAAAAAGATTGCATTCGTGCAGAATTATCCCGGAGAGGGGAAGCTGGATTGAGTTGGAGGTTGGAAAGAAAGACATACTTACGGTAAAGATTGACCAAAGCGGAAAGTTGCCGGCTACCTGTTTTCTGAGGGCGTTGTCTGAAGAATATTCGAATGATGAAGATATTGTTAGGCTGTTTTATGAAACTGAAATAGTGAAGGTTGCAGATTTCGCCTCTGCCACAAAATTAAGGGGTAGGTATACCGTCGACAAAATCGTGAATCCACAGACAGGGGAGATTGTGCTAGAAGCAGGTCGTCAGATTTCGGATACCATGATTAGGGTGATTACGGATTTAGAAATCAAGAAGATTGAGGTAATCAAAAAGATGGAAGATCCGTTAATATTGAACTCATTAGAGTCAGATTTTACAAAATCTCATGAAGATGCCCTGTTAAAAATTTATGCTCGGTTTCGTCCTGGGAATCCCCAGCAGGTAGAAAAGGCCAGGCAGATGTTCTATGATAAATTCTTTGATGTAAAACGATATAGATTGGGGGCTGTGGGAAGGTTTCGGTTAAACAGGAAATTAGGTCATAATATTAATGAAGGCGAGATGACGCTCCGAAAGGAAGATTATGTAGAAGCTATTCGGTACATTATGAAATTACGCCGGGCAGAATCCGGGGTTTCCGTTGATGATATCGACAACTTGGGTAATCGGCGGTTACGTACAATTGACGAATTAGCGGGTGAGGAGTTACGCAAGGGTTTCCTGAAATTAAGAAGAACTGTACAGGAAAGGTTGAGTGTAAAAGATTCTGAGCAATTGACGCCGCGTTCCATTGTAAATTCTAAAGCAATATTTTCTGCGATTGATTATTTTTTCAGTCGAAGTGAGCTTTCTCAGGTGTTAGATCAAACGAACCCTCTTGCGCAATTAACGCATGAAAGAAGGTTGAGTGCATTAGGCCCAGGTGGTTTGAATAGAAAACGGGCAGGGTTTGAAGTTAGGGATGTACATGTTTCTCACTATGGCAGGGTTTGCCCAATTGAGACACCCGAAGGCACGAATATAGGCTTAATCGCGTCACTGAGTATTTATGCAAAAACCGACGAGTACGGTTTTCTGATTACGCCCTATCGTATCATTGATAAGGGGAAGGTTACTGATAAAATAACGTATCTTCGTGCAGACGAAGAAGAAAATAAATTAATAGCTCCGGCAGACGTATTAATCCAAGGGAGACAGAAAGCAGAGAAAGAGGGTGCATTGTTATGCAGATATAACGGCGATTTCCATCACGTAAATTTTAAAGATGTAAATTATATGGATGTCTCGCCAAAGCAACTGGTAGGTGTGTCGGCTAGCCTTATACCTTTCCTTGAGCATAGTGATGCAAACAGGGCATTAATGGGCTCTAATATGCAAAGACAGGCAGTTCCGCTCTTAAAGACAGAACCGCCTATAATAGCCACAGGGATGGAGAAATTTGTCGCCCAAAATTCAAGTATGACAATTCAAGCACTGAATTCTGGAAGTGTAACAAAAGTAACGGCCGATGAAATTGTTATTGACGACAGAGACGCCTATAGGCTCAGAAAATTTGTGGGATTGAATGAAGGTACCTGTATGAATCAAAAGCCTATAGTAATGGAAGGCCAAAGGGTAAAAAAGGGAGAGGTGATTGCAGATGGAGCTGCGACTAGCAATGGTGAACTCAGTTTGGGGAAAAATGTATTTGTGGCCTTTATGACTTGGGATGGCTACAATTTTGAAGATGCCATAGTAATTAGTGATGCATTGCTCAAGGACGATCGGTTTACCTCGATACACAGGGATGAGTTTGAAGTGGAAATTCGGGAGACAAAATTGGGGAGGGAAGAATTTACACGCGACATTCCAAATGTTTCCGAAAAAGCGCTAAGTAATCTTGACGCAAACGGAATAATACGAACTGGTACAAAGGTAAAACCAGGTGACATACTGGTCGGAAAGATAGCTCCAAAGAGCAGGAGCGAGTTATCGCCTGAAGAAAAGCTGTTACACGCCATTTTTGGTCGTGCGGGCGAAGATGTTAAAAATGAATCTTTGGAAGTTCCATCAGGTATGGAAGGAATAATAATAAATACTCAAGTGTTTTCCAGAAAGTCCTATCTGTCTGACGACAAAAGACAAAAGATCATGCAAGAAATAAGCGCGATAGAGATAAAATACGATGAGAGTATTTCAAAAGAATTTACTGGGATGTTGAAGGCAATCAATGAGGAAATTAGTGAGCCTCTGGTGGATGTGCAAACAGGGCAAACGTATATGATCGGACGTGGTATGCCTATGAAGTCAATTCTTTTGCTGGAAGAACGTTTTGATATTGAAAACATAGAGTTTAGCAATAAGAAGAAAAAGGAAAGAGCAGTAGAAATCAGTAAGGGGTACAGTGAAAAAATCGAGTTTCTCAAGGAAGAAAGGGACAGAAAGGTTAACCATCTGAAGCGAGGCGATGAATTGCCTACCGGAGTTTTGGAACTTGCCAAGATATCGATTGCCACAAAAAGAAAGTTGTCGGTGGGTGATAAGATGGCTGGCAGACACGGCAACAAGGGCGTTATTTCCAAAATTCTTCCTGAGGAAGATATGCCATTTCTGGCGGATGGGACCAGGGTGGAGATGCTCCTGAATCCACTGGGCGTACCATCGAGAATGAATGTAGGCCAAATTTTGGAGACTCATCTGGGGTGGGCAGCAAAAAAAATGGGATTCCGGTCGGTAACACCCATTTTTGAAGGTGCAACTGAGGAAGAAATCAGGTCTACCCTTAAAGAAGCGGGTTTGCCTGAGGATGGAAAAACAGTTTTATATGATGGGCGTACGGGAGAACCCTTTGACCAAAAGGTGACTGTAGGACATATGTATATGTTAAAACTCCACCATCTGGTCGATGAAAAAGTACACGCTCGGGCAACGGGTCCATATTCGTTGATTACCCAGCAACCATTGGGCGGGAAGGCGAGATTTGGTGGACAGAGATTTGGCGAAATGGAAGTGTGGGCGCTGGAAGCATACGGTGCTGCTCATAATCTGCAGGAATTGCTAACTGTGAAAAGTGACGATGTTGAGGGAAGAACGAAGATCTATGAATCCATGGTAAAGGGTGAAAACACTCTGGAAGCCGGCACTCCTGCATCCTTTGAGGTGCTTTCAAATGAAATTGCCGGACTTGGTTTGAGCTTGAAGTTGGAGAAGAAAAAAACGGGAGTTTTAAAAGAGGGATAAACTATTTTGGTTTATACGTAACAAGTGACAATTAAGCTTATTACGTAGGAAACTTTTATAAAGAGATTTTTAAAATGGCGGATATAGCATACGATAAAATTAATGAGTATAGTTCGGTGAAAATATCTCTTGCATCGCCTGAGGATATTCGGAGTTGGTCTTATGGTGAAGTAAAAAAACCCGAAACGATTAACTATCGTACGTATCGGGCAGAAAAAGATGGTTTATTCTGTGAGCGTATTTTTGGTCCTGAACGTAATTGGGAATGTTTTTGTGGAAAATATAAAGGGATAAAACACAAGGGAATTGTATGTGATCGTTGTGGTGTGAAAATTACCCACTCCCGGGTAAGAAGAAAGCGGATGGGCCATATTAACCTGGCGGCACCTATTGTACACATCTGGTTCTTTAAGGCGATGCCTTCACGTCTTGGGACCCTTCTTGGGATGAAGACTACATCTCTGGAAAGGATTATCTATTTTCAGGATTACGTGGTAATTGATCAGGGAAGTACCCAATTGAAAGAGTACCAACTGCTGAGCGAAGAAGAATTCAGAGTTAATAAAGAGAAATACGGAGAACAATCCTTTAAAGCGGGTATGGGAGCAGAGGCAATACGGTCACTCTTACAAAAACTTGACTTAATGGCATTGTCAAATGAGTTGCGCGAAGAGCTCAATCAAACAAAGTCCAAGCAGCGAGCCAAAGAAATAATTAAACGATTAGAAATCGTTGAGGCGTTTAGAGACTCAGGCAATAAGACTGAATGGATGGTGCTCAGCGTTATTCCCGTTATTCCTCCTGACCTGAGGCCGTTGGTTTTACTAGAGAGTGGAAATTTTGCCACATCGGATCTTAACGACCTTTATAGAAGGATTATTAACAGGAATAATCGTTTAAAGAAATTGATTGATTTGAATGCCCCTGAGGTGATTATTAGAAACGAAAAGAGAATGTTGCAGCAGGCGGTGGATGCGCTGTTTGATAATACTCGGGGAAAACGTCCTGTATTAGGCAGTAATAATAGGCCGTTAAAGTCACTTACCGATATGATAAAAGGCAAGCAGGGTCGTTTTAGGGAGAACTTGCTCGGGAAAAGAGTTGACTATTCGGCGCGTTCGGTGATCGTAGTAGGGCCGGAATTGAAACTGCATCAATGCGGTTTGCCAAAGAAAATAGCGCTGGAACTATTCCAGCCGTTCATCATACGAAGATTAAAAGAACTTGGTCTTGCAGATACGATTAAGAGCGCGAAGAAGATGTTGGGCCGAAAGGATAAGGAAGTGTGGGATATTCTTGAGGAAGTGGTTAAACGGCATCCGGTATTACTCAATAGGGCGCCAACGTTACACAGAATGGGTATTCAGGCATTTGAACCTATCTTGGTAGAGGGGAATGCTATTAAATTACATCCCCTCGTTTGCCGTGGCTTCAATGCTGATTTTGATGGCGATCAGATGGCTGTTCATCTTCCTCTTTCGATTGAGGCGCAGGTAGAGGCTATCACCCTGATGTTGTCTACGAATAATATCTTTTCACCAGCTTCGGGTGAGCCGATTATAACTCCCACACAGGACATAGTTTTGGGTTGTTCTTTCCTTACAACGAGTTTACAGGATAATCAGGAAGTAAAGCCGAAAAGATTTAGTGGCCCTGAAGAGGTTATATATGCATTGGCCCAGAAAAAGGTGCATTTACATACGACGATTGAGGTAAGGATTGGGCAGTCGAAGATTATAAAAGACAGGCTTGGCACAGAAGAACCTAAAAATAGTTTATGTAAAACAACGGTTGGTCGTGTTGTTTTTAATAATATATTACCAGAAGGTGTGCCTTTTTACAATTATACCTTGGATTTGAAAGGTATTAGCAGGATAATTCAAGATTGTTATAAACTCTTGGGCAGGGAAAAGACCATTAATTTGCTGGACGATATTAAGTCGATAGGTTTCAAGGAATGTACAAAGGCAGGACTTTCATTTGCAATAACCGACGTAAAGATGCCGGCAAAAAAACAGGAGATTATTGATGGAACTCAGGAAGAAATAGAAAAAATACAGAAATTATTTCGAAAAGGGATAATTACGGAAGGGGAAAGATATAATCAGATTATAGATACGTGGACATACGCCAGCGAAAGGGTTGCCGAGGAGATGCTGAGTGAGCTTAAAAACGACATGAGGGAAGGAACGCCGTATTTAAATCCTGTGTACCTGATGTCATCTTCCGGCGCAAGGGGTAGTTCTCAGCAGTTAAGACAACTTGCCGGTATGCGTGGCTTAATGGCAAAACCTTCCGGCAAAATCATCGAAGCCCCCATAAAGGCCAACTTCAGGGAAGGGCTAGGCGTACTTGAATATTTTAGTTCCACGCATGGTGCGAGAAAAGGATTGGCTGATACTGCATTAAAAACTGCAGATTCTGGCTATTTGACAAGGAAATTGGCAGATGTTGCCCAGAATGTGGTTATAACCGCTCAGGATTGTGGTACGACAAACGGTATTACGAAGAGCGTGATTTATCGCGGAGAAAAAGTAGAAGTGCCATTAAGTAAGGTTATTAACGGACGGGTTGCAAGAAACAATATTGTTGATTTGGTAAAAGATGAAGTTATTGTGCGGGAAAACGAATTAATCACGGAAGAAAAGGCAAGGAGGATAGAAGCTTTAGGATATGAGAAAATTAAAGTCCGATCGCCTTTGGCCTGTGAAATGTCTTTGGGACTATGCGCAAAATGTTATGGAATGGATTTGTCAAGAGGTTACTTTGTAGAAGAAGGTATGGCGGTTGGAATTATAGCAGCTCAGTCGATTGGTGAACCAGGTACACAGCTTACCATGAAAACATTCCATATTGGCGGCACGGCCACCCGTTCCGTGGAAGAGTCAGAAATAAAAGCTAAAAGAGCGGGGACTATAAAATTTAATAATTTAAACGTAGTAAAGAATCCTCAGGGAAAAAATGTTGCTATTAATGCAAATGGAGAAATTTTACTTATTGATTCCAAGGGACGACAAATTGATAAACATACCGTGGTGCTTGGGGCAGAAGTGTTGGTCAGGGAGAATAATAGTGTCGTTGCGCACCAAGTGCTGACGAAATGGGATCCTCACATGATTCCGATATTGACAGAAATGTCAGGGAAAGTTCGTTTTGAAGACATTGTGATCGGAAAGACGATGAGGCAAGAGTCTGATGTCTCGACCGGAGTAAAACGAAAAGTGATCATGGAACATAAGGGGGATTTACATCCACAAATCATTATTGAGGACGATACAGGAAAAATCCTGGGACTATATCCAATTCCGGAAAAGGCACATATCGAAGTAGATGAAGGAGAAGGCGTTACTGCTGGTACGTTGCTTGCGAAGACACCCCGGGAAATTTCGAGAACGGAAGATATCACGGGAGGTTTGCCACGGGTGGCGGAAATTTTTGAGGCACGAAAACCTAAAGATCCGGCAGTAATGAGTGAGATCGATGGTATTGTAGAGGTAGGTGAAAAGCGCCGTGGGAAGCGCACGATATTGGTTAAGAGTGAAACAGGTATGGAAATAGAACATCTGGTACCTAGGGGTAAACATTTGAAAGTGCATAGAGGTGACCATATCAAGGCTGGTAGCCCACTCGTGGAAGGACCTCTTATATTGCAGGATATCCTAAGAATCAGTGGTGAAGAAGAGTTACAAACGTATATGCAGAAGGAGGTTCAAAACGTCTATCGCTCACAGAATGTCCCTATTGATGATAAGCATATTGAGATTATTATTGGGCAGATGCTCAGGAAGGTAAAAGTGGATGATGTCGGTGACACGAGTTTTTTGCCGGGGCAAATCGTTGATAAATTCAGATTTAAAGATGAAAATAAAGAAATAATGGAAAAGGGCGGAAAACCAGCAACGGCAAAGCCACTATTGATGGGCATCACAAAGGCTTCTTTGCAGTCAGACAGTTTTATATCCGCTGCTTCCTTCCAGGAAACAACTAAAGTTTTGACAAGGGCAGCGCTTGAAGGGAAAGTGGATGGATTGGTTGGCTTAAAAGAAAACGTTATCCTCGGACACTTGGTGCCAGCGGGTACCGGTTATAAATCATATTGTTCACTTTCGGCAATACCAACGGAAATAGTCGCTTCAAAGGAAATAGAAAAACATGAAGAGAAAGAACTTGTTACGTCAATCTAAGTATGGATGGGAGGAGATATGCCAACGATAAATCAATTAATCAAAAAAGGTAGGAAGAGGGTTATAAATAAAAGCAAAAGTCCTGACTTAGAAAAATGTTCTCATAAGAAAGGGGTTTGTCTGCAAGTGATGACGAGGACGCCCAAAAAACCCAATTCAGCTTTAAGAAAAGTCGCCAGAGTTAGGTTGTCCAACGGGCGGGAAATAACTGCTTATATTCCTGGAGAAGGTCATAATTTGCAGGAACACTCTATTGTATTGATCAGGGGAGGACGCGTAAGAGACCTTCCTGGCGTTAAATATCATATCATTCGTGGGACGTTAGACTGTGCAGGTGTTGACGGGAGAATGCGTTCCCGCTCTAAATACGGGACAAAGACACCCAAATAGGTTTTAACTAAGGAGAAGGTAGTTTATGGCGCTTGCATACAGGAGCACAGAGGTATTTCTTCAACCGGACGTAAAGTATAAGAGTAAGCTGGTTTCTAAATTTATTAATTGCCTTATGAGACAAGGGAAAAAAAGCGTTGCTGAAAAAGTATTTTACGAGGCGATGGGAACGATTGAAAAAAAAATAACTGATGTTGAACCTTTGGAAATATTTGAAACCGCTATGAATAATGTGAAACCACTTGTAGAGGTTCGGTCGAAGCGTGTGGGAGGCGCAACCTATCAGGTGCCTGTTGAGGTACCAAAGCAAAGGCAAACGTCATTGGCAATCCGATGGATAATTGGTGCTGCAAAAGGGAAAAAAGGGCGTCCAATGTTCCAACGACTAGCAGATGAATTGGTGGATGCTTATAAAAAACAAGGGGTAGCCATAACTCAGCGAGAAAATACACACAAGATGGCTGAGGCAAATAAAGCATTTGCGCATTTTGCATGGTCAAAATTTTAGCTTTTAGTACAGGAAGTTTAATATTATGAATATTGAAAAAATGAGAAATTTCGGCATTGCAGCACACATTGATGCCGGTAAGACGACTACTTCGGAACGTATCCTCTATTATACGGGAAAATCGTATAAGATGGGGGAAGTCCATGATGGTACCGCTGTGATGGACTGGATGGAAGAGGAACAAAAACGCGGAATTACCATTACGGCAGCAGCAACGACGTGTGAGTGGAACGATTACAAAATTAATTTAATTGACACGCCCGGCCATGTGGATTTTACAATAGAGGTGGAGCGGTCGCTTCGTGTCCTTGATGGTGCTGTCTGTGTGTTTTGCGGAGTAGGAGGGGTTGAGGCCCAGTCTGAAACGGTATGGAGACAAGCTGATAGATACGGTGTGCCCCGAATATGTTTCGTGAATAAGATGGACCGAATCGGTGCTGACTTTATGAAAGTAGTTGGCGAAATTAACGAGAGATTAGGAATGAAGGCGATCCCTATCCAACTCCCTTTGGGCAAAGAACAAGGATTTAAAGGGGTCATAGATCTTGTAAACATGAAAGCATTTGTCTATTCGGATGATGCCGATAAATTGGGTGTGAATTTTTCAATAGAAGAAATTCCGGATGAATATAAAAAAGACGCTGCGGTGCAGCGTGAAAAGATGGTAGAGGGATTGGCGGAACAGGTTGATTGGCTAACGGAAAAATTTTTGAACGGCGAGACCATAACCAATGATGAAATAAAAAAGGCCATCAGGGAAGGAACGATTAATTTAAAATTTGTGCCAGTTGTATGCGGTTCCGCATTCAAGAAAAAAGGGATACAGCCTCTCCTTGATGCCGTATGTGAATATTTGCCTTCCCCGCTTGACAGGAAATCAATCGAAGGCACGAATCCCTACACTGATGAGGAAGTAACAAGAAAACCGCTCCCTGAGGAACCTTTCAGCGCCTTGGCTTTTAAGACCGCATCAGACAAACACGGCGATCTAACCTTTATCAGGGTTTATTCGGGGAAAATAACTGCTGGTACGCGGGTAATAAACTCCGGAAAAGATAAAAAAGAATTAATTAGTCGTATTTATAAAATGCACTCTAATAACAGAGAACAGGTGGAGGGACTTACTGCGGGTGATATAGGAGCGGTAATTGGTTTAAAATATACGGTTACGGGAGATACTTTGAGCGATGCCGATCGCCCGATAGTCCTTGAGAAGATGGAGTTCCCAGATACTGTAATATCGATGGCAATTGAACCAAAGACCGACGCAGAAAAAGAAAAACTGGGTGTGGCCTTGTCGAAACTGGCAAAAGAAGACCCCACGTTCAGAGTCCGTATGGATCAGGAGACTGGGCAAATGATTATCTCAGGTATGGGAGAGTTGCACCTGGAAGTAATTAAAAATCGAATGCTGAGTGAATATAAAGTGGATGCCAATGTTGGTGCGCCAAAGGTGTCATACAGAGAGACGATAGGTAAGAAGGTTGAGGTTGAAGGCAAATTTATTCAACAGACCGGTGGCCACGGGCAATATGGACACGTGTGGATTACGTTAGAGCCTTTTAAGGGCGAAGAGCCGGTAACGTTTGAGGACGCCATTGTGGGCGGTAAGATCCCTAAGCAATACATAAGGTCGGTGGAAAAAGGTATCAGAGAGACTGCTACAACTGGAGTTGCCGGCGGATACACTCTCATTGATATAAAAGTCACGCTCACGGATGGTTCGACCCATCCCGTAGATTCGTCTGATTTGGCATTCTATACAGCTGCGAGCATTGCCCTGAGAAAAGGTGTGGAAATGGCGAAATCAATATTGCTAGAACCGATAATGTCTCTGGAAATTGTGGTTCCTGAGCAGTATATGGGTGATGTAATTAGCGAGATTCACAGCCGCAGGGCGAATATTCTTGAAATGGGAACACGGGGTGGTCTCAGGATTATTAAGGGGGATGTTCCTCTTGCAGAGATGTTTGGGTACTCAACGGTATTGCGGTCAATAACTCAGGGAAGAGGTACATTTACCATGGAGCCGTTAGAGTACAGACCGGCTCCTGCAAAGGCGTTTAGTAGTGTTGCGTAGGATAACTTCAGAATAATCGGAGGTTTTGACGATGGGTAAAGAGATATTTAAGCGTACGAAGCCGCATGTGAACGTGGGAACGATAGGGCATGTGGATCATGGGAAGACGACGCTGACGGCGGTGATAACGCACGTATTGGCGAAGCAGGGTTTGGCGAAGGAGAGGCCGTATGATTCGATTGACAAGGCTCCGGAGGAGAGGGAGAGGGGAATTACGATAGCGATATCGCATGTGGAGTACGAGACGCAGAAGAGGCATTATGCGCATGTGGATTGTCCTGGTCATGCGGATTATGTGAAGAACATGATAACGGGTGCGGCGCAGATGGATGGAGCTATTTTGGTGGTGAGTGCGCCGGATGGTCCGATGCCGCAGACGCGGGAGCATATTCTGTTGGCGAGGCAGGTTGGGGTGCCGAGGATTGTGGTGTTTATGAACAAGGTGGATATGCTGGAGGATAAGGAGCTGCTGGATTTGGTGGAGATGGAGGTGCGGGAGTTGTTGAGTAAATATAATTTTCCCGGGGATGAGATACCGGTGGTCAGGGGGTCGGCGCTCAAGGCGAATGAGTGTGGGTGTGGTGCTGCGACATGTGCGAATTGCGGGCCGATATTGAAGTTGATGGAGGCGGTGGATGCGTACATACCCGATCCGGTGAGGGAGATAGATAGGCCGTTTTTGATGTCGATTGAAGATGTGTTTAGTATCAAGGGTCGTGGGACGGTGGGTACGGGAAGGGTGGAACGGGGGAAGGTGAAGGTTGGAGATGAGGTGGACATTGTTGGGATCCGTCCTGATATAAAGAAGTCGGTGGTGACAGGGGTGGAGATGTTTAATAAGACGCTAGATGATGGGCAGGCGGGTGACAACCTGGGGGTGTTGCTGAGGGGTGTGGAGAAGGATGATTTGGAGCGGGGTCAGGTGTTGGCGAAGCCTGGGAGTATCACGCCTCACAGGAAGTATGAGGCGGAGGCGTATATATTGACGAAGGAGGAAGGTGGAAGGCATACGCCGTTTTTTAATGGGTACAGGCCGCAGTTTTATTTCAGGACGACAGATGTGACAGGTGTGGTGAGTTTGACGGGAGGTGCGGAGATGGTGATGCCTGGTGATAATGTGAAGGTAAACGTGGAGTTGTTGACGCCGATAGCGATGGATGAGGGGTTGAGATTTGCCATCCGGGAAGGCGGAAAGACAGTTGGCGCCGGCGTTGTGACAAAAATTGTTGAATAAATAATATTTTAATGTTGACTTTCATTTTAGACGTGATAATATAGACCCCTTTTGCGGTTAAGTTTAATATTTTATTTATTGGAGTATTATCGTGCTGGATCAGAAAATAAGAATACGAATGGAGGCTTACGATCACAGGATATTGGATCAATCGGCCGTAGAAGTTGTGGAAACAGCAAAACGTACCGGAGCGAAAGTGTTTGGTCCTGTTCCATTACCGACACGTATTGAAAGATACACAGTGCTCAGGTCGCCACATGTTGACAAAAAATCCAGAGAACAATTTGAGATAAGAACACATAAAAGGCTGATTGATATTCTTGAGCCAACTGCAAAGACGATGGATGCGTTGAATAAGATAAATATGCCAGCCGGTATAGAGATTAAGATAAAGGCATAAATTTAGAAAGTAAATTTCATACGATCGAGGTGGAAGAGGATGTTAAGTGGTTTTCTTGGAAAAAAAATTGGAGTGACGCAGTTATATTCTGAAGATGGTAGCCTTCTCCCGGTGACTCTGATTCAGGCTGGGCCATGCAGTGTGATGCAAATAAAAACTGTAGAAAATGACGGATACTCTGCGGTTCAGTTAGGATTTGATGATAAAAAAAAGAAAAGGGCAACAAAGCCGGAAATCGGGCATGCGACCAAGAGTTCTTCGGAGCCAAAGCGGTTCATACGTGAGGTAAAGCCTGAGGCGGGTGCAAACATCCAATTGGGGCAGAGTATTACGATCGATATATTTAATGATGTTAAAATGCTAGATGTGATTGGTACGACTAAAGGGAAGGGGTATGCGGGTGTAATGAAGAGGTGGAATTTTAAAGGCGGTCTTAATACACATGGATCTACAAGACATAGACCCCCAGGTTCTATAAGTTCCAATACTGATCCTGGAAGAGTGGTACGGGGAAAAAAGATGGCAGGGAGATTAGGCGGCGAACGTGTAACAATAAAAAATATTGACGTTGTTAAAATAGATAAAGACAGAAATTTATTATTTGTTAAAGGTGCTGTTCCCGGGCACAAAGGAAGTTATCTTATATTGAATAAACCAAAGGTTAAAATGATTGGTAAATAAACATATGAATATACCTGTATATAACAAAGAAGGCGAAAAGAAAGAGAGCATCCAGCTAGACGAAAAAAAGTTTGGCGGTCCTGTCCGCGGCACATTACTACGGGACGCTGTTATTATGTATGAGGCAAATATGAGGCAGGGGACGGCTTCTACAAAGACAAGGGGTGAAGTTGCTGGTGGTGGCAAAAAACCGTGGACGCAAAAACACACAGGAAGAGCTAGGGCTGGTAGCAACCGTTCTCCTCTATGGAAAGGTGGTGGAATTTCGTTTGGTCCCAAGCCGAGGGATTATTCTTATGCTATCCCAAAAAAGGCAAAGAAAATTGCTCTTTTTTCGGCGTTAACAGCGAGAGTTCGTGACAATGAGTTGATTGTCGTGGAAGATTTGAATTTTAATGCACCAAAAACCAAACAGATGATTCATGTATTAAAAGCTCTGGGGATTAATGATGAAAAATGCCTGGTCGTTATACCAAAGGCTGATAAGATTGTTTGGAAGTCTGCCAGAAATATTCCCTCTGTTAAGATAACAACTAGTGCCGAACTGAATGCATATGAAGTCCTTAAACCCGCGAAAATACTGTTAACAAAAGAAGCGATAAGTAATATAAGATAGGAGTCGTATTTCCTCATGAACCCATATCAGATAATAAAAAGGCCTCTCCGAACAGAAAAGAGTGTTGCGGATGGGGAAAAGACAAATGCGTATCATTTTGAAGTAGATTTAAAAGCGAATAAAATCCAAATTAAAGAAGCAGTAGAGAAGTTTTTTAATGTGAAAGTAGATGACGTCAGGACGCTGGTACGAAAGGGTAAGAAGAGAAGAGTACGATTCAAGATGGGGAGAACAAAAGATTGGAAGAAAGCTATCGTTACGCTTAAAGGAGGTAGCACGATAGATCTTGGGTATTAATGTAACATTGGTAAATTAGGAAGAGGAATAGGTATCTATGGGCATTATTTATTATAAACCAGTAACGGCGGGAAGAAGACTTGCGAGTGTTTCGGATTTTTCCGAAATTACCAAGACAAAACCGGAAAAGTCGCTTTTGAAACCCCTGAGAAAAACCGGTGGTAGAAATACCGAAGGTAAGATAACGGCTGAACACATAGGCGGGGGGAGTAGGCGTCATTACAGGATTATTGATTTTAAGCGTAAGAAAGATAATATACCGGCAAAAGTGGCGGGTGTTGAATACGACCCCAATAGGTCTGCTCGCATTGCCTTATTGCATTATGCAGATGGAGAAAAAAGGTATATTCTTGCCCCTGAAAATATACGAGTTGGGCAAAACGTAATGTCGGGTGAAAAAGTAGAGCCTGAAATTGGTAATTGTATGCCGCTTAAGAATATCCCATTAGGGTTGGAAGTCCACAATATTGAACTTCGTGTTGGTCAGGGTGGACATTTGGTTCGTTCCGCCGGTGGAACGGCAAAATTGATGGCGAAAGAAGGGAATTACGCACATATTGTGCTTCCGTCAGGTGAAGTGAGGAGGATTTTTTGCGGATGCAGAGCCACAATTGGAAAGCTTGGGAATGCCGATCACATCAATGTCAGACTAGGTAAGGCGGGCAGAAAACGATGGAAAGGAATAAGGCCTCATGTAAGGGGGGTAGCCCAAAACCCGGTAGCGCATCCTCTGGGAGGTGGTGAAGGCAGAAGTGGTGGTGGAAGGCATCCTTGTTCCCGGACAGGCTTGTTGGCAAAGGGTGGAAAGACGAGGAAAAAGAAATCGTTAAGTAGTAAATTTATTATTCGTAGAAGAAGGATTGGTGCGAGGGGTAATCTGTAGTTATAGGATAAAAATTAGTGCGTAGGAGACGCTATGAGTCGTTCAGTTAAAAAGGGACCATATATAGATACTAAATTGATGAAAAAAGTCCAGAAGCAGAAAGAGACGGGAGGCAGTGAACCGATACGGACGTGGGCGAGAAGTTGTACTATTGTGCCAGAATTTGTGTCCCATACTTTCATGATACACAACGGTAAGATATTTCAAAAACTTTTCGTTACTGATGATATGGTAGGGCACAAACTCGGAGAGTTTGCACAGACGCGTATTTTTAGAGCGCATGGTGGTGTGCAAAAGAAGGAGACTCCACACGGCTAGCAAGTTATAAATGACAAATCTAGAATGTAGCATTGAAAGGTTGTATGAATATGGAATATAAATCTTCTTATAAATATGCTCGAATTTCTCCGCGAAAGGCTCGATACGTTATTGATCTTGTTCGTGGGAAATCGGTTAATGATGCATTGAGAATTTTGAGGGTAACGCACAAACGGCCTTCGTACATGATTGATAAGGTAATCAGGGCAGCGGTTGCAGCTGCAAATGAAAGTCTTGATGTAGACATTGAATCATTGTACGTTTCACAGGCCCTTGTGGATACTGGGCCTAGCAGGAAATGGCAACGTCCGAGACCTCGTGGCATGTCAGCTCGTATTTTAAAACGCACGAGTCATATTACGATAGTATTGACCGAAAAGGCTAATGGTACAAATGTTAAGAATAAATGAGGAGATGAAATGGGTCAAAAAGTTTGCCCAATAGGTTTAAGGCTAGGTATTACGCAAAATTGGAAGTCTCTATGGTATGCAGATAAGAAAGATTTTGGCACCTTGCTCGTTGAAGACCAAAAGATACGGAAGGTAATTAAAAAAAATTATAGTTTTGCAGGGATTCCGTTTATAGAGATAGAAAGAACCAGACAAGATGCAAAGGTAACTTTGCATACAGCACGTCCTGGCCTGATTATCGGGAGAAAAGGTGCTGAAGTTGATAAACTGAAAGAAGAGATAAAAAGACTAACCGGTCGTGAAGTTGTTATAAAAATCAAAGAAATCACAAAACCTGAACTATATGCACAACTGGTCGCCGAAAATATCGCCGAACAGCTGGAAAAGCGCGCAGCCTTTAGGCGGGCTATGAAAAAAGCAATGGATGCCTCTGTTGATGCTGGAGCAAAGGGCGTAAAGATGCAAGTTGCTGGTAGATTGGGCGGTGCAGAGATTGCCAGAACAGAAAAAATGGCTTATGGCAGTATACCTTTGCATACGTTAAGGGCTGATGTCGATTATGGTTTTGCAGAAGCTAAAACTGCGTACGGAGTAATAGGGGTAAAGGTGTGGATTTATAAAGGTTTAATTAGTTCTGAGAAGGAGAAGAGATATGCGCCTAATGCCAAAGAGGGTGAAGTTCAGGAAGTCGCAAAGGCAGAAAATTAAAGGAAATGCTACAAGATGTAACACTGTAGCCTTTGGCGAATTTGGTTTGCAGTCTTTGGAACCAGGCTGGATAACAGCTCAGCAGATTGAGGCGGGTAGAGTCTCGGCTTCTCAGTATCTTCCGCGAGAGGGCAAGCTCATCATACGGATTTTTCCACATAAATCCATTACATCAAAACCAATAGAAACACGTATGGGCAAGGGAAAGGGCGAACCTGAATTCTGGGTTGCCGTTGTAAAGCCTGGAACGATGCTGTATGAGCTGGGTGGTATTAATGAAGAAATAGCCCGGCAAACATTTAACAGGATAGCTCATAAAATGCCGATTAAAGTAAGGCTTGTACACAGGAGGAAGGTAATTTGAAAGCTGGTGAAATCAGAAACAAAGCGAAGCAGGAGATTTTAGATGAGATTGATTCGTGCCGGCGCGAATTACTTAACATTCGTTTTCAATGGCAGGCAGGTGAGACCAGGAATCCAGCTCAAAGAAAAAGAATCAAAAGGGATATCGCAAGATTAGAAACTATCCTCAGAGAGATGGATTTAGGCATCACTAAACACCTCTTAAGGAAGGAGTAAATGAAGGATGAGTGATGAAACAAAAAGAGGCAGGAGAAGGAAGGTAGTTGGTATGGTGGTGGGGGATAAGATGCAAAAAACAATAGTAGTTGAAGTCGCGCGTCTTATAAAACATACCCGGTATGGTAAGTATCTAAAAAGGTCTACGATATACAAAACACATGATGAGAAGAGTCAGGCGAAAGTTGGTGATAAGGTAGAGATTGTAGAAACAAGGCCATTGAGTAAAACTAAAAGTACTAAATTAGTCCGTATCATTGAAAAGGCAAAGCAATAAATAGGACGGGAGTTTTTTAAAATGATAATGGAGCAAACAAAGCTGGATATTGCTGATAATAGCGGCGCAAAAAAAGCTACGTGTATTAAGGTGTTGGGGGGAACGAGCCGAAAATATGCAACGGTGGGAGATATTATTGTGGCTGCTGTAAAGAAAGCAATCCCAGAAGGAGTGGTAAAAAAGGGGGATGTGGTGCGTGGGGTTGTGGTAAGGACAAAAAAAAATGTTCGCAGGGACGACGGTTCATATTTAAAGTTTGATAAGAATGCAATTGTTATTATAGATAATGATGGTAATCCAAGAGGGACGCGTATTTTTGGGGCTGTGGCCAGGGAGTTAAGGCAAAAGAATTTTATGAAGATAGTTTCTTTGGCTGCTGAGGTGGTATAAATTAATTCGCTTAAGGGAAGCAGGAATTGTTGTTTTTGGAGATGGTTATGCATGTTCGTACGAATGATTTAGTGGCAGTGATGGCCGGCAATGAGAAAGGGAAGACGGGGAAGATAATAAAAGTTTTGCGAGATAAGAAACGGGTGATCATAAAAGGTGTGAATCTGGTGTATAAGCATACCAAACCAAGCCAAAAAAATCCACAGGGGGGGAGAATAGAGAAGGAGGCTTCAATAGCTGTTGCGAACGTGTTGCATGTTTGTCAAAATAAAGACTGTAAGAAGTATAATATGGGTGTTAGGGCGAAAAAAAAGATATTGGAAAGCGGTGGTAAGCTTCGAGTGTGTGTTTATTGCAGTTCCGAAATAATGTCGGCAGAATAATGATTTTGGGGTTCAAAATATGGCAAGATTGTTAGAAAAATATAAACAGCAAGTTGTGCAACAGCTTTTAGAGAAATTTCGGTATAAAAACAAATTATCCGTGCCGAAGATTCAGAAAATAGTCGTAAATATGGGTGTTGGCAGGGCTACTGAAAATAAAAAGCTCATCGAGGAGGCAACGAAGCATCTTGCTGTAATTACCGGGCAAAAGCCGCTTATTACAAAGGCCAAAAAAGCTGTTGCCGGTTTTAAATTAAGACAGGGTCAGGCGATTGGATGTAAAGTAACGCTTCGCGGGAAAAGGATGTTTGAATTTTTGGACCGTTTAATCAGTATCGTACTGCCGAGAATAAGAGATTTCAGAGGTCTTTCTGCAAAATCTTTTGATGGGCGGGGAAACTATACGATAGGTCTTACAGAGCAGATTGTGTTCCCGGAGATAAGCGTTGATGCCGTTGAGTTTGTTCAGGGAATGGATATTTCTCTGGTAATTACGGGCGATTCGAATGAGCAATCGCGTGAGTTATTAAGATTGTTAGGGATGCCTTTTGGGTTAGAATAGGGAGTATGAATGGCAAGGAAATGTCTAATAGAAAAGTCGAAAAAAGAGCCTAAATATACAACAAGAAAGTATAATAGATGTAAACTCTGTGGTCGTCGCAGGGCGTATTATCGCAGATTTCAAATCTGCAGGCTTTGTTTTAGAAAGCTTGCTTCAAAGGGTGAGATACCTGGAGTAAAAAAGGCGAGCTGGTAGAAAGATATTCAGTTAAGAATAAATTTAAAAACTGTATAAAAGAATAAGGAATAGAATGATGTGTATGACAGATCCAATTTCAGATATGTTTACGCGTATTAGAAATGCAAATATGATTCGGCGAGAAAGTGTAGATATCCCATCGTCGAAGATGAAGCTATCAATTTTGAAAATACTGAAAGAAGAAGGTTTTATAAATGAATTCAAGGAGATGCCGAGTGAGAATAAACAAAGTGCGATCCGGGTTTATCTAAAGTATGGACCATTGAGACAGCAAATAATAAATAGGATTGAAAAGGTAAGTAAGTCAAGCAGGCGGATTTATAAGAGGTCGAAGGATGTTGTTAAAATTTTTGGAGGTATTGGGATTGCGATATACTCAACATCAAAGGGAATGATGAGTGATAAAGAATGCAGAAAACAAAAAATAGGCGGTGAGCTTATCTGTATCGTGTCGTAATAGGTTTTGATGGATAGAGGTTTGATATGTCAAGAATAGGAAAACAGCCCGTTAAAGTACCAAACGAAGTAAAATTGTCGATAACTGGTAACACAGTGAATATTGAAGGTCCAAAAGGAAAATTAAGTCAATCACTTCACCCCGATATTACCATTGAGCACAACCAATCAGAGAGACATATTTTAGTTAAGAGACGTTCAGACGAAAAATATTATAAAGCCATGCATGGTTTGACTCGCGCGCTTATTGCTAACATGGTTTTTGGTGTGACAAAAGGATATTCCAAAAATCTTGAAATTGTTGGGCTTGGGTATAATGCTAAGGTACAGGGTAAGGATCTTGTATTGCAGCTTGGTTATACACATCCAGTTCATTTGGAAATTCCCAAGGGAATAAAAGTTGATGTGACAAACCCAACAAATCCTGCAAAACTTACAATTTCAGGGCCGGATAAACAAATGGTAGGGCAATTTTCTGCTGTTATCAGGAGCATGAAGCCTCCTGAACCGTATAAGGGGATGGGAATTAAATACGAGGGTGAGGTTATCAGGAGGAAAGCTGGAAAGGCATTCACATCGGGTGCTGCATAGCGGTTTATTTTAAAGGGTTATCTATGAATCAAGTAAAAGAAAAATTACGCAAAAGAGTGCGACGCCATCTTAGGATTAGACGGAAAATAGTTGGGACTGGCGAAAGGCCTCGCTTAAGTGTCTGCCGAACTTTGAAACATATTTATTGCCAGATAATTAATGATATAGAAGGAAAGACGCTGGCGGCAGCATCGACGCAATCTCCAGATGTTCGATCGCAGATACGGTATGGGGGGAACGTAAAGGCAGCTGAGATTGTTGGGAAGAAGATTGCAGAGGCGGCGCAAAGCAAAGGGATCGTAAAAGTAGTATTTGATAAGGGTGGTTATAAGTACCACGGCAGGATAAAGGCTTTAGCAGAAAGTGCACGAAGGCACAATTTGAGTTTCTAAAAGCTGATTCTTACAAGGAGATTCATTTGGCACGTTTGGATGAACCGAAAAATTTAGAAGAGACTGTTGTTCGGGTTAATCGTTGTACAACGGTAACAAAAGGTGGGAAGTCGATGAGTTTTAGTGCCCTTGTGGTCGTTGGAGACAAAAAGGGAAGTGTGGGAATCGGTTTTGGAAAGGCACGTGAGGTACCGAACGCTGTCAGTAAAGCCGTTAAGGAAGCTAAAAAACAAATGGTAAAAATTCCTTTGAAAGGGGATACGATACCACATACAGTGTGTGGAAGATATAAGGCTGCAAATATTTTTTTAAAGCCAGCGTCACCGGGGACCGGGATTAAAGCAGGAGCGTCGGCGCGGGCCGTAATAGAGTCAGCAGGGATTAAGAATATTTTGACAAAATGTTATGGGAAGAGGAATCCACTAAATGTGGCCAAAGCCACATTGACGGGATTGAAAGCCTTAAAAACCAAGCAAGAGGTTGAAGAATTACGGGGAGTGAAGCTAGAATGAATTTTATGGATATAAAGGCATTGCCTTTTAACAGGGAACGTAAAAAAAGAGTTGGTCGCGGCAGGGGTTCCGGGATGGGGAAAACCGCTTGTAGGGGTGGTAAAGGTGCAACCGCAAGGTCAGGAAATGAAACGCAGATACTATTTGAAGGTGGGCAAACACCACTTTTCCGCAGATTACCGAAGAGAGGCTTTAACAATCCATTTAAAAAGAAGTATGCCATTGTTAACATAAGCGATATTGCTGCGCGCTTTGATAAAGGTGCAATTGTAAATGCAGACAAGTTAAAAGAGGCAGGGATTATTAAAAAAGTTTTGGATGGCATAAAGGTACTCGGAGATGGTGAGCTAAAAATACCTTTAACGGTTATTGCACATAAATTCAGCAAAGCAGCTATTGAAAAGATTAAAATAGTTGGTGGAGAAATAAAGGTCTTATCATGATTGAGCAGTTTGGAAATATTTTTCGAATTCCGGAGTTACGAAAGAAGGTATTGATTACCCTTGGACTCATTGCGTTATGTCGTGTTGGGGTTTATATTCCAATTCCGGGAATTGATACAACAGTATTGAAGGGATATTTTCATCAATTTACACAAACAGGGATTGGTCAGTTACTGGGATTGGTTGATATGTTTGCTGGTGGTGCTCTGACATCTGGTGCAATTTTTGGGCTTGGCGTCATGCCGTACATCAGTGCGTCTATCATCTTCCAGTTGTTGGTGGGCGTAGTGCCTTATTTAGAAAAGTTGCAAAAAGAGGGTGAGGTGGGAAGAAAAAGAATTAATCAATACACTCGGCTTGCAACGGTGGGCTTATGCCTCTTTCAAGCATTTGTGATGACACGGACGCTTTATACGGTTGAATTTAATGGTGTTCCGGTCATTCCTGTTTATCTTCAGGGTCTTGGATTTCAGGCAATGGCAGCACTTCTCTTGACGACCGGCACGATGACTTTGATGTGGATTGGAGAGCAAATTGAAGAATATGGGATTGGAAGCGGGATATCAATCGTGATTATGGTGGGCATCATTGACCGGTTGCCATGGGCCTTTTCTCAGGTAATACAGAATTTTACCTTTTCTGTAACACCCGCTGAACATCAGATTGGTATTGTGAAACTAGTCATTTTGCTGGCCATGTTTCTTGCAATTGTCGGTGGAGTCGTTTATATCACACAGGGACAGAGGCGCATTCCGGTGCAACAAGCGAAACACACACGCGGGAGAAAGGTATATGGCGGGCAAAGACATTTTTTGCCGCTTCGTGTGAATCAAGCAGGTGTAATGCCTATTATTTTTGCACAGTCATTGCTAATTTTTCCTGCCGCAATTATGCAGGGTATTCAGGTTAGATTGGAACCAGGAAGTTTTGGGTATTGGATTACCTCCCGTTTGTCTGAAATTTTACAAGGCGGTGTCATTTATGTTGTAATATACATTTTCCTTATAACATTTTTTTGTTATTTTTGGACTGCGATACAATTTAATCCGAAAGAAATGTCCAATAACATGAAAGATTACGGAAGTTTTATACCAGGTATCAGGCCTGGTCACAGGACAGCCGAATATTTGGAAGGGATTATGGGTAAAATCACATTGGCTGGTGCAGCTTTTTTGGCTTTAATTGCGATTTTACCGAAACTTGTAGCGGGTGGTTTTGAGCTTAATCGCGCTATAGCTGGTTTTTATGGAGGGACCGGTCTTCTTATTATTGTGGGTGTGGCGCTTGATATGGTCCAAAGAATAGAATCCCACATGATTATGAGGCAATATAGCGGTTTTTTGAGTGGCGGTAGCCGAATTCGAGGAAGAATGGGATGAGGATTGTGTTTCTGGGACCTCCCGGTGCCGGCAAAGGTACACAGGCAGAAACCATCAGTAAAGAAGAAAAGATTCCCCACATCTCTTCCGGAAATTTATTAAGAGAAGCGGTTGAAGCTGGCACAGAGACAGGAGTGAAAGCACGGTACTATATAGAGAAAGGATTGCTGGTACCCGACCAAATCGTAGTTGATATTATCAAAGATCGCATCTTAAAAAACGATTGTAAGCGTGGATTCATATTAGATGGATTTCCTCGGACATTATCCCAGGCAAGGGTATTGGATGAGATGTTGAAAAATCTCGGAAGCAGATTAGACTTGGTACTCTATTTTGCCGTTTCCAAGGAGAGCGTGGTTCTCAGGTTGTCGGGGAGAAGGATTTGTACCAACTGCGGGGCAAATTATCATACTACTTATGTTCCACCTTCAATAGAAGGCATTTGCAACAAATGTGGCGGAAGGTTAAATCATCGTGCAGATGATAAGCCGGAAACTGTTCTAGAACGGTTAAGAGTTTATAGTGAACAGACTGAAGATGTGGTTGAATATTATAAAAAAAGTGGCATTTTAAAAGAGATCCAGTCAGACGTCAGTATAGAAATAATTACTAAAACCGTATTGGATTTCATTAAGTGTATTTTGCCGGATAGAGACAAGTATAATATGAGGGTAATCTGAGTTGATAATTCGTAAATCACCCCGTGAAATTGAACTCATGAGGATGGCGGGAAAGATTACGGCAGATGCTCTGAGATTGGCAAAAGAGGTTGCAAGAACGGACGTAACGACCGATTATCTTAATGCAGAACTTGAAAAATATATTATAAGTCGTGGTGGTGTGCCGATTTTCAAAGGCTACAGAGGATTTCCAAAAAGCATCTGCACATCGATAAATGAAGAAGTAGTTCACGGTATACCAGGTCAGAGAAAATTGAGAAACGGGGATATCCTCAGCATAGATGTGGGTGTCGGTTATCGTAAATACGTGGCCGATGCCGCTTTGACAATACCAATTGGAGAAGTTACAGACGATGCTAGACGGCTCATTGACACCTGTGAAAAATCGCTTTATTTAGCGATTCATGTCATAAAATCAAATGAAAAACTTTCTTTGATTTCAAGGACAATACAGGAATACGTAGAAAAAGAGGGTTATTCTGTTATAAGAAATTACACAGGTCATGGAATAGGCAGATGTATGCATGAAGACCCGCAGGTGCCGAATTTTGTGAGTAAATCACTATTAGAAGCGGATGAAATTTTGATGCAGGGAGTGACAATTGCGATTGAGCCTATGATATGTATGGGTGGTTATGATACTGAAGTGTTAAACAATAAATGGACGGTGGTGACGAAAGACAGAAAATTGTCTGCACATTTTGAACACACAGTAGTAATTACCGAAGATGGGGCAGAAATTCTGACTCGGTAGTAAGAATATTTCCATTAATATAAGAGAGATGGCCAAAGAAGAACCAATCAGAGTCGAAGCTACGGTAAAAGAGGCACTTCCTAACGCGATGTTTTGGGTGGAGTTGCAGAATGGGCACAGGGTGCTTGCGCATGTTTCTGGGAAAATGAGAATGCATTTTATCAAAATATTGCCAGGTGATAAAGTAACCATTGAAATGTCACCCTACGATCTTGATAAAGGGAGAATTATTTACAGGCAGGTTTAGAGTTTAATTCAATAATTGAATATTGAATATTATTGCATAAAGGCGACAGATATGAAAGTCAAGGCATCCGTAAAACGAATTTGTGAAAACTGTAAGATAGTAAGAAGAAGGAATGTTGTTCGTGTGATTTGCTCAAATCCTCGTCACAAACAAAGACAAGGTTGACAGTCATGATTATTTTTAGGGAATAGGGAAAGGAATATATATAAATGCCAAGAATTGCCGGGAATGATATTCCTGCCGACAAACGGGTTGTTATTGCGCTCACCTATCTTTATGGAATTGGAAAATCTTTGTCGCAGAAGATATTGAGAGATTTAAATATTGACGAAAACGTTCGTGCAAAGGACCTCCATGAAGACCAATTGAGTATGTTGGGTGCATACATAGAAAAAAATTATACCATCGAAGGTCAATTACGCAGGCAGGAAATGCAGAATATCGCACGGATGAAAAGCATCAACTGTTATCGTGGAATACGGCACAAAGTGGGTTTGCCCGTAAGAGGTCAAAGAACGAAAACAAATGCCCGTACGAGAAAAGGTCGCAAGAAAACAGTAGCCGGTAAAAAAAGTGTAAAAGAACTGGGCTAGTATGTAATCTCTATACTGAATGGCTGCACTAGCGGGTGTACCACTAGAAATGAAAGAAGAATTAAGAAAGGAATTGAAATCTAACAGGGAACTGTTAAAGATTCTTGAATTGGATATTGACCAGTCTGGTGATGGACGCGAGATAAAGAAATTCAATGAAGTGATTGGATTTTGCGAGCAGGTTATACGAATTATAGAAACGTATCCACAAAACAAAGAAATAGTGTTTCTCGATTGTTCCTGCGGGAAGTCATATTTGTCATTTGTGCTAAATACAATTCTCTCGAAAAAATTCGCTGTAAATACTTATTTTTATGGGGTTGATACCAATAAAATACTAATAGAGAAATGCGACGTGATTAGGGAGAACCTCGGCCTTAGAAATATGCAATTTGTCACGAGCAGGATTATCGATGCACAGCCTGAAAAATCTGTTGATATGGTGATTGCATTACATGCATGTGATATCGCTACTGATGAAGCAATTGCAAAAGGTATTAAGCTGGAAGCAAAATATATAATCGTAGTTCCGTGTTGTGAAAATCAAATACGAAATCGCTTGAAATGTGGACATCCACTTGTCGATGTGACTGATTTTGGGCTTTTAAGATACCGTTTTGCAGATATTTTAACAGAAGCCTTGAGGTCACAATTTCTTACGGGTGCCGGTTATCATGTGAAACTTGTTGAGATTACATCTCCTAAATTCACACCTAAAAATTTAATGATCATAGCGCGAAGAAAAAAAGGAAATAAAAAATACGCTATGGACAGATATAAAAAACTGGATGAAATGTTTAATACGGATTTTGTTTTAAAAAATTATTTTAATGAACGTGACTTTAACCGGAATGATATTTAGTACAGTGAACTTGGAAAAATTTATTTATTAAGCATGAGGATTAAAAAATAATTATGTCAACTTCGGGTAAAAAAAAGGTAAGACGTAACGTCACACGTGCAATTGCAAACATCAAGGCGACATTTAATAATACGTATGTGACGATTTCAGATGTGAACGGCGAGACTATATGTTGGGCAAGTGCCGGCACGGTGGGTTTTAAAGGCTCTCGCAAAAGTACGCCATTTGCCGCACAAAAGGCAGCATCTAGTGTTGCTGACAAAGCTCAAAAATATGGGATTCAAGAGGTTGAAATTCGGGTTAAGGGTCCTGGCCCAGGGAGGGAATCCGCCATTACAGCGCTTCAGGCTGCCGGTCTGAACGTAAAGGCAATTGAAGATGTGACGCCTTTGCCCCATAATGGTTGTCGGCCAAGGAAAAAACGCAGGGTGTAATACGCTTTAAATGAGGTTCAGAAAGGAATAATATGGCTAGATATGTAGGTCCGCAATGTAGATTGTGTAGAAGGGAGGGTGAAAAGCTATTTCTGAAAGGAATGAGATGCGATACGGTAAAATGTGCAATTACAAAGCGTAAATATCCTCCTGGACAATTTACATGGGGTAGAGGTAAATTGTCGAAATATGGTATACAATTTAGAGAAAAACAAAAAGCGAAGCGTTTTTATGGGATTCTGGAGAGGCAATTTCAGAATTATTTTAGCAAAGCAGAGAGACAAAAGGGGAATACAGGGGAAAATCTGTTAGTGATGCTGGAGAGAAGACTAGATAACGTTGTGTGTCTGCTTTCTTTCGCTATGTCACGAAAGTGTTCTCGCCAACTTATTCTGCACGGCCATATCATGGTAAACGACAAAAAGGTAGATATTGCATCATATCTTGTAAGGGTTGGTGATGTTATAAAGCCAAAGAATTGTGAAGTAAGCCAGAACATTGTAAAAGCTAATCTCGAATTAATTAAAGGAAGGAATATCCCTGCTTGGATACAATTTAAGACAGATACACTTGAAGGAGTGATAACGCAGTTTCCTACACGAGAAGATATTTCTGCCTCCATTCAGGAACAACTAATTGTTGAGTTGTGTTCAAAGTAAGTATTTTGGGTTAGTTCCATTCATTCCGCAACGTATAAGAAGAGCATAATTCCATTGCTTTACAGACGTTTGTTTTTTTTATGATAGTATTAATCACAACCAAATAATTTAATTTATTTTGGAATCCCTTATTAACTGAATTAGGGGGAAAAGTATGCGAATAAGGTGGAGAGGTCTCGAACTTCCCGTACGGGTTGATGTGGAAAAAGAGACTTTGACCGATAAATATGGCAAATTTATAGCAGCTCCTTTTGAGCGTGGCTTTGGCCATTCTGTAGGCAATAGTTTGAGGAGAATTTTACTTTCCTCGCTGGAGGGAAGTGCAGTTGTATCCGTTAAAATTAACGGTATGAGTCATGAATTTACCACTATTCCCGGCATTGTGGAGGATGTGGCGGATATCATATTGAATATCAAAAATCTCGTTGTAAAACTTCACACTGATCAGCCAAAGATAATAAAAATTGAGGCGAACAAGAAGGGGGAGATAAAAGCAAAGGATATTATTACAGATTCCACCATAGAAATAATTAACGGAGATTTGCTCATTGCCACGCTTTCAGATGACGTACATTTTAGCATAGAGATGGAAGTGAGAAAAGGGCGTGGGTATGTGACTGCTGAAGAAAATGAACCAGAAGAGCAGGAAATTGGACTAATAGCCGTAGATTCGGTATTTTCACCTGTCAGAAATGTTCGTTTTGCGATTGATGAAACTCGTGTTGGAAGGCGCACAAATTATGATAAGCTGAGTATTGAAATATGGACGAATGGTGTTGTTACCCCTGAGGCTGCCTTGGTTGAGTCTGCAAAGATTATGAGAAAACATTTGAATCCATTTGTACAGTATTTTGAAATTGGACGAGAGTTACAACAAGTGGAAAAAAAGATGGGAATTGAGGCAGTTCCAGAGATATCAGAGGAAGAGTTTAATAAAAAGTTAAGTATGTCTATAGCTGAATTGGATTTATCTGTAAGGGCTTCTAATTGTCTTGAAACTTCAGGAATTGAAACGGTTGGAGATCTTGTTGCAAAGACAGAAGAACAGCTTTTGCAGATAAAAAATTTTGGGAAAACTACACTAAAAGAAGTGATGGCAAAGCTGGCGCAATTGAATCTAACAATAGGAATGCCTACCATGATTAAACAAACGGAAAGAGTGAAAGGATAGTTCCATGAGACACGGAATGAGGGGAAGACATTTATCGAGGACTGGCGCTCACAGAAAAGCACTAAGACAGAATATTTCGAATAGCCTTTTTACGTACGGACGGATTATTACAACCCTTGAAAAGGCTAAAGAGACAAAATCCTTCGCTGAAAAGATAATCACAATCGTAAAAAAAGGGCTGTCAAAAAAAGAAACAGATAAGCCAGGGTACGTACACTGTTATCGTCAGGTTCTTTCGAGATTGAGAAATGCTGATGTTGCAAAGAAACTATTTGGAGAAGGGCAGTGGCGTGAATCCGGTGGTATTGGACAAAGGTACATGAACCGGAATGGTGGGTATACAAGAATTTTAAAACTTTCTGGGACTCGATTGGGGGTACTCTCTGGCGGCAGTGTTGGGAAAATACCTGAACTTGAATATACAATGGAAGGCAGGCAGCGGAAATTACGTTTACTTGGAAGAAGACTCAATGATAATGCATCCCGTGTGATTTTTGAATTAGTCGAGGGTGTAGCTGAAGTGCAAACGCCCGAAGAAACAAAGCCAGTGGTTGCCACGTCTTAGTGAAAAAGCACCGAGAATTTGTTTTAAGTAAAAATTACAACCCTTCTTCTGCCCAACAGCCGGAGAAGGGTTTTTTTGTTGAAAAGAAAAGCATGCTAACGAAGTGTTTTGTACTTGCTTCAAATTCACCGAGGCGAATTGCCTTGCTGAAATTATTGGGTTATCCTTTTGACATTATACCTCATGGTATAGCAGAATGTCTTTCCGGCAATGTTTCGCCGGCTGACTTGGTCAAGGAACTTGCCTTCCTAAAGGCAAGTGATGTTGCCCGAAGGCTGGATAATGCATTAATTATTAGTGCGGACACGATAATTTGGCATGATAAAACTATTTTGGGTAAGCCCAGAGATACTCACGACGCCAAAAGAATACTTTCGGTCCTGAGCGATTCTGAACACGATATTATTTCAGGTGTGTGCATATTGGATATGCCGTCAAAAAAGAAACTGTTGCGAATTGAACGAACACATATTAGAATGAAAAAGATATCTGCAGAAGAAATAGAGATATATGTCGCATCGGGTGAGCCAATGGATAAGGCGGGTGCGTATGCTGTGCAAGGTGAAGGGAAAAAATTTATTGAAAAAATAGAGGGTAGCTATTCAAATGCGGTTGGTTTGCCTTTGGGAATAGTTCGTGAAATGATTGACAATTTTATAGATAACGCAGATGCCGAGAAATTTTAGTTGGGTTATAGAGGATGAAATTGCCGGTATGGCAAGGCCTTTGTCAATAGTTGCTGACCTTGAATTTCTCAAGGACAACGGGATAGACGCGATAGTTTCGTTAACTGAGTTGCCACTCCATAAAACTTTAATAGAAGAATTTGGATTTGAGTATAGACATATTCCCGTTGCAGACTTTACATCGCCCACCCAGGAACAAATTGAGGAATTTGTAACTTTTGTACATAACCTTATATCTTCCAGGAGAAAGATTGTCGTTCACTGTGATGCCGGAATTGGCAGAACGGGTACTATGCTGGCGTGCTACCTTATAAGCAAGGGCTGTAGCGCGAAAACAGCTATTACAGAAATACGCAAGAAAAGACCGGGTTCCATTGAAACAATGGAACAAGAAGATACTGTTATAGCGTACGAGGAAAGGCTTTCGAAGAAACGGAAAGGGTAGACGTACTTCATTTCAAAACCCATCAAGCATTTTAATATCCCAGTTATCCTCATTTATACAAAGAAATTTGGAAGAAATTATGCTGTGACATGCCTTTTAGTTACATGGTCACCAGCAATAATGGCAGCACCCAGGGCAGTAGTGATCTGCGGATCAGATGGTATATGTAAATCCACCTCTAATTCTTGTTCCAACGCACTTTTTAGACCTTGATTAAAGGCTGGGCCTCCATCAAAGAATACGACTTCATTGATACCTATCTTTTTGACCATGGCACCCACCCGCTTGGCAATCGATTTGTGGATACCAGCAATGATGTCCTCCACCCTTCTTCCCTGTGACAATAGTGAGATAACCTCGGATTCACCAAAGACCGTGCACAAGCTATTTATGGGAGGTATATCCTCTGCTTTTTCAGACAATACGCCTAACTCATCCAATTCCACCTCAAGGATACGGCTCATAACCTCCAGAAATCGGCCCGTCCCGGCAGCGCATTTGTCGTTCATGGCAAAATCCACCATTATGCCGTTATTATCCAAGGCGATTACCTTGCAGTCTTGTCCACCAATATTGATAAGTGTTCGAACGTTTGCTTTCCCGTGCATGAGCCATCTGGCTGCTTTAGCATTAGCCGTTATTTCTGTGACAATTTCATCGGCAGGGACTATCCTGCGACCATAGCCGGTAGCCACCGTGTATTGGATTTCGTCTTCCCTGAGATCATAATCTTCCAGCAGCTCACTGAACAATAGCTTTACAGTTTTCTTGCAGTTGGTTCCTGTAGAGGATGTTTTTGAACCGACGATCGTGTGTCCCCGCAGTATAACAATTTTTGTGGTTGTTGATCCAATATCAATTCCCGCTACTATCTTCATAGTTCATAATATTAACCGTTACAAATATGCAAGGCAAGGTAAAAGTAACTGTGTGACATGTGATCTAGGGATTAGGCAAGACTCAGCCGGGGCAATTAATTCGTGGAATATTGTTACTTGATTGTTGGACTCCTGAAAAATTAAACTTGACAATGAAACTGTGTTATGTAAAATTTGTAATGTGAATTCCTGAAATTTTATAATGATGAATATGAAGATCCCTGCGAACAACAAAAACAATACGTATTATTGGGTATTTTATTATTTTAAATATTATCATAAAAGAGAGGGTTCTTAGGGTTTCATATTAAATCATAGATGTTAATATATTGCCCTAAAGCCGTTGGTTTTAGGGTTTTTTTTTGCCCACAAAATTTGGTGGAGGTGTAGCTAATGATTATCGTAATGAAGGCTGAATCTACAAAAAAAGATATCGATCATGTTCTTGAAAGTATAGAGAAGGCCGGTTTAAAAGGGGTTCTGTTACAGGGAACGAACCGAAACGTAATTGCAATTATCGGTGATGAGCGGATATTGCCTGCTGATTTCTGGGATGTTTTGCCCGGCGTGGAAAAATCAGTGCCAATTCTTGCCCCGTATAAACTGGCCAGTAAGGAAGGAAAAGATTTTAGGACGATTATTCATCTGCAGAACGGAAAAAAAATCGGCGGGGAAGAAATCGCTGTTATCGCAGGACCATGCGCAATAGAAAGCAAAGAGCAGATTATTGAAATAGCGAAAAGGGTGAGAGATTCCGGCGCAACTGCATTGCGGGGCGGCGCATTCAAACCCCGCAGTAATCCCTATACTTTTCAGGGTCTCATGGAAGAAGGCCTCGTACACCTGGCACACGCTCGTGAGGCTTCCGGACTTCCTATTGTAACAGAGGTACTTACCCCGGAGCATGTGAAATTGGTGAGTAAATACTCAGATATCCTGCAAATCGGGACCCGCAATATGCAGAATTTTTTACTCCTGCGCGCCGTAGGTGAGGCAGGCAAACCGGTGATTTTAAAACGAGGAATGTCCGCCACGGTGGAAGAGTTTCTCCTGGCTGCAGAATATGTCTTGGCGCAAAATAACCCCAATGTCATTCTGTGTGAAAGGGGTATTCGTACCTTTGAGACGCATACCCGTTTTACGTTGTCGCTGAGTATTGTCCCGCAACTCAAGGAAATGACACACCTCCCGATCATTGTGGATCCCAGTCATGGAACAGGAAAAAGAAGCCTTGTGAATCCGATGTCCAAGGGCGCTGTGGCAGTGGGAGCTGACGGCCTGTTGATTGAAACACATCCGGACCCTGAGAAATCCTTCGTGGACGGACCGCAAACCATAACCCTCGAGGCTTTTGCAGAACTTATGGCAGAGTTGAAACCCGTAGCCAGAGCTGTTGGAAGGAAAATATAGACGGTGAGAAGGAGAGACAAAGAAATAACTGACAAGGATGAGATCAACGACATTCTTCAAACGGCCATGGTGGGCAGGTTGGGGACGTGCGCCGATGGGATTCCTTACATTACGCCCATGAATTTCACGTATGATAAAGAAACCGCCAGAATATTTCTCCACTGCGCAAATGAAGGGAGAAAGCTGGAAAATATCAGGAATAATCCGGCTGTTTGTTTTGAGGTGGAAGAAGTCACGAATGTGATTGTAAAACAACCTACCTGCGCATCTTCGGTTGCTTACCGATCGGTTATTATGTTTGGCAATATAAAGATACTCTCTGATATCAATGCAAAGAACTATGCACTCCAGAAACTTGCCGATAAATATGCACCACAGAATCCCAAAGTCCCCTTTACAGATGCGATGCTAAATAAAACAAATGTACTCGAGGTAGAAATCCGGGGAATAACCGCAAAGAGAAGCCCTGTTAAACCTGCAGTTACAGACCCGTCTAAGAAATAATGTAAATAATTCATACAAAGGATATACGGAGAAAAAAAAGAAAAAGGGAAAGGAACTATATCTATGGAAATCACAGCATCAAAAAGATTGCAGTCCATTGGTGCATATGCATTTGCAGAGGTGGATAAGGAAGTTGAAAAATTAAAATCCATGGGGATAACTCCCATTGATTTTGGTGTGGGTGATCCTACTGTGCCGACACCTGATATCGTGCGCAAGGCAACCCAAAATGGGATAACACTCCGCAAGTCTTCAGGGTATCCGAGTTACATTGGCACATCTGAATTCCGGCAGTCTATTGCACAGTGGATTCAGAAGAGATTCGGCGTGCAGATGGATCCGGCCACGGAGATTTCATCCACCATCGGTTCAAAAGAAGCTGTATTCAATTTTCCGGAAGGAATCGTTAATCCCGGCGATTATGTCATCATCCCCACGCCAGGATACCCGCCCTACACACGGGGTACATTATTTGCGGAAGGGATTCCGTATTATGTACCTCTCTTGGCGGAAAATAAATTTCTGATGGACCCAATACCCATCCCGGAAGAGGTTCGCACGAAGGCAAAAATTATGTGGATCAACTATCCTAACAGTCCCACGGGAGCCGTAGCGCCCTTACCGTACCTGAAAGAAGTCGTAGAATTCGGAAAAAAATATAATATCATTATCGCATCGGACGAGGCCTATAGTGAGATTTACTTTAATGAACCACCCCATAGTATCCTGGAGATTACTAAAGAAGGTGTCATCGTCTTCAATTCCCTCTCCAAGAGAAGCGCCATGACATGCTACCGGGTTGGATGGGTAGCGGGTGACAAGAAAATTATTGATATATTTAAAAAGGTGAAAACAAATATCGATTCGGGCACGGCCACCTTTATCCAGGACGGGGCAATTGCCGCCCTCAGCGATGAAGCCCATGTTGAAAAGATGCGGGCGGAATACAAGATTAAAAGAGATTTGCTGGTGGATGCATTCAGTCGTCTTAAACTCCCGGACTGTACCCCGGATGCCACGATTTATCTCTGGCAGAAGGTACCGGCTGGCATGACATCTGTCGACTTTGCACGAAAACTCCTCTCGCCTGATATTGCCATTGTGACCACCCCCGGCGCCTGGATCAGTGATAAAACGGAAAGCGGATTAAACCCGGGCGAAGGTTATGTGCGGTTTGCCCTGGTGCCCAGTATTAAAGACACCAGAGAGGCCGCACGGCGGATTAAAAAGCTATTGAAAAAGGTTCTTTAAGGATAGATTCTTGAAAAAACGGTTATTTAGCGGGATTCAGCCCAGTGGGGACGTTCATATTGGCAACTACCTGGGGGCCATTAAGAACTGGATACGGATGATTGATCAGTACGACTGCATTTTTTGCATCGTCGATTATCATGCGATAACCATAGAATACAATCCGCAAGATATGCAAAAGCGCATCCTCAATGCAGCAGCCGTTAACATTGCCGCCGGTCTCGATCCCAAACGGTGCATTATCTTCGTACAGTCCTACGTGCCTGAACATACGGAGCTCGCATGGATACTCAACACGGTAACCCCTATGGGACATCTGGAACGCATGACCCAATTTAAGGACAAATCAAAACAGCATCGGGAAAATATCAATGCGGGACTATTTACCTATCCAGTCTTGCAGGCCGCAGATATTTTGCTCTATAAAGGCGAGGCCGTGCCCGTGGGCGAAGACCAGGTACAGCATATAGAACTTGCCCGGGAGATTGCCCGAAAGTTTAATATGCGATATGGCGAAACATTCCCTGATCCGGTTGAGCTACTCTCTGAGGCGCCACGGATTATGGGGCTCGATGGCAAGACAAAGATGAGCAAGAGCCTGGGGAATTATATCTCCCTGGTGGAATCGCCTGAATCCATCTGGAAGAAACTGTCAACGGCGGTAACCGACGAGAACAGGAAGAGGCGCACCGATCCTGGCAATCCAGACATCTGCAATCTTTTTACCCTACACAAGCATTTTTCAAAAAAAGAGCAAATTGATCGTATCAATGTGGTGTGCCGATCTGCCGAGGTCGGCTGTATCGAATGCAAAAAAATTCTGTCAGAGAACATCATTGAGACATTAACTCCTATTCGTCTTAAGTACGAACAACTTATCAACAACCCTGACGATGTATTGGACATGTTACATGCTGGCGCGAAAAAGTGTAAGGACATGGCCGTCGAGACCATGGCTGATGTGAAAAAGAAGATGGGGTTGAGGTGATAAAAAAGGTAGCTCAACCGTCCCGGTTGGCATCATAAAGACAAGCGGGACGCTTGTCCTACCGAATTTACAATTATGGATTACTTTATCAAAAGCATCACATCTTTATTAAACGAAAGAATAGACCTTCCGGAAGATGAAATAAAAAAACTCCTCGAAATACCACCTGACCCCAAAATGGGTGACTACGCCTTCCCCTGCTTCAGTCTTTCCAAGATATTGAAAAAATCCCCGAACTCCATAGCTACAGAACTATCGAATACATTACATGCCGTCCGCCCAATAGCAGAGATAAAGGCCACAGGCCCTTATCTGAACTTTTTTGTAGATAAAGTGACGTTATCTGAGATAACGCTGAAAACAATTTCTGAGGAACATGACAACTATGGCAACAAGGCCATTGGCAATGGCAAAACCGTTGTGGTCGACTTTTCTTCCCCCAATATTGCCAAGCACCTCGCCGTCCACCATCTCCGTTCTGCGCTCATTGGGAATGCTATTTACCATATCTATAAAACGCTGGGGTATCGATGCGTCGGGATTAATCACTTAGGCGACTGGGGCACACAATTCGGACAACTGATCGTAGCGTATAAAAGATGGGAGAGTGAGAATGCCCATCACACATACACCGTCACCGACCTGAATAACCTATACGTAAAATTTCATCAGGAAGCGGAAAAGAATCCTGGCTTAGAAGATGAAGCAAGGGCATGGTTCAAAAAGCTGGAGTCAGGAGATACTGAGGCAAGAACGCTGTGGCAGCACTTCAAGGACATCAGCTTAAAAGAATTTCAGAAGATCTATGATATGCTTGGAATACACTTCGATGCCTTCGTTGGTGAGAGTTTTTACAACACGATGGTTGAGGAGACTATAAGTAGAATTAAAGAAAAGGGATTGACGAAGATTAGCGAGCAGGCGTTGATTGTCGATTTAGAGCCTTACAACATGCCTCCCTGTCTCCTGCGTAAAAAGGACGATACCACACTTTACGCCACTCGCGATATCGCAGCCGCAGAATATAGGAAGAAGACCTATGAATTTGACAGGATGGTTTACGTGGTTGGTTCCGAACAAAAGCTGCATTTTAATCAGTTCTTCAAGGTTTTAGAACTCATGGGCTACGACTGGGCAAACCGATGTGTCCATGCGGATTTTGGTCTCATGAAATTCAAAGAAGGCAAGATGTCCACCCGCAAGGGAAAGGTTGTCTTACTGGAAGACCTGTTAGTTGAGGCCGTTGAACGCATCAGAAAGATTATAGAAGAAAAGAATCCCTCTTTGGAAAACAAGGAGACCGTCGCCAGGGATGTAGGCATTGGGGCAGTCATCTTCGCCGATCTGTGCACCAAACGCAACAAAGACGTGGTCTTTGACTGGTATGAGGTGCTGAATTTTGAAGGTGAGACAGGCCCGTATATCCAGTACACCCATGCCCGTCTGTGCAGTATTCTGAGAAAATACGGGAAGCCAGTAACGGCAGACATACAATTTGACTTATTGAAAGAAGACGAAACCGTTATCCTGATCAAGAATCTGGGACAATTTCCCACCGTAATCCAGAAGGCAGCCGAGTTTTACGAACCCTCTTTGATCTGCAACTATCTTATTGACGTATGCGGCAGCCTGAACAGATTTTATAACGCCCATCGCGTCTTGTCAGATGATGCGGAACTAACCAGGGCCAGAATATTATTGGTGGATGCTACCCGCCAGGTCATAAAAAACGGCTTAAAAATCCTCGGGATGCAAGCACCAGAACGGATGTAAATACATATTAAAGCTGTCCCTTTTGGACCAATTGTTGTGTCAGAGGCGAAGCATTTGAAAAACGGAAGATATGTCAAAAGAGGAGGTCAAGTCCATCCTGCGCACCCTCCTGCCGAAAGCCATGAGTAGAAAGATGGTCCTGAGCGAAAAGCTGGATCGGATATCAACCGATGTAGGCAGGAACTGTGGCAGGATACGTTCCGCCCTCACGATAAGGATTGGCAAAAACATTGACTATTATTCGAAACAACTGAAAGATCTTGGAAGCGATCTTATTGCTCAGATTGAACAAGCCGTACAAAAGGGACTGAAAAAACGCAGGGCAGGAAGCGAATCTACCGTTATTCAGATAAACAGCGGAAAAAGAATTTACACAAAATTCTTGTCAGTACCTATTTTTTCTTAACATGCTTTTTCATGGATGATGTGGAGTGTCAATATGGGTTTCGCAGTGAGAGCCGAATTTTAGTTCGGTTAAATTGCAGTAATTACCTTGGAAAATCAAGCTTGTTTTTCGGATGGATACTGTTGGGTCTGTGGGCCATGTGATAAAGATATCAGAATTGGGTCCCTCTATTATTGTCACCGATTTGCATGAATGTCAGCGGGAAGTAAGGGTTGCTGCAAATCTCAGCATTTCGTTTTTATCCATATCCGAGGTAAGGCAATACGTGGCACCATCTTCTTCCCAGAGTACAGAATTAAATCCACGACAATTTCCCATGTAAAATTCTTTTGGACCGAATTGAACCTTTTCAAGATTTGTGATAGGAAAGCCATCTTTGCGAACTACCTGGAGTGATAGCTTATTCCCTCCCTTGTTGAAAATAACACAGGGACTGCTTGTGCCATAAGATCTTACCGGCCCCCCACCCGCCATGCTGACTTGTTCGGCGTTGAGGAAAGGAGATGTGTTGTTAAGTTTGGTATTTATAGTATTCCCAAGATACTCATTGACATTGCCCACAACGGAGGTCTTTTCATTAAATACTAAATTATCATTCACTGCCGCCATATGATTTTTTACTGCATTGTCAACGATAGCTGTGGAATCGTTGCTATAATTTGTATAATAAAAAATACCGCCGGCCATTGAAATAAGAAGAGAGGCTGCTATAGCGTACGAGCGCGACGAAAATAGCTTGCGTTTTGTGTATGATTTACAAACTACTTCGGTTCCGGGATGTACAGTTGCATCTGTATCACTGGGATTGAGACCTTCAAGAATCCTATTGTAGAGGTATGTCGGGGCCGTTATATTTGAGCAATGCGCTTTTACCAAAAGCCGGATATCCATTTCGAATTTATGCCTCTTATTGCATATCTCACAATTATCTATATGCTTTTTCATGAGAAGATAATTAGAGTTATCAAGTTCCTTATCCATGAATTCGTGAAAGTATTTACCAGTTTCAACGCAAGACATCATTTCCCCCTCTTAATAAAACCTTTATCTTTAGCATATTCCCATAAGCTTTTCTGGAGCAGCCTCCTGCCGCGGTTCAATCTGGATTTTACAGTTCCAATTGGCACATTTGTAATCTCAGAAATATCTTTATACGGTAATTCTTCAACATCTGAAAGCAAGATAGCCTCCCGATACTCTATCGGTAAGTTATCTAAAGCATGTTTTACATCGTCATCCATCAGGTTGCTCAGGTCGCCGATTTTGGTTTCTAAGGTATCGACCGATTCACCGGCTTTAGACTCTTGATCATATGCTATATGCGTATTAACAGATTCAATATCTTCGAAAAAAACCTCATTCGGCATACTGGCAGTTTTCCGATACTTATTGATAAAGGTATTTCGAAGAATTTTAAAGAGCCATGCCCTTATGTTTGTTCCTTTTTCGAAAGTATCAAAAAATCGATATGCCTTTAGGTAAGTTTCCTGGACAAGATCTTCTGCTTCCTCTTTATTCAATATTAATCGCAGCGCCATATTATAGAGGGAATCGAGATGCACCATTGCAATCTCTTCAAATTCTTTTCTTTTATTATTATTCTCTTCCCTCATTGCATGCAACTTTCTTTTTTTAAACAATACAAAACTGAATAAAGTTCCCCAGTATTAAAATATTATATAAAGTAAATGAATAAATACAAGGGAATATAAGGTCTACAAATGGGTGTAAGTATTCGGTAGTATTTATTTACCGGGTGATTATTTATGAGAGTGCGCTTGCAATGGTATGATTTAGGGCTCCACCGTAATGCCGTGTGAGGCTATCTTTTGGACCCGTATCTTACGGTGGTTTACCCAATGATAGTATTATACTTTTCTCAATTGAGAATGTACGTCTACTAGCAAAGACGGGTTCCCAAGATATTGTTATAGGTCCTTAAAAATAACACCTCAAACACGTACATGGCAGAGCCGCTTATGTAAGTGATTGCATCTTAACAATTAGGTTATCCCTAATCAAGAGAAAAACATTCTATTAATGAACGGCACAAATGAATCTCGCGGTAATAAAAGGAGATTGAAAGAGAGCGATCTGCTTTCTTATGCTGTTTACCACGCATGGATTTGCTTGACATTAAGCATTAATACGGATACCATGAAAAACATGAAACTTGGAGCAAGTTATTTTGGGAACCGTATCTTGCGTCATGTCAGAGAAGACATGAGAAAGATGGTAGACGATGGGTGCAATTTTGTCGTTCACACCATGAGTGAACACGATATTGCATACCATGCAGGGACGATGGTCGATATTGTGAAGGCAAGCCGTGAGGTTGGGCTGGAGGTCTCTCTTGACCCTTGGGGAATTGGGCGTGTGTTCGGCGGGGAGTCATTTTCAACCTTTGTCAAGACGTATCCACATTGCAGGCAGCGTTTAAATTTTCCCGAGGGTGAAATAAAGGTATACAAGGCGTGTTTAAACTCAAAAACGTTCCGTGACTCGATGGCATCCTGGATTGAACTTGCAGCGCAAACAGGCGCTGAAGGCGTTTTTTGGGATGAACCACATCTGTTTTTCGGGGAGTTTGCGCCTTTGTTTGGCGGCAAAAAGAGGGATATCTGGGGGTGCGTCTGTGAAGTCTGTAAGGATTTGTTCAAACAGACGTTCGGCTATGAAATGCCGCTGGATTTTACCGATGAGGTAAAGGCATTTCGTCAAACAACCATTGTCAATTTTCTTGAATACCTGGCAAACGCAGCAACAAAGAAAGGACTAAAAAATTCGGTGTGTTTATTTCCAACTACCGATCCGAGATACGGCATCTATGAGTGGGAAAAGGTTGCGATGATCAAGAATATGGGCACCTTTGGGAGTGATCCGTATTGGTATGCCTATCAACAAGACGTTACGGATTTTGTGCGCCGCATCTCCAACGAGGTGGTTGCGCTTTCAAAAAAATATGCCAAAGAACCACAGATATGGCTCCAGGGCTATAGGGTACCTGCACAGAGGGAAGAGGAGATTGTGACCGCAATGGATGTGGCGTATAAATCAGGAATTCGCAATATCGCCACGTGGAGTTTTGAAGGTACAGATTGCATGACCTATGTCCGGTCCGATCGCCCTGATGTCGTTTGGCAATACGTCCGCTCTGCCTATCTGAAATACAAGGATAAATGAATAATAAAATAAAAAACATTGCAAGTCAATCCCTGCGTAATGAGCCTATCAGCCATGAAGATGCCCTCTATCTCATGCAAACCGATAGTGACGAAATCTACGATGTATTCTATTGGGCTAATCAGATTCGGTTACGGTATTTTGGCCGTTCAATAAAGGCTTGCTCCATCGTGAGCGCAAAACAGGGGCGATGTACCGAAGACTGTAGTTTCTGTTCTCAGTCAGCCCGCTATCATACCGGCGTAGAGGAATTCTCTCTCATTGATGCCAATAAGATACTCGATGTTGCCAGATGTGCCGAGGAAACGGGTTCCAGCTCCATTGGCGTAGTTACCAGTGGACATGGGATAAGCAACTCTGGCGATCTTCATAACATCTGCGATGCTATTGATGAAATTGGCAAGCATACACACATCCACCCGCATGGATCCTTTGGAATATTGACCAGGGAAACTGCCGAATCTTTGGCTAGTCACGGGTTAAAACGGCTAAATCACAACCTGGAAACATCCGAAAGGTTTTTCCCAAATGTATGTTCTACCCATACCTATTTTGATCGCGTTAATACCATTCGTATTGCAAAAGAAGTCGGGTTAGAAATTTGCAGCGGAGCGATATTTGGTATTGGCGAAGAGTCAGAGGATCGCATTGACCTTGCATTCACGCTTAAGGATTTGAACGTTGATACCGTTCCACTCAATTTTCTGCACACCGTACCCGGCACGCCGTTGGAAAACACTACTCCCTTGACACCCATGGAGGCGTTAAAAATTATTTCTGTATTCCGGTTTATCCTGCCTGATAAAGAGATTAAGATTGCCGGCGGCCGCAAAAAGAATTTGAGAGACTTACAGTCATGGATGTTCTATGCGGGTGCTAATAGCACGATGATTGGAAACTACTTGACAACGGCGGGAAGAAGCATTGAAGAGGATTTCCAGATGATAAAAGACCTTGAATTGGAGTTGAAATAACCGTTAGTTTTTTGAAAAGGTAGGGGCGAAGCATTTGTCGCAACTGGCATAAATATATTCATCTTGTATTCCGGCAAATGCTTCGCCCCTACACTGTTTCTTCACGAGCCAAAGGTTCATGAAGATTGATCCGAAAAATACGTTCTGTTTTAAATCTATTCAATATCCTGTATGTAAGAAAGTAGGAAAAAGGGAGTGTTTGGTTGAATAGCTGATCAAGCAACAGATGGATCGCAAGCCCTAAGGTAGAAAAGCATAAAAGGTAGTTAAAATGGGTAACAAAACACAGTAACCCCAAAATCAATATAAGCTCATAGTTGTGAAAATAGAGATAGGTCTTTTTTATCTTGCCGTTGTCCATGGCATGTGTAAATCGTTTAACACTAAAACCTCTACACCCATTCTTATAAAAATCCCATACGTGATCAATATCGATCAACCATCCCGCCAGGAAACACGCAACACTGGGGGAAATTGTCCTGGTTGTAAGAAATGTTACAACACCTGTGATAAGAGAGACGCTTAAATGACTGATGGGTTTCATGGTGTAATTTATAAAAAGATAATTGCGTGACTCATTATAATGGTAACACAAGAGAAAAACAAGGAAGCGTTTATTCCGTGGATACCGATTTTATTTTAGATGAATTGAGAGAGCTAAAAGCCTTTAACCTGCTCCGTGATTTTAAAACCGTTGAGGACGCACAAGGTCCTTATGTCCACATAAACGGCAGACCGTATCTTTCATTTTGCTCAAATAACTACCTCGGACTCGCCAATCATCCAAAGATAAGAGAAGCGGCCATTGAGGCCATTCACCAATATGGTTGGGGTGCAGGGGCATCGAGGCTGGTTTCCGGAAATATGACACCCCACCAGAAGCTGGAGGAGAAAATTGCAGGGTTTAAAGGGACAGATGCGGCGCTTCTGTTTCCGACCGGTTATATGGCCAATTTAGGCGCTCTCTGTGCCCTTGTTTCAAAAGAGGATATTGTTATCGGCGACAAACTGAACCACGCGAGCATAATTGACGGCTGCCGCCAATCAGGCGCAGCGTTCCGCATCTATCCCCACAAGGATGTGAGCCAATTAGCATCTTTATTAGAAAGATCTTCTGAATATCGAAGAAAGCTGGTGGTTACCGACAGCGTGTTTAGTATGGACGGCGACACTGCCCCATTATCGGAGATAGTCAACCTCGTCAAAAGGCATGATGCAATACTTATGGTTGACGACGCCCACGCCACGGGGGTGTTTGGCAAACAGGGGAAAGGTTTGGTCGAACACTGTGGCCTTGAAGGAAAGGTTGATATTATCATGGGGTCTTTCAGCAAGGCGATTGGCAGCATCGGCGGATTCATTGCGGGAAGCAGGCACCTCATTGATTATTTGAAAAATAAGGCACGCCCTTTTATCTATACAACTGCGCTGCCGCCTGCTGTCTGCGCCGCATCACTGGCTGCATTGACCCTCATCCAGGAAGATGCGTCACTCATTGATAGGTTATGGAATAATATTCACTATGTAAAGTCGCAATTATCAAACTTTGTAAATACGCTTTCAGTAGAAAGCCCCATTATTCCCCTTATCATTGGCTCAGCAGAAGATGCGGTCAATGTATCCATGATACTTTACGAAAATGGCATCCTGATCCCTGCAATTCGGCCGCCTACGGTGCCTCCAAGCACAAGTCGATTACGGATTTCCTTAATGGCTAATCATACTGAAGACGATATTGATAAATTAATAAATACCTTGAAACCACAGATGGCACAGATTGCACAGAAAATAAAATGATCTTTGTAATAACTATTCTGCAAAACTGGCAGTAAGTTTCTTTTCAGTGCAGTGAAAAGTCAATAGATAAGCCGGGTAGAAGAAATAATCCCAAAGGGATGACATGTTTATAGAAAAAAGCTCCCCACAATATGTAACCCCATCGGGATGAAATAATATGGGAATAATACTATGTCACCCCCTATGGGGTTTTATATTTGGGTGGTGAATACATATCTATAAACATTCCGCACCTCTGGCGCTAACGGATGCATACAGCTACGCCGCAACCGAAAAGAGCTTAACCACAAAGGTCACAAAGAACACAATGAAAAACTTACAAAAAAAGAAAGATTTTGCTCGGAAATACTATACACGGCAACATAGCAACCAACCCCCCCCATCTATCGGTAGGGCAAGCGTCCCCGCTTGCCATTTTGATGTCAACCGACGTTTTATTGTCAACCGAGGATGGTTTTATAAGGAATTGTCATAATGTCAACCGGGGACGGTTGACCTACCATTATTAGATAATGGGTGCGTAGAAAAGCATACATAAAAAGGAAGATTTTGCGGGGTAATACTATACCTTCGGGATTTCAGGATCAATATTTCGTTCATTCGTAACGATTGCAGGCTAAAATATGCTGAATAGTTACTCTTTGTAATCTGCAAAATCTGTGATTGCTTAATATTTTTGAGGATGTCATGCACAGACCAACGTGGGTTGAAATTGATTTAAATGCCTTGAGACATAATTTATCGGCGATAAAGAAGAGGGTCGGACCTGAGGTAAAAATCATGGGCATTGTCAAGGCCGATGCCTATGGACACGGCGACTATGAGGTGAGCAGGGTTTTGTTAAATCACGGGGTCGAAATGCTGGGTATTGCCATCCTCGAAGAAGGCGTTCATTTACGAGATAAGGGCATACAGGCGCCGTTATTACTCCTGGGCGGTATCTTTGAGGACCAAATCGATGCGGTTATTCAGCATAACATAACGCCAACTGTGTATGACCCGAACCTCGCCAAAGCGATATCAAAGAAGGCACAGCGCCACAAAAAGGTCGTGGCCGTACATGTCTATGTGGATACGGGTATGGGCAGCATTGGTGTAAAATATGATAAGGCCATAGAGTTTGTAAGGTCTTTACAAGGCATGAAAAATCTGTCCGTTGACGGCATATATACCCATTGCGCTTGCTCAGATGACAAGGAATCTGAATTCACAAATCTGCAGATAAGAAGATTCAGGGACGTCCTGTCCGCCCTGGATGCAATTCAGTTGGGTATCCCCTTACGACACATGGCAAATAGTGGCGCCATTATCGGTTATCCCGATGCCCATTTTACCATGGTCAGGCCCGGTCTTTCATTGTATGGACTCTATCCATCAGAAAAGGTGTCAGGGGACATCGGCATCAGACCTGTAATGAGCTTTAAGACGCGGGTTATTCACATCAAGGACATGGAACAGGGCGACGTAGTGGGCTACGGCGGGACGCACAGGATTACAAAGCCTACCCGTGTCGCAACCCTACCATTTGGGTACAACGATGGATATAACCGGTTACTTTCTGGTCAGGGAAGGATCATTATACGTGGCACAGAGGCATCAATCATAGGACGAGTTTGCATGGACCAATGCTTTGTAGATGTCAGTCACATAAAAAATATATCGGTAGGAGATGAGGTCGTCGTATTTGGTAGTCAGGGGCAGGAAACAATCTCAATAGAATCAGTTGCGAAACAACTCAATACCATTCCTTACGAGATTACCTGCGCTGTAAGCAAACGTGTGCCCCGAATATATGTCAATCTGGGAAAGTAAATGTATCGCCCTTCCTTTTTCTAAATTAAACAGTACTATTCAGTGAAAACAGACAGAGGATATTTTTTCAGAATAGTTAAAAGCCAATAGGGAAGATGGCCAGGCGGGAAAATCCCAAAGTGATGATATAATTATAGGAAACAGCACAATGGATACCCTAAAGGGGTGAAATATCGTGAAAGCAATTATACTATGTCACCTTTACGGGGTTAAAATAATTGTATAATGCTTGAGCTAAGTGGCGGCTGCCGCTGAAGCATGATAGCAGAGCAACCGAACCTCAGCCGTCCGCTTGAGCGAATAGTTAGGTTTCGTGCCTATTTGTGATGCCACCAGATACGAATCCGAGTTACCACGTACCAGACAAGGCCAACCAAGCTGGGAAGCCAGCCGATACAAAATGCAAGAGGAAAATATTCCTCTCGCTTCACTAAAGCCACGGCAAAAAAAAGAAGGGAATGCCAAACCAGAAACACAGAGACGACAGAATGATTTGCATCTTTAAACGCTTACTCGTCCCCTGAATCGTGTGCAAGATGGTGCCGACAGCGACGGCATCAGAACGACCTCTGATTGGAGCGGCGCATTTCGGACAGGCGGGCGCACGTCGGGACACCAAAGTGGAACAGTCTGGACAGGCAATAAGCGACACAAACGTCTCCTGAGAAACCTAACAATGTTTCTCAATCCAGCGATAATTGATGAGAATTGCCATGTGTTCAGCAAAAATACTGATATTTTTAGAAGTATTAGTTTTCACCTAAAAGGTGAAATATGTCAATTTGTGCTCATGGCTCGCTTGCCCAGTAAACGCAAGCTATTCGTGATAATTCTTAAGTTAAAATTTAAAATTGTCGCTGGATTGAGGAATGTAATTAACAAGCTTGCGAAGTTAAACAAAAAAACATAGCGCATGTCAAGCAAAAAAATATTTATGTTGACATATGAAGTCATCATAAATAAAATTTCTAACTCGTTAGTAACGCATATTGAGTGATAACAGGAAATAGGTAAGTATTCATGCTCAATATCCCTGCCGCTTTATTCACTAAATACAGCATCCTGTTGGGTAAAAAATCAATTCCGGCTTCCCTTCATAACATATGTGTAGGTTGAGTTGAGCAAAGCGAAAACCAACAACTGCGTTTATTCATGACATACGTTTTCATCAAATTTTATTTCAGTACTTGCCCCCAATCGCTATCATAAGTGCCTTGTTTGATATGACGATGAAAGCTGAAACAAGGCCAGTTAATGGGTGGTTTTACCAATCTATGCTTAACTGGATTGAAATGAATATTTTCGACATGCCTTGTAAAATCAATCTCATTCCAAATTTGATATTCCCAGACCTGTCCTGATGTATCGAAGGAAATGTCGTTGCCAGATCCCTTGTTCGCCTTTAGTTTGTCTTGAAGCTGATTGAAATTTTTTGTACTCATTCTTGCGTCGTCTGCTGAAATAACTCATGATCAATCGCTATCTCATTGAGAAAGCACTATCATTTTCAGGTAAATGGATATAATCAGGAAGTAAGGTAAAAGCCCGAATTCTAAAGGGGTGTTGCTTGATAACATACTGGAAAGCCTCTTTTGTCCGCATCACATTTGTCTTGTGACATAATATCCTCTTTCTCTTGTATAGTATTACCGTGTACAATCTTTCTTTCCCCATTTTCATGAGGACAAGTTTGTGTAAGTTTTTCTTTGTGGTTCTTGTGTCCTTTGTGGTTAAGCTCTTTTCGGTTGCAGCTTTGCTGCGCTATGTAATAAGTTTATTTTATAGCCTGACTCGAATACACCGAAATGTATAGCACGGGTGGCTTATCGTTCGACTGAGCGTTCGACCGAGCTCACGCCGAGGTCTCAGTCGAGCGCTCACAATGAAGTCCTCCGCCATTAGCCGACCACGAGGAACTTCGTCGTGAGCTCAGTCGAACATACGGCGCTACATTTTTTGTTAAACGTGGTAAAATATTTTTTTAAGAACCATATTTATTTTTTTTGTCTACCGGATTTCCAGCTTGAATTTAAGGGATTTTAAGGTGTTTTTCATGAGCATGGTGATGGTCATGGGCCCCACACCGCCGGGGACGGGGGTGATGTATCCGGCAATTTCCTTTGCTGCATCAAAATCAACGTCGCCTTTTAAAATGGGAACCATTTTTTTGGGGTCGTCTTTGCTGGGTTTTTCTCCGACCCGGTTGACACCCACGTCGATGACGCATGCGCCTGGTTTGATCCACTCCGGTTTTACAAGGCCGGGAACACCCGCCGCAACAATTAAGATGTCTGCGCGCTTACAATGGTCTGCCAGATTTTTGGTCTTTGTATGAACGATAGTTACCGTTGCATCGGCCCCTTTTCCCTTCTGTACCAGCATGTTGGCAATGGGCTTCCCAACGATATTTGAACGGCCGACAACGACGACCTCCGCGCCGCTTGTCTCAATCCCTGACCGTACAATCAATTCCTGAATACCGGCCGGTGTACATGGCGGGAATTTTACCTCATCGCCACCGATCATAAGGCGGCCGACATTTACGGGATGGAAACCATCTACATCCTTATCAGGGTCAATGGCAGTGATCACCTTTTTTTCATCGATGTGCTTGGGAAGGGGGAGTTGTACAAGGATGCCATGAATGGAATCGTCTTTGTTGTATTTATCAATAAGTTCGAGGAGATTATTTTCAGAAATATCGACGGGTTGATTGTCCTGTACCTCTTTAAAACCTAACCTGTGGGCAGTTTTAATTTTTAAGGTAACATATGATATAGAAGCGGGGTTTTGGCCGACCAGAATAGTTACCAGCCCTGGTATAACGCCGTATTTTCCTTTAATGTGCGCTACTTCAGCAGTGATTTCCTGGAGAATTTGCTCCCCGATTTCAGTCCCTTTGATTAATTTTGCAGCCATGAGCTTATCGTGTTCCTTTCTGAATATGCTTTAAAAACTCAGTTATATGTTACAATATCCTGCATTTAAAATTTGTGACAAATTATCCGAATTAACACTATTTGTCAAGCTAGAACATATCAGACAATGTCATGATGTTGTATTTTTGATGATGTATTTTTGAAGTAGTATATTGACTGAACATTCCCGTGTTTACCTTCCAGATATTTCTGCATCTGTTGACGAGGATCTTGTATCCGGGCATAAGCCAATTAATATTGTATCGTTTGAAATTTCGCTGATCTCTCTGTTATTGACACCGTTGGGGCTGATAAGTCGCTTTGCGCGTTTCGGGCAATTAAATAGTTATGATAATATATCGAGGGCGATTAAGGCCATGATTTGTGCAAAATCAACCAATTCTTTCACACTGATCGATTCATTTGTTGCATGCGCTTCGGTATCGTCGCCAGGACCAAACCCGACGGCGGTGATGCCCTTCTGGATGAGCTGCTTTGTTACCGTTGCACCGGACATGCCTTTTGGCTGCGGCCTTGTTCCCATGACGGCTGCGGTGTGTTTTGAAATCAATTCCACCAGAGGATTGTCGATAGGGACGGCAGTAGGGAGCTGGTTTGAGATGATTCTTAAATCGAATTTAGCTGGATGCCGGGACTCTACCTCTTTGATGATGTTTTTTAAATTGTTGATAATGTCATCTGATGAATCATCGGGTAAATAGCGGATATCCAGTTGTGCCTTGCAGAGGGCGGGTACGATATTTGGCGCCGTTCCGCTGTGAATAGATCCGAGATTCAGGGTGGGCGGGGTATGAAGCGGGTGAGAGGTATGTTTGAACTTTAATTGTTTTATGCGTTCCAGCAGGGTCATCATATTCCATATTGCATTTATCCCTGTTTCCGGCCAGGAGCCGTGCGCTTGTTTTCCATGCGAGGTAATTTCTAAAAATAACGCCCCTTTTTCTGTCACGTCGATCAGTTGCATATTATGTGCAACATCGGGGATAATGGCAAAGTCTGCAATGATGCCACATTCGTTGAGCAGATATTCTAAGCCCAGGGCTGAACCTCTTTCCTCATCGGCAACACCTGCCAGTATAAATTGTCCCTTCAGTTTGGGTTCGTTCTCCTTGAGAAATTTTGCGACACCCATCATGGAGGCCATTTGTCCCTTGTTATCCGAAGAGCCTCTTCCGTATATCCGTCCGTTTTCAATCCATGCCTCAAAGGGATTTCGTTTCCAATCGTCACCCGCAGGCACCACATCTAAATGACATGCCACGAGTAATGTAGTGTCTGGCGTTCCTTTGCCCTTGTGTCCTATGTATCCAATGATATTTGTCCTATCCTTTACCTTTTCGTGAATAGTGAAGGGAATTTGTAATGACTTAAAGAAATCCCCGACAACCTGAGCGGCAAGGATTTCGTTTCCAGGGGGATTTTCTGTCTTTGCATTGATTAATTTACAGGCATGATCGATAATTGCTCTTTCTTCATTTTGCATGTACTTTTTTACATGGTCAACAAATTCATTTTGATTATTTTTCCGCATAACGTTTTTCTCTCATGTGATAAAATTTAATCATCAATTGTTATTGCGCGGTATTCATTACGTTTTTTGATCCAATGGAAATAAATCTTAACAGCAAGGGAATAATAAACAATTGCAAGGCAGTACCGATAAGCATTCCGCCAACAACGACAATTGCAAGAGGCTTTTGTACCTGACTCCCAACACCATGAGCCAAAGATGCGGGCAAAAGACCAAGGGAAGCTACAAATCCGCTCATAAACACAGGCCTGAATTTGTCCTGAATTGTTGCCATAGTAGCTTCATCTGGATTCATTCCCTCATTACTGAGCCTGATATAATGACTTATAAGAATTGAGGCATTAAGGACGGAAACGCCAATAATAGAAACAAAACCAACAATCGAAGAAATGCTTAAGCTTTCGCCCGAAATCAAGAGGCTTGTAAGACCGCCGGCTACGGTAAAAATTGGAGCCACCATAGTTATGAGCACATTTCTCACCGATCTGTAATATATAAAAAGAACACTAAGTACCAGAAAGATGGCTAGAGGTATCGAAACATAAAACCTTTTGAAAGCCTCTTTCATCTCATTGAACATACCACTCCAAACCATATAGTAACCTTCCGGTATCTCCATTTTTTCAACTTCCGCCTGAGCCTGTGCTACAGTGCCGCCCAAATTTTTAGATACCACGCTGAACTTGATTGGAAGGTATCTTTTGAAGTTTTCTCTATAGATAAATGTGGCTCCCGTGTCGTACCGTATTTTTGCAACCCTCGAAAGGGGTACAATTCCGCTGTTAGGTAATATTATTGGTATATTGGCAATCTTTTCAGGTTGCTTTCTATACTCAGAAGGGAAACTTACCAGGAGGGCAAACCTCTTCTCGCCCTGTATTATTTCACTAATATATTTCCCCCCCATTACCGCAGAGACGGTATCTAAGATATCCTCAGCCGTGAGGCCAAGGGTCGACGCATTTTCCCTGTCTACTTCTATCAAAATATTTGGTTGTCCGAGTTCGCGGAATATTCCGACATCCTTTATGTCAGGGACATGTTCTATTGTATCTTTTACATTCTTTGCCATCTTGTCAAGTTCTTGCAAATCTTCCCCAAATATCTTGATGGAATTTTCACCCTTAACGCCGGACATTGCCTCTTCAAGGTTGTCCTGAATGTATTGTGAAATGTTGATATTTGCATTAGGAAAAAGCCGATTTAATTCTATCCGTGCAATATCTTCCAGCTCTTCTTTGGTGAGTTTTCTCTTCCATTCATGGTACGGTTTGAGTGGTACAAAGTATTCTGAATTATAGGGACCGCTTGGGTCTGAACCGTCTTCCGGCCTTCCTACTTTGAAATTTACTGCCTTTACTTCAGGGTATTTTATGAGTAAATCTCTGACCTTTTTCGTGTTTTCATACGCCTTGTTCAGGGAAATTGAATAAGGGTAAATTATCCTTATATACATATTTCCCTCGTCCATTTTTGGGAGAAATTGTGTGCCAAGCATTCTCAAGTTCACAATAAGTCCGGTTCCAACGATTAGAGAAGTTATTATGAGGACGAGACGGTAGTTTTTAAGGAAATAACTGACTAACTTAATATAACCCTCTTTTATTCTTTCAATGAATCGGAATTCTCTTTCGTGTTGGCCCTTTAAGAACGCATATTTGGAAGCAATGAGGTAAGTAAATGTGAGAATGAGAGTGATGATGAGGGCATAAACGTAAGTCTTCGCTACCGGGGAGAATATTTGGGATTCTGCCCCCTTCATGGTGAAGATCGGTATAAAGGCGACAAATATAATAAGGACGGAAAATAAGATAGGCTTACCTATATCTTCGGCGACTTTTACAATGGCATTCAAATCAGCGCCAACTTTTTTCGAGGTTCTAAAATAATCTTCGACTAAAAGAAGTGGTATGTCTGCAATGATACCAAAGTCAATTGCACTAATAGAAAGGAGATTGGCAGATTCGCCCTTTATAGACATCAATGCAAGGGTAATCAGGAGTGATATGGGAATTACAAGCGTGGTAATGATTGTTGCCCTGATATTCCCGAGGAAGAGAAAAAGTGCGATTGCCACCAATCCAACACCGGAAAGTGCCGTTTCTACAACCTTTTTTATGACGGTGGTTATCAAATCCCATCGCTCATAAAAAGGCACTACCTTGATACCCTTTGGTAATACTCTTTCGTTGATCTCTTTTACTTTCTCATGAATTGATTTTATAGAGGGAATTCCCTTTGCGTCTTTTCTGAGGATTACCGTCCCTGTTACTGTTTCATCCTTATCGTTAAGTCCACCAATCCCCGTGCGTGGTATATTCCCAATAGTTACTTCAGCAATATTCTTTACCAGTATGGGTTTCCCGTTCTTATAAGCTATCAGGCTATTTTCAATATCGGTAAGGCTCTGGATCCTTCCTATTCCTTTGACCATATAATATTGGTCGCCCATCTCAAATGCCCTTCCGCCAACATTGAGATTTGCTTTCTCCAGTGAATCTATCACATCTGAGAGAGATATGCCGTATTTTATAAGATTTTCAGGGATAATATTTACAATGTATGCCTTTATATAACCTCCAAAACTTACCACATCTTCGACGCCGACCGCAGTCTTTAACTGTTTTGCTATTACCCAGTCTTGTAATGTCCTTAATTCCATGAGGTTTTCAGCGCCTGTTATTGTATACCTCATGACCTCCCCAATGGGATTAGGAATTACGGAAGGTTCGATTCTCTCTGGCAGTGAAAGGCCGGCAATCCTGTTTAAGACTTCCTGCTTTGCCTCTCTATAGCTAATATCATATGAAAATTTGCATTTTATATCTGAAAGTCCGTAAAGGGATATAGAATTCACTCTTTCAAGTCCCCTCATTCCCGCAAGGGCTACTTCTATTGGTATGGTGATGAGCTTCTCTGCTTCTTCGGCGGGTTTTCCTTCGTACAAGGTAACAATTTCTACGATTGGAGGGGCTGGATCAGGAAAAGCCTCGATATTGAGGCTTTTTATAAAGAAAAAGGATCCTAAGGTGGCAAATGCAACAACCAATAAAAAAAGGAGGCTGTGTTCGCTTACGAAAATAACCCATTTTTTCATAGCTTCTCCATATCAATAGCGGACAAAATGACTTCTTCCGAGTCTGTTAAGCCATCAACAGCCATTAGTTTTTCTGAAACTTCCAGTGCAGGTACGACTTTCTTCAGTTCGAAGCCTTGTTGGCCCTTAACGTATGCGTAAAATTCACCGTCTTTATATAAAAGGGCTGATTTTGGTACAACCGGACGGGTAACTATTCCCTCCATAATTTTGATTTTTAGAAACATGTTCAGCTTGAACAGGTTTTTTTCATTCGAAACCTTAATATATGTTTTCACTGTTTTTGTGTCGAGGTCTTCTATGTCGCTCACATAAGTAACACGTCCTTTAAATTCCATATCAGGTAAGACATCTGTGTAAAAAATCACTTCATCTCCCGAATGAATTCTATGAATATCAGTGTCATAGATATTAGCAACCACAAGTACCTTACATGGATCTGCAATCACCATTACAGGATTGGATGGATCTACCCTATCACCTACATGAATTTGAATATCGGTTACGACACCGTCGATCGGAGCTTTTAGAAACAACTGATCTTGAAAATTATTTTGAGTACTGATGTTTATACCGTAAATATCCAGTTTCTTTTTATATCCTTCTCCTACAGCCTTTAATTGCACATAATTTGCTTCGGCATTGATAAGCTCGTTTTTGGCTATTGCCCCAACTCTATGCAGCTCTTTATCGAGTTTATATATCCTTTCTGCCTGTTTTAATTGTGCACGGTTTGAGAGATAATCTGCGTAGGTATCACTTACTTCTGAACTTTTTATTGTTAATAAAGAATCGCCCTTTGTTACCTTATCGCCAACCTTTACAAATATTTTATCGACAATTCCATTAAGGGTCGGGTTTATTTTTGCTCCTCCCTCGAGATCCACCTGTATGCTTCCTGTGGCTTCTATAAAAGTCTTAATTTCCTGAGACGTTGTCTTGTAAGTCTTTATTTCTGCTTTGTTTTCTCTGGTTGCATCGGCTTTACTTCCACAATTTATGCCGCAAGCTGGAAGGGCACAAGCTAACATTACATACACCACAGTCTTTATTTTCTTTTTCACTGTGTCTCTCCTGTGTAGACCTTTAAAAGTTCATCATTCAGCATAGCTTGTGTCAGGGACTGATTGTACTTTGTCATAAAATCATTATAGGTTCTCCTGGTATCAATCAAATCAAGCATGGTAACACCTCCCAGAGAGAAAGCCTTTTCACTATCTTTTAATAATTTCTCTATCTCCGTCTTCTTTCTCTTGTATGATTCAAAAATATTTAAAGATCCTCTGTAATTGTTTAAAGACTGTCTTACATCCGCGATAATTTGTCTATCTATCTTCTCTGACTGTATCTCTACTTGGGAACGTTCGGCAATCTTTCGAGAAATCTCCGCCTGATTTCTGTTAAATAATGGAAGCGGTGCGCTTACCCCCCCGCCAATTCCAGGTTGCCAACTTTGCCCAAAAGACTCACCTTCAACGTATACCGATATATCTGGGATGCGTTTTGCTTTTGCTAATGAAACGTTGTATTCTGAGGCCTTTATCTGCCTTTGAATTGATAAGAGATCGGGTCTATTAGCATAAGCTTTTTCTAAGAGGCTTTCTTCTTTATAATCTTGAAACATTTCCTGAAATGATATTTTAGCAGGTTCCAGGTGATTTTTGCTTCCTAAAAGGAGATTAAAATCCTCGAGGTCACTTTTGTATTTAGTTTCATAAGTTGTAAGGGTATTTTCGAGGTCTGTCTTTGTAAGTTTTAGTTTTGTATAATCATTAAGAGATAAAAATCCTTTGTTATGTCTTAACTCTGCAATCATTATGACCTTTTCAAATCTCCTTAATTCACCCTTAGAAAAATCAATATTTAATCTATCAAGGCTAAGATTATAATATATCGTATAAAATGTTACGAGGATGTTCCTGATAAAATCTTTATAAGATAACTTAGTAGCTTCCAGATTCTCTTTTGCCGACGCTATACCAAGCTTCCTTTTCCCTCCAAGCCTTACCGGCTGGGTTACCCCCAAAACGAACTCAGTAGGGATGTAATCGTTGAACATCGGAACTTTACCACCACCAAGCATAAATCCATTATTGGCTGCTGTAAGAGTTGGATTTTGCAACAGTTTCGCTTCCAAAAGATCAGCAGATGCCTTGTCTATTTCGTATTTGTTTTTAACAATATCATAATTGTTTTTATAAAATAGGTCTAAAGCCTCTTTTATTCCGATTTCATCACCGCATACTTTATTTAACCCCAAAAATAACAGGAGCAATAGTGTCACAAAAAAAAGGCGGGTATTATTATTTAATGAATTTAGCAAATTTACCTTCATGTATGCGACTCCGCGTTTTTATAGGGAAATTATCCTTAGATTCATCATTGTACGGCTAATCCTCAACCGAACAAAATATTTAATAGTTTTGTTCCCAAAAAGAGGATGTTACTCTGCAAAATCCTTTGTTAAAAAAAATTGAGAACAAATTCCCGTTGTGCAAATTTTAAAAGGATATAAATGGCACGAATGCGATAAAAGATTGCTCAGGTGTGTGGCTCAATAATGACTTTAATCGATTCCTTTGCTTCAGTAACCAATTTAAAACCAAAAGCCGTTTCAGAAAGAGGCAAGCGGTGGGTAATCAATGCACGTACGTTTACCCTGCCAGCGCGGATCAATTCGATGGCGGTTGCCGTGTCATCGGGCGGACCGGCATATGATGTGACGATAGAATTACAATTGCGCCAAAGGTCCCAAAGGTTCATCGGAGTGATTGAATCGGGTTCCGTGGGTGCAAAAAAGAGAACCATCCCGGCACGATCCACGGAGTTAAATGCCTGTTGAATAGCCGAAGGCGCACCCGTACATACGATGACGAGGTCTGCCAGTCGTCCGTTGTTGGATTTCCGTATGCAGTCGGGGACGTCTTCTCTGGCATTTATTGCCATATCTGCTCCGCATTGTTTCGCCATTTTTAAGCGATATTCGGTAATATCTGCAGCGAATATGCGGCCAGCTCCCAACGCGTGTGCCAGTTGAATGTGGAGTAGTCCGGAGATACCGCTGCCGATGACGAGTATACTCTGCCCCGGTCGAAAATTCGCCTTTTTTTGTCCGAGGAGTGTGCATGCCAAAGGCTCTGCAAAGGTACCCTCCTCATAGGAAACTTCGCCTGGCAGGATAAAAGTGCCTCGGTCAACGTTAATTTGGGGGATGCGAATGTATTCGGAAAATCCACCGGGATAAAAATTGGTAGTCCGTAAGGTGTCGCATACCGAGTAATTTCCATTCAGGCAATAGTGACAGGTATTGCACGGGACATGATGGGCGACCGTTACCCGGTCACCCACCTTAAAACGCTGAACACCTTCGCCGGTAGCGACGATTTCACCGGCAATCTCGTGCCCCAGCACCAGCGGGGCTCTTTTGATGCGATACCATTCCATGACATCGCTTCCACAGATGCCGCTCGCACGCACCTTTACCAGTAATTCTCCCGGACCAATTTGCGGGGTTTGCATCTCTTCGATTCTCACATCACGGTTGTTATAATACATCGCTACGCGCATAGTGTCTTTCTTGTTCAATTCTCGACGGATTATCAAATAGTGAAAACTATTTTTTCTTTTCGTTTTTCACCGTGTTAAACAGATCATTAGCCTGTTTTACTGATGCATTCTCGTGGATAATGGCACGCAATGCCCTGATCATGGCAACCGGGTGTTCATTCTGCCAGATATTTCTCCCTAAATTTACCCCGATGGCTCCCTTTTGCATCCCATCATGAACGAACTCAAATAACTCAAGGTCAGAGTTTGTTTTTGGGCCGCCGGCCATGACGACCGGTACCGGACAACCATTGGTTACCTTGTCAAAATTTTCACACCAATACGTCTTTACAACACGGGCGCCTAATTCGGCTGCAATACGGCAACAGAGGGCAAGATAACGAGCATCCCGTTTTTCCAATTCCCTGCCTACTGCGGTGACTGCCATTACGGGAATGCCGTACCTTTCCGCCTCGTCAACCAGTTTTGACAAATTTAACAAGGTTTCTTTTTCATAATCGCTGCCGATAAAGACTGAAATACCAACGCCCGAGGCATTCAGACGGATAGCCTCTTCTATGGAGGTGGTTAGCCCTTCATTGGCCAGGTCCTTTCCCACCATGCTGGAACCGCCGGATACCCTGAGGATTATCGGCTTGCTGTTATCAGGATTTATGCATGCACGCAAAACTCCCCGAGTGCAAAAGAGCGCGTCGGCATAATCGATAATCGGTTTGATCGTTTCGCCCGGTCTTTCCAGCTTTGAAGTAGGCCCCTGAAAATATCCGTGGTCGATAGGCATAAACATACAGCGACCATTTGACTTAATGAGTTGCGACAGACGATTTTTTATTCCCCAATCCACTGTTTTACTCCTCCTGTTGAAAATGTTGAAAAATATCCTTATGGCATTAATTCAAAATTTTAAATCCCATCCCCGTCTTTGTAGTTTTTCATGAAAACCGTCATTACTTCTGATTCCGAATCAGAGACGCAATCGTAACCTTCACTAGAAAGATTCAAAATACTTTCCAGTTTTTTGACACGCTGTTTGAGTTTGCAATTTTCTTTTAATACCACCATGATCGCCTCGGAAACAGGGTCGGGTAATTGCCCAATATCCGGCAGCACATCCGTTTCTTCTTTTTTCCTCTGTTTTATAATCCTGCCCGGCACGCCAACTACGGTCGCATGAGGCGGCACGTCTTTTGTTACTACCGATCCCGAACCGATCCGCGCAAAATCTCCTATCGTTATGTTACCCAATATACAGGCATTTGAACCCACAACAACCTTTTTACCCAGATTGGGATGTCTTTTTGTCTTTTCAGTCGTTGTACCGCCGAGGACGATTCCTTTATAGAGAAGGCATCCGTCCCCGATGACTGCCGTCTCTCCAACGACAATGCCCATACCATGATCTATAAATACGCCGCGCCCTATTTCGGCTGCCGGATGTATTTCAATTCCTGTCAAAAAACGGTTTATGTGGGAAATGAAACGCGACAATACTATCCACCCCTTTCCCCAGAGATAATGAGATATCCGGTACAACCACAAGGCGTGAACGCCGGGGTAACACAAAAGTACCTCAAGTTTACTCCTTGCCGCAGGGTCGTTTTGAAAGGCGGCGTCAATGTCCTCCTTCATACGTTCAAACATTAAAATTCCTTGAATAAAACCGTGGACAGATACCTTTCGCCCGTATCGGGAAGCACAACTACGATCAGTTTTCCCTTATTTTCAGGCCTTGCGGCGACCTGGAGCGCCGCATAGGTGGCGGCCCCGGAAGAAATACCGGCGAGAATTCCTTCCTGTCTTGCCAGTTGGCGGGCTACGGCAAATGACTGCTCATTTCCGACCGTGATAATTTCATCGATCACCTTCATATTAAGGATATCCGGAATAAATCCTGCACCAAGCCCCTGAATCTTGTGCGGACCTGGTTTTCCTCCCGAAAGCACAGGGGAATCGGCAGGCTCTACGGCAATCACCTTCAATGATGGTTTGCGTTTCTTGATAATCTCACCAACGCCGGTAATCGTTCCGCCTGTGCCTATCCCTCCTACAAAGACATCAATCTTACCGTCTGTATCATTCCATATCTCTTCGGCAGTAGTCCTTCGGTGTATTTCCGGATTTGCCGGATTCTTGAATTGCTGAGGCATGAATGAATTCGGGGTGTTTTTCTGCAATTCATCCGCCTTGTTAATGGCTCCCCGCATTCCTTCGGAACCGGGCGTCAACACGATTTCCGCTCCAAATGCCTTTAAAAGGTCCCTTCGTTCTATACTCATCGTGTCCGGCATCGTCAGGATCAGCTTGTAGCCCTTTGCGGCGGCCACAAAGGCCAGTGCAATACCGGTGTTGCCTGAAGTAGGTTCTATAATAATCGTGCCTTTGGTGATTAATCCCGCCTTTTCTGCTGTCTCAATCATTGCGATCCCAATGCGGTCCTTTACGCTCGACATAGGATTAAAAGATTCCATCTTGGCGACCACGGTAGATTCTAATCCCCTGGTGATACTATTTAGTTTAACTAACGGTGTATTACCAATTGTCCTGGTGATATCTTCATATATCCTTGCCATAATTTCCCCTTGATTAAATTCCTTTATAAAGCAAGTATCTTTCAATGAAACGAAGTGAATATACTATCATAGTTGAAAGTCATTTCTCAAGGAATTTTTAAGGCGCAAATTCCCTTGACAAAAAAGATTTTAACTATACTATGATATGGTTTTAGTCTGCTTGTTTAAGAATTTCTGATACTGACGTATTTCCGGTTGATCGCCTCCAGAAGGGCAACATATAGCCAACGAAAAAGTAAGTTGTCATTTCGAAGAAGCGGTGCGACTGAGAAATCCTTGTTTCGACTGAAAGGAGAAAACTTAAGACTCCTCGCTTCACTCGGAATGACAAGCACCCAATGTCAACTTATTTAATTCGTCTACTATAGTTTCGAGCGATACCGGAATCTTATTTAAATACAGCATCCTTGGCAAATTTTGGAACATATTTTCATTCAGAGGTGTTTACATGATTTATAAAAATATAGACGAACTTGCAAAGCAGGTTGGCGGTTCATTGCGGCTTACTTCTCTGATTATAAGCAGGTCCAGGCAAATTGTAAAAAGAGCAACCGTATTGGTTGAAACAAATCTTGATGACCCTGTGAGGATTGCGTTCTTAGAATTGATGCAATCGAAAATTAAACTAAAAGAGGATGCCGCTCAATAGCCGGCTTTAAAATCTAAAGAAATGAAAACCTGTATGAAAGTGCTGAAATCCTGATCGCGGATTTCATAAACGTGTGCCGTGACATTTGAGTTTATAGTTTTTGGATAGCTATTGCTTTAATTGTGATGCAAAGGGATATGTTACATCTTATCATTGTTTTGTAGTTAGGCTAAAAATCCTTCTTTGTTAGACCACATTCTAATCTGCCTACCAAACGGTGCATCAAGTCAAAAATGATAGTTTTTATTCAAACTTTCACTGTGTAAGATGAGTGTGTATTTTTAGCCATGCCTGGAAGTGCCGCCATAGCAAAATCCCGGTTTCTGATGTTTATTAAATGCAATAAAAAGATAAAAACTTGCTGAACGGTGAGGTTTTTAAAGGACAATTCTGTAAAGGAGGGGGTTTTCCATAATTATGATAAAAGTTGATCATTTAGCAAAACGTTATGCAAATGTGTATGCCGTGGACCATATTTCGTTCCAGGTCAACGAAGGTGAGATTTTAGGGCTTTTAGGGCCGAACGGGGCTGGCAAGACTACCACTATGCGTATGCTGACCTGCTATATGCCAGCGACCTCTGGTACTGCCACTGTCGCAGGTTGCGATGTGTTCCGTGATTCGATCAATGTGCGCAGGCAGATAGGGTATTTGCCCGAAAATGTACCCCTGTATCCTGAGATGCGGGTGAAAGAGTATCTCACGTTCCGCGCCAAGCTGAAGAAATTGCCTTATCGGGAACGCAAACTGAAAATTGGTGAATGTATAGAAAAATGCAGAATTGCCGATGTTCAGAATCAGATCATCGGCACGCTGTCCAAGGGTTATCGTCAGAGGGTGGGTTTGGCCGACACCCTTGTCCATGACCCAAAAATTCTTATTCTTGATGAACCGACGATCGGGCTTGATCCCAATCAAATCCGGCAGGTCAGGCAACTCATAAAGGAATTAGGCGAAAAACACACCATCTTGCTCTCTACACATATCCTTCCTGAAGTTGAAATGCTTTGTGGCCGTGTAATCATTATTAACAAGGGTAAAATAGTTGCTATGGACACACCGTCAAATCTGGCAGTCCAACTAAGAAGCGGAAATAAAGTCACTTTGGAGGTGCGCGGCAATGGCGAAAAAATCAAGAATGCCATATCTGGTACCAAGGGCGTAAAAAAGGTCGTATGGCAGGAGAAGGGAGAACTGGGTAATTTCGTAGTAGAGTCTGAAAAAGGCGTGGACATTCGTGAAGATATATTTGCAAGCATTGTAAAAAATAATGGTATTATCCGTGAGATGAAACAAGCCTCTATAACTTTAGAAGAAGTATTCCACCAGATTACTATGCAGGAACAGGAGGTAACGACATAAATGACAAGTGTAGGTACAATATTTCAAAGGGAAATTAATTCTTATTTCCTATCGCCGATCGCATACGTTGTTGTTGCAGTATTTATGGTTTTTTCAGGTTATTTCTTCTCTGTTATGCTCGGAATAACACAGGAATCCACCTTGCGATATAGTCTTGCCTATACGCAGTTTATCCTTTCCATCCTGACTCCCGTCATTACTATGAGATTGCTGGCCGAAGAAAACAAGACAGGGACGATTGAGCCTCTCATGACAGCCCCCGTTACGGATTTTGAAGTGGTATTCGGAAAATTTCTGGCTGCCTGGGCACTATACAACGTCATGGTTGCGCCGACCGCACTTTATATCATATTCCTGGCGTGGGTGGGCAGCCCCGATTACGGAACGATTATTGCCAGCTACATTGGATTAGTTCTGATGGGCGGACTCTTTATTTCTATCGGGCTATTGGTGTCTGCTGTTACAAAGAACCAAATTGTTGCTGCCGTTATAGGAATTGTTGCCCTACTCATACTACTGGTGATTGGGTTGGCAAGCGCCGGAAATGAAGGATGGTTTTACAGTGTCCTGAGATATATTGGCACGTATGATCATTGGGACACATTCACAAAAGGGATCGTGGATACAAGGGATGTGATCTACTACGCGAGCTTTACCGCGTTACTCTTATTTATTATTGTACGCATTGTGGAGAGCAGGAGATGGAGATGAACACTTTGAATAGGAAAAAGAGCGATTGGTTTGAACAATTCAGCGGATATATTATACTGGCCGGGATCATTGCAGTAGTAGCCGGTTTTGGTCTGTCAAGAATCTTCAACTCGTGGGGACTGTCCTCTCTTATCCCGATCGGTGTTGGCGGAGGCGTTATTGTCGGATTTAGCGCCGTTACGGCCGTTCGGAAGAAATGGTTCTCGACCGAGGCATCCAAGAGGAAGGCGCTCGTCGGTACGAACGTCGCCATAATGTCCATCTTTGCGGCATGCATTTTTGCGATTGTTGGATTTCTCAATGAACGGCACTATGAGCGTTTTGACCTCACCCTTACCGGCAAATATTCCCTTTCACCCAAAACCAAAAATATACTCAAAAACCTTGACCAGCCTGTTATCATTACCACCCTCTTCAATCCGGGGGAAATGTTCTATGAACAAATCGTAGATATCCTGAAAGAATATGCCTATCACACGGACAAGATCAGGATAGAAAGTATTGATCCATTAAGGAACCGTACCAAGGTTGAAGAGCTTGCAAAACGTCTTAACCTTAGTGATCTACAATTAAATACTGTTGTATTTGAATGCGGTGATCACAGTAAACATGTGCAGCAAAGTGAAGTGATAGAAAAACAGTATCCCTTTAAATTTAAGGGTGAGGAGGCATTTACAGAAGCAATCCTCAACGTTACACAAGAGAAACAGTCGGCTATATACTTTGTTACAGGTCACGGAGAGCGGCAGTTTGAGGATTTCGACCGTTGGGGGGTTTCCGGAATTGCCAATTCACTGAAAAGGGACAACTGTCGTGTAGCGCCACTCGATATTTTAAGTGCCAAGAAGATCCCGGACGATTGTGATGTGCTGGTGATTGCCGGACCAACCAAGGCCTATCTGACGGAAGAATTAAATATCATCAGGAACTACCTTGAGAATAAAGGTAAACTTTTACTCATGCTGGAACCGGCGCTGAGCCCGAACGTTCCAACAGGGTTTAAGACATTTTTGCCGGAATACGGCATTGCTGTTCGCGATGACGTGGTTGTGTATAACAAAGTCAATATGCCTCTCTTCGGCATTCAGACTGTAGCAGAGATCTATGTGGGCAAAGACGAGTATGCTGAAGACCATCCAATTACCAAAGACCTGAAGAGTTTTAATACGATTCTTTTTGGCGCTTGTTCAGTTGATGCATCGCCGCCCAATGATCAGATGCCGTATCAGGCAACTGTGCTTATGCGTGCGCCTGAAGGGTCGTGGGGAGAGACAGATATTGCAAATTTGCGACAGAAAAAACCTGAATATAATATGGACACCGATTTGCCTGGTCCGGTATCTCTGGCTGTCGCTTCTCAGGTAAAAGAATTACCAAAATCTGTTACCCAGTCGCATCCTGCTATGGCCAATGATCCTTCAGCTAAACCGCAGGGTGCGCGGTTGGTCGTCTTCGGAGATGTGAATTTTGCCACGAACGAATATATAGAAAATCCCGGGAATGCAGATTTATTTCGCAATTCTATTAACTGGCTGGCCAGAAAGGAAACACAACTCGGTATCTCTGCCAAGCCGCCCGATTTCCGCAAGGCAACAATTAGCCCTATTCAGATGAAGGTGATCTTCTGGGTGTCGATCGCAGGGATCCCGGTGATACCGGTTATTATTGGGAGTATCGTCTGGTGGAAAAGACGCCGCTAGTTCAGACACACTACGTATGAGGATTTGTTATGCGTTTCAATTTCACGATATTCTACGCTGGAGGAAAGAATTAAGCTATGAAACTTAAAACAACCATTATCCTTTTAATTGTAGCAGCTATTGGCATTTCGTATGTTTTCCTTTACGAAAGAAAACAACTGCCTCACGAAGAATGGGAAAGGCTGCAAAAAAAGGTGCTTCCCGACTTTAATGCAAAGACGATTAGAAAAATTGAATTGAACAACGAAAGCGGCAAGGTCGTCCTGGAAAAAGCAGATGATGATTTCTGGCACATTGTTGAACCAGAAAAGCTGCGAGCGGATAATTCCGAGGTAAACAGCATCCTCTCAGAGTTTGAATTTATGAATAAAGTAGGTTCGTTTAAGCAGGAGGGAGACAAGCCGTTTGACCTCAAAGACTATGGACTTGATACCCCAAAGATCTCAATTACCATGTATACAGACATTCCGGCAAAACCCGGCAAAATACAGGTAACGGGGCCAAAGGATAAATATACGGTGTTTGTCGGCCAGAAGCTTGCAGCCGGTGATAATGTGTATATAAAACTCGATCAGAGCAACGACGTTGTTGTTGTACCAGGAAGCCTGCTTGGCAAAGTGGAAAAAAATATCCTGGACCTAAGAAGCAAATGGGTGTTTACTTTTGACAAAGAAGCTGTTGACAATGTCCAGATCAAAACTGCGGACTATAATATTGTTTGTAACCGAAAAGGCAATTTCTGGCGCCTTTCCGAGCCTGTTAATGATCTTGCAGACCTGGAAAAAGTTAAGGAACTTCTTGGTAAGATAAAAAATCTGCAAATTGAACGCACGGACTTTATTACAGAAGATTCAAGTGATTTAGTAAAATACGGTCTGGATAATCCTCGTTTTACTCTTACCATCACTGAAAAAGGCGTTCCTCAGTCTGTTATTTTCGGGCATTCATTGGACAATAAAGTCTATGCTAAGCGCACAGATGAACCCACGATATTTTTCCTTAAAGACACAATTCTCGCAGACCTGAGTAAAAAACCGAATGACCTGAGAGATAAGAAGCTGGTCAGGTTTGAATCGATAGGCACCTATGGAATTAACAAATTGGAAATCAAGGCGCCAACCGATTCAATTACCATTGAGAAATCCCTGGATCTGGACTGGAAGATTATAAAGCCGATCAATATCTATGCAGACCAGGATACGGTAAAAAATTTCATTGAAAAGATCAAAACCCTTGAAATAGAGGATTTTGTTTCGGACAAACCGGCGGATTTGACTTCGTACGGTTTAAAAGACCCTGTCTTTGAGATTTCCGTTACCAAAGAGGAAGATAAGGAATTGGCCAAATTTTATGTGGGCTACAAATTACCCGACGGTACGAAATGTTATGTGAAACGCGTTGGTGAAGAGCCGGTGTACACTGTGCCTACGGCTGAATTTTACGATAAAATTGGAAATGCACTCCTGAGCTTCCGCGACAGGCTTGTAAGCGATTTTGACAAAGATATGGTTAAAAAAATAGTGATCGAAAAACCGGACCGCACCTTTATATGCGATATAACCAATAACAGGGATGCGGAGGGACAATTTCAGTGGGCGCTTTCAAAGCCAGTTCAGACTATAGCCGACACAAACGTTGTAAACCAGATAGTCTGGGACTTATCCTTTTTGAAAGCCGATAGCTATGTTGCCAAAGAACCCAAGGACCTCAAGGTCTTCGGACTCAATGATCCAAGAATCAAGGTTTCTATAACATATGAAAAAGTTCCTGAACAGGTTTCTGAAGAATCGGATAAGAAAAAGAAGAAAGAAGAAAAGTCAGACGCTGCCATGAAACCTAAAGAGTCTTTGGATAAAGTAGTTGAAACAAGGACATTGCTCGTTGGCGGAAAAGTCAAGGATGGCGATAAGGTAAGTTCCTATTGTAAGTTTAATGATAGCGATCTTGTCTTTGAACTTTCCTGGCCCAAAATAAAAGACTTCGATGCAGAATTGGTCCCGACCAAAATATTCCATTTTGAGAGGGGAGATGTAAAAGAACTTGTACTCAGCTATCCAGACAGAATTATCTCTCTGGTAAAAACAAACAATGTCTGGAAGTTAAAAGATAATGAGCAGAAAGAAGTACAGGGGAGAGAAGTAGATTACTTTGTTCGGAATCTGGGTGAACTGAAAGGCAATTACATCGAGCAATATAAGGCTACGAATCTGACACAATTCTCACTGGACAAACCACAGTTAATAGTTACCGTTGGTTTAGAAGGTGGCAATGCCGTTCTTTATGTGGGAAAGAAGAAGGACGCTAACAGTTATTATGCAAAAAACAAAGATTCGGATTATATCTATGTTGTGGGTAATGACTCGATTGCAAATCTTATGAAAAAAGAAGAAGATTTTACAACAATTGTACATGAAACTACACCCGAAACGATTTTGGAGGAAACAAAATCTACGACAGGTGGAATGCCACCGGGCATGATGCAGCACGGAAGGCCTCCCGGCGGCTCCTCCCACGGGGGATTTCACTAAATTTAAGATTGTGCTTGTGGGATTGATTACCGACACTGAAACCAAATCGGTTAGATAAATACGTTCACATGAAAAAGACACAACTCTTGTTGTCGGTTTACGCCTTTCTTTTTTTTGCCCTTTGTTTAGCCCACAGGGAGGCATCGTCCCGCGAAACTAGTTCTAATCGCAGGACACCCATTGTTATTGCAATAGAAAAAGTAGGGCCTGCTGTGGCCAATATCAGTACTGAAAGACTTATAACTGTGCGGCACGCAGACCCATACTTTGGGTCAAGAAACGAGCTCTTTGATCAGTTTTTCAATGATTACTTTGGTAAAAGCCAGAAGCAGATGGTCGAAAGACCGTTGGGTTCCGGTGTCATTATTGACGAAGACGGCTACATTGTAACCAATGAACATGTCGTGAGCCGTGCGTCAAAGATCATGGTGAGACTGTCGGATGGCAGAGATTTCGAGGCAAGCATGATTAGCTCCGACCCTATCAGCGACCTCGCTGTATTAAAAATAAACTCTCCCACGCCTCTTCCGTATGTTAAGATGGGTACGTCCAAAGACCTCATGATCGGCGAAACAGTCATAGCGCTGGGCAATCCTTTTGGCCTGGAAAACTCCATTACTACGGGTGTGTTGAGCGCGAAAAACCGCACACTGACGTTTAACAGCGAGTATGGCGAAATCAAGTATGACGGCCTTATCCAGACCGATGCGCTGATTAATCCGGGGAACAGCGGCGGTCCACTTGTCAACATAGACGGAGAACTTATCGGCATTAATGCCGCAATTGTGAATCAGGCGCAGGGGATAGGGTTTGCCATCCCCGTCGATAAGGTACGACAAACCCTTGTCAAACTCTTCAATTTCAGAGAACTGAATAAGATATGGTTTGGTGTTCAGGTTGAAGAGCAAGGCGACGTTTCAAAAGGAATAAAGGTTTCGTCTGTTGAATCGGGTAGTCCTGCCGACAGGGCACAAATTAAAGTCGGAGATTATATTACCAAAATAGATTCCAAAGAGATTCAGGACGTCCTGGACTTCGAGAAGTACATACTCAGGAAAAACGCGGGAGACAAACTCTCTATAAATATTAATCGCGGGGGTCATGAATTCAAGTTGCATGTTAAACTTGAAAAGGCGCCGCTCCCTTCAATTGAGAAGCTTGCCTTGGAAAAATTGGGTTTGTATGTACAGGACCTGACCCCGCAGCTTGCAAAACAATTAAATTTGTGGTGGCTAAAAAGCGGGGTGCTAATTGCGGGGGTGCAAAAAAACGGCCCTGCTGCGGAGGTCGGAATTAAAGAAGGTCAGGTGCTTGTATTCGTTGGTCAGTATCGAATTAATAATATTGAAGAACTGGGGGCATTGCTGAAGATTATGCAGAAGGGAGACCTCTGGGAGATGGGTATCGTCTGGTCTGACAAATTTGGCGAGCATCAAGGTTACGCCAGAATAAAAGTCCGTTAAACTCATCAAACAAACACGTAACTATAGTAAACGAATTAATTACGTTGGCATTGGGCACTTGACATTCTGAGCGAAGCGAGGGATCTTAAGATTTCTCCTTTCAGTCGAAACAAGGATTTCTCAGTCGCTCTGCTCATTCGAAAAGACCACTTTTTTTCGCTGACTATATTCATCACATTTCCTCACGTCGATTCCATTTGCCGCAGGAATTTATCTCATCCATTTGACTGACACTCACATCTTTTTTCCGTCGCTCTTTTCAGAGTCAACAAACTTAACTTAATCACACAAGAATTTTCATTTTATTTAACGGGATAAAAATTGAAACATTGTCTTGAATCATTTGAAATTACTGATAGAATAGAGCAAACTAAGAAAGATCATCATTCGTAAGGATATCTCAGAAGCCTTGTGAATAGTATGCAAATATCACAGAAACCGTCCGGTAATTTCTCTCCCACAAAAAAGCAGCTTGTTGTCATATACTTTCTGGCGACTACGTTGTTCGTTGGCACAATGATAAAAATCGGGATGGATCGCCATTGGTGGTTGCCTGAAACAGAACTTGTCAGCACCCTTAGCCCTGAAGATCTAAAAGTCAAACTCGATATTAACAGTGCACCCTGGTATGAATTGGTTTTATTGCCAAAATTAGGCGAGAAAAAGGCAAAGGCCATCGTTGCCTACCGTGAAGAGCACGGTAATTTTAAGTCCCTGGAGGAGTTGTCCAATATCAATGGCATTGGAGCAGCCATTATTGAGGCGATAAGAGATCATACAAAAATCGGAACGGATACGACAGCTATCAACCTGAACAACCGGAAATAGATTTATGGAAAAAGAACAACAAAAGGCATTGGAAAACGTGTGGGTGCGTGTGATCCTGGTGGGTTTTTTGATAACTATTTTATTCGTATTATGTTATTTTCTTCGAGGGACACTCATTTCCTTTTTTCTGGCCTTTACCGTTGCTTATATTTTAAATCCCGTTGTTAGTTTCATTGAGCACATGCGTTGGCCGTTTTCCCGCAGGCACATACAGAGGGGAATCGGAATGGTTCTTCTCTTTATTGTAGTCATCCTGTCCATGGCTGGATTTCTCACCTATGCGGTTCCGAAAACTGTCAGTGGAATTTATCAGGTGGGCGGTATCATTCAAGGTCGTTTCCCAAAATATAAAGTTGTCATAGAGACGTGGATTGAAAAGTATGGGAATACAGAATTCGTCGGTTTTATAAAGACAATGATAAGAGACAACACCGAACCGATCCTTGATCAAAAAGAAGAAATGACTGAATCTGCGGATACAAAAGAATACTTCGAACAAAAACCAGTTTCTCCGCCGGAGACGAAAGCCGATAAAGAGTCACGTTTGAAAAAGGAACAACTCATGGCGGCTGCAATAAGGTTTAAAAAGTATATCCCGCAAGCTATCAGTATTTTATTGAATGTTAGCAAAAATATCTTTTACAGCACCTTCGGATTTTTTGGGATTATCGTTAATTTTATTATCTTTAGCGTTGTCTCTGTTTACCTCCTCAAGGACTTTAACTCCATCGTCCAAAACATAAAGGCGCTTTTTCCTTTATCGAAAAGAGAGCAGGCAATCAGCCTCTTGTCTAAAATAAACAATAATCTCCATTTATTCCTCAGAGGCCAGCTTATTATCTGCCTTATTCTCTCTCTTATCTACAGCATCGGCTTAACGATTGCCGGCATACCATTATCATTTCTTATCGGTTTTATAGCAGGTTTTGGCAATCTGATCCCATATGTTGGCACAGGGACAGGAATTATTCTGGCTTCAGTGCTTGCACTCTTTGAATTCCATGATCTAAAACATTTGCTCTCTGTTTTCATCGTATTTGGCGTGGGACAAATGCTTGAAGGTACCGTGATAACACCCCGGATCATGGGAAAAGGGCTGGGATTAAGCCCCGTCATGGTGATTCTCTCCATCCTGATTTGCAGCCAACTGTTGGGGTTTTTAGGGTTGCTGCTGGCTGTGCCTATTGCCTCTATCGTGAAAGTATTTATGGACGAGGTCATTTCAAAGTACAAGTCCTCCGAATATTACAAAAGGTAAGCACATCATAAGAAACATATCAATTTATAAATGCCAAAAATCTTTGACAACATTGAACAGTATTTAATTCAAGGATTAAACACTACCTTAGAAGTATCTTACAGGGGAGACTTTTGCGTTGGTTATTTCAACTTGCGAGGGTGGAAAGAGATTGCTGTCCGGATAGATACGCTAAAAGGGGGTGATGATAATTGTTGCCGTCTACTCATCGGTATGCAAAAACCTCCCTTCGATGCTATATGGGAATATTTCTATACCAAAACGCCGAGGATTGGATTTATTTTAAAGAAAAAGAGAAGGATAGTATGTAGGTGATGGGCAAAAATAATTATCAGGATTGGACCAAAGAAGATTTAATTCAGGAAATAAAGCGACTGAAGAAGCGCAAAAAATACGGGCTTGTGTGGGATGAGGAAAAGATAAAAGAGCGGTTTGAGGCGGATGCAGAAGGGAAACTGCCTGTGCTTGTTGAGGATAAGAAAAAGGAGATAATATAGACGCAGATAAGCCTGCAAATATCCTGATCGAAGGAGACAACTACCATGCCCTTTCGGTTTTGAATTACACCCATCCAAAAAGCATTGATGTCATCTACTTTGATCCACCGTATAATACTGGGGCAAAGGATTGGAAATACAATAATGACTATGTTGACATAAACGACACTTATAGGCACAGCAAGTGGCTTTCGATGATGTCTAACAGGTTAAAACTTGCTAAGCGATTATTGAAAGATGACGGGGTGCTTATCTGCGCTATTGATGAAAATGAACGGGATAGATTGGGGTTGCTGTTGGAAGATTATTTTGGCAATCACGAAATACACTGCATCACAATCGTTCACAATCCGAGAGGGGTTCAAGGAAATAATTTTTCTTATACGCATGAATATGCTTTCTTTGTTTTTCGTAAGAGTCTTAAAGTTATTGGACACAGGCGCATTAAAGAAGAAGATATTGATTGGCGAAACCTGCGAGATAATGGTGGTGAATCATTGAGAACAGATGCGAGAAACTGTTTTTATCCGATTATTGTTGAAAATGAAAAAATAGTTGGATTTGGTGAAGTTGTCCCGCAAGATATCCACCCTGAAAAACAAACAGTAAAAAAGGGGGATCAATATTATGTTTATCCCATAGATAAAAACGGTATAGAGAGAAAATGACGGTATGCCAGACAGAGTGTTGAGGAGATCATAGATTTATTGCGGGCAAAAAAGACAAAATCAGGATTTGAAATAGAGTTAGGCAAAGACTTTGGAACAGTGCGGACTGTTTGGCAGGACAGTAGATACGACGCAAACGAGAACGGCACAAAACTTGTTCATGATTTGGTTCCAGTCTCACATTTTGATTTTCCAAAGTCAGTATTTAATACCTACGACTGTATTGCTCCTATTTTATACGAAAGAAAAAAAGCGATTGTGTTAGATTATTTTGCGGGATCAGGTACGACCGGACACGCGGTAATGATTTTGAATAAAGAAGATGACGGACAAAGGCAATTCATTCTTTGTACCAATAATGAAAATGGCATTGCTCAAGAAGTTTGTTATCCGAGGATAAAGAGAGTTATCAAAGGCCACGAAGATTATCCCGACATAACAAACATTCCGAGCAATCTTAAATATTTCAAGACTGCCTTTGTCGGTTCGGAGCCGACGCACAGAAACAAGAAGATGCTGACCGACAAGTCTGTAGAGATGCTCTGCATTAAAGAAAATACATTTGAAGAGGTCTTGAATAAAAAGGCATTTCATATCTTCAAAAACAAGGAGAAGTACCTGGCAATCCTCTTAGACGAGATGCTGATTGATGCCTTCAAAAAGGAGATAGGCAAATTGAGACTGCCTGTTTCAGTTTATGTCTTTTCACTTGAAGGCGATGATTTTAGGGAGGAGTTTGAGGATTTGAAAAACAAGATTACGCTTTGTTCTATACCGGAGGCAATCCTGAAGGTTTACAGGAGGATTTTTAGATAAAGAGATTGCTTTGTCGCTACCGCTCCTCGCAATGACAGGAAACAGCATTATCAAACAGTTTGTCCTTGCGAGCAAGGCGAAGCAATCTTGTAAGGTAACACAACAAATATGCATAAAACCTTAAAATACCAGGAAGAAGCTGTTGATAAACTTGTAAAACAGGCAAATGAACTTTTGGAACGTTCAGGCCATAAAACCTGCATATTCAAGGCGCCTACGGGTTCTGGGAAAACTATAATGATGGCTGAGTTCGTTTCCCGACTTGTTGAAAAAAGGAAAGACGGCAAAGCTTTTTCTTTTATATGGGCTGCACCCCGCAAACTGCACAATCAGAGCAAGGAAAAACTGGAAAATTATTACAAAGACACCCGCACCCTTCAATGCTCAAACATAGAAGACCTGACGGATAAAAAAATTGGAGAAAATGAAATCCTTTTTCTGAATTGGGAGAGCATCAACAAAAAAGACAATGTTTTTATCCGTGAAAATGAAAATGATTTTAATCTGACCTCAATTGTTGAGAATACACTGGAAGATGGCCGCGAAATAATCCTCGTCATTGACGAAAGCCACCATACCGCAAGCGCAGAAAACACGAGGGGGCTGATTGAGATAATGAAGCCAAAGATTACCATTGAAGTTTCAGCAACACCTCACATGACCTCTGATTACAGGGTAGTAGTTGAATTTGATGATGTAAAGGCAGAAGGAATGATTAAGAAAGAGGTTGCAATTAACCCCGAATTAAAAGAAGGAAACTTGGAAGGAAAGGGAAGCGATGCATTTATCCTGGAGCAGGCAATTGCAAGGAGAGAGGAATTAAAAGAACATTTCAAAGCTATTGGAAAAGAGGATATAAATCCGTTACTACTGATTCAACTGCCTGACAGAAGCAATATGGACTTTGAAGACAAGAAGGAAGAAATAGAGAATTTATTGAACAGGGAATTCAAGATAAATACGGATAATGGAAGATTGGCGATTTATCTTTCAGAGGACAAACGCAATCTTGAAAATATTTCCAAAAACAGCAATGAATCAGAAGTGCTTATATTCAAACAGGCAATAGCCTTGGGCTGGGATTGTCCAAGGGCATACATACTTGTCCTGTTCAGGGAATGGCATTCGGCAAATTTCTCAATCCAGACGGTGGGCAGGATTTAAGGATGCCTGAAACACAGCACTACTCAGAGAGTGAGGAATTAAATAAGGGATATGTTTATACCAATATTGCAAACAATAAGATACATATTGAGGAAGAGATTGCAAGGGATTACTTCACGCTTTACACAGCAGAAAGAGACAAAACATATAAGGACATTGACCTTCTTTCCTGTCATACAAAACGCCAGAGAGAAACTACCCGTTTAAATCCCGTATTTATAAATATCTTTTTAGACATAAGCAAAGGCAGTAAATTAAAGGAAAAACTAAAAAAGGATGTTGCAAAGATTACAGACCATATTCCATTAAACGGAGTGGTGCATTTAGAGAAGGTTGGAACAATAGAAGACCCCGTTGAAGTATATAAAGACCTTGCGCTTGCCAAAACGCTTAAGGAATTGGAAAATGCCTTTAAATATTTCGTTGCGGATGCCCTGCACTCAGGAGGAATGTTTCCTGTGCAACGTTCGGTAGGGAGGGTTTGCACTGCGATCTACCAGTTCTTTTTAGATGCATTCAATATGCATTATGAAGAAAAGCAAAGAGAAATTACGACCATTGTTTTAAGCAAAGAAAATAATCAGCATTTCAGAGATGTGATAAACAAAGCGCTTAAAGAGTACCAGGCAAGGCATCCAAAAAAAGAAAATGAAATTATAGTAGATAAGAATTGGAATATTCCGAAGAAAATTGAATACAATGCGAACTATGAGGAGCAAAAACCAAAGGTACGAAGGTCTATATTAAAACCCTATTACAGCATATCTGCTAAATCCAGACAATATCAGACAGAAAAGGATTTTAGAGATTTTCTTGAAAATTGTACAAGCGTTGAATGGTGGTTTAAAAACGGAGAAGGTCACGGAACTTTTTTAGCCGTTCCATACATGGATACGGACAAAGAAGAAAAGCCGTTTTATGTGGATTTCATTGTCAAACTCAAAGACGACAGAATAGGGTTGTTTGACACAAAATCAGGCATAACTGCTGAGATTGCCGGACCAAAATCGGATGGATTACAAAAATACATTGAAGATGAAAACAGAAAGGGTAAAAACTTGTTTGGAGGTATTGTTATCCCAAAATCAGGGTCTTTTTGGATATTTGATAAGGTGCCCTATAAATATGAAAAGAGCTTACCGGAGTGGAAAATCTTGGAGTTTTAACATTTAAACCATCTCTGAGGAGTATCGGGAAAGAGACAGTTTACATAAATTGAAAAAGGTCGAAAGAAATTTGTAAATAGCTTTGGGAGTCAACAACGCCATATAACTCGAAATCCGCCATAACACCCAAAATCGGCAATGCCCTCGTTGAAATCAACAAAATATTAGCCGAACATTACGGTTACACCGATGAAGAATTAGACTTCATTCCTTCGGCTAAACTCAGGACAGGCATCAATTTCGACATCAAATACCGCATGGGACTGGGCTATGACGATAACGCGTAGGGGCGAAGCAATTTTTCCCATCGGTTAAATTACGCCAGAAATGTGCCACAAAAAAACTTAGCCCCTACAATCTAAGATTACCGAACGGTGATAATCAGTAAAGCAGTAACAGGAAAAATAAAGGTAATTTAGCACATGACGAAAGAAGAATTGGTGATGAAGTTGAACGAGCTTCGTAAACTGCCAGTTGAAACAGAGGTCTTTGAATTTAAAGAGGCCAAGAATAGTTATGATTCTAATAAACTGGGCAAATATTTTTCTGCTCTTTCAAATGAGGCAAATCTTAAAGGTAGATCTCACGCATGGCTTGTTTTTGGGGTTAAGGATAAGGGCAGGATAATTGTTGGCAGCCAGTTCCGTCAGAGTCGTAAAGACCTTGACAGCCTGAAAGGAGAGTTAGCCAATAAAACCACTAATCGTATTTCTTTTGTAGAAATCTATGAACTGCATTTACCCGAAGGCCGTGTAGTTATGTTTCAAATTCCGGCTGCACCAAAAGGCATACCCGTTGCTTTCGATGGACATTATTATGGAAGGGATGGGGAAGAATTATCGCCATTGAATCTAGAAGAAATTGAGCGCATTCGAGCACAGGCTGCTTTGGAGGATTGGAGTATCGCCATAGTGCCGAATGCCACAATTGATGACCTTGAGCCTGCTGCTATTGCAAAATCTCGTGAAAATTATAAGAACAAGTTTCCACATCAGGTGCAGGATGTTGACCGTTGGGATGATATCACTTTTTTGAATAAAGCCAAGATAACAATAAAGGGTAAAATTACCCGTACAGCAATAATCCTATTAGGCAAACCAGAATCGGAACATTTTATTAGCCCGGGAGAGGCAAAGATACGCTGGCTTTTGAAAGATGCTAAAGGAAATGATAAGGACTATCACATTGAGAGTTGTCCTTTACTGCTGGCTGTTGATAAGATCTATGCCAAAATCCGAAATTTGAAATATCGCTATATTAAGGATGGCACTCTATTCCCTGACGAGGTAGAACAATACGAACCATTTGTGATCCGTGAAGCTATAAACAATTGCATTGCGCATCAGGATTACACAAAAGGCGGTCGCATTAATGTTGTTGAAATGGAAGATCAATTGATATTTGCTAACCTCGGCAGCTTTATACCAGGTTCCGTGGAGAAAGTAGTTAAAGAAGATGCGCCGGAAGAACACTACCGTAACAGGTTTCTCGCAACTGCCATGTTTAACTTGAAGATGGTAGATACAGTAGGCGGTGGCATAAGAAAGATGTTTAATTATCAACGTGAAAGATTTTTCCCAATGCCAGAATATGATCTATCAGATGATAAAGTAAAAGTAACGGTAATCGGCAAGGTGCTTGATATGGATTTCGCACGTGTACTCGCACGAAGTCCGAGTTTGTCTTTAGAGCAAATTATCATGTTAGATAAGATACAAAAACGAAAAACACTTTCTGATGAGGAAATTAAATATCTGAAAAACCTTGGCTTAATAGAGGGAAGAAAACCCAATTACGTTATCTCAGCCAAAATTACTGCTTCGCTGTCCAATGATGAATTAAAGGCACATTATATTAAGCAGAGAGGGCTTGACGACGAGCACTACAAAAATCTCATCATTGAATATCTAAAAAAGTTCGGAGATTCCCCCAAAAAAAATATTGAGAATTTCCTTTGGGATAAATTGCCGGACATATTAACTGAATCCCAAAAGAAGAACAAAGTTACCAACTTGCTATCCGCATTAAGAATCAAGGGGATAATACGTAACAACGGGTATTCTAAGTGGTCTCCTGTTTAAAAGAGTTTTAAAAGAGTTTTAAAAGAGTTTTAAAAGAGTTTTACGTATTAAGCTTGGAATATCAAGCATTTACGAAAGAGCCCAATGGGAAGTATTATTGCAATATCCCACAAACCCCAACGGTGTACTTTAAGCACTTTCAAAATGGCAAAGAAATTTAATAAATTGTAATGAAAGTTAAATGGATGGTCACTTCATAGCAGGTTACCTGATTTTATAGGTAACAAACAAATACTCGAACACCACAAAATCGCCTTTTTGTGTTCCCGCAAATGCCCGGCTGATATCATCCTTAAATCGTATGACTGGGCAATTGAACAAAGGGAAAAGGGCATCTGTGTTATATCAGGTTTTCATTCTAAAATAGAGAAAGACGTCTTGCACTGCCTGCTGAAAGGCAGCCAGCCCATAATTGTGGGCTGGCAAGGGGGCTTAAAAAAAGAATCGATCCCGAATTACAAAATGCCTTGGACAATAACAGACTCTTACTCACTTCCCCATTTCGTGAGGATGTTAAACGAGTTACCAGAGAAACAGCAGACTGGAGAAATCGTCTCATGGCTGAACTGGCGGACGAAATTTTTGTTGCCTATGCCTCAGCCGGAGGGAATATAGAAAAGCTTCTTGCTGACATTTCAGTTACAGGCAAAGGTATTTCATCATTTTATTAATCCCAAACAAATAGGAATCTAAAACAAAATGTCTATTTTTAAATTAGTATCTCCTTTTACGCCACAGGGCGACCAGCCTCGAGCTATACAACAATTGGTGGAATATTACAAAAACAATTCCCGGCATCAAACTTTATTGGGTGTCACGGGTTCCGGAAAGACCTTTACTATGGCCAATGTGGTTGCTGCCCTGAAGAAACCAACCCTGGTTATGACCCACAACAAGACCCTTGCAGCCCAGCTTTACAGCGAATTCAAGAGTTTTTTTCCGGAAAATGCCGTAGGATATTTCGTCAGCTATTACGACTATTACCAACCAGAGGCGTATATTCCGCAACGGGACATCTACATCGAGAAAGAGGCAACGATCAATCAGGAAATTGACCGCCTGCGCCTTGCGGCTACCAGTAATCTCATGTCGCGGCGGGATGTGATCATCGTAGCTAGTGTCTCCTGTATTTATGGATTAGGTTCACCTGAAGAGTATCAGGAAATGTATGTACACCTCTGCAAGGGTGATTCGATAGAAAGAAATAAACTCCTGAGAAAGCTCGTTAGCATACAGTACGAACGGAGCGATATTCAATTCACTCGCGGTACATTGCGTGTACGTGGTGACGTTGTGGAGGTGTTTCCCGCATATGAAGAGTTTGCTTATCGTATAGAGTTATTTGGGGACGAAGTGGACAGGATTTCTATAATCAATCCTGCAACAGGAGATACTGTGCAGGAGGTAAAGGAGATGTCCATTTATCCTGCAAAACACTTTGTCATGCAGGAGGGAAAGATTGAAGGGGTAGTCAAGTCCATTGAATACGAATTGAATGACCGCCTTAAGGAGTTGCGTGCGAAAGAGAAATTTCTCGAGGCTCAACGCCTGGAGGCGCGGACGCGCTACGACATGGAAATGCTCCAGGAAGTAGGGTATTGTCACGGTATCGAGAACTATTCAAGGCACCTCAGTGGCCGTGCCCCTGGAGAAACACCGTACACACTTTTCGATTACTTTCCCAAGGATTTTTTCCTGATTGTGGATGAATCCCACGTCTCTGTCCCCCAGATTGCCGGCATGTACCATGGTGATCGAGCACGCAAGGAGACACTAATTGAATACGGCTTCCGTTTGCCCTCCGCATTGGATAATCGTCCCTTGCGATTCGATGAGTGGGAAAAAAGGATTAACCAGATTCTCTTCGTATCAGCTACACCAGGTCCCTACGAGTTGAAAAAATGCAATGGCAATGTGGTTGAGCAGATTATTCGCCCCACCGGCCTCGTTGATCCAATAATCTACGTAAAACCCGCGAAAACACAGGTGGAGGATTTACTTAAACAAATCAAGATTCGGACGCAGAAAAAGGAGCGGGTGCTGGTAACCACGCTAACGAAACGGCTTGCAGAGGACCTGAGTGAATATATCAAGGAAGAGGGGCTCAAGGGCATGTACCTCCATTCTGAGATAAATGCCATTGAAAGGGTCACTATTTTAAGAGACTTGCGACTGGGGAAATTCGATGTACTGGTGGGTGTCAATCTTTTGCGGGAGGGACTAGATTTACCGGAGGTCTCGCTGGTGGCGATACTGGACGCAGATAAGGAAGGATTCCTGCGTTCCGAAACCTCTTTAATACAGACCATTGGTAGAACGGCGAGGAACGTAAATGCCGAGGTGATCCTCTATGCAGATGAGATAACAAATTCGATGCAGCGGGCTATGGATGAAACCAATCGGCGCCGGGTATTGCAAATGGCTCACAACAAAGAGCATAATATTACGCCGACTACCATACGGAAAGAGATCAAGCGGGGCATCGAAGACGAGGTCTCTTCGCACAAGATCGTTTATGAGGCCGTTGCTGAAAGTGAAGAAGAATACATTACCCAGGAGTTTGTAAACGAGCTTGAGGATGAAATGCTCAAGGCAGCAGAGGCGTTGGATTTTGAACGTGCAGCAGAGTTAAGGGATAAAATTCAGCAGATACGTTCAAAGTATGGCATGGGAAACCCGCCGCCAAAAGCTAAGCATTCCTCCAAGAAAATAGTCCCAAAAAGCTGAAAAAATCGGATTGAAGGGTGCGGTTATAAGCATAATTTTTTCCTGAGCAATAAGATTAGCCACGTAGATATCACGAATGGCGCTGTCAGAGGAATGATACCGAGGCGCATGATTCCATAAGTTATAAAGACCGAAATGGTGATAGCCGCTATTGCTGATATTACATAACCACACTTTTTATCTGAAAAGGCGATGCCGCACAAAACTCCATTAAAACCAAACAGACCCATGTTGACTAAATCTAAGGGAAATGAAAAAAGGAAAGCAAGGATAGCCCCGATGGAAGCCCCCAGAAGTGCATAGAATGCCGTTATCCTCGAACTCACTAGTACCCCGATAAACACGAGGATACCGGAAATCATATCTCCCAGAAACATTACCTGCCCAATTCCTTTGCTTGCCGCAGGAATAATTTCCAGGGTACTTGCGTTTGGTAATTGTGCTGTCTGTAATGGAATAATTTTGAGTGTAACTATAAAGAGCATTGAGATCCAGGTTGAGATGATAAATGGTGCAGTATAAGGGGATAATTTTCCTGTGCTCATTACCTTCCTGATAATTGATGACAGGATAGAGCCGAATAATAGGACAATAACAGACGTGATATTGAATCCGAAGAAACAGATAAGCGCCAAACCAACCAGTACGCCGTTGTATCCGTAGAAACCCTGGCGAATCTCATTTTTATCATATTTTAGAAATAGCGCCGTAAGCGTGCCAACGAAAACACCTAAAACAGCCCCAACTCCCATACGCCAGGAGTCATAAAAAACTCCAGCCAGAAATAAGACACCCGTTATTACATTATTGAGTAAAAATACCTGGCTGATTCCCCGGAGGAGTATTTCTGCAAAATTTCTAACATGTAAGAAAACCTGTGTCATCTGAGAATTCCGTAGTTTAGAGTGTTGTTCATATTGGAAAGTCCATTTATCATCAGAAACTTTTTAAGAGGTCGATTTGTCACGCCCTTAAATGAACCAGATTTTTGCAAAAGCTCTCCAGCGATTTTCTCGCTATGGCATAATCTTATCTTTCGTGCAACTTTGCATTTCCTCAGTCAAAATCCGCATAGATTTCTCCAAAATTTATGCCTGCAATGTTTGCCCTCTCATACGGTTTCTTTAGTGACAATCTTGCCTCCTGGAGTTCCTGACTAGCGCTGCCGTTCTGAATTGCTACAGATGCCTCTATGAATCCGGCAAGATTATCGGCCGCCTTAACGAGTTCTCCGTCCTTAGGATTAAATGTGTCTTCGTTATACATGTCGTTAATTTCTTTACTGGTTACTTTTTTCTGTTTCCCACTCCGTGTCACGGTACTGTCAAATTCATTTTCCGTAAACATCCTCATCTCCGAATGCCATGCTTTCGGAACAAGGCCGTAGACTTCTTCCTCCATGAGTTTCTTCTCATATTCCCTTATCAGATCGCTCAGCCCTTCGACAGATCTTTTCACCGGCGAGATAATATCCCGCGTCAATACCTCCGGCAGGTCATGAAACAGGCCAGTGAAATAGTTATTAATGCTCCTTTTCCTGCATGCCTTTATTTCTATGGAAAATAGATAAGAGAGAATGGCAACAAAGAGCGAATGTCCCAGAACAGATGTCCTGGGTATTCTGTGGAGATGCGACCATCTTGCCTGGAATCTGAGCTGTCCGCACAGATCGATAAAGTTTTTATATCGCAGGTGTTTCGTCAGTTGTTCCATACCCTTTAAATCGTAGTATTTTTCCTGTCTTTGCAGCAGGTCTTTTTTTATCGTATCTATCTCGTAGCCATCCGGATTTGCGCGTTCGATAATGCTGAATTCCCACTTTGTGGCATAAAAGTGGGCTGCGTTTAAAATCCTTTTATTTAACGTATCATCGCTTTTCAAGAAGTAACCTTGAAACTTTTTGCAAAAATCTGGTTCGACGGGCGATATGATGGATTCCAGTTCTTTATAAACCCACTCATTTAATCGTTTGTATTTATCTGCATCTTCCTTAATTTTATAAAAAATGGGAGGTTTTAAATCGGTGATAACGATGCGCTGCAATAATTCAAAGATTCCGCCTTCAATGATATCTATCCACCGAAATCCCTGGTCTTCTTCCTCAAATTTGCCAAGGAAATAGGCAATTACCATTTTGTGCGCCTGTTTATCCAGTTCTATGAGCTCGATAGGTCGTATTTTGTCATTCCATCTTTGCATATAGGCAGCGCTAAAAATCTTTAAAAGCAAGGCCTTTCTTATCATAGTTTTTAGACTCCCGTTTTTGATACACTATGGATTTAAACCGCCAATTTATAGCCTGTATCCTTTTCCTTTGTCAAGAGATTCCGGTTTGGTGGATTTGCGGTGATTTAAGGTTCGTCTGACTGTTCACGTCGAAGCCGGCCCTGTATAGTATTTCACCTATAGGATAGACTAAGGGCGGCAAACCCCAAGCACACCATTCCGTCAGTATAGCGGTTGCGACACCTATTCGCTTTTCTGCGATTTTCCTCACGGCTTGGATAGGTCTTTACCGCAGTGTGGACATATGGCCTTTTTCTCATGTTTTTTTTGGATTTCCTTAGCGAAACCCGTGGTAAGTATTCCTGCTGGCAGTGCAATCATTCCAATCCCTAATATGGCAATGAGCGCCCCCAAAAATTTTCCCATGGGGGTGACCGGATAAATGTCACCGTAGCCAACGGTGGTTAAGGTGGCCACGCTCCACCACATGGCAGCCGGGATGCTGGAGAATGCACTTGGCTGGGCTGCATTTTCAATAAAGTACATGAGGCTTGAGGCAACCACTAACAGGATTAATACCACAAATACTGCGATGAGGAGTTCTTCCTTTTCTTCCTTCAGGACATTTCCCAGTGTTCTCAAAGACTCAGAGTATCGCCCCATTTTTAAGATACGGAACAACCGGAAAAGCCGTAACGCCCTTATAAAGCGTAAATCGAGAGGGAGGAACATGGGTAAGTAAAACGGTAAAATGGCCATCAAATCGATAATGGCAAAAGGTGTCACAGCAAATCGGGCCCTCCCTTTCATGGCCCCGTGAAACTTATTATCAACAGTACAACTCCATAGACGAAGAAAGTATTCAATAGTGAATACGGACACGGAGAATACTTCAAATGCCTTGAATAAAGTCCCATAGCGGGAAGAAAGACTTTCTACGGTCACCAGAATGACAGAAAATACATTGAGGAGAATCAAGGTTATGATAAAAACGTGAAATATCCTGGTATAAACATCCCTGGTTGGGTCTCCATTTAAAATCTCATATATCCTGCTTTTCTGTTTTTGAGCCATGTTGTCCCTCTCAATGTTAATCAGAATAAGTTATAACATCCCCTCTTTTCCCCCTTCGTGAAGAATGGACTTCGTCGTGATCGTCCAGTCGAACAATAAAGAGAAGGTATGATAGATGTCCATCAACGATTTATCTTTATTAGTCAATGTAATGGAATTACGAGACGGTATCACACTGAATTAACAGTACTGATATCTACCTTATTTTACGTCTTTTGGTGTACATAACGCCTTTTCTATGATGTATTATATGTCAGTAAGTATGAAATAAAAAATGGATATTATGACAACCCCCTCTCTAAATTTCCCACCATTGAATTTTTAATCTTGCTCTTTTTTTGAAAACTCCGGAGTATATCCTCTATCATTTCCGTCGTATAATCCCGATAACACAGATCAATCCTGAAATCCCTCTGCCCGGCATCGTGGAGTTCCGGGATAAGATGAACAATTGAAAATGGTCTTTCGCCAACAACCACCGTCTCGCACCGGTTATTTATGGCTGTAAACCTGTCGCCGTGTTCATTTTCTACGGTTACACGATTGAAGCCACACTGATTCATGCCCGGACACGTTTTTTTCATATTCGCCCATATACACGCCTCTGAGATAAAGAGCGGCGTATCTTGGTAGACAATCACCTCTGCATCTGCAGAAAACAGCGTCTGTATATTTCTTTTATCATCCTCAGGTGACAAGGTATGTTTAGTAAATCCCAATTCTCTCAATTTTATTGCAGAGAGTGGATTGAGGCAATATAGTGGATAGTCGGCATACAACTGCACGTCTTCTTCATCAAATAAAGCCATAGCGCCCAGATTGGAAAGCTGGAATTTCCGGAAGCCTTGTGTCATCAATGTCAGTACAACCTTTTTGAAATCCTCATACATTCCTGTGCTTTTCCCTTTGTCCCTTAAGATTACCGGTAATGAGAAAACAACTTTATCCTTTATTTTCAATAAGGTATCGACTGCATTGCTATTATTTTGCAGATAATTAGTAATTTCATCGGTTAATGCAATGTATATGGTATAAATCTTTTCTAAGGGAATATAATTTAAGTACTGTAGGTTATCGATTTTCAGCAGCATCCGGACTCCCTCTGCATCCATATTTCCAGCCGCCAATTTATCATTCAAATTGCCGGATTTGCAGGATATTTCCTCCACCCATTTCTTTATTCCCTCAGACCTCTTTTCCCTCTCCTTATGAAGTGCCTCGGACAGGTCTTGGAAATAATCTCTCCGGATATCATTTAATACACTCAAGGGTACAAATAACTTTTCGGGATTTTCTGTATGAATGTTTGCCAACGCAAATGGTGTCTCACCCAGGCGGGAAAATACATCCCTTGTCTGTTCTTCTCCAATCACGCGGCTGATTCCCTTCTCCGGTTTCATGGGATAATTTTTGGTAAATGACAATAGCTTTATTGTCCCGTGTATACTGATTCCATCAGTTCTTATTTTAACCACTACTTCTACTGACACCTTGCAGGGAATAAGTTTTTTAGGAATTTTCGGGGCAAACATCTCATTGACCTTCTGGGAGGAGATCAAAAAGAGTTTTGCACCGCACATAAATTGCCGTTCAGAATCGATAGCCGCAATTTCACCTGCCTTGACACAGAACACCCTCTTTCCCTTTACTTTGATGGTCTTTACATATAACAAGGCGGGATTTGCTGAAACTTGTTCAAATACCCGTAATAAATCTCTTACACCAATTTCGGCATCTGCCTTTATCACCACACATCCCTTCTCCGACCTTATTACCTCACCCGCATAAGATCCCATGTTTGCAGGGTATGATGGATTAATCATATCGGTAGGCTTGACCTGACCACGATTTTGCAATTGCTCAACATCAGGTTGAACTTCCGGAGATTTTGTAACCACCCCTCTTTCTCCTCCTTCACAAAGATGTGATAAAAAGTTGTTCTCCCTTTGCTGATAACCTTCCTGAAACAAGTATGCATGTGTTGTTTCACGGCTAAACACGGTTTTTATTCTATGGATTGCGTCGTCTCTGTCTTGCAGTATACCATCAATTGCCTGACGATACATATCTGTCGCTGCAGCCACGTATTCCGGAGATTTCATACGGCCTTCAATCTTAAATGAATGGACACTGGCAGTCATTAGATCATCAATCTGAGGAAGGGCGAGGAGGTCTTTCATGGAAAAGAGATATCCGCCATCACAGGATGGAGATTTGTAATACATCCTGCATGGCTGGGCGCACCTCCCGCGGTTTCCACTCCGGCCGCCCAGCATACTGCTAAAAAAACAGTGACCTGAATAGGAGTAACACAATGCACCGTGGATGAAGACTTCTACCTCCATTGAGGTGTTTTGGGAAATATTTTTTATTTCATTCAACGACAACTCCCTGGCCAGTACCACCCGTTTAAAACCCATCTTCTCCAGTTGTCTGACTCCGGCAAGGTTGTGAATAGTCATTTGAGTACTGGCATGGAGATTAAATTGAGGGAATTGGGATTGCAGTAAATACAGGAGCCCCAGATCCTGGATGATCAGGGCATCTGGTTGCAGTTCTTCCAGTGCAACAAGGCGGTCGACAGCCCTTTCCATCTCACAGGTTTTAATCAGTGTGTTAAGAGTGATATAAACCTTGACAGACTTCTCACGGGCATAGGCAATAGCCTTGCTGGTGTCATCAAGAGTAAAGTTTTGTGCCCCTGCGCGGGCGCTGAAATCCTTCAAGCCAAAATAAACGGCGTCGGCCCCGTTTTCAACAGCGGCAAAAAAACACGCCATATTGCCGGCCGGGGAGAGTAGCTCGGGTTTTTTGTGCAGGGGATAAAGGGTAGACATGAATGTACTACAAGTTAAATTTTAGCATGTGTAGAAAAATTGAGATTTGCGATTTTGTAAAAGCAGGGGCAAAGCATTTGCCAGTTTAGGTACAAAGGTATTTATATCAATTAATGGCAAATGCTTTGCCCCTACATCGAAAACCCAAATTTTTTTGGTTCGGCTTGTTAGGTCAAGGCATTGTGATCTGTCTCCCTCATTTACCAGACGTATCCTTATTTAACGCCTCATACATGGCAATCTGTTCCTCCACACTTAATTGTCTTGCCTTATGCTTGCTGCACAAACACATGGCGCAGCGCTCATCACTGCAAAACTGACAGCTAAAGCAATCGTCGCAAGGATATTTTTTATCCAGACATTTACCCATTTGGTCCTGACTTCAAAAAAACCGAACAATCAGAGGAGAACGCCGTGCTAAAATTTTACCTTTGGCACTTCTTTTTCTGCCTCGGTAACCTCGAAATACCTTGCCTCGGCGACTCCGGCCCGCGCTGCAAAAAAACGACCGAAGAAGCTTTTAATGTAAGTGTTGAGTTCCCTGACGGCATCATTATACCGCTTACGTTCCACGGAAATGCGGTTTTCTGTGCCCTCCAGGGTATCCTGCATCTTAAGAAACGACTCATTGGCCTTTAGTTCCGGATAGGTTTCACGGAACATCAGCAGGCGAGACAGAAAACCTTCAACCTGTGTTGCTGCCCGGGCCTTATCTTCTACCGTTCCGGCGCTAAAGTACCCTTTGCGGGCTTCTGCAAGTTTTTCAAAGATTTCTTTTTCGTGCGAGGCATAACCCTTCACCGTTTCTACAAGGTTAGGAATGAGGTCGTATCGTCTCTTGAGTTGAGTGTCAACCTGGGACCAGGCATTTTTTACGTTTTCGTTCAGTGCAATGACTCTGTTATACCCCTTAATATACCATGTCCCGAAGATAATACCCAAAAATACAATAATAGCAATAGGAGGTAATATCTTTTTCATAATACACCTTTCTTATGATGTAAATATAGGAATTTTATTTCAGCGATATTTTGTCTGGCACGGACTTCGACATATAGCAAACGAATTAGATAAATTGGCATTGAGTACTTTGTGTTCCGAGCGAAGCGACGAATCTTAAGATTTCTCCTTTCAGTCGAAACAAGGATTTCTCAGTCGCTCTGCTCCTTCGAAATGACAACTTTCTTTTTTCATTGACCATAAGTCAGTCGAACGAGCTCGGCTATTTTGGTGGGCAATGCCCACCCTACCTGTTTAGCCTGAGAATGAGAAAAAGATAATCTTTTGTCCATTAAAAATATTGTGGGTGTAAATTAACGAAAAACCGTGGCCAGATTTGCAGTTTACCAGCGTCCCGATGCGCCTCCGCCGCCGAATGAACCGCCTCCACCGCCGCCAAAGCTGCCAAATCCTCCAAATCCCCCTGAACTTCCGGAACCAAAACCCCTCGGTCCTCCCATAATAATTGGCGGGCCTCCCCACCAGTATGGTGAATATCTTCTCCGATTGAATAGATAATTTAAGATGAATGGTAATACAACAAGCAGGACTAACAATGAAAGAAACGGATTCTGACGTCCTTCTGCCTTTTTCCTCAACTCAGCGACGTCTGGCATTCCCGAAATTTTCACCCCATTTTCTTCTGCAATCCTGTGAACCATAATGACAACGCCCTGGAATATACCTTCGCCGAATCGTCCCTTTTGAAAATTAGGCACAAAATATGTCCTCCCGACCGTACCGCAAAAGCTATCGGGCAATATGCCTTCAAGTCCGTACCCGACCTCGATTCTGTAAGCGCGGTCATCCTTCGCAACGATCACAAGGGCACCATTGTCCTTTCCCTTTTGACCCAATTTCCACTTCGTGGCAAGTTCTATGGCATACGTTTCAATAGGAATATCGCCCGTTGTATTGATTGTCAGGACAATCACCTGCGCCCCCGTCTTCTGTTCGAGCTCCTGGAGATAACCATTCAGGCGATTCTCCACGAAGTCGCTTATAATATTAGCCCTGTCATCCACATATCTCTGAGGAACAGGCAGCTCCTGAGCCTGTGCAATAGTACAAAGGCACAGGAAAAATATAAGAAGTCCAAAAGACCGGTAAAAATTTCTCTTACGCAGGTTTGATCTCAAATTCATCTACCTTTTTAATAATAATGTCTAATACATGATACAGATTTTCAAATATTTCACGGAGGACATCAATGGGAGGATGGGTATCTTTAAACCTTAACTCAAGTAATTTTTTATACACGTTTAAGTTTAAATCGAAGTGCTTTTCTAAGGCAAAAAGGACTTCGCTCCTTTCCCGGGGAACCTGTTGATCATACAGAAAAAGCATGCCGCGAAGTATTGGAAAATATCCTGAGAGCGACCCGATAAACAAGTCCGTTAAGGCCGCCCTGTTTCCCATTGCCTTTATGTAACCCTGGCAAATATGTTGGAGTTTTCCCTTTAATTCCCGCTCGCATTGAAGCCGGACATCGGCTTTTTCAATGTGTATATTCTTCAGGGCGTCTTCTCCATAAACCAGTTGATGTATGAGTTTCATTTCCAGGAATTCTAACGGAAACACATCAAGCGACCTATTGATGTAATCACGGGTCATGATGAGCGGGGCGCGGATTCTTCTTTTTCCGTAACGCTTACCCAAGGTTGCAATAAAGTCAAAAAATGGGACTTTAATTGATTTTACAACAAGTAATGTATTGATATCGGAATATTTGGCGTGAAAGTCTCCCGTTACTGCGCTACCGATGATATATATTGATACAATATCTTCCCGGTGATTTGTCAGGACGTCCAGGAGAAAAGGCTCTATGCTCTTTTGCGTTTGTTCTGATAGATTGGCGAGTTTAAGATCTTCCATTTGGTATTAAATATCATGGTCTCCGGCAGCAAGACTGGTGAGATTACTTATTGTTTCCCTGTTCTTCCAGTCTTTTCCTTAATACCGCATTCTCTCTTTTGGTTGCTTCTAAATCAAAGAGCAAATACTTTACATTTAATCGCAGAGAATCAAGGGCGTCCTGCAATATAATCAAACTCTTTCGGAGGTCATCGTGTTTTTTACCAATCTCACTTGCCAGCATCTCCAGGCTCTGTCTCTTTGCTTCCGGGAACTGTTTGATCTCTTCAATTAAATTCAGTAGTTTTTCCCGAAAAGTTTCTTCGTTCATAGAACACACTCCATTCGTTGTAATCATTGTGCCATAATTTACAATGCGGACACAAACACAGTATTAACTTAATTTCAGATCAATGATCATCTTAATACACAGAATATAAGCGACATCCCATTAAATGTCAAGGCTGAAAAGTTTGAGAAACAGCGGCAAAAATATTACAAAATTTGAAATTGACAATCCCCTTTTTTGTACATATAATTTGCTTTTAATTAAATATTTTGATTCTGTAAAAAATATGCCGCAATTTTTTATTGTGGCAATTTTGTTTTAAGGAGATTGCAATTGGAATGGGATAAGTCTGCATCGTCTCTCCTGGAAAAGGTGCCTCCCTTTGTACAAAAAACTGTCCGTGAAAAGATAGAGACACTTGCCCGTGAACACGGAAAGATTTTTATAACCGAAGCAGAAGTTATGGCCGCCCGGGAGGCGTTTATGACTAGGCCACAAAATAGTACCACTGCAGCGCCACAGCATACTGCTGACAGGAAACCCAGAGATAATGAAAAGCTTTCCATCCTCAGGAAATATTCTAAATATTTCGATCAGGCCGGCAACCCGGTACTTTATCAGATTAAGCCCTGCAGAGGTGCGGAGGTTAGCTGCCCGTTTCTCATTACGGACTCCAACATCCTGGCGGAGAAACTCCGTAACAGGTTGGAGGAGCTACATTTCACTGAGAAGTTGATGGACAAGATCGAAGGACAGATACTTCCCCACCATTCATTGAAACTCGCCGTGTCGGGATGTCCGAATTGCTGCTCCATGCCGCAAATCAAGGACTTTGGCGTTCATGCTATTGAACCGGTTTCCGTCGACAAGGATTCCGCATGCATCGAGTGCATGAAGTGCGTGGAAACCTGCCGGGAAGACGCAATTACCGTAAAGGACGGTCAGGTAACTATTGATATGGAAAAATGCTTACATTGTGGTCTCTGCGCAAGGGTATGCCCCACCGGTTCGATAAAGGCCGGGCAAAAAAAGTATCGGGTCATGATTGGCGGGAAGGTTGGTCGCCATCCCCGGTTTGCATTAGAATTAGCCACACAGGCAGATGAAGCTACTACGCTAAAGGCATTGGATATTTGTGTGGACATGATACTTTCAAGTAAAACCGAACATCGATTCAGAACACTTATAGAACAACAGGGGATCGAGGAAATTAAAAAAAAGATATGATACTCAGCGATACCGATAGAAAGATACTGCACCGTTTACAATCCAATCTGCCCCTGGTGTCAAGGCCGTTCCTGGAATTAAGCAAAGAGCTTGATATCGGCGAAGACACCATTATCGAGCGTATCAAATTTATGATTGAAAAAGGATACGTCAGGAGGCTCGCGCCAATCATTAATACGCAGGCCATGGGCAGGGAGGCAACCCTTGCCGCTGTTAACGTTCCGGAAGACCGCATTGATGAGGTGAGTGCAATCATCAATGAATACAGCGGAGTTTCGCACAATTATCTGCGGAAAGGAAAAAATAAAAATATTCCTTACAATATGTGGTTTACCATGTCCGCCAAAGACGATGAGGAGCTCCACAGCAGATTAAAAGAGATTGAAGACCGAACAGGATTGACAGTACGAAGTTTACCTACGGTAAAGAAATTCAAGATTGGCGTTCGTTTTAAGATTTATTAGAAATCTCATTATCAGAAGGGTGACACGAACAAACCCTGCCCCTGTATGTCTTAAACAGGGACCGTTTGTCTGTGTTTAACTAAAGCATGACAAATAAAAAAGAAGACATTGACGTTAAACTCATTAAGCATATTCAAGAAGGACTACCTGTCACCACGACCCCGTATAAAGATATTGGACAGGCACTGGGAATGTCTGAAGACGAGGTAATACAGCGACTCAAGAAACTTCTGGAGGCTGGGAAGATCAGACGACTTGCCGCCTCCATTGCCCACCGCAAGATCGGCATTAACGCCAATGCCATGTGCGTTTGGAAGGTGCCAACAGAACGGGTTGATGATGTAGGCAAGATCATGTCCGCTTTTGAAGAGGTAACCCACTGTTACGAACGTCCTGTTTATCCCGATTGGGAATATAACGTTTTTACTATGATCCACGGTTACACTGATGCTGAATGCGAGGCTGTAATCCAGGCGATTAAGGAAAAGACGGGATTAAACGATTACGTCGTCCTTTATAGTGAAAAGGAATTTAAAAAAGTCGGGGTGAGGATATAAGTGAACTGTCGGATTTGGCCTATCGGCTATAATCTATCGTGCAGTACAGTACTTCTTTCTTTTTGAATTACTTGCCTGATTTCTTCTTCACTCCATGATTCAAACGGGAATTCAATTATTCTACTCTATAAATCACCAGTAAACCCAGCGAATCTGTTTTGTCCCTCCGGTAAGACTGAAACAGTCTTAAAAATCAATTCTCCTTGACAACCATTAACACGTATGCTACGATTTTGAATATTACAAGTTATAATTTGTTGTGAGGTATTATGTTATGATTCCAGAGCATTTAAAATACACACTAACTCATGAATGGTTTTTAACGGATAAGAAATCTATTACCGTAGGTCTTACAAAATTTCTTGTCAATGATCTCGACAAACTATTGTTCCTTGATCTCCCAAAAGTAGGGGATGAAATCCTGTCGGGTATTTCTTTTGGGGAAATAGAATCCTTGGACAGATTGATAGATATTACATCGCCCATGGCAGGTGAGGTCATAGCCGTAAACGAACGTCTTTATGAAAATCTGAGCATTTTATCAGACGACCCTTATCGCCATGGTTGGTTAATAAAGTTCGTAACGAACGAAACCCATATCCTCGATGGCCTGTTGAATGCCAGGGAATATGCAACACACATTGTTAAATTGCATCCAGCAAGCCCGGTCAAACAACGGAAACGGCGAGCCAAAAGCATGAAGGGAAAGCGGAAGAAATAGTTCTTTATGAATTCTGAGGCTACCCGTAGGCTCGTTATTTTAACTGAAGGAAGGCTGGATGTCTTCAGCGCAAAAACTGCTGTTAGCATTATTCGTTACCGCAAAGACGACGTCGTTGCCCTCATAGACCGTGCTAACGCAGGGAAAGACCTCGAATCAATTATCGGTATCGGAAAGGGAATCCCCATTGTCAAGAATATCGAAGAGACATTACACCTTACACCTACAGCCCTTCTTATTGGCATTGCTCCGCCTGGTGGCATGCTGCCGCCCGAATGGCGCAAACACATTATCGATGCCTTGCAAAACAAGCTCCATATCATCAGTGGTCTCCATTACCATTTAGGCGATGATCATGAATTTTACCAGCTCGCACGCGACCATGGTCTGGAAATCTGTGATATCCGTAAACCGCCCGAAAATATTCCGCTCGGCACGGGGAAGGCGAAAGAAACAAGGACATTCCGTATCCTTACGGTAGGCTCTGACTGTAATATCGGGAAAATGGTAACTTCTCTTGAAATAACAAATGCCGCTAAAAAGCGGGGTATGAACGCCTGTTTCGTAGCGACAGGGCAGACAGGGATTATGATCGAGGGCAGCGGAATTGCCGTTGATCACGTCATTTCCGATTTCATTTCCGGAGCGGCAGAAAAGCTCGTGCTTGACCGCTCACACTATAAACTCCTGAGCATCGAGGGGCAGGGAACTATTGTACATCCGGCATATTCCGGTGTTACCCTCGGACTGTTACACGGTTCTGCTCCCCAGGGTCTTATCTTGTGCCATCAGCCGACACGAAAGGCACTCCGCCATTTCAACGATTTTCCCATTTTACCCCTTCCTTACCTGATTGATCTCTATGAGAAACTCGCACAGCCTGTATATCCCTGTAAGGTGCTTGGTATTTCACTCAACTGCGTTGACATGTCCGACCATGATGCCTTGAAAGAAATACAGAAGGTGGAGAAAGAAACAAAACTTCCGGCCACGGATCCCATTAAGTTCGGCGTAGATAAATTTATCGACAGTATTCAACCCCTCTTGCCATGAAACTGTCTTTTCAACCTTTTGATTTGAAACTGAAACACACCTTCCGGATTGCCAGAGAAACCCGTGACGTGCAAAATAACGTTATAATTTATCTGGAAGATGAAGATGAAATTGTGGGGTTAGGAGAAGCCGCCCCCACGCGTTTTTTTGGAGAAGATGTCAGTAGCGTTACGAAGGTACTTCGTCAATTAGTCGAACTGTTGAAAGATATTGATCCCTTCCGGATGGAAGAAATTACCCGGCTCCTCAAAAACAGATTTCCCGGAGATGCGGCAGCCCGTGCGTCAATTGACATAGCCCTCCACGACATAATCGGCAAACGACTCAAGATTCCCCTTTACAAGTTTTTAGGCTTAGACCAAAACGAAGCAAAGGTGACGTCATTTACGATAGGAATTGATACCCCGGAAAAGATGTATAAAAAGGTGGAGGCGGCAAAGGATTTTCCCGTACTCAAAATAAAGGCAGGTTTTAAAGATGACGTTGGGATATTACGGGAGATGCGCAAAATCACAAAGGCCGTCTTTCGCGTGGATGCCAACACCGGCTGGACACCCGACGAGGCGATAAAAAAGATAAACCTTATGGAAGAACTTGGTGTTGAGCTTGTAGAACAGCCGTTTCCCATCGGCAGTAGGGAATCGCTTCAAAAGCTCAGACGCCACGTAAAAATCCCTGTCTTTATTGACGAAGATGTAAGAGACTCAAAAGACATACCCGCCTTTTCAGGTATTGTGGACGGAATTAATATTAAACTGATGAAGTGTGGCGGAATTCGTGAGGCTATCCGTATGATTCACACGGCCCGCTCCCATGACCTTAAGATAATGGTCGGCTGTAATATTGAAAGCTCTGTATCTATTACAGCAGCTGCCCATCTGACACCATTGGTTGATTATGTTGACCTTGACGGACACTTGCTTGTTACAAACGATCCTTATACCGGAGTAACAGTCGATAAAGGGATTTTGACACTGCCGGAAGGTAACGGATTGGGGGTAGAGGTACGCAGCTGCGCGACCTTATCATCTGTGTAAGATGATTTGGGCGTTGTCATGACTTCGGTGTGAGCCCGGGTGAATACTCACCACGAGTTGCGTATATCATGAGCAGTTGCCAAAGGTCTGATTGAAGTCATTTACCATGAATAACCGTTTATAACAACCATTTTAAAAACAGACAATGCACACAAAACTACTTGTACAAGAAATACTGACCCGTGCCAAAGAAGTGCATGATTACGTTATCAAAATGCGGAGGGATTTCCACAAACATCCGGAAACCGGGTTTGGTGAGATCCGCACATCCGGTGTTATCATAGAAGAATTGAAGCAACTGGGGCTCCAGGTACAAACGGACATTGCTAAGACAGGCGTTGTTGGCACCCTTCCGGTTGACGGAGCGTCCGGTACTGTGGCATTCCGGGCAGATATGGACGCCTTACCCATAACTGAGGAAAACGACTTTGATTTTAAGTCGCAAAACGAGGGTGTATCCCATGCCTGTGGGCACGATGCAAACATGGCGATGCTCCTGGGCGCAGCCAGGCTCATGACGCAGGTAAGGGATAAACTGAAGCGGCAGGTAAAGTTCATCTTTCAACCGTGTGAAGAACAACATCCGGGAGGTGCAAAACCTATGGTAGAACAGGGTATTTTAAATGACGTGGACGAGATCTACGGATTGCACATCGAACCGAATATCCCGTCCGGCATCTTTGGAGTACGTTCGGGCGCTACCATGGCAGCAACAGACCGTATCGTCATCACCATCATAGGAAAAGGCGGGCATGCCTCCACCCCGCATTTGTGCGTGGACCCCATCATTATCGCCGCTGAAGTCATATTGGCAATTCAGACGATTGTTTCGCGCAAGGTAAACCCCCTGTCGCCTTGTGTCGTTTCTTTATGTCAAATCTCGGGTGGAACGACCTTCAACGTTATCCCGGATAAGGTCAGGATTATTGGTACGGTAAGAACCCTTGCCAAGGAATTAAGGTATAAGATGCCCATATTGATAGAAGAGACAATCCGTGGAATTACTTCGCTCAACGACGCCTCCTATCAGTTTGAATATCTCAAGGGTCATCCGCCGCTTAATAACCCGCAACCACAAGTGGATTTCATACAAAACAAGATCATTGAACTCTTTGGTGATAAAGCGGTGGAGTACATAGACCCAAAGATGGGAGGAGAGGATTTTTCCTACTACCTGGAAAAGATAAAAGGGGCGTATGTGTTTCTGGGTTCGGGAAACCTGGAAAAGGGCGCCAGTCAACCATTACACAGCTCCCGGTTCTTATTAGATGAAGACGTGCTTTATATGGGTCCGGCCCTGTTTACCCTCATTGCCTGCAGTGAATAAATTTTACCTATCAATTTGTGTTTCTTTTTAAAGTAAGGGCGAAGCATTTGCTGTTCAGAATGTAAGATTACATTCAAATTTAATATAAGCAAATGCTTCTCCCCTACTAAAGGGGACTACCATCTGTCCCCCGCTGGCGGGGGTAAAGGGGGTGGCTGATATCATGAAAGTGGTTATTATAAATCGCTGATGGCCCAGTTTTAACGCCAGGGTATTTCAATGTTTTCCGATGTAATTAAACAGTGTTATTTTTGATAATATGAACCCAATTATAGCTCTATCAATTTCCCTGGTCTGCTTTCTTCTGGCAGGCCGTTTCTATGTCCGGTTTATATCCCGAAGAATGGGGATCGACGAGAAACGGGCTACACCGTCGGTTGAAAGAGACGACGGGCGCGACTACGTACCCACCGCAACCCCGATTGTATTTGCACACCATTTTGCGGCCATAGCGGGTGCAGGGCCCATTATCGGTCCCGTTATGGCGCTCATCTACGGATGGGGACCCGCCTGGCTGTGGATACTGATCGGCGGAATATTCTTTGGGGCGGTGCATGACTTTTCTTCCTTGTTTGTCAGCGTGCGGGAGGGCGGTAAATCCATTGCTGAAGTTGCCAGGAAATCTTTAGGAAAAGCGGGTTTTGTCATGGTTATTTCGTTTACCATCGTAATGCTGATCCTCGTAAATGCCACATTTCTCAATGCATCAGCAACGGCACTGACATCCGTTATCGATAGTACACAGATTGGTCTGGACAAGGGTCAGGCTTTTTTCCGTTGGGCTGATAAAGCGGGGGGGAATGTCGTTGTTGGCGGTATTGCCTCCATGTCCGTCATTATTATAACCATCTTTGCCCCGCTCATTGGGTATCTCTATATTAAGAAACACGTATCCACCGCAAAATGCTCGGTCTTTGCAATCCTGGTCTGTATCGTGTCTGTCATCGTTGGTTTTTTTGTACCGATTACACTTGATCCGTTACTCTGGAAGATACTGATTGCGGTCTATACCGTGATTGCAGCAGGCGTACCGGTCTGGTTGTTCCTCCAGTCGCGGGATTTTGTCAACGTCCACTTGCTTTACATCGGTTTGGGGCTGCTTTTCATCGGCATCCTTGCGTCGGGCATCAGGGGGGTGGAAATGCGCTTTCCTGTCAATAACATGAAAGAAGGAATCTCAAGCGCTGGTTTTCTCTGGCCGGGACTTTTCATAACCATTGCGTGCGGTGCCATCTCAGGCTTCCATGCCCTTTGTGCAGGCGGTACCACTTCCAAACAGATCAAATCCGAGGCGGCAATCTACAAGGTGGGATATTACGGCATGCTCCTGGAATCCTTCCTCGCACTGTGTGTGATCAGTACCGTTGTTATGAGTATCGATATGCACCAATACAGGCAGATCGTCTTTCCCATAGAGGGATCCGGATTACAAAGCAATCCGATATTGGCCTTTGCTTTAGCCATGGGGCGCACCCTGCATTCAGGATTAGGCCTGCCGGTCTCTTTTGGCATATTATTCGGCATGCTGCTCCTGGAGGGGTTCATTGTGACATCTCTCGATACAGCCGTAAGGTTGAATCGCTATCTCTTTGAGGAACTCTGGCAGGTCGTATTCAAACATCCCCCAAAAATTTTAAGCCATTATTGGGTTAATTCGGGACTTGCAGCAGGGTTGATGTTTGGACTTGCATACAACAGTACGGTGAATAACATCTGGTACATGTTTGGAACGGCCAATCAGCTCCTTGCCGCCCTGACATTAATCATTGTATCTTTCTGGTTACTTGCCAGGGCAAAAAGCATCTGGTTTACCGCCGTTCCGGCTGTATTCATGATTTTTACCACCATCGCCATGCTGCTCATCCTGCTCGTTACCCGTTTTATACCGCAGGGCAATATCACACTCATCATCGCTGATCTTATACTGCTTGGACTCTCTGCGGGGATCATTACCATTGCAATCAGAACACTCTGCCATAGCAAAACCACCCTGTCGATGGATTTTCCTGCTGCAAATCAGTGAAGATTTTAACGAGTGAGAGTCTTTAAATTTTTTCTTTGAATAATTTGTAAACCATGATAAGCTATCAAAAATTTTCACAAAACTAATGATTCGTCCGACAAAAGCAAACCTTGAGCGATCAGGGGACGCAAAGTGTAGGGTCTTTGAAGCATACAGGGAAGTATGCCGGGATAGCACACGAATTCTTTGTAATTTACACGGAAGCAGGTTTTAAAGACAGCCTTACTGCCGAAGATTTTTACAAAAAATATCTTTACAGTAAGGCTTTTTTTGTTTTTGCATACAAAAATATCCCCGTCAATGCCGTAGCGCGGGCGGCTTGTCACCCGCACATGCGAGGATGGGTCAAGTTGAAAATTGAAACCCGCAGAGGTTGCGATGGACTAACAGGGTGGCACGGACAAGCCGCGCTTGTCCGTGTCTCTGCAATACTTTTTTGTGATTGCTGTTTACAACAGTCCGCCCTGTTTTGAGTATCGGGGGCTCAAATTGGATAATTCAGAACAGCATCGTGCAGGTTCAGCACGGGCAAACGAAGTTTGCCCGTGCCACCCTGATTAATATCTTACAAAGATAATATTGACATTTCCGGCAAAAATATTTTTTTGAAAAACCGGAATGCCTTACCATACAAGACTTATAAGCCGATTTGTAATATATTGTACTTTTTAAGTTTTAAGAGACAAGTCCGTACGAGTCTGAATAAAATTTATTATAGTACAGAAGATTCCGAAACAAGTTCGGAATGACAAAATCGGAAGATGTCATACTGAATCCTGATCTTCATCAGGATAAACTTATTTCAGCATCTACTACCAAAAAAAATACTTTTCCGACTCGTTCGGATTAGGATTTATATTTTATAGTATTACCCCGCAAAATCTTCCTTTTTATGTATGCTTTTCTACACACCCATTATCTAATAATGGTGGGTCAACCGTCCCCGGTTGACAATAAAATGGCAAGCGGGGACGCATGCCCTACCGATAGGGCGGTTTTGGCTGCTGCGGAGCTTCTTTATGCAATAATATTGTCACCACACATGGGGATTACGAATCAATATTGTGTTAATCCCGTGTAATTGCGGGCGAAAGTACGCTGAATAGTTAAAATTATCATGCCGCTGACCAAAACCCTTCTTCTTGAATTTTGGAAGTCATTTCATGAGACGTAAGGCCTCTTGCCATCTCGGCGCAAGCGCCGGACATTGGGCTAACTCCTGTGCCGACTGAAAATCAGCCGTGCGATTGCGCATGATGACGTTTGCTGCGGCAACACTCCACTGTGGAAAGGGTCTCTCTTCGAGGGCAAAAGAGTCTCCTGCCTCTACATACCCTTCCTGCATGACACGGAAATACCAGCCGGTCATTCCCGTCTGTTTTACGCGCATAACGAAGTCGTCGATTCCCCAACGACGTGCAATCTTCCAGCAGGGTTGCCGGGGTTGTGATACCTGCACTATGGCCTCACCGGCCTTAAACACGTCACCAATGCACACATCATCTTCCAGCAAACCACAGGTTGTAAAGTTTTCGCCGAAGGCGCCGTAAGGCATATCTGGCAAATGAAGACTCTCCTTCCAGAAAGGATAGTGCTCGGATGGATACACATTGACCGCCTTGTGTGGACCGCCGTGAACTGACAGGTCTGCCTGGGCATCACCGTTGAGGTTGAGCTTGCCCATCCACACAACTCCACAAACTGCTTCCTTGAAGATACCCGTCGTCCAGGGCTTGTCAGTTGAACCGGCCGTCTCCGGCGCATCAAATGTCCCTGGCAAGCCCACCTGAATTGAGAGGATTTTAATCTCCTTCATACGTGCATTATTAAAGCATCCGTTAACGACAAAATCAAAGTGAAAGATATTCTGTAAAAACACCCATTACTGAGTGATCCCATGTCTTATATTATAGGCAAAAGGCGAACGACTTCGTTGTGAGCCTTACAGTGTGATGGTTCGACAGGTCTTCGGCGTGTGCTCAGACGAACGCTCACCATGCACGGCGCTACATCCTGAGCTTGTCGAAGGATCAGTCGAACGATAAACCACCCGCGCTACGTATTTCCCTTTGTGCTGATTATCTATAAACATACGGTTTTTCAAAAAGCTAAAGTATTACTAAAATACTTGTTTTTTTGAGATTAAAACAGTATGCTTTAATTATTAAAATTTTAGTCGCAGAAATGTCATTTTGAAATGTAAAGGAGTTATGAAATGAGAAGAAGTTCGCCGTTGTTGACTGTTGCATCTCTTTTAACTTTGGTCACCCTGTCATCAGAATACATAACTTATGCCGATACGAAGAAATTAGACAAAACACCGCCGGAGCACCTATACATGAAGGAAAAACAAGAAGCGCATGCTCCTCCTCAAGAAGCGTCTTCTCTGTCCGGCAAAGTGGTAGAGACCATGAATAGCGGCGGTTACACGTACCTCTGTATTGAGAAGGACGGTAAAAAGACATGGGCGGCTGTGCTGGAAATGAAGGTATCCGTTGGGCAGGAGATCGCCCTGCAACCCGGTTATGAAATGGTCAATTTTGCGAGTAAAACCCTTAACCGGACATTTGATAAGATCATTTTCTCTACCGGCCCGGTCTCGCAGGAAGGGGCGGGTACGATAAAGAGTTTTCATGGTAAAACCATGGAAAGCAAAGATACAGAGGCGGCTTCCAGTGAAAAAGTACAGGTGGAAAAGGCTTCCGGTACTGGCGCTTACACGGTAGCTGAGCTTTATGCAAAAAGGGCGGAACTTAATACAAAAAACGTTACTATCAAAGGCAAGGTTGTAAAGGTATCGTCCGGCATCATGGGGAGAAATTGGTTACATATTCAGGATGGAAGCGGAAATCAGAAGGACGGCACTAACGACCTCGTTGTAACTACAAATGACCTTGCTGCCGTGGGAGATATTGTTACCGCAAGCGGTACTTTATGCAAAGATAAGGATTTCGGAAGCGGTTACAAGTACGATGTGATTGTGGAGCAGGCGAGTATTAAAAAATAAGTGACAATTCAAGAGTTAAGCGAGAGACTTCATCGTGATGGTTCGGCAGGTCTTCGGCGTGAGCTCAGACGAACGCTCACCATGCACAGCGCTACACCCTGAGCTTGTCGAAGGATAAGTCGAACGATAAACCACCCGCGCTACGTATTGGGATTGTGTTTGGTCACCTCAAGCCCACACGCCGGGGATAGGGCCGTCACAACTTATGCATTTATTATCTTTCAGGTGGTTTTCCACTATGGAAAAACCTGCGCGCCTGATTACGACATGCTTGCAGTGAGGACAGTAGGTGTTTTCACCATCATGTCCGGGCACATTGCCCACATAAGGAAAGTGAAGCCCCGTATCCAGCGCAATTTTTCTCGCCATTTCCAGGGTTTTCACAGGTGTTGGCGGTAGATTCTTAATCTTGTACGTTGGATGAAAACGGGTAAAATGGACAGGAACGTCGGCACCAAGATTTTCCTTAATCCAGCCACACATCTCTTTAAATTCTTTTTCGCTATCGTTGAGCGTCGGCATTACCAGCATAACAATCTCAAACCATATTCCAATCTTCTTTAACGTCGTCAGGGTGTTTAAAACAGGTTTCAACTCGCCGGTACAGATTTCCTGGTAGAATTTTTCGGTAAAACCTTTCAGGTCGATCTTTACCGCACTCAGGTGCTGACACAGCTCCGTCAATGGCTTTTCCTGAATAAAGCCGTTGGATATCATAACACTCTGAATGCCTTGCTCTTTACCCAATCGTGCGGTATCATACATATACTCATAAAAGACCACAGGCTCGGAATACGTGTAGGCTATCGTCTTACTACCGCTCATCCTGGCGTCTTTTACCGCATCCTCCGGGGTTAGTTTAATACTTTCAATCTGTTCAGGCCGGTATTGTGAGATCTGCCAGTTCTGGCAAAATTTGCACTCGACGTTACACCCGGCAGTAGCCAGAGAGTAGGCCTTTGTGCCGGGTAAATAGTGAAACAGGGGCTTTTTCTCAACGGGGTCGATGTTCATTGCGCAGACACGGGAATGTACCAGGGTATAATAGGTGCCGCCGCGATTTTCCCGCACACCGCAGTAACCGCGTTCCATATCGGCAATTGTGCATTTTCTGGGACAGAGTTCGCATTCAACCCTCAGATCTTCCAGTTTCTTGTAATGCATCGCCTCTTTTACAGGAAATCCCTGGTTAATGCCCTTCAACATCTCAGGGGTATAGACGTCCTCCGCCCACGCTGTCAACTTATCTCCCAGGCAGAGGCTGCACGCCCCAAATACACCCGCCTTTATCAACGACCTTCTGGTAATCATCAAACACCATGAATAAAGTTAACTTTAAGAATTCGGGAGTTGGAATACAGAATACAACCGTGTTTTAGGGTAATGTGCTGTTTCTGAATCCTCATTTTACGACTTCACCGTCTATGAAAATTATATTGCTATTCTATCGGCAAGTCAAGGAACGCGAAAGTTGGCTCTGTCTCAAATAGTATTTTGAAATTTATTGACGATGCCATGCTCGGCAAGCTTGCGAGAATGGTTGCGCATACTGAGATGTGATGTGGTGTATGAATCTGCTATCTCAGATGACGACCTGATTGCCAGGGCCATTCACGAAGGCCGTATTATCCTGACCAGGGATTGAATGCTGACTGAACGCGATTCTGCCAGGAACGCCCTGCTTATTAAGAGTCCTTCTTATAAAGAACAACTCAAACACGTGATTACCCACTTCAACATCGATTACAAGACGGGTATTTTTACCCGTTGTTTGATTTGTAACAAACTGTTGATTCCCATTGAGAAGGGTAAGATAAAGGACAGGGTGCCACCATTTGTTTACCCAACGCAGGATGAATTTGACGTCTGCCAGCAGTGCCAGCGGATATACTGGGACGGTACCCACAGGGTAAAAATGCAGGAGATGATAGACGAGATATTGAAATAGCTTAACCACAAATTGACACGGACGGGCACGGCCAGAAATATTGTTAATTAGTGTCTGAACGAAAACGCCCTTTTTTTGAAAAGAATGAGGGTGATTTTGCGCTTGCTAAAATCGTTTCTTAAAATTTGATGCTGGATTCTGGCAGAAATAAGTATTTCTTGCTCATTTCT
>WBZR01000140.1_pt1 | contig 128209 bp, 110 predicted proteins | sample 5204231 | NCBI WGS metagenome assembly WBZR01 (sample SAMN12412403, study PRJNA552823) | activated sludge metagenome | isolation source: activated sludge from anammox sidestream of wastewater treatment plant... | place: USA: Virginia | collected 2017-08
CTCCTCCAGAAAGATGAATTCCATCTCTCGAAGGATACTGTCAACGATCTCATGGCGGTTAGCTTTTCCATCTGTCAGCACTCATCTGGCGGTTACTTGTCAGCACTCATGTGACGGGTAGCATCTATTCTCTACTCTCTAATATCTATTCTCTACTCTCTAATATCTATTCTCTACTCTACGCCAATCCCTTGCTCTTCAACAACTCCACGATCTTCGCCGCGACTTCCTTCGACGAACCCGAGAACATCTCGGCATGACCTGTCGCCACGGGCGGAGCCATCTTCTTGAACGCGAGTCCCGCGCTGGCTTCACCCGACGGCGCGACCTTGTCAATCGTTGCGGTCTGCGCGATTTGTCTCACCTTGCTCACAGGCGCATAGCGCGGCGGCTTGACCGAAGCCTGCACCCCAACGACCATCGGCAGCGTCACTTCGTATTTTGCGCCGACTCCGCCCGCGAATTCCTTGTTGACCGTCGCCGTCCCGCCGCTCACTTCCACCGAGCTGACTCCGCCGATGTACGGCATATCCAAATACGCGGCGATCATCGCCCCGACTTGACCATCCAAATCGTTCGACGCCTGCACGCCCGCGAAAACAATATCCGCTGCCATGCCCTTGATCGCCTCCGCCAGCCATTTGGCTTGCTGATGTGAATCCGCGGCGGGATCATCGCCCGTGACTTTGACCGCCTTATCCGCGCCCTTAGCCAGCGCGAGATGAAGGACGTTATCCAGTTCTCCGATCATGTCCACCCCGACGACCGTCACCGTCCCACCGACGGCTTCCTTCACCAACACCGCCTGCTCGATGGACTGCTCGTCGAATTCGTTCAGCACGAAATCCACCGAGTCGAAATCCACGTTATTGCCTTTGACGGGCAGGTCATCGGCGATGCTGGGGATATGTTTGATTGCTACAACAATGTTCATTTACAAATCTCCTTCAATTTATTCCCGTCATTGCGAGCCGCGCTCTTGCTCTTTGCGGCGAAGCAATCTCCAATAATATAGGGGATTGCTTCGGGCGCCTTCGGCAGAGCGCCGCCCTCGCAATGACGGTTAATGTTTTGTTGACGCACATTCTCAAAAGTGCTAGAATAACTGTGAGCGGTATCGTAACGCCTGGTGACTTCGGTCACTCGTAGAGTGTCCTAGCCGTTTCTGAAATGAAACGGGACCCATCCAGACTGAAATCAGAGCCCAGGGTGAGCCGCTCCCGCGAAATCCCTTGTAAGAGGGATTTTCGTTTTAATCATCCAACAAATCCTTTCCATTTGCAACATCTTCAATGACAACCTTTGAGGCGATGATGTCGTAAAAACGCGGGTCGTCGCGCTCGTACTTCTGGAAGAACGCCCAGGCAACCGCGTCTGCCGCCTGCAACTCTTTCCGCGACGATGAATTTTCCTGCGAAATCAACACCACTTGTGGAAGGTCTGCTATTTCTTCACGAATTGCCTTTTCCAACAGGTGACGCTGGCGTTCGTTGGTGTAGCGTTTATCGAGACAAATCTCCACACGCGGCGACTGCTCCACAAGATGACGAACTGCTCGAGCCGTTACGCGCCGATAGATTTCTTCCACATGCTTCGGCTCACGGCGGATCGTGTGCTGATCCAAAACCACTGCCATAACCGTGAGGTCTTCCTTTGCCAGCGCTTGAAGCAGTCGCAGGATGGCGGCTTCTTCAAAGTCTGCGGCTTTGATCTCGCCCGAAGCGATTTTTGCTCCATATTTCTTGATTGCCCTGCGGATGGTCAATCCTAAAACGCGGGACTGGCTCACGCTCAAAACGACAACAATCAAAAAGCGCGTGCCCGTCTTCGCTCCGACAGTTCCAGATTCATCAATGAAGGCATAAACGCTTTCGATTTCCATGTCACTGATTACTGTTTACTGAACCCTGATTACTGCTCCCCACGCATTGACCTATCCAACAATTCCAAAATATCCAGCACATCCACATGCTCATTGCCCGTGGACTTGACCGCGTCGGTGAAGCGCGAGACTTCGAAGGGACAAGCCACTGCCAGCACGTTCGCGCCCGTAGACGCGGCTTCCATCGCGCGTTTTTCGGAGAGGCGCATGGTGGTGTGCTTGGCGGTGAACGAGTCCATCCACATGCCGCCGCCGCCACCGCCGCAGCAATACCCGTTCTCGCGGTTGCGTCCCATCTCAACCAGTTCCACGCCAGGGATGGCTTCGAGCAGTTTGCGCGGCGCTTCATATTCGCCGTTGTGACGCCCGAGATAGCAGGGGTCGTGATAGGTGATCTTCTTTTCTACGGGGTGTTTGAGCATCGGCTTGAGTTGGTCAAGGTAACGCGCCAAAAATGTTGTGTAATGAACGACGGGGCGTTCAAAGCCATACTTCGGGTACACGTTCTTGAAGGCATTCAACTCATGCGGACCTGTGACAACCAATTCATCCCATTCGTATTTGTTGAACGTTTCGATGTTGTATTCAGCCATCATCTCGAACAGACCCTTCTCGCCAGCAAGGCGCTGCGAGTCGGCGTCGTCTTTTTCTTCCTTGCCGAGAATGGCAAAGTCAATGCCGAGCGCGTTGAAGATTCGCGCCGCCGCTGCCGCCGCGTCAATGCCGCGCGGATGATAGGACGGATACGAACCGACATACCAAAGCACGCTTACTTTGCGACCCAAGTCTTTGATGATCGGCACAGGCACGCCCGCGGACTGGATCCACGCGTCGCGTTTGCGCTGGGGCTGACCGAGCGGGTTGCCGCTCTTGGCGGTGTTTTCAAAGGCTTGTTGCAATTCGGGGGGGACAAACTTTCCGTCCAGAATTGCCTGCTCGCGCGCGGCGGGCATGATCTTGACCATGTTCACTTCTTTGGGACACACCCGCAGACAGTTGGCGCAGGTGGTGCAAAGCCACAGTTCGGGCGCTTCGGTCAAATCCATGCCTGTTTGGGCATAGCGATACAACTTGCGCGGACCGTAATTTCCGACCACATCCACAGGGCAGACGGCGACGCACTTGGCGCACTGATAACAATTCGCAAATGATTCCGCGTTGGGGATGTCCGCGATTTTCTCGATCAGTTCGGGTGTGTATTCGAAGATCACCCGCTGTTCGAACATGCGGTTCCAGTGACCTGAAACATCCACGCCGTCCACGATGACGTTTTCTTTTTCGATTGCTTTTGCTTTTTCAAACTTAGGCGCCATGAAATCTCCTGTCGTCGGTAACTGGTAATTGGGGCTGCGTGTTATCAACTCACTTTTCTCTTTTGCCTTGATTGAGCGGGGCTAAAGCCGCCTGCTCAGTTCGTAGAAGCCCTTCGGGCTGGCGCGCCGAGTCCGCTTGAGCGGACTTTTATGTACTGAGGCGGGGGATTCATCCCCGCCGAGCCAATGTCAACCATAACGATAATCTTCGCCATCACCGAACCAACATCAACCGAAACCAAAATCTCTACACAACTCTCTACCCATCAGAATTACCAATTACTATTTACCAATTACTATTTACCAATTACGAGTTGCCCGCCTTCCTCAACCCAAGCAATCTCCGCGCCATATTCGGCAGCGTGGGCAACAAGCCATTGAACTCGCGGCTCAAACGCCAACTCGTTGTGCCATATAAGTACACGCTGTATGCGCAAGCCAAAAAGGCGCTATTTGCAAATGGGGCGCGCTTCTCGTTGCTCGTCAACTCTTCCACGAACAACCCCGTCCCTTCGCCGAATTTGACGCTCATCGCCGTCACCGCGCCGACTCGGGCATATCCATCCGCGAGATTGTCCGCGATTAGATTGTGGATACTACCCGCCAGCAACGGCAGAATGCCCGTGCCGACGGTGGGATCCCACAGCCAGCGAGCCCACAGCCAGTGTTGGGAGGGGGAGGTGTTGTGTAAAAGTCCAGTGGCGAGTTCGAGCGCGAGTCTGGTATCGAGCGCGTTCAACTTTTCAACGAAGTTCGCCACCCGCGCAGAGGCGGGCGCTTCGCCTTTTAGTAATTGGTTAAAGATGGCGAAGTCGCTTTGCGCAAAGGTATTGGTAATTGTGCGCGCGTTCGCTTTGGTGTGCGCGACAGCGGAAGCGATGTCAGCGAAGGAAGAGGCTAAAGAAACTGAATCAGTTTCAAGTCCACGAAAGAGGCGGGCGTGACGTTCCGCCAATTCATCTGCTATCGCGATCACATCCTCAGGCGCGACTTGTCCCAACGCCTCCTGCAAATTGCTTTGCAGTTCGGGGTCGTCGGGTCCCGTCTTCTGTTTGATGATGTGACTCTGTCGCTGAGGTAACATGGTAAATGGTGATTGGTAATTACTATTTACCAATTACTAATTGCGCCTTGACCAACGACATCGCGCGGGCAGCAGCCAACCCCGCCATCGAAATCGAGTCGTTCAAATCCGCAGGGCCCGCCGCCGCGCCCGCGACGAAAATGCCAGGGACGGAAGTTGCGACGGTATCGAGACCGCCCGCGCCGCCCGCTTCGATGAAGCCATATTTATTTTGTTGCACGCCAAGCGTTTGCGCGATGGCGCGCGTGCCTGCGCTCGGCTCCATGCCGACCGAAAGCACAACCATATCCATCGTCACTTCCATCGGGCGACTCATTGTGGTGTCTTCGCCGCGAATCAAAAGTTGATCGCCCTTCTGCAACACTTCGCTGATCACGCCCTTCACATAATTGACTTTGTGTTGTTCCTGCGCCTTCCAATAAATTTCATTTTCCCAATAACCATACATGCGCATGTCAATATAAAAAATCATCACCCTGCTGTCGGGCAGTTGCTCGCGCAACTCGATGGCCTGTTTGCTGGCAATGCCGCAACAAACCTTTGAGCAATATTCGTTTCCAATCTGGCGATCACGCGAACCCACACATTGAATGAACGCGATTTTCTTCGGCGCCTGTCCATTCGACGGACGCACGACGTTGTGTTCCTTCAACATCTTTTCGAGATCGGTCAACGTAATCACATCGGGAAAGGAATAATAGTTGTAGTATTGCGTGGCGCGACCTGGATCGAAATGCTGGAAGCCTGTGGCGATGATGACCGCGCTCACATTGAGGGACTCGGCGTTGCCGCCCGCTTCAATCTGGACTTCAAAGTTGCCAGCGCTCCCAGACATTCCCTTCACTTCGGCTTGATACTTCACTTGCACATTGGCGTTGCTGGTGACAGCCGACGCGAGTTCGCCCATTGCTTCCGACGCGTCACGCCAGTGATGGGTGAGTTTGGCATAGTTCTCGCGGTCGGGCGTCCCGCCCAAGCGTTCGCGCTTTTCGATGAGAATGACTTCCCCGCCGAGTTCCGCCGCAGACCGCGCCGCTTCCAACCCCGCAGGTCCGCCGCCGATGACTAGAATTTTGTTGGATGACATCTGTGTTCCTCCGAGTCTCGTAATTGGTAATTAGTGATTGGTAATTGGTTCAATTCAAGCAAGAATTAATTACCAGTTACCAATTACCATTTATTTTTTATCCATACACCGCGGGCTTATCTGCGTCTTCCCAGGTAATGCCAGACTTCTGCCCGGCGCGGATGAGCTCAAGGTCGTTCTGGAATTCGTCCCAGTATTTCCGCCAGTTGATCCCGAGTTTATCCAGGAACGGACGCCAATCCGTCGAATGCCAGTGGAACTGAACCACGCGGAAGGGATGCGCTCCCATCGCCAGCGCGGCCACCTGCGCGTCGGAGAGGACGGGAATGCCTACTTTACGGTCATGCGCCTTCGCGGAGAATTGGCTTTTATCGAGCGTGGTCACACAGCCAGTATCGTGCGTTACCGTCAAGTCGGGGTTGACTTCGTTTTTCATCACTTCGATTTTTCGGAGAGTGGAGAAGGAGCGGGTGAAGTCGCGTTGAACCAGCACATGACGGAAGCCGAAGCCGCAGCAATCGAACCAGGTCGAGTAGTCCGCCACGTCAATGCCGAGCGCTTCGAGCGTGGCGGTCACGGTCGCCGTGCGCTGACCGCCATAAATATCGGGGTCATAGATCGCGTCTTCGGCGACGATCTTGTAGTAATGACAGGCGGGGTGAACCGTGGCGCGGATCATGCCCATGTCCACAGTTTGTTTTTCCGCGAACTTATCGCGCATCACATGCACCCATTCGCTGTAGTGGACGATCTCTTCGGGGATGACCAACGGCTTGCCGAGTTTATCCAATATGCGGCGCACTTCGTCGCGCAATTCTTTATGATGAACCAACTGCTCGCGGATTTCCTTGTAATGCCCGTAGGACGTGCCGCAATGGATGAGCGGGAAGTAACCCGTCTCATACGCGGCGGCGAAGTTGCGGCTCATCACCGCGGCTTGCGCGGCGGCGTTGGAGGTCGCCGAAGCGTAATAGTTCCAACCCGTGCAGGAGGTCTGGTCGGTGGGGTCAATGTAATCCAGATTGAATTGGCGGTGCAGCCAAAAAATGGACGATGTGTAGCCAGGGATGTGTCCGCACTGACCGCAGGATTTATGGTGCCAGGTATGCTCCACGGGAATCTTCTTGGTGCGCCCGAACTTTGTCGTCGCTTCCACATAGTTCTCAGGCACGCGCTGGACGATAATTTCCCCCCTGGCTTCGAGTTCAAACAACGCCTCGCGGATGTCGTGTGTCGGCGCGGTTTCTGCATTGGGCGTTACAGCGCGGGATTTTCGCTCCAAAATTTCTTCAACGGTTGTTGTCATGGATTCTCCAGTCATTTTCTGCGTAGCGGACGTTCGCCCCTGGCGCCGTCCGCCGTCGGCGTAAGAGAACGCCGACAACGCAATGGGCAAACCGATAAACCGCAATTACCAATTACCAATCTCCAATTACCCCTCCTCGAGTTCCTCCTGCATCACATCCGCCAATAAATCGTACAAACCTTCGTCAATTTCCTTGATGATGTCCATGTTGCCCGTCTCGAACCAAATTGTGTACAACTCCAACAGCGTCTTGCGGTTCGTTTTCCACGCCGCATCGGTCACGCCGCGCAGGGTGTCCACGGGGATGGCTTTTCTCCACACAGGCATGTTCTTGGAAAATTCCCCCACCCATGGACCCCAATCGGGGAAGAAGTCGGGCTGGAGCATATCGGGCGAGACCTGGTTGCCCTTGAGCATGACCTTGTAGATCACGCGGCTGTAACCTTGCAGAACGTCTTTGGTTTCTTGCAGTCCATTCTTGACCGCCACTTCGCGCAACAGGGTCACAAGTCCGCCAGGGTTGTTCTGGCGCGGACAACGCACGCACGAGAAGCACTGCGCGCAGTTCCAAATATCTTCCGCAATGATGTCGTACACGCGCTCCACGTCCTCGCGCGCCATCGCCTGCGCGATCACGCGCGGAGAGTAATCGTAGAAACGCGCCGAAGGGCAGGACGAAACGCAAATGCCGCACTCGTAACATCCATACAGGAAGTCTTTATAGCGCGGATCATTTTTTACTTCGAGAAAGAGTTTTTCCTTCTCGTCGTACGTCGCTTCGGGGTGACGATCTTGTTTCTTGCCAGGGTTCCAATTTTCTTGTGTGGTGGGCATGTGCCTCCTAAAAAGTAACTGGTATTTGGTAATTGGAGATTTTAAAATGCGAATTCAATTACCAATTACCAATTACCAATTACCAATTACTAATTACCAATCTCCTAATCCATTCATCCGTTATCGTCCGTTGACGACTTTTCTCGCGCCACCGCTTGAAGCAAATCATCCCATTTCGGGACGCCGACAAAGCGCGTCTCGTTGACGAATATCGTCGGCACAGACAGCACATTCGCAGCTTTGGCGATCTCGCGCCCGTTCGCCGTCGCCAAACTGACCAATCTCATCTGCACCTGCGAATCCTGCTCTGCCAATCGCTGAACCATCTGAATCGCGTTCGGGCAGGTGGCGCAGGTAGGGTGGGTGAAGACACGGATTTCAATCATGGTTTTTCGTGCGCATGTGTAAGAGACGCTCTCTAGCGCCAGAGACTATTTCTTAAGTACACGGATTACGCGGATTCTCACGGATAGAACCATTAAAAAAAAATCCGTGTTTGTCCGTGCAATCCGTCAAATCCGTGTACAAAAAGGAGTTGAGAAACACACTCTCAGTCCTCATCGGGGAACTCATATCCTTCGCAGTGGATGCAATCGTCCAGGTTCCTGTCTTCCATGAAACCTTCATACGCCTGCGCCGCGTCCGCGCCTGTGACGAAATCCTTCAAATCGAGCGCGTCGGGCTGAAAGCGGACAACCCAGCCCTTGCGATATGGACTGCGGTTGACCAGCCCCGCGTCCTCCAGCAGCGATTCGTTCCCCGCGACCAGCGTCCCATCCATCGGCGCCCGCAACGGACCCAGCCATTTGGCGCTTTCGACGATGGCGATCGTCTTGCCCTGCTTGTAACGCGCCCCGACAGGGCGAAAACTCACAACAAGGATTCTCCCTGCGGTGGTCTGGGCGACATCTGAAAACCCGAGCGTCACGCTCCCATCCGTTTCAGGTCTCAGCCAGAGATGTTCTTCGATCTTATAGAACAATCCCAGCGGCAACACACAACTGCGGACAGTGGCAATGTTTGACATCACAAGCCCAATTACCAATCACCAATTACTACTCTCTACTCTCTACTCTCTATTCTCTATTCTCTACTCTCTATTCTCTATTCTCTACTCTCTATTCTCTACTCTCTACTCTCTAAAATCCTATAACAGCATCCGCATCGCACGCCATGTCGTTGAACGCCGCGCCGCCGATCATTTCCACCCCTTCGATCATGTCGTCCATGGTGTAGCCGTGCAGGTCGAGCGAGGGCTGACAGACGAGAAAGCGCACGCCGATCTCCGCCGCCTGTTCGATGAAGAACTTCAATTCCTTGCCGCCGCCGCCCTTGCGCGGAATGATGATCTTTTCGCCGTTGCCTTTTGCCACGCATTGCGGACCGTTCATGGTGAAGTAAATGCAAACCTCGTTGTCCATCGCCGCGCCAGCCGTCGCCAAAAAGAAGGGGGTCGCCGTTCTTTCGGGGTCTTTCTCTCCATGCGTTTGCACGTACAAAATCTTTTTCACGTCGGGGTCGTTCGTCTTCCACACGCTCATGCCGCTCTTTCTCCTTTGATTAGTAGGTCGCGCTTCAAGCGTGACTTACGACTTCTATACAAACAACTGCACGTCCGCGTCTGCCGCGTATTCGAGGAAGGTCGCCGCGCCGCCGATCTCACATTCCTTGATGAAGTCCTCGCGCTTGAAGCCGAAGACGTCCATCGTCATCTGACAGCCGATCATGCGCACGTCCAGTTCGATCGCCATATCGCGCAATTCTTCAATGGAGGCGACTCCCTTGTTCTTGAAAGTCTGCTTCATCAACGTGGTCGCTAGCGCCTCAAAGCCGGGGACGTTCGCCATGAGCAGGTTCGGCATGGGCCAGGCGATGTTTTGGAATCCCTCCGGACCGAAGGGCATCTTCATCGGCATGGCGGGGTTGCCCAATGGGGAGACCGAAGCCGAGAGGTCCGGTTTTAGAAGCGTGAGGCCGTAGAAGGTAAAAAAAACGCCCACCTCCCATCCCATCGCGCCGGCGGCGGTCGCGAGGATGAACGGCGGGTATGCCCAGTCGAGAGTTCCCTTGCTTGCGATCAGGGCGAGTCGCTTGGGAGCGTTCGGGTCGGATTTGGACATGTCAACCTCTTTTCTTGTTTATGGCGCAAGATGAATCTTGCGTTACTTCTTCTTTAGATAGAAGATGAACTTGCCGTTTTCTGTCGTCGAACGGAGCAGTTCATTGCCGGTTTGGCGGCTCCAAGCCTCCATATCCGGCGGCGCGCCGGGGTCGGTGGCGATCATCTTCAAGACCTGCCCCGCTTGCAGTTCTTTCATCGCCTTGGACGTTTTCACGACCGGCATGGGGCAGAGCATCCCGGAGCAATCCAACACCTGATCTTCCTTGATCACATCCGTCATTCGAGCCTCCTTTGGAATTTTCCAATGATAATGAATTGACCCGAGTCCTGCCATCCCGCGCGCATGGGATTTTTCCTCCCCCGCGCGGGGGAGAAGCCAATTCGGATATAATGATTCTACGCCTTAACCTTTGATTGGCAAGACCCCGCATGGTCAAAAGCGTCGAGTCACTCTTTCGCGCAAACCGCGTCTTCATCTTTCTGGTTTTTTTCCGCTGGGCGTCCATCGTCCCGGCGTTGTTTCTTTTAAATGCCGGAGCGCGCTTCATCGTCCACCCGATTGCGACGTTCGCGCTTGCCCTGGGCGTCAATATCTTCGTTTCCATCTTCAACCGCCGCCTCAACGGGTTGGTCGTATCGCATCCGATCGCGCTCGGGGCGGATATCCTCGTTTCCGCGGCGCTCCTCGCATTGAGCGGCGGCGCGGAGAGTCCTTATTATCTCTACGCGCTCAGCCCCCTGCTGGCGGGCGCGTTTTTCTTTCAAGCGCGCGGCGCGGTGTTTTCCTCCCTCCTCCATACGTTGCTGTATCTCGCCTTCGTCCTTCCCGCCTCTCAAGAATCGGGCGACGCGGCGTCCATCGTCACGCAACTCGCGGGCATCTGGCTGCTGCCGCTTCTCTTTGCCTATCCATCCACGCTGCTCAAGTCTGTGAATGAGACGACCGCCGAACTCTCGGCGGCCCACCGTCAACTGGAGATCATCCACGATCTGACGGTTTTGTTGCAAGCCGCGCCCGATTTACTCTCTGTTCAAGAGCGCGTCCTCGGCGCGGTCACGACTGAGTTGGGTTTTTCAAAAGCCGTCGTCGCCCTCGTGGACCCCGCCCGCGAAGAACTGGGCGGCTGGCAGGTTTATCCGCCGCAGAATGATTTTCCAAAACCCAACCCGATACCCCTGAAATCTGAAAACGGCGAACTCATCAAATCCCTGCTGACCCGCAACAGGTTCATTTCCGCAAACCAGCCCCTGATCATGGATACGCAGCTCGGCCGCTGGCTCAACAAAAACAGGTGGTTCGTCACGCCGCTTTATTTGAGGGAACACCCCGTTGGAATTTTGCTGGTCGAGGAATCTGGTCTGACGCCCGAGCGTGAGTCGACTCTCATGACGGTTGCGAATCAAGCCGCCCTGGCGCTGGGGACGACGATCCTGTGCATTGACCGCGCCCGACGCCTCGCCGTCGAGACCGAACGCAACCGCATCGCCCGCGACATCCACGACACCGTCGCCCAATCCCTCTTCGGCATTACCTACTCGCTCGACGCCTGCATCTCCATGCTCCCGCAAAAAGCCGAAGATGTGCGCGCTGAACTCATCGAACTGCGCTCGCTCGCCAATTCGGCGCACGACGAAGTCCGCCGCTCCATTTTTGACCTGTGGCCCTCGGCGCTCACCATCGAACTCTTCATGGCGGACCTTACGAATTATGTCAGCAGTTGCTGCCGCCCGCGTTCGTTCAGCATCGTTTTCAGCAATCACGGCGATTTCAATTCGCTTTCCTCCGGTATGCGGCGAACCGTTTACCGCATGGCGCAGGAGGCGCTGGCAAACTCGGCGCGACATTCGGGGGCGAACTCCGCGCGGCTGTGTCTGACCGTTTCGGACGAGGATATCTATCTGGTCGTCTCCGACGAAGGCAAAGGCTTCGACCCGGCCGTCGCCCTCTCGCGCAGTCAGAACCGCGAACACTTCGGTTTGCACGGTATGCAGGAGCGGGTCCGAGCCTTGGGCGGCGAATTCGAACTCGCTTCGCGCCCTGGCGCCGGGACGCGCGTCATGATCACCCTGCCCATCCACAATGGACAACATCATGCCTGACCCCATCCGCATCCTTATCGTGGACGATCATGCCGTGGTCCGCAAAGGGTTGGCAATGGTCCTTCGTCTGGAACCAGGCTTCGAGGTCGTCGGCGAAGCGGAAAATGGACGACTCGGCTTGGAAGCGGCAAAAAAACTCCAGCCGGATATCGCCCTTGTGGATTTGATCATGCCGGAGATGGATGGGCAGGAGATGGCGCTGGCTTTACGGAAGTCGAATCCCGGAATCAAGATCATGATGCTGACCGGCACCGAAGTGGACGACCGCGTCTACGACCTGCTTGCGGCGGGCGTCGAAGGGTATGCTTTGAAGAACATCGAACCGTCAGAGCTGATGCGCGGAATCCATGCCGTGATTCACGGCGAGACCTTCCTGCATCCCGATGTAATGAAAAAAGTGTTGGAACGCATGAAACCCCAGCCCACGCCCGCCGCGTCGTTGACCCACCGAGAGTTGGAAGTGTTGGAATGGATGGCGACGCCCAACACCTACAAACAGATCGCCGCGCATCTTGGCGTGGGCGAGGAGACCGTCCGCACGCACGCCAAGAACATCCTCGAAAAACTGCGTCAGCCCAACCGCGCGCAAGCCGTCCTCGCGGCGATGAAGATGAAACTAATCAAACTGGATGGGTGACGCCCCTTTACGGACCCACCGTGATCTTCACCCAAAACGTCTTTTCCGTTCCGATCGGCACATCCCTTCCCTGCGGGTCGTTGATCGTGAAATAAGCGGTGTACGACCCGTCCGCCATTGGAGCAATCAACTCCACCGAGACTTGAACAGACTCTTTTAACAACGTCTCCGGTATCGGCGCGGAGAGCGGCGCGTTCATCCTGTCCCCGGCGGCGAACTTAAGAGTGTACCCGTACCAGGGACAACTCCCGTTGTTGATGAATTCCCAGGTCTTGACGAATTTCTGCCCCGGCTTCATCTGAGTCCCGTCGGGGACGGTCACATCGTGGACGAGGACGGCGCTGTCCTCGCAGTTCGGGTCAATCGTGACGCGGAACGTCGGCGTGGACGTCGCTCCCGGCGTGGCTGTGAACGCGGGCGGCGCGTACGCCTCTTTTGTCGGCGCGAGAGTCGCCGTCACAAAATTCGCAGGGACGGGCGTGTTCGGCTTTTCCACCTCAACTGAAATACAGGCGGCAAGCAAGCGCCCAAACACCCACAACAAAAACAAACTTTTCTTACTCATTGCGTCTTAACCACTCGACTACTCAACTATTCGACTACTCAACTATTCGACTACTCAACTATTCGACTATTCGACTATTCAACCATCCAACCACCCAACCACCTCAAAACATCATCATCTGCCCGACCGCCTTCTCGACCGGGTCGCTTACAATTTGTTCCTCGAAGGTTTCGCGGGTCAAAATGGGCAGTTCAAGCAGTCCGCGCAGCGCGCGATATTTGACCAGGCGATGCTTTTTCAAACTCTCTTTTAATGAAGGGTCGCGTTCCTGTTTGTAAGCCGCCAGCGCCGCCCGCCCGCCGGGGATGACGATGACAGTCTGCTCGTCCGCGCGCTCCAACGCGCGGTGAATCAACGCCGACGCCAATACGTAAAACTTTCGCGCGGAACCGCCCTGCTCGAACCAGGTCAAAATGCGACCCTCCTGCTTGGATTTGTAATCGAGCCGCTTCCCGATCTCTTCGATCAGATCGAAGACCTTTTGCATTTCGTCGCGCCGGGCGGCGGCATAATCCTCGCGGCGCAACGTCCAGATTCCCCCATCCTTATCCGCGTAAGAATTCAAGACGGCATAGATCAAACCCTTGGAGGGCGTCATCAAACCGGGGAACTGTTTGTTCAACTCCCCTTCCACTTCGAGATAGATCGCCTCCGGGTTCTTTTGCAAATAAGTCACGACCGCCGCTTCCACCTTGTCCGACAGCGATTCGTCCTGAGCGGAGCGGCGCTGGAGACGCCGCGCAGTCGCAGGACCCCACATCCCCGTATCCACTGCTTCGCCGGACGAATAGTGAGCGAACTCCTTCCCCCCCTTCAACGCTTCTTCCATTGCGTTCTGCGTTTTACGCATGGCGACATCCCACTCATCCCCATCCTGTTTCAACGCGTTCGACTGCGCCAGCGCGATCAACCCCGCCGTGTGAACGTGTAAATATCCCGCCGGTTCTCCGCGCGCGGACAGGAATTCGCGCGCCCCCTTTCGTATCGTTTCGATCTCCAGCGGCGCGGGCGTTGGCTTGCTTCCGCTTTTCCAGAGAACCTGCGCCGGGTCGTGTTCGGTGCGCAATGCGACGCTTTCCAAGACAAAACCCGCCGCTTGCGCCGCCGTCAAGGCCGAGGTCATGAACGGCGCTTCGGGTTCGGGCATAATGCCGAAAACCGGCACGCCGTCCGCAAGCAACTCATTCAAATGAGAGAACATCGCATACAAGGCAGTCGCATTCCACGCCCAATCGTAACGTCTGCGCCGCAAAGCGATCTTATACGGCTCGACCGCCTCCCTGCCCCACAGCCAGCCCGCCCACAACGCCGAAAGAGTCCAGAACGCCTGGTTTGGTCTTGGGATGGAACTGACCACAGCCGTAATGGGAATCTCCCGCTTGACTTCATGCGCCAAATCCTTGAGACGGCCCTCATAGATGACGATCCCGCCCGTCTCCGGGATTTTACGGGGCCACGCCTCGAACGGGACGGGGGAGCCTGATCCTGCAAACAAGCCGACTCCACGCTCGAGCATGGTCCACAGATTCTCCTCGCGGAACTGGTTCGGCGTGGACAACTGCTTCGGGCGCGGACGCCCCGCCGGGTGCGCCCAGAGCGTATTGCCCGCGTCGAACGCCAGCAAAAGCAAAGCCGTCAACGCCCGTTTACGGAGCGTGGGAAGCGTCATCCCATCCAAACGGTTGAGGATCGTGCCGATCGCATACAAGGGGCGCGGAAGATAATGCTCGATGGCTTCCTCGGCGTAGATGCGGTCTTCGTCTTTGAGCGGCGCCACGCGCTCGAACAAGCGGGTGCGATGCAGGGCGTCGGTCGCCGCAATGCGTTTTGCGTTTTCCCGATCGGCGTCGGTCGCAACCCGTTCGCCCGCGTCGCCGCAATGCTTACAGTCATATATCTTTGCGTACGGAGCGTCTTCGCCCCTGCGCCAGAGAAAAGCCCGGGCGTGGGTTTGTGATTCGCATTTTTCGCATTGGGTCAGGTAAAGGGATTGCAGGTGGAGTTCGAGCCTCTCGTCCCCCTTTTTGACCGCGCCCAAATCGGCGAGCGCGGCGGTGAATTCCGATTCGGGCGGCGGGTCGGCGAAGATTTCCAGAAGGAAGCGCGTAATCGGGTTGTTCGCCGTCACCAGCACGCGGAATCCGCTGCGCGCGGCTTCGAGCGCAAGCTTCGGGGAGAATCCGAACGGGTCGAGCAACCAACTACCGGACTTGCCCTGCAAAGCCCCCGAAGGGCGAGCCGCGTCGAAGGGAGGGGCAAGATGCGAGAGCCATCCCGAAACGACTCCATCCTCCAGCGCGGGTAAAAAACGCGAGAGGGGTCCGGCGTCTGCGGGTTTGAATCCGGGGATGTAGGGCTGGGGATTCATCCGGGTGTGCGTCGCGCCGTTGGGTCGGACGCGGCTTCCAAATCGGAGAAGGCGAAGGGGGGGGCGAGTCTCATGGAGTCTGGCGCGACGCGCTTTCGCCCATTGCCTTGCTTATCGCTTTGCGCGGGGCGGCGTTCAAGTCGAAGTCTATGGCGGAAAGCAGGATTTGAATCGCGAGGATGACCGAGAGCGTCGGCAAAATGACCGTGCCTGTCGGCGCGGCGACGCCGAGTTGGGAGTATTGGATCCATTTGATTATGCCGAAGATAAAGCCGAAGAACAGCAGTGGAAAGCCTGTCAAGAGATAGATGGACATCATCGAGAAGTCGAAGATGAAATATTTAAGCGCAATGCGCCGCAGAAATGTGCGCGCAAGTTTGAACGGGAATTCGAACAGGGCGCGGCGGATGGAAAGGCTGGACGATTCGTTTCCATATCTCGCGGGAATGGCGACGTCCTGCACGCAGGCGCCGAGCAGGTATAGATGCGCGAGCATCGAAGTCTCGAAGAAATAGCCTTTGTCCAGCTTGTCAAGCGGGAGTTGGGCGAGAACCCCGGCGCGGATGGCGAAGTAACCGTTGGTCGGGTCGAAGATGTTCCAATACCCGGTGGCGGCTTTGGAGAGAAAACTCAAGCCGAGGTTGCCGATGCGCCGGACGAACGGCATTTGCCGGAGCGAATTAAAATCGCGGAAGCGGTTGCCCTTGGCGTAATCGGCTTCGTTTGCGATCAGGGGCGCGATCATGGCGGGGATGTAAGCCGGATCCATCTGCCCGTCGCCGTCCACCTTGATCACGATATCGCTTTCGAGTTCGAGCGCCTTTTTGAAACCGGTGATCATTGCGGCGCCCACGCCCTTGTTCTTTTCATGACGAATCAGCGTGATGCGTTTGTCCCTCCGGGAGGCGGCGGTCACGAGTTCCGCGTTTGAGTCGGGCGAAGCGTCGTCCACCACGATGATCCAGCGCGCAAAATCGGGAATCGCCTTGAGGACGGCTTGAATTTCCCGTTCCGTCCGATAGGCGGGGATGACGACCGCGACCTTGAACCGCGCGAGATCCATGCTCAAGATTGTAATCGAAATGGTGATAGAATCGTTTCAAGGAGAACAGTCATGGCATCCGGGGAACGCATTCTCATCGTCGAAAGCGATCCAGATATCGCCGATTTGATCGGCAGGCAGGCGCTTAAGCCGCTCGGCTACCAGGTGCATGTGGTGGGAGACGCAGGCTCCGCGATCAAGTTTGCGGTTCAAACTCCGCCGGATCTGATCCTCGCCAACATCAACCTGCCCGGTTTGAGCGGGAAGGACCTGCTGGCGGCGCTCAACTCCCAGAACGTCAAATCCCCGATCGTGGTCGTCGCCGAAAAGGGACAGGAACACGATGCAATTCAAGCCTTTCGCCTCGGCGCGACGGACGTCCTCTTCTGGCCCCTGCGCGACGCCGAAGCGGTCTCCATCGTCGAGCGCGCCCTGCGCCAGACGCAGGAGGCGCGCGAACGGCAAAAACTCGACCGCCAGTTGAAAGCCGCCAATGACGAATTACAAAAGCGGTTGCGCGATATGACCGCCATCCTTTCGATTGCCAAGGCGGTCACCTCCGTCACCGACCAGCGTTATCTCTTCGACCGCATTCTCGAGAGCGCCGTGCAACTGGGCGAATCGGACATGTGCTGGCTGTTGCTGCGCGAAGAAAAGGGCAACCAATATCTCCTGCGCGCCCAACGCGGGTTGCCCGAAGCCTGGGCGAAGAAAATGAACCAGCCGATGGACGACGGCATCAGTTCGCTGGTGGCGCTGTCCGGCGAGAGCCTGTTCATGAACGGCGCGCCGTTGCAAAAGTTCAAGATCGCCGCGCTGGGCAAAGCCGCCGGGGTGATTCCCATCAAGATCAAAAACGAGGTCATCGGGTTGATGATCGTGGCGCGCAAAGCCGACCGCGAGTTCACCCGCGATGCCCAGATCATGCTCGAAGCCATGGCGGATTACGCCTCGATCTCGCTCGTCAATGCGAGATTGTTCCGCGCCCTCGAGCAGACCGCAGAGAACGCCCGCGCCGGGGAAAAGTCGCGCTACGCTTCGCTGGAATCCCTGCGGAAATCCATCCGCGCCGAGGCGGAGGCGGCGGTCTATCCGCTCAACCTGACGCTGACCGAGATGCCCGGCGCGCTCAACCCGGAGCAAAAGAAGGCGCTCGAAAGCGTCAAGGCGTCGCTCGAACGCCTGTTGCGCTCCGCTGAAAACACGGTGATCCCGCCGAAATAAGATTTTTCATACCATGACAAAACCCGACCTGATCCTGATCGCAATGGACGATTCGCCCGCGCTGGATACGATGGCAAAGTCTCTCGGCGCTTCGGGGTTCGAGGTCTTGCTGGCGCGCACCCGCGCCGAATTGGAAAAGTCCGCGCAAGACGTCATTCCGGCGCTGATGATCGTTGGGGAGACGCTGGGCATATCGAACGGGTTCGAGATCTCCGCGAGGCTGTTGGAACGCTTCCCCACCATGCCGATCATCCTGTATTCGGAGGAACATTCGCCCGACCTTGCGGAGAAGGCGCTGAAGGCGGGCTTGAGCGGTTTCATCCATGAGCCGATGAAAACAAACGAAGTCGTCGGGGAGGTCAGGCGCAGTTTGAAACGCGCGCGAAGCCTGGGAGATTGGGTGCGGCGCGAGGTCAAACGCACGACCGCCACGCTGGAGCAAAAGGCGATGATCTCCGAAGCGGAGCGGGTCAAACTGGAGGCGATCGTCTCGAACATCCAGGATGGCGTGCTGGTCCTGGACGAACACCATCACATCCTGCTTGCCAACCGCACGATCCATGAAACTTTTAACCTGAACGGCGCGCCGATTGTCGGGCGGTTCGTCAAGGACGTCATCCCGAACGCGGACCTGAGCGCGTTGATAGACCGCGCGCGCGACGGCGCGTTGAAATATCACGAGATCAACTTCGACGACGGGCGCGTGTTCAACGCCCAATACACTCCTCTGCCGCGCATTGGCAGCGCCGTGACCATGCAGGACATCTCCTACCTCAAGGAGATCACCCGCCTGAAGAACGATTTCATCCATACTGTCTCGCACGACCTGCGCTCGCCGCTGACTGCCATCCTCGGTTATATGGAGTTGATCGAGCGCGTGGGGGCGCTGAACGAATCCCAGCGCGATTTTCTGGGGCGCCTGAACGCCAGCGTCCAGCACATGACCGGGCTGGTCAACGAATTGCTCGACCTTAGCCGGCTTGAATCCGGGTTCGATACGCGCCGCGAACATGTGGACATCCGCAATGTGGTGGAATACTCCCTGACCGTGCTGGACAACCAGATCAGGAGGCGGAACATCCGCCTTACGCGCGAATTTTCAGACGACCTTGAACCCTTGCGCGCCAACCCGATCCGCATCCGGCAGATGGTAGACAACCTGATCGGGAATGCCGTCAAATACACGCCGCCGGGCGGGAGCGTGAGAGTGAGCGCGTCCATGCAGGAGGATCAGGTCATCCTGCGAGTCTCGGATACCGGCCCGGGCATTCCGCCGGAGGAGCAAAGCCGCGTCTTCGAGAAATTCTTTCGCGCTTCGAACCGTCCCGAGGACGCGGAGGGATCGGGGCTGGGGCTGGCAATCGTCAAATCCATTGTGGAGAGCCATCAGGGGCGGGTCTGGGTCGAATCCAAGATCGGCGCCGGTTCGACCTTCATCGTGCTGCTTCCCGCGCATGAGTGACAACAACCTTTAGCGGCTCGCGTCCGAATCGCCCGGGGATTCGCGGCGAGCGAATAAGCGAACCATTAAAGCGCCGCGCCAGTTTCATGGTAAAAGTGGGGATATGCAATTCTTTCAACGCCGCGACCTTTTTTGGGGGCTTGCGCTTTCCCTTCTGCTTGGGGCGGGATTTTCCGCGCTTCAGCCGGGGGATTGGTTTATCGGACTCCTCGGTTTTTCCTTTCTCTTTCTTCTTTCCTTCTTTCTCCTTGCTTCGGCAAGCCGCTGGGGCGGACAAACTGGAAGTTTGTCCTACGCGGCTCGCGGGGCTGGACAAACTAAAAGTTTGTCCTACATGGTGGCGCTGGCTTTTATTTTGCGGCTGGCGGGCGGAGTGACGACCTATCTGGCGTTGCCGGTTTACGGCCACGCAGGGGATGAGGAGCAGGCGGCGGGCTTCACCTATACGGATGCCTATCGCCGCGACGCGCAAGCCTGGGAACTGGCTTCGTCCGACCGCCCGATTTTGGACGCCTTCAACAGCCGCTTCTCCTCCGACCAGTATGGCGGGTTGCTGGCCCTGTGCGCTTTTCTCTACCGTTATCTTTCCCCCGACGCGCATCGGACTTTACTGCTTGTGATAATGTCCGCGTTGATGGGGGCGCTGGGAGTCCCGTTTTTATGGAAGGCGGCAGATTTGCAGTGGGGCGAAAAGGCGGCGACGGCTTCCGGCTGGATTTTCGCGCTCTATCCCGAAAGCGTCCTGCTGGGCGGAGTCCCCATGCGCGAGCCGTACCTGCTGGCGTTCAGCGCGTTTTGCCTGTGGGGGTTTGTGTCATTGCGGGCGGAGCGACACATGCGCCGCAGTACGGCGGGCAATCTCCCCCCTGAAACCGGGAGGTTGCTTCGGGAAGAACGCCCTCGCAACGACATATTTGAGAGCGATAAAAAACCGTTGCTCTGGCTTGCGCTTGGAATTTTTGGGATGTTGCTCGTCTCGCCGTCTGTGGCGCTGGTCACGCTCGTCATCCTCGGCGGGTGGATGTATTTCACCAGCGAACGCGGACGTTTCCCCTGGCAGGCGGCGGTCTTGCTTGCCGTCGTTTTTATCTCCGGTCTTTTCCTGCTATCGTCCGCATTGGATCGCGGCAACCTCGGCGGAGGCGGCCCGCTGGGCGTGATTCAAAATTTCATCCGCGAGTCGTTGAAGTGGAACGCCTTCAAGATCGAAGAAGGCTCCGGCTGGGTGCAGAAACTCTTCGACGAAATGCCGGATTGGATGCAACTTCCCTTTGTGATGCTCTACGGAGTCCTGCAACCCGTCCTCCCGGCGATTCTCATCGCGCCGACGACGATTGTCTGGAAGGTCATCGGAATCCTGCGGGCGCTGGGTTGGTATGCAATGCTCCCGGCGTTGATCCTCGCCTTCTGGTCAGGACCCGGCCCGGGCGCGGAGTCGAACCGCGCGGAGCGCAGAATCCAAAAATGGCTGAGTCTCATCGTCTGGGCGTGGATTCTCTTCACGGCGTTGCGCGGCGGCGGCGATCAATGGGACAACCCGCGTTATCGCGTCATCCTGTTTTTGTGGCAGGCGATCCTGGCCGGGCAGGTTTGGGTCTGGCGGCGCGAGACCCGCTGGTTCGGGCGCGTGATTGCGATGGAGATTGTTTTGGTGGCGGTCTTCGCGCAATGGTATTTGAATCGCTATCTGCATCTCGGCGGGCAATTGCCGTTTGCGTGGATGGTGGTTTTGATTTTGGCGGCGTGGGTTTTGATCGCGGCGTGGGGCGTGTGGCGTGACCGCGCGTATCGTGTATAATTCAGCGACTGAATTTTGAAGACAGGAGAATCAATGCCTACAGCGCTTATCACAGGAATCACAGGTCAGGACGGTTCGTACCTTGCCGAACTCCTGTTGTCAAAGGGTTATAAAGTGGTTGGGATGGTGCGCCGTTCCAGCACGGTGAATTTTGAACGCATCGAACATTTGTTGGACGATATCACCGTCTTGCAGGGCGATTTGCAGGATCAGGGTTCGCTTCTTTCGCTGCTCGAAGAATACAAACCGACCGAAGTTTACAATCTTGCGGCGCAGTCCTTTGTGCCGACTTCGTGGAACCAGCCCGCGTTGACCGGCGACGTGACCGCGCTGGGCGTGACGCGCATGTTGGAAGCCATCCGCTTTGTGAACCCGAAGATTCGTTTTTATCAGGCGTCGTCGAGCGAGATGTTCGGCAAGGTGCTGGAAGTGCCGCAGAAGGAATCGACTCCGTTTTATCCGCGCAGTCCGTATGGGGTGGCGAAGGTGTACGGACATTGGATCACCGTCAACTACCGCGAGTCGTTCGATATTTTTGCCACGTCCGGGATTTTGTTCAACCACGAAAGCCCGCGCCGCGGATTGGAATTTGTGACGCGCAAGATCACCGACGGCGTGGCGAAGATCAAACTTGGCAGGGCGAAGGAACTGCGGCTCGGCAACCTCGACTCCCAGCGCGACTGGGGTTTTGCGGGCGATTACGTCCACGCCATGTGGTTGATGCTGCAACAGGAGCGCCCCGATAATTACGTCATCGGCATGGGAGAGACTCATTCGGTGCGCGAATTCTGCGAGATCGCCTTCTCGCACGTCGGCTTGGATTACAACGAATATGTGAAGGTGGACGAAAAATTCTACCGCCCCGCCGAAGTGGACTTGTTGATCTCCGACCCGTCGAAGGCGCGAACGCAATTAAAATGGGAACCCGCCGTGACCTTCAAGGAACTCGTGACGATGATGGTCGACTCCGACATGGCGCGGCATCAGAAAACGAATTAAGTAAAGTGACAGTCGCCTGGCAGGGACTGTCACTTGTTTTGTTTATGACTGCATCCCGGTTTTTGAAACACAAAGAATTGCCCTCCTGGCTTCCGTATTTATTGGCGGGGTTGGGGGCGGTTCTTTATTTAATCCGGGCGGCGGTTTACGCGCACACCACCGTCAGCAGTCTGGACGAAGGCTCGTACCTCATCAAAGGCATGTTCTATCTCAACGGGACGTATCAGCCCTTCGAGCCGTACGGTCCGTTGACGAACAAAGCCCCATTTGCGTTTCTCATCCCCGGACTGGCCGAATATATTTTCGGCGCGGGCTTGCGCACCGGGCGTTACTTCTCCATCTTCCTCGGCTTGTTGACGCTTCTCGGAACGTGGATCGCCGCCCGCCGCTGGGCGGGGAATTGGCTGGCGGCTTTCGCCGTCTGGGTCTTTGCGCTCAGCCCGATGATCGTCAAACTGCACGCGCGCGCCGTCTCCGAAGTCATCATCGCCTGCATGTTGGCGTGGCTCTGCGTCCTCGCGCTCGACGAAAAAAAATCGAACTGGAGAATCGTCCTCGCTTCGATTCTTGCGGCGGTGGCCGTCTTCACCCGTCAGAACATGGCGCCGTTGTTGCCGTTTTTGATTCTTTACGTTTACTTCCAACACGGCAAACGCGCCGGGGCGCTGTCTTTCGTAGCGGGTTCAATTGCCCTCATCGTTTTCCACCTCTTCTACTGGCCGCGCGTCATGACGATCTGGACGCCGTGGCTGCCCGAGGCGCTCACGCCCTTCCTCGATACGTTCCGCATCCCCACCGACTCCGTCCCGATCTGGGACCCGAACATTGATTTTTGGAATCGACTCAACGCTTTTTTTCAGGGGATTCGCTATCACTTCATCCCGATCGCCGGCAGTTTCTTCGGCTTGATTCTCCTCCCGCCTCGTTCTCAGTGGAAGTCTGTTCCTGCCATGCGGACGGCTTTTTTCCTCGCCCTCAGTTTTTTCTCGCTCGTCCTCATGCACGGCTGGGCGGCGCTGGCGAGTCAATACGAAAGTTACTCGTGCGTTTTCTGCTTCTCGAACTACCTCGGCTTCTTCGACCCGCTCGGAATCCTTTTCTTCGTCGTCGTCTTCGCCCACGCATGGAATCAAAACCCGAACCGGGTTGTGAAGATCATTTCGGTCCTGGCGGTCATCCTCGTCGGGACGGGAATCGGTTACTCCCTTTTCGAGTTCGTCGGCGGCGGGTTGCTCAACCTGCCGGTCGTCCCGCGCATCCGCTCCGGCGGCTTGGGCTTCATCGCCATCGTGGACGCGCTAACTCAGGGACTCGACCTGCCGCTCGTCGTCGTCAAACGCTGGATCAGTTCCATCCTCGGCTTGCTGGCCGCCTTCTGCGTTTTGCTTTTTACATTTCTCTTCTCAAAACGCAAACAAACCCGCTTCGCTCCCGCCCTCGCCAACTCGTTCCTCATCGCCGGGTTTCTGCTCTCTCCCCTCCTGCACCTCGGCGAAAGCCGGTTGGACTGCCCCAACACCGACATCATCCGCGATCACGAAGAACTGGGCGCATACCTCGCCGCGATCATCCCGCCCGATAGTCTGGTATATTGGGACGGCGGCAACGCCTTCACGCCGATGCTCTACGCCCCGCAGGCGCGCATCTTCCCGCCGCAGATCAACGACGGCTACACCTTTCACATCGGCGGCAACCCGGACGTTCTCTACTCCTTCAGCCACTGGAACGGCGAACTTGCCGGACGCTGGCGCTCTGAAGCCGATATCTTCATCATCGAAGCCAAACGCTACGCCGACTGGAAGGACTTCCTCGCCCCGCAGGAATTTCAGGAATTTGCCAGGCCCCCCGCCTCGCAGTCCTGCAACGAAGGCGCCGAACTCAGGATATTTCAACGACTGCCATGAATCTTTCGCTTATCGTCCCGGTCTATAACGAACAGGATAACCTGCCCCTGCTATTTGAAGCCATCGCCGAAAGCATGAACGCCCTGGGTCAAACCTGGGAGGTCATCTACGTGGACGACGGCTCGCGCGACAACAGCCTCTCCGTCCTCAGCGAACAGGCGCAAAAAGACCCCGAACATACGCGCGTGGTCTCCTTTCGCCGCAACTTCGGGCAGACGGCCGCCATCGCCGCCGGGCTGGACCATTCGCGGGGCGAGATCATCGTCCTGCTCGACGCGGATTTACAGAATGACCCGCGCGACATCCCCATGTTGTTAAAAAAACTCGACGAAGGCTACGACCTCGTCAGCGGCTGGCGTAAACAGCGCAAGGACAACGCCATCACCCGCAACTTCCCCTCGATGATGGCGAACAAGATCATCTCGCTCGTCACCGGCGTGGAACTGCACGATTACGGATGCACGCTCAAAGCCTATCGCCGCGAAGCGCTGGAAGGTTTCCGCCTGTACGGCGAGATGCACCGCTTCATCCCGGTCTTCGCGCATTCGGTTGGCGCGCGCATCACGGAGGTCGTCGTCAACCACCAGCCGCGCCGCTTTGGCAAGACCAAGTACGGGCTGGAGCGAACCGCGAAGGTCATCCTCGACCTCTTCACGGTTAAATTCCTCGTCAGTTTTTCATCCAAACCCATTTATCTTTTCGGCGGCGCGGGCGGGATTTTAATGATCATCAGCGCCATGATCATGATCTATCTCTTTGTCCGGCGCATTTTCTTCCTCGTCGGCGTGACCGGCTCGCCGCTCTTCCAGACCAGCGTCATGTTCTTCATCCTCGGCTTTCAATCCATGCTGATGGGGCTCATCGCCGAATTGCTTGTGCGCACCTATCACGAATCCCAGCGCAAGCCGACCTACACCGTGCGCGCCAAAATCAACCTCAAAGATGATTAAGCGACTGCGTGAAAACCGCCAGACTGTCATTCGCGGGTTGGGCAGCGTTCTGGCGCTGGCGCTGTTGTTGATCCTGATCCGCGAAGAGGGGGACGGCGAACTTTTCTCCGCATTGCGGCGCGTCTCTTTCGGATATTTTCTGCTTGCCGCGCTGGCGCTTCTCGCTTCGCGCCTGTTCGCGGTTGCGCGCTGGCATCTCCTTCTGAGATCGGCGGGACTGGATATATCCTTCCTGCGCTCCGCCATGTTGACCTTTACCGGAAATTTTTCCTCCAATTTTTTGCCGACCACCATCGGCGGGGATGTGGCTCGACTGGCGGGCGCGATGCAACTCGGCTATGATCGCGCCGTCTGCCTCGCCTCGCTCGTCGCCGACCGGTTGCTCGGGATGACCGGAATGGCGCTTGCCCTGCCTTTGGGTTTGATTCCGGCTCTTTCGCTCGACGGCGGGGTTGCGCAATCCGTCGCCTTTTCCGCCCTGATTCAAAAAGGCAGGGATTTCATCCGGCGTACGCTCGAGTCGCTTTCGATCTGGCTGAAGAAACCGGCGACGCTGTTCTCTTCGCTTCTTGCCACGCTTGGCAATCAAGCCTTTATCTATCTCGCCATTTATCTCCTGCTTCAGGGCATTGACCATCATATTGACTACTGGCTGGTGGCGGGCATGTACACGCTGACCTATTTTGTCACGCTCATCCCCATTTCGATCAACGGCTTGGGCGTGCAGGAACTTTCGATGACCTTCCTGCTCGCGCAACTGGGCGGCTTGACCTCCTCCGAAAGCGCGACAATTGCCTTGTTGACCCGCGTCCTGTTCATCATTGCCAGCCTGCCCGGCGCGTTCTTCCTGCCGTCCATTCTGGCGGCGATGAAAAAGGCGTAACGCAAACTTCAGTTTGCGCTCTGGGGGGCAAACTGAAGTTTGCCGTACCCAAAAATTCATTTATGGAATCGATCTCTACGAAAAAATTTTTGCAAACGTGGCTGTGGGCGCTGGCGGTCGTCGGCGCGTTGGCGATTCTCCAGACGATTCAACGGACGCATGAATTGGAGATCGCCCTCTTCCGCTCGAAGTGGATCGGGCTGGTCGGAGTCTTTGGCATTGCTTCTCTCGGTTGCATCTGGCTTTCGCTCTCCCATTTTCTTGACATCATCGCAATCCGCCTCGAAAATAAAACAACCCACGCCTCCAACCCATTACGAATTACGTATTACGCATTACTTATCCTCGCCTGCCTCGCCGTCCCCTTCGTCCGCCTCTACGTCTTCGGCTCCATCCTCCCGCAAACCATGCCGATTCTGTGGGTCTTCCTGTGGGCGGGTTTGATTCAGACGATTTCATTGAAACGACTCCGCAAAATGGAGTGGACGACCGCCTTTGCAATTGTAATTTTGACTCAAGGCGCGCTCTATCAAACCTGGGGCATCTTCGCCGCGACTTCGGCCAATCCCTTCTCGATGGGATATTCCGAAGCGGGGCGGCATTATTACGCTTCGTTGTTCTTCTCTCAAAAACTTTACGGGATGGAGTTGCCGCTTCCCTTCCTGCACCCGTCCCGTTATCTGCTCCTCTCCATCCCCTTCCTCGTTGACGGTTTGCCGCTGTGGGCTCATCGCCTGTGGCAGGCGCTGTTGTGGTTTGGGCTGACGCTCGGCTCGGCATATTTCCTTGCGCGGCGGATGAAGTCAGGCGCGGGCGCGACCATCGTGATTACAGCATGGGCGTTTTTGTTCTTCCTGCAAGGCGCGGTGTATTATCACCTGCAAGTGATGGTGATTTTGGTCCTGGCGGGCGTGTCGGTCAAACATCCCTGGCGGTCGCTGTTCTTTATCGTTCTCGCCTCGATTTGGGCGGGAATCAGCCGCGTGAATTGGTTCCCGGTCCCGGCAATGTTGGCGATTGCGATTTATGTTTTGGAGACGCCGATTCACAGCCCCGGCGGCGGGAGCGGTGGAAATTGGACATATTGGATCATTCCATTCGTATGGGGAATCAGCGGAGTCGTTGCCGCGCTCGTCTCGCAATTTACCTATATCCAGATTTCCGGCAACGCGGATGCGGCCGCTTTCGGTTCGAGTTTCACTTCGGATTTGATCTGGAGTCGTTTATTGCCGAACGAAACCTTCCCAATGGGAATCCTGCCGGGGATATTGCTCGTTTCCGCGCCTGCGTGGATCGCGGTTTATCAGATGGCGCGCAACAATAAGGCGGCGATTCATCCCTTGCGCTGGGCAGTGTTAACCTCCATGCTGGCTATGTTGTTCGTCGGCGGGGCGGTGGTCAGCACGAAGATCGGCGGCGGCGGGGATTTGCACAACATGGACGCGTACCTGGTCATGCTGTCAGTGTTGGCAACTTTCATTTGGACGAATCAAGCCGGGGCGGAGGCAGAGGCGAAGCCGATGATGGGGAGAGTCGGCTGGGGCGCGGTAACGGCCGCTTTGCTGATTCCGCTTGGGTTTGCGATCCGGCACATCGGCTTTTATCCTTCCTTTGATCAGGCTGCGGCGGAAAAGGATATTCGATCTTTGCAGGATGCGCTCGACGACGGCGGCGCGGTTTTGTTCGTGACCGAGCGGCAGTTGATCACGTTTGACTATCTTCACGGCGTAACGCTTGCGCCCGAGTATGAGCAAAGCGAGTTGATGGAGATGGCTATGTCGCGCAACCGCCCATATCTTGAGGCGTTTTACGGCGATCTCGAAGCGCGGCGTTTTGCGTTGATCGTCGCCGAAGATCAGAAGTTTACGACTCAAAAAGCGGGCGCGTTCGTGGAGGAGAATGTGGCGTGGGTGCGTTTTGTGGGCGCGCCGTTGTTGTGCAATTACAAGCCGGTCGTCACGCTGACTGCGAACAATTTGCAGGTCTTCGAGCCGCGCCCAAAACAGGCGGAATGTAGGGACCCCTTCGCGGATTGACATGCGCATCCTGACGATCATCCACGAATTTCCGCCCATCGGCGGCGGCGGCGGGCGGGCCGCGTACGACATTTGTTGCGAGCTTGCGGCGCGCGGGCATGAGACGACGGTCTTGACCGCGCACATGGACGGACTGCCGCGCGATGAAATGCTGGAGGGGTTTCGCCTTGTGCGGATTCCTTCGAAGCGGACGGAGGCCTTCTCCGCCAGTTTTGCGACGATGCTGGCCTTCGATCTGGCTGGACTGTGGGCGGGTCTGTCCCTCATTTGGCGTTTTCGCCCCGACGTGATTCATACGCACTTCGCCGTTCCGGCGGGCGCGCTGGCGTTTGCGTTATCCGCATTGACGGGCGTTCCGTATATTTTGACGGCGCATCTCGGCGATGTGCCGGGCGGCGTGCCGGAGAAGACCGGGCGCTGGTTCAGGTGGTTGATGCCGTTTACGCATCTGATTTGGAAGCGGGCAAGGCATGTCGCGGCGGTGAGCGAGTTCACCCGTCAACTGGCGTTGAAGCATTATCCGGTGGAGATTCGCGTCATCCCCAACGGCGCGGATTTTACGCATGTGGTCACGGACAAAATTAAAGCGAACGCGCCTCCGCGCATTGTGTTTGCGGGGCGGTTTGTTTCGCAAAAGAATCCGCTGGCGATTGTGCGGGCGTTATCCATGCTCGCGGATTTGGGTTGGACTTGTTCGATGCTGGGGGATGGTCCCCTGTTCGACGAGGTGAAGGCGGAGATCGAGAAGCGCGGATTGGCGGAGCGTTTTCACCTGACGGGCTGGGTCACGCCCGCCGATGTGCTGGATGAATTTTCGCGCAGCGATATTCTCTTCATGCCGTCGTTTTCGGAAGGACTGCCGGTCGTCGGCGTGGACGCGCTGATGAAGGGATTGGCCATTGTGGCAAGCAGGATAGGCGGATTCCTCGATCTGGTGGATCCGGATCGAAACGGGTATCTGGTCGGGGTCGAGGATGAGGCGGGTTTTGCATCCGCTTTGCGGGATTTGCTTTCAGACCGCGAGCGTCTGTTGAAGTTCCGGCAGGCGAGTCTGGAAAAGGCGAAGGCTTTCGAGATCGGCAGGATCGTGGATCAATATGAGGAAATGCTGGGGGAGGCGACATCGTAGGGGCGACCCTTCTTTGCAAAATAAGGTTCTGTGGGAAGTTGAGCGGGTCGCCCCTGCAATTTCCATAGGGGAATCGTAGGGAAGCCCAGCCCGGACTCGGCTTGACTCTATGGGGGAATTGTGCGAGAATTCAAAAACTGAATGCTCGCATGAATACAAAGATCAAACCGCATGAATACGCCCTGCTGGACGAGATCGCGCAGGATTCGCTCGTCACGCAGGCCAGCCTGTCCAAACGCCTCGGCATCGCCGTCGGGAGCGTCAACTGGTACATCAAGCGCCTTGTCACGCGCGGCTGGGTCAAGGTTTCGCACCTCGACCGCACGCGCCTGCAATATGACCTGACACCGGAGGGCATGAAGGTCTTCACGCAACGCGCCATGAATTACGCGCGCGATTCGCTCAAAATCTACGGCGACCTGCGGGACAAGGCAAAGGTTCTGGCAGACGAACTGAATCAAAAAGGGGTGAAGGCGGTATATCTCAACGGCGACGATCCAATCATGGATATTTTGCGCCTGACCTGCATCGAAGCCGGGTTGAAGATCAGCGACCTGCCCGAAGACTGCGTGCTTGAATCCGATGGGCGCGGGTATCGCGTGCGCGAAAATAAATAAAAAGGAGCCCAGGTTGAAAAATTTTGCGGTCATTGGTGTGGGCGGCTATATTGCGCCTCGTCACCTGCGCGCCATAAAGGATACTGGGAACTGCATTGTCGCGGCGACTGATCCCAAAGATTCGGTTGGGGTGTTGGATCAATATTCTTACGACATTAAATTTTTTTCCGAGATCGAACGCTTCGACCGCCATCTCGAAAAACTGCGGCGCGGACCGGAAGCGGATCACGTTCATTATGTTTCGGTCTGCTCGCCGAACTATTTGCACGACGCGCATTGCCGCCTTGCCCTGCGCGTCGGCGCGGACGCGATCTGCGAGAAGCCGCTGGTGATCAACCCCTGGAATTTGGACGCGCTGGAAGAGATCGAAGCGGAGACGAAGCGCCGGGTCTTTACCGTCTTGCAGTTGAGAGTCCACCCAAGCCTGATGCAACTCCGCGAGTCTTTGCAAACCTCAACAGCGACGCACGATGTTGAATTGACCTATATCACCAGTCGCGGGCCGTGGTATCAGGTTTCGTGGAAGGGCGATCCTGAAAAATCGGGCGGCGTGGCGACGAATATCGGCATCCATTTCTTCGATTTATTGATGTGGCTTTTCGGTTCAGTCAACGGCGTCAGGGTCTATCACTCCGACCATGAGCGCATGTCCGGCTTCATCGAGTTGGAACGGGCGCGCGTGCGCTGGTTTCTTTCTGTTGATAAAAACGACCTGCCGGAGCAGGCGAAGGAAAACAATAAAACCACCTATCGCTCCATCACAGTGGACGGCAGGGAGATCGAATTCTCGGAGGGCTTCACCGACCTGCACACGAAGGTCTATGAAGAAACCCTCGCCGGGCGCGGGTTTGGAATTGCGGACGCGCGCCCCTCGGTGCAGTTGACGCACGATATCCGCAAAGCGGAAATTTCGCCGGTGGATGCGCTGGCGCATCCGTTATTGAAGAAATAAATATGACCGATTATTTTGTGCATGAATCCAGTTATGTAGACGAAGGCGCCGAGATCGGCGCGGGGACGAAGGTCTGGCATTTCTGTCACGTCATGCCGCGCGCGAAGATCGGCGGGCGTTGCAACATCGGGCAGAATGTGCTGGTCTCTTCGGATGTGACGATTGGGACGAATGTAAAGATACAGAACAACGTCTCGCTTTATACCGGCGTGATCGTGGAGGACGACGTTTTTTTGGGCCCTTCGATGGTGTTTACAAACGTGGTCAATCCGCGCAGTCACGTCAGCCGCAAGGATGAATACAAAACCACGCGGGTAAAGAAAGGCGCGTCCATCGGCGCGAATGCGACGATTGTGTGCGGGACGACGCTGGGACGCTATTGTTTCGTCGGCGCGGGCGCGGTGGTGACGAAGGACGTCCCGGATTACGCGCTGGTTTATGGAAATCCGGCTCGCGTGCGCGGGTGGGTCTGCCAATGCGGCGAGGGCTTGAATTTCGAGGGCGGGCGCGCCGTCTGCTCGAAGTGTGGGGACGCTTACAGGAAACAGGATCAGGTTGTAATTCCAGAGAGAGAGGCGAAGCATGATTCCGTTGGTTGACCTCACGGCGCAATATCATTCGATCAAAAAGGAAATGGACGCGGCGGTTCTATCCACGCTGGAGTCGGGGCATTTTATTCTCGGCCCGCAAGTGACGAAGTTCGAGGAAAGCGTCGCGGCGTATCTGGGCGTCAAGCACGCGATCGGTCTGGCTTCCGGCACAGATGCGCTGGTGATCGCGTTGCGCGCGTTGAATATCGGCGATGGCGACGAAGTCATCATCCCGGCTTATACGTTTTTTGCGACTGCGGGAAGCGTGATGTCTGTGGGCGCGCAACCTGTGGTCGTGGATATTGACCCGCAGAGTTATCAGATGGACGCGAATAAGATCGAAGCGGCGGTCACGCCGAAGACGAAGGCGATCATCCCGGTTCATTTGTACGGACACCCATCCGACATGAATCCGATTTTGGAGATTGCGCGCAAGCATGATTTGAAAATCATCGAAGATAACGCGCAGGGATACGGCGCGGAATATCTTGGCAGGAAGACCGGCGCGATGGGCGATGTTGGTTGTTTGAGTTTCTTCCCGACGAAAAACCTCGGCGCGTATGGCGACGGCGGCATGGCGGTCACGAACGACGACGCGCTCGCCGGGCAGATGCGCATGTTGCGCGCGCACGGCTGGAAGGAAAAATATTATTCCGAGATGGTCGGCTATAACAGCCGCCTCGACGCGTTGCAGGCGGCGATTTTGCAGGCCAAGTTTCCGCATGTGGATGCGTGGAACGAAAAACGCCGCGAGTTATCCAAACGCTATAACGAACATCTCGCGCCGCTGGGGATTACGACTCCCGTCGAGCGCGAGTGGGCGAAGCATGTGTATCATTTGTATATTATTCGCCATGAAAAAAGAAATGCGTTGCAGGCATTTTTGAAAGAAAAAGGTATCGCTTCGGAAGTGTATTATCCGATCCCGCCGCACTTGGCGGATCCGTGCCGCAAGTTTGGCTACAAGGAAGGCGACTTCCCTCACGCCGAAAAAGCGGCGCGGGAAACGCTCGCCTTACCGCTGTACCCGGAGTTGACGCTGGCGCAACAGGATGAAGTCATCGCGGCTGTCAAGGAATTTGTGAGCAAGTAAATGACGACGGAAATGAAATTGACGGAAGAGAACTGGTCGTTGGTCATCCGCCCGCAGCGCGCGTGGTGGGATCTGCGGCTGGGCGAACTGTGGCGCTACCGCGACCTGGTCTGGCTGTTCGTCTGGCGCGATTTTGTGGCGTATTACAAACAGACGATTTTGGGTCCGCTTTGGTATTTGATCCAACCGATCCTGACAACCGGGGTGTTCACTATTATTTTCGGGAATATCGCCCAGCTTTCAACGGACGGACTGCCGCCCTTTCTCTTTTATCTGGCGGGCAACACGGTTTGGACATATTTCTCAGCGAGCCTGACCAGCACATCCAGCACGTTCACGAGCAATGCCGGTTTGTTCGGCAAGGTGTATTTTCCGCGGCTCGTCATCCCGTTATCCATCGTATTCTCCCAGATTATTTCCTTTGGGCTTCGTTTCCTGGTGTTTTTGGGCTTCCTCATTTACTTCATGGCTTCCGGCTCGGATGTGTACCCAAACTGGTGGATCCTGCTCATGCCGATTCACATCGTCATTATGGCGGGGCTGGGGCTTGGGATGGGAATCATCGTCTCCTCGCTCACCACGAAATACCGCGACCTTCAGCAGTTGGTGGGGTTCGGCGCGCAGTTATTGATGTACGCTACCCCCGTGATCTATCCGCTTTCGTCCATCACGGGCGGGTGGCGCTGGCTGATCCTCGCCAACCCGATGACGCCGGTGGTGGAAACTTTTCGTCTCGCGTTTCTGGGGACCAGCGCGATGTCTCCCGCGTACCTGCTTTACAGCCTGGCGTTCACGTTCCTGGTTCTCCTCATCGGCGTGCTGATCTTCAACCGCGTCGAGAACAATTTCATGGATACGGTTTAGTCATGTCGGACACGGTCATTTCCGTCGAACATCTTTCCAAGACCTATCAACTGGGCGTGATCGGAACCGGCACGTTCTTTGGCGACCTCAACCGCTGGTGGGCGAAGAAACTCGGCAGACCCGACCCGTACGCCAAGATCGGCGAGGCGGATCACGGCAACCGCATCGGCGAATCCATTTGGGCGCTGGACGATGTCAGTTTTCAATTGAAGCGGGGAGAGGCGCTGGGAATCATCGGGCGCAACGGCGCGGGTAAAAGCACGCTTCTGAAGATCATGTCGCGGGTCACGGCGCCCACTTCCGGCGAGGTCAAGGTCAAGGGACGCATCGCCAGCCTGCTCGAAGTCGGAACCGGGTTTCATCCCGAACTGACCGGACGCGAGAACATCTTTCTCAACGGCGCCATCCTCGGCATGAACCGCGCGGAGGTGGCGCGCAAGTTCGACGAGATCGTGGATTTCTCCGGCGTGGAAAAATTCATTGATACGCCTGTTAAGCGTTATTCGAGCGGGATGTACGTGCGCCTCGCTTTCGCCGTTGCGGCTCACCTCGAACCTGAGATTTTGGTGGTGGACGAAGTGTTGGCGGTGGGCGACGCCGAGTTCCAGCGCAAATGTCTCGGCAAGATGAGCGACGTGGCGCACGCCGGGCGGACGGTGTTGTTTGTAAGCCATAACATGCCCGCAATTTTACGTTTATGTTCAAACGCCATCATGCTCGATCGCGGGCGGCTTGTAAAACAAGGCTCGGCGGAACAGGTGACGAATTACTACCTGAACAGCAATGAAAATGCGGAAGGCGCGGTTGCCTGGGCGGGCGAAAACGCTCCGGGGACAAACGAAGTAAAACTAATGGGCGTCCGCTTGATGGACAGCGAAGGGAAAAGCAAGTCGTTGGTTGAGATCAATGCGCCTTCATTTTTGGAGATCGAGTACGATGTCCGCCAGCCTGGCTTGAAATTCCGCGTGGCGGCAGGTTTTAATACGCAGGGCGTTGTGGCTTTCACGACCAATGAGTTGTATGAGACGCAGCACGACCGCCCGGGGCGTTACATTTCACGCGTGGAGATTCCCGCGAATCTGTTGGCAGAGGGCGAATATTCCGTGTCTGTGTCCCTTTTCGCTTCGAAGGGATTAAAGATCCGCTACGTTCGGGCTAAAAACGTTCTTGTATTTCAGGCGGTGGATTACATCGCCGGAGACTCTGCGCGGGGCGATTTTACGCAGAATCTCGCGGGCGTTTTGCGCCCCGCCCTCGCCTGGGAAAAAATATTTGCAGGAGAGTTGCAACTGTGAAGATAGCCTTTGTGCTTTCCAGCGCGCCGCATTATTTTTTCTTCGACCGCGTTGTGCGTTCCCTTTATGCGATGGGACACGAAGTCCGCGTGGTGTGCCGGCCCGGTTTCAAGCCCGATGGAAACAAATCGGGGCGGGCGCTGCTTCAATTGCTTAAAGATGAGCCGCGCGCAAGATTTGACGAGGGTATCTTTCGCAGCAAGGGCGCAAATTTTGCCGTGACGATTCGCGAATTGGCGAATTATGCCAATTTTTTACGTCCAGGGCATCCTAACCCGCCTTCTAGCCAACCGTGGGCACATATTTATATCCGGAATCGGCTCTATGCCAGGTTGGAATGGGTAATCGAGTCTCGACTTGGCAATCTTATTCTTTCATTTGGAGTAGTACGCCGGTTGCTGGCTTGGATCGAAACACAGGTGCAACCCGATCCTGAGATCATGCAGTGGTTGGAGGATTTTGCCCCGCAGGTTTTATTTGTTTCCCCGTTTATTATGTCCTCCGACCTGGAAATTGAATATGCCAAGGCGGCTAAAAAACTGGGGATTCCAACCGTCGCTTCGGTCTTGAGTTGGGATAACCTCGTCAGTAAGGGAACGTATCTTGTCAAACCGGATTGGCTGTTCGTCTGGAATCAGAACTTGATGGAAGAGGCGGTCGCCATTCATGAATTTGCGCGGGAGAAAGTATTTATGACGGGCGCGCCAGTCTATGACCCCTGGTTCGACCTTAAGCCGTCTCTTGACCGCGACGCATTCTGCGCCGAATGTGGGTTGAATCCGCGGAACCCCTTTGTGCTGTTTCTCGGCTCGTCGCAGACCATTACAGATTTGGATGTTGAATTTATCAAGGCGTTGATCGCCCATTTCGGGACAATGGATGCGAAAATTCGACCGTCCATTGTGATACGCCCGCATCCTTACGCCCCGTTCGACATGACAGCCTTCGAAAGCGATTGGGTGAGAATTTACCCAAGACAAGGTGGACGCCCCGATATGGATGAGACGCGCCAGGTCTATTTCAACACCCTGTATCACAGCGCGGCGGTCCTCGGCGTGAACACTACAGGATTTTTGGACGCCGCCATCGCGGACAAACCCTGCGTGACCCTGAGGGACGAACAGATGCGCGCGGGGCAGGGCGCCCATTTTAATTATTTGATCGCCGCCGATTTCATCGAGGCGGCAAATGATCGTTCTGACGCGTTTTGCATCATTGAGCGCATCGTAAAAGGAAACGATTCAAAGAAGAAAAAAAGGCGGGATTTCGCGCGCCGCTTTATGCGCCCGCAGGGCATTGCGATCCCGGCGTCCGAGGTGATGGCAAAGGCGATCCTGTCCATTGGCCACGGAAAAAAACCGCATGAATGGAACGATAAGAGCCATGAGTAAATTCCTTGACCAAAGTCGTTGTCTCATAATTGGCGAGGTCGCCCAATCGCACGATGGCAGTCTCGGCACGGCGCATGCCTTCATAGACGCCATCGCCAAAGCCGGCGCGGACGCGATCAAATTCCAGACACATATCGCCTCCGCCGAAAGCACGCCCGCCGAACCCTGGCGCGTCAAGTTCAGTTATCAAGACGCCACCCGTTACGAATATTGGAAGCGCATGGAGTTCACGCCGGAGGGATGGCAGGGGCTTGCGGATCACGCCGCGGAAAAAGGATTGCTCTTCCTGAGTTCGCCGTTTTCCATCGAAGCCGTGGAGTTGCTCGAACGGATCGGCATGCCCGCCTGGAAAGTCGCATCGGGCGAAGTCAATAACAAACCCATGCTCGAACGAATGTTGGAAACCGGCAAGCCAATTCTTCTATCCACGGGCATGAGCAACATGGATGAGATTGATGACGCAGTCGCCTACATTCGCAGAAAAAATGTCGAACATGCCGTCATGCAATGCACCACCGCCTATCCCTGCCCGCCCGAAAAGATCGGCTTGAATTTAATCCCGCAATTGCGCGAACGCTATGGATGCGCGGTGGGACTCTCCGATCACTCCGGCACGATCTACGCGGGTCTTGCCGCCGTCACATTGGGAATCGAAATCCTCGAAGTGCATGTCGCCCTCAGCCGCGAGATGTTCGGACCCGACGTACCCGCCTCTGTCACGACGGGGGAGTTGAGTCAACTCGTGGAGGGGATCCGCTTCATCGAGCGGATGCGAAATAACCCCGTGGATAAAGATGCTTTCGCCGCGGAAGCCCAGCCGCTCCGCAATCTTTTCACCAAAAGCGTCGTTGCCGCAGCCGACCTTTCCAAAGGCACGACTCTTGAAGAAAAACACTTGCGGGTCAAAAAACCGGGAACCGGACTCCCCGGCGAGCGAATGAAAGATATTCTCGGTAAAAAGTTGATGCGCGACATTAAAATGGACGAACAGATTCTGGAAGGAGATTTTTCCTGAACGTCATGAAACGAAAGATCTGCGTGGTCGTCACCGCGCGCCCCAGCTACAGCCGCATCCGCACGGCGCTGCACGCCATCAAAGCCGACCCAAACCTGGAGTTACAACTGGTCGCCGCCGCATCCACCCTGCTCGACCAGTACGGCAATGCCATCAAATACATGGAGCAGGACGGGTTCGACATTTCCAGCAAGGTCTACATGGTTGTGGAGGGTGAAAACCTGACCACTATGGCGAAGACCACCGGGCTGGGCTTGCTCGAACTCGCCACCACCTTCGATAATCTCAAGCCGGACCTGGTTGTGACCATCGCCGACCGCTATGAGACCATCGCCACCGCGATTGCTGCGGCATATATGAACATCCCGCTTGTCCACATTCAAGGCGGCGAGATCACCGGAACCATTGATGAGAAAGTCCGTCACGCCGTCACCAAACTGGCGGATATCCACCTCGTCTCCACGCAAAAGGCGGCGGAGAACGTCATCCGCATGGGAGAGCGTCCGGATGCGGTCTTTATCACCGGATGTCCATCCATTGACCTTGCCGCCAACGTGTTGAAGAATCCCTCCATTGATTTCGATCCGTTCGAAAAATACAAAGGCGTGGGCGCGACCTTCGACGTGAAAAACAAGGATTACCTTGTGGTCATGCAACATCCGGTCACGACTGAATATGAACGGGCGCGCGCGCAAATTCTTGAAACTTTGTATGCGGTCAAAGAGATTGGTCTGCCCACGTTCTGGTTCTGGCCCAACGTGGACGCCGGTTCGGACGGCACATCGAAGGGCATCCGCATGTTCCGCGAAAACGAACGCCCCGAAAACATCCACTTCTTCAAGAACATGGATTCGCAGGACTTCCTGCGCCTTGTGTATAACAGCCGCTGCATCGTCGGCAACTCCAGCGTGGGCATCCGCGAGACTTCCTTCCTCGGCGTCCCATCGGTCAACATCGGCACGCGCGAAGCGGGACGCGAAAGGGGAGGAAACGTTTTGGACGTGGATTACGACCGGGTCCAGATTCGAGAGGCGATCCGCAAACAGGTTGCGAACGGCAGGTATCCCTCCGATCCGCTTTACGGGAAGGGCGATGCAGGTCAACAGATTGCAAAAATCCTTGCCGAAGTCCCGCTTCGTTCTGAAAAAAGACTGGCGTATTCTTAGAGGCGCGTTGTGACAAAGATTCTGGGAATCATCCCCGCTCGCGGGGGATCCAAAGGCATCCCCGGCAAAAATGCCCGCCTATTGGGCGGTAAACCATTGCTCTTCTACGCCGCTGATGCCGCGCGGCGATCCGGGCTTGTGGATCGTTTGGTCCTGACGACCGATTCTGAAGCGATCGCCGAGATTGGGCTAAGCCTGGGCGTCGAAGTCCCTTTCATGCGCCCCGCGCATCTCGCGCAGGACGACACCCCGATGTTCCCGGTCATCGAACACGCCGTTCAATTCGTCGAGAACGAAGGCTGGCAGGCGGATATCATCCTGCTCCTTCAACCCACCGCGCCCCTGCGCCAGCCGGACCACCTGCGCGCGGCGGTGAAAATTCTGACCGAAACAAAATGCGACGCCGTCGTCAGCGTGGTGGAAGTGCCGCATCATTACGCGCCCGATTTCGTTCTGAAATTGGATGATGGAAGACTCAAACCATTTTTAGAAGCGGGCATAAAAACCCGTAGGCAGGACGTACGCCCCGCCTTCTCGCGCGACGGAAGCGTCTACGCCTTCTGGCGGGACGTGTTCGTGAACAAGCACAGCATCTACGGCGACGACTGCCGGCCGCTTGTCATCTCGCGCGATCAGTCCTGCAACCTCGATACGATGGAAGATTGGGAAGAGGTCGAAAGGAAGATCGCAAGTCAAACCCAGGAGAAATCATGAACAGGAACTTCGACGAAACAACCGGACGCAAACAGTTCTTCGAAAATGTGGACAGGGAACTGAGCAAATTGATCGACCCCGCCACCGGCAAGGTTAGGGCGGAATTGTTGGAACACGTCAATTGCCCCGTGTGCGACGCGAACTCGTACGACCCTCTTTTCGTCAAGCAGGGATTCGATTTCGTCCGTTGCAGGAACTGCAACCTCGTTTATGTTACCCCGCGCCTGCTTGAAAGCGCCACTCTCGCCTACTATGGCGACGCCGCCGACCAGCAGTCCATGACCGATTGGCTGAACGTGCTTGCCAACCCGCTCAACCAATCCTGGCAAATCCCCTACTTTCAAGAAGCCGTGAATATTCTCGCCAAACTGATCCCCGCCAACGGCCGCATCCTCGACATCGGTTGTTCCATCGGCTTATTCATGGAGATCGCGCAAAAATCCGGTTTTGAGTGTATTGGACTTGAGCCTGAACCGAAATCGCGTGAATACGCGCTCGGCCGCGGGCTGGATGTGCGCCCGCAGCTTTTCAACGACGCAGGCTTTTCCCCTGCCTCCTTCGACGCCGTCACCATGTTCGGCGTTCTGGAGCATCTCAGCAAACCGAAGCAAATGCTCGCCGACATTTGGGATGTATTGAAACCCGGCGGCGCAGTGATGGTCATCGTGCCGAACGTCTATAGTTTCGCCAACGGCGCGTTGCACGAGCAGGCGCGCACCTTTACCGGCAGGAATCATCTCAGTTATTTTGCATGGGATACGCTCTCCGACCTTTTCAAACGCGCCGGATATGAAATTGCGCATCTTGACACTGCCCTTGCCGGTCTCGACGCCGCGCTCAATCATTGGCAATTCAAGGAACCTCATTCCAGCCTCACGCTTGACCTTCTGCCGCCTAAATTACGCGCCCTCCTACAAGACCCTCAAGGGCGCGCGCAATTTGAAAAACTTATCTGCGATTGGGATATGGGTTTGCGCCTGCGCCTCGTCGCAAGGAAACCAAAATAAATTCCATGAATCGCATTCTGGGAATCATCCCCGCCCGCGGCGGATCCAAAGGCGTGCCGCGAAAAAACATCCGCGAAGCGGCGGGGCGCCCGCTGATCGCCTACACCGTCGAAGCCGCCCGCGCCAGCAAATTAATCACTCGTTGCGTCGTTTCCACAGACGACCAGGAAACAGCCGACATTTGCGCCGCGCTTGGTTGTGAAGTGATGAACCGCCCCGGTGAACTGGCGCAGGATGACACGCCCACCATCGCCGTCATCAAACATGTCTTTGACGTTTTGGAATCCCAGGGCGAAGTCTTCAACATTGGATTGATCCTCCAGCCCACCTCCCCGCTTCGCGCCGGACCCGATATTGACTCAGCGCTTCAAGCCTTGTGCCAGTCCGACGCCGATTCCATCGTCAGCGTCTACCGCGTCTCCGACCATCACCCCGCGCGGATGTATCGCATGGAAAACGGGCTGCTCGTTTCGCTCGATGAATCCTTTGCAACCGCGCGCAGGCAGGAACTCCCGCCCGTCTATCATCGCAACGGCGCAATCTACGCCTTCCGCCGCCGCCTGCTCGACGACAATACGCTCCTGGGGCGTAGAATCCTCCCCTACATCATGGAAGAGGAACGCTCCCTTAATGTAGACACCGAATACGACCTTGTGCTGGCGGATTTTATTTTGAGCAGGAAAAAGTAGCGGCGATGCTGAAGATCTTGAACGTCGAACCGGACGAATACAGCGACGAGGCGCGCCTCATCCTGAAACAGGTCGGCAGGTTGGTCGAGCAGAACATGACCCGAAGCGAATTGCTCGCGCGCATCCATGAATTCGATATCCTCATCACACGCCTGCGCCATCAAGTGGACGCCGAGCTGATGGACGCTTCGCCTAAGTTGAGAGTCGTCGTCTCCGCCACCACCGGACTCGATCACATTGATACCGATTACGCCGTCCGAAAGAACATCGCCGTGCTAAGCCTGCGCGGAGAAACGGAATTCCTGCGCTCCATCCCCGCCACAGCGGAACTGACCTGGGGTCTGCTGTTGGCGCTGACGCGGAATATCCCCTCCGCCCATACGTCTGTTTTGGCTGGCGAATGGCAAAGAGACCGCTTCAAAGGACACGAACTTGCCGGGAAACGGCTCGGCATTTTAGGTTTGGGCAGGATCGGCGAAAAAGTCGCCCGTTATGGGCTGGCGTTTGGGATGCAGGTCAATGCCTATGACCCGCGCCGAAAGGACGCCTTGCCCGGCGTCGGCATGAAAGAATCCATGCCCGACTTGTTGTGCGAGACCGATGTGTTGAGCGTTCACGCGCCTTTGAACGAAGAGACCGTGAATCTCGTCGGCGCAAGCGAATTAAATCTTCTCCCGCGCGGATCGTGGCTGATCAACACCGCCCGCGGCGCGATCGTGGACGAAGCCGCCCTGCTCGACGCGCTTCAGTCAGGTCAACTCGCCGGAGCCGCGCTGGATGTGCTGGCCGGCGAAAGAACAAATGAAAGACAAATTATCATCGAATATGCGCGTTCACACTCGAACCTCCTGCTCGCGCCTCACATCGGCGGCGCGACATATGAATCCATGCGCGCCACCGAAATTTTCATGGCGAACAAATTAAAGAAGCATTATGAAGATTATATTTGCGCTCGATAATTACCTGAAATATTATTCGATAGACGATGCCGTGCGCGAATTGCGCCGGCGCGGTCATGAGATCGTTATTGTCCTCGGGCAGGACAAGGAAAGCCACATCCCGGACGACGCCCTGCAAAAGGCGGCAACGGACCTGCCGGACCTCAAGATTGAGCCGCTGACTCGAAGAAGGATCTTGCCGAAGATCGTCCGATTCATTCGCGAGTTGTTGAACTATGCCTATGTTCTGGATCGCGAAGAGGAACGTCGCTGGGACGCAAAGAACTGGGGGCGCTTCTTTCACCCCTCCGTTTGGAAGGTCGTTTCGAGCGCGTTTGGGAAAAAGTCCCTGAAGAATCCCATTTTCCGGAAAACCCTGCGGCTTATCGAGAAGATGATTCCAGTTGCCCCGGAAATACGACAGCATGTAAAAACCCTTCAGCCGGATGTTCTGGTCGCGCTTCCGCTCATCAGCGGGGATTCGCGCGAAAGCGAATATGTCCAGGCGGCTGGCGCGCTTGGCATCCCCACCGTGTTCTCGATGTTCAGTTGGGATAACATCTCGGCGAAAGGCACGTTCCATTCCCGTCCCGATCGCCACATTGTCTGGAACAGGCCGCTGGCGGAGGAACTTTCCCGCCTGCACAATATCCCCTCCGAACGAATCCACATCACCGGCGCGCCGCGCTTCCACCGTTTGATCGGGAATACGAATGGATTTATCCTGCCCCGGGAAGAGTTCTGCCGTAACGCGGGTTTCGAACCCGCTCAAAAGTACATTTTGTACGTGGGCTCGACCTATTTGTTGGACAGCAATGTTCAAAAATCGTTGAGCGAAGACGCTCTGATTTTGAACATCGCGGACGCGCTAACCCACAACCCGCAAACCCGCGATGTCCGTATTCTTGTCCGTCCTCACCCCGTTAATACGCGCATCATCCCCGCCCTGAAAGACGCCGCCCGTCCGAATGTGACGGTTTTTCCCTCCCCCGGCGAATTGCCGGACACCGATGAGAAGAGACGCATGTTCTATAACTCCATTTACCACAGCCTTGCCGTGGTCGGCGTTAATACGACAGCGTTTTTAGAGGCGTCTGCTTTGGACAGACCTTGCATTACGATCATATCCAAGGAGTACGGCGAGACCCAGCAGTTGGTGCATTTCCATCACCTCGAGGAGGGGGGGTTTTTGGAGAAGGCAAACCATGCCGAAGACGTGGCGCGGATCGCCGCAAACGTCCTCGCAGGAGCGGACAGGCTGGCTCCCCAACGCCGCGAATTTGTCAGAAATTTCATCGAACCTCTCGAACCGGGCAGGTCAGCCGTCGAGGTCTATGCCGATCTGGTCGAACAATTCGGCTCAAAGCGTTGAAGCGACAGGAGAATCATGAAACAAAGAAAAATGAAAGTCAACGGCGTCGAAATTTCCGACGACAGCGACTGTTTCGTCATCGCCGAGATCGGCAACAACCACCAGGGCGATTTGCAAAAGGCAAAGGACATGTTCAAAGCCGCCAAAGAATGCGGCGTGGACGCGGTCAAGTTGCAGAAGCGCGATAACCGCGCGCTGTTGACCCGGGCGGCGTACGACAAGCCTTATGAAAACGAGAACAGTTTCGGCGCGACCTACGGCGAACACCGCGAAGCGCTGGAGTTCGGCAGAAGCGAATATGTCGAACTAAAGAAATACGCCGGCGAACTTGGTTTGATCCTGTTCGCCACCGCCTTCGACCAAAACAGCGCCGATTTCCTCGCCGAACTTGACATGCCGCTTTATAAGATCGCATCGGGCGACTTGAAGAACACGCCGCTCTTAAAGCATGTCGCCAAGATCGGCAAGCCAATGATCATCAGCACCGGCGGCGGGACGATGGAAGACGTGCAACGCGCCTACGATGCGATCATGCCCATTAACAATCAACTGGCGATCCTGCAATGCACCGCCTCCTATCCCGCCGAGCCGCAGGACTTGAATCTGCGTGTGATTTCCACATATCGCGAGAAATTTCCCGATGTCGTCGTAGGTCTTTCCGATCATGAAAATGGAATTGCAATGGCGGTGGCGGCGTATGTCCTCGGTTCGCGCATGGTGGAACAGCACTTCACGCTCAACCACACCTGGAAGGGAACCGATCACGCCTTTTCGCTTGAACCGATTGGAATGAGAAAACTCGTCCGCGACCTGCGCCGGGTGAAGGTGGCGATGGGCGACGGCGAGAAGAAAATCTATCCGAGCGAGGTCAACCCGATTCACAAGATGGGCAAGAAACTCGTCGCCGCGCGCGATCTCAAAGCGGGCCGGGTTTTGAACCGCGAAGATATCGCCGTCAAATCGCCTGGCGACGGCATTCCGCCTTACGAGTTGGAAAACATCGTTGGCAGGACTCTCACAAAGGACTTGCTTGAAGATGAAAATTTTGCTTTCGAGAATTTGAAGTAATAACTGAGTAGGTCGCTCTTAAAGCGTGACCTACATAATGATTTCAAAGGTAACTCATGCTCCCAAACCAAATCCACAATTGGATCGGCGCACAAGAACAACCCGCTCAAGCGGATGAGTGGTTCGAGAAACTCAACCCCGCAACTGGACAAGTCCTCTTCAAGGCGGCGCGTTCACGCGCGGCGGATATTCATCGAGCCGTTGAACTGGCAAAGAAAGCCCAGCCTGCCTGGGCGGATACGCCTGCGGTGCAGCGCGGCATGATCCTGCACAAGATCGTGGTGGGGATGCAAAACCGTCAGAGCGAGATCGCCGCCATTGTCGCCGCTGAAACTGGAAAGTCCATGAAAGAGGCGCTGGGCGAGACGGGCGGAGCGATCCAATGCGGATTGTTCTACGCCAGCGAAGGGCAACGTCTGTATGGTCGCACAACGACGAGCGGCGCGGCGAATAAATACGCGATGACGATTCGCCAGCCCATCGGCGTGGCGGGACTCATCATCGCCGCGAACACGCCGATTGCGAATGTGGCATGGAAGGTTTTTCCCGCGCTGATCTGCGGCAATGCCGCCGTTTTGAAAGCCGCCGAAGATACGCCAGCCACCGCGTGGATCTTCGGGCAGATCGCAAAGGAAGCGGGCTTGCCCGACGGCGTGTTGAGCGTCCTGCAGGGATTCGGCGAAGAGGCGGGCGCGCCGTTGGTTGCGCATCAGGATGTGGGCGTGATCAGTTTTACGGGTTCGACCGAGGTGGGACGCATCATCAACCGTGTGGCGGGGGAACGCTTCGCGCGCATCTCGCTGGAATTGGGCGGGAAGAATCCGCTCGTGGTGTGCGACGACGCCGATTTGGAGAACGCCGCCAAGTGGGTGTTGCTCTCTGCCTTTAGCAATGCGGGGCAGCGCTGCGCATCTACGAGCCGCGTCATTATTTTTGAATCGGTCTATGAAAAATTCCGCGACATGCTTGTGGAAAAGACAAAGAAGTTGAAGGTTGGAACAGCGGACGATTGCGATTTTGGCCCCGTCATTAATGAAGGACAGTTGCTTGGCATGGTTTCCGCAGTGGAGAAAGCAAGGAAAAACGGCGCGACGATTTTATGCGGCGGCGAACGCATGACCGACGCCGGACATAAAGACGGTTATTACATGGCGCCGACGTTGATCGAGAACGTCCACCCGCATGATGAGATTTCTGAATGTGAGTTGTTTGGTCCTGTCGCCTTGTTGTTCAAAGCAAAGGATTTTGAACACGCGCTTCAAATGGCAAACGATACGCCCTACGGTCTGACCGCCAGTATTCACACCAAAAGTATTCATCGAGCGGTTCGTTTTTATGACAAGGTGCAGACGGGCGTGGCGGTTGTCAATGCTGGGACGCACGGCTCCGAGCCGCACATGCCTTTCGGCGGGCGCAAACTTTCGGGCAACGGTTCGCGCGAGCCCGGCACTGAAGCGCTTGATATTTATTCCGAGTTGAAGGATGTCTATGTCAACATAGACCCGGCGCAGGCATGAGCAAAGAGAATCCTTCGATCATCGCCTTGATTCCCGCGCGCGCCGGTTCAAAGCGTGTGCAGGGAAAAAATATCCGTCCGCTGGCGGGGCATCCGCTGATTGCGTATTCCATCTGCGCCGCTCGTCAAAGCGGAATCTTTGCGGATATTCTCGTCTCGACCGACTCGGAGGAATATGCCGGGGTTGCGCGGCAATACGGCGCGGAAGTTCCCTTTTTGCGTCCGGCTGAAATTGCGGGCGATCTCGCGCTCGACATCGAATGGCTGGACTTCACGCTTCGCAAACTAAAAGAGATAGGCCGCGAATATGATTGTTTCAGCATTCTGCGCCCGACCAGCCCTTTCCGTTTACCCGCCACGATTCAGCGAGCATGGAATGCCTTCAAAGCCGAAGAAGGCGTGGACTCGCTCCGCGCGGTGGAGAAGGCCAAGGAACACCCCGGCAAGATGTGGGTGATTCGTGGCAAACGCATGATGCCTTTGCTTCCGTTCGGACCGAAGGAACAGCCCTGGCATAGCACGCCCTATCAAGGCTTGCCCGAAATCTATTCGCAGAATGCCAGCCTTGAAATTGCCTGGTCGCGCGTGGTCTTTGACGGGCGAACCATCGCGGGCGAAACAGTCATGCCGTTCATCTCGGAAGGCTATGAAGGCTTTGACGTCAATCATCCCTACGATTGGGAACTGGCGGAACGTCTCGTGGCAAGCGGAGAGGCGCAACTGCCGAAGGTGGAAAAAATTTCTTAAAGAAGAATCAGGTACGGGCGCGGGGTGAGGCGCAGCGTTCGGAGATGGAACAATAGGAGAAACAATCGGAATGCCAAGAGAATCATCATCCAAAAATCTATATGACCTGATCTGGGGAGTCCGCCGCGACACCCCGGAATGGAGCGTTGGGCGTTTCGAAAAACTCCACGAGTTGATCGGCACCTACAACCTGCGCGGTAAAAAGATACTCGATGTGTGTTGTGGAATGGGGTCCAAGGCCTATGCGGCTCTCGAACTCGGCGCGAAGGTTTGGGCGCATGATGGATCGGTGGAAGGTCCGAATCTTTTAAAACAGCATGTCGAAAGCCAAAATGCGGTTCCTGAAAATTTGAAAGGCTGGAATCGGTGGCGGTATCGGCTTTCCAAACCTGATGCGAAGAACCTTACCCTTGCGCCGGGCATTGATATTACCGGGATATCAAACCATTTTGGCGATGAGAAATTTGACGTGGTTTATATGGGATGGGCGTTGATGCATGTGGAAGACCCAGCCCGGGCCGCAACTGACCTTCAAAAATTAACCGTGCCCGGCGGGTTGATCGCGGTTTCGTATTTTAACCAGAATTCCACTTCGCAGATTATCAGGGATATCCGCGAATATACGCTGGGGCTTCCGATGGATGAGGCGGCCGAGATCACTGCGAAGATCGGCAAACGCTGGGGCTTCGATAAGAGCGCCAGTCTGCGCGACCTGCTCGAAGATACCGAAGGCAACCGGACCCTCGCTGCGTTAAAGAGGCTGGCTGAGGAAAAGGGGTATACACCTGAAGAGATTGAGAAGGATCTTCATTTCGAGGATATGCAAACCCCATACCTCTATAATTTGGATGACGATGTAGTGGCGGGATATTTCGAAGAATCTTCGAAGATCATTTTCCGCCGCCCTGGGTTGATCCGCGCAAGAAAACTATAAGGCAGTTCAATCTGATAATCAATAGATGAAGACTTTTCAGGAACTTCTCTCATCCGTTTGGATGAAAATCCCCAAGCCTTATCCCGCTCTTGCACAACTGGCGGCAGATTACGATTCTCGATGGATGACGGGTTCGGACATCCTTTACCTGGGCGACTCGGTCGTGGAGCGCGTCTCGTGGCACGATAACGACAAGCGGACACTCGATAGAATGGTTGCCGAAACGCTTGATGGTAAATACAGCCTTCTTTGTATAGCGCAGGCGGCTTATCACTTCCGAGTGTACTATCACCTGCTGGAAGTACTCAGGTGTATGCGAAACAAACCGGAACTTGTCATCCTGCCGATCAATATGAGATGTTTCTCGCCTCAATGGGACTTGAACCCGGCATGGCAGTTCGAGGAGGAGATTCAAGCGTTGAGAGCGTATCCGCAAACCAAAAGAATCCCCGCCATTCGCGGCAATGCCGATGCGCTGACATACTCAGAGACAGAGCGCAATCTTGCGCTTGACCTTCCGTTCACGGAGTTGAAATGTCTCGGTCAGTTCCTCGACATTATCAAAAATATCCCGACCGACCCGCAAGGGAAGTTCCGCCGCAGAAAGCAGATTTATATCCTTCATTATCTCAACACGCTGCAGCGCAATCACCGCAGGCTGGAGTATCTCGGCAAAACGCTCGACTTGCTGAGCGAACTGAATATCCGCGCATTATTGTATATTACTCCGATCAATTATGAGGGCGGAATGAGACATGTTGGCGCAAGGTTTATGGATATTGTCCGCGCCAATGCAAAAGTCGTGCAGGACTATATTTATCCCTGGTTAAGAAAAGATCGGGTTGGCTTCTTGAATCTTCAAGAGCGCTTAACATCTGATCACTTTTTTCATGCCGACGAACTCACCGAACATTTGAACCAAACCGGGCGGACGATGGTAGCGCAGGCGCTCGTAAAAAAAATCGAAGGAGTCATGAAAGTTAACAACGAGGAAACATGGTCGAACTAAAATTGATCCCCGTGGAAGAATTCAAGCGCGTGCGCAATTCTTCTGCTGATAAATACAAGAAACTTCAGATCATTGCGGATATGTGCCGCGCCAACACGCTCGTCGAAGTGAAACGCGCCGGGTCGGGACATCTCGGCTCCAGTTTCAGCGCGATGGATATCGTGGTTTGGATGTATTACGAAGAAATGAACGTCGTCAAGGCTGGCTTTGACCATCCCGACCGCGATATTTATTTTTCATCCAAAGGACACGATGTGCCGGGCTTGTACGCGGCGCTTCATTCGCTTGGCGAAATCTCCGACGAAATGTTGTTATCCCTGCGCCGTCTCAACGGCTTGAACGGACATCCCGATATTTCCAATCGCGGCATGGAAGCCAACTCCGGTTCGCTGGGCATGGGCATCTCGAAGGGGCGCGGCATGGCATGGGCGAAGAAATACAATCGCAACGGCGGGCGCGTTTACGTCATGACCGGCGACGGCGAATTGCAGGAAGGTCAAAATTACGAAGCTCTGCACGTCGCCGCGCATCACAAGGCGGACAACCTCACCGTCATCGTTGACGACAACAAGGTGCAATCCGACAAACCCGTCGCCGAGATCATTGACCTGCGCAACCTTGTCGAAAAGTTCACGGCCTTTGGCTGGCATGTCATCCGCATTGACGGGCATGATTTCCGCCAGATCGAAAAGGCGCTTGCCGAAGCAAAACAAATCAAAGGCAAGCCGCAGATCATCATCGCCGATACCATCAAAGGTCGCGGTATCTCTTTCATGGAGCATCCCGCCGCGCTTGAAATTGGGAAGGGACTCTATCCCTGGCATTCGGGCGCGCCGGATGATGCGGCCTTCGAAGCGGGTTATTCCGAATTGATTCAGCGCATCAATACGGACCTCGCGGCTGTGTCGCTCGACCCGTTGCATTTGACTCCCGTTGAGCCGGAAGTGAAGACCGCGAGTCCGTCCATGTTGGAGGGCGAGCCGCTCAGTCAGGCGGCGCTGGATCGCTTGTCCGTCAAACCGACGGATGAATATGTCTCGCGCGCGTACGGTCAAGCCTTGGTGGAACTCGCCGCCACGCGCAAAGACATCGTTGTACTCGACGCCGATCTTTCTTCCGACTGCAAAGTCCGCGATTTTGAAAACACTTATCCCGACCGCTTTATTGAAAACGGCATTGCCGAGCAGGATATGGTTTCGATGGCGGCGGGACTTGCCCGTCAGGGACTTTTGCCCGTCGTCAATTCTTTCGCCAGTTTCCTCGCCTCGCGCGCCAACGAGCAGATTTACAACGCCGCAAGCGAAAAATCCAAAATCATTTACGCGCTTCATTACGCGGGCTTGATTCCGGCAGGTCCCGGAAAATCTCACCAATCCCTGCGCGATATTTCGCTCTTCTCCGCCCTGCCGAATTGCGCCATCCTGCAACCGTGCAGCGCCGAAGAGACGCGCATGGCGACGGATTACGCCGTGAACAAAACTGATGATGTGATTGCCCTGCGCCTCATCATTGGTCCAAGTCCGCGGCGTATTGCGCTCCCAGCCGGGTATGAGTTCACGCCCGGGGTGGGCTGTCAACTCACGGCGGGAAAAGATGCGGTCATGTTTGCGTATGGGCCGGTCATGCTGCACGAGGCGCTCCTCGCCAGTGAACTCCTCGCCGAGCGCGGATTCGGTTTGAGCATCGTCAACATGCCCTGGCTCAACCGCGTGGATGTGAAGTGGCTCGCTGAAATTCTCAAGCCCTATTCAAATATCTTCATGCTCGAAGACCATCACCCCGCGGGCGGTTTGATGGATAATATTCTGACAGTTTGTTCGGAACATAGTTTGCTCAATGGCAGGCAAATGATCAAGTTTGCGGTGGAAGGCTACCCCGCCTGCGGCACGCCGCAACAGGCATTGGCGTTCCATGAACTGGATGGGCTGTCGTTATCGAAGCGTGTGATGAAGGTTTGCGGATAAAATGAGTGAAATAAAAATTGGTATTCCCCTTGGCGGCAAGATGGCGACCCGCGTTTTGCATCAGCCGTCTTTTCGAGCGCGGCTCGCAAACAGCGGATTCAAACCTGTCTATTTCATGTGGTCGCAGTATTTTCGATCCTTTGACTTCGACCCGGAGCAATACCGCGAACTGCGCGTGGAGGAATACGACAAGTACGACCAGAAGCGCAGGCTGCTGCGCACGATGAAGAAATTGCGCCGCTTCGTCATCATCACCGAGACAACCGACTTGCGTTTTCGCGAGGAGGTTGAGAGCATTTTATACGACTCGCCCGCTTCGCAGGTTGGATCCTATATCTTTTTCACCGATTTCCTGCGGCGCATTCCCAATATGGGAAAATTTCTGCTCTGGCTGGAGTCGACCTTTTATAAACCGAACTTTCATGAAAAAGATATCCGCGAGAGCGGGTTGAAATGTGCGCTGACCCCTGGCATCGGAAATTATGGGTTTGGTCATGCCGGGAATTTTGCGCGCGAAGCGCAAAAACAGAACCTTCCTGTCTTTGCGAGCATTACAAATTATGACAACATCGTAAATATGGGTTATCGCGGATACACGCCGACTTGTCTGGCAGTTTGGAGTCAACAGATGGCGGACGAAGCGATCCGCCTGCACGGCATACCGGCAAGCAAGATCGAGGTCACGGGACCATTGCAATATGACAGATTCATACAGCCCCTTCCAATAGGCAGGGATGAATTTCTGAAATCCATCGATCTCGATCCTGCCAAGAAGACGATCTTTTTTGCGGGCGGCGTAAACATCACCCGTTATTTCGAGATCTACAAACTCTTCATCGAGCAGAAGTCTCGCGTCTCTTCCGAGCCCTTCAATTTCGTCGTACGCCCGTATCCGCATGGCAAGTTATTGGGGTCTCCAGGCTGGCAGGCGCTGGAAAAACTGTTCCGCCAGGAGGGCGTGTATCTCTCCAACCCCGGCTCCATTGAAGCGGCGGGCGACCGCCGGAATGAATATCAAATGGATCTGAACTTCGATGAAGGACCGGATGAATTGGCGTATCTTCTTCATTACAGCGACGTAATGATCAATTATTTTTCGACCATCAGTCTCGAAGCGGCGATCTGCGACCTGCCCGTAATTCATTTGGGGTACGACATTTACACGTACGGGCATCGCTTCCATATGACATCCGCATTTTTACAGAGACAGACGCACAACCGTAGAAAACTGCGCCTTGCCGCCTCGCGCATAGCAAAGGACGAGAATGATTTGATCAGACACGTCAATATATACCTGGCAGATCGCGCCCTGGAGCGCGAGGCGCGCCACGAATACGCCGTTTCAGAATGTGGGGAGTTGGACGGCAGGGCGGGGGAACGCCTCATCCAAATGATCAAAAGCCGGATTTAAGAAGGAAATAAAGAACAAGAATGATGCAAAGAATCATACAAGCATTACGGATGTACGCTCATCTGTTTCCGCCGCTTCAACGGCGGCTCGATCACCAGCGCCAGTTGGAACAATTGGATTGGTGGCGAAATCAGGAGACGCGCTTCCTGCCCCTTCCACACCTGATGAAGCAGGAGATTTTGAAGGGCTACGCCTCGGAATACAGGTTGTCCATTCTGGTTGAAACCGGGACCTACATGGGCGAGATGGTCGAAGCCCTGCGCGAATCCTTCGAGCGGGTCTATTCCATCGAATTGAGCGAAACGCACGCGCAACGGGCGCGGAGATATTTCCGCGGGCAAAGGAATGTGACGATTTTACAGGGCGACAGCGGCGATGTGATTGGCGGTTTGATGAAAGAAATTGACCGCCCGGCGCTCTTCTGGCTGGACGGGCATTGGTCCGCGGATGAAACGGCGCGCGGGAAGAAAAGCACGCCTGTCATGGAAGAACTCGGTCACATCCTGCGCGCCGAAGACCTGCGCCACGTCATCTTGATAGACGATGCGCGCGCCTTTGGAAAATCTGAGGATTACCCCACCATGGATGAATTGAGGTCGTTTGTCCTTTCTCTCCGCAAAAATGTGACGATCGCTTCCGAAGACGACATTATCAGGATATTGCCGCAATGACGAGCGCCCCGCCCCTGCTGACCATTGGCGTCCTGAGCTGGAACCGCCTGCATTATTTGCGCGCCACGCTCGAGTCCATGAAGCGCTGCATCCAATACCCGCGCATTCAATGGATCGTGCTGGATAACCGCTCCACCGAGAGCGGGCTGGCAGAGTACCTAAAAAGCCTGGATTGGGTGGACGACCTGATTTTCATGAAATCAACGCACGTCGGCGCGATGAACGAGATCGTTTCGCGCGCAAAGGGCGAAGCGCTATTGCTGTGGCCCGACGACATGCAGTTCGTCGTCGAAGGCGACTGGATGAAGGATTGCATGGAAGTCCTGATGACGAATCGCTGGATTGGGAGCATGAGCCTCAACTTTCAGCGGAGGGAAACCGTGAAGCGCATTTGGGGACCCGGGCAATCCCTTCGGGCTGGAGTCAAGGAGGCGTGGAATGAACTCAAACGCTACGGGACGGGATTCCGCTTCCGTAAAAAATTATTATCTTCTCGCGGCTATCCCATACGGACATACGGCTGGAAGGAGGATGGTATTATTGGCGCCGGGATCGCATCGCTGACGCGCGCCGACCTTTGGAAGACGCTCGGACCGTGGAAGGTGGACAGCGGCGACCGCAACATCGTCGACTCCAGCGGCGGCGGGGAGGCGGAAATGCTCGTCCGCTGGCAAAACTCCGGGATGCCCTTGCAACGCGCCATTCCGGTTCTGCCGGTCAGCGCGGATATTCTCACCGACAGTCTTGGCACCAAGGCAAAAGTGCGCGGGGATAAACGCTATGGCGATTACAGAGCCCCCACTCAAGGCGATTTCTATTATCGTATTCGCAAGCAGGAAGATGTTTCAAATTTGTGGAAGAATGACCAGCCAGTGTCCTTTGAGGACTTTGTGGAGCCGGTCGGGTTTAATTTGCCCCTGGATGAGCGGGGTAATTTGCTCAAAGGCGGCTTGAATATGTCCATTGTTTCCTCCATCGTTTGATGGGTGTTGAATCAATTCAATAAATTACTTCTAAAGAATGATTGGAGATCAAATTATGAAAAGCGTGTTGGGCGTTACATTGGGGCACGATACCTCTTTTGCCCATATTGTGGACGGCAAGATCGCGGCGGTCATGGAGGCGGAGCGTTACTTCCGTCAGAAGCGCTATAAACTGCACTGCATTACCATGGAGCCGGGCAAACACCCCAGCGGGTATCAATATGTCTCATTGGACGATATGGAATTGTTTCTCGGCATGGTCGCAAAGGAGTGGGGGAAAAAGTTCGACGCCCTGGCGGTACAAAATCAGGGACGGGTCGAGGAGTTTAAGAACTTCCAGACCATCCTCGCTAAAAACGGATTCGAGTTCGGCGCCGCGTATCATATAGACCACCACCTGAGTCACGCCGCGCTGGCGTTTTTCACCTCCCCGTTCGACGAAGCGCTCATCCTAAGTTACGACGGCGAAGGCAACGACGGGCAGACGCTCATCTTCGGCGGAAAAGGAAGTCAGATCGAATACCTGCACAACGACCCGATGCGCTTCGGGCAGAGTTACAACAACATGGGCTACATCGCCGGGATCAAACCGGAAGTCGAAGGGACTACCTCGGGCAAAGCCATGGGGCTGACCGCCTACGGCGAAGTCATCCAGGAATGGCTGCCGTACGCGCGCGAATACGTCAAAAAATATGTCAAAGCCGCGCCGCGCAAGATCGAAGGCTTGAACAAATACGGCAAGGCGCACCGCATCAACGATATTGCCCTGCGCGACATCCCCGACCTGAAGAAATTCCTTGTGCCTGATGAAGAGGAAGGGGGCGTCAAGGGCATGGTTAAGAACCTGATCGGCGAAGGCAAGGTCCTGCGCCTGAACGGGCCCGAGGACAAGACCGCCCAGAACTTTTCGCACACCGTCCAAGCCGCGTGGACGGAAGCGGTCATCGAACTGCTTAAGCCGTATTTCGGAAAACATCAAAACCTGTGCGTTGTCGGCGGCTGCGCGTTGAACGGCATCACCAATTACGAGATTCAACAACTGGGCGTGTTCAAAGCCACGCACTTCGTTCCGAACCCCTCGGACTGCGGGCTCTCCGCCGGGGCGGCGTTGTATGTGTATTGGGCGCATGGGAACAATGGCGCGTTCAAGGGCTACGGCGAATACTTCTCGCCGTATCTGGGATTGGAAGCCTTCGACAAGAACGATCTGCCCGCGCTTCGAGAACAGTATCCGCACATGGATTTGACCCCCGGAGAAACGCCCGCGCTATTGGCGAGCCTGGTCTTTTCGGATTACATCGTCGGCGTGATTCGCGGACGGTACGAAGTCGGTCCGCGCGCGCTGGGCAACCGCTCCATTCTGTGCAACCCGCTCAACAAGGATATGAAGGACATCGTCAACAAAAAAGTAAAACACCGCGAGTGGTATCGTCCCTTTGCGCCCATCGCCGCGGCGGAGAGCGCCACGCAATACTTTACGAACACCGAAGACATCCCCTACATGTCCGTCATCTGTTATACAAAAGAGGAATACCGCGATATTCTGCCTTCGATCACCCATGTGGACGGCAGTTCGCGCCTGCAAACCCTGCGCGAAGACGCGCATCCCTTCATGCACAAGACCTTGAAAGAGTTCGAGAAACTTTCGGGCATGCCCATCATGCTCAATACATCCTTCAACCCCGGCGGCGAACCCATTCTTAACTTCTACGCCGTCGGTCTCGAAATGCTCAAGACCACCGAACTCGATTTTGTGTTGATCGAAGACACGCTCTTCTGCAAGCCCGGGCGTGAAGAGATCTTCGCTTCGATCAAAAAATCGTAGGCTCACAATGCCGTCGCTGACCCCATCCCGCCGCGATTATTGGAACGCGGAAGGCTACGTCACTTATCGCAGATTGTGGCTCGATTCCGCGCTCGAGGCATTCGCCCGCGAAATGCGCGGCGTGGTGGTGGATGTGGGCGGCAAGCGCGAGAACAAGCGCGGAACATTCAACCCGCCCGAAGACCGCGCCAAAGCGTGGTGGTACGTCAACCTCGACATGAATACCAAGCCAAACATATACGGCGACGTGCAGCGGATTCCTTTAAGAGGACAAAGCGTGGATTGCATCCTCTGCACAGAAGTGCTGGAACATCTCCCCCGTCCCGAACGATGCGTGGATGAAATGCATCGCCTCCTGCGCGACGGAGGCTTGGTCCTCGCTTCGGTCCCTTTCCTCTACCCGGTCCATGCCGACCCATACGATTATCAGCGCTTCACCGAAGACGGCTTGCGCGAACTGTTCAAGCGCTTCAAAGCCGTCGAAGTGCATCGCATGGGAGGCTATGCCGGCGCAATGGGGTTGATGATCGAATTGGGCATGGCGGATGTTGACAACCGGCTCGCGCGTTGGGCGATGAAATGGCTCTCGCGCTGGCTGTGCCGCCGCGACCTTGTGAATTTCGGCAATGAAAGCGAAGCGCGGAGCAAATTCACAACCGGTTATTTTGTGCGCGCGGCGCGTTGAGGAGTTTAAATCAGAATGTCGCCATTTCAGATCGTCGGGAGCGTCCAGGTGCGCAACGAGGATATTTACGTCGAACAAGCCATCCTGAACATCCTGGATTTTTGCGACAAGGTCATCGTCACCGACCATCAATCCACGGACCGCACGTTTGAAATTTGCAAACGACTTGCCGATAAACATCCGAAGATCGCGCTTTCGAGCATCCAGTCTCCGCGCGAGGCGGCGATTGCCATCGAGCCGTTCTTCGCCACGGACACCTGGATCTTCGGCGTGGACGGGGATGAGATATATGATCCGCAAGGCCTGAAGATCATGCGGCGTCAACTGCTGGAGGGCGCGTTTGCAAAGGATTTCTGTGTCTTCGGAAATGTGCTGAACGTGACTTCGCTGGACATGAAAAGAAAGATCGCGCGCGGACACCTCGCCCCGCCTTCGCGCTCGATGACCAAACTCTATAACTTCTCCATGATCGAAAGCTGGACGAATTGCCCCGAACGCCTGCTGGGCGACGGACTGACTTTCAAAGACGGCTTCGACGCGAACCTGCGCCGGTATCTTCACGAAGAACTCGACTGGGAGACTTCGCCCTTCCGCTGTTTGCACATGCCCTTCATGAAGCGAAGTTCCGCCCAAAAAATCCGCCTGAGCCGCACGCGCTTGAACCCTGACGAGATCAACCTCATCGCAAGCGAACCCAATGGCTTTATGAGGTTGATCAGAAGGGCGCGTCTCCAGATCATGGTCCTTTTCGGGCGGGATTGGAAAAGTCGAAAATACCGCCGCGGTCCCCGGGTGGAGAAGGACGTTTCCTCTTTTTTTTCCGGACCGGGGTAACGATTGGACTTTGAATCTTGAATCTTCGCATTGCGCGGCAGGGATTGAAAAGACTCAGCCAGGCGGCGCGGGATTACGCTGTCCGGCTTGCCAGTCAGTTCGCCTCCGCCGACCTTTCCATCTTCCACGAATTCGAGCCGCCGCCAATGGGCGGGGGGCATCAGTTCCTGCGCGCGTTTTGGAAGCAGGCAGAGGCAGGGGGTTTGAAGGTCGAGAACAATCGAATTTCCCGGACAACCCGCGCCTGTCTTTTCAACTCTTTCAATTTTGACGCGCACAGGCTGGAAAGGCTGAAAAGAAATTCAGTCTTATATGTTCATCGTGTGGACGGTCCCATTGACGTGTATCGAGGTCGGGATGAAGGCGTGGACCGCGGCATCCGGGCAGTCAACCAAAGGTTCGCGGATAAGACCATCTTCCAATCGCGGTACAGCCTTGAAAAGCACCTGGAACTTGGCTTGGAGTTTCGCAACCCGGTCGTCATTATGAACGCCGCCGACCCGGAGATTTTTCAGACGCAAGGAAGGGTCGAATTTTCCCGGAAACGCAAAACCCGCCTGATCGCCTCCAGCTGGTCGGATAACGTCAATAAAGGCGCGCCGGTCTATCAATGGCTGGATGAACATCTGGATTGGGATCGTTATGAGATGACGTTCGTCGGACGCAGCCCGGTGACATTCAAGAATATCCGCATGATTCCGGCGGTGGATTCGTATCGCATGGCGGAGTTATTCCGCGATCACGACATCTACATTACCGCCAGCAAAAACGACCCGTGTTCCAATTCGCTGATCGAAGCGCTGACGTGCGGGCTTCCGGCGATTCACCTTCAGAGCGGCGGCCACCCTGAGATCGTGAAAAAGGCCGGAGCGGGGTTCGAGGCGGCGGAGCAAATCCCCGAAGCGCTGAATAAGATCGTCAACGATTACGAGTCGTTTCAGTCGCGCATCTCCGTCCCATCCATCCAGCAGACGACGGAAGAGTATTTGAAGGTTTTGGAACTTTTGTCATGAAATCGCTTCTTCAAGGCATTGCAAAAGGAGTTATCCGCGCGGCTTCGTGGAATTGGAAGCCGTATTCGCGTTTGATCCTTTACGGCGACAGCGTGGGCTGGTCGTTGGATTGGGACATGCGCGAACTGGCGCGTATTTCCCGCAGGCTGGGCGTTCGACTCGCGTCCCCTTTATGGAAACATGCCGCGACGCCGCAATCGGTTTTTTTCGCCAGCCAGTTCTTTCTTGAGAACGACGAGTGGTTTCGGTTTTTGCCCGGGCGGATTGCCTTCTCGTACTTTCATGGTTTGCCGAATACCGGCGATGAATTGATGGACCGTGTGTACAATGGGTTGCGTGTTCATCATGAAAAAATCACCCGTGTCCAGGTGACTCATACCGAGATGCGGGATGTCGCTGTAAGTACAGGCATTGATCCTGCCAAGGTATTTTTGATCCCGATCGGAATCAACCTTGATTTCTTCCCAATGCATTCTGCGGAACGAAAAAAAGCAACTCGCGAGAAATTGGGCATCCCCCAATCCGCTTTTGTGATCGGCTCGTTCCAAAAGGACGGCGTCGGCTGGGGCGACGGCATGGAGCCGAAGTTGATCAAGGGACCGGATGTGTTCCTTGCGGCGATCCGTTTGTTGAAAAAGGACATCCCTGAACTGTTCGTTTTGCTGACGGGACCCTCGCGCGGTTATATAAAGCGCGGGCTGGATGAGATGGGCGTGCCATATAAACATGCCTATTACAAGCATTATCCCGAAGTGGCGGAAATGTTCGCCGCGCTCGATCTTTACATTGTGGCTTCGCGGCAGGAGGGTGGACCGAAAGCCGTCCTGGAAAGCATGGCAAGCGGTGTGCCGCTGGTAACGACGCGCGTCGGGCAGGCGATGGACATCGTTCGACACGGCGTCAATGGCTGGATGACCAATGTGGAAAATACAGAAGCGTTGGCGGCTTTTGCCTTGCAGGTCTATCGGTCTGATTCCGATTCTTTGAACGCAATCCTAAACGCCGGGCGCGCCACTGCCGAAGCAAATTCCTACGACTCGCAAACTGAACTGTGGGCTTCGTTCATGAATGGATTTGTCGAGCGCGGTTGAAGCATGAGGAACCTGTTAAATTCCCTCAAACGAACCTTTCCGAAGTTCTTTCGGGTTGTCTTTGCCTTGCGGGATTGGGTCAAGACCGTTCCCGCTCGCTCGAAACTTTCTGCGCTTCAAAAATCCGATTCGGGACTCGCGGTTGCCTACCTCAGCCCGCGCTTTCCAAACCCGCCCGCGGCGAGAAATGAATTTGCGCACGGCGGCGCGGTCAAACTGACCTATCTTGCCGAAAATTTTCCGCATCGCTTCCCCGCCGCCGGTTTATTGTACGCGGTCAGCAGCGTGGCGCATCCTTTACAAAGAGAAATCCTTGAAGCGGCAAAGAGCAGGGGGCTGAAGATCATCGTCAATCAAAACGGCGTGGCGTTCCCCGCCTGGGCGGGCGATAACTACGAAGATGCGAATCGTTCCTTGAAACAGTTGATAAGTTTTGCAGACTTTATCGTCTATCAAAGCCGCTTTTGCAGGGATAGCGCCGGGCGGTACATCTCCCCGCCGGATGTATCGAGCGAAATAATCTATAACCCGGTGGATACCCGCCTCTTCTCACCCGATGCCGGGTCGGCAAAACCCCAAGCCGTGACCTTACTTTTAGGCGGCAACCAATATGAAAAATATCGCCTCGAATTGGCGTTGCAAACGCTTCAAACCCTTCATCAGGATATACCAAATGCAAAACTGATTGTTACTGGCAACCTTTGGCTCCCGCCTGACGAAGCCGAATCATGGACAAAACAAGCCCTGCGCGACATGAACCTGACCGAGCATGTGACCTTCACCGGAACCTACGCCCAAACCGAAGCGCCGAAACTATATTCACAGGCTCATCTTTTGCTTCACACCAAATACGCCGACCCATCCCCCGGGCTGATTTTGGAAGCGATGGCGCTGGGAATGCCGGTCGTCCATTTGGACAACGGCGGCGTGCCGGAGTTGGTCGGCGACGCGGGGATCGGCGTGCAGGTGCAGCATGACTGGAACAGGATCAACCTGCCGAGTCCGCGGGCGATGGCGGATGCGGTCTTGCAAGCGTATGCCCGCCGCGAGGAGTTTTCGCAAAGAGCGCGTCAACGGGCGGTGGATTTGTTCTCGCTGGAAAAATTTGCAGCAAGGCACAAGGAAATTTTTGAGAGGGTTTTGGACCTCCCATGAAAATCTCCGTCATCCTCTGCACCCGCAACCGCTTCGACGATTTCACGAAGACCCTGCCATCCATCGCGGCGCAAACCCGCCTGCCGGATGAGTTGATTGTCGTTGATTCTTCGGATGAGAAGGAACTTGAAGCGTATCTGAACTCGCTCAAACTCCCGTTTCCTTCCCGTTATTTACATACCCAACCCGGACTCACACTTCAACGTAATCACGGCATCCGCGAAAGCAAAGGGGATTTGATTTTCTTTTTCGATGACGACGTGGATTTGGACAAGAATTATTTTGCTGAAGCGGAAAAAATATTTGCAAGCGATATGAAGCATGAGATTGGCGCAGTAGGCGGAAAAATTGCAAATCATCTTCCGCGAAACCTGCGTTTGAAATTAGAAATCGCTCTCTTTGGCTTTATCCGCTTCATCTTTGGCGCGGTCGGAACCCGCAATGGAAAATTTTATCCATCGGGGATGCCGTCGCATCCGCATAAAAACCAGGCAAGCGGATTTATCGAATGTCTTTCCGGTTGCTGCATGGCGTTTCGGCGCGAGGTGTTTGAGAAAGCCAAATTTGATGAAGCCCTTGCCCGTTATGGACTGATGGAAGACGCGGATATTTCCAAACAAACCCTCGACGCCGGGTATAAAATCTATTATCAAACCGCCGCCACGCTCATCCACAACGAAAGCCCGATGAACCGCCTCAAAGTTCAGCAATGGGCGGAGATGAGCGTCGTCAATTATGATTACCTCTTCCGCAAGAGTTGGGCGCGGGAGAAATGGCGTTGGCTTTTTTATTATTGGGCGCTGATCGGTCTGTTCGCGGCGAACTTCCACAGCCTCAAAGGCTTGAAAGGCACGTTGACTGGAGTAAAGAAGATCGTAGGTCACGCTTGAAGCGTGACAGTCGTGTTGAAAACGCGACCTGCAAGGAATGATGAAAAGCGCGCTTATCACTGGCATTTCCGGTTTTGTCGGCAGACACTTGCGAGAAGAACTTCTTCGCGAAGGCTGGCGGGTTTTTGGATTCGACCTCCGCCCGGCGGGGGAGAATGTTTTTGTCGGCGATCTTTCTGACCGCGCGGCTCTGACCCGCGCCGTAGCGGATTGCCAACCCGATGCCGTGTTCCACCTGGCGGGCGTGATCAAGTCACAAGACCCGCAGGCGTATTATGAGTCCAACCTCTTCGGGACGTTGAATCTGCTTGACGCGCTTATGCAAATGGAGAAACGGCCGAAGGTAATTTTGGCGAGTTCGAGCGCGGTCTATGGGCTGACCAAAAGCCCGCGCCCCATCACGGAGCGATTCCCCCTGCGCCCGGTGACGGAGTACGCCGTCAGCAAGGCGGCGCAGGAGGCGGCGTCCTTGCGGTATCATTACGCCTTCGGGCTGGATGTAGTCGTTGCGCGGATGTTCAACCTGCTCGGTCCCGGTCAATCGCCCGACCTGGCTTGCTCGGCGTTTGCGCGTCAGATCGCGCTGGCGGAGGTTTCGGATCAGAATGAAATTGTCACCGGCAATCTTGACGCCAAACGCGATTTTGTGGATGTGCGCGACGCGGCCCGCGCCTTTGCCCTGCTCGCGGAAAAAAGCAAAGCCGGACAAAGTTACAATATTTGCTCAGGGAAGGCTGTGACGATTCAGCGCTGTTTGAGCAAGATGATGTCAAAGTCGAAGAAACAGTTATCGGCGCGGGTTGATCCGGCGCGGGCTCAGAAGAACGATATCCCCATGCAGGTGGGAAGTTTCGAGAAGTTGAAAAAAGCGACGGGTTGGAATCCGCGCATTGCTCTTAATCAATCCTTATCAGACCTGCTCGACGATTGGCGCAAGCGGACCCGTAGGGGCGACCCGCCCAGCGAAATCAAATGATCTGGTTGCGCCGCAAGGGGTCGCCCTTGCCTGGCAATAAAATAAATTGGAGTTGAAATGAATTGGAACGGTAAAAAAGTTTTGGTCACCGGCGCGGGCGGATTCATCGCCAGTCATTTGATCGAACGGCTGGCGAGTGAAGGCGCAGCGGTGCGCGGATTTGCGCGTTACAACTCGCGCAACGACCTCGGCATGTTGAAGCGGCTCGCGCCGGAGGTTCTTTCGCAGGTGGAGATCATGCAGGGCGACCTGCGCGATACCGAGGCGGTGCGCAATGCCGTGCGCGGCGCGGATACGGTCTTTCACCTCGGCGCGTTGATCGCCATCCCGTATTCGTACGTCAACCCGCGCGAAGTCTTCGACGTGAACATCAACGGCACGCTCAACGTGTTGATGGCGGCGCGCGATTTTGGAACGCGGCGCGTGATACATACATCCACAAGCGAAGTGTATGGCACGGCGCAATATGTGCCGATTGACGAAAAGCATCCCTTGCAGGGACAGTCGCCCTACTCCGCCAGCAAGATCGGCGCGGATAGAATCGCCGAAAGTTTTTATCGTTCTTTTGAAACGCCGGTGGTCACGCTGCGCCCGTTCAACACGTTCGGTCCCGGTCAATCCATGCGGGCGGTCATCCCGACGATCATCGTTCAAGCGCTGACCCGCGACGAAGTCAAACTCGGCAGTCTTGAGCCTTCGCGCGATTTTACGTTTGTAAAAGACACCGCCGACGGTTTTATGAAAGTCGCCGAAGCCGAAGGCGTATTGGGCGAAGAGATCAATCTCGGCAACGACAACACCATCCGCATTGGCGACCTTGCCGAAAAGATTTTCAAGATCATTGGCAAGACTCCCAAGATCGTTGCTGACCCCCAGCGCGTGCGACCGGGCAAAAGCGAGGTGATGAAGTTGTGGGCGTCGAACGAAAAAGCCAAACGCATGATCGGATGGGAACCCCGCGTCTCTCTCGACGAAGGTTTGAAACTCACCATTGAGTGGATCTCCGCTCATCTTGATCTCTACCGACCCGACCAATACACGGTGTAACATGCGAGCAGTCATTCTGGCGGGCGGCAAAGGCGCGCGCCTTGCCCCATACACAACCGTTCTCCCCAAGCCGCTCATGCCCATCGGCGAGATGCCGATTCTCGAGATCGTGATTCGCCAGTTGCAAAAGAAGGGATTTGACGACATCACCCTGGCGACCGGTTATTTGGCGGAATTGCTCATGGCATATTGCGGCGACGGCAGCAAGTTCAATACTCGCATTGATTATTCCCGCGAGGAACAACCGCTCGGCACGGCGGGACCGATTGCGCTCGTCTCCAATTTGAACGACACTTTTCTGGTGATGAACGGCGACCTGCTGACGACCATTGATTACAACGCCATGCTGAACTATCACCGCGAGCGCGGCGCGTTGGCGACTGTGGCGTGTTATCAACGCGACGTGAAGATTGACCTCGGCGTGATCGAAGTGGATGGAGACAACTGGATTTCCAACTACATCGAAAAGCCCACCTATCATTATTCGGTCAGCATGGGCATTTATCTCTTCGAGCCGGAGATTTTGAACTACATCCCCAAAGGCGAGCGGCTGGATTTGCCCGAACTGGTCTTGAAACTGATGCGCGACGGAAAAAAGGTCAATGTCTTCAACTTCGACGGCTACTGGCTGGACATCGGCCGGCATGACGATTACGAACGCGCCATCGAGGAATTTGCCAAACACCGCGAGGCGTTTTTGCCTTGATACTTCTCATCTTTACGAACGCCTATCCCTACGACGTGATGGGCGAGCAGACCTTTCTCGCGGGCGAGATCGGGATTTTGCGAAAATATTTTGACCGCATTGTTCTCGTCCCGCAAAATAAATACGGAAAGACCCTGCCCCTGCCCCCCGGCGTGGAAGCGGCGCTGGATTTTTCCGCTCGGTTTTCTTTCGCAAAGCGGATTCCCGCGTTCCTTTCGTCTCTGTCTCAAAAAGACGTATACGACGATATCCGCGGCCGCTTTCCCGGCTCTTTGTCCCCGGCGTATCTGAAAAAAATGTTCTTCTTCTTATCCGCCGCGCGCCAGACTCAACACTGGCTGAAAAACTGGATGAAAAAAGAGAACGCCTCCGCCCGGGATGTGATGTGCTATTCCTACTGGTTTACGGAAATTACAATGGGACTGGGATGGGTCAGGGCTGAAGAGCCTGCCTTGCGCGTTGTCTCTCGCGCGCACGGCTACGATCTTTACGAAGAGTTGTACAAACCCTGGCCCCTGCGCCGGAAATCCATTTCCCTGTCGGATGCCGTCTTCGCAGACTCGGACATCGGCGCAAACTACCTGCGGGAAAAATATCCCCAATTCAAAGAAAAATACGAAGCGGCTCTGCTCGGCGTGCCGGACCCCGGCGGGATTGCCAGCCCGTCGTCGGACGGCGTTTTGCGGCTTGTCTCCTGCTCCAATTTTCACCCCGTCAAACGCATTGACCTGCTGTTTGAAAGCGTCGTCGTCGCCGCAAAAAAACGCCCCGCGCAAAGGATCAAGTGGACTCACTTCGGCGGCGCGGAGGAGATTCGGCGGCAATATACGCAGCGGGTTGCCGGTGAATTTCCCGCCAATGCAGAAGCGTTTTTCCCCGGCTATCAAAGCCAGCCTGAATTAATTCAAACCTACCTCTCCCACCCGGCGGATGTCTTCCTCAACGTCAGTTCCACCGAAGGGACGTCCGTCGCCATGATGGAAGCCGTCAGTTGCGGCATCCCCGTTCTTGCAACGGCAGTGGGCGGCAACGTTGAAATTGTCCGCGAGAAGAATGGATTTTTGCTGGGCGAAAATCCCACGCCGGATGAAATTGCGAATGCGCTTTTACAGGTCTGCGACAACCGCGAACGCTGGCTGACGAAACGCCAGGGCAGCCGTGAGGTTTGGCGGGAACGATATAATGAAACGACCAACTTCGAGGCGTTTGCTCAAAAACTGGTCGAGATAAGGAAGCGTTGATTTTATGTGCGGCATTACCGGCTTTTGGAATCTGGATGGCAGACCGGTCAATCGTGAAGAATTGATCCGCTTTACCAATCAACTCGCGCATCGCGGGCCCGACGGCTGGGATGTTTACACGGACGAATCCGCCAGCCTCGGGCTGGGACATCGCCGCCTCGCCATCATTGACCTGAACACCGGCGACCAGCCCATGTCTTACCTGAACGGGCGGTATTGGATCGTCTTCAACGGCGAGATCTATAATTTTGTTGAACTAAAGAAAGAACTCGAAAGCCTCGGCTATGTTTTCAAAACCGACTCCGATACCGAAGTGATTCTCGCCGCCTACGACAAATGGGGCGAAGATTTTCAATTCAAACTCAACGGCATGTGGGCATGCGCCATCTGGGACAGCCGCGAACGCAAACTTTTTCTTTCGCGCGACCGCTTCGGAGTCAAACCGATGATCTACCTCTTCGACGGCAGGCGCTTCGCCTTTGCCTCGGAGATGAAAGCCTTCCTCGCGCTCGACAACTTCCGCGCCGAATACAACCCGACCGTGCTTGCCAACTCGCTCGAAGACGCGACGCATGTCGAAGGCGCGGAGGACTGCCTGTTTCAAGGACTCAAAAGATTATTGGGCGGCCATTGCCTTACGCTCGACGCGGACGGAAGAATGAATATCCGCCGCTGGTGGAACACGCTCGATCATCTTCCAAACGTCCCCCAACGATACGAAGACCAGGTTGCGCAATACCGCGAATTGTTTCTCGACGCCTGCCGCATCCGCATGAGAAGCGACGTTCCCATTGGCACCGCCCTCAGCGGCGGACTGGATTCAAGTTCGGTTCTCTCCTCCATGAGCCGCATCCGCAAATCGGGCGACGCAACCATGCGCTTGGCGCACGAATGGCAAAAGGCATTTATTGGAACGTGGCCCGGCAAAATCATTGACGAGCGCCATTACGCCGATGAAGTCGTCAAAAAGACCGGCGTCACCCCGATCTACTGCGAAATGAACGCCGGGATGTACCTCGAACACTTCGACGAAATCCTTTATCAATTCGAAGAACTCTCCGACATTCATCTCGGTCCCTGGTTCGTTCACAAAATGCAAAGACAAAACGGCGTGGTCGTCACCATTGACGGGCACGGCGGCGACGAAGCCCTCGGCGGCTACACCTGGCACGTCTTCGCCGCCATGCGCGACGCGACCCCAATGCGCTACGCCGAACTCGCCTTGATCCGAAACAGCATGAGCCTGACTCACGGACTCGACACCTACATCCATGCCATTAAAAACCGTCTGGCTGGAAAACAATCCGCCTCAAACCGGACCTCATGGCTGGTCGCCCGACCCGGGCCTTTTTCCACGCCTGGGATGGAGCAGGACGCCCCGCGTCTCGCCGGACGGGATGAACTCTTCAAATCGCTCTACGCCGACTTCCACTTCACACACCTGCCCATGAACCTGCGCGACTTTGACCGCCTCTCCATGGCGCACGGAGTCGAAGTCCGCTCGCCGTTCATGGACTGGCGTTTGGTCACGTTTGCGTTTGCCATCCCGTCTGCGCACAAAATCGGCGGCGGCTGCGCCAAGCGGATTCTGCGCGATTCGATGAAAGGTATTTTGCCCGATTCAATCCGTACCCGCACGAAAAAACTCGGTTTCCCAAACCTGGACGAAGGCTGGAATTCCCCGCGCGCGCATCAGTTCATCAAAGATGCAGTTTCTTCTGCCGATTTCAAATCATCCCCGTTTTGGGATGGCAGGCGCGTGAGTTCAGATTTGGAGTCCGCCTTCCAAACCGGCGACAAGAACTGCATCCACAAGGCGTGGCGGTTGGTTCAGGCTCAATCATTGTTGAATATGTTCCGTGAGAAGACAGGGAAAGCGGGCGCGATATGATCGTCATTGTGGATTATGGCGTTGGCAACCTCGGTTCCATCGTCAATATGTTCAAGAAAGTTGGCGCAAAAGCCGTCGCTTCGTCCGACCCGGCAGTGATAAAGGATGCCGAAAAATTGATCCTGCCCGGCGTCGGCGCGTTCGATGCGGCGATGCGTAAGTTCCATGAGACCGGTTTGGTTCCTGTGGTGGGCGAACTTGTTTTGGAGAAGAAAATTCCAGTGCTTGGTCTCTGTGTTGGACTCCAACTCATGACCAAAGGCAGTGAAGAGGGACGCGAAGCAGGTTTGGGCTGGTTCGATGCGGAAACGATCCGCTTTAAGTTCGACAGCGAGAATGCTCATCTCAAAGTGCCGCACATGGGTTGGAATGAAGCGCATGTCGTGCGCGAGCATCCGCTTGTGGCGGATTGGGACGCTGAGTCGCGCTTTTATTTTGTCCACTCGTATCACGTGGTGGCGAAGGAAACCGACGCTGTGCTTGCCGAGACCGAATACGGCGTGAATATCCATTCCATTTTGGGGCGCGGCAACATCATGGGTACGCAGTTCCACCCGGAGAAAAGCCACCGCTTCGGGATGCGCCTGCTCAGGAACTTCGCGGAGAATATTCGATGATCCGTCCGCGCGTTATTCCCGCTTTGCTGTTGAAGGGAGGGGGCCTGGTCAAGACGGTCAAGTTCAAAGAGCCGAAGTATCTCGGCGACCCGATCAACATCGTCCGTATCTTCAATGATAAAGAAGTGGACGAACTCGTTTTACTTGACATCGCCGCCACGCCTGAAAATCGCGGGCCGCAATTTGACTTGTTGAAGAACATCGCCAGTGAGGCGTTCATCCCGCTGGCATACGGCGGCGGGATTCGCAATATGGATGATGTGCGTAAACTCCTCAGTATTGGCATCGAAAAATTGATTATGAACACGTCGGCGGTGGAAACTCCATCTTTGATTCGCGAAGTGGCGGATCATGCAGGCAGTCAGGCGGCTGTGGCATCCATTGACGTGAAGAAGAACTTCCTCGGCAAGTATGAAGTCTTCACCCGTTGCGGACAAAAGAAGACCGGGCTTGACCCCGTCAAACATGCCGTCGAAATGGAAAAAATGGGCGCGGGTGAGATCATTATCAACTCGATAGACCGCGACGGCACGATGCAGGGCTACGACGTCGAACTCGTCAGACGGGTGGCGGATTCGGTTCGCGTACCCGTCGTCGCCTGCGGAGGAGCCGGGAATTTATCCCATGTCTCGGAAGTCATCAAACAGGGACGCGCATCCGCGGCGGCGGCGGGAAGCATCTTCGTCTTCCATGGCCCGCTGCGCGGCGTGTTGATCAGTTACCCGACCCCGAAGGAATTGAAGGAATTTGTTTGACAGTGTAAGGGCGACCCGTCCGGGACTTGCAAGAATTTAACCCCTGGGAGGGTCGCCCCTGCCGTTATATGGAGATCGAATGACCGAATATCGCATGTGCAAACGCTGTGTGATGGACACCAGCGACCCTGAAATTACATTTGACGAAAACGGCGTGTGTAATCACTGCCACACGTACGACCGACTCGTGCGCGAGCATATTGTGGAAGGTGAAGCGGGACGCCAACGACTTGAGAAATTGGTTCAGGATATCAAGCGCGCCGGACAGGGCAAACAATATGATTGTCTCATCGGCGTCAGCGGCGGCGTGGATAGCACATACGTGGCATATTTGGTCAAAAAACTTGGCTTACGCCCGCTTGCCATTCATTTGGATAACGGCTGGGATTCGGAACTCGCCGTTAAAAATATTGAAGAGACTCTCAAACGATTGGAGATAGATCTTCATACCGAGGTTCTTGATTGGGAGGAGTTCAGAGATTTACAGGCGGCATTTCTCAAAGCCTCCACGCCCGACTCTGAAATTCCCACCGACCATGCCATTGTCGCCGTTTTGGGCAACATGGCTGCAAAACTTGGGGTCAAATACATCCTCATCGGGAACAACGTCCGCACTGAAACGCATCTTCCCGGAGCCTGGTCGCGGGGACATTTCGATTGGAAGTACATTCGCGAATTGCACAAACGCTTTGGAACGCGCCCGCTTAAGACCTTCCCTCACTTTGGATTCCTTGCGTACTATTCGCGCATGATAACCCAGAGACGCATTGCAATACTGGATTACATTTCTTACAGCAAGCAGGAAGCCTTGCGCGTTCTGCAAGATGAACTTGGCTGGCGTTATTACGGGGGGAAGCATTACGAGTCGATCTACACCCGCTTTTATCAGGGATACATTCTGCCCGTCAAATTCGGTTACGATAAACGTCGCTGTCACCTTTCCAGTTTGATCTGCTCCGGCGAGATCGCGCGCGAACAGGCGCTTGAAGAATTGAAGGCCCCCGCTTATTCGCCGTCCATGCAGGAGGAAGACCGCGAGTACGTCGCCAAGAAACTCGGCTTTAGCGACGAGGAATTCACCGCCATCATGAACGCGCCGAAAAAAAGTTATTGGGATTATCCGTCCTATGATCAATTCATGAATCAGCCTTTTGTGAAAAAAGGTCTTGTGCCGGTCGTTAAAAAAATAATGAAGGCGTTTAAATAATGCGCATTGCCTACGTCACCGTTCACGTCGCGCCGGAGATCATGCGGGGCGGCGTTGGGAAAAAAATAAAAACCCAAATGGGCGTCTGGCGCGGGCTGGGGCATGAAGTCGTTTTATTCAGCCTCACCCCAGACGCGATCCCTTTCCCTGACGAGCGCCTGTTTATCTTCGACGCAAAGACCAGCCTCCTGAAACGCGAAATAAATCGCGCTTCCGCATTGACGCGTATGCTTGCCGCGATCCGCGAATATAAGCCCGATATTATTTATCTGCGTTTTGGGCTGTATTCGTATCCGTTGCATCGCCTGTTCAGGATTGCGCCGGTTGTGTTGGAAACGAACTCGGATGATCGGCAGGAATATCAAAAACGCGGCGCATTCTTTTATTGGATGAACCGCTTCACTCGTAATCTGACGTTTGGTCCCGCCTCCGGGATCATTTTCCCCTCCCATGAGCTGGCGGGCGCGCTAATGCCAAAACGCGATAAACCGTTTCGCGTTATTTCCAATGGCATTGACCTGAACCAGGCCGAGACCCTGCCGCCCACGAAAAATAAACAGCCGGTCGTCACCATGGTCTGCTCGCCCGGCATGAAATGGCACGGCGTGGATAAGCTGATCAAGTTCGCAGAAATGACGCCGGATGTCTTCGTGAACCTGATTGGCTATTCTGAAAAAGACCTGGCTGCGCCCGCGCCGCCGAATGTGCGCTTGCATGGATTTCTCGATAAGCAGGGCGTGCGGGATGCGCTCGCTCAAACCGATGTGGCGTTCGGAACGCTGGCTTTGCATCGCAACCAAATGCAGGAGGCATCCGTGTTGAAGGTGCGCGAGGCGTTGGCGTACGGTATCCCGGTGGTGATCGCGTTTTGCGATACGGATTTGCATGACTTAAATCTGGATACCATCCTCCGTATCCCCAACACGGAAAATAATGTCGTCGAAAACGGTGAACGCATCCGCCGGTTTGCGTATGACATGATCGGCAGGCGGGTGGATATCAACTCCGTCGCGCCCTATCTCGACCAGAGAAAGAAGGAAGGGGCGCGGCTTGATTTTTTCATGCAAATCATCGGCCAGCGGAGTCCAAAGCCTCCCGACTTTTGACCTCAACGACGGGAGGCGTTGGCGTCCGCATCCCATCCCTTTGTTATAATCCCCCCGCTTTTCAATTCAACAACCTTGGAAACACCCCCTCATGAAAATCCTCACAGTCGTTGGGGCGCGCCCTCAATTTGTAAAGGCGGCGGCGGTCAGCCGTGTCCTGCGCGAAAAACACACGGAAGTGTTGGTGCATACCGGTCAGCACTACGACGAAACCATGTCGCAGGTCTTTTTCCGCGAATTGGGCATCCCTGAACCTGATTACAACCTGGAAGTCGGCTCGGCGGGCCATGCCGCGCAGACGGGGGAAATGCTCATTCGCATGGAGCCGATCTTCGAGAAGGAAAAGCCCGACTGGGCGCTGGTGTACGGTGATACCAACTCGACCCTTGCGGGCGCGCTGGTCGCTTCAAAACTTCACATCCCCGTCGCGCACGTCGAGGCGGGATTGCGCAGTTTCAACCGCGAGATGCCCGAAGAGATCAACCGCGTGCTGACCGATCACGTCTCGCACTTGTTGTTCTGCCCGGCTCAAAAAGCTGCAGACAATCTCAAACTCGAAGGCGTGACCTCCGGCGCGCATATCGTCGGCGATGTGATGTACGATGCGGTCTTGCGTCATTCAGAAATGGCGGACAAGAAATCCACGATCCTGGATTCGCTCGGCTTGGGAGCGAAACAGTATTTGCTCGCAACGGTCCATCGCGCCGCAAACGTGGACGACACCGTAACCCTGCTCAATATCCTTGAAACCCTTTCCTTGTTGAGCGAGACGGTGGTCTTCCCTGTTCATCCGCGCACGCGCAAGGCAATCCAGGCGGCGGGATTTTCCCCGGGAGAAAATGTCAATTTGATTGAGCCGGTCGGTTATCTCGACATGCTTCGACTGGAAAAGAACGCCCGCATGATCCTGACCGACTCCGGCGGCGTGCAGAAGGAAGCCTACTGGTTTGGAGCGCCTTGCGTCACTTTACGCGAAGAGACCGAATGGGTGGAGACGGTTGAAGCAGGCTGGAATGTGATCGTTGGCGCGGATCGGGGGCGCATCTTGAACGCCGTCCGAACGTTTGCGCCCCCCTCCCCGCGTCCGAATCTTTTTGGCGATGGGAATGCCTCGCAAAACATCGTCCGCCTGCTGGAAAGCGAAACCAGATAAAGCCATGCCTTCATATTCCATCGTTTTCCTCGGCACGCAGATGGCGGTGGGCGGGGCGCAAAAACTTCTGCTGGAACAGGCGCTTTGGTTTCAAGCTCGCGGGCATAAAACGACCGTTCTCTTTTTCTATGACCGCGACAACCTGCGCGAAAAATGGATAAAGACTTATCCTTTTGAAATTCAAAACCTCGAAGCCTTCGACAAGAAAGCGGGCGGAATTCGCAGTCTGCCTAAATTGATTTCCGGTTTGCTGAAACTATGGCGCATCCTCAAACGCGGAAAGTTCGACGCCATCATTACCTTCACGCACGACAGCAACCTGCTGGGAATGCCGCTTGCCAACCTGGCGGGGATTCGCGCCCGTATCGGCACACACCTCGGCGAGATTCGCGGCATGTCCAAATGGCGGGACGCGCTGCATACCTTTCTCGTCAATCGCGGAATCATCCAAACCCTGGTCGCCTCCTCGGCGCGGACGCGGGACAACGCCGTCGAAGCGGGCGTCGCGCCGGATCGCATCACGACCATCTACAACGCCATCATGCCCTTTGATGTGACAGGCATTGACCGCGAAGCAGTCCGCCAGCGGCTTGGGCTGAAAAAGGACGATGTCTTTTTCGTCGCCGTCGGGCGGCTCGTCTATGAAAAGGGACATGAATTTTTCGTCGAAGCCATGTCTACGGCGGCAAAGGAAAATCCTCACGCGATTGCGGGGATTTGCGGCGCGGGACCACTGCGCGACCAATTGCAGGCGCAGATCGAAACGTTAAACCTTCAGGGCAGGGTAAAACTGCTCGGTCAATGGGACGCGATCCCCGAACTGCTGGCGGCGTCGGATGTCTTCGTCCTGCCCTCGCGCTGGGAGGGACTGCCGATGGCCCTGCTCGAAGGCATGATGGCCGGACTGCCCGTCGTTGCAACAAGGGTCGAAGGCGTGGAGGAGGTCGTCCAGCCAGGAATACACGGCTTGCTTGTGCCGCTTGAAGCGTCAAATGAATTGGCTCAGGCTATAATCCACATGCTCGGCTCGCCGGAAGACCGTCGGCGCATGGGGGAGGCGGCGCGGGAACGAGTATTGAGTTCGTACACCACAGACCGTATGTGCGAGGCGTACCTGCGGGTAATTCAAAAAGGCTTGGGCGAAGAAAACGCCCGGGCAGGGCAATCCGTTACAGGTCACGAATGAAGCGAGTCCCGATCCCGTTTGAAAAAATCATCTCGATCGCAGCCGCCGCGTGGATTCTTATCGGCGCGTGTATCGAGTTCTACAATGTGGCATGGGGAACGGGCGAGGCGGTCGGCGGGTTCTCCCCGAAATGGCTCGCGCTGTTTGCGTTTTTCGTCCTGCTTTGCGCCGCCATGTATGCGATCGTCGGCATTGCCGTTCTCGACCGCCAAAGACTGACTCCCGTCATTCAAAAACTGATCGCGCTCCGAAACAAACCCGTCGCGTTGCGCTGGCTGTTGATCGCCCTGACCCTCGTCGCTCCGTCATGGTTTCTGCAACGCGCGCTATGGGGCGTCGTCTTCGACGGCGTTTACTTTCGCCTGCTCCTGTGGGCGTTATCCGTCTTTCTTCTTTCCCTTTTCATCGCGCGCGGAAAAACGCTCATTGAATGGAAACCTTTTCTCGCCGCGCTCATCCTTGCGTCGAGCGCGTTCACCGTCGCCGTCTCGCTGCAAGGCGTAACCGATTACCCGTTCTCGCTGGGCTGGTCGGAGGGCAACCGCATCTGGGATTATTCAATGCGCTTCGGGCGCGACCGTTACGGCATTGCCGACGATCAGGATATTTATGTTTTGCTCGACCCCGGGCGCATGACCGTCGGCGGTCTTCCGTTTTTAATTCCAAACGTCGGCATCGAAACCGTCCGCGCATGGATCGGGCTCACGCTCATCCTGCCGTATTTTCTCGTCGGGCTTGCCGCGTATATCGTCGCCGATAAAAATGCGCGCGTTTGGGTTTTGACGACCCTCTGGGTCTTTCTTTTTTTACGCCAGGGTCCCATCCATTCGCCGCTCGTCCTCGCCGCCGCGCTGACAGTCTTTCTTTGGCGCAAACCCTTGTGGCTTGCAATTCCATTGATTGTCTATGCGGGATATTACGCCCAGTCGAGTCGATTCACCTGGCTGTTTGCCCCCGGACTGTGGATCGGGATGCTGGAACTGGCAGGCGCATCTTTGCATGACGGGAGGCTGGATCGAGCCCATTGGGTTCGGGGGTTCGCTTTGGGCTTGTGCGGCGCCTTCGGCGGATTTCTCCTCCCAAAGTTGATTCCACTCCTGCGCATTGATCTTTCCACCGCCGCCGACGTGACCGAGCAGATCGCCAGCACGGGCGTCACCTCAGACTTTGTCGCCTACGCCGTCACCGACCAGCCGTTGTTGTGGTATCGCCTGCTCCCCAACCCCACTTATGGAACGGGGATATTGCTCGGCTTGCTCATCGCGGTTTTGCCGATTGCTCTATTTTTATTCTGGCTTTCCTCTTCCAAAAAATGGAAATTGAACGCCTGGCAAAAACTTGCCATCGCGGGTCCGTTGCTCGCCTTCCTCGGCGTTGGTCTGGTCGCCAGCGCAAAAATCGGCGGCGGCGGCGACCTGCATAACATGGATATGTTCCTGATCGGCATGGCGTTCACGGTCTTCATCGCCTGGGTCAACGGCGGCAGGGATGTCCTGATGAACAACGAAATGCCCGCATGGATTCGCCTGACCCTTGTGGCGGCGCTGGTCATCCCCGCCTTTTCCCCGCTGATGCAACTCCGCTCGCGCGATTACGGCGATGAGATCGCCTCCCTGCTCGTGTTGACGGATGAAAAAGACGCCAAAGCCTTCGACATGCTCCCCGACAGCGCGACGGTCAACGCCGCCCTGACGGAGATTCAGGAAGCCGTCAATGAAGCGCAGGCGGCGGGCGAAGTCTTGTTCATGGATCAGCGTCAACTGCTGACCTTCGGCTACATCACCGTCAACCCGTTTGTAGGAGAATACGAAAAGAAGATTTTGATGAACGAGGCGCTTTCCGCAAACTACGATTATTATTCGTCCTTCTACCGCGATATAACCAACCAGCGCTTCCCGCTCATTGTCACCGAGCCTTTGCGGACGCCGATCAAGGACAGCGGTTACGAATTCGGCGAGGAAAACAACGCCTGGGTCAAATGGGTCTCCATCCCCGTGCTTTGTTATTATCAGGAGATTCAGACGTATAAAAAAGTCAACGTCATGCTCCTCGCCCCCAAACCCGCGCCGGATGATTGCTCGCAATATATTCCGCCAAGGAATTAAGCCGTACCGCAAACTTCAGTTTGCGACTTCGCAGGATAAATCTTGCGCTGCTGAACCCCTATGCACTGCAAACTTCAGTTTGCGACTTCGCAGGATAAATCTTGCGCTGCTGAACCCCTATGCACTGCAAACTTCAGTTTGCGACTTCGCAGGATAAATCTTGCGCTACGGAATTATCCATGAATCTTCGCTATCTCCTCCCCCGTCTCATCCGCCACTTCATGCCGGAGGGACTCGCGCGCTTCCTCCTCAAACGCCGCTGGATCATCAAACCCGGACTGGAATCCACCGATCCCTTCGCCGCGACGCAACGCTACGTTGAAACCTTGTCCGCGCGGGGCGTGGATATAAAAAACAAGCGCGTCCTCGTCTTCGGCTACGGCGGCCGTTTCGCCGTCGGCGTGGATCTGCTCAAGCGCGGCGCGGCGCATGTGGTCTTGTGCGATCATTTTGTGTTATTGGATACCGGGCGCAACCGCGAACTGCTGTCGGAGTATGGAAACTACCTGAAAGAGGAAAAGGACGAGGTCCAGCCGCGAAGCGAATTCATCACGCTATTGCACGGCGACATCCGGGAGGAATCCATCCAAAGACAGGTCGCGCAGGCGGATGTCATCCTCAGCACGTCGGTTTTTGAACATTTGGACGACGCGCCGGGCATCGCCAATGCGCTGGCAAAGTTGACCGCGCCCGGCGGAATCCATTTGCATTTTATAGATTTGCGCGATCACTTCTTCAAGTATCCGTTCGAGATGTTGAAATATTCCGAAAAGACCTGGAGGAATTTTCTCAACCCCACCAGCAATTTGAACCGCTATCGTTTCAACGATTACAAGCGCGTCTTCGAAGAGAATTTTGTAAGGGTCGAGCTCACGGTATTGGAACGGCTGACGGAGGAGTTCCGCAAGGCAAAGGACAAGATTCTCGCGGAGTTCAAGACCGGCAAGGACGACGAGGATGCGATTACGCTCATCCATGTGATTGCGCGCGAGCCGTACGGAGCGCAGCGCCTTCAGACCTTGCAGATCAAGCGCAACAAAGAGAAACATTAATGCAGCACAAAATCAAGCAATTCTTTTCAAGGCGCGAATTTTTTTTGCCGTTGACTCTCTTCGCGTTGTTCCTCGCCGCATCCCTGCCCGGCATTCAATGGGGCGCGCCCGCGTTGTGGAATCCCGACGAACTGGTCTGGCGTGTGGATATGGCGTTGAACGGCCACCTGCAATTCGACGCGACCGAACCGGATCACAACTACCCGTCTTTGCCGAAGTATGTCATGTATTTCATCGGTTCGATCACCTACGGGTTGGGACGTTCATCTTATGCCTTCATCGTCGCGGCGCGATGTTTCTCGGCGTTCCTCGGCGCGCTTGCGGGCATATTGGTCTATTGCCTCGCCCGGCAAATCGACGCGCGCAAAAGCGTCGCCTTCCTTGCGGGCCTGTTCTACATCTTCAGCGGCGCGGCGGCCGAAAACGGACGCTTCGCGCACAACGACATGTATCTGCTCGTGTTCACGATCCTGTGCGCCATGTTCGTCGTCCAATACCAAAAAACCCGCGCATTACGCTGGCTATATTTTTCCTTTCTCGCTGTCGGGCTGGCGGCTTCATGCAAATACACCGGCGGCAGTTTAATCGTCCTGCCGACCCTTGTTTATCTTTCCGCAAATTGGAAAAATTTAAAAACTCAATTCCTCGCAACGACAGGCAGGTTGCTTCTCGGCGGAGTCGTTTCCTACATCGGTTACGGCATCGGCACGCCGCAGGCGTTCAAAACCCCCGTCCATTATTTTTCCAGCGTACTGCCCGCGCTGAAAAACCTGACAGATTACGGCTTCAACACGGGAACCCCATACGGCTTGATCGGCCAGTGGGCCGTCCTCAAAGGGACCGTCGGCATTTTTTGTTATTACACTTTTCTGGCGGGCGTCCTTTGGTTCGCAACCCGCTGGCTGCTTTGGATGTTCGGAAAAACATCGTTCGCAAATGATTCGGGGTCGCGCATCGGCGCGTTCCTGCTCGTCCTGCTCATCTTCGACCTGCCCTTCATGATCTCGATCAACTACATCGGGAGATATTTCATCCCCTTCATTCCCTTCATGGCGATCCTTAGCGCGATGATGATCGAAGAGATTCTGCGCCTCATCCCCGACCGGGGGCGGGCCGCCGTCCATTCGGCTTTTATTACGCTGTTGGTTTTCGGTTTTGCATACTCAGCCGCGAGGCTGGTCGGCGTCTCCCTGCTATTCCTGAACGATGCGCGCATCCCCGCCAGCGAATACATCGCCTCCATTCGCGGCTATCAAAAAAGCATCGAATATACCCTCTACCCGCCCTACGTCGAGAAACGGCGCTTTGAACGGGCGCATAACTACCCGATCTATTTCATCGAATGGGAGGGCGACGAAGTCCCGACCGGCGGGCGCTTTGAATACAATCAGGCGGAGAAAGGACTGCTCGAACGCGACACCGATTACTTCGTGATAGACAGTTTCACCTACGACCGCTTCTACTCCGACACCATCTGCGCCACCACGCCCGGCGAATGTGACTTCTTCAAACGGTTGATCGCCGGGGAGGTGGAATCCTTCCGTTTGATAAAGGAATTCACCTACCGTTTGCCGCCCTGGCTGCCGCAGGTATCGCTGACCGCCGTCAACCCGGATATTTTGATCTTCGAGCGGGTGAGGTAACGCAAATTACGCGGCCTTCTCCAGCACAACCAACAGCCGCGTGGCGAACAAGGACGGGAAATATTGCAACAACTTCTCGATGGATTTGATCAGGGGGTACAACCCCGCCGGGTACAACTGCGGACCCGAATACCCGCCGGATGCCGCGTATGCCAGCGCCGTAATCTGCTTCGCCTCGATAACTTTCCAGCCCGTCAATTTATCTGAAAATTCCTTTTGCGTAAAAATGCGCGCGGCATTTCCCTGCGCGGCGTAATAATCCGGGTCGTCGCCGCGCCAGCCGTCGGGGGCGAACCATGTGATTTCCCCGTCCCATGCGACCGGCTCGACGTGGAAAACCCCATAAACCAGCCTGCCCAGCAACCCCATCCCCGGCTCCATGATGACGACCCGCCCGCCCGGCGCGAGGACGCGATGAAATTCATTCAATGCCGTGCCGGGATAACGCAAATGATGGAATACATCCGTCATGAGCAGGTTCGAGACCGAGCCGTCGGCAAAGGTCAGGCGGTAGGCGTTTTCGATCTGGTCAATCCAGGGGTAGGGGAAGAGGTCGGTGCGAACACAGTCCGGGATGATCTCGTGGATGCTGCCCATGCCCGAGCCGAGTTCGACAGTCTTCCCCGGCGCGGCGCTGAGGCATTCGCTCATGGCGCGGTACAGTTCCATGTAAACGGTATGGAGCAACGGCTTGCGCTTCCAGAGATCGTGGTTTTTTTCGATCAGTTCGTTGTGGAGTTCGATGCCCATAAATTACGCCGGTTTGACGAAGCGTCCGATCTCATAAACACTGCCGAAGAAGGCGGGCGTGGCTTTCATTACCAGCGTCGCTTCTTTTTGAAGGGTCTTTTCCGCGGCGCGTTCCACGTCCCTTTCGGTGGAAAAATGATGCAGGCGGATGTCGTACCCCAGCAAACGAAACATGAAGACCATAAAAGGACGCTCCACCGGCACGCCGTACACGACCTGCCCGCCCGGCTTGAGGACGCGGCGAATCTCGTTGAACGCCTGCTGGAGTTCCCCCGGCTTGAGATGCTCAAGGATGCTGATCAACAGCACGGTGTCGAATTGGTTGTCGGCATAAGGCATGTCCAACACGTTTCCGTTACGCAGGTCGGGGGCGATGCCGTAAGGGGCGAAGACTTCCTTTACAACGTTCACGTCGCAGGTCAAATCCAGTCCGTAAATCTTCTTATACATGTCGTTCAGGTTCAGGAAGGTCAAGCCTGAGCCGAAACCGATCTCCAGAATATTTTCGCCGCCTTTGCATTGATCGAGGCACAACTCCACGCGGCGGCGGTACATCGCGCCGAAGACGGGCAGGTAATAAAAAATAACGGAGTAGATTTTTTCGACGCCCCTGTATTCCTTGTACGGCAGTAAACGAAGTCTTTGTGTCATGGATTTCCGGTTTAAGGGTTATGAATTACGCGCCCCGCGTTAGATCAAACAAACTTGATTCTTCTCGCCGCAAAGGCGACCATCCTCAACAAAAGAACGCCGTGCTTCCAGCGCGAGATGTTGGTCGTTCCATAAGTCCGCTCGCGGTAGCGGATGGGCAGGTCAACGATCTTGAGGTTGAGTTTCGCCGCGCCGAAGATCAGGTCGAAGTCGCCGAAGGGGTCGAAGTCGCCGAAGTAGGAGCGGTTGGCGGAAATTTTCTCGTAGTCTTTTCGCCATAGAACCTTGGTGCCGCACAGCGTATCCTTGATGGATTGCCCCAACAGCCACGAGAACGCCATGCTGAAGAATTTGTTGCCGATGAAGTTCAGGGTGCGCATCGCTTCTTTTTCCATCGGGTAGACCAGCCGCACGCCGTTGATGAACTCGCCCCGCCCGGAAACGATCGCTTCATAAAACCGCGGCAGGTCTTCGGGCGGGACGGTCAGGTCGGCGTCGAGAATCATCAGGATGTCGCCGGTCGCCTGCTCGAAGCCGCGTCGAATCGCGTCGGCTTTGCCAATGCCCGGCTGGCGCAGGAGCAGGTTCGAGGTCCGCGGGTGAAGCGGCATTTCCTTTTCGATGGTCTCGTAGGTTTTGTCTTTTGAATGTCCCTCGACGAAGATCAATTCGGTCTTCGATCCCATCACCGGAACGCGCTCGAAGATATTGCGGATGTTGCCCTCTTCGTTGCGGGCGGCGACGACGACCGAGACGCTGGGTTTTTTTTCCGCCGGTTGCGGCGCGGGGCGGGCGATCAAAAAATTGGAAAGCGTGAAATCGCGGAAGGGCCACAGCCGCGCCAGATAACGGTTGGCGAATCCGCCCAGCGGCAGGGGCAGGAGAACCTCGTTCGAGTTGCGGATGGTCTCGAAGCCCGCGAGATGCAGAAGGTTGTCCACGTCGGGGACGGTCAACCAGTTTTGGTCGAGCATGGGCGTGGCAAGGTTGAGACGCTGCGCGACGGCGAGCGGAAACTGCCACAGATGACTGTAAAAGTTCAGGATCAGGCGCGTATGCGGGGCGCAGAGTTTTCGGACCTGTTCCAGCGCGCGTTGAACGTCCCACAGGTCGTTGATGGCGTCGGAAAAGACGATGACGTCGAACTCGCCTGCGAGACTCGAAAGATCGTGCGCGTCGAGTTGATGAAATTCGAGATGCGGGTGGCGCTTCTTCGCCCGCGCAATCGCTTCGGCGGAAAAGTCCACGCCGACCCCGCGCGACGGTTCGAGGCTTGCCAGCAAATCGCCCAGCCCGCATCCGACCTCCAAGATACGTTGGTTGGGGTTGATGAGAAATTTATAGTATTCGGTCAGGCGTTTGTGATACCAGCCGCCCAAGCCCTTCCAGGAATCGCGTTTGACGGCGTTTTTGTCCCATTGCTCCATGCGCGCGCGTTGGTATTCCATCCCGGACTGGTCGAAGATTGGTTTTGAATTCATGGCGGGCTGATTTTACCCCATCCTTCCCCGTAATCTGTAACGCAAGCCTATAGGCTTGCGTTACGTCGGCGAGCGAAAAAGCGCAGAAACAGCCCAATCAGCCCCGCGCCCAAGCCGATCCATTGATAGCGCAAGCGGACGCGCGCCGGGTATTCGAGTTCGTATCTTCTGTCGTTCGTTTCCGGATCGCCGTTGTCGGACGCGGAGAAGAACAGGAACTTTTCCTTCAGGATATAACTTCCCCGCCCAAGTTCCGCGATGAACGACTGACTCTCATGCGGCTGATAAAGCAGAACCCCGTCCTCATATAAGTACGTCGGGTAATCCCTGTAGTTCGTGTCGCTGATGCGATTGTCGCCGGTAAAGTAGGCGTACATGAATCCTTCACGGTGTTGGATCTTTTCCGGCTCGATGCCCCGACGCTCCCACGCCAGCGGGACGAGCCCGCTTATGTGAAGCAGCGTCAGCAGACCGCAAGCGACCAACAGCGCGGATAAAACGCCCAACGGAAATTTTTCAGCGGGCATTTTCCAGACGCCGATCAACGATGTAAAGAGAAGACCAAAGACAAGCCACCATATCGCAATGCAAATCGCCCGGAGCGCATTCTGAACCGAAGCCGGCAAGGAAAAAGATTCTTGAAGTTTATATTCCGATGCGGGCGGGATGTAGAAACCGGAGAACTGCGGCTGCTCCACGCACCAGGTATAAACGCCCGGCTGCGGCATCCCTTTTGTGATCACAAAACTGCTCACAGCCAAAGGCGGCGCATTGGATTCATCCAGCGTCATTCTCGTTATGGTTATGCTCGTCCCCGCCTCCAGTTGCAGAATCATTTTCTTTTCTTCCGGCGTCAATTGCTGTTCGGGGTTGACAAGTTTTCCATAAAAACGAAACCGGTCGAGGTTGGGGATGAACGATTCGCCTTTTTCCGAAGAAAGGGTAATGCTCGATCCATCCGCGATGACGAACAAAAGTTTCCGCCTGCCGTCTTCGCAGTTAATGACCGGGTCCGGCTTGGGGGGCTGTCCCGTCGCCTTTATCAAAACAGGCAGGATGAAGGCGGAGATGAGAATGAGTCCGCTCAACCCCATGGGGATGAAGAGCCCCGCCTCGTCCCCCGCCGATGACGGATTCTTCGACCCGGGCAGGAGTTTCCCCGGCAACGCGCTCCCCATGGCCACGATGTAACACGTCAGCGGAAGGGTGGCGGCGTACGCGCGCATCTGCGTGGAATCCGCCGGAGGGACAAGCCCGACTGAAAGCATGATGCCGATAAAGAACGCGAGAGAGACGCTGAATTCCATTTTACGGCGATTCATCACAGAGGCGATCAAGCCTGCAAAAGTCAATATCCACAAAACGAGGTTGGCCGCGTCGTTGCGGTCGTGCTTCATCAAAAGGAAACTGAACGCGCCTTTCGAGGCGATGAAATAATCCGCATACGCTCCGGCGACGCCTTGCGCGAAGAGAGCCGGGTTCTCGCGAATGGAATGAAAGGCGAGTTCGTACACTTCGCCCGCGCCGGCGTTAGGATGGTCAATGCCCGCCTGTTCCCAGCCTTTGTTCCCGACAGCGATGCCGTACAAAGTATATGAATAGTTCGAGAACGCCGCCGACGGCGACGCGCTGACCAGCCGGATCAAACCCGAGTTTGCCGCCATGCCGACGATCACGACGAGCATCCCGTAAATTAACGGACGCCAAAACCCAAGCAAGCCCCGCAATGACCAGCCCATCCACAAGGCGAGGATTGGCAGGACGAAATATGCGCCCGCGCGCGCGTTGAGGGCGGTTGTCAGCAGGAATAAACCGAAGAGCAGGTATTTCAAGTTGCGTTCCATCGAACCGCGGACCAGGAACACGAGGGCAAACGCGCCCAGACAAAAGCCCAGGTTTTCGGTCAGGAGAGTCCCGCCGAAACGACGATAGAACATGTAGCCAACGATGACAAAAATGGCGGGCGCAACTCCATTATTGAAAACCCGTTTGATCTCGCGCGCCGCAAAATAGACGGCAAGCCCATTGAATGCGGTTAGTACGATCAACGAGAGTTGAAGGTTTCCGTCCGCCGCCTTCATGACTGTGGCGAGGAAAGCCGTGTAGATCGGGCGGAAGGCGGCGCTGCCTGTGAAGGGAAATCCATAACCCAAATTTTGCGCTTCCTGATAGTAGGAGTTTGCGTCGCGCATGGGCAGGAGTCCGCCGAGGGTCGAGAAGAAATCTGTCATCTGCCATTTGTAGAGCAGGGGCATGAAGAACAATGCGAGCGTGAAGGCAAAGGCAAGCGCCTTCCCGGCGAACCCATTCAGGTTGAAGATCAGGGCGAAGATTACAAGGAGAAAGAGAAGGCGGTCCAGCCCGAATTCGAAGAAGACCCGCGTAAATTCGACGTTGGGCGGCGCGAGGAAGAGCGAGGCAATGAAGGCGAAGGAAAGGGCGGCGACCCCCGCAATTTTAAAGTTGTTTCTCATGGCATCCTGCATGACAAGAAAGTTGTGTGCAAGCAAAGGTTGTCAGCGCCTCCGCTCAAGCCGCCGTCCTGTGCGAAGCCCCCTGTGGGCGGCGGCGGTTTACGAGGGAAATCCCGCGCCGAGGACGGCGCTGGGAGCAGGTTACCTGACATGTTTTGCATGCGCACAGAAAGTTCTCCTGCCCGTCTCCCGGCGCGATTACGGCGCCAGGTATATAACCGTGCCGCCCTGTTGAAAGACCGGCGCAAGGTTGAGCGCGAACTTTTCTTCGTTGACGCTCATGGATGCGCGCTCGAGTTGACCGATGAAGATGTAGCGGATGCCGTATTGTGCGATGATCGCTTCGGCTTCCTGCCAACGGGCGGCGGCGTAGAGCGTTGCAATGTCTTGTTGCCGCGTTCCATGCAGTTCGTAGCCGCCGCGCCATTGGGCTTCGTGTCCGGGCCAGCCCATCACGGTGGGATAGCCGGTATAGGCGGAGATGCGCCCGTAGTAGCTGTAACTTCCGCCCACCGCTTCGGCGACGACGCCCTCGGGCTGGGTCAGCAGGAATTCGATCCCCGCCGCGTCTTCGGGGTTTTCGCGCTGGATGCGGGCGAAGTCGTCGAGGTTGTAGCCGTTGATTGGTTTGAAGTTGTTCGTTTTGGTCGCCAAGCCGAAGACGGGGTAAAGCAAGCCGCAGAAGACGACGGCGCCGGTCAAAATGCGAAAACTTATACCGGCGAATCCGCGCAGGGATTGGAGGAGGTATCCCACTGCAAAGGCGGCGGCGAGACTCCAGAGAATCCATGCTTGATAGTAGAACTTGAAGACGGTGTTGATGCGGTAGCCGAACTGGTCGCGCAGGTAGACGAATTCGGGGGCGAGGATGAGGAGGGCAGCGAGGGCGGTGAGGAGAAGAGCAAAGGATGAAGGATGAAGGGTGAAGGATGAAGAAACGAGGGACGAGTGACGAGATATGAGTGACGAGCCTTGCTCCTTGTCACTTGTTACTTGTTCCTTGTTATGAGCGAAGAGTAATGCCAGCGACGGGATCAGGATTGCAAGCAGGGTGATGAGACTGCCGATATGATGCAATCTGCGCAAAGAAGTGGCGGCGAGGAATTGTCCGGCGGTCATGTTGTAGGAGGCGAGCAGGCTGTTTACGAAATCTTTTTCGACGATTGAAGCGATCAGCCCGAGGGCGAGGGTGAGGAGGGCAAGGATCAGGGTGAGGGAAAGCCCAATGGTGAATCCAAGTTTCCAGTTTGGACGAGGCGGGGGTTTCATCCAAAGATAAAGGAGGAGGGAAAGGATGGGGATGAGGAGAGTCCCCCACATCACCCAAAGATGGACGCCGCGCGTGGGGTACATGAAGTTTGGCAGGATGCCGCCCGCTTGCGATGAGAAGCCGAGGTAGAAGGGGAAGTAGAAAACGAAGGCGAAGAAGGCGAGGGGGGCGGCGAGTAGAAAGGTTTCTTCGAGGCGCGCCCAACTCCAGCCGTCGTCTGATGCGCGGCGGAAGAGGTGGGCGCAGACGATCAATAGCGCGCCGGTGAGGATGTCCCAGGTGTTGAGGAAGGCGAGTCCGCCAAGCGCGAGGGCGGCGAAGAAAAAGCCGGGAAGGTTGACTTGTATTGTCGCGCTGAGGAATTCGATTTTGCGATCTTTCCATCCGCCGAGGAAGATGTTGAGCGCGATGGAGACGGCGAGCAGGGTGAAGGGGATCGCCAGCACATGCGGGTGCAGGTCGCCGAGCAGGAAGGAGAAGAATGGAAATTCGTCTATTACTTCGCGGTGGCCGCCGGCGATGTCGTAATCTTGAATCACGCGCGAGGCGCGCCACCACCAGAGGTAGCGTTCGGGCGTCCATGCGAACGGTTCGATGGGCGGTTGGGATAGTTCTTTCATGTCGAGCCAGGTCCAGAACGGGCTGGCGAAGATTCCGGCGGGGTCTTTGCTCCAGAATAGTCCGCGACGGTGGAGGACTTCGAGGACGGTCTCGAAATTGGATACCAGAAGGAGGAAGAGCGGGGCGAGAAGCGCGTTTACGATTGACGATTGACGATTGACGATTGGAAGTTGGGAATCGGTGATTGGCGATTGGCGATTGGCGATTAACGATTGCGAGAGGAGGTTATAAACAATTCCGAATGAGCCGATGGCGGCGAGGGCGAAGACGAGCGAGGTCATCAGGTTGTGCGCCAGGCTGCCCGGGATGGATGAGAGGCGGGCAAGCATGGCGGTCATCACATAGCCGAAGTAGTAATAGGATATTCCGTAGCCCGAAAGCCAGGCGTCCTGCGGCGGGAAGGATTCGGATTGCAGGATGCTGTTGATGAACATCAACTCCATCGGCTTTTCGGTGCTGGCAAGTTCGGCGTTTGCCGCGCGGGCAAATGCAAGGAAGGCGAAGGCGATTAGGAAAAGGATTTCAGTGGCGAGGATGAGGGGGAGGTTGGAGTGGAGGAAAGTGCGTAGTGAATGGTGAATAGTGAATAGTGACCAGATGCTTAAGGCGATGAGGACGGCGAGCGCAAGCAGGATGCCGCCGATATCGTTGCGGGACAAGCCAAAAGAGGTGAACAGCCAGAAGACATAACCCCAGATCAGAAGCCCGGCAGCGCGCGAGAGGGTATATCCGCGATCTGGGAGGGCGGGGAAGAGCCGATATGCGAGCGGAAAGGTAAGCAAGCCGAGCAGGGTAAGGGTGAGATACCAGGTGAGGAAGGCGGGCATGGGGAGGGGGAAAGGATGAGGGATGAAGGAGGAAGGAAGGATGAAAGTGGGAGAATGGAGATTGGTAATTGGCGATTATGGATTGGGGAGAGTGAAGGCGCCGGTGGCGGGATCAGGTTGGAAGTCGAGGACGGAGGCGACGGCGGTCAGGTTGAGGGGTCCGTAGAGGTGCGGAAAGAGGTCTGATTGCGAGATGTTTTCGGCGGGAGGTCCGGCGGGGGCTTCCCATTTGAGTTCGGCGGCGAGTTTCGATTCGTCCACGACCAGCAGGACGAGGTCTTTGCGTCCTTTATAAAATGCATTTGCCACATGGACGGCTTGCTTGTCGGTCGAGAAATGGATGAAGCCTTCCGTTGCGAGACTCGGCGCGGCGTATTCGCCTTTCGCCTGCGCGGAAGACCAGTCTTGTTTGGAGGCGATGTGGAGGATCATGAGACTCCTGGAGATTAGAGGTCGGTGATTGGTAATTGGCGATTATAGAAGGTCTTGCGTGGTAGGACGAACTTCAGTTTGTCCCCGCGCAAAAAGCAAACTGAAGTTTGCGGCGCAGCCGCGCTATCGAGTAACTTCGTAGATCGTCGTGTTTGTATCTTTGTAAACGGCGTTCCAATACTCGCCTTCGTATTGTGGGAATTTGGCGAGTCCATCGGGCAGGTCGGGCAGGGCGGGGTAGACGTTGCGCTCCAACTGCCCGACGACAATGTACTTTACATCATATTTCCTGAGAAAGGCAAGCGCAAGTTGGACGTCCGGCGTGGTATAGAAGCCGTTCACTTCGCGCACGCGCTCCTCGACCTGGGGCGCGAAGATGCCGCGCTGCTGGCGCTGATGCCAGTTCCAGCCGACGACGCCGGGCAAGCCGGTGTAGATGGTGAAGCGCGTACACCAGCGATATTCCGTGCAGTTCGCCTCGGCGATGACGGGCGAGCCTTGCACGTTGTCCTGCATCCAGCGGATGGCGCGATAGTCCTCCGCCAATTCCATGGTCTGCCCGTCCCAATGCTGGGTGTGCGCCATGAATTCCATCGCGTCCAGCGAGTGCGGCGCGTCGGGGTTCATCCGGTCGCTGATCTTGTCTGTGGCGGCGGTCAGGGTGAACATGAAGGCGCACACCAGCAGAACGTACACCCCGCCCTGGTAGACGACGCGCCACTTGGGTTTCCAGGTTCCAAAGGCGGGCAGAAGCCAGCCAAACGCCGCCGCCGCGCTGACGGCGAACATCATCCACGCCTGGAGATAAAGTTTGAATATGGTATTCATGCGCCCGATGTCGCCGACCAAAGCGATGAACTCGACCGCGATGGTGATGGTCAGCGCCGTTCCAGCAAGGAACAGGATGAATCGTTTTGTGTCCTGCTGGTCGGGACGCAGAATAAGAATCGCGCACCAAAAAGCCAGCGGCAGGGCAAGGAAACCGATGACCGCCTTTTCCACCATGAAGAAAACGAACAGGGCGATCAGCGCCGCGATGGCGATCTCGATTATGACGATGTAAGGCTGTAATCGCTTAAGATACGAGACCGGAGTCGCCGCCATCCATTCGCGGGTTTCCCAAATCAGCCAGGCGGCGATGATGAAGAGGAAAAATCCCCATTGGGTGAAATATGAAGAGAACGGCGTGCGCGACGCCCCCCAGAACGAGACAGAGTTGTACGCCTGCCCGAACCATTGCGTAAACGGAAGATAGAAGAGCGCGCCGAGGATGTACAACAACGCGGCTGAACCAAGCCCGAGCCCGATCCTGCCGAGCCGGGGAGAAAGATTGACATTTCCCTTCCATTCAAAATAACGGATCACCGTATAGGCGACGGCAATTGCGGCAAGCAGGTAATATGTGTACAGGTCCCAAGTATTCGTGGGCTTCAATGCGCCGATGAACAGCGCGCCGACGCCCAGTGAAGCAATCCACTCGCCGCGCGTCAATTGCGCCCGTCCGCGCGCGAAGGCCAGCGCCCAGGCGATGATGAACAACGCCAGCGGCATCACCAGCATGTGCGCGTGCAGGTCGCTGTACAGAAACGTGAACAGCGGAAATTCCGTGATCTCGTTGCCGGGTCCCGGCGGGATGACGCGGCTGGGAAACCAATACCAATCTCCGCGCCCGATGGGCAGGATCGCGTTTTCGGTTGTCACTTTCCATATTCCCTGGAACGCCCAGCCCCATCGTTGAAAGAAATTCGCGTCGGCAGGGACGATGCCCGCTGGAGCGGCGACGCGTTGGAACGCGTTGAACACCAGTTGAATCGCGCCGAGATTGCCGAGCAGGACGGTGAGCAGTGAGGCTGAAAGCCCGGTTACAAGTTGAAGGTTGCGGGCTTGTCCTGAGGTATATCGAAGGGCTGTGAGATACGATTCGTTTTGAGACTTCTCAATTGCAGAATACCCAACCGTGAACGCGCCGAGCGCGACCAGCGCGAACCATGTCGGCAAAATAAAATTGTGCGCGATGGATGGAACGATGCCGAGCAGTTTCACCGGCGTGCCAGCCAGCACAAAACCGTAATAGTAGTAATTGATGTATCCGCCCGCGAACCAGGGGTCGTAAGGCGGGAAACTCTCGCTTTTCAAGACTGCGTTGAAATATGAAAAATCCATCGGACGCTCGCCGCCCTTGGATGGATGCCACATATCGGGGTTGCCAACGCGGATGAGCAAATCAATCAGGAAAAAGGATAGGAAGACGATCTCCGCCATGACGAAGAACTGACGGTTGGAATCCCAGTCGTGCTTGAACTCGCTCTTGCGCCTCATCCACAAACCGACGCCGGTCACTGCGACCAAAGCGAATGCCACGCCGATGCTGATTCGCGTGTACGGCGCCCCGAGCGAACCGCCCATCCATGAAAGCCAAGCCAGTAACACGATGCCGGTGATTCTTCCCAGGGCATAGGCGTACTGTCTCAAACCCGGCAAAGCCAGCCGCGCGATGGGATAGGCAAAAATTCCCAGCGCAAAGATGAAGGCATACCACAATAACACACCGAGAATCGGATATTTGTTTTGAAGCCAGTCGTAATCGAACAACGCCGACCATGTGCCGCCCGCGCGTTGGCTCGCCCAGCGCGACTCCGGGAGCGTCAGGGTCTTGAAATCGTCGAATTGAGTCGGCGTAAGCGGGACGACCGCCGCCAAATTCACGGAACTTAAAACGGCGCGAACCGAGTCTGCGTCGAAGGAATCCGTCTTCTTGAAGATCAACACCTTGGGATGGTCGTAGAAGGTGAACGCCTCCTCCGCCCGCTGGTCGTTGATGACGATATTTCCCAAAGTCGGGTACGACTCAAAGACCGCCGCCAGTTCGTAACCGAGCCTGCCTTCGTAAGTTCCCGGCTGGGCAAGGCGATAACATTCGATGATCTCCTCCCCGGCGGGACAGCCGATCAACTCGCGGTAATACAACGTCGTGAGCGGATAGCGCTCCGGCAGGCGCGTGATCTGCCCGTATTGATGATTGGTGGGGATGACGATGTAATCGCCCCTGGAGAGAATATCCACAAAGCGGTTGATCTTGCTGGCGTCGTCGGGCCAATAGACTTGCAGGACGAGATCGTCGTTGCTGTACATCCCGCCGTAGGGATCGTAGCCGTCAACGCGGAAGGGCAAGCCCCAGTCGTAATCGGTCTCGTTGACGATTGCCGAGCCTTCGATGTAAAGCCCCTGTCCGAGCGTTTCGATGCTGAGGGTATAGGATTCTTTGGCGGATAGGGGGATGGGCTTCTCGAAGGTAAAGGTCAACGGCGCGCCGCGCGGATCCGCCGTCAGCGTAGTATCGAGCGCGGCGGAGGCGCGACCCAGTTCGAGGTCGGGTTGTGAGTCGGAGGTCAGGATCAACGTGACGGGGGAGGGAATCCCGGATTCATCGCGGGCGTAGGTGAATGTCGCCCCGGTCAACGCGCCGTCCGCCTTTGGGATGAAGGGCAGGATGTAGGGAGCCCCGTTCACAATGGGGACGTCGGGCAGGACGGCGAGCGGATGGTTGTATTTCCCGTTTTCCGATTCGATGACAAGGTTTACCGAGGAGGGGACGTTTAGAAATATCCAGTGCGAGGCCGTCATGCGGGGTTCGCCGCGCAGGTAGATGCTTTGGAAGGCGAACGCCCAGGCGGCGGTGAGGGCGAGGACGATGAAGCCGAGGAAGTAAGACGAGATACGAGTTGCGAGATACGAGTTACGAGTGTTGAAATAACGGGGAGCTTCGATTACCGCCCAGGCCGCCATCATGCAGAGGAGCGGATAGATGGGGAGTTGATAGCGCATCGTCGGGTTGAATTGAAGCGATTGCCAGATGAAATAGAACGCCGTCCAGCCCCAAAGCAAGAGGTGGCGGTACTCTCCTTTGAGGATGCGCCAGCCCATAAAGAGAAAGCCCGCCCAGGCGAGGATGCCCAGCGGAAGCCCAAGCCCCCAGACGGTGAGATTCTCGAAGGAATATAAATGCGTGCGGCGCGCCCATTGCAGATTCCAGGGCAGGTCGGCTTTGCCGGTGGCTTGCAGACGTTGTTCCGATATGCCCGCGATCCAGTCTTTATCGAGCAGGAGTCCGTCGAAGGCATAGGGCTGGAAGATGCGGAAGGAGATGACGGCGGCGAGCCCGCCGGCGATGAGGGATATAACTACCAGCGCCCAGTATTTGGCGGGCAGTTTTTCGTGACGGTCGTGAACCAGCCAGCGGACGAAGAAAGCGAACGGCAACACGATGGACATCGCCGCGGCGTTGATCTTGGACGCCATCGCCATGCCGAGCGCGAAGCCGAAGGCGAGGGAGAGAAGGACGAGGGGGCGAGTGAAGAGATGCGAGTAACGAGTAACGAGATACGAGATACGAGTTACAGGGGCGTCCTCGTTACTTGTTCCTTGTTTCTCATCACTTGTTCCTCCTCCCTCGTTACTTGTTATTTGTTGCTTGTTGCTTTTCTCTTTCCATTCCACAATTCCCACGGCAAAGATCAACGCGAGGAAGAGAAACGTATTAACGAACAGATCGGACGTGAAATAATGCGATTGTTGAATCTGCATCACCGCCAGCGAAGAGAACCCCGCGGCGAGCGCGCCCACCCCGCGCCCATACAGGCGCGAAACCAGCAGGTATAAAAAGAAAATGGCGAACAGGTCGGCGACGGCGGCTGTGTGCCGGGCGAAAATTTTCGAGACGCCGATTTCATCCCTCCCCGCCGCTTCCATGAGGATGCGCGTGAGAGTCATCGGCAGGTTGCCGTAAACAAAGAATCCGTACCCGCGATTGTAGGGGTTGAGCGTGGAAATCGAACTGTCGAAATATTCGCCGATGTTCATCCAGCGGCGTTTTTCGGGGGGACATGCCTCCACAGGAACGCCGGGGTCGTCGCACACTTTCGCGCGCAGGTTGTCCAGCACGCCCATCAGGAACAGCTCGTCGGGATGCTGGTGATAGCCTTCGCCCCAGTCCGCGCCGCCGAGGCGCAAATATCCCGCCACGAGCAGGATGAGGATGAAGAGGATATCGTACAGCCGCGAGCGCTTTTCGTTGATCATAATGTTTTAGAAGCGACAGTCGCTTTGCGGGCGGCTGTCGCTTTAATCATCGCTCCACTAAAAAGATGAAGAAATCCTTGCCGGGGGAAGCCGAAGTATGGCGGGTGATTTTGCCCTGCGGGTAGAGTTCCCTGAGAAGCCTGTCGGTTTCGGCGTCCGCATTCCAATAGATGAACATCTTGGGCGCGGGATAGGCAAGACTCTCCGCGAGGTGGTCCTGCCACAGGGCCAAATCGCGGTCCGGCACGCCCGCCCAAATGCCGGGCAGGCGCGTGTCCACCCAGTAGGGATATGGAACGATCCAGACCGTGTCAACCTGCCCGTATTCTTCGTCGAATTCGCGAATCACCGCTCCCATTTCGGAGGAATTCCAATGCGCCGCCGCAAACGATTTCGAAAATTGGTTGAAGACGAGATCGTAATTGAAATATGCGACGCCTGCAAACAGGATGCCCACCATGCCGCCGGCGAGGAGTCTGCGCTTCGTCCCCGACCCGAAACTGGTCGCCAATCCATCGAGCGCCATCGCCGCGACGACGAACACCGTCACCGAAGCGCCTCCCGCGCGGTTCATGGCGGGGTTTTCGCCCGGGAACGCCAGCGATAACACGGAAGGCAAAATTAAAATGGGAACGGAAACCAGCAAAAGCAGATCGCGCCAATCGCGCTGGCGGATATACCGCGCGATCAGTAATACGATGCCGAGCAGGAATAACGCCCCCGTAATCATGTCCAATGCGGGGCGGTGTGTGACGGAATGGGTGCCAATCTCCCCGTCGTCCCAGTTGAACATCAGCAAGCCCTTGTACGCGTTCGAAAGGAAGATCTGCCACGCGGGACCGGGCAGGGGCGTTTCCACGCCGCTCAAACGTGTGAAGGCTCGATATCCGAAATGATCGGGATGGGCGATCCAATATCGCAAGAGCGGCGAAAAGATAAAAGTCGAAACGACGACCACCAGCAGGAACCAGAAGAACGCGCGGCGGCGGTCTTCGCCCGACGTTGCATGAAGAAAGTAGATGAAAAACGCGACAACGACCAGGATCGGGACGATGCGGAAGGGGCTGTAGCCGTGCAAGCCGAGTCCGAGGAAGATGCCGGCGAGGATGAAGTCGTTTCGATTTCGAGTCCGCAAGCCGCGGACGAGATAAAGAAGCGTGGGCGCGGCGAAGAGCGGGTAAAGCGGGAAGCGCAGCCCGATCCGCGAGATGATGTTGGGCCAGCTGGCGACTCCAAAGAGGAACAGCGCAAAGAGGGCGACGCGCGCGTTTCCAAATTCCTTTCCGAGCATGTATATATAGGGGAGGGTAAGAATGCCGAGCAGGACTGTGCCGAGCTTCAGGCTGAGGAAGGTATACCCCGTGTTAAAGACGGCGAGTACCAGCAGAGTCCAGTACATTTGAAAGGCTTCGCGCCCGGTGTTGCGTTCGAAGAAGATGTTGGTGTTGCCAAGCGAAGTGATTTCATAAACATCCAGGATTTTTTCGGCATGGTCGCTGAACGGCTCGAGAGGCGTCTTGTCGAGTTGGTGCAGGCGGAAGAAAATCGCAATGCCGGCCGCCGCCGCGATCAACCCGAGACGGACCCATTTATTGCGAACGATCTCGAAGTTCCGAATTTTGACTTCGACCCCGCGCCAAGCCCATACCCTGGTTGGGCTTTCCGCTTCTTCTTCCCGGGTTTGAATCTTTGGCGCTCGAATCCAAAAACTGACAACCAGAAACGCCAGCGATAACAGCCATAAGGAGACGTTTACGGCGTTGAATTTTTGCCCGCCGAACGCCCAAAACGCGGCGACGCCCAATACCGCCGCCAAAATCAACGGGAGCAACCGCGCCGATAAGGGATCCGCCATGCGCCAGGCGGCCGGCATACTGGGCAGATGCCATTCATTGGAACGATACGCCCACAAGCCCATGCCGAATGCGGCGAGATAGAGCGCCGCCGAAATCATCGCCAGGCGGAGCGGCGGCTCGACCAGGGCTTGCGCGAACAGCGCCATTCCGAAAGCCAGCGCGGCGCGCCAGGGAAAGGTCCCGGCTCGAACCGGTTCGACGACTTGTTCCGCCACCGCGTTCTGCGCCGCTTCGCGCGCCAGCGCCCGGTCGAATTCCTCGCGGCGGCGCGCGTCCCATACCGAACGGATGAAGTTGGAGAACGAACTCCAGTCCTTTGTGACGGATTTGTACAGGTCGAGAACGGTGGGTTCCTGCTCAGGCGTTTGTTCGGGTGTTTCTATAGCCATATCCGCCCAAGTTTACTTCATCTTTTAGAATCGTTCTGCGATATTCGGAATCTGTAATTCAATGAAAGTGTGCATGCAAAACATGTCAGGTAACTTGCTCCCAGCGCCGTCCTCGGCGCGGGATTTCCCTCGTAGACCGCCGCCGCCCACAGGGGGCTTCGCACAGGACGGCGGCTTGAGCGGAGGCGCTGACAACCTTTACTTGCACACCAATGAAACGCCGCCGCGCACGATGTTTTGATACAACCCCGCCTGGATGTCCGCCATCCATTGCCAGCGCGCCTCGCTGATGACGCGGACGTCGAGTATGACGTTATTTCCTCCTGGCGATCACGAGAATACTTTCCCCCCAGCGCATCGGCAGAAAGACCCAGCCGGTGACGGCTTGAAACCCGCCCAGCGAGCCAAAGAACAATTTTTGAATCTGCTTCGGCGCAAAACGGATGTAGGGGACATCCCAGAAACCGTCCGAAAAAACGCGGATGAATTCAAAGCCCGCATCCCGGATCAAAGCCAGCCATTCTTCGGGTTGCTTCAACGAAATGTGGGTCGGGTCCTGGTAGCCGATCCATTTGTCGCCCTTCCAGGGTTTGAGCAGGGAGCCAAGGTTGGGCGTGGCGAGAATCAAAATGCCGCCCTTCTCGGTCACGCGCCCGATCTCGTTGATGGCTCTCGCCGGGTCGGGCAAATGCTCGACGATATGTTTGATGATGACCACGTTGAACGCGCCGTCCCTGAATGGAAGTTCCTGCGCGGACGCCGTTTGCAGCGACGCGCGTTCCGCGACTTCTTTGGATTTTTTGACAGCCCAGTGATTCAAATCCATACCGTACGCTTCGAACCACGCCGAGAGTTGACCGGTGAGATGCCCCATGCCTGATCCCACCTCGAGCAGTCGCGCTCCGCGCCGCCCATAACGGCGGGCAAGCATGGCGAAGAATCGATTCGACCACCAATACATGCTGTATTTGGCGAAGGTGATGTCTTTATAGGTGTGGGAGGAGAAGTAGTTTTCGTCGAAGGGCATGGTTAAATGTAGCGCCGACTTAAGTCGGCGTTACCGCTTTCTCGCAATATAAAACGTAAACGCGCCATCCCCCACCGGCTCGGGCGAGGAATATTTTCTCACATAGGCTTCGGTTGCCGCGAGATTCCATTTCGTGGACGAAATGATCCATTTTCCGGTGAGGGCTTTGGCGGCCACAGAGGGCAGACCAAAATAGTGTCCCCATTCTAACACCCGCATCGAGGCGGGAGAAAAATAATGCCACCAGCGTTCGAGGGTAAAGCCTGCGTCCTTCAAGCGCTTCTCCCAAACATCCGGTTCGTCCGCGTGGTGGACTCGGGAGATTTTGCGAAACCAGTTCTCGTACGATTTGCCAAAAACGCGGGTCAGCGAGAGCGCGGAGAAGTAGCGCGGGTTTGGCACGCAAAAATAAAACGGCGCGCCGGGTCGCAATATGCGGGCGGTCTCCGCCAGGACGGCGTCAATGTGCGGGATGTGTTCGAGGACGGAGTTGCTCAATCCGCTGGCGAAATGGTTGGAGGGAAACGGCGTTTGCGCGCCGTCGGCTTCCACAAGGGATTTGTAGGCGTTGTACTTCTTCGCTTCCTTCATCGAGAAGCGCCATGGATCCAAACCGACGTCGAGTTTGCGGTCGAAAGTCAGCGAGGCGAAGTGACCGTCGCCGCAGCCCACGTCATAGACCGGGGAGGGCAGGGGCAGGCGCTGGTAGTAGGATGACTCAACCGCGCGCAGGAAAGCGCGGAAATAAGGCAGGGACCTGAGGTGTGGAAACAGAAAGTCTTTTTGAGTCATAGTATAATGATAGCAGTTTTCTCAAAAGTGATAGCAGAGGTAAAGATGGTGCGAACAATGGTTCAATTGACGGAAGAACAGGTGAAAGCCCTGAAAAAACTGGCAAAGGCGCGGCGTACGTCCATGGCGCATTTGGTGCGCGAGAGCGTGGACCAGTATATTGTAACTGCGCCGAGAGAGATTACCCGCGAAGAAAAGCGCCTGCGGGCTCTTGAATTCATTCGGAAGATCAAATCGGGAGAAGTGCGTTACCGCGATATTGAAGGCAAAACGGATGTAGCGGTCAATCACGACAAATATTTGGCGGAAATATACGGCGCATGGAAAACATCTTCGTAGATACTTCGGCGATTTACGCGCTTCTCAGCGGGGACGAAACGGAAAGCGGCAAAGCAGTTTCCGTATGGGAAGCAATGCTGGATCGAGGCGACAGGCTGGTTACCAATAACTATGTTCTTGGCGAGGCGATGACCCTGCTCCAAAGCCGGATTGGTTTTGCCCCGGTTCATGCCTTTCGAGCGAACATCCTGCCTTTTCTTCAAGTGGAATGGATTGACGAAAAAAAACATTCCAGGATTGTCGAACGCCTGCTAAACGCCAACCGCCGCCAACTTTCCCTGGTGGATTGCAGTAGTTTCGAGACAATGCGGCAGGCGGGAATCACACGAGCGTTCACCCTCGACGAACACTTCCGCGAACAGGGATTTACAGTCATCCCCTAACGGCGTTTTCCCATCAGTTTCTCGAATAACTTTTCATATTCCCGGGCAATCGAATCGGGATCGTAGGCGGTCTTGACGGCGCTCGCGTCGCCGCGATATTTCTCCCGGTTGCCCAGGACTTCAATAATGGCGCTGGCAAGGCTGGCTGGGTTTCCGATCTCGGAAACGACGCCCATGTTGTGCATCTTCACCGGCTGGCGTACGCCCGGCAGCGCCGACGGCGCGCTGGGGATGCCGTTCATCATCGCTTCGATCTGCACCAGCCCGAACGCTTCGGTTGAGTTGAGCGAAGGGACGGTGATGACGTCGAGGTTGGGGTACACGACGGAGAGTTGAACCGGGTCGAGGTTGCCGAGGAAGGTCCACTGTCCCTTCAATTCATATTCGCGGATGCGCGGGATCAGGCGGTCGAAATATGCCTGCTCGCCCATCACGTTCTCGTGCTGACCGGCGTATATAACCTGGGCGTTGGGATATTTTTCGAGAATCATAGGCAGGGCGTCGAGCAACACCTCCACTCCCTTTTCGGAGGCGAAGCGCGTGACCATGCCGATGACGGGTTTTTTCTTCTTTGTGCGGTGACGCTCGGCAAAGGCGGCGACCGCTTCCGGCGTTGACTCAGGCATCTGGACGGGAGGCAGGATCGGGGTCAGTTTCGAAGCGAACTTTGAGAGGTAGGGGGAGTGATCGGCGTAATCCTGTGTGTAGGTGACGATGTGATTCGCCAAAATTCCAGCCATGTGATTTTGAAAATTCAGCACGGCGTTGACGAAGCGGTTGAACGTTCCCTGCGGGAGTTGCACGTCGCAGTGATAGGTGAGGACGGCCGGTTTGCCGAAGAGACGCGCGCGCAAGGCGACGCCGGGCGCGTCGAACTGCGGGAGATGCAGTTGGACGACGTCGTGATTCCAGACGAGTTGCGTCGCCACGAGCCCGAAGGTAGGCGCAAGCACGCCCTTGCTGACTCGCGCAACGACCGGCACGCGAACGATTTTGACTCCGTCCAGCGTTTCGACGGACGGAAGCGATTGATCGTAGCGCGTGGTCATCACGGTCACTTCATGCCCGCGATTTGCAAAGGCGCGCGCAAGGCGTTCGGCATAAATGGTCAGCCCCGATGTGTGCGGGCGATAATAGGTGAGGACGGTGAGAATCTTCATTTGGAAAACAGGCTCTTGTTTGTCTTCACCCACTCGAACAGCCTGTCCACGCCCTCTGCCACGCCGATTTTCGGCTCCCAGCCCAGCTCGCGCTTGGCCTTCGAGATGTCGGCGTAGAAAACTTTTTGGTCGCCGGGGCGCCAATCGCCGCGCGCGACTTCGATCTCTTCGCCCAGCAGTTTTTCAAGGCGCGGCCCGAACTCCGCCCAGATGGACATGACATTGGCGGGCCCGCCGCCGAGGTTATAGACCTGCCCTTTGGCAACGTCAATTTTTTCAACAACGAGATCGTAGGCGTCGAGCAGGTCGTCCACATGCAAAATATCGCGCACCTGTTTCCCGTCGCCGTAGATGGTGATGTCGCGTCCCATCACGGCGGCGATGATGAACCACGCCACCCAGCCTTGATCTTCAATGCCAAATTGTCTGGGGCCATAGATGCAATTGGAGACCTGCACGCCGCCTGCAAGAAAGAGATGCGCAGGGTCTTCGACTTCCAAATCATATACTTTTTGTTCGCCCAGGTTTTCAAAAGATTGCAGGCTATCCCATATCAAATGTCCGTCGGCTTTGCGTAATTGAATCGCAGGTTCGAAAAATTCGGGGGTTGTATTTGTTCCCAGCCAATATAACAATTCGTTCAAACGGCTGGAGCGTTGTGGGCTGAACGCGTATCCGATTTCAGCAAGACGTGGGAACATGGCTTTACCGCCAAGCAGCCGAACCGTCATTTGAACTGTTTCGCCTTTTTTGTATGTTTCAGGCTTGCCTTCAAAATAAGAAGTCTCAATTCCAAACTCATACAGCAAATCGCGTAATTTACGCACCCATTCGCGGCCGTTATCCAAAAAGTTTACATCTTTGGATTGGGCAAAAGACGGCGCAAGGTAAGAATCCGTCTGCACTTTGCCTAATTCCGCGCCGAAAAAGCCGCGCAGAAAAGCGCGCTTCACCAGGTGGTGTCCGCTGGCAATCCAGTCTGGCAGAGAGTAACCCACCCGAACTTTATCTCCCACAGGCACGCCGAGCATTTCAAAGAGCGTAAATATTGGCAAAGTTTGTTGCTGAATGCGCGCGGAGTTTCCCTTTACAATATGCCCGCTTGGAAGTTCTGATTCTGAATAAGATGAGATAACCGCGCTGACAGGAATCCCAAGCCAATTCATTCGTTTTTTAATTTCTTCCAACTCAATCTTCGACCCGAAAAACTGCACATTGTAGGCGGGCGCTTCGCGGGACTGACGATGGTGGATTCCCAAATGACCATCGCCAAACAACCAGCCGACAACCTCGGCAACGGCAAGCAGGGTATCGCCTGTTAGGGGAATGATGGATTCTGAAATTTTCTGCGCTTCGTTCAGGCAACGCCTGTCTGTTGTGCGGCTGCGAACCTTCTCCAAATATTCGTTTTCGGTAAGAACCTGCTGTTCCACCCGTTCCCACGAAGGCGCGTACAATGCCTCTGGAAGGGTCGCCAAAAAATCGCCGTAAGCAAAGTCGCGATTGCTATATAAACCATGCGGGCGAACCACTTGATGATTTGTAGTTAATGTCAGGGTGTGCCCTTGCATGGTTGTCAAGCGGCGCACCGGTTTTACGCCTGTTTCCCAAATATGCTTTACGCGCGTCCATCCCCAACCGCTGTGGATTAAATCGCCGGGTTGAATTTCATAAATTTTCTTTTTGCCGAATGGCGTAATCACTTCTTGGGAAGATGCCAAACACGATTGCCTCATAACCACCGTATTCATTCCATAAATGCGGTGATAATCCCGCATGTATTGATCGCCCGCGCCTTTGCTGCATCCATACGGCGAATGAAAATCGAGCGGCTGGGTTTCGGGACAGCCGTTGACCAAATCCTTGTAGCGCCAGCGGGTCGGCTCTTCGAACAATGCCACCTCTTCCATGCCGCCGTACACTTTATTTGTGGATGCGTAGATGACGATGGGGTTTCGTCCCGAAGCGCGCGCGGCTTCCAGCACATTGAAAGTTCCCAGCGCATTGGATTCAAAATCGTCTCTTGGATTTACGACGGAGGTGGTCACCGCGACCTGACCGGCGAGGTGAGCGATCACATCCGCGCCCGAGGCGGCTTCGGTTATTCTGACGGCGTCTCTTACATCCCCGACCGCCAGATCGAAAGCCTTCTCCCCAAATTCGGCTTGCAGCCATTCGATGTTGCGTTTTGTGCGCGAAAGATTATCGTAAATCGTCACCCGCTCGCCGCGCCGAAGCAGGCGATGGACGTAGTTCGAGCCGATGAACCCGGCCCCGCCGGTGACCAGATAATGTTTTTTCATATTCGAGGGTTTTCCTGTTCGCTTTCTTGGTTTCGTAAATTCATCAATTGCCGGTAAACGCCCGAAAGAGTCTGTCCTTCGCGCATCAAGCCGATGCCGCCCAACACGCCGCTGTTGAGATAGTTATACAAACGCGCCGTAAGCGCCACCGCCAGCGAAGTGGACTGATCTTTTGTGAACAGAAACAATGCCGCGCTGACCGCGCCTTCGAAGGTGCCGACTCCGCCGGGCAAAGCGGGGATCGCTCCGCCAAAGGCCGCCGCGCCGAGGACAAAATACAACCAGTTGAACTGCGCCTGCGGGAAGAACGCCAGCGTAATAAGGTAGTATGCCACAAGCGCCACAAACCAGTCCAGTATCATCCAAAAAAGAAAGCGCAGGAAGAGCCAGCCGTCGGTGAGGACGGCCAGACCGGTCAGAAACGATTCGAGAAAACTGCCGCCGAATTTCTGAAGGAAGGCCCAGCGTCCGCTCAATTTATGGAAGATATCCAGCGCCCACTGACGGTTGCGCGCCAGCAGGTACATCATCGCCAGCCCCGCCATCATCGCGCCGCCGACGATATAGCCGATGCGCGCCGAGCCTTGCGCGTCGGTTACATACGTTAACCCAGCCAGCAAAAGCGCGGCGGAGATGACCAAATCCACCACGCGCTCGATGACGATGGTGGGCAGGATTTCGCTGAACGCCATGCCCGATTTACGGCTAAGGAGAAAGGCGCGCCCTAATTCGCCGAGACGGAAGGGCAGAAAATTATTCAACAGATAGCCTTCACTGGCGGCGAAAAGCGCGTCGGCGTATTTTGGTTTATCGCGCAGGAGGGTCTGCCAGACTTTGGCGCGCCCCATCATCCAGACAAAGGATAGAACGGCGGACCCGGCCAGAATGCCGTAGTTCGCGCCTTTGATGGATTCCCACATGGTTTGGAAATCCACGAAATAGGCGATGGCGGCGACCAGAAGGACGCTGATGATCGCGCCGGGGAGCCAGCGTTTTGAATTTTGCAGAAATTTTTTCATGGGATTCGATTACAAATCTCCAATCGCCCGTTACAGGCCGCGCCGCGTAAAGGGGGATTGTTATTCGTCTTCCAGTTTCAAAACCGCCATGAAGGCTTCCTGCGGAATTTCGACGTTGCCGACCATCTTGAGGCGTTTCTTTCCGCGTTTTTGCTTTTCGAGCAGTTTCTTTTTGCGCGAGATGTCGCCGCCGTAACATTTTGCCAGCACGTCCTTGCGCGTGGCTTTGACGTTCGCGCGGCTGATGATGCGCCCGCCCGACGCGGCTTGCACGGCCACGTCGTACAACTGGCGCGGGATTAAATCCTTCAGTTTGGTGATGAGGCGCTGCCCTTTGTGGTACGCATCCTTCTCATGGACGATGGCCGCCAGCGCGTCCACCGCGTCTCCGTTGACGAGGATTTCAAGTTTCTGCAATTTATCGGCGCGATATTCGAGGAACTGGTAATCGAGCGAGGCGTAGCCCTTCGTGCGCGACTTGAGATGGTCGAAGAAATCCACGATAATTTCCGATAACGGAATCTCAAAGTCAAGTTGCACACGATGCGGGGCGGGATGTTCCTGCCCCTTGAAGATGCCGCGCCGTTTGGTGACCAGGTCCATGATGGGGCCGTAATACTCGGTCGGCGTGATGATCTCGATGTTCATCCACGGTTCGCGCACTTCGACGATTTTGCCGGGGTCGGGCAATTCTGCGGGCGAATCCACTTTGACGACTTCGTCGCCGACGGTCAAGACTTCGTATTCCACCGAGGGCGCGGTGAAAAGCACGTCGAGCAAATACTCGCGTTCGATGCGCTCCTGAATGATCTCCATGTGGAACAAGCCGAGAAAGCCGGCGCGGAAGCCGAAGCCCAGCGCCTGCGAGGTTTCGGGTTGGTAGGTCAGTGAAGCGTCGTTGAGTTGCAGTTTTTCGAGCGACTCGCGCAGTTCGCTGTAATCGTCCGCTTCGACGGGATAGATACCGGCGAAGACCATCGGCTTGGGGAGGAAGTATCCCGGCAACGGTTCGGAGGCGGGAGCCGCGGCGAGCGTCATCGTATCGCCGACGCGACATTCATGCACGGTCTTGAATCCGGTCGCCACGTAACCCACTTCGCCGGAGCCGATGCTGTCCACCGGTTTCATGCCGGGGGAAAAGATTCCGATCTCGACCGGGCGCAAGTCTGTGTTTGTGGAGAACATGCGCAAATTATCGGTCGCTTTGATGCGTCCCTCGAATACGCGGATGTACGCCACCACGCCTTTGTATGAATCGTAATGCGCGTCGAAGACCAGCGCGCGCGTCGGTTCGTTGTCCGCGTCTTTGGGGGCGGGAACGCGCTGTACGACGGCTTCGAGAATGGCTTCGACGTTGATGCCCTCCTTGGCGGAGACTTGCAGAACCGTTTCCGGCGAAACCCCAAGCAGCGAGCCGACATCCTCGGCCACTTCGTCGGGGCGAGCCGAGGGCAGGTCAATCTTGTTGATGATGGGGATGATCTCCAGGTCGGCGTCCAATGCCTGATAGAGATTCGCCAGCGTCTGCGCTTCGATGCCCTGCGTGGCGTCCACGACCAGGATCGCGCCTTCGCAGGCTTTGAGCGCGCGGCTGACTTCGTAGCCGAAGTCCACGTGGCCGGGAGTGTCAATCAAATTCAGTTCGTATTTCTGTCCATCTTTGGCGGAGTAGAACATGCGCACGGCAGAGGCTTTGATGGTGACGCCTTTTTCGCGTTCGAGGTCCATCGAGTCGAGCGCCTGCTCGGTCATGTCGCGCTCGGAGACCGTGCCAGTCAATTGAAGAAGCCGGTCGGCGAGCGTGGATTTGCCATGATCCACGTGGGCGATGATGCAAAAGTTGCGGATGTGATCGGTCATACTGCTTTCTGAAAACAAGCTCTCTTTGGGAGGGGATTTATTGCCAGCATAAATGAAAGAGCGGCGCAGCGCCGTGTAAGCGGGGGAAAGTATAACCGATTATAAAATCGCTTCGCTGCCACGATATGGGTATGACGAAGAACCCTCGGTAACTTGCCCCGCCGGCGCGTTGTCTCCGCGACGATAAAAAAAGCCCGTCGGTTCTTTTTTAGAACCGACGGGCTTTTGCGTCTGTATGTTTTTGCAGGCTAGTTCGAAATGTTATCGCCGCCTTCATTCATGGTCATGCTGGAATCCATTGGAATGGTTTTCACTTTCATGGGGGCGGGTTTCTTTGCCGCGCGTTTTGTGACGACGCGCTTTTTGGCGGCTTTCTTGACGACCTTCCTGACTGTCTTCTTCGCCGCGCTTCTGCGGACTGCCTTTTTCAAGACCTTTTTCTTGACTGTCTTCTTCGGGGCGGCTTTCTTCTTTTTCTTTGCTGTAGCCATGGGGTTTTCTCCTTCTTATGAAAGAAACAGATGGACCTTGTGAATCAAGGATACCACAAATCAGAGCGAAAGGTCATCATTGCGGTGTGACCTAAATCACTTGCATTGCAACGATATTCACAATAAAATCGTGATTGTGGGTAAGTTTTACCTACTATAAGCGAGGTAGCCATGCAAATCACCCGTCAAGCCGATTATGCCGTTCGCGCAGTGCTTCACCTTGCGCGCAACAGCGAAGCGCGCACAGCCACGAGCGTGATCGCCATAGAACAGAAAATCCCGCCGTCCTTTCTTGCCAAGATCATCTCCCAGCTTTCGATCGCCGGGCTCCTGCACACTTCGCGCGGGGCGCGTGGCGGCGTGACGCTGGCGCGGACTCCGCAGGAGATCACCCTGCTCGAAGTGGTCGAAGCCATAGACGGTCCCATCCAGCTCAATGAATGTGTCGGAGAAAGGGGATCGTGCGCCTTCGATAAGGATTGCCCCCTGCGCCCGATCTGGTGTGACGCGCAGGAGGAACTGGTGGCGCGCCTCAAAAGCACAAACTTTGCCGATATGCTCGCCAAAGAGGGCGCTTCCGCGTAACGCGGGAAAAACCCAGCCTCTCGGCTATAATTGCCGGGAGGTTTTTTTATTTCACCGGCAAGGATGAAACCATGAATTTCAAACGCGGACTCTGGACTCTCGTCACGCTTGGGATGGCGGCATTGGCATGCGCCGTTCCGGGACTGCCCATCGGCTCTTCCTCCCCGCCGACGCCGGATACACGACTTGAGCGCATGGTCGCCGAAACTGTCTCTGCCGCGCTCGCGCTGACCCAACAACCCACGCCGACCGCCACCGAGGCTCCGTCCGCCACGCCCGCTCCCACAGCGACCAATACGCTCATTGCCGCCGCCCCGACACAATCCGCCGAAAGCGTGCTGGATAAAAACGCCGACGGCAGTTATTCGTTCATAGACCTTGCCGCCAAATATCAGGTTACCGTCCCCATGCAATGGCTGACGGTGCGGGTCAACGCCCCTGAATACGACGCCGCCATGCTCTCGCCAGACACGGCAAATCCCGCCGTCCAACGTTCGCTCGTTACCGTCAGGAACCTCGACGCGAACGTCTTCCGCCTGTTCATGTTCGACATCGCCGAGGAACATATTGACGGCGGGTTTGTGACCAACATCAACTTTGTCTGGGATCAGCAGATGGAAGTTTCTCTCGCAAGCGAGGCGGACATCAAGGGACTCGCCGCCGCGCTGCCCGCCTCGTTGCAGGACGCCGAGGTCGTCGCCACGGAACTCAAGGCGACAAAGAGCGAGATTCCCTACGGCGCGATCGTCGCCCGCACCCCGGCGCTGACCCAGGACGGGGTTCAGATCGTTGTCATTCAAAAACTTGTGTACCTCGACCTGCCCGTCGGCACGTTGAACATTACCCTTTCGACCACCGAGACATGGCAAACAACCGTCGAGCCGTCGTTCGACGAGATCATCGAATCGTTCATCGTATTGGAGTAGGAGTTTTTTTCATGCCCAACCCCCGCGTCATCCGCGCCCCGCGCGGAACCCAACTCACCTGCAAGAACTGGCTGAGCGAAGCCGCCTATCGCATGATTCAAAACAACCTCGACCCGGAGGTGGCGGAGAAACCCGAAGACCTCGTCGTCTATGGCGGACGCGGCAAAGCCGCCCGCTCATGGGAAGCCTTCGACGCGATTTTGGAATCATTGAGGAATCTCGAAGAGGACGAAACCCTGCTCGTACAATCGGGCAAGCCGGTTGTCGTGTTCAAATCGCACAGAGACGCGCCCAAAGTCCTGATCGCCAATTCCAACCTTGTGCCGCACTGGGCAACGTGGGAACACTTCGACGAACTCGCCAAAAAGGGGCTGATCATGTACGGGCAGATGACCGCCGGTTCGTGGATTTATATCGGCACGCAGGGTATCTTGCAAGGGACATATGAAACCTTCGGCGCGTTAGCCAAACTCAAAGGCTGGGATTCATTAAAAGGGAAGTTCGTCCTCACAGCGGGACTCGGCGGCATGGGCGGCGCGCAGCCGCTTTCCATCACCATGAACGAAGGCGTCGGACTCATCGTCGAAGTGGACCCCGAACGCGCCGAACGCCGCCGCGCCATCGGTTATGTGGATATGGTCGTGGACAATCTCGAAGAGGCGATGACTCTCGTCGAGGAAAATGTAAAGCGCAAAACGCCCAAGTCCATCGGCTTGATCGGAAACGCCGCGGATGTTTACGACGAACTCTCAAAGCGTGGAATCGTTCCCGACGTGGTCACAGACCAAACCTCCGCGCACGAGGCGTTGTTCTACGTCCCATCGGGGCTCTCGATCACCGCCGCAAATCAACTGCGCGTGGATAATCCAGATAAATATAAAAAGATGGCAATGGACTCAATGTCCACACACGTTAAAGCCATGCTCGAATTCCAGCGCAAAGGCGCAGAAGTGTTCGACTACGGCAATAACTTAAGACAGCAAGCCTACAACAACGGCGTAACCGACGCGTTTGAATTTCCCGGCTTCGTGCCAGCCTACATCCGCCCGCTGTTTTGCGAAGGGAAAGGTCCTTTCCGCTGGGTGGCATTATCAGGCGACAAAGAGGATGTTTACGCCACCGATCAAGCCATCATGGAACTCTTCCCCGAAGACGCGCACCTGCATCGCTGGTTGAAGATGGCGAAAGAGAAAGTTCCGTTTCAAGGTCTTCCTTCGCGCATCTGCTGGCTCGGTTACGGAGAAAGAGTCAAAGCCGGGCTAAAATTCAACGAACTTGTCGCAAGCGGAAAGGTCAAAGCCCCCATCGTCATCGGACGCGACCATCTGGATTCGGGTTCGGTCGCCTCGCCCAACCGCGAAACCGAAGCGATGAAAGACGGCTCGGATGCGATCAGCGATTGGGCGATCCTCAACGCGCTCATCAACGCTGTCGGCGGCGCGACCTGGGTTTCCTTCCATCACGGCGGCGGAGTCGGTATGGGATACTCGCAGCACGCCGGGCAGGTCATCGTCGCAGACGGGACTCCCGAAGCCGCCAAACGCCTGGAAAGAGTCCTCACCACCGACCCCGGCATGGGCGTGGCAAGACACGCCGACGCAGGATACGACATCGCCGTCGCCGCCGCCAAACGTCACGGCATCAAAATGCCGATGCTGAAGTAAATTCCTGGATACACGGAAACACACAGAAAACACGGATGAAATCCTGGCTCTTGTTTAAAAGTTGCGCAACTGAGCGAAGTCGAAGTGTCCGTGCGCCAAAACCCGGAGAATTTTTCCTGAAACGCATCACCGTTCTCTCACTCGCCTTCCTCCTTGCCGCCTGCGCGGGGCTTCCCAACATCTGGGGCAGCTCCCTTCCGCCCGTTCCCACGCCAACGGGCTTCCCATCCCACACGCCCACCATCACCCTCACACCCCCGGCGACAAAAACCCCGACGATCACGCCCACCTTCACCGCCACATTCACACCCGCCCCGACCCTCACGCCCAGCGCCACACCCAAACCCGCCAAAACCGACATCAAACGCGCCATCATCATCAGTTTCGACGGAATGCGCCCCGACGCCATCGAACAAGCCCCCATGCCCAACCTGATGGAATTAATGGCAGGCTCCGCCTACGCCCCGCTCACCGCGCGCACCATAGACTATCCCGCCACATCGCCCAGCCACGCCTCCATGCTCACCGGTTACTGCATGGAAGATCACGGCGTCATCTACAACAAATTCTTCATGTACATGGGCTACGCCAAAGGGACCGATGTTTTCCAACTTGCGCACGAAGCGGGCTTGCGTACCGTCATGGTCGTCAGCAAGGACAAGATGAGACAAATGGCCGAGCCGGAAACCACCGACGTCTTCGAAGTCGCCTACGGCGAACCCGCAATCCAGAAAGCCGTCCTGCCGCAGATCGAACAAGACTTTGGGCTGATGTTCGTCCACTTTGCCGGACCCGACAATCGCGGACACAAATACGACTGGATGTCCGGCGAATACTTAAAAGTCCTGCGTGAGGGCGACGCCGTGCTGGGCGAAATGATCAAAACCCTCAAAGCCGAAGGGATGTTCGACACCACCTTCTTCCTCGTCTCCGCAGACCATGGCGGTCATGGCGGCAACCACATCGGCACCACCATCGAAGACTACCGCATCCCCTGGATCGCCTACGGACCCGGCGTCGTCCCGCAGATCCTCGACCTGCAAATCTACACCTTCGACACCGCCGCCACCGTCGCATACGCGCTCGGCTTGCCCATCCAACCCGATTGGGACGGCATCCCGGTTTACAAAATCTTCGGCGAGGACCAACTCAGGATCCACGAAAAATATCCCTGCAAGACCTGAACCGAAGACATCCCCCTCATGCCGCATCCACGCCGAATCCTGATCCTGCTTTCGATCGTTGTTCAAGGCTGTGTCCCTGCTTCCGCCTCTTCTCCCACGCCGACAGCGACTCCGCCCATCCCCACAGCGACTCTCACGCCGAGTCCGATTCCCCCCGCGCCCGAAACGCCCTCCCCGACCCAGGCGCCGATCCCGCCCCAGCCCATCTCGCGCGTCTTCATCGTCACCTTCGACGGCTTGCGCCCCGACGCCATCGAAGCCGCGGAAATGGAGAACGTGAAGGCATTGATGCAAAGCGGCGCGTACACAATGAACGCGCAAACCGTCGTGCCGAGCGCCACCCTGCCCGCCCACGCCTCGCTTGTGACGGGAACATGCCCCGCCAAACACATCGCGCGCTGGAACGAATACGTCCCACAGAATGGTTATGCCCTCGGCGTTGACATCTTCGACCTGACAAGAGCCGTCGGCTTGCGAACGGTCCTGGTGACGGGAAAAGAAAAACTGCGCCAGATCACCGAACCGGGCAGCACAGACTTCTTCGGTTTTGTGGATAACACCGACGAAGAAAAAGACGAGACCACGCTGGAGAACATGGCGCTCGAACAGATCCGCCAGGGATTCGGCCTGATGATGGCGCATTTTCCCGACGGCGACATCGCCGGACATGAATTCGACTGGATGTCGAAACAACAACTGAGCGCCTTCCATAAAAAAGACGCATCCTTCGGCTCGTTTCTAAAGGCGATGAAGAACAGCGGCTACTACGACGGCACGCTATTCATCATCACAGCCGACCACGGCGGGCACAACTCCAATCACGGCACGCGCCTGCCCGAAGACATGACCATCCCCTGGATCATCAGCGGACCGCAGATCGTCCCCGGCGAACTGCAAACTCCGGTCTATATCTACGACACCGCGCCCACCGTCGCATTCGCGCTCGGCTTGCCCCTGCAACCCGAATGGGACGGCGCGCCTGTCTACGAAGCCTTCGGTCTGCCCGTTGATCCGCTCAGAAACGGAGAATGTCCCGGTGTGACGCCGTAAAGGAATTTCAGTGTCACACCCTCGCAGTACAGCGCAAGATCGCGCTCAAAGCCGTTGTCGTTTCGATAAACCCGAGATCGGCAAAGGTTGCGCGTAATGCCGCGCGGACGCAATTCACGGAATCGGCGGGACCTTCAACAAAACCCCCACCAAATACCCCGCCATCGCGCTGACCGTCCCGATCAACATCATCTCCAGCCCGCTGCGCATCGGTTTGCCCACCGTCACGCGCGCCTTATAAAAACCGATCCCGAATAAAACCAGCGCCGTCACAACCACCGCCATCCACATGCTCGTGGAGACCGGCAAAAACACAAACGGCGCAATCGGCACGAGCGAACCGACGATCGCCGAAAGCCCCACCACCCAGGCCGACTTCCACGCCGCGCCGCGATCCACCGGCGAAAGTTGATGCTCCTCCGCCATCATCACCGCCACCCACACATCCTTGTTCGCCGTGATCGTATCCACAATACGCTCCAACAACTCCCCCTTGAAACCCTTGCTTTCATAAATATCGTGGATCTCCTTCCGCTCCAACGCGGGCGCCTCGACAATATGCCGATACTCGCGTTCGCGCTCGCTCTGGTACAAATCCGCGTCGGCGAGCGTCGTTGTGAACGCCACCGCCCCCATCGAAATCGATTCGGCGAAGGTCGTCGCCAGCCCCGCCACCAAAACCACGCGCGCGTCGTTCGTCGCCGCCGCAATGCCCAGCGCCACCCCCAGCACATTGACCAGCCCATCCTGCGCCCCCAAAATAAAATCCGAAAGCCCCGCGCCGCGCCTGTGCGGATCCGTAAAGTTGTGATGAAACACTTCCTCATGAAGCGTCTTGTGAATTTTTGTTTCCATGACCACATCATACTATGCGGGAAACTATTTATAATGGACGAATGTCACGCAAAAAAGGGCTCCTTATTCTTTGCTTATTTGCCCTGCCCGCCTGCCAGACCCAGGGACTGCCATTCCTCCCAACCCCAACCCCAACGGATACGCCCACTGCAACCGCGACTCAGACTCCCACGCCGACTCTCACCCCCGAGCCGACTCTGACTCCCGCGCCCGCGCCTCCCGCCCGCCGAGTCCTGATCCTCTCCATTGACGGTTTCCGCCCCGACGCCGCTCCCCTCGCGCCCATGCCGTTCCTCGCTTCGCTGTTGAACCAGTCCGCCTACGCCCCCGCCGCGCAGACGGTTTACCCCTCCATCACGCTGGTCTCCCACACCTCCATGCTCAGCGGACAATGCCCCGCCAAACACAAAGTGGACTGGAACGACTACATCCCCGAAAAAGGCTACGCCCAGGTCACCGACCTCTTCGACATCGCGCATCAAGCCGGTTTACAAACCGTCATGTACGTCGGCAAGGAAAAACTGCGCCAGATCACCGAACCGGAGAGACTCGATGTTTTCAAATTCATCAACGACCGCGACCTCGTCATTACCGCAGACCTCATCCAAAACTTCCCCGCCGACTTCCGCCTGATGTTCGTCCATTTCCCCACCCCGGATTGGATGGGACACGAATACGGCTGGCTTTCGCCCGAACAACTCAGCGTGCTATATCGCGCGGATCAGGCAATCGAAAAGATTGTCAATGAACTGAATATTCGCAGCCTGTGGGGCGAGACGCTCCTCATCATCACCGCCGACCACGGCGGGCACGACACCACGCACGGCTACAGCCTGCCCGAAGACATGACCATCCCCTGGATCGCCTCCGGCGCGGGAATCCGCCCCGCCGAATTAACCTCCCCCGTCAGCACGGTGGACACCGCCGCCACCGCCGCCTTCGCCCTCGGCTTGGACATCCCCGTCGAATGGGACGGCGTGCCGATCTACGAAGCGTTTGGTCTGCCAATTGAAAAAACCTCTGTGGGATGCGAAAGATAACCGCCCCCCAGTTGAGGGTTTACAGATGAAAGAAAGACAACTTGTCGGGCAAAAGCCTTGAGAGGATTGGATTTATGAATATGAAAGAATTGTTGAGAGCCGCCAGCCGCACCTTTGCACTGGGGATCGAACGCCTGCCCGGAATTCTTTGCGAAGCGACCACCGTCGCCTATTTGTTGTTGCGCGTCTCCGATTACCTGGAGGATAACGAGGACATGGACGCCGATGCCAAGGTGGCGCTCCTGAACCTGTGGGTCAACATCCTGCGCGGGGAGGAGAAGGTTGAAGCGCTGACCGCAACAATACCAGTTGACGCCGATCCATCCAACCCCGACGCCATCGTCGCCCGCCACGCCCGGGAGATCATTTCAGAACTGCGTTCTCTGCCGGATGCTGTTCAGGAAATCATCGTTCGCCATGTAATTTACAGCACGCAAGGCATGGCGCGCTGGACGAAAAAAGGGCCCAACGTCGCCGATGAAATCGAACTCGACGACTATATGTTTGAGGTTGCCGGGCGCGTGGGATATTTGATCACCCAGTTGTTCGCCTGGTATTCGTTCGCCATCCGCCGCAAAGAGAACGAGATCATGCCGCTGGCGCGCGAATTCGGGCTCGGCTTGCAGACCGTGAACGTCATCCGCGGCTTGCGCGAAGATTACGAACGCGGCTGGGTCTATATTCCCAACAAATACCTGAGCGATCTGGGATTGAGCAAGGAACAACTTTTCGACGCCGCCAACCGCGAACGCGCCCTGAAAGCGCTGGACATGCTGACCGACAAGGCGGAACGTCACCTGAGCGGCGCGTTGAAGTACGTCAAATCCCTGCCCTGGTGGCAGCACGGCATCCGGCTCGGCTGCATCTTCCCGCTGATGTTCGCCATCCGCACGCTGGCGGTCTGCCGCCGCAACGCGCAGGTCTTCGAAAGCGAAGCCAAGATCACGCGCGACGACGTGAAAAAGATCGTGCTGGACTCGACCTTGTGGGGCTGGTCCAACCTGTGGCTGGACAGATATTACAGAGAATTGAATATAATCAAGCCGTAGGGCGACAGTCGTTTTGATCTCTCGCGCCGCCCGTACCCCGTAACCCTAAATCATCGTCGGCTCTTCATACTTTCCGAACACCTTCGTCATCACGCCGATCATCTCGCCCAGCGTGCAATAGGCTCGCACACAATCCAAAATATACGGCATGGTGTTCTTCGTCCCTTCGCAGGCAATGCGTAACGCATCAAGTGTCTGCCCCACGCGCCCGCTGTCGCGCGTCTTGCGAACTTCGTTCAAACGCGAAACCTGCCTGCTGTAACCGTTCGGGTCCATTTTCAAAATGGGAATATTCAAAGGCTTATCGTCCACATAGGCGTTCACGCCCACGATCTTTCTGCGCTCCTCGTCAATTTCGCGCTGATAGCGATACGCCGCATCGGATATTTCGCTTTGCATGAATCCTTTTTCCAGCGCGGGGATGACTCCGCCCAGGTCTTCGATTCGGCGGAAGTAGGCGTACGCATCCTTCTCCATTCGGTCTGTTCCCGCTTCGACGAAGAAACTCCCCCCAAGCGGGTCCACCGTATTCGTCACGCCCGATTCCTCGGCGATGATCTGCTGGGTGCGCAGAGCCACCGTCACCGCATGTTCGGAGGGCAGCGCGAGCGCTTCATCCATCGAGTTGGTGTGAAGCGACTGCGTTCCGCCGAGGACGGCCGCCAGCGCCTGAATTGTGACGCGGACGATGTTGTTCTCCGGCTGTTGCGCCGTCAGCGAGGCGCCCGCCGTCTGCGTGTGGAAGCGCATCAGCCACGAGCGCGGATTCTTCGCCTTGAACGTCTCGCGCATCTCGCGCGCCCAGATGCGCCTTGCCGCGCGATACTTGGCGATCTCTTCAAAGAAATCGTTGTGCGCGTTGAAGAAGAAGGACAGCCGCGGCGCGAATTCGTCCACGTCCATGCCGCGCGCGATTCCCCATCTTACATATTCCATGCCGTCCGCCAGCGTGAACGCCAGTTCCTGCGCCGCCGTCGAACCGGCTTCGCGGATGTGATAGCCCGAAATGGAAATCGTATTCCACTGCGGCACATGCGCCGAGCCGTACTCCATCGTATCCACCACGAGGCGCATGGATGGATGCGGCGGGAAGATGAATTCCTTCTGCGCGATGAATTCCTTGAGGATGTCGTTTTGGATCGTGCCGCGCAACTGGTCGGCGCGCACGCCCTGTTTTTCCGCGGCGACGATGTACATCGCCCAGATGATCGCGGCGGGCGAGTTGATCGTCATGCTGGAGGAGACCTTATCGAGCGGGATGCCGTCCAGCAGAATCTCCATATCTTTTAAGGAGGAGATCGCCACGCCGCATTTGCCGAACTCGCCCAGCGCTTCGGGCTGGTCGGTGTCGTAGCCCATCAGAGTCGCCAGGTCGAAGGCGATGCTCAACCCGGTCTGACCCTGATCGAGCAGATACTTGAATCTTTGGTTTGTCTCTTCCGCCGTGCCAAAGCCCGCGAACATGCGCATTGTCCACAGTTTGGAGCGGTGAAGCGTCGGGTGGACTCCCCTTGTGTAGGGGTACTCGCCCGGAAGACCGAGCGAGGCGGCGTAATCCATCCCCGCAATATCGAGCGGCGTGTAAAGCCGGTTGATCGGTTCGGAGGATGTCGTGATAAATTCGTCGGCGCGTTCGGGAAGTTGGGTCAACGCCTTCTTGAGGGAGGTTCCCTCCCACTCGGAAAGCGATTGTTTCAAATCGTCGAGTTTTTTCTTATCGTACATGGCGGCTCCTTGGGCGAGATGAAGCGATTATAAACCCCTCCACCGAAGATGTTTGTGTTTCGGGCGTGGAAATAGTGTGTAAGCAAAGGTTGTCAGCGCCTCCGCTCAAGCCGCCGTCCTGTGCGAAGCCCCCTATGGGCGGCGGCGGTTTACGAGGGAAATCCCGCGCCGGGGACGGCGCAGGGAGCAACCTGCCTGGCATGTTTTGCATGCACACTGGAAATATGCCTTCCCAAAGTTTTCGATCATGCGGCGGGGATCCGGCTCTTGATCACCGTTGAATTTCCACAGGCACGCCCACCTCCGCCCAATCGTAAAGCAGTTGCGAATCGTAAGTATCCAGCACAACGCATCCGTAGGAGATCGGTCTGCCTAAAAATCCCGCCCAGAGCGTCGCCCCGTTCGGCAGGATCGGCAGTGCGTGGATTCCGTTCTCCAGACTTCCCGCCCAATAGATGCCGAGCCAGTTCGGCATCCAGATATCCCATGTCGCGCCATAGGCATTGGGGATCTTGTCCAGCACGCTGAATCTTCCCGCGCGCGTCGCGTTGTTCATCCCCGTCGAAGCGACAAAACTGAACATAAGCAGGTCGCCTTCGTAAACGTACATGTGTTGTTCCGAAATATCCACAAGGATGTATTTCCCGCCCGTATAATGGACCGGCGGCGCCTCCTCCCGCGCCGGTGAATCCACGATCACAGCCTCCGCCATCGGTTGAGGCGTGTTCGTCGGGGTTTCGGTCGGAGGCGGCTCAGGGGTGATTGTAGAAGTTGGGGACGGCGTATAAGTCGGCTTGGGGATCTCGACCCCTGCGAACGATCTTTCGTAAGCGGGCTTTCTCTCAGGAGCGGAGCCGGTCGCCAGCGAAGCCTTCACGGTCCACGCCGCCGCGCCAAGCAGGATGACCGCCAACGGCAGAAGCAAACCGAAGATTCGCGCTTTCATGGCAGGATGGTCGGCAGGATGACCGGCGTAGGCAGGACGCTTTCATTGTTTACGAAACACAGGATGCCCTGAGTCACGCCCTCCGCCACCAGATCCGTCCGTTTCGTGAGGATGTCGCGGTCAAGATAAAGGAATCCCGTTTCGATGATGGCGGTCACGGTGTTCGGGTCTATTTCGGAAAAGGCGTGGTATTGCGTCATGTCCGTTGTGATGCTGTTGGCGTGAAAGGTCAGCCCGGTCATGCGTTGATAGCGATCCGTCAAACAAGCCGTCAGGCGTTGGGCGCGGTTCGTGTCGCGCGTTTCGAGCGAAGCCGCCGCCTTGAAGCCCGTCGCCTCGTCGTTGACATATTCGCACGAGTCGTTATGGATCGAAACCAGCGCCGCGGCGCGGTATCCGTTCAGACGCGTGTCGAACTCGTTGAGCAGATCCACCTGATAGCCGCGCTCGATCAGACTGCGCTGGACAAGCTTTGCAATCGAAAGATTCACATCCACTTCGGTGAGAGTCGCTTCGCCGTTCTCGTCGAGGCAGGCTGCGCCCGAATCGTTGCCCATGTGTCCCGCCACGATCCCGATGCGGACCTGCGGCTGGGGAGTCAACCCGCTTTGGACGGCTGGCTGGGGCGTGAGCAACGCGCGTAATTGCTCGCGCAGATTGTTTGTAAAAATGCTGTTTGGCGTCCAGGCGGTGAAAAGCGTGGCGATCAACGCCGCGATCCCCAGCGTGGAGAGGAACGGATTCGCCCCGCGCGGCTTATGTTTGCGCGCGACCGTCGATTCTTTGGCGGGTTCATTCATGGATTCCATCTTCGAGATAATCTTACCCCAAATCAAAATTCTGTTTATCGAACAGCCTGTTCATCGGCTTCAACTTCGACACAGGCAAGGCGAGATTCTTGACGCGCGTGCGCTCATATTGAAAAGTGCGCGCGTTCGGCTGGAGCAATGTCGCGCGCTGCCCCATTTCTTCATAGGTCGCGTAACCCGTCATCCAAATATCCATGCCGTAAACCCAGATGTTTCCCCATTCATGCGGCGCGACGATGCGCGTCTCCTTCATCCGTTCACAGCGAATTCCCAGCCGCGCGTCGGGCAAACGATTAACGTGCAGGGATGTGATGGAATAAAACGGCTCGTCGAGTCTTACCTTGACCCCGGGCTGGATGCTGACCCCCACGCGCCTCATTTCCCGCGCCTCAACCTGTCCGCTGATTTCGACGATCAGTTCCTCCGCCGATTCCGATTTCAAGGTCAGCGCCCCGAGCGGAACCCAACTCTGCGGCTTGCTCCACGCCTCGGGCATGACGTGGACGAGATGATGCGGTTGTTTCTTCTCGATCGCCTTTTTCAAATCGCCGGGCGACGAAGCGACCAACCCGCTCATGAAGGCGAAGAGATAGAGATCGGTATAAGAGTGACCGTCTCCGGCGTGAGAGTCCGAAGGCACAAGCGCGGGCGCGTCCATCAACACCGCCGGGTCCTTGCGAATCGCCCTGATCTGCCCGCGATGCGAAATGAGAAACGACTTGATATTGCAGCGGCGTCCGCCGAGGATCACGTCGAAGCGGTCGCGATCGCTGAAGGGCGCGGCGGCTTTGACCTCGTATGAAATATTGTTCTGCGAGAGATAACGCCGAAAGGCGATCTCCACCGCAATGTTGGCGACCAAACGCCTCAGCCTGCCATAAGGCGAGACGCCCCCGCGTTCATAGGTCGTCGCCAGCGACCTGAGCGCGTACTCGATTCCGCCTTCGGTCAGGTCCGGCGTGTACGACAGGCGGAGGAAGTCGGCGGGCGATGGCATAGGGGAGGTTGATGATTGATAATTGGCGATTTGTGATGCGTATAAGTGATGAGTAAGAAATGAAATGTGAGCGACTGTTCAGTGTCGGATGTGGGGGGACGTTGGCGCGTTTCCCACTGGATGCATTTAATCGTAAATCAAAAATCTGGATAGGGCAAGACAGAATCTTTTACTTTTCTCCTGATGTGGAGCGGCTCGCCTGCGCCCAATCGCCTCCCTGCCTCAACTGCTCCCTGACCGCCTCATAGATCCCCGGCGTGGAGGCGAGGATGGACAACGGCGCGGAGAGAAAATCCTCCCGTCCGTCAATGGTTGTCACTTTCGCTCCCGCTTCCAATGCGATCAAGCCCCCGGCGGCGACGTCCCAGGGTTTGAGTTTGAATTCCCAGAAGCCGTCGAAGCGACCGGCGGCGACGTAGCAGGCGTCGAGGGCGGCGGAGCCGAGACGGCGCACGCCCTGGGTCTTTTTGGCGAGCCGCTCGAAGTATTTGAAATTGTCGAGTTCGGTGTCCCAGGTGTCGTAGGGGAAGCCGGTGACGAGCAGGGACTTTTCCAGTTCGGTCGTCTCTGAAACGCGGATCGGCTTTCCGTTGAGGAATGCGCCTTTGCCTTTTTCGGCGGCGAAGAGTTCGTCGCGCATCGGGTCGTAAATGACGCCGAGAGTCAACAAGCCGTTCGTGGAAAATCCGATCGAGACGCAGAAGATGGGGATGTGATGCGCATAATTGACCGTGCCGTCGAGCGGATCAATGTGCCAGAGGTCTGCGTTGCTTCCCTGAATGTTCCCGCTTTCTTCGGCGAGGATGTGACCGCCGGGGAATTTCGCCCTGATCTCGCCGAGCAAAAAGGCTTCAGAGGCGTGATCGGCTTCGGTCACAAGATCAATCGTCCCCTTGAAATGAACCGTGTGCGGGGTGTTGTATCCGTTACGGAGGATGGATCCTGCTTCGCGCGCGAGTCGTTCCAGGTCTGTCAGAGTCGGCTTCATGAAATTCCGTTCCAGATGCGGCGTCCCAAAGCGGTGAGGGCAAAGTCCACGGCGAGGGAGGCGGTGCGGTTTTGAATATCGAGGATGGGGTTGACTTCGACCAGGTCCATGCCGATCAGTTTGCCAGTCTCGGCGATCATCTCGCAGGCGAGATGCGCCTCGCGTTGAGTCAGACCGGCGGGGACGGGGGTTCCAACGCCCGGCGCATGTTCGGGGTCGAGCGAGTCGAGATCGAGCGAGAGGAAGATGCCGTCCACGTCGCGGCTGACGCGCTCGATGGCTTTTTCGAGGACGGTCACCATGCCATAACGGTCAATCTGCTCCATGCTCATCACCATCGCGCCCGCGTTTTGCAAATTGACCTTTTCGCCTTCGTCGAGGTCGCGCGCGCCGATAATGGCAATTTTCTTCGGGTCAATGACCGGGACGGGTTCATCCCACAATTGAACGAGGCTTTGATCGCCCAAGCCCGCCAGGATGGCAAGCGACATGCCGTGAATGTTACCGGATGGGGTCGTTTCCGCTGTGTTGAAATCGCCGTGCGCGTCCACCCAGATGACTCCGATCTTGCGATTGCGAGCCGCGCCGCGCACCGAGCCGATGGAGAGGGAGTGATCGCCTCCCAAAATCAAGGGGAAGTTGCCAGCCTCCACCGAAGTGGATACTGCGCCGGAGACTCTTCTTGCCATGGGAACGATGCAGTCAATGTATTTCAATTTTGGGTTGGTGACGCTGCACATTTCCGCGATCGGCACATCCACGTTGCCTTTGTCGTTGACGGTGTAGCCGAGCGCTTCGAGTTTCGTCTGTAAGTGGGCGTAGCGGATCGCGCTCGGACCCATATCCACGCCGCGCCTGTCCGCGCCGAGGTCTATCGGCACGCCGATGATGTCTATTTGCATGAGTTCTCCGTAATTGGTGGTTGGTAATTGGTGGTTGGTGATTGGTAATTGGTAATTGGTGGTTGCCGTAACTGTTTACTGCTCACTGTTCACTGTTCTCTACTCACTGCTCTCCTTCACCGCGTCAAACACACTGACTCTGTTCCTGCCCGCACTTTTGGATTGGTACAGCGCCTGGTCCGCGCTCACCAGCAACGCATCGCCCGATCCGGCGTGGATGGGAAAAGACGCTACCCCGGCTGAGAACGTGGCTTTGATCGGCTTGTCTTCGCAGGTATGCGAAAGGGATTCGAATTCCGCCCTGAACAGTTCCGCGCGTTCGCGGGCGTCATCCACTGCGGCGTCGGGCATGAGGATGACAAATTCTTCGCCGCCGAAGCGGCAAAGGATGTCGCTGCGCCGCGTGTTTTCCGTCAGGTAGTTCGCCAGAGAGATGAGGACCATGTCGCCGCATTTATGACCGTAAGCGTCGTTGACCCGCTTGAAATGATCCACGTCCAGAATGATCAATGAAAATGGGGCGTTCTCGCGCGCCGCCCGCGCAATTTCCCGATCCAGGGCTTCGGCGAAATAACGGCGGTTGAACACACCCGTCAGCGGGTCGCGGATGGCTTGCTCCTGCAATTGCAGGCGCAGGCGTTCGTTCACCTCCAACTGGGTTTGCAGAGCCAGGTTGGCGGTCTTCAATTCCTCTTCGAGTTTTTTCCGCTCGGTGATGTCGTACGCCAGGATCACCCGCCCCTCGATCTGATTGGCGCGGTTGAGGATGGGCGTGATGATGGTTTCGAGGATGCGCGGAGGTTCTCCGGGAATTTCGATCTCTTCGCGCGAGCGTTCGAGGAAGAAAAAACGCTTAAGCAACTGGGGCCAGGGCTTGAAGACCTCCAGCGCGTCGCGCCCGATGATCTCTTTAAGCGATTTCCCAAGCCACTTCTGCGCCACTGCGTTTGCATCCACGATCCTTTCCTTCTCATCCAGCACGAAGACCATTTCAGGCAGGTGTTCCATCACCTTGCTTCGCGCGATACTTGTAATCGTTTGATCCATCGCTTATGCCGTCCTGTAGTATCCCACGTCCACCGAATAGACCTGCCCGCGTTTGACGATGTGCCGGACGAGGTTTGTGCCGTAGCGATAACCGACCTGACGATAATCGCCCACCGAGAGGATCAGCATGTCCGCCTGTTTGCCGACTTCGATGGAGCCGATCGAGTCCGCGCGGCGGATGGCGTGCGCGGCGTTGATGGTTGCCGCGGCGATTGCCTGCGCCGGAGTCAGTTTCATGTAGCGGCAGGCGAGCGCGATCGCAAACTGCATGGATTCATTCCAGGACGTGCCGGGGTTGCAGTCCGTGGCGATGGCGAGAACGGCGTTCGCTTCGAGCAATTTTTTCGCGGGCGTGTAGTGGGATTCCGCCAGTCCGAACGGGGTGCAGGGCAGGGCGACGGCGACGGTGTCGGATTTTCCCAACGCTGCGATATCCGCATCGGACGTGACCACGAGGTGATCGGCAGACGCGGCATTCAACTCCGCCGCGAGCGACGCGCCGCCGAGATTGTCGAACTCGTCGGCGTGGATCTTGACCGGGAATCCCAGCGACCGGGCCCGGGTCAGGATCTGACGCGATTGCTCGAGGGTGAAGGCTTTCGTCTCGCAGAAAACGTCCACAAAGGGCAGGGGATGGCGCGGGGCGTGAGTCTCCCACCATTCTTTCAACGTGGGCAGCATGGTGTCGGCGACTTCATCGGTATAGCCTTGCGGGTTATCCCTGTATTCCGGCGCGATGGCGTGCGCGCCGAGGAAGGTGAAGACGAGATCGAGCGGGCTTTCGTCGTTCAACGCAAGCAGGGCTTTGAGCAGGCGCAGTTCTGTGGAGGTCTGCAAACCGTAACCGGTTTTGGTTTCGGCGGTGGTGGTTCCATTGCGGAACATCCTCAGCAGGCGCGGGCGCGTTTCCGCCATCAACGTTTCGATGCTTGCCGCGCGCGTGGCTTTGACGGTGGAGAGGATGCCGCCGCCCGCCGCAAGGATGTCGAGATAGGGCGTGCCGGACATCTTCATCTCGAATTCGTTCGCGCGGTCCCCCGCCCAGACGATGTGGGTGTGCGGGTCCACAAAGCCTGGCATGAGGACGCATCTTCCGGCGTCGAGCGTGGGTTCGTCGGGGTAGGCGTTGCGCAGTTCGTCCGTCGAACCGACGGCGATTATTTTTTCGTCGCGCATGACGACGGCGCCGTTCTCAACGACGCCAAGCGAGCCGAGCGCCTTTCCGCGCTGGGGACCGCCCGCGAGAGTGAGGAGTTGGGAGGCTGAATGAATGAGCATGAATTTCACCGTTGGCGAACTGGGATGGTCAATTTAACCACAGAAATGCGCCCGGGCAGGCCGGCATGGGGGCGCGAACCCGCAGGGGACTCCTAACAGGATTGTAAAACAAAAGCCATTGACATTTCGTCCCTTTGCCGTAGAATTGCATATGTAAACACGGAAGGCAACTTCCGGAAAAATTCTGAAGAAAGGAGAAAAGGAGCCATGTTATTCTCACCCAAGGAAAAAGGCCAAGGTTTGGTCGAATACGCGTTGATTCTTGTTTTGGTTGCCATTGTCGTTATCGCGGTCCTCATGATCCTCGGCCCGATCATCGGTAACGTCTTCAGCACCATCAACGACAGCCTCAGCAACGTGTAATCACGTTCCACAAATTGCAACAAAAAAGCCCCGCTTTCAAAGCGGGGCTTTTTATATTTTTTCTCGTATCTTCTCAAAAACGGAAAACGTTCCGAAGGTTCGGGGGAATTGTCCAGTTTTTCGAGGGAACCTTTGGGGCGACGCATTTCGCGCCCCTCCGATGTATTGAGAAGATATTTTTTCATCTGACAAATTTGTAAGGTCGTGAGGGATGACCATTGGCAGTAAGCCTTCCTTTCAAGTACAATCGCTTCATCCCAGCGCAATTTTGGGAAATTCCAAAGAAAGGAGAAAAAAGCCATGTTGTTCTCACCCAAAGAACGAGGCCAAGGACTGGTCGAGTATGCGTTGATTCTTGTTTTGGTTGCCATTGTTGTTATCGCAGTCCTCATGATCCTCGGTCCCATCGTCGGCAACGTCTTCAGCACCATCAACGACAGCCTCAGCGCAGCCTCGTCATAACAGCGCGGATGAATGGAATAAAAAAAACCCCGTCGAGAGATGGGGCTTTTTTTTTGTCTCACTCCGCTTCAGACTTGAACTTGAGCGGGTCCCGTCCATCGGCGGGATGCGCCCCTGGGGCTGTTCGCGCTAATCGTGATGCCCCGAAACATACCAGACCGCCGCCAGCCCCAGCAAATTGAAGAGGATCGCCGCCCCCATGATGTAGGCGAAAGCGATCCCATACAAAGGCGGAGCCAGCCACGCCCCGATTGCCCTCCCAACCGAATGACCCGCTCCAGCAAACGATAACATGGTCACCCGCGCCCCCGGCATGACCTCGCTGATCAATGGGATGATGGCGACGATGGTGAACTCGAAGGTGATGTAAAACAGAAAAAGCCCGGTCAACGCGCCGGTTTGTGTGCGCCCGATGAAGGGGAGCAGAACCGCGGCGGCGCAATTCGCAAGGATACCCAAGCCCGTGGCGCGGACTTTTCCCAGCCGGTCTACCAGCGTGAAGACCAAGCCTTCCCCTCCCAGTTCCGACAAGCCGATGATGGCGGATGCCGCGCCCAACGCCGCGATCTGCAGATGGAAGGAATCTTCCAGCCACAAACCGAAGACGATATTGACGACTTCATTTGCGGCGGAGACGGTCAGTCCGATGGAGATCGCCGCCAGCGTGACGGGCGAAGTGAGAATCTGTTTTGTGCTGCCGAAGATTCCATCCGCATGGCGGGATGGGACGTGGGAATCTTTCAAAGTCAACGCTGTGAAAAGCAAAGCCGCCGCGCCAAGGACGCCCAAAACAATGAACGGCGCCGACCAGTCAAACCGCGAGATCATCCACCCTACGGCGGGGACGCCCAAAACGAACGCCAGCGACCAGGCAAATTCGAGGATGGCGACCGCGCTTCCCCGCTCGGAGTAAGGCGTATGATCCGACATGTAAGCGGTGAGCGAAGGATCGAAAAGCGCTTTTCCCAGCAAGGCGAGGACGAGCGCAATTCCGAGCGTCGTTGTCGAAGGCGCAAAGGCAACCAGCCCCATGCCGAAGACGAAACATGCCAGCCCAAGCAACATCCCAAACTTGCGTCCGCGCGGTTCGAGGAACGGGATGATGAAAGGCGTGAACGAACCGACGAGGGCGCGGTTTGCGATCAGGGCGGATATGGACTGCGCGTCCACCCCCAGCCCGCGCGCGAAGACGGCAAGGAAGGGATAGACCATGCGGTGGGCGGTGTTCAACACCACGCGAATGGCTGTGTATGTGAATAATTTAATTCTCGACATGGGGCGGAGGATGCGCGCAAGGGAGTATGCCGCCAATAACGTTGGCAGGGGGTTCCGTGCAAATAAACGAACGGCGTTTTATATCCGGTTGTGGGCTGAATTGTAACCCATCCAACAGAGTATTCATGAAAGGGTTTCACCCCGGTGTGCGCGCAAAACATGTCAGGCATCTGCGCGCATTGCTTGACAAGCGCCCTGTCTGGGAATAGACTCACGACCGCTCGCAGGACAATTCAATTAAATAAATGAACATTCCAAATGGAGGCGAGACATTCCATGAGACGGAGTGCGCTCGTCTATTTTCACGCGGACGAAGAGTTCGCCCCAGGAGTCACGCATGGCGCTCGAAGAACCGACCCGGCAGGATTTTCACGCCCTGACCGCTGAAGAAACGCTTGAACATCTCGAAGTTCACGAAGCAGGCTTGACCGCCGCAGAAGCCGAAAAACGGCTGGCGCATTACGGGCCCAACCAACTGCGCGAAGCGCCGCGCCCCGGCTTTCTCGCGCTGTTATGGGGGCAGATCAATAGTTTTGTCGTCTGGCTGTTGATCATCGCCTCGGTCGTCTCGGCCTTGCTCGGCGACTACGTCGAAGCCATCGCCATCATGCTGATCGTCGTCCTCAACGCCGTGCTGGGCATCATTCAGGAACAGCGCGCCGAACAGGCGCTGGCGGCGCTGAAAAAACTCGCCGCGCCCGAGGCTCAGGTGATGCGCGACGGCTCGCGCCAGTCCGTTCCGGCTTACAACCTCGTCCCCGGCGATATCGTCTTTCTCGAAGCGGGCAATTTCATCCCCGCCGATTTACGCCTGCTCGAAGCCGTCAACCTGCGCGTGGAAGAAGCCTCGCTCACCGGCGAATCGCTCCCCGTGCAAAAGAACGCCGCGACCGTCATGGATAAAAACGTCCCGCTGGGCGATCGCAAAAACACCGCCTTCATGGGAACCGTCGTCTCCTACGGGCGCGGACGCGGCGTGGTCACCAGCACCGGCATGAACACCCAACTCGGGTTGATCGCCACCATGCTTCAAAATGTGGAAGCCGAAGAAACTCCGCTTCAACGCCGCCTCGACCATCTTGGCAAATCATTAAGCATCGGCTCGCTGATATTAGTGTTCATCGTCTTCATCGCCGCCCTCGTCAATTACACCGAAATCGGCGGACTGTTCTCCGACCCGCTCAACTACTTCACAACCTTCGCCGAACAAATCACCGAGGTATTCATCATCGCCATCAGCCTCGCCATCGCCGCCGTGCCGGAGGGGTTGCCCGCCGTCGTTACCATCTCCCTCGCGCTCGGAATGCGCGAGATGATCCAGCGCCACGCCCTCATCCGCAAACTTTCATCGGTGGAGACTCTCGGCTCCGCAACGACAATTTGTTCGGATAAAACAGGGACTCTCACCCAAAACGAAATGACCGTCACGCGCATCTGGGCCGACGGGCAGTTTGTCAGCGTTTCAGGGACCGGATACACGCCCAAAGGGGATTTCCTCGTGGACGGCAAAGTTGTGGACGTGCGCCAATACCCCGCCATCCTCTCCACCCTCTGGCTGGGCGTGCTAAACAACGACTCTCTGATCGAAACCACCGGCGAAAGCGAATCCTCCAAAACGTATCGCATTGTGGGCGACCCAACCGAAGGCTCCCTGCTTGTCGCCGCCGCCAAAACCGGAGCCGTGTATCTCGACATCAAAGACGCCTACCCGCGCGAGAACGAAGTGCCGTTCGACTCGGAACGCAAGCGCATGATCACCATTCACGACATCGCCAACCCCGACCCGAACGATCTCTCGCCGTTCCACACTGAAAAACAAAAAAACTGGGATGTGATCGCCGTTAAAGGCGCGCCCGACATTGTGCTGACGCTTTGCTCCAAATACCAGGGCATGGACGACCATCCGCGCGATATGACCGACGAAATGCGCCGGCGCATCCTCGCCGCCAACGACTCCATGACCCAGGACGCCCTGCGCGTGCTGGGCTTTGCCTACCGCGCCGAAAAAGACGTACCAGACAACATCGAAGAAGTCAAAACCGAGGAACTGGAAAAAGATCTCGTCTTCGTCGGGCTGATGGGCATGATTGACCCGCCGCGCGCCGAAGTGAGACCGGCGCTCGAAAAAGCGCGTCATGCCGGAATCCGCACAGTGATGATCACCGGCGACTTCCCGAACACCGCCCGAGCCATCGCTGAATCCATCGGGCTGCTGAGACCCGGCAAAGGCGTAATGACCGGGTCCGAACTGGATCAGATTGACGACATCCAACTCAAGCGCGTCATCGAAGATACCGACGTCTTCGCCCGCGTCTCGCCCGAACACAAGATGCGCATCGTGGACGCCCTGCAAGCCAACGATGAAGTGGTCGCCATGACCGGCGACGGCGTGAACGACGCGCCCGCCATCAAACGCGCCGACATCGGCGTGGCGATGGGCATCACCGGCACGGACGTGGCCAAAGGCACGGCTGACATGGTGCTGACCGACGATAACTACGCCAGCATCGTCTCGGCTGTGGAGCAGGGACGCATCATCTACTCGAACATCCGCAAATTTGTGTTCTTCCTGCTCTCCTCCAACGTGGCCGAGATCATGATCATCTTTCTCGCCACCCTTGCCGGACTGCCCGCGCCGCTGACCGCCATTCAACTGCTGTGGCTCAACCTGATCACCGACGGCGCCCCCGCGCTCGCGCTCGCCATGGAAAAGGGCGACCCCGACATCATGGATCGCAAACCGCGCGCCAAATCTGAACCGATCGTCAACCGTTCGATGGGCATCGGCATCGCCGTGCAAACCGTCATGCAGACCGGGGCTGTGCTGACCGCCTTTGTCCTGGGGCTTGTCTGGCATCTCGAAGCGGGGGCCATTGTCCCGCCCGGGACAAACGTTTTATCCTACGTCCTGTCCCACGACTGGCGCGGCGTGGACGTGCAAACCGCCGAAACCATGGCTTTCGTCACCCTCTCGCTTTGCGAATTGTTCCGCGCCTACACCGTCCGCTCGGAACGCGCCTCGATCTTCAAGATCGGCGTCTTCTCCAACAAATACATGCAATACGCTGTCGGCGTTTCTGTCACCCTGCTTTTGCTGGTTTGCTCCGTGCCATTCCTGCAACCCATCTTCAACACCCATTTCCTGAGCGCGCGCGAATGGATGATCGTCGCCGGTCTGGCGCTGACGCCCGCCATCGCCGAAGAGATCACCAAATTCTTCCTGAGACGAAGCGAAAGATGATTGTGGTTTGTAGGGGCGACTCGTCAGGGTCTTACAAATCTCCGTTACGCAAGAAAGGGTCGCCCCTTGGGAAGGCGACCCTTTCTTGCAAAATAAAGTTCTTGCATGGCGTGAACAGAACGCCCCTACTTTTTGAAAAATCCATGCATCCCCTTCAAAACGCGCTTCCACTCCGCCTCGGCGTTGAGCTTCCTCTGCGTATCCCCCGCGCGTTTCCCCATAAGTTCCATCACGCGCTCGTCCTCGCCCGCGTCCAGCCAGAAGCCGTGATCGTTCTCCGCGCAGGTATCGAGTTTCAAGTCGTATAAGCGATATTGAAACTCGTCCAGTTTCGCCCCGCAATGCGGGCATGGAAACTCCGTCCGCGTTTGGAAGTGAATCAACGACCCCTTGCGCCCGTCGTCGTCGAACGCCAGGTCTTCGAGTTTGTCCAACTCGTGAAAATCCAGCCACATACCGCGGCAGTTCGGGCAGGACTCTGCCTCGAACATTCCTTTGTAGTATTTCCTGGTTAATTCAAAGTTGCATTTGGGGCAGTTCATGATGTATGTCATTGCGAGGACGGCGTATTTCCGTCCGAAGCAATCTCCCGGTCAACCGCATGGTTTACCAAATCTTCCACTGCAACATTATTCGGATTCATATCCAGCCACGCCAAAAACTCGGCGTTTCCCTTCGGGCCCAGCAGCGAAGACTTCGCCAACCCGCGCAGACCGAACCCTTCGTTCTTCGCAAACGTCAGCACATCGCTCAAAACCCGCCTGTGAATCTCCGGGTCGCGGATCACGCCGTCGCCGCGCGAAACTTCCTTTTTCCCGGCTTCGAACTGGGGTTTGATAAGCGCGACAATCGCCCCCCTCCCTCTCCCCCCATTTTCGTAGAAAGTGGGGGGAGAGCCGGAGAGGGGGGTGAACCACTTTCTAACCACCGGCAGCAACACCTTCAACGAAATGAACGACGCGTCCACCGTCGCAAGATCAATCTTCTCCGGCAGAGATTCCACAAACCGCGCGTTCATCTCCTCCATCACAACCACGCGGGAGTCGTTGCGCAGTTTCCAGTGCAAAATTCCCTTGCCCACATCAATCGCATACACTTTCGCCGCGCCGCGTTGCAGCAGACAGTCGGTGAATCCGCCCGTGGACGCGCCCACATCCGCGCAGACGAAGCCGGTCACGTCAATCTTGAACGCCTGCAACGCGCCTTCGAGCTTCTCTCCGCCGCGCGAAACGAAACGCGGACCGGTATCCACCGTCAGCGCAGAATCAGGCTGAACCGGCGTGGCAGGCTTGAGCGCGACCTGACCCGCGATTCGCACCTGTCCCGCCATGATGAGGGCTTGCGCTTTGGCGCGCGAATCCGCCAACCCCTTTTCCACCAGCAAAACATCCAAACGAACTTTCGGCATGAAAATATTCCTGGGCCGCCGCGCGTAATGAGCGCTCTCTAACGCCGGCGACGCGCTGGAAAACACTCGCGATGAAGTTTCTTGAAACCGATTCTATCAGGTAAAATACCTCCCATGTTAAGCGCCCTGTTCAAAACCATGCGCCCGCGCCAGTGGACGAAGAACGTCTTCATCTTCGCCGCGCTGGTCTTCGATAAACAACTGTTCGTCGTCGATTCCTTCCTGCGCACACTGGCGGGCTTTGCGCTCTTCTGCCTGATCTCCTCCTGCGTCTACATCTTCAACGACCTCGCCGACGTGGAAGCCGACCGCCAGCACCCCGAAAAGAAAAACCGCCCCATCCCATCCGGCAAATTATCCGTCGGCGCGGCGTGGGCTGCGGGGATTCTTTTCGTCGTCGTCGCGCTCGCCGCGTCCCACCTGCTTGCCCCAACTTTTTCCCTCGTCGTCGGGACGTACTTCATCCTCAACCTGGCGTATTCGCTTTCGCTCAAACACATTCCCATCTTGGATGTGTTGATCATCTCCGCCGGGTTTGTCCTGCGCGTCGGCGCGGGCGTGACCCTCATCGCCGTCCAACGCTTCTCGCCCTGGCTTTACATCGTCATGTTCCTGCTCTCGCTCTTTCTCGGTTTTGGCAAACGCCGCGCCGAACTTGCCCTGCTCGCGCACGGCGCGGGCGCGCATCGTAAAGTGTTGGACGGCTACACCCTGCCGCTTCTTGACCAATACATCATGATCGTCTCCGGCACGACCATCGTCGCCTATTCGCTCTACACCTTCTCCGCGCCCAACGTCCCCGAAAACCATTCCATGATGCTGACCATCCCATTCATGGTCTATTCCATCTTCCGTTATCTCTATCTCATCGAAATCAAACACGCGGGCGGCACGCCGGAGGAAGTATTGCTCTCCGACCGCCCGTTCCAAATTTCCATGCTGCTTTGGGCGGCTGCCGTCATCGTCATCTTCTACTTCGCATGAAAGCCTCCGCGCCCGGAAAGATCATCCTCTTCGGCGAACACGCGGTCGTCTACAACCGCCCCGCGCTTGCCGTCCCTGTCAATCAAGTTCATGTGGATGTCGCAGTCTCGGAGTCTGATCAGCCCGGCATTTGGATTCACGCCCCAAACATTGATCTCCTCTCAGACCTTGCCGCGCTTCCCCCCGACCATCCAATTGGTTCTGTTATCCTGAAAACGGTTCAACACTGCGGCGTTTCCCCGCTCCCAAACCTCTCCCTGACGATTGAATCATCCATCCCCGTCGCGGCCGGGCTGGGCTCCGGCGCGGCGGTCTCTGTCGCGATCATTCGCGCTCTTTCTACATTCTTCAGCCATCCACTAATTGACGACCAAATCAACAAACTCGCCTTTGAGACCGAAAAACTTCATCACGGCGCGCCCTCCGGCATAGACAATACCGTCATCACCTACAACATGCCGGTTTACTACATCAAGGGACAGCCCATCGAGACCTTCAAACCCGGCCAGCCCTTCACCATCGTCATCGGCGACACCGGCGTGCCAGCCCCCACGAAAGATTCCGTCGCTGACGTGCGCCGCTTGTGGTTACGAGACTCGAACCGTTTTGATTCCATCTTCAACGAAGTGGCGCAAATTTCGACCATGGCGCGGCATTTCATCGAAAGCGGGCGCCCCCAACTGCTCGGGGAATTGATGGATCACAACCACGAACTCCTCCGTCAAATGACAGTCTCCTCGCCGGAACTTGACACCCTGGTCTATGCCGCCAGAAAAGCGGGCGCGCTCGGCGCCAAACTCAGCGGCGGCGGACGCGGCGGCAACATGATCGCATTGGTCAACGCGGACTCAGCGAAGACGGTGGCGAAAGCATTGATCACAGCCGGGGCAATACGGACGATCGTTACAGAAGTTAAGTAACTCATGTTACGCGCTTTTGCCATCCTCACGAACCGTCCACGAATAAAGTCGCGAATTCGCAAATGCCGGCGCGCCTATTCGTTTATTCGTGAACATTCGTGGACGGTCACAGACTCATCGGCAAGCGCATTTCCCAACCAAATGCCATCTTGCGTAAGGTGAGATAAAGCCTGCAAGGCGACAGTCGCTTGCGCTCCCTTTAATATCGTGAAAGCAAAATCCCTCGCCCCCATCCTGCCCTACCTTGCCGTCTGGCTGGGATTATTCCTTTTTTAGCGACCCGACAGTTTCATGAATAGGTGCATAAAGATAGTGGAAAGGGCAACAGACGCAATAATTGTCTTTCAATAAAACGCCAACCGATTTGAAACAGACTTAAGTCGCGCCGATCTTTTCTG
>WBZR01000141.1_pt1 | contig 127758 bp, 104 predicted proteins | sample 5204231 | NCBI WGS metagenome assembly WBZR01 (sample SAMN12412403, study PRJNA552823) | activated sludge metagenome | isolation source: activated sludge from anammox sidestream of wastewater treatment plant... | place: USA: Virginia | collected 2017-08
GTCCATCGGGTTTTTCCTTTGCGTGTGCTTTGGCTGCTCACGTCCGGAGTTTCCCGGTGGACTCCCGGAAATGTCAAACTCCTACTGCCACCCCGGCAAAGCCGGGGGATCTCCTCTTATTGTTTAGCCATGCGTGCCTCCTGCAAGAGTGAGGAAATCCGACTTCTATCCTTCCATGAAACGGGGTGGGATGGGAGAGGGGCGGCATCGATTCGTGGTCTTGCATCTCGGTTAAGATGTTGAGCAGGTCCAGGAGGCCTTTTCGTGAACAGAAGAGATTTGCTGAAAAGCGCCGCACCCGCTCTGACGATTCTGCGCGGCGGCATGTTGCGAGGGCAGACAGCGCCGAGCAACAGACTGAACATCGCGCTGATTGGCGTGTGGGGGCGCGGGACAGCGCACTACGCCACAATGCGCAATGAGAACGTGGTGGCCATCTGCGACGTGAACGAACCACGAATGAAAGAAGCGCTTCAGATTTTCCCCAAGGCGAAGACCTATTGGGATTGGCGGAAGCTGCTGGACCAGAAAGACGTGGAGGCTGTCATTATCTGCACGGCTGACCATCACCATGCCTTCATCGCCAACTGGGCTTTGAACCGCGACCTGCACGTGTTTTGCGAAAAGCCGCTGGGCATCAGCGTGGAAGAGGTTCGCACGGTGCGCGCGAACTATCTGAAGCGGAAAGCGAAGGTGGCCACACAGCACGGCACGCAGCGGCATGCGTATCCGAATTTTGCGCGTATTCGGGAGTTGATTCTCGATGGCGCGATCGGCGAGTTGCACACGGTGCACAGTTGGGACAGCCGAAAGCTGCCCCGCCCCGGGTATCCGCAAGGCGAAGGGCTACCGCCGGCAGGGCTGCGGTATGAGCAATGGATTGGACCGTCGCCGTATCATCCTTACAGCCCGCAATATTTCGGCGGATCGAGCGGCTTGAACTGCCTGTTCTGGAACATGTATCGCGATTTCGGCGTGGGGCAGATGGGCGACATGGGCGCGCACACGATGGATCTGGTTTGGAACGCAGTGGATGCGGGCGCGCCGGTCGAGATCGACATCGACTGGGCGGTGAGCGACAAGTACGATCCGAACATCTGCCCCGTGCGGCTGAAGGCGATGTTCGAACATCCGGCCAATTCGTGGCGTGGTCCCGTGAAGCTGGTGTGGTACCAGGGCGGTCTGAAGCCTGATGCGCCGAAGAGCTACGTGGATGTTTCGCGCATCGGCAACGGGGCGATCTTTGAAGGTTCGAAGGGGAGCATTTTGGCCGATTTCACCTCGCGCGTCGTGATTCCGAGTAACGACGACGGGGACTTCACGTATTACAAGCGGCGCAGCAAGGAAGAGTTGCTGCCGCTGGTGATGGGCACGGGCCAGGCGACGCAAGCGCCGCCCCCGCGCGCGAGCGGCGGACGCACGGCGCAGGCGATGCCGGCGGGCATGCGGGCGCTGCCGAGCGCGGAGGTGGGACCGAGCGGTTTCCCGCATGTCGAGATGATGGAGGGCAACATCCCGCCGGCGATCGGAATGCCGAATACGGTGGCCGCAGCCATCGCTGCGTCGGAAAAGGCAGGACAGCCGGCGCCTGTCCGTGCGGATGTGTTTCAACAGGATTGGATTGAGGCCTGCAAAGGACGACGAGACAATGTGGCGCACGGGACCAGTTCGAAAACGAATTGCGACTTCGACTATGCGGGTTCGATGATGGAGCAGATGCTGCTCGGGTTGGTGGCGCACCGTGCGGGCAGGAAGCTGTCGTACGACCCCGCCGCCGGGCGCTTGACGAACATGGCCGAGGCGAATGAGTGGCTGAAGCGGACGTACCGGCCCGGTTGGACACTGGACGGATAGGTCAATCGGAGGAGATTGGGCGGTATTCGATGTTTCGGATGGCTCCCGTTGTGTTGTAGGAGGCGAAGCCGAGCGGCGCCGAGAGGCGGATGTCTCCGGGGCGGAGACTGATCGTACGGCCGGCAATGGGAACATTGACGACGCGCTGGTCGTCGATCCAGGCTTGGATGCGTTGGGGGGTGACGCGGATGCGGAACCGGTACCAGCGGCCCGTTTCAAAGTTATAGTAAGTGCGGGTTTCGTTGTCGGAGGCGTCCCAGCCATCGATGGAGGAGATTCCGACTATGTCCCCGCCCCAGCCCCCGAGGACCCATGTGGCGTAGCGGCCTCCGGCGGGAAGAGTGACGCTGGCAAAGAAATCGCCGCCGAGGGTGCGGGCCGCCTCGAAGCGGAGTTCGTAATCCTGGTGGGGGAAGGAGCCCTGCCAGGTGACGCCGGTGAGGGGGTGGCCGGCGGGGAGGATGAGGGCGCCGTTTTCCACGCGCACGCCCTTTTGGCGCGGGAAGGGTGTGGCTTGCCATGCGCCGAGCGTCTTGCCGTCGAAAAGAGATTTCCATTCGGAGGCGGGGCCTTGGCTGAGAGATGCCAGTGCGAGAAGGGCTGGTAGAACGCGGGGCATTTCGCTATGGTACAGATCCAGGTGGGCGGCCGTCCGGCTTTCGTGTCGCACTACCCGCCCAACAAGTCTGTACCGGCTGTTGGGCGGGTTGGGCTATTGACCGCCAACCAATCCCGGGATCCCGAGCGAGCCGAAATAGACAGAGGCGCGGGAATTTCAAGTGCCAGAGCGCATGCGGGCATTGAGCAGCCAGAGAAAATCCTTGGCATATATGCAAAAAGCCCGGCGGTAAGCCGGGCTTCATGTCATTAATCGGGCAACGTCCTACTCTCCCACACACTCGCGCATGCAGTACCATCGGGGCTGAGAGGCTTAACTTCCGTGTTCGGGATGGGAACGGGTGTGACCCTCTCGCTAGTGTCACCCAAAACCTTTAGGCAACTGAATTTGATGTACGTGCCGCAATCACTTCTGTTGCAGCGCCTATATGCCTGTAGTAAATTTTATGGTCAAGCCGAACGGGCTATTAGTACCGGTAAGCTTCATACATTACTGCACTTCCACATCCGGCCTATCAACGTGGTAGTCTTCCACGGCCCTTGTTAGCTTTCGCTTGGGAGATCTCATCTTGTGGAGGGCTTCGCACTTATATGCATTCAGCGCTTATCCCTACCGAACTTCGCTACCCTGCGGTGCCACTGGTATGACAACAGGATCACAAGAGGTTCGTCCAGCCGGGTCCTCTCGTACTACGGCCAGCCCCACTCAAATCTCCTACGCCCACCACAGATAGGGACCGAACTGTCTCGCGACGTTCTGAACCCAGTTCACGTACCGCTTTAATAGGCGAACAGCCTAACCCTTGGGAGCTTCTACACCCCCAGGATGCGATGAACCGACATCGAGGTGCCAAACCGGAGCGTCGATGTGAACTCTTGGCTCCGATCAGCCTGTTATCCCCGGCGTACCTTTTATCCGTTGAGCGATGGCCCTTCCATACAGAACCACCGGATCACTATGACCTGCTTTCGCATCTGCTTGACTTGTTGGTCTCGCAGTTAACCTGGTTTATGCCATTGCACTCGAAGGAGGATTTCCAAACCTCCTGAACCAAGCTTCGTGCGCCTCCGTTACAGTTTAGGAGGCGACCGCCCCAGTCAAACTACCCGCCTATCAATGTCCCTCAACCCGATAAGGGAAGTAGGTTAGAATCACAGAACCATCAGGGTGGTATCTCACCGTTGGCTCCACCGACACCAAGATGCCGGTCTCAAAGCCTCCCACCTATCCTGCGCAGATGGACCCATAATTCATTGATAGGGTGTAGTAAAGGTGCACGGGGTCTTTCCGTCTTGTGGCGGGCATCCGGCGTCTTCACCGGAACCACAAATTCGCCGGGCAGGTTGTTAAGACAGTCGTCAGATCGTTACGCCATTCGTGCAGGTCGGAACTTACCCGACAAGGAATTTCGCTACCTTAGGACCGTTATAGTTACGGCCGCCGTTCACCGGGGCTTCAATTCAGAGCTTCGCCTTGCGGCTAACCCCTCCTTTTAACCTTCCGGCACCGGGCAGGCGTCAGCCCCTATACGTCGTTTTGTTGACTTTGCAGAGACCTGTGTTTTTGTTAAACAGTCGCCTGACGCGCTTTACTGCGACCTCATTGCTGAGGTACCCCTTCTCCCGAAGTTACGGGGCTAATTTGCCTAGTTCCTGAACAACCCATCACCCGAGCGCCTGAGAATACTCATCTCGTCCACATGTGTCTGTTTGTGGTACAGGTACCCATACTTCCCTAGAGGCTTTTCCAGGCAGACGGCTGGGCGGATTTACCACTCCCAACCTCCCTTCACTCCGGTTCGACTCCAACCCTCCCCGGAGCTTACGGTCTGCGTCCCCCCATCGGACTTGATCGTTATAGGTAGTCACGGAATATTAACCGTGTGTCCATCGGCTACGCCTTTCGGCCTCACCTTAGGCCCTGACTAACCCTGAACGGATTAACCTTTTTCAGGAAACCTTAGACTTACGGCGACCAGGGTTCTCACCTGGTTTATCGCTACTTATGCTGGCAGAGTCTCTTCCTACCGCTCCAACGGTCCTTTCGATCCGCCTTCGCAGCAGTAAGAATGCTCTCCTACCATTCCTTTCGGAATCCGCAGCTTCGGTATCACACTTTAGCCCCGTTATATTGTCGGCACCGAGTTCCTCGACCAGTGAGCTATTACGCTTTCTTTAAAGGATGGCTGCTTCTAAGCCAACCTCCTGGCTGTCTGAGGCACTCGACTTCCTTTCCCACTTAGTGTGAATTTGGGGACCTTAGCTGACGGTCTGGGCTCTTCCCCTTTTGACGACGAAGCTTAGCCCCCGCCGTCTGACTCCCGCGCTGCACGTCCACGGCATTCGAAGTTTGGTTGAATTCGGTAACCTGGGAAGGCCCCTAGTTCATCCAGATCTCTACCGCCGCGGCGGACCACGCGAGGCTAGCCCTAAAGCTATTTCGGAGAGAACGAGCTATCACGGAATTTGATTAGCCTTTCACCCCTATCCTCAGCTCATCCAAGCTGTTTTCAACCAACACTGGTTCGGACCTCCATCCGCTGTTACACGGACTTCATCCTGGCCAAGGATAGATCATCCCGCTTCGCGTCTAATCCCAGCGACTCGAACGCCCTATTCAGACTCGCTTTCGCTTCGGCTCGCTTACGCTTAACCTTGCCACTGAGATTAACTAGCCAGCTCATTATTCAATAGGCACGAGGTCAGGCATTGCCTTGCGGCCATAGCCCTCCCACTGCTTGTAGGCATGCGGTTTCAGGTACTATTTCACTCCCCTCGCAGGGGTGCTTTTCACCTTTCCCTCACGGTACTTGTTCACTATCGGTCGCTAGAGAGTATTTAGCCTTGCCGGATGGTCCCGGCAGATTCCAGCAGGGTTTCTCGTGTCCCGCTGTACTTAGGAGCCACTGGAAGGATCATTGCAATTTCACCTACGGGGCTATCACCCTCTATGGCAGGCCTTTCCAGACCCTTCAATTATCGCTTTGATTCCCTCTTTACCACGAATGACCTCACCCGCCGTTTCCGGCCGATGCCGCCATTCATGATTTGTGGTCCTGCAACCCCAGGCTCTCCTTGCGAATCGCCTGGTTTAGGCTGTTCCGAGTTCGCTCGCCACTACTATCGGAATCACGGTTGTTTTCTCTTCCTAGGGGTACTGAGATGGTTCACTTCCCCCCGTTCGCCTCCTACCGCTATGTATTCACGATAGGATACCCGGTGTTCACACCAGGTGGATTCCTCCATTCGGAAATCCCCGGATCACAGACTGCTTGCGTCTCCCCGAGGCGTATCGCCGCTGGCCGCGTCCTTCATCGCCTTCTAGCGCCAAGGCATCCCCACGCATGCCCTTAGTAGCTTGACCATAAAATTAACTTCAAGCACATGTGCGCTCTCCAACTTCATCGCCGCATATTCGCACTCCACATACTGCGTGGTTCTCGCGGCGACGAAGCCGGCAACATTTGTGTTTGTTGCCCGTACATCAAATATTCAGTTTTCAAAGATCTCGATCCCAGCCTGAAAGGCCAGAAGTCGGGCATTCCGATTCTCGCGGAATGCCCCGCTTCTTTCCTCTCTTATCCTTGGTGGGCCTGGGTAGACTCGAACTACCGACCTCACCCTTATCAGGGGTGCGCTCTAACCACCTGAGCTACAGGCCCGTTCTTGCATCGGCACTGCACCTTCCCCGTACCGCCGGCCGGCGCCTGCCTCACGCACATCCGCTTTGCGAACTGGTGGAGCTGATCGGGATCGAACCGACGACCTCCTGAATGCAAATCAGGCGCTCTCCCAGCTGAGCTACAGCCCCTGACCTCAGCCGCCCGCGCTTTTGCGTACGGGCGGCCGGATCATACAATTGATCGAGGCCAGTTGGATGTCGGTCCGGCGCCAGGCCGGAACCGCCACTCGCATCGCACTTATTCGAAGACGAGAAAGAGAAGACTGAGATGGATTGGAACGGCTGCCAGCCGCTATATTGCGCCTCGTAGGCCGGGCGCGGAGCGGACTGACTCCAACCACGTTCTCTCTTAGAAAGGAGGTGATCCAGCCGCAGGTTCTCCTACGGCTACCTTGTTACGACTTCACCCCAATCATGAATCATACCTTGGGCCGCTGCCTCCTTGCGGTTAGCGCGCAGACTTCTAGTACAATCCACTTTCGTGATGTGACGGGCGGTGTGTACAAGGCCCGGGAACGTATTCACGGCGTCATTCTGATACGCCATTACTAGCGATTCCAGCTTCACGCAGGCGAGTTGCAGCCTGCGATCCGAACTGAGAACGGTTTTTTGCGATTTGCTCCCCCTCGCGGGTTTGCCGCGCTCTGTACCGTCCATTGTAGCACGTGTGTAGCCCTGGACATAAAGGCCATGATGACTTGACGTCATCCCCACCTTCCTCCAGCTTATCGCCGGCAGTCTCCTGAGAGTGCACCTTTCGGTTAGCAACACAGGACGAGGGTTGCGCTCGTTGCGGGACTTAACCCAACATCTCACGACACGAGCTGACGACAGCCATGCAGCACCTCGACTCCCGTCCCTTGCGGGAAATCCGTGTTTCCACAGATTTTCGTGAGCCGTTCGAGCCCAGGTAAGGTTCTTCGCGTTGCGTCGAATTGAACCACATGCTCCACCGCTTGTGCGGGCCCCCGTCAATTCCTTTGAGTTTCAGCCTTGCGACCGTACTCCCCAGGCGGCGTACTTAACGCGTTAGCTCCGGCACGGACCAAATGAATGGCCCACACCAAGTACGCATCGTTTAGGGCGTGGACTACCAGGGTATCTAATCCTGTTTGCTCCCCACGCTTTCGTGTCTCAGCGTCAGTGACTGTCCAGAAAGCCGTCTACACCACCGGTGTTCCTCCTGATATCTACGCATTTCACCGCTACACCAGGAATTCCGCTTTCCTCTCCAGTACTCGAGCCTTGCAGTTTTCGGCGCACCCTCCCAGTTAAGCCGGGAGATTTCACACCAAACTTGCAAAACCGCCTACACACTCTTTACGCCCAGTAATTCCGAACAACGTTTGCTGCCTACGTATTACCGCGGCTGCTGGCACGTAGTTAGCCGCAGCTTCTTCTCCGGGTACCGTCATTATCGTTCCCGTCGAAAGAGCTTTACACCCCGAGGGGCTTCATCGCTCACGCGGCGTCGCTGCATCAGAGTTTCCTCCATTGTGCAAGATTCCCCACTGCTGCCTCCCGTAGGAGTCTGGCCCGTGTTTCAGTGCCAGTGTGGCCGTGTGCCCTCTCAGGCCGGCTACCGATCTTTGCCTTGGTGAGCTATTACCTCACCAACTAGCTAATCGGCCGCGGGCTCCTCTTTCGGCGTCTTTCGACTTTCTCCTTGCGGACTTATGCGGTATTAGCCCCGGTTTCCCAGGGTTATTCCCCACCAAAAGGCAGATAACCCACGTGTTACTCACCCGTACGCCGCTGTACTCAGGAATTGCTCCCCTTTCTCGCTCGACTTGCATGTGTTAGGCGCGCCGCCAACGTTGATTCTGAGCCGGGATCAAACTCTCGTTTGAACCGTTAGAGTAATTTGCCTTGATGTGTTACCACCAAGACGGTCTCAGCCTAGAACTCATCTTCATTGACGAATTAAGTGTTTTACATCCAACCAGATTTTCAAAGATCTGCTCCCAAAACCGACGATCTCGCGAAGATCGGCCCAGGGAAGGCCTCGAAACCCGCACCGAACGCGTGCAACCGCACCAGTCAACTTCACCGGGGTCACATTTGTTCGAGAAATTTTGGATCTCGAAAGAACTGCCAGGAGGTAGCGGGTAACGCTTACCTCTGCGCTACCGGCTGATACTGAGGATCGCGTCCCTTTCGGGGCGCCTCGGACTTGCTAACCTCACTACTTCGTAACTGCTGCCAGCAACCAGCCTATCGAACTTCGTTGCCTCCGTCAAGCGACTTCCGCAACTTTCTTCGCTTTCCACTCTCTGGTCTGCGTCGCAGCGGCTGACTCACTTAGATTACCAAGCCACCCTCTCCCGCGCAACATCCGGCACACAAAAAAATCAAATTTCTTTCTTCCCTCACCCCGGGTACGCCCCCGCGATGTAACTGCTCAGACGCTGGATTGTCTCTTCCTGTTCAGTCACCATCCACTTCACCAGGTCCCCAATCGACACGATGCCTACCACTCGTTCCCCTTCCACCACCGGAAGATGCCGGATCCGTGCCGCCGTCATCATCTTCATGCACTCATCCACCGTCTCCTCCGGCCCCACCACCTTCACCGGAGCCGTCATGATCTCCAGGACGCGCGTCTCCCGCGACGAGCGCCCTTCCAACACCACCTTCCGCGCGTAGTCCCGCTCCGAAATAATCCCCAACAGCCGCCCATCTTTCATCACCAGCAGCGCACCCGCGCTCTTTTCCGACATCAAGGCAATGGCGTCGTATACGGTTGCGTCCGGCCCAAGCCAGTACAGTTGGCCACCCTTCTGCCGAAGAATGGATCGAATTGCTTCAGTTGTTCGCATTCCAGTCCTGCCTCCAACAGGTAGCGCACTCCATTATCACCCTCCCAACGCCGGAGTCAAGCGGATATCCATGTCCGAAACTACCCCTTCAGCATCTCCCGCGCCGCATTGTGCCCCGCCGCTCCCATCACTCCGCCCCCCGGGTGCGCTCCCGACCCGCACAAATACAGCCCCTTCACCGGCATCCGATACCTCGCCCATCCCGCCAGCGGCCGCATCACAAACATCTGGTCCAGGCTCATCTCCCCGTGAAAAATGTTGCCCCCCGTCAGCCCGTATCTCCGCTCCAAATCGAGCGGCGTCAGCACCTGCCGTTCCACCACAATCGACCGTATGTTCGGGGCATACTCCGCGATCACCTCCAGCACCCGGTCCGCGAACTGCTCCCGCATCTCATCCCAGTTCCCTTCCTTCAGCGTATAGGGCGCATACTGCAGGAAAATCCCCATAATGTGCCGCCCCTCCGGCGCAAGCGAGGGGTCATACATCGTCGGCGCTGTCATCTCGAGCAGCGGCGCACGCGACGGGCGCCCATACTTGGCATCGTCCCAGGCCCTCTCCACGTACTCCATATCCGGACAAATGTGCATCGTTGCCTTGTGGTGCGGAGCCGGAGCCCCAGGTAACGCGCGAAACTCCGGCAACCCCGAAAGCGCCAGGTTGATCTTGCACGAAGTCCCCTCGCTCCGGTATCGCTTGATCCCCGCCACGAAATCTCCCGGCAGTTGCCGCTCCTCCATCAACCGCAGAAACGTAACCACGGGATCGAGGTTACTCGCCACCATGCTCGCCGTCACCTCCTCACCTCCCGCCAGCGCCACTCCCTCCACGCGCCCGTCCCGCACCAGAATCCGCTCGACCGCCGCATTCACTCGGATCTCCGCGCCCTTGCTCCGCGCGCTCGCCGCGATCGCTTCGGAAACCGCTCCCATCCCGCCCCGTACAAATCCCCACAACCCGCGCTTGCCCCCCACCCCGCCCATGCAATGATGCATCAGAATATAAGCGGTCCCCTGCGAGCGCGGACCTCCGTTTGCCCCGATCACCCCGTCCGTCGCCAGCGTCACCTTCAACTCTTCCGATTCAAACCACTCGTTCAGAAAATCCGCGGCGCTTTGCGTGAATATCTTCACCAAACCGGCGATCTCCTGTTTTCCCAGCCCGCGCATCTTCCCCGCCAGTTTCAGCCAGTCCAGCAGGTCTCCCAACCCCTGCGGCGGGAACTCCGGAGGAGTCACCAGCAACAGCGACTCCACCACTGCCGCCAGCCTCTCCAGATACTCTTCGTAGGCCGTGAACCGCTCCGCGTCCCGCTGGGAAAACTTCGCAATTTCCTCGAGCGTCCGCCGCCCGTCCTGCCACATATACAGGTAGCGCCCGTCAGGGAACGGCGAGAAAAACGCCGGGTCCTTGGCATCCACCTTGTACCCGAACCGCTCCAACTCGAGGTCCCGGATCACTTTCTCCAGCAACAGACTCGTCAGGTAGGACGCCGTCGAAACGCGGTAGCCCGGCCACACCTCCTCCGTTACCGCGCAGCCTCCCACCATTTCGCGCTTCTCCAGCACCAACACCTTACGGCCCGCCCTTGCCAGGTACGCCGCTGCCACCAGGCCATTGTGCCCGCCGCCCACAATCACCGCATCGTAGCGCTGTGCCAATCCGATCCCCTTTCCCGCTTTCAGCATACGGCAACCACGCCGGATTCGGGCGGCCCCCGGTTGATGCCCCTCGATCTGCCATAATGTGGCCTATGGCTGCCAAACTCTCCCGCCGGCGCCTTGCCCTCGCCGCTCTACCGTTGGCTTCCTCCCTGTCCCCGTCCCAAACCGCGCCTGCCGGCGATGACCTCGCCATCCAACGCCAAAAGCTCGAACAATGGCGCGCCGCGCTCGCCAAGGTCAAACTCACCCCCGCCGTCCAGCCGGCTTTCGTATTCAAAGCGTAGCTCCCATGCCTGCCTTCGGAAACGACACCTTCTTTGGCTCCATCGCCGAAATCCAGGCCGGCATCAAGGCAAGACAGTTCTCCTGCGTCGAACTTACCCGCGCCTTTTGCGACCGGCTCGAACGCCTTGGCCCGCGCTACAACGCCCTCGCCCTCTCCCTTCGTGAATCCGCCATCCGCAAAGCCCACGATGTCGACGGCGATTTTCTCCGCGATCGCATCCGTTCCTCCCTACAGGGGGTCCCCTACGCCGTCAAAGACCTCATCGCAGTCTCCGGCGGACCGACCACCTGGGGAGCCAAGCCCTACGCCGCCCAGATGTTTGACCAGGATGCCGCCGTCGTCAAACGCCTCTCCAAAGCGGGCGCCATCCTCATCGGCAAACTCTCCATGGTCGAACTCGCCGGCGGAGGCGGATACCGCTTCGCCAATGCCTCCCTCCAAGGTCCCGGCATCAATCCCTGGGACCGCTCCCGCTGGTCCGGCGGTTCTTCGAGCGGTTCCGGCAGCGCCGTCGCCGCCGGACTTGTCCCTTATGCCCTCGGCTCGGAAACCTCCGGCTCCATCCTCACCCCCAGCGCCTACTGCGGCATCACCGGACTCCGCCCCACCTATGGTCTCGTCAGCCGCACCGGCTGCATGCCCCTCTCCTGGACCCTCGACAAGATCGGCCCCATGGCCCATTCCGCCGAAGACTGCGCCCTCATCCTCGAGGTCATCTCCGGCGGCGATAACGACGACCCCGGCTCCTCCGGCAAGCGCTTCTATTACACCCCTCAGTTCGCTCCCAAACTCACCGAACTCAAGTTCGGTTACAATCCCTCTGACTTCACTGAGGGCGTCGTCGAAGAAGCCCGCCCCGCCTTCTCTCAGGCCCTCGACGCCGTCCGCTCCCTCGGGCTCAAACTCGTCGAAGCCAAACTCCCTGACTTCCCTTTCGGCCCCATGGTCGCCGCCATCATCAGCGCCGAAATGGGCTCCGTCTTCGAAGAACTGGTTGCTTCCGGCAAAGTCGAGGAACTCGCCGACAAGCGCCAGATCGCCGGCATCAAAGTCTCTCAGGAAGTCCTCGCCAAGGACTATCTCCGCGCCATGCGCATTCGCCGCCTTGCGCAACAGGAATTCATGAAATTGTTTTGGGATGTCGACCTCTGGCTCTCCCCTGCCCTCTCCACTCCCGCAACCAAACTCAGCGACCCCCTCGACAACCCTGCCATCCCTCCCACCCCCGTCATCCCCGCCGGTAACCTCGCCGGCCTCCCGGCCCTCTCTCTCCCCTGCGGCTTCGCCGGCAACCTCCCGCTCGGACTCGCCGTCGCCGGACCACCTTACAGCGAAAACAAGTTGATTGCCGCCGGCAAGGCCTTCCAGTCCGCAACCGGCTGGCACAAACGCCGCCCTCCTGTCTGATGTAACATCATCCGGAGGACTCATGAGCGAATCTGCCTATAAATTTGAAGCCGACCTCGCGCTCGAACTCGTGCGCGTCGTCGAGGAAGCCGCCATCGCTTCCGCCCGCACCATGGGCGAGGGCGAGCCCGACAAATCCGACCGCGTCGCCGTACAGGCCATGCGCAAAGCCTTCGAGCAGATCCCCTTCGCCGGCAACATCGTCATCGGCGAGGGCGAGCGCGACGAGGCGCCCATGCTCTACATCGGCGAACGCGTCGGCGCCACCCCGCCTCCGGAGGTCCAGTACCCTGAAGTCGACATCGCCGTCGACCCGCTCGAAGGCACCAACCTCTGCTCCACCGGCACCCCAAATGCCATCACCGTTCTCGCCGCCTCCGAAAAAGGCGGCCTCCTCCACGCGCCCGATTGCTACATGGAGAAAATCATCGCCGGCCCCGCCTGCCGCGGCTCACTCGATCTCGATGCCCCCGTCGCTGAAAACCTCAAAGAGATGGCCCGCTGTCTCGACCGCCGCGTCCAGGACCTCGTCATCGTCGTCCTCGAACGCCCTCGCCACGCCAATCTCATCCGCGAAATCCGCGAAGCCGGCGCCCGCATCCGGCTCATCCCCGATGGCGACCTCTCCGCCGGCATCGCTGTCGCCGTCCGCGGCGCTGGTGTGCATGCGGTCATGGGCACAGGCGGAGCCCCCGAAGGCGTCATCACCGCCGCCGCCATCCGCTGCCTCCACGGGGCCATGGTCGGCCGCCTTGTCGTCGACACCCCCGAACTCGAAGAACGCATCGCCGCCATGGGCATCCGCGACGCCAGACGCATCTACTCCGCCCGCGACCTTGCCCCCGGCCGCAGTATCGTCTTCGCCTCCACCGGAGTTACCGACGGTACGCTCCTCCGCGGCGTTCGCTTCTTCGGCCAGGGCTGCCGCACCCACTCCCTCGTCATGACCATGTCCACCAACAAGGTCCGTTTCGTCGATACGGTCCACATGGAAACCGGCCCCGGCCCGCGCGGCATCCGCCTCTATTAAGGTGCCCCGCCTCCTTCACACCGCCCGTGGCTCAGGCTCTCCAGCCTGCCGGGTCGGGACTCTTCTCGACCCTTGCTCCGCGTCATGACCCACCTCGACACCCCCTTCGTCATCACTCTCGTCCTGCTCATCCTCCTCGCTGCCGCCTCCGACATCAAAACCAGGCGCATTCCCAACCCTCTGACGGTCACCGGCGCCCTCGCTGGTTTCATCCTCAACACCGCCCTCCACGGCATCCCCGGAGCCCGATCTTCTCTCCTTGGACTCGCCCTCGGAGCCGCGCTCTTTCTCCCCCTCTTCCTGCTCCGCGGGAAGGGCGGCGGTGACGTCAAACTCCTGGCTGCGGTCGGAGCCATCGCCGGTCCATCCAACACATTCCTCATCTTTGTCCTCACTGCCATCACCGGGGGCATCCTCGCCCTCGCCCTTCTGCTCTGGAAAGGCGGGCTCTCCACGGTCCTCCGCAATTGCGCCTTCATCCTCTACGAACTCGCTCACCTCCGCGCCCCCTACCATCGCCATCCCGAACTCACCCTCGAAAACTCCGCCTCCCCGAAACTCCCCTACGCCGTCCCCATCGCCTTGGGCTCGCTCCTCTTTCTCGCAATCGCCTCCTGAGTCTCCGCCGCTCTCCGCTTGGGCTATACTTGCTCACGGATGGAATAATCCGTTCCTAACCGAAAGGAATCAACAGATGCCGAAGTTTCTAGTGGAAGCCACCTACACCGCCGAAGGGTATCAGGGCCTCGCCAAGGACAAGGCCTCCGGCCGCAAGGCGGCCATCGCACAGACCGTGAAAAAGCTCGGCGGAAAGCTCGACGCGATGTACTTCTGCCTCGGAGAGAGCGATCTCATCCTCATCGTCGATCTCCCTGACCATGTCAGCGCCGCTGCCATTGGCGCGGCGGCCTGCGGCAGCGGAATGGCGCGCACCAGGACGTCCGTGCTCCTCACCGTCAGCGAGACCGATGAAGCCCTCGAGAAGAAGGTCTCCTATCGCCCACCAGGCGCCTGAATCTTCGCACTCGCGCACGCCAACAAAGCCGAAGCCGCCCGGCACGGCCTCCACCAGGCCCGTCCACGAAAAGCTCAACGAAGTTGCTTGCCGTGCGGACCTTCCCTCTTTGCAGGCAATCGAGATTCCGGCATTCCGCTGTCAAGCATGTTTCTGCGCCGCCATATACGTATCCCAGGACGGTGAGGAAACGGGCATTCAGTCTCCGGGTTTCGCGGCGGGATCGAGGAAATCCATGGCGATGCCACCAGTCTCAGACGCGGTATTCGTCGGCTCGCCAGTTCTTAACCGCCTTCTTGATCTCGTCCGGCGCGGTTCCTTCCTCGGCGGCGCGTTTCGCCAGGGGAACAAACTCGTCGTCAGGGGCGAAGCGGAGCGCGATGATCTGGCGGATAGTGAGACGGGAATCAAGCGGTTTGCCGGTAAGAAGGTAATGGCGGAAGTTCTCCTCGGCGCGAATCGCCCGGTCCTGGGCTTTGAGGGCAAAGACGCGGCAGAAAAAGAACAGGAACAGGAGGCATACATCCAGAACTACGATCAGCGCGGCGCTGTACAGGCGGTCGTGGTTGCCGATGGAGTGGTAGAGGTTGACTAAAGACCCGACGAGGGTCAATACGATCATCCAGAAGAGCACGCCATGAAACATAAGGACAAACCGGCCGTGATTCTTGTAATTTTGCGTGGACAAGCTGATCTCCTTTTCCCGGGAATGGACGCTCACGCATTGTAACCAACTTGGGAGCCGTTTGCCCGCCGTATGGCCACCGGATCGTTAGATTGAGCAACTTATGCCAGAAGGCGACGTACTCATCTACCTTACTCCGGGCGCTATTGCTTTCCTGCGTGAGGCGCAAGGGTCGGCAACAGTGGCGATCATCACCGCGGCGGGGATTGTGGCTCCTTTGGTGAAGGACATCCCTGGCTACCGTCCGCGAGTGATCGTCATGGCTTCGTCGTGCGGGAGCACGGTGCTGTCGCCACAGACGCTACAGTCGTGGACGGCAATGAAGCTGGTCACGTCCGTGGTAGGGATCCTGATCGCATTTCGGGTTCGAGACGGTGATGGTGGGCAGGAACCCGCGACGAGAAATTCGACGAAAACAACTTGAAGATTTTTCCGATAAGAGATCGAGGGTAGAACAACCTAATTGTTGAAGTGGCCAAACCGCGAACGGCCGCTCGGACTATGCGCGCTCAGACACGGCTATGGCCTGAAATGCCCAAGCTCAGAGGAGCATCGTCGAAGACTCGAGGTCGTTTCCGCCTGCTCACGGGCGCGATCGGGGTACTTTTCTTCATTTCCAACCCGTTGAATGGTCAACGCCTCTCGTTCAAGAACTACGGGCGTGACAAGGGTTTGGGCAACCTCGCTGTGAACTGTATAGAGCAGGATCGTGCGGGGTACTTATGGGTGGGAACGCAGGCCGGGCTCTACCGTTATGATGGATTCCGGTTCCGCCAGGTGGGAAGGTTGGGGGAGTTACCGAGCCTGGACATCCAAGCGCTTGCCGCAGCCAGGGATGGCAGCGTTTGGATTGGAACAATGAAGGGATTGGCCATCGCCAAGGGGGACCAGGTTGCAGCCGTCGGAAGCAAGACGCAACTGCGGATAGAGGGGAACTCAGCCCTGGCGGCGGATGTGCACGGGCATCTTTTCGCCGCTACAACGGCAGGGGTGGTCCGTGTTCAGTTGCAAAGCGATTCCAAAGAAGCTCGCACAGGGCCCGCCGGCCTACGCGTACGGGAAGAAGCTCGCGAATTCACCGGCCGGCGAGGCTCCGTTGTGCGAGCGGGTTCAATAGAAGCTCGCACAGGGCCCGCCGGCCTACGCATACAGGAAGAAACTCGCGAATCCACCGGCCGGCGAGGCTCCGTTGTGCGAGCGGGTTCAATAGAAGCTCGCACAGGGCCCGCCGGCCTACCCGTACAGAAAGAAACTCGCGAATCCACCGGCCGGCGAGGCTCCGTTGTGCGAGCGGGTTTCATAGAAGAGACGTGGATCAGCCGTGAACCATCGGCTGGTGTGTACGTGGAGGGCGGGGAATCTGTGTGGTTCGGCTGCGGACTGGAATTGTGCCGCGCGAAAGAAACTGAGGCGCCAGAGCGCCTGAGTTCGAGGCTGGGCCTCCCTCCGGATTCGTGGGGCGGTATTCTCGTTGATCCTGGTGGAAACGTCTGGATCCGCAGCGCCCGCCGTCTGTTTCGATGGCGTAAAGGAACGGCCCGGGCACACGCCGTGGATTACGGTCTCGCTTACTCGAACGTGGTTCCCTCGCGACTGAGCCTGCTGCCGGATGGACGGGTAGCGGTGCCCACGGACGAGGGGGTGGCGCTGTTTCGCGGATCGAATCGGCAGATCGTGGATTCGGGCGCTGGCCTGGCCAGCCAACCTGTTGCGCAGTTGCTGGTCGACCAGGAAGGGTCGGTTTGGATCGCCATACGCGGTCTCGGCGTGGTGCGCTGGCTGGGGTTTGGAGAGTGGGAGGCATGGACGAAGGCTTCGGGCTTGCTTCATAACACGATTTGGGCGGTTCGAAGGGACTTACGAGGAGGATTGTGGGTAGGATCGAGCGCGGGGGTGAGCTTATTGCGCAAAGGGATGTCCCGATGGCAGCACTTCACGCCTCGGGAGGGGTTACCCGGGGCCAGAGCGAGGGCTATTGCCATCACGCGAAAAGGCGACGTGCTTGTTGGCACGAGCCCCGGGGCTTTGACACGGTTTGACGCCTCAGGGCGGATGTTGGCCACCTATGGAGCGGAACATGGGCTCACGGAGCCCCGGATTCAGGGAGTTGTTGAAGACTCGGAAGGGGCTCTCTGGGTGAGCACGTCGAATGGCCTGTTCCGAGGCAGTGGCAAGAGCGTGAAGCCTTTGTTTACCAGACAGAGGGCGCCGGGCGAAACGGATGGCTGGGCATTCCACCAGGGAGCGAAAGATGAGGGAGGGCGACTGTGGTTTCCTACCTCGAGCGGTCTCTTGCTCCATGATCACGGCCGCTGGCAAGTATTCGGGCCTGGAAGTGGCTTGCTTTCGGAAAGCCTCCTTGCAGTGGCCGTAGACGGGGACGGGATCTGGGTGGCGTATTCAGAGCCATTGGGGATCTCCCGGGTGAAATACTCGACGAAGGGCCTGAAAGTGGATCACTACCAGCGGGGAAAGGGGGCCCGCTCCAGCAAAGTATATTCCCTGGGGGTGGACCACTCAGGCTTCCTGTGGGTAGGAACGGATTCGGGGGTGGACCTTCTACAGGGCTCAAAGTGGAGACATTATGGGCTCGACACCGGCTTGGTGTGGGAAGACTGCGATACCAATGGGATCTATATGGATGGGGATGGAAGCGTGTGGATCGGGACAAGCGCCGGCCTGGCCCATCACATGCCGGCGCGGCCTGCCAAGAGATCAACGCGCCTTCGGACCATTCTGACTTCGGTCGATCTGGGAGGGCGAGAGAGACGGTTAGAAGACAGTGTCCACGTCTCCTACAAGCAGGCGGCCCTCTTGGTAAGGTTCAGTTCGCTGAGTTTCCAGTGGGAAGACTCCATCACTTTCCGCTACCGTTTGCGCGGGTTGGACGATTCATGGATCGAAACGGATCAGAGGCAGGTACAATATCCCAGGCTCCCGCCGGGTGAATATACCTTCGAGGTGGCGGCATTCGGAAACCCGGAGGCGGCTCGTGCGAACACAGCGGCATTCTGGTTCACGGTCGGCTCACCATGGTGGGGGATGTGGTGGGCTTGGGCCGTGGAGGCCGCCGCGGTCGCGCTGTTGATCGCAGGAATCTGGAAATGGCGGCTCGGAAGGATGCTCACACGGCAGAGGGAACTCGAGGCGGCGATCGCCGAACGCACCAGCCAGTTAGCGGCGGCCAAGGAGAGAGCCGAACAGGTGAGCCGTTACAAGAGCGAATTTCTCGCCAATATGAGCCATGAGATCCGGACACCGATGAATGGCATCCTTGGCATGCTGCAATTGGCGAGAGAGACGAATCTCGATGCGGAACAGAAGGGCTATCTCGAGTCGTCTTATGGATGCGCCCGGGGCCTTCTCTCACTACTGAACGACATCCTTGATTTTTCCAAAATCGAGGCGGGGCAACTGTCGCTGGCGGAATACCGGTTTTCCGTGCGGAAGTGTGTGGAAGAGGTGGCCGGCCTGATGAACCCGCGAGCCAGCCAAAAGAACCTCAACCTGACTACCGATGTGGAGGCGGCGATGCCGGACTGGGTGTTGGGGGACGGTTCCCGCTTGCGGCAGATCCTGTTGAACCTCGTGGAGAATGCACTGAAATTCACGGAGCGAGGCGAGCTGAGGATCGAGGCCCGAGTCCAATCCGATGCGGCGGACAGAGGCATCGTCTGCTGGTTCTGTGTTTCCGATACGGGTATCGGAATCCCGCCGGACAAGCAGTCCCTCATTTTCGAATCCTTCCGCCAGGCGGATGGCTCGATCACGCGCCGATATGGCGGAAGCGGTCTGGGGTTGGCCATCTGCCGGAAACTGACGGGTCTGATGAAAGGAAAGATCTGGGTAGAGAGCGAACCCGGAGAGGGAAGCCGTTTTCAATTTACGGCGGAGTTCCGGCCGGCGGCGGAAGGGGCTGAGGATGCGGCGCGAGATGCGAGTCCAATGCCGCCCTTCAGTTTACAGGGTCTGCGCGTGCTGATTGCGGAAGACAATGCGGTAAATCGCCTGGTGGCGGAACGACTGCTCAGCAAACACGGGGTACGGGTCACAACGGCGGAGGACGGCCAAGCGGCAGTGGATGCCTGGTCGCAGGAGAGTTATGACCTTGTCCTGATGGATGTTCATATGCCGGTCCTGGATGGATACGAGTCGACACGCCGAATCCGGACGTTGGAAACAGTCACGGGAACGCACACGCCCATCATCGCGGTGACAGCAAGCGCTATGGCGGAGGACCGTGTCCGCTGCCTTGCGGCTGGAATGGATGCTCACATCGCCAAACCCATTCAGATGGCCGAATTGCTGGGCATGATCCGGTCCCTGTTGCGGGCCGGGGCAGACTCCGAGACGCTCTCTAACGAAGGAAGCCAAGTGTGAGCGGGTGGAAGCTACGGAGGTTCGGCAGCGCCGCCAAGAGGTTCGATGGGGGCGCCCCAAGCCAGTTGGCAAGGGTGGCTGCGTACTGCTCGAAGGAGGTAGTGGGAATCCAGCGGCCGTACCCGTCGATGTCATCGTCGCCGCTGAGCGCCAGAGAGGGAAAGCGGCCATAGACTTCGCCTCCGGCGACGCCGCCGCCGAGGACGAGTTCGTGCCCGCCCCAGCCGTGCTCGCTGCCATGCCTTTCGTTGGCGCGAAGGGCGCGGTTGAAATCGGTTTGTGTAAACAGCGTCACGCGGTTCCAGGCGCCCATGGCAATCAGGGCCTGCCGGAACGCCAACAGGGACTGGCTGAGGTCAGAAAACAGCGCCGTCTGGCGGCCGATCTGGCCGGCGTGAGTATCGTAGCCGGCGGTTCCAAGAAAGATGATCTGTCGCCCCAGACTCAGGCTTGGCCCGGCCTGAATCAGCCTGGCCGCATGCTCCAGCCCCCGGCCGAGGCTTGTGCTGGGGAAGATAGCCGTCAGCGGCGGTTGCGCGACGAGGATGGATTTCACCATGGCGTTGTCGGTGCGAAGGCCGGAGATGTTGAAGTTGACGGCCGAGGCGAGGGTTACCCCGTCGGAGAAAGAGAGCAGTTGCTGGTCAAGAAAGCCCGGCGAGACTCCAAGTGTTCCGGCCGCCCAGGAGGGGGTGCAGAATCCGCCCTTGACGTACTGCAACTTCCCGTCGTTGTGTTGGAGGTAGCCTTGCGGAGGGGTAACTCCGCCCGTCAGGTACTCGCTTTTCCTGGCAAGCCGGGAGCAGCAACCCGAGTTAGCCACCACGGCCAGCGACCCTTCCTTGTACATCGCCTGAAGGCCCGCCAGTTGTGGAGGAAAGCCGTAAAACACCCTGGTTGCGGGCGCTTCCACGGGGAGTAGCGCGGATACAGGAATCGTCAGTTCCCCGCGCGCTCCCGCATAGTTTCGATATTGAGCCGCGTCAAGCGGAATTAGCATATTGTTGCTGTCGTTGCCCCCGAACAGGTGCAGGCAAACGAGCACGCGGCTGTCCACTCTCGCCTGCGCCTGCCGCGGGATGGCGGCGCCCAAAACCGCAACCCCAACGGATTGCGAAACCATTTTCAGCACAGATCTTCTGCTGCGTGAAACGGTGTGTTTCATGATGAACTCTCCCAGGACCAACTGCAGTCCGGTTAACGTGTTTACCTGAGCGATTCATCGGCGAACCACATTAGGAACTTTAGGTACAACACCGTGGTAGGCTAACAGTTTGAGGCTTCCCGGGCAGTTCTTCCTCCGCAATCTCATCTCGCAGAGGACCCTCCTCTATCAGATGGTCCGGCGGGATTTTGAAAGCCGTTTTGTGGGCTCGGTAGCAGGGTGGATGTGGGGTCTCATCCATCCTTTGGTGCAACTGGTGAGCTGGACGTTCGTATTCCAGATCTGCCTGAAGGCGCCGGTCCCGGCTAACGAAGCGACGCAGAACTATACGATGTGGTTGTTCTGCGGCTACCTGCCGTGGATGTTGTTCAATGAAACGCTGGTGCGGTCCGCCAACTGTTTGCTCGACCAGTCGAACCTGATTACGAAGACCTTGTTCCCATCCGAGGTGATCCCGGTGTCGATGTTTCTGTCAGCGCTGCTGAGCCACCTGATGGCGCTGGTGATGGTGATTCTGGGGAGCATTCTCGTGCTCGGGTACGTGAGCGGGATGGTGGCGCTGCTGCCCATCTACATGTTCCTCACCGGACTGCTCGGCATTGGTTTGGGATGGATCATCTCGAGTCTTCAGGTGTATTTGAGGGACACCTCGCAGGCGGTGACGGTGGTGCTGACATTGTGGTTCTGGATAACACCGATTTTCATTACGGAAGATTCGGTTCCGCTGGGATTGCGGTTCCTGGTGCACTACAACCCGATGTCCTATCTGGTGCGCGCGTACCGGTCGAGCCTGCTCTCCTACCGTCTGCCGAACCTGGAAGAACTCGGTCTGCTGAGCCTCTATGCGGTGGCAATCTTTATTCTCGGAGGTCTGTTCTTCCGTCACCTCAAGCGCGGATTTGCCGATGTCTTGTAGGTAAGGTGTACTGCATGCGTTTTACTCGAACACTATTCGCGCTCCTATCGTTTGTCGCGGGATCGGCATTCGGCGCCGGGGTGAAGGTGCGCTTTGACCCCTCGAATCCGGAGATCGGGCCGTTTCCCACGGACTTTCTGACGGCTCCGGCGACGAACACCAAGACCGCGCGAATGGTGCGCATGCCGATGCCGGACGATTGCACGGCAAAGCCGAATGCCTGCCAGGAAGCGTGGTTGCTCCAGAGTTTCGACGGGTTCAACCCGCGCGCCCGGGTTCGGGTGCGGTTCTCTGGCGCGGTGAAGCCGGAGACTTTAAAGGACGGGATCTACCTGGTGGCGCGAGGAAATCTGACGGATGAAGAGCCCGGGGTTCATAAGGACGGCGATAAAGTACCTTTGACCCAGATTGTATGGGACCCCGCGACCAACACGGCGTACGGGAAGCCGGACTCGGTGATGGACCAGCACCGGCGTTATCTGATCGTGGTGACGGATGCCGTCAAGGATGAAGGCGGCGATCCCGTGGAAGCGGATGACGCCTTTACCTCATGCGCGGTATCCGATGAGTATTGCGCGGCGCTGGCCGATGCGGTGAAGTCGGCGGGGGATGGAGTGAAGGTAGTGGGCGCAAGCCTGTTCACTACCATGAGCGCAACGGCATGGCTCGAGAAGGCGCGCGATCAACTGGCGAATGTGGCTCCTGCTCCCACACCGCTGAACGGCAATAGCGTCTTTGCGATCGAGGACCTTCAGAATGTGGTGTGGCGCCAGCAGGTGGGCGTAAATCCAGACAAGTACACGGATGTCCCGCTGCCGGTGGAACTGCTTCAGAACGCGGTGCGGGCGGTGGCGCTGGGGAGTTATACATCGCCGAACTTTCTGGGTCCGGACCGAACGATTGCCTCTGTACCATCGGCGGGGGATCTCGCGCTCCCTGACTCTACCACGCAGGTGCCGTTCATTGCCTATCTGCCGCGCCTGAAGCGGCCTGATAATGGGTATCCGGTTATCATCTACGGCCACGGGCTTGGGGATAGCCGCATCGGCGGTCCGGCGCTGATGTCGTACGCGAGCGGGGAAAGCGGCATCGCCGTCATTGCGATTTCCGCCGTAGGGCACGGTTATGGGCCGCAAAGCGTGCTCCAGGCGCGAGACCGGTCCGGATCGAGCTATGAGATTCCCCTTCCCGGGCGCGGCGTGGACCTCAACGGTGACGGACGCATCGAGAGTTCCGAGGGGTGTGCGGCAGTCGCCTCCTCTCCACTAGGGCTCCGCGACTGCCTGCGGCAGACAGCGGTGGACATTCTGCAACTGATTCAGGCCATTCGATCGGGCCTGGATGTGGATGGGGACGGGATCGCCGACTTTGATCCGGGCAAGATCTATTATGTAGGACAATCGCTCGGTTCTTTGTATGGCTCTCTGGTATTGGCAGCGGATCCGGGGATCACGCTGGCGACACTCAATTCCGGGGGAGGATCGGTTGTGGATATCGCACGGTGGAGCCCGGCTTATCTCCCGCTGACTACTCTGAATCTGAGCCTGCGGTCGCCATCGCTTCTGAACACGGATACAGGGTTCAATGAGAGCTATGTCTTACGGAACCAACCCGTGGATGTGGTGACGGCGCCAGGAGCCATCGACATCCAGAACACCTTCGAAACACTCGAGTGGCTCCAGGCGGAGGGCGACCCCACTTCCTATGTCTCCCACTTCAAGCGCACCCTGCTCAAGGGTGGCAAAGAGAAGACCGTGCTGTTTCAGTTCGCCCGTGGAGACGCGACCATTCCGAACCCGATGGAATCGGCGCTGGTTCGCTTTGCCGGGATGAAAGATACGACGTGGATCTACCGGCATGACCTGGCGCGGGCGAAATCGCCGCGCCTCGCCGCGGACCCGCACACCTATCTGACCAATCTCACCCCCAATGCGTTGCTCATCACCAATGCGGCGCTTGGCCAGATCACACAGTTTTTCCTGATGGGAAAGATCGGTGATCCGAACGGGAACCTGCTTCCCCTGCTGTTTGGAACCAACCTCTTCGAGCAGCCATCTGAGTTGCCTGAGGATTTTCAATTTCTGGAGCCCTGACGCCATGACCTGGACACGCCGCGGATTTCTTTCCGCCGCATCCGCCGCGCCGCTGGCGGCGCAAAAGCAGAAAGAGCCGGAAGCGGCATCCTCGAGACCGAACATTCTGCTGATTCTCGCCAGTGACCTGCCGGCGTGGACGCTGAGTTGTTACGGAAACAAGGAAATCCTCACGCCGAATATAGACCTGCTGGCGCGCACGGGCACGCGCTTTCTGAACAGTTACGCATGCACGCCGATGGGCTCTCCAAGCCGCGCCACGCTGTTTACGGGACTCACTCCGATGCAGCACGGAATCGAGGATTTTCTCACTCCGAATCCGGTGGACGATCCGGCGCAGGGACAGGAAGCTCCGCCGGATTCCTTCTCCTCGCAGATGATGATTTCCGATCTGCTTGCCGGGGCCGGGTATCAGTGCGGTTATGTGGGCAAGTGGGACATGGGCTCGGATGCCAGGCCGGGACATGGCTTTCAATACAGCTACACGCTCTCGCCGGAGAGCGGCTACACAAACCCGAAGGTGTATCGCAATGGGGAACCGGTCGAAGAGCAGGGCTATGGTCCGGATCTGCTGACCAGGCAAGCCGGGGAATTCCTCGGCCGGCAAAAGCCCGGCGCTCCGTTCTTCCTCACCGTGGGATTTCCGAATCCGCAGGCGCCTTATGACGGGCATCCCCAGAGGTTCTACGATCTGTACAAGAATTCGCGGTTCGATACGATCGGCTGGGAGCCCGCGGCCACCAACGCGCTGCGGGATAAGACTTACCTGTCGGACATTGTCGGGAACAACCGCAAGCATGCGGCGGCCGTTTCGGCGCTGGATGCGCAAATTCCAGTGTTGCTGGAGCAGTTGCAGAGTCACTCACTACGCGAAAATACACTGATTGTTTTCACCAGCGACAACGGCTGCCTTCTGGGCCGGCACGGGTTGTGGGGCAAAGGCCATGCCTCGAATCCGGTGAACCTGTACGAGGAGACCATGCGTGTGCCGCTGATCTGGAACTGGCTGGGGAAGACGCCGCCGGAGGCCACGCGCCCGGAACTGGTGAGCGCTTACGATCTGCTGCCTTCCCTTGCCGGGGTTGCTGGAGCGCAACTGCCGCGGAACCGCGAATACTGCGGCCGCGACTATTCCTACATCGCCCTGAACCGGCCGTCGAAACAGACCTGGCGAATGCTGCTGTTCGGGCATTTCCGCTATGCGGACATGGTGCGCGATGCGCGGTACAAACTCGTGCTGCGGCATGACGGCAAGGGCCCGAACGAGTTGTACAGCCTGCGGATGGATGCTCGCGAGCGCACCAACCAGTATGACAACCAGCAGTTCCTTCAGGTGAAGAATGCCCTCGCACAGGAGATTGCCGGTTGGCGAAAGAAATATTCCTAGCGCAAGGAAAGAAGATGAGCCCGAAGCCGCCGTAAGGCAGCCTCGGGCTACATGTGTTCGGGCGCCCGGACGCTAACGGTCCGAGGCGATGTGCAGACCTTTGTGGATGGCATACAGGGCCAGTTCCAAACGATCCGAGACGCCGAGTTTGTCGAATATGTTGTGCAGATGGTTCTTTACCGTCTGCTCGCTAATGAACATTTTCTCAGCCATCTCTTTGTTCTTATAACCCTGCGCCACCAACTGCACGATTTCCCGTTCTCTGGTGCTCAGCGGCGAACGCTCGCGCGCTTTGCCGTTGGCAGATCCTCCGCCCATCATATCGGCAGGAGAGGCAAACTGCCGCATCACCGCCGCCGTTGTATGGGAATCGAGCCAGATCTCTCCCGCGTGCACTTTGCGAATAGACTTGACGATGAGTTCGGTGGCGGTCTGCTTCAGGACAATGCCCGAGCAGCCCAGCTTCATCGCCTGAACAAACTCATTCTTATCCTCCGATGCGGTCAACACGATGACTCGTGTTTTCCGGCCTGTTTGTTGTAGGCTCTGCAACACGCTAAGCCCATCCAGGTTCGGCATGCGAAGGTCCAGAAGCAGAACATCGGGTTCCTGTTCCTGGATCAACTCCAACACTTGCCGCCCGTCGCTGGCCTCGCCTACAACCTTGATATCATCTTCCAGAGTCAGGAGTTTCTTCAAACCGTCACGGACGATGGGGTGATCATCGGCGATAACGATGCGAATAAACTTTTCCTCTTGGACCTCCGGTGTATCCTCATAGTGAAGATCGCTGGTGTCGTTCGTCAGAATGGCTGTGCCCTTATTCATAGCCGCTCCCTTAGTACCACGACTTGATTCTATGTTGGTGTTAGTACCCGGTCAATTGAGGTAACCCTTAAACCTCCTCGGATTTTGCTCCACGTTCATCTCAGGCACCCCTTAAAATCAAGTCAGCTCCTACCTAGATCGCAAATACGGAAATGGTGCTAGGGCGGCCAGACTCCGGCTTACGCCGGCCTTCGCCGCCCCTCACGAATCTCCGCAGGAAAACGCTAGGCCTAAATAGTACCAGATTCCAGAACTCACAGGATCAGCCGTACTTTCGGGGGTAGACGAACCATGGGAAAGAGCCTCTCCGGAAAGATAGTCTCCCTCCATGCTCATGGATAGTGTAGAAGGCGGCGAGTTGAGAATAAATGGAAGCAATGGAAGGGGCGGAGGAAAAACCGAACACTATCCGATGGGCCGCGTCCGGCGCGCCTGGGGACGCCGGGTCAAACTGGTTGAAGAAGCACATTGGCCCATACCGGGTGGAGCGCGAACTTGGCCGCGGCGGAATGGGCGTGGTGTTTCTCGCCTGGCGTTCCGATCAGCACTACCGCAAGCAGGTGGCGATCAAGCTCTTGCATGGAGGCATGCAAAGCGAAGAGATGCGGAGGCGCTTCCGCATCGAGCGGCAGGTGCTCGCCAACCTCGAACACCCCAACATTGCCCGCCTTCTCGATGGCGGGGAGACCGAGCAGGGAGATCCCTACATTGTTCTCGAATATGTGCGCGACGGGATCCCGCTCCACCGATACTGTGACGAAAAAACGCTGGGCCTGGAGGAACGGCTGCGGCTGTTTTGCGTGGCCTGCGCGGCCGTACAGTATGCCCACCAGCATCTGGTCGTGCATCGAGATCTGAAACCGGGAAATATTCTGGTCACCCCGGAAGGGGAGGTGAAACTGCTCGATTTCGGAATCGCGAAGCTGCTGTTTCCGCAGTTCGGCGTCGAGGAGATTGCGCGGACCGAGACGGGCTTGCAGGCAATGACGCCGGAATTCGCCAGCCCGGAGCAGATCCGGGGGCAGCCGGTCAGCGTCGCCAGCGACGTGTATACGCTCGGCGTGGTGCTGTACCAGTTGCTCACCGGAGAATTACCGTTCGGGACCCGGGCAACCGGACTGCCGGAACTGGTGGCCGAGGTGTGCGAGAAGGAGCCGCGGCGTCCGAGCGCGGCGGTGAAGGAACCGGCGCCGGCATTGGAAGGGATTCCGCGGCCCGAGCCGGGTATTATCCAGGCGGAGGGACGGAAACGCCTGGCGCGCAGGCTGGCGGGCGACCTGGACAACATCATCCTGATGGCGTTGAGGAAAGAGCCGGACCGGCGATACGCGTCGGTGGAGCAGTTGGGCGAAGATCTCCGGCGATTTCTCACGGGGATGCCGGTAATGGCAAGACCGGCGACCGCCGGCTACCGGGCGGTGAAGTTCGCACAAAGAAATAAGGGTGGTTTGGCAGCCGCCGCGGTCATCGTGGCGACGCTGGCCGGCGGCATCATGGCCACGGCAAGCGAGGCGCGGAAAGCGGAGGAGCAGCGTCTCCGGGCCGAGCGGATGGCTCTGGTGGCGAAGGAGAGCCAGATTCGCGCCGAGCAGAAGGCGCGGGAAGCGAAAACGAAAGCAGAAGATGCCCAGCGCGAACGGGCGGTTGCCGACCGCCGGTATGCGGATATCCGGCAACTGGCGGGAGATTTCCTCATCGAGTTCGACTCTCAGATCAAAGGGTTTCCCGGAGCCACACCCGTACGGCAAATGGTCGTGCGGAAGGCGCAACAGTATCTGGAGATCCTGGCGCGAGAAAACAACGAGGATCCGGAAGCGGCGCTGCAACTGGCCAACGCTTACAATTCGATCGGCATCATCCAGCGGGCGCGTAACGCGCCGAACCTGGGAGACACCGAAGGAGCAAGGAAGAGCTACCACCAGGCATTGGTTATTCTGGACAGGCTGGAGGCAAAACAGGGCAGTACGCCGAACGTGAAATTGGCGCGCATTAACGCGCTGTCGGGTCTGGGCGACCTGCGGACACTGAGCGGTGACAACCAGGGAGCGCTGTCGTTTTACCGCCAGGCGGAAGCGCTGGCCGGGCAACTCTCGTCACAGGCCCCGCCGGGCAAACTCGAATTGCAGCGGGCCGTGCTTCGAATGCACGCCAAGGTGGCGGACGTGCTGGAAGAAATCGGAGATATCGAGGGTGCGGAGGCGCGGTACAGGAAAGCGGCGGAGACAACTGCCCTGCGGATGAAGCAACTGCCCGATGACGTGACGGCGCTGCGCGACCGGAGCGTGAGCCTGTACCAGTTGGGCGCGTTCTATCGCCGGCGCGGAAACTTCAACTCGGCGCTCCGCGCCTTCGAGGAGGAGTTGCGACTGGTCGAGGAGTTGACGAAGAACGCCTCCTCCAGCCGCTACAAGCGGGAATTGCTGGTGGCGGTTGCCTCGGTGGGAGGAGCATGGCGGGAACTGAACGTCCATGAAGAGGCCCTCGCATTTCATCGCCGGGAGTTGGAACTGGCCACGGAGATCTACGCAACCGACTCGAAGAACCTGCTGGCGCACTACGACCTGTGCGGAGCCAACGCGCATGTGGCAAACGAACTTCTGGCGATGGGAAAAACGGACGAGGCGCTACCCTATGCGAAACGAGCCGTGGAGGCGGCGGAATCGGCCGCCCGGATCGAGCCCAACGCGATTCCGGCCATGCACCATCACCGGATGGGCCATCTGGCGATGGCGGAGATCCTCACGGCGCAACGGGACTGGCGGAGCGCGGAAGCCGAGCACGAAACGATGGTGCGCTACGCCTCGGAGATGACCGCGCGGCTGAACAACGAACCGGCGCTGCGCGAACTGGCCCCGCGTTACAAGGACGCGGGAGGTTTCCATGTGCAGGCGGCAAAGAGCGATCGCGCGGGTTACCACCTGCGAAAAGCTCAGGAACTGTTCTCCAGCGCCGTCGAGGTGTACGCCAAACTGCACGACGAAGCGGGGCAGCAGGAGATCGCCCGCCATCTCGGCGCCGTCAACGAACGGTTGAAATAGCAGGTTTCAGGAAGGCTTTTTCTTTCCGCTGTGCTGCCAGCAGAACTGGCTTCCAGGAGCCGCTTTACGGCTGCATTGTTTGCCTTCCTTGGTGTGAGCCTGGCAGCGGGGTCCTTTGTTGTCGCCCTTGGCGGCGGATTTCCGCTCGACGGGGACGGGAGAGGGGAGCCCGGCCGATTGGCCTGGGAGCAGGACAGTGGATAGAGCGAGAAGCAAGAGCCAGCGGATCATAGAGGTCGTCCTTTCGTGCTTTCCTATTTTACGTTGATCGTTCCACGGCACGCGCCGGCGCCGCACTTGCAGGCGACGCGCTCGACGTCCTTGGGGAAGTGGTAGTCGACCGTTAACTCTTCACCTCGCTCAATCCAACGTTTGCTCATGTAAAGGATGTGGCCTTTGGTGATCATTGCTCTCAGGTTGGGTTCACAGGAATGGTTGATGTATTCGGCGCCGCTGCCGCCCACGGCGCCGTCGAGTGTCCAATAATTATCCAGAGTAAAGAGGTAGTGGAGTTTGCGCGCGTCCCGTTTTTTCGTTTCGCGGCGGCTGATCCGCTCGCCCGTATACTCTATAACCTTGCGGCGGGGCGGAATTCTCTCGAGAGCATAGACACCCCAGCGATGGATTCCCGAAGGAGCGAGTTCGAGCCGGAAACACACGTAGCGCGGATCCAATCTAGGACCGTTCTTTCCAGCGGGGTCGTCGGGAACCACGGCAGTTTGCCGTTTTTGCGCGGATGCCATGGCGCCGGGATTAGAAATCGTCCTGCGCAGCGCCTTTCTTCTTGCCCTTGCGCCGGACGATGATGATGACGACACACGCCACGGCGAGAATGCCGCTGACGATCTGGACCATTTCCGTACTCATGACTCTCTCCTGGAACCCAATTATGCTCCCGTCTTTTGCTTGATGGTATCCACGAGTTCCTTGACCGCGGAAGCGCTCCTGTCGAGCATCGCTTTCTCCTCCGGCATCAGGTGGACTTCGTAGATCTTTTCAATCCCCATCGCTCCCAACTTCACGGGCACTCCGACAAAAAGGCCATTATATCCATACTCGCCCTCGAGATAGGCGGCGCAGGGAAGGACTTTTTTCTTGTCTTTGAGGATGGACTCCACCATTTCGACCGCGGCCGAGGAGGGAGCATAGTAGGCGCTGCCGGTCTTGAGGTACTTCACAATCTCGGCTCCGCCGTCCCGGGTGCGCTGGACGATGGCGCCGATCCGTTCCTGAGAAAGCAATTCGGTGAGCGGAATGCCGGAAACGCTGGTCAGGCGTACCAGCGGGACCATGGTGTCGCCATGGCCGCCAAGCACGAGCGCCTGAACGCTCTCGACAGATACGCCCAGTTCGGCGGCGAGGAAGGTCCGGTAGCGGGCGGTATCGAGAATACCGGCCATGCCGATGACCCGGTTGCGGGAGAACTTCGACGTCTGAAACGCGGTCCAGCACATCGCGTCGAGCGGATTGGTGACGATAATGAGGATTGCGTTGGGCGAATACTTGGCCGCGCCCCCGGTAGCGGTTTTGACGATCTCGTAGTTCGCCATCAGCAAATCATCGCGGCTCATTCCAGGCTTGCGGGGAAAGCCGGCGGTAATGACGACGATGTCGGAGTTCGCGGTGGGCTCGTAATTGTTCGCCCCCGAGACCGTCACATCATAACCCTCGACGGGCCCGGCCTCGAGCAGATCGAGACCTTTGCCCTGCGGCACACCTTCCACGACATCGACGAGAACAACGTCCGCCAGTTCTTTGCTGGCGATCCAAAGAGCGCAACTGGCGCCTACGTTACCGGCGCCGACAACGGTTACTTTTTTACGCATAGATTAATCCTATATGGTCGGAGACCCGACGGGAAAATTATAGCCCCGGAAGGGAGCCCCAGTCACTTGGGGAAAACATGGGCCAAGCGGCTACAATGATACAGAATGTCCATCCCCGATACCGCCGCGGCCTACATGCGGCGCATGAAAGAACGGGTGCGCGAGTTGCGTCCGAGGCGGCGCATCGTATTTCCGGAAGGCGCGGACCCAAGAGTAATCGCCGCCGCCGCCCGCCTTTCCTCCGATGAACTGATGGAGCCGATTCTGATCGGGCCGGAGCCGGCACAGCCCCCCGCCGGAGTGCGGTTTACGGAACCGGCCGCCTCGCCGAAGCTCGCCGCCTATACGCGGCAATATTATGAGCGGCGGCGCGCCAAGGGCATCACGGAAATGGAGGCCGCGGAAATCGCCCGCCGGCCGTTGTTTTTTTCCGCGCTGATGGTGGCGGCGAACGATGCCGACGGCTTCGTGGGCGGCGCCGTGAACACGACGGCTGAAACGGTACGAGCCGCGTTACATTGCATCGGGACGGCGAAGAACGTTCAGACGGTCTCGAGTGTCTTCGTCATGGCGGTGCCCGACCCGCGGATCGGCCATAACGGCTTGCTGGCGTTTGCCGATTGCGCGGTGGTGATCGAGCCGACAGCAGTGGAATTGGCGGAAATCGCGATCACGACAGCACAGAATACGCAGGCATTGATGGATGTGGAGCCCGCGGTGGCGCTGCTGTCGTATTCGACGAAAGGCAGCGGGAAGGGCAAACGAATCGATACGGTGGTGGAGGCGCTGCGGATTGTCAAGGCGCGCGCTCCGCACTTGCACGTGGACGGTGAGTTGCAAGGAGATGCGGCGCTGGTGGAAGCCATCGGACGCTCGAAGGCGCCGGGGTCGACGGTGGCGGGACGGGCCAACACGCTCATCTTTCCCGACCTGATGTCCGGCAACATCTGCTACAAACTGGTGGAGCGCCTAGGGGGCGCGGCCGCGATCGGGCCGTTCCTTCAGGGGCTCGCCAGGCCGGCCAACGATCTTTCGCGCGGGTGTTCGGAAGAGGATGTTTATAACGTGGCGATTGTCACCGCGCTGCAAACGGAGATACGGTAATGTCCCGCATCGCGCTGGTGTACCACGACGGCTACGATTTGCATTTCGGCGACCATGTTTTTCCCTCGGTGAAGTACAAGCTGATCCGCCAGAAGTTGATTGACGACGGCTTTACAAAGGCAGAGGAGATTCACCAGCCGGAACCCGCCAGCGACGAGGACGTATTGCTGGTTCATACGCCGGAGTGGGTAAAGGGTCTGAAGACCGGGACGCTCAGTTATGCGCAAATCCTCAGGCTGGAAGTACCCTACAGCCAGCAGATGGTACGGGCCTTCTGGCTGGCTGCCGGAGGGACTACGCTGGCGGCGCGGCTGGCATTGCGCCAGGGGGTGGGATTCAACATCGGCGGCGGATTCCATCATGCCTTTCCGGGTCACGGAGAGGGCTTTTGCGCCATCCATGATGTGGCCATCGCCATCCGCAAATTGCAGAAGGAAGGCGCCATCAGCCGGGCGATGGTGGTGGATTGCGACGTGCATCAAGGCAACGGCACGGCCGCTATTTTTTCCGGAGATCGAAGCGTATTTACACTATCCATTCATCAATTTAACAATTATCCACAGGAAAAACCGCACTCCACGGTGGATATACACCTGGCGGATGGGACAGGGGACACCGAGTACCTCGAGAAGCTTGGTGAGGCGTGCCGGCTCACGATTGCCGGATTCGAGCCCGAGATTCTTTTCTATGTGGCGGGCGCGGATCCCTACATCGATGATCAGTTGGGTGGATTGAATCTCACGATGGAAGGGCTGAAGGAGCGGGATGAACTGGTGACGGAGACAGCGCTCAGCAAGGCGGTTCCCGTGGCGGTCGTACTGGCGGGGGGCTATGCAAGAGAACTCTCCGACACGGTATCCATACACGCCAACACGGCCTATGCGGCGGAGAAAGTGCTGCGCGGCGTGGACGGGTGGAGAGCGGAATCCTAAAACCAAAGTTATATTCAAGATTACCCCGTACTCGCCGATAAGATCGTTCTGGTGAATAGCGGGAAGTGTTTGGATTTTCGAAAGACTACCGCATGGGCTATGTGCTGTGGCTCCCTGTTGGCCGCGGCATCCTGCCGCTTTCGCCCGGAAGACCGGCACACTTACCGAATCGGCTATGACGAGGCGTTTCCCTATCATGCTCTTGCCCGGGACGGCAAGCCGGAAGGCTTCGCTTTTGACGCCATTGATGAAGCCGCGGTGCGGCGTAAAATCCGGCTGGAATGGGTGCATGTCGAGGGAGGGCCCGAGGATGCGTTCCGAAACTACGGCGTGGACCTCTGGCCCCGCCTGCGTCCGACACGGGAACGGCTCGAGCATTACCACGTTACCCAACCCTGGATGAGGCTGAGCTTCTCTCTGCTTACCCCTCGCGCGCCGGGCAGCCGGTGGCCGAGCATGACGCGGCGAAGAGTGGTGGCGGTGGACGGGAGTCCGGGCATCCATGAAGTGGGGCGCCAATACCTGGCAGACAAGAAACTGGCGGACTACAGGGGGAATCAGGCGGCCTTGGAGGCCGTATGCAGCGGCGATGCTGAGGCGGCGCTGCTGGAATACCGCACAGGTATCGAACTGCTGCTGCAAAAACCGCCCGCGTGCCGGGACGTGGACTTGCTTCCGGTTCCGGTGGAAGACGCGAACATCCCGGTGGGGTTGGGAGCCACTCTCGATGCGGGTTTTGTCGCCGAAGCTTTGCGGGACGAACTGGAGCGGTTGTGGGAGGACGGAACGCTGGCGCGTCTACAGTCGAAGTGGTTCTATCAGCCGCCGAACGAGGTACGAACCATCCTGGAAGCGGTGGAAGCGCGGCGGGCGGCGCGAACTCTCCGGGCCGGGATTATTCTTCTGGCGTCGGCGCTCGTAGCCACTCTGGCGCTGGCTCAGAAGGCACGGCGGGCGCGCCGGCACGCGGAAAACGTGAGCGCGGCGAAGTCGGAATTCGTGGCGAACATCAGTCACGAGATCCGCACTCCCATGAACGGCGTGATGGGAATGACCGCCCTGCTGGCGGATTCGCCGCTCAACACGCAGCAGCGGGAGATGCTCGATACCATTCAGTCGAGCGCGGCGAGTTTGCTGATGGTGCTGAACGACATCCTGGATCTTTCGAAGATGGAAGCAGGCAAGCTGGCCATCGAGGAAAAGGACATCGACCTGCGGGCGGCCGTCGAGGGGGTGGTGGCCTTGTTGCGGGCGCAGGCGGCGGAGAAAGCCATCGGCCTGAGGCTGGAATGGGAGCCTCGCGTGCCGCGGTATGTGCGCGCGGACGCTTCCCGATTGCGCCAGATTCTGATCAACCTGACGTTGAACGCCATCCGGTTCACGCCGCGCGGCAGCGTGCGGATAGTAGTGGCAGAGGAGCGGGACGAACAGGAGGGTTTGCTGGTACGCATCTCCGTCATCGACACGGGGACGGGCATTCATCCGGACGCGGCGAAGACGTTGTTTCATCCTTTCACCATGGCCTCGGAGACCGGCGCCCGGCACGATGCAGAAACAAGTCTCGGACTGGCAATTTCACGGCAGTTGGCTCACCTGATGGGAGGCGAGATCGGAATGGTGAGTGAACCCGGCAAAGGATCGACGTTTTGGATCTCGCTGCCATTGCGCGAAGCGCCTCCGCCCGCCGAACAGGCGCTGGTGCGCAACGGGCAACAGACGCCAGGGCGTCGTGTCCCACCCGCCGCCACAGGGAGGATTCTCCTGGTCGAGGATAATCCGGCAAACTGCCGGGTCGCGGTGCGCATGCTCGAGAAGTGGGGCCATGCGGTACGGTTGGTGACCAACGGCAACGATGCCTGCCAGGCGGCGGCGCAGGAACGGTTTGACCTTATCCTGATGGACGTCCATATGCCGGAAAAGAACGGGTGGGAGGCGACGCGCATGATCCGCCAACAGGAAAGCGGAGTGCGGCATACGCCGATTGTCGCCCTGACCGCCTGCGCAATGGAGGGAGACCGGCAACGCTGCCTGGACGCAGGGATGGACGATTACCTTTCCAAGCCGATCGACGCGGACCAACTGGCGGAGACAATCGAGCGATGGCTGGCCTGGCGGGACTGACTGTCACTTGGGCAGCGCCGCGATTTCGACCACTGGCTGGCGCCGGACCGGAAACTTCACGCTGCGCGAAATGAAACACATCTCGTGAGCCTTGTCATGCAGCAGCATGGCATCGAGCAGGCGCTCCTCGTCGGTAATGATCATGCGTGGGTTGAGAACCACCTCGACGAACTCGCCGGCTCCGTCCTCATGAGTAGCCATGACGCCTTCGGCCGCATCGGAATACTCCACTACGACGATTCCCGCATCCGCGCAGAGATGCAGCATCCAAAGCATGTGGCAGGAGCTGAGAGCGGAAAGCAGCATCTCTTCCGGGTTGTAACGGCCGGGTTCGCCGCGGAAGGCGGGATCGGAGGAGCCGGGGATCGAGACGGATTTTCCGGCGGCGGTAATCTCGTGATTCCGGCTGTAATCCCGGTAGCCGGATGTGCCGGAGCCGAGGTTTCCGGTCCACCTGACGTCCACTCGATAGTGATGTTGATGCGGCATGGTTTCATGGTAAGGCGGCGGCGAGAGCCCGTGCCGGAATGCCCCGGCCGTGAACCCGAACGGAGGCGAGGCCCAGCCAGGTGGCGAGGGCCTGAAGCCCGGCGGAAAGGGAGTGGGCAACGGCGCCGGGGTCCATGCCGGCCTCCAAGTGCGAAGAGATGGAAGAGACCTTTGTCGTAAGCTCCGAGGCGGGAATAGAGAACAAGGTAATGCGCCGGCAGCAGCACGTTGACGAAATCGAGTTGAAGCAGGCCAAGGCGATGGATGACATTTGCGATCGCATCGGCCGTAGGACGAGTACGGTGCCGGGGAAGGTGGAGTCCCTGTGCCGCGATCGCGATGCGGCGCGCTTCCGATAGAGACAAACTGCCGGAACCGCCCATAGGCGAATTGTAGCCCTACTGCGCCTATTCGAGCATCGTGACGGGCGCCTCGATCTGGAACGCTTTCTTCCGGCCAACCGCCGCTGGCGTTCCACGAAACTTGAGCTTGCCGTTAACCAGCAGGTCAATTTGTCTTTCGACGGCGTAGTCGAAAGTGAGCACATCATCCTCGTTCAGGTTCATAAGGTCCTCGACGAGGAGCGTCGGCCCCCGCAGTCTGGCATCGAGATGAACATGGGCCGGGCGGATAAGGCGAAGAAGGCGGAGTTGTTCCTCCGCGGTGGATTCCGACTTGCGCATGGACCATTGCTGGTCAAACTTCTGGCGCAGCATCTTGACGATGATGGACGGCATCCCTATGTTCATCATTCCGCTGTTCTCGCCGATTCTGACTTCGAGGCTGACCGCCACAACGGCCTCATTGGGCGCGAGAACCTGAAGCAGTTGAGATTCCGTCTTGAACGATTCGATGGTGAAGTGGATGTCCGTTACCGTGGACCAGGCATCGCGCAAGTCATGCAGCACGATGCGGAAGATGTTTTCGAGGATGCTTTGTTCAATTTCCGTCACCTCGCGGTCAGGCCGCAAGGCGCTCTTGCCGTTGCCTCCGAGGAGCATCTCGAGGATGGGGAAGACCAGGGTCGGATTGATCTCGAGGACGGCGCTGCCATCGAAGGGGCGCATCGCCAGTGAGACAAGGCAGGTGGGAACGGGCAGGCATTGCGAGAACTCCATGAAGGACAGTTGCTCGACAGACACCAGATTGACGAGGGCGTAATTGCGGAGATAGGCCGATAGGCTGGAGCTGAGACTGCGCGCAAAGGACTCGTGCAGAAGGTGGATGGCGCGAAGCTGATCTTTAGCGATGCGATCCGGGCGGCGGAAATCATAAGGAGTCGCCTTCCTCGACACATCCTCCTCGGCGGTTTGGTCGCGGAGATTGCGGAATACGCTATCGATTTCTTCCTGAGTAAGGACGCGATCCATGGCCATAGCCATAAGATCGGAGGAAGGACGGGAGAGAAGTAGAGAAGGCGAAGGGCGGGCGCGTGTAATCTTTTGTCATGCCTTTGCTTTACAACCCGCACGCATGCTCGAAGTGGAAACGCCAGGGCCTTTTCACGCGTCCTCCTTAAGGAGAAAATGGGAGTAGCAAGCCAGGGGAGTGGCAAGCAGACCGGATTCGTCGGGCAACGGGGCGAGAAACCGCTGAAATCGCGGCGATCGTTATTCTGCTATGAGAAGTGCATCAGTTTATTTTCGGATCATTTTCTTTTTCGTGATCTCGATCAGCGTACTGCCATCCGCCATGGCGGGAGAGAGCGACACGGGGGATGGCAACGTCAGCATCAAGCCGGTCCGGCCCTCAATCGGTCCCATTCAAACGGCGAGCGCGCGGGACGAAGGAGTGGATTGGAAGAGCCTGGCGCGCGAGTCGTGGGCTTTCCTCACGCTGCAGCACGGCTTCCGGTTGCTGACGGAACCGGGAACTCGCGAGGGCATGAAGGGACCGTTTTTTCGCACCTACTGGAACTCGGTGTCGAATCTCCACGGATGGGCGGACGGGGATCCCTTTTATGTGAACTATGTGGGGCACCCGATGATGGGTTCAGTGGCGAGCTTTCTGTTCGTTCAGAATGACCGCCGGTATCGGGATGTGGAGTTCGGGAAAGACCCCAATTACTGGAAAAGCCGTCTTCGCGCGGGAGCGTTTTCGTTCCTCTACAGCGCGCAATTCGAGGTGGGGCCGGTCAGCGAAGCTTCGATCGGCAAGATCCAGCGGACATTTCCGCAGCAGGGCTATGTGGACTTCGTAATTACCCCGTTCGTGGGAGTGGGATGGGGGTTGGCTGAGGATGCACTCGACAAGTTCCTCATCAAGCGGGTGGAGCAACGGACGGATAACAACTGGATCCGGTTGCTGGTGCGCGGAGGGTTGAACCCCGCACGCAGCATGGCGAATCTGTTGGGCGGCAGGGTCCCGTGGTACCGCACGAACCGGGCCGGAGTCTACGTGCCCTATTCCTACATTACCCGCCAGAGCACAGTGGACGGTGGGCCGAGGGAAACGGTGAATCCGCCTCCGGGTGTAGCTCCATTCGAGTTCACGATGACGTTTGAGCCTGAGATGTTCCCGGGGAGTTCCTTTTCCTGTCTCGGCGGAGGAGGCACGGCAGCCTTCCGCCTGGCAGCCAACTGGCAGTTGGTAGGCGACGTGGGCGGCTGCAAACTGATGGGTTTCGAGAAGACTCTGACAGGTGATTCGCTTACCTATCTGATCGGACCACGCTGGACCCCCTCCCCGCGAGGAAGATGGGTTCCACACCTACAGTTTCTTGTCGGAGGACGCAAGATTACCACGGAGCAGTTCTATCCGGACAAGTGGGAAACGGTGGAGGGCTTGGTGTCGTCGGCCCCGGACCCGGCCGAGTGGCGCTCGCTGTACACGTCGCGGCAGGAGACGAATGCGTTTGCGTTGTCCGCGGGAGGAGGAGTGGATCTCCGGTTCAACAATGCCCTGGCGCTACGGGTGGCAAGTCTCGAATACCGTCGCTCGTGGGTGCGTCCGGTGGAGGGTTACGATTTCTCGAACGGGCTACAACTGACCACTGGTCTCGTACTGCATATGGGGACATGGTAAGCCCACAACACCGCCGGCGAAGCCGGTGGCCAGGCTGAAGGCTGAGAGCCGGTCGCTGATGGCTTAATAGCTCTCAGCTTTGAGCGCGGAATTGCTGAAAGCTCCCATCCTCAAGATTTCAGGTGTCCTTGGCTATAATTGAAAAGAGTCGTCATCAGCGCTACCCATGAGATTTCTTTCTTTCTTCTGCTTTGCCATCCCGCTCTTGCTCGAAGGACAAGCCGCGGCTCCGCCGGCGGCGCCAACCGCCGTGACTCCGGACACGGTTGTTGCCGTTACGGGTGGGATAAAGCTCACGGCCGGCGAGGTGCAAAAACTGGTGGCGAGCCTGCCGGCTCAGATGCGCCAGAACTACGACCGCGACCCGCGTGGGTTCCTTTCGCAGTACTTCATGCTGAAGCGGATTGTCGCTTTCGCGGAGGAAAAGAAACTCCAGGACCGCTCGCCCTATAAGGAGGGCATTGAGCTGGCCCGCATGCAGGTTCTCTGGCAAGCCGCCCTGGAGGAGCAAAGCCGCGAAGCGGTCGTCTCTTCCGAGGACGAAAAGAAGTTTTACGAAGAGCGGAAAGGCGACTACACGCAGGCCAGGGTCAAGCTGGTTTACATTCCCTTCGTCACCGGCAAGGCTCAGACGGTGGATCCGTCGAAAAAAACGATGACGGAGGCCGAAGCGCTCGCCAAGGCCGAGATGGTGGCCAAGGAAGCTCGCGGCGGCAAGGATTTCGTGGCCTTGGTGAAAGCGAATTCCGAAGACCCCATCTCGAAGGAGAAAGACGGCGACTTCGGGCCCGTGAAGCGCACGGACCGTCTGCCGGACCTCATCAAGAACACCATCTTCCAGCTCAAACCGGGAGAGGTGAGCGAGCCCATCCGCCAGCCAAACGGCTACTATGTCATACGCCTCATGGAACTGGTTCCCCAACCATTCGAGGAGGTGCAGAGCGCCATCCATCTCGAATTGAAAAACCAGCGGGTCAAGCAATGGATCGAGACCAACGCCAAAGCCACTCAACTTCAGGTAGAGCGCGCGGACTTCTTCGCTTCCCCGCAGAAATAGCGGGCGCTTGGGATGAGTATCTTCCGGCGCTCTCCGGCAAGCCCATCCTGGTGGACTTCCTCGCGGATCTGACCGTTTTCCGGCGCAAGCTGTATTCCCGCAGCCCGAACGGCACACCCGTGCATGCGGCGAGTTTTCTCACCACCCGCCGTATGGTGCTCGATAGCGGACTCCTTTGCAACCAACAGGAACTGCACCGCATCCTGATACATGAGGTGTTTCATTTCGCGTGGGTGCGGCTGGGAAATCCGCGGCGCTTTGATTGGGAGCGCCTGGTGGGCCAGGAAGTGGCCAGCCGTGCGCGCGGAGAACTGGGCTGGTCGGCAGAGTCCCGGAAGATCTTGTTAACTTCTGTCGACGTGGGAAATCGAACACCCCGCTGGCGGCATTACATCTGTGAGAGTTTCTGTGACACGGCCGCCTGGGTGTTCACCCCAGGCGAACATGAGGAGTATACATTATCCAGCCGCTACCGCCAAAGACGCAGGCTCTGGTTCAACAGCTTCGTCGGGTATGGCCCGATACCGCTATAATCATGAGTGCACATAAGGAGTTCCCCCGCATGCATGTTTCTTTCCACCGTTCGCTGCTGGCCGCCGCGGCGGTATTTGGCATGCTCGTCCTGAACGTCAACTGCGGATCCACGCGTTCGGTGAAAGCCGCCGTAAAGCCGGAAAAAGACCGTAAGTCAGCGCCGGAATTCTCGCTCAAAGACGCTCACGGCCGGACGGTGAAACTTTCCGATTACAAGGGCAAGGTAGTCCTGCTGAATTTCTGGGCAACCTGGTGCGGTCCATGCAAGATCGAGATTCCATGGTTTATTGATTTCGAGCAGAAGTTCAAGGACCGGGGTTTCGCAGTACTTGGCGTCTCCATGGATGAAGATGGATGGGACGCCGTGAAGCCATACATCGAAAAGCAAAGGGTGAACTACCGCGTGGTGGTGGGATCGGATGAAGTGGCTGACCTCTACGGCGGCGTGTCTTCCCTCCCGACGTCATTCGTGCTGGACCGGCAGGGGAAGATTGCGGACGTCCACGTCGGCCTGGTGAGCAAGAGTGTCTATCAGAATGAGATCGAACAACTGCTGGTTAACAAATCTGACGTGCAAGCTGATGCTGGCGGCGGTAGCGCTGTGGATGCCAACTCTGCTGCCGGGCCAAGGTAATCTCCTCACGGTCACCCCCCCGCCGAAGCAGAGCGCCAGGAAAAATACGGCGCTCACCGCGAGGCTGGAGGTACAGCTACGGCCGGGCTACCACGTCAATAGCAATACTCCCGCCGACGATTACCTGATCCCGCTGCGTCTCACATGGGCAGCTTCCCCTCTCGAAGTCCAGCAGGTGAGCTATCCCAAGCCAAGCATGGAGAAGTACGAGTTCAGTGAGAAGCCGATCTCCGTGTTTAGCGGTGGATTCGTCATCACCACACAGTTCAAGGTTCCAGCGGGCGCGGCTCCCGGAATGATGATTGTTACCGGAAAGCTACGCTATCAGGCGTGCAGCAACAAGGAGTGCTTCCCCCCGAAGACGCTCGAGGTAAGACTGCCGGTGGATATCGTCAACTAGTGCGAAGACTGTTGATCCGCCCGGGGGCGATTGGCGACTTCATCGTATCCTTACCCGCGCTCGAGCACTTGCGCGCCGGTTACACCGAGGTTTGGACTACAGCCGCCAATGCGCCGCTGGCGCGATTCGCGGACGCGGCAATTTCCCTATACGACACCGGAATCGACCATCCGCAACCGGGCAAACAGGTGCTGGAGCGGATGAGCAGGTTCGACTCCATCATCTCCTGGTACGGCGCCAACCGGCCGGAGTTTCGTTCCGCCTTGCGCCCCCTTCCGGTCACCTTCCATACTGCCCTGCCCCCTTCGAGCACCGGCGGAATGCACGCCGTGGATTTCTATCAGCGCCAGGTAGGGGCGGTTCCGGGGGCGGTCCCGCGCCTGCCCGTCGCGCGCCGGAATGACGGATTCCTCGCCATTCACCCTTTCTCCGGCAGCCCGAAGAAGAACTGGCCGCTCGAGCGGTTTCGCGCATTGGCGAAGCATTCCCCCTGGCCGGTCCAATGGATCGCCGGCCCCGAAGAGATTCTGCCGGGAGCGGTTCGCTTCGACAGTCTTTGGGACCTGGCGCAGTGGCTGGCCGGCGCCAGTCTCTACGCCGGAAATGATTCCGGCATTACTCACCTGGCAGCGGCCGCAGGCGTGCCTGTCATCGCCCTTTTCGGTCCGACGGACCCGGAGGTGTGGGCGCCGCGCGGGGCGGACGTACAGGTGCTCCGCGCCCCCCATGGCCGCATCGAGTCGCTCGCCACGGATCAAGTGCTGCCTTACTTGCGCAGGTAGGCGTCGTCGCCGCGTATCCAATCCTCGCGGACAGGCGCAAATACGTCAAGGGCGACGGAATCCACGAGAACATCCACGCGATGCGGAACGTTCGGTGGAATCACCAGCGATTCGCCGGCCTCCAGCACCACTTCCTTTCCATCCATCAGGAACATCAGCCGGCCTTCCATCACCGTCGTGATCTGTTCGTTGATGTGATGATGCACCGGCACGACTCCCCCTTTCTTCAGGATCAGGCGCGACACGGTAATGTTCTGCCCGTGCAGCACCTGTCTTCCGATGGACTCGTTCATCTGTTCCACTTCCGTTTGATTCCAGCGTTGGACCTGCATTGCGGCTGAATTGTATCATAGGAAATCGCAAACCCGGAGGAAAAAGGAATGGCCGGCACGGCCCTCGAGGAAATCTTCGCATCACACGGTTCGCTGCGGCTGAGCCTTCCGCGGAATGACAAAGGAATCGGCAGCGTCATCCTCAAGCCCGACTCGGATCATCTCATCGAAGGCGTCCGCGTGCAGCCGTTCCCCCTATGGCCGGACGACCGCGGCTATTTCCTCGAGATCGCGCGGATGGGGCAGGGTTTGGTGGCCGAATACCCATCCGAATCGACGCAGGTTTCCGCCGCCCTGAGCTATCCGGGGACGATTAAAGCATTCCACTTCCATTTGCATCAGACGGATTTCTGGGTGGCGGCTCAGGGCATGTTCCAGGTAGCGTTGGTGGATCTGCGGCTGGGATCGCCGACCTTCGGGCGGCGCAACACGTTGTACGTGGGAGCGCTGCGTCCCTGGCAGATCCTCATTCCGCCCGGCGTCGGTCACGGCTACAAGGTGGTGGGCGCCGATCCGGCGATGCTCGTCTACATTACCAACCGCACCTACGATCCGAAGGACGAGGGTCGTATTGCCTATAACGACCCGGGCATCCACTACGATTGGGAACTCCAGCACAAATAAACCCACAGGGGCAGGAATGACCCCCAACCTCCTCTCCATCCTCGTCCCGCTTTATAACGAAGAGGAATTCGTGGCTGCGATCCTTCATCGCGTCTTGCAGGCCCCCCTGCCTGCGGGCATGGCGCGGGAGATCATCGTGGTCGATGACGGATCCAGCGATGAATCCGGCGAGATCGCCGCAGCCGTGGCAGGGCAGCATGACTGCATCCGGCTGGTGCGCCACCCGCGGAATCTGGGGAAAGGCGCTTCCATCCGCACCGCCCTCGAGCACGCTTCCGGCGAGTTCGCCCTCATCCAGGACGCCGATCTGGAATACAACCCCTGTGAGTATGGAAAACTGCTCCAGCCGCTGCTCGATGACCGCGCGGACGCCGTTTTCGGATCCCGCTTTGCGCTTGCGGGCGAACGCCGTGTCCTGTATTTCTGGCATGCCCTGGCGAATCACATTCTCACCACCATCTGCAATCTCGCCTCCGATCTGAACCTCACCGATATGGAAACCTGCTACAAGGCCTTCCGCACCTCGCTGGTACGCGGCATTCCACTCCGTTCCAACCGCTTTGGGATTGAGCCGGAGTTGACCATCAAACTCGCCAAACGTGAGGCGCGCATCTACGAAGTTCCCATCAGCTACCACGGGCGCACGTATGCGGAGGGAAAGAAGATCGGGTTTTGGGATGCGCTTGCCGCGCTGGCGGTCATCCTCCGCTACTGGTTGAGCAGTGACATCTACAAGGAAGCAGGGCCGGAGATCCTGGAGGCGTTTTCCAACGCGGCGAATTTCAACCAATGGATGGCGGACACCATACGGCCATACACGGGGAAGGCGGTGCTCGAGATCGGGGCGGGCATAGGCAACCTCACCAGGCAGTTGATTGCACGCCGGAAACGCTACATCGCCTCGGACATCGACGCCCAACACCTGGCCCGGCTGGCCTCGCGCTTCCAACACCGGCCGAACTTCGAAGCACGGCAATGCGACCTGGGCCGTACGGAGGACTTTGAAGACCTGCGGGAGTGCGCCGATACAGTGGTATGTCTCAATGTTCTCGAGCACGTTGCCGATGATCGCGCGGGCCTGAGAAATATTCACCGGGCCTTGCAGCCGGGAGGCCGCGCGATTGTCCTCGTCCCACAAGGCCAGTGGGCATACGGCAGGATGGATGAGGCCCTGGGCCATCACCGCCGCTATTCGGAAGCGCAGCTTCGGGAACGCGTCGAAGAGGCGGGGTTCGAAGTGGAGCGCATCCTCGGGTTCAACCACATCTCCCTGCCGGGCTGGTATCTGAACGGCAAACTCCTCGGGCGGAACACCGTGAGTGTGACGCAATTGAGGGTTTTCGACAAAATGGTCTGGCTATGGCGCAGGGTGGACCGGTTTCTGCCCTGGGAACCCACCTCTCTGATCGCCATCGCGCGCAAGCCGGGCTGAACCAGTTCATCAAGGCGCTTCCACCAATAGCTGGATCCGCGATCCGTCCGCGCCGCCCGTGTACACCCGCTCGGTAGCCTTCACGAAATCGGTCGACTTCGCTTTCGGGATTTCCAGAAATCTTTGCGGATTCCGGTCCGTCAGTGGGAACCAGGAGCTCTGGATCTGCACCATGATGCGGTGACCGGGCCGGAAGGTATGCGCAACGTCCGGCAGGCGGAAGGTGATGCGATCGGGCGTGCCGGGTTCAAAGGGAACAGGTTTCTCGAAGCCCTTGCGGAACTTGCCGCGGAACGGCTCGCCGCGGACCAGTTGTTGATATCCTCCCATGCGCACCGCGTTGGCGGGCGGCGGAACCGCGGAAGGAGCGGCGTCATAGTCCGGGTAGTTGCCGGGGTAGACGTCGATGAGCTTCACGTCGAAGTCGGAATCGGTGCCGCTGGTGGACACCTTCAGGTCAGCGAGAATGGGCCCCATGACGGTGACATCGTGATCGAGAGGAGCAGTCTGATAGACGAGAACATCGGGTCGTTTGGAGGCGAAGCGCTGGTCCTCAGTCATGTAGCCGGCGAGCACCCGGGGGACGATATGGGCGATGTAGGGGACCGGCTTCGAGGGGTCGGACAGGTACTCATCGAACCTCTGATGGGCGTCCGGACGGGAAGCCAGCTTCCCCTCGGCCGAGAGATAGAAATCGACGGGACTCACGGTTTTCGGCGGCCAGGCGTCAAACGTCCGCCACTGGTTCCGTCCTGTCTCAAAAACGCGGGCGCGCGGAAATTCCGCATTCCCCTTTCCCTTGAGGAGTTGCTGGAAGAAGGGAAACTCGATCTTCTCCCGATAGTACAGGCCGGTCTTCGAGCCGAAGTCCACGTTGCCCACCTTCTGGCCGTCGCCGCGGGCAAAGCCGCCATGCGTCCATGGCCCCATCACCAGCATGTTTGTCTGGGGAGGCGAGTTCTTCTCCATGAATGCGAACTGGCGCAGCGGACCCTGGAGGTCTTCCTGATCGAACCAGCCGCCCACTATCATGACCGGCGGTTTGATTCCCTCGAGGTATTTCCAGATGGAGCGGGCCTGCCACGTTTCGTCGTAGTTGGGGTGGTTGATATTCAGAGTCCAGAATTCCTGGGAATGCTTGAAGTACTTCTCATCGGCGTTGGCCAGCGGCCCCATGTTGAGGAAAAATTCGTAGGCGTCGGGGGTGCCGTAATCGAAGGGAACAGCGGGCTGGGGCGGTTCAGGGTCGCCTTCGCGCTGGCGGAAGCCCATGTAGAACCCGAAACGGTGCGCGAGCATGAAGGCGCCGTTGTGATAGGAATCATCGCCGAGATAGTAGTCGGTCACCGGAGCCTGCGGGGAAACGGCGGCCAATGCAGGATGCGCGTCGATCATGGCGGCGGAGACGAAGAACCCCGGCTGCGAAATGCCCCACATCCCCACCTTGCCCGAGTTGCCGCGGACGTTCTTCACCAGCCAATCGATGGTGTCGTAGGCGTCGCTTGATTCGTCGATGTCTCGATTGGATTTCTTGTGAGGGTGGAACGGACGCACGGTCGTATAAACACCCTCGCTCATATACCTGCCGCGAACATCCTGATAGGCGAAGATGAACTTTTCGCGGGCAAAGAACTCCGAAGGGCCGAGCGACGATGGATATTGATCGACGCCATAAGGACGCACGCTATAGGGTGTGCGCGCCAGCATGATGGGATACGTGGCACGGGAGGAGAACACGTCTTTGGGTACGTAAACCGCCGTGAACAGCCGCACGCCGTCACGCATGGGGATGCGGTATTCGAACTTGGAATAGGTCTCCCGGAGGAAGGGCATGTCCACGCGGGGAGTCAGCGGAGCAGGGACGGTCTGAGAGAAGCACAATACAGGAAGCACCAGCAGTGCGTCGAGGGCAAGGCGCATACCTCAGGTTACCCCGCACCCGGCACGACCCGCTCTCTAGTGATGCCACGGGCTGGCCGTGCTTCCGATCATCCGGCGGCGGATCATGTCGAGCGCAGTCTGCGCCGCCAGCACACGAATGCGGCGGCGGTCTCCGGCAAACTGAAAGCGCCGGACCAGGGAGCCGTCCTTGTCGGCGACGCCGATATAGATGGCGCCCACAGGCTCCGTCTCGTCCCCTTGTCCGGGCCCGGCGACTCCCGTAATGGAGACCGCGAGTGAGGCGGAGGAACGGGCGAGCGCGGCGCACGCCATCGCGCGGGCAACCGGTTCGCTGACGGCCCTATGCTCGCGCAGCACCTCGGGATCGATACCGAGAAGGGCCGTCTTGGCTTCGTAGCTGTAAGTGAGAAAGCCTCCGGCGAAGTAGTCCGAACTGCCCGCCACGGAAGTGATCTTTTCCGCCAGCATCCCGCCGGTGCAGCTTTCCGCAACGGCGACTTTCATGCCGCGGTCGCGCAGCATTTCGCCGATGGTGGCTTCGAGCGGGTTCCCATTGCGCGAGTAGAGCCGGTCCCCGAGCAATTCCTCAATGGGAGTCCCCACCTCCAGCAGAAGCGCTTCGGCTTCCTCCTCCGTCCGGCAGCGGGCGCGCAAGTGAATCTGGATATCGCCCGCCGCGGCGAGGATAGTCGTCGCCGGATTGGTGTACTGCTTATACACGGGCGCGATCAACTGGTCGAGATCGGATTCGGGCATGCCTGCCACGCGATAGAAGCGCGTCCGGATTACCTGCGGCGGCAGCAGTTGATCGAGCCGCGGCAGACATTGTGATTCGAATATCGGTTTGAGTTCGCGCGGCGGGCCCGGAAGCATGATGATGTGGCGCCCCTCGTGCTCCACCCACAAGCCGGGCGCTGTTCCTCCGCCATTGGGAAGCACCACGGCTCCTTCCACCACATAGGCCTGGCGTTTGTTGACCTCCGCCATGGTGCGATTCATGCGTTGGAACCGCTGCACGATGGAACCACAGATCTCTTCGCTGAAAACGAGCGGGCGGGAGCAGTACTGGGCGACAGCTTCCCGGGTGAGGTCGTCCTCGGTAGGGCCCAGCCCGCCGGTAAGGATCAACAACCGTGCCTGGGAAAGCGCATACCTGATAGCGCTCACCAACCGCTGCCGGTCGTCCCCGACAATGAGTTTGACAACGACTTCCACGCCTCTTGCATTCAAGAGATCGGTGAGAAAGAGAGAATCGGTGTCCACTCTCTGTGGAGTCAGCATCTCGCTGCCGACGGCGATGATGGCGGCATCCATGGAATGTGCGGCTAAGCCGGCAGAAAACCCTGGATACCCACGTCGACGCGGAACAACGCGTTGTTCGTCGCGACGATCATGGCCTTGGAAGGAGTGAATGCGAAACCGACAATATTCGGTCCGGAGAGGAACAACTCAGCTCGCGCGTCGGGATCGATTTTCACAACGCCTTTCCGGCCGCCCATCGAGGCGGCGACGTACAGATGACCCTCGGCGTCGAAGGCAAGACCCTGAGGCCTTCCCAGCCCGCGATAGAATACTTCCGATTCGCCGGCAGGATTGATGCGGTAGACGGAATCAAAACTCGATGTGGTGGGGCCCGTAACGTAGAGATTATTGTCCGGACCAAAAGCGAGGTGGTACGCCGCAATGGAGGGCTCCATCGTGCAGAACACGTAGATCTGGCGCTGGCGGCTGATCTTGAAGATTGTCCCGCTGCGGTCGCCCACATACAGATTCCGGTCGTGGTCAAACGCCATGCCGGTAGCGACGCCCATCCCTTCCACGTAAACCGCCATGCTTCCGCTTGGCGTCACCTGATAAACAATTCCGTCATAGCGGCTGCTGACGTAGAGCACCCCCTCGTCATCCAGGACGAGGCCAGTAGCGTTCATGATGTCCGTGACCAGGGGCTTCGCTTCGTAATTCACGTCGATTCGATAAACGGACACCGGCGTCTTCTGGCCGCGCGATCCGCTAAAGGTGGTGTAGACATTGCCGAAGCTGTCCACAGCGGGATTCGCGACGGGATGTACACTGTCGGCGATCTGGATGCCAATGCCGCAATGCCAGGACGCACTCGAGGTGAACCCGCATTCCACCACCATGTCGCCGGTCGAAACGCCATCCGGCACGCGCGCAATCACGAAAGAGTTGGACCCGATCACAATGGGCGCCTGGACATCTCCTAGACGGACGCGGGGACGGTTGATTTTGGCCAGGTTGCGGCCCCGAATCTGAAACTCGCCGCCGGGGATGGCGGCGACGGGACTGACCTGATTAATTTCCGGACGATCGGAATCCTTGAAGATTGCCATGGTTAATAAAGATTGAAGCATCCTGCCAGGAATAAGACAAGCGCGGCGTAGACGCCCGCCATGAGGTCATCAGCCACGATACCCAATCCGCCCCCCAACGATTCGAGTCTGCGGACGGGCGGCGGCTTGCGAATATCGAATAAACGGAACAGGAGAAAGGCCCCCAGGACACTCTTCCAATTGAGCGTGGTTGCGCCTGCGAGCGAGAGCCACTGACCGAGCACTTCATCCACAACGACGATTTGCGGGTCTTTCAGGTTCCGCTCGCGCGCGACAATTCCGGAGGCCGCAATCGCCGGGGCGGTAAGCAGGGCGGCGGGGAGGATCAGAGTCCAGGGAGCAAAGCCGGTAAGGGAGAGAACCGCCCAGGCCGGCAGCAACGCGCCCAGAGCGCCGGCCGTGCCGGGGGCCTTCGGCGCGAAACCGCAGCCGAACCACGTTGCCAGCATAGTGGCTGGACCGTTAGTCCTCATCCTGCTCCGGTTTGGGATTGCTCGAGATTGGGGTGGAAATCACGTAGCCTTCCGAAGCCCATTCGCCAAGATCGATCAACTTGCATCGCTCACTGCAGAAAGGCATGTAGGGGGCGCCAAACGGAACTTCCTTCTTGCAGATGGGACACTTCATACGCGCCGCAAGGATGCCTCCGGGCTGCTCGAGCGGAGGATGGGGAACAGAGAAGCGGGTGCAGCAGCCGGTTCTTCCGGGGCGGCATCGACCAATCCGCCCACCAGATCATAATCGTGGGCTTCGGTAACGCGCATGCGTCGAATCTGACCCGGTTTGAGCGCCGTCCCGTTGTCGTCATTGATATAGCAAACACCGTCGATCTCCGGCGCCTGCCCGGCCGTCCGGGCCACCCAGAGGAGTTCCGTCTCCGGAGAAGGCCCTTCCAGAAGAACGGGAATTTCCGCCCCAAGCATTTCACGGTTATGCCCGCGGGAGATTTTGCGTTGCAACGCCATCAGGCTTCGCTTGCGGTTGTACATGTCCCGCTTGCCCACCTTGCCCTCCAGATGGAAACTCCTGCTGGTTTCCTCATCCGAGTAGGTGAAGACGCCGACGCGATCCAGTTTCGCGGCCTCGACAAATTGAATGAGTTCGCGGAATTCCGCTTCCGTTTCTCCGGGAAATCCCACAATAAAACTGCTGCGGATGGCCACGCCGGGAATGGTGGCGCGGATGCGCTCGAGCAACTTCAGGAAGATGTCTCCGTTGGCCCCGCGCTTCATTCGCTTCAGGGCACCGGCGCTTGCATGCTGCAAGGGCATGTCGATGTACTTGACCAGGGCAGGGTGCGCGGCGATGGTATCGAGCAGTTTCTGGGTAACCTTGTTCGGATAGGCGTAGAGGAACCGGACCCACTTCGGATGAGGAGTCTCGATAGCCGCAAGCCGATCGAGCAGCGCCGCCAATCCGTCCTTGAGACCGAAGTCCTCCCCGTAGCAGGTAGTGTCCTGCCCGATCAGATTGATCTCCCGTACACCTTGCTTTAACAGGCGCGTTGCTTCCGCGATCACCGATTCGAAACGGCGGCTGCGAAACTTGCCGCGGAACTGCGGGATCACGCAGAACGTGCAGGGATGGTCGCAGCCCTCCGCAATCTTGATGTAGGCATAGTGCCGGGGCGTGGACAGCAGGCGCGGCGTCTGGTGGTCATACAGGTACGCCTGGAGAGGGTTTGCGGCGGGTTCACCGCTCTCGCACAGACCGGCAATCGAGTCGATTTCGTTGGTGCCGATGACGTGATCGACATCCGGGATGTTCTTGCGGATTTCATCGCGATACCGCTCCACCAGGCACCCAGCGACAATCAGCTTTTTCGCGCTGCCGGTTTTCTTGTATTCCGCCATCTCGAGAATGGTATCGACGGACTCCTGCTTGGCCGGATCAATGAAACTACAGGTGTTCACCACAATGATTTCCGCCTCGCCGGGATTCGGGGTAAGTTCATGGCCATGAAAGGCCAACTGACCCATCATCACCTCCGAGTCGACAAGATTCTTGGGGCAACCGAGACTAACGAAACCTACTTTCAATGGAGAAACTCTTGCTTCAGAATAGCATCCCGGCAAGGGGCGTTGGAGGCGGGTAACAAGAAAAACGGCCACCCCGAAAGGGTGGCCGCTTTGCGGAGAAAATCTTACAGTGCTGTTACTTACGCCGCGTGTACAGCCCCAGGCCGATCAAGCCTGCAGCCAGCAGTGTGAAGGTGGCGGGCTCAGGAATCGGGTTGTCGGTAGCCGTAGCGGACGTGATGTCCACCCGCAGGCCGCTGGGGTTGTTACCCGGTCCGGTGTACACAAGGTTGTACACGACAAAATCGAGGTTTACGGTTCCACCGCTGTAATTTCCACTGATCGTTACGGGACTAAGGCTGCCATTCGCCTGGCCGGCGTTGCCCGAACTTGCTACCGGCGTACCGTTCAACAGAATCCCGGAAGTGAGCGACCCCGTGGAATTCCGGTTGTTGTCGCTCAACCACCCCAGGTTGATCGTATAGGAACCCGAGGATAGGCCCAAAAGTGACAGGTTGAACGTCAAGCGATAGATGTAGGCCTCGGTATCGCTCTGAGCCATACTCTGGTTCTGGTTCGCGTCAGGCGCGATCCACTTTGAACTGGAGCTGTTCGCAAACCATGATCCCGTGCTCAACGGGAACTGGCTGCTCAGCACGACGAAAGTCGAAGGCCCGAGTCCCGATCCAGTCGGCACTCCAACCAGCGTGTAGTGTGCATCGGCCGTACCATCAGCAAGCAATACGTTGCTGTTGTTGACGCCCGTGCTATAAACGCATGCGCCCGCGTTGGCCGCGCATCCGGAGCCGGACGCTCCGCTGAAATCATATGTCGCCCCGTAGCTCACTGTCGAGAAAAGGGCTACAAGTGCACTCCCTAGAGCCAGTCTAAACATTGTTCCTCCGCACCACTGTTAAATATGGCCAGACTCATGGTAACAAGGTCCTCCCCCAAACTCAAGAAAAATCTGCCAAAGTACCACACATTTTTCGAGGGATGTTCTGGACCTAGGGTACTGACTAATCCGGCCTCGGGAAAACCCCCTATTATGTCCCCCCCACGTTAGGGGCGCTGTACCATTACTACTACCGGATCCGAACTCTGGGCCTTCGCAAGCGACCGTACCTGCACCACATTCAGCCCCGATCTGACCAGGTTTTCCGGTATCTGCGCGGAGATCTGGTTCGGAGATGCCTGTAGCAGTGGTAGCGCCACGTCATTGAATACCACGCAAGACCCGCCGAGAATCGTCGGAGGAGGCAGGGTATCGGCTACCGCTGGACTGGCCAGATTCTGCCCGGTCACGGTGATAAAGGACCCCGGCTTGAAATTGGAGGCTCCGGTTTCCGAGTTCACAATCCCCCTGGCGCCCCCTGCAATGCTGGGGCGAGTATTGCTTCCCGCCGGCGTTGTGGGAATCACCGAGAGTCCGGAAATGGTGATAGCATAAGCGGTTCCCTTGGCATCCACCACCATTTGCCGCGGAGGGACGTTCGAGCGCTGCGTCCCGAACACTCCGGTCACCGGATTCTCGGGAACTATCCCGATCAGGGAGTCGGTGTTGGCTCGAACATCCAGTGCTTCCAGGGTGGTGCGCACCTCATCCCGCGTGACCGAAGTGATGTTTTGCCGCACCGGGGTAGTCAGACGCAGGAAAACCGATTCGTTCACCGCCGCCGTCGCGGCGATATTGCGCTCCCCTCCACTCACCACAGTCTGGGTAGGCGGCTGGCCTGGTCCGGGAGCTGGCCCTACTTGGATGGTCCCCGGCCGCTCGGCGCCGCCGATGACGGTGAGCGAAGAGTTGAGAATCAGACCATTGGCCATGTAGTAAGCAGAGTCCGTCGATGCCGAAAGCGGGCCATAATAGCTCTGAATCGGATTGGTGAACAACTGCCGCTGCGAAGTGTAGGTATCGATCAGCGCGTTATACAGGTAAGCCGTTCCATTTCCCGCCAAAGTAAGGATATAGTCGTAACCGGGACTGGCCAGCATCACCTGAGGAGCTGGAATCGTGGCAGGAACGATCGTATTGGCGGTGCCTGTGGGGCGGAGCGTTGCCGTATCCGCCACCACCTTCCACTGGGTGCCATTGCTCATGATGAACTGCAGCCCCGAAAGACCGTACGCAAGCGTCGCCGGCGCTGTGATCGCCGCATTGCCGGCCCTGGGAATCGGCGGAAACTCCACCTGCCCGATCTCCCGCCCTAAGTCCAGGTCCACGATGGAGATGGATTCCCCACCCGCGTTTCCTACATACATCGTGGCGCCGTCCGTGGCCATCGCCATTTGATGAGGGAGTTGGCCCACCGGAATTGGATTCAGGAAGCGCTGATTCTTCGTGTCAAATACCTCAACCCGGTTGTAGCCGGAGTTGGCAATGTAGAGGCGGTTTCGGTACTCATCCAAAGCTAGGTCCCGAATTCCCTCAGTGGCGCTGTTCGGCGTGGTGGGGATGGGAAATATCTGGCCGCGCTGATCGGAATTCCGATAGTTCATGTAGATCCGGATGGTGTTCGGAATATTGATCGCTTCAAGCGAAGCCAGGCTGACGTTGATCGGTGTCCCGGTGTTGGTGGCAGCGCCCGTATATAAATTGGTCCCATATTGCCTTGTGACGCCGGAGCGGCCGGGTTCCATGACAAACGTGACCGTCGAGGGGGCCACGCCGCTCGAGATCTGCGCAACCAGCGCCGCGCCCAGATTCGGCACGCTGAAGGTCAGTTTTCCCTTCCCCAAATTGTTGATACGGACGGCTGCCCGCGCGATCCCCTTGTTGCATTCGTCCACCGCCAGGAAAACCTGGGCGGTTTCCGGTTGAAGGATCGGATAGTCGTATAGGGTGGAGAGCGGCAGGTAGATCATGCCCGACTCGGACAAGCCGAAAGCATTGGCGCCGTCCGAAGTGATCACCATCTTCGCGACGATGCTCTCCGGAATCTTGATTCCGAGCTTTCCACTAAGGTTTCGAGGGTCGGAAATGAGAAGCGTCGAAGCCTGGGGCCGTGTCGCCGGTTGGGTGAAAGGAGCAGCGTTGAAGGCGGAATACAAGGTGGCGCCGTCCGCGGTGAAAGCGCTGCCGCCCACGTTCTGCAAAGTGTTGAAGCTTCCAGTGAAAAGAAACGGCATGTTCGCCGGAGACTGCTGAGCCACGGCGTCAAGCGACTGCGTGTCGTAAAGCGTGAACCCTGCCATGAAGCGGGACCCGTCGGGAGACATGGAAAGCGCGGTGGATTGCCCGGTGACGGTGCGCGTCTTGAGGATGGTGCCGGAGAGCGATTCGTAGAGAAAAACAACCGTCTGTGTATTGTTATTGACCGTGCTGAGGCCTACGATAAACCGGCCGTCCGGCGTTCGGATGAGTTTCCCGCGGAAACTGGTAATGATGCGCGTGAGCACGGCGGGAATTCCCGTCGGGGTGGGAGGAGGGGGAGGAAACTGGACTGGTTGGACCTGATTCTGCTGGGTCTGGGTGGGGTCGAACATGAGCAGCGTGTTGTTCAGGCTGTTCGATCCCGTGCCTTCGGTCGTGATCAGGACCCGGCCGTCCACACCCACTTCAACACCTTCAGGCTTGGCGGGCAAGGTCACGGTTTGGGCGGTCAGGTTGGTGTTCAGATCAATGACCGTAAGGGTTGAGGTTCCGTTGTTGCTGACATAAAGGTAAGCAGCGTCCATCGAGATGGCGGCCGCCAGAGGTTGAAGACCCGTCGGGAAGGACCCGACGACATTCTTCTCGTTGTAATCGTAGATGTCGACGCGGTTCGCGCTGGTATTTACAAGATAGAGGCGCCCGCGAGTCTCATCCAGAACGATGTCGGACGGAGTTCCACCCAACGGGATGACTGCTCCGAAGGTCGCCCCCACTGACTGCGCACGCGCCGGGGAATGAAGCAATACGGACAAGACGGCTGCCGCCAACACACGCTGCATCATAGATCCGAATAAACCAAATTTTGGAATTGCCAACCTGCACACCAATCCGCTAGTCTAAACCCTTCCGGTTCCCGGAAGTTGCATTCCGCCGCAACAAATCCAAGGAAGGTGGGTTATACAGAGTCTTGTCAAAGATCAGAGTGCGCAACGCCGGCAGGGGGACGCTGCTCGCCGAAGCCGCCACCGTAGCGGACACGAGTGCCAAGCGGAGAACCGGGCTGCTGAAACACGAGTCTCTTCTGCCTGGTGATGGTTTATGGATTGTGCCGTGTGAGGCCGTGCACACCTTTGGGATGAAGTTCGAAATTGATGTCATGTACCTGAGCAAGTCTCGCAAAGTACTAAAGATACGGGAGCGCATGCCGAAGAGGCGGGTCTCCGCCTGTCTGCGGGCTCATTCCGTGCTGGAGCTGCCGGCTGGCATGGCGGAAGCGACATCTACTCAGGTGGGCGACCTGTTGGAATTCGAGAAGCTTCCGTCATGATTTGCAGAGTTTGGGCGTCGGCCGCGGCCATTCTGCTGCTCGGCTCCTGTGCAGGCCGGATGCGGCAGACCAACACGGCGGCGGCGCGTCCGCCGGCGGTGCAACCTGCAATGCAGCGGCAGATTGAGAATGCCATCGACGCCGGGGATGGCGATGTGATTGCGCGGCAATTGCGCGAGCGGATGGCCGCCGGCCCTGACGATCTGAATGTCCGTCTCGCCCTCGCGGATCATTACCGCAAGCAAGGGTATCCGGAACTTGCCCTGGAACACTACCGTTTGGCGGCGGAGCGGTTCCCAGGCGATGCGCAGGTCGCCCTACTGACTGCTCAGACGCTCCAGGACCAGGGAATGACCGCCGAGGCGGCGGCAGGTTTGGAGCGGTTTCTCGCCAGATATCAGTCAAAGGACGCCGGCCTGCCGGCGTGGCTCGGAATCCTGAGGGACAGCCAGGGAGAATATGCGAAAGCAGAGGTTGCCCACCGCGCGGCAATCGTACTGGATCCATCGAGTGCAAAACTCCACAACAATCTGGGCTACAATCTCCTGTTGCAAGGTAAGCGAACCGATGCCTTGACGGAACTGAGACGGGCGGTGGGCATGGATTCAGGGTCCAAGACAGCCCGCGGCAATCTGGCGCTGGCGCTGATGCGCGGGGGAAGTAGCGAAGAGCAGAAAGAGGCTATCCTCCAATGGCAATCCATCAGCAGCCCCGCCGCGGCCCACAACAACGCGGGCGCCGTGCTGCTCGAGGAGGGGCGGTACGCGGAGGCGCGGAAGGAACTCGAAACCGCGCTCGGCCATCAGCCGGACTATACTCCCGCTTTGAAGAATTTCGAGTTGTTGGCGGGCCAGGATGGAAAACCGGCGGTCCTGCCTGTCCGCGCCGCCTCGCCGGCGAGTTGGAGAAGGACCATGAAACGCCTGTGGTACGCGCTGGCGGGAATTGAAGACACGCCATCTTCCGGTTCGGTAACGATCGCGACTAAGCAGTGAGTCATTAGCAAAAAGGAGTTGCAGAACACGTTTATGAAGAAAATTCTGATTCGCCTCTGGAAAGAGGATCAAGGGCAGGACCTGGTGGAGTACGCGCTGATCGTCGCCGCCGTAGGGTTGGCCTTGATCACCACCGTGAACCAGTTATCCGTTGCCGTGGTGAGCTTGTATTCGAGCATCACGCAGGGATTAACCAGCATCGGCGCAACCGGCCAGTAAAGAATCCATTGCCCTCGATTTCCCGTCCCGGCGGCTCCGAAAGGAGTGCGGGCGAAGCAGCACGTCCCGTTGCCGCGCGTTCGATTGCTGTTTCGCGGCTACCCCGCTGGCTGATGCCTGACGTTTCTCTGCTCGTCGCGACGATGGTTCTCTTCTATGGCTTGTTCTTTGGAGACGGCGCCGGGAAACTGTTCCGCGATTCGGATACGGGATGGCATATTCGGACGGGCGAATCCCTTTTGAAGGGAAACCCATTGCCACGCACAGACCCATATTCCTTCACGATGGCGGGAAAGCCCTGGTTCGCCTGGGAATGGGGATCGGATATCCTGTTGGGGGCCGCACACCGGTGGGATGGGCTGCGTGGAGTTGCGGTGCTGATTTCCGCCGCGGCTGCGCTCAGCGTGTGGGTCTGGTTCCACCTCCATTGGAAGGTAGGGGGCAATTTTTTCCTTGCCTGTGCGATGGCCGCCCCCATGCTGACCACGATAAGCATGCACTGGCTGGCGCGGCCGCATGTATTCAGTTGGCTCTTGAGCCTGGCGGCAGTGCTCAGTCTGGAACACACGCCCCCGCGAATCGGATGGCGAACCGGGCTCGCATGGTTCGCCGCGGGCGCGCTTTGGGCAAACCTCCATGCCAGCTTCTTTCTTCTGCCCTGCTTGTGTTTCCTCTATGCGCTGGGATGCGGGGCGCGCGAATGGATCTGGGGAGAGGAACCGGAACAGGCTTCCCGATTCCTCTGGTTGGCGGGCGCCTCTGCCGCGGGCACCTTGGCCAATCCCTACGGCTGGCGCCTGCACCAGCACGTGTTCGAGTACCTGACGAACACCGGCCTGCTCGCCCGCATCGGCGAATTTCAAAGCTTCAATTTCCATCTCGAGGGCGCCTGGCAGATCCTGCTGACGGTCATGGCCCCGCTGGCGGCTTTGCCGCTCATGCTCGCTCGCCGGCGTGTGGATCATTTCCTGCTGGCCTGTGGTGTGGCCGCCATGGCGCTCCGGTCGGCGAGAGCTTTGCCGTTGGCCGCCCTGCTGGTGCTGCCGCTGGCGAACGGAACGATTACGGAAGCGTTGGAACACCTCGATGTGCGGCTCCGTTTGCGCCAATGGCTGGATGCCTTCCTGTCCTACAGCGGACGCGTGCGCCTTCTCGACCGGCGATGCGGGGGATATGCGTTTGCTCCCCTCGCCTTCCTGCTCGCCGTTGGTTTGCTGCGCACACCGGCGTTCTCACGGCTCGCCGATTTTCCGCCGCAAGAATTTCCGGTTGCAGCGGCCGCTGCCGTGGAGGCATTGCCGGAAGGCGCACGCCTGTTGGCACCGGACAAATACGGCGGCTATCTCATCTACCGCTTCGGCGGCAAGCGCAAGGTCTTCTTCGACGGCCGCAGTGACTTCTATGGCGTTGCGTTCATGAAGGACTACATCCGCCTCATCGAAGCCCGCCCGGGCTGGCCCGCTCTCGTCGAGCGGTTCGGTTTCACGCACGCGTTACTGCCCAACAACTATTCTCTGCTCGCCGCGCTCGAACAAGCCGGCTGGCATGGCATTTATAAAGATGATACGGCGACACTATTGAGGAAATGACGGTATGGGTAATCTGGACCGGCAGAAGATTCTGATGATTTTCGGCGGCGCTCTGCTGTGCGCCTTCCTGATGAGTTGGTTTGTCTACGCCAAAACACAGGGCCCGCGGACGGAAAAGATGTTCAAAATTGTCGCCGCGTCGCGCGACATGGCGGCCGGCACGCGTCTCAAGCAAGGCGACTTGAAGATGGTGAGCATTCCGGAAAAGGATTTGCCGAAGGACGCCGTGGTTGACACGAAAGCGGTGCTGGACCGCGTGCTTCTGTTTCCCGTGAACCGTAACGAACCACTGATGACGAACAAGATCAGCACGCAGGGCGGCATGGAAGGGCTTTCAGCAACCATTGAACCGGGCAAGCGCGCGGTGTCCGTGCCGTTCAACGACTCGAGTGGCGCCGGGGGGCTGATCCAGCCGCGTTCGCACGTCGATGTGCTGTTTACGCGCACCGGTTCGATGAACGAAGCCGTCACCACGGTGCTGCTCGAAAACGTCGTGGTGATGGGCATAGGCCGAAATACCGAAGTGGCGGCGGTGCAGGGCGCGCCCGCGCAGACGACGGCGCCGGCATCCTCCTCTACCACCCGCGCGGCCACCTTGCTGGTGACTCCCGAGCAGGCGGCAAAGCTCGAGTTCGCCCGTCAGTTGGGAAAGATCAGCCTCGCTTTGCGCAACCCGTTGGACGCTTCCGTCGACGAGGACAACGCGCCCGTGGTGACGGCGAGCGACCTGAACGTGGGGTACGGACCCGGACGGTTGCGCCCTCACGGCAAACTTGGCATCCCCAACGTGAAGGACGACGCGGTCTGGAAGAAACTCACCGCCGGAGAGCCTGTCGTCATGACTCCCGATGGCGGCTTCGCCCCCGCCCCCAAGCCTAAGGAAGAAAAAAAGGAGCCGCCTAAGCCCAAATACGTAGTGGATGTGTTCAAGGGAGACAAACACTTGCAAGAGGTCTTCCAGTAGGGCCGCGGGCGGACACAAATGAAGAACCGAATTGCGACATACATCTGCATGGGGTGGGCGGCCTCGATGGCCCTGGCGCAAACCGCGCCGGTGCGCGAAATGAACATCACCGTGGGACGCGGCGAACTCCTCCAGTTTGAACATGACCTTTCGCGCGTCGTCATCGCCGAACCCAAGATTGCCGATGCGGTAGTGGTCTCCCCCCGGGAGGTCATGGTGAATGCCAAAGGCGCGGGGAAGACGACACTCATTGTCTGGGAAAGCGGCGCCATCCCGGCTCGCTACAACGTGAACGTGATGGCGGACAACAGCGACTTCGAGGGCATGCTCAAGAACGTGCGCGCCCGCCTGCCCGAGGGAGCGTCCATTTCGGGGAACAACGAAAAGCTCGTCCTCGTGGGAATTGTCAAGGACGAGGAGGAGCGGAAACGCGCCGAAGCGCTGGCCTCGCCCTATGCAAAAGCCGTGGTGAATACACTCAAGACACCGGTGGTGGAGCCCCGCCAGATTCTGCTCCAGGTGAAGTTCGCCAGCGTCGATCGCGCCGCGCTCAGCGAGTTCGGCTTGAACTACCTCAGCCGCAACGACAAGATGCTGGGCACTCTCACCACGCAGCAGTTCCAGACCCCGCGCATCAGCCAGTTGCAGTTCGAGAATCAGAACTTTTCCAATACCACCATCAACTTCGCTGACCTGCTGAATCTTTTCCTGTTCCGGCCTGATTTGAACATCGGCGCCACCGTGCGCGCCTTGCAGGCGCGGAACCTGCTGCAGGTGCTCGCGGAACCCAACCTGATCGCCGTGGAAGGGCGCGAGGCGAGTTTCCTCGCGGGAGGCGAATTTCCCTTCCCTACCCTGACAGCCACCACCACCGGCGGCGCAGTCGCGCCCGTGATCACCGTGCAATTCAAGAAATTCGGCATTCAACTCGGCTTCACTCCCACCCTCACCAGCAACGGCGGCATCCATATGAAGGTTTCTCCCGAGGTCAGTTCGCTGGATTTTTCCAATGCGGTCACCTTGCAGGGCTTCCTCATCCCGGCCATCAACGTACGGCGCGCGGAAACCGAAGTGGTGCTGAAAGACGGAGAGACCTTCGCCATCGCGGGACTGCTCGACAACCGCGTCACGCAAGTGCTGAACCGTGTTCCCGGCATTGGAGATGTCCCTATCATCGGGAATCTGTTCCGCAGCCGGTCCATCAAGAAAACCCAGGATGAACTGCTGGTGGTGATTACCCCGCGATTCGTCAAACCTTTGGAGCCTGGCGAAAAGGCGAAGCTGCCGGCGCAACTCGAGGACTTCCTGCCCACCCCCGACGAACAGAAAAAACTGGACGAAGCCAAAAAGAAGAAAAAGGGCGAAAAGAAGAAGCCGGAAATAGTGGGCGCGACCGGCCACGAAAAGCCTTAGGAGCGAATTGCTGTTGAGAAAATGCACTCCATCCTGGCGATCGCGGAACCAGCGGGGCGGAGTGTCCGTGCAGATCCTGGCGCTCCTGGTTCCCGTCTTTTTCGGCCTGATGGGTTTCGCGGTGGATCTCGGCCGGCTCTATGTGGTGCGCGGCGAGTTGCACGCCGCGGCGCAGGCGATAGCGCTGGCGGCGGCCGGAAAGCTGATTGGGACGGACGCCTCCACCGCGGATGCCGCCGATGCGATGAACCGGATTGTCGAGACGGCTTCAGGCTACGGTGACAAGTACGATTTCGGCGGATTGACAATCGGACAATCGAACGGAGCTCTGAACAGCACCATCTCCGACCCCTCCTTTTGGTCAACCGCAGCCGAGGCAACCGGGGAAGGCGACGCCTCGAACGGAACCGGAGAGGTCAGCGGGTCGCAGGCGAAGTACGTCCGCGTCGATCTCAATGGCGAGGCTCCCCTCATCTTCTGGCGGTTCCTGTCCCTGGGGCAGGAAGGCAAACTGGCGGTAGCGGCGCGAGCCGCGGCGGGTGTGAGCGCGCCCTTGTGCACCATCTGCGGCAGCGAGCCCATCGCCATTACTCCGCTCGACGCCGCGGACCCGGTGAATTTCGGCTTCACTACCAATCAACGCTATACGTTCGGATACCCGTGCACCGGAATTCCGCCGCCGCAACCGCTGGCCGGAGCGGCGCCTCGCATTCCTTACGTGATTCTCAACCGCTCCAATGACGCCCTGGCGGCGTTCTCCGATGATTCGCAGCAGTTGTTCCGCGCCGGAGCCCAGGGATTGCTGCCCTCCACCACACAGGCGAGCGCCTGCTTCACCGTCAATGTCACGGAACAGGTCTGGGCCACGGCAACCCAATTACCCTGCAATGCGAATCGCGTCCAGACGGCGGTAACCGCCTTTCTTTGCGGAGCGGCAACGCGCATGGACAACTCCGCGGCGCAAGGCTGCGCCAATATCGCCGATATCGACACCCTGAACGGGCTCTATACGTCCGATACGGATCTCACCGATCTCGACGACTATACGGGATATACGGGCAACGCCCGGCGCATTCTGACGGTAGTGATTGTCGACGTCCTCGACGCCACCGGATCGGGCGCGATGACCGTGCTCGGATTCCGCCAGTTCCTGCTCGAGCCGGTAACGAACACGCAGGGGATCAGCCCCGCGGACCCCAACGGGCGCTTCGCGGCGCTCTACTTGGGCTCGCCGGCGCCTGTGAAACAGGGCCGCTTCGGAGACTGCGGCGTCACTTCGGGTCCCGGAAAGGTGGTGTTGCACCGATGAAACCCCAACGCGGCAGCATCCTGCTCGAGACGGCCATGTATGTGCCCGTGCTGCTCCTTCTGCTGCTCGGCATGGTCTCGCTGGCGAAGCTGACCTACACCTATTACGCGCTCGAAAAGACGCTCTATACGGTGGCGCGCTACGTAGGCACGCAACAGGGCGTCAACTTCTGTGACGACACAGACACGATTGTGCAGGCGGCGAAGACGCTGGCGCTCACTGGTTCCACTGATGGAGACTCGCCCTCCCTCATTCAGGGCCTGTCCGCGGACCAGATTCAGGTGCGCATCGAGCGGCTCGAAGCATCGACTGGCGAAATCGCCCAGTGTGATTGCTCGGCGCAGGGCTGCGACACTGCCGCCGGGGGGCAAGGACCGGACTACGTTGTGGTCTCCATTCCCGAAGGCTATCCCTTCACGCCGGTGATCCCGCAACTCCCCATTGACCCCATTCTGCTCAAGCCGCGCGTACGCGTGCCGTTCCAGGGGACCTGAGCCATGCGGCGCAACAGCACAAGCGGCCAGGCCACAATCGAATTCGTCATCGCGTTCGGGTCCATCCTGCTGCCCGTATCGATGATGATCGTCTTCACCGCCCAGTTGCTGTGGATCTGGCACAGCGTGGTGGACTTCACCCGCGAAGGCGCGCGCTACGCCGTCACGCATTGCTGGCAGGGCGACGGCGGCAACGTGGTGACCTGGATGCAGCGGAACTTCCCGCTGACTGCGGATCGGGACCAGTTCACGAACGGATCCGCGCAGATTGAAGTCACCTACTACGCCAGAGATCCGGATACGGGAAACCTGGCGGAATTCAGTTGCGATTCGAGTGAATGCTCGGCCGCTTGCGTGCCGGACACGGTGCGCGTACGCGTAATCAATTACGAATACCGGTCGTTTATGAGCTATCTGGGCCTGCCGCCCGTGCCCATGCCCGACTTCCAGACCCAGATGCCGATGGAGAGCGCGGGCTGCAATGCCGACAGCGAGGAGTGCCTGCCATGACCGCGAAGGAGAGGGAATGCCGATCAGCCTGCTAGTTGCGTCCAACGACGACCGCTTCCGGGAGATGGTTCGCGAGAACCTGTTGAATATCCAGAACTCGAAGGTTCTCTCCGAGTATCCGGAGGTGAGCAGCACGCTCTACATCCGCGTTTTGCAGGACCTCGAGAGGCACCCCGAAGCCGCGCTCGTGGTGGACATGTCTTATGACGCCGGTGTCGCGCTTGCCGCCATACAGAAGGTGAAGCAGGCCGTCCCGGAGTTATACGTCATTGCTTCCAACTTCCAGGCTGACGGCGAGACGGTACTCTCCTGCCTGCGCGCCGGAGCCAACGATTTTCTCACGCAGCCACTCAAGCGCATCGAGTTCCGTGATGCCATGCAGCGCCTGGAGAGTACGCCGCGCAAGGTGAGCACGGCCGGAAACCGCTTAGGCAAGATCTACACCTTTCTCGGCGCCAAGGGCGGCGCCGGCGCCACGACTCTTGCCGTGAACTTTGCCGCTGTTCTCGCCCAGCGCAAGCAGCACGTGGTGATGCTTGACCTGGACTGGACCGCGAACGACGTGGCCCTCCAGCTTGGCGCCGCGCCGCAGTACACATTGATGGAGGTGGGGGAGAACCTGGGGCGGATGGATCAGGCGCTGTTTGAAGGCTTTGTCGCGCGCGACCCGCTAGGGTTCTACCTGGTGGGGCCGCCGGATTCGCTCGAACAGCGCGGCTATTTCACCGAGCCGATGTTCCGCGAGTTTTCGACGTTCCTGGTGGAAAAGTATCAGTCCATCGTGATCGACGCCGGACGCAACATTAATGACGACGTCGTGCTCGGCGCATTGCAGGCTTCCAACACCGTGTTCCTGGTGGTGACCCAGGAGTATCCCGCCATCCGCAATGCGCAGCGCTACCTGTCCTTCCTGATGCGCGTCGGATTCACTCAGGACCAAATCAAAATCGTCATCAACCGCTATACGAAGAAACCGGATTCGCTGCATGCGAGTCTCGATCAGGTGCAGCAAACGTTGGGCCAGCCGGCCTTTTTCGGCATCCCCAATTCGCCGGTCTTTCTCGCCTCGCTCAACAAAGCGCGCCCGATGGTGCAGGACCGGGAAGCCGCCGGTGAATTGGACCGCATCTTCCGGTCGTTTGTCGACAAGGCGACAGGAGTGAAGAAAGAAGCTGTGCCAAAATCGGCATAGCGGGAATCGATGAGAGTTCGAAGGGTTTCTAATTTTCTATGAGTACTCGCCCCATGGTCCGGCCAGGCACGGCAGGCGGCGCCGACCGGTGGTTCCAAATCAAAACGCAGATCCATTCCAAGCTGCTCAACTCGCTGACGCCCGATCAGTTGAAGACCCTGAATAAAGAGGGCGTCCGCGAGCAGATCGGCGTGGTCGTCGAGCGCATGGTGAAGGACGAGTCCGTCCCCATGACCGCTGCCGAGCGCGAGCGGGTGATCGAAGAGGTTCTCGATGAGGTCTTCGGGTTGGGCCCCCTCGAGCCTCTGCTCAAGGACCCCACGGTCAGCGACATCCTGGTGAACGGCTATGACAGCGTGTACGTAGAGCGCGGCGGACGGCTGGTGGAAACCAACATCCGCTTCAAGGACAACCTGCACGTGCGCATGATTATTGACCGCATCGTCTCGAATATCGGCCGTCGCATCGACGATTCCTCACCCATTGTCGACGCGCGCCTCGAGGACGGATCGCGTGTCTGCGCCGTCATCCATCCCCTTTCCCTCATCGGCCCGGTGATGTCCATCCGCCGCTTCGGGAAGAAACTGCTCACCACCGACGATCTGCTTCGCAACGAGACGCTCACCACCGGCATGCTCGATTTCCTCAGCGGGTGTGTCGAGGCGCGGCTGAATATCGTGATCTCCGGCGGATCCGGCTCGGGCAAGACCACCATGCTGAACACGCTCTCCCGCTTCATCCCCGAAGAGGAGCGCGTCATTACCATCGAGGACACCGCCGAATTGCAGATGCAGCAGTCGCACATCGTCCGGCTCGAGACCCGTCCCATGAACATTGAAGGCGCCGGGGCCATCAGCCAGCGCGATCTGGTGATCAACGCCCTCCGTATGCGCCCCGACCGCATCATCATCGGTGAATGCCGCGGACCCGAAGCGCTCGACATGATGCAGGCCATGAATACCGGTCATGACGGCTCCATGACATCCTGCCACGCCAACTCTCCGCGCGATGCTTTCGCGCGCCTGGAAACCATGGTCATGATGGCCAGCGCCAACATTCCGGACCGTGTCATCCGGCAGATGCTCTCCTCGGCGGTGAACATCGTGCTCCATTGTGCGCGGCTCAACGACGGCACTCGCAAGATCACCTCCATCGCCGAAGTTCGGGAAGTGGAGGAAGACCAGGTGATCCTCGACGACATCTTTCAATTGGAGCGCACAGGCGTCAACCAGCGCGGACGCGTCACCGGAAGGTTCCGCGCCACAGGCTACAAACCGCGCTGTATGACGCGGCTGAAGGCGTATGGAATCCACCTCTCGCCCTCCATCTTCCAGGAAGAAGCTGCGCTGAAGGAGTAGCGATGCTCTTTGTCACTTTCCTTATCTTCAGCGCGTGCCTGGCGGGGGCGGCCTACTATGTCTGGGTCATCCCGGCCAATCAGGACGCGGAGATCCTGCGGCAGCGGATGCGCGAACTGCGGTCCCGCACCGTCCAGCGCCGCGGAGGAGGCAGCCCCGACATTATTCGCCGCGAGCAGCGCGGGCGTCTGGCCTTCATCGGCGACATTGTCGCCTGGGTCGGCGTGCTGCGCCGGCTTCAGCAGTTCATCGAGCAGGCCAACCTGAAATATCGGGCCGCGGATGTGCTCGGTGTATCGATTGTCATTGGAATCCTCGCATACCTCATCCTCGGTTTGGCCGGCATGTCCATGCACCTGCTGCGGCTGGTAGTCTGTCTTTGCTTCGCCGCTCTTCCCACACTCTACATTCTGCGCGTCCGCAAGAAGAGGCTCGATAAATTCGAGCAGCAGCTTCCGGATGCTATCGATCTCTTCAACCGCTCCATGAAGGCGGGACACAACATCCAAAGCGGCCTCGAGACGGTTGCCGAGGAAACGTTCGACCCTGCGCGCATGGAGTTCAAGAAAGTCATCGAAGAGATGGCGCTCGGTTCGCCCATTGAAGACGCTCTCCATGGACTCGGCAGACGCGTCCCCCTCGTCGATTTGAAATTCTTCATCACCGGCCTCATCCTCCAGCGGCAGACGGGCGCCAATATGGTGGCCGTGCTCGACAACCTGTCCCTGCTGATTCGCGAACGCCTGAACCTGGCGGCAAAGATGCAGGCAGCCACGGCGCAGCAGCGCTTCTCCGCGGGTTTGCTCTGTGCAATGCCCGTTGTCGTGGGGCTCGGCTTCTGGGTGCTGAAGCCGGAATACATCCGCCTGCTTTACACCGACGACACCGGAAGCAAGTTCCTCACCTACGCCATTGTTTCCGAACTCATCGGAATCCTGATCATCCGCAAGATCGCCAGCCCGAAGTTTTAGGAGCCAGACATGCTCACCGCAATCCTCGTCTTCGTTGCAGGCTTCGTCATAGTCGCGGTGCTGCTGTGGTCCGGCTATCAGCTATTCACCGAGCGCGAAGCGCCGCTTGACGACCGTCTGGACGAGTTACAGGCCAACATCGTCACCACGCAAGCGGCGCGCGGGCCGCGCCGCCGCATCGGCGGCGGGTTCTCCAACAGCCTCTTGTACTTCATCAGCCTCTTCCCTGGAGGCGAGGATTGGATCCGCTCCACGGAGCGCGAGTTGGCCCAGGCCGGCATTCGCCAGAAGAGCGCGGTGGTTGTCTACTCCGTGTTTCAGGCGCTGTTCTTTGCCGCCATCATGGGCGGCATGCTCTACCTCCAGTGGAACAACCCCTTCGCCACGAAGATCGGAGGCTTGGCAGCGGCGTTCATCCTCGGCTATCTGCTCCCGCAGCAGGTGTTGCACCGCCTGGTGAAGCGCTACCGGCAGAAGTTGCAGGATGCGCTTCCCGACACGATTGACCTCCTCGGCATCGTGCTCGGAACCGGCCTCGCTCTCGATCAGGCCATGATGCGCGTGAGCGAGGAGATGCAGTACATCTACCCCGCCCTGGCAAACGAGTTCTACACGGTGGTGATGCAGGTGAAGGCCGGCCAGGAACGCTCGAAGGCCTTCGCGCAACTCGTCCGCAGGACGGGCATCGAAGATATAAAATCGCTGGCCGCGATGATCGTCCAGAGCGAGCGCTTCGGCACCAGCCTGTCGCAGGCATTGAAGGTATACGCCGACGCCTTGCGCACCAGGCGCAGGCTGAGAGCGGAAGCCGCCGTGGCAAAGGCCGGCATCAAAATGCTCTTCCCTATCGTGCTGTTCATTCTGCCGGCGTTGTTCGTTATCGCCCTGGTGCCCGGCATGATTAGCGTCTTGCGGGATTTGAAGGGCGGAATCGGCGCGCGGTAATTTCTAGGGAAGTGCTAGAATTTTCCTAGGAAGACTCTATGCCCACTCTTTACGTCGAGAACCTGCCGGAAGACCTGTACGAAGCGCTGCGGACTCGAGCCAGGGAGCACGGAAAGTCGATTTCCGCTGAAGTGACTTCTCTGCTTCGTGAGAATGTCCCCACTCCGGACGAACTGGCGCGGCGGAGATCACTCCTCCAGTGTGCGCTACGGCTCCGCGCCAGACGGCCGCGCTCGACGCGGCGCTTTCCAACGGCGGAGGAGATGCAGCGGGAGGACCGGCTGCGTTGAAATCCTATGTAGTCGATGCAAGTGTAGCCGCCAAGTGGTTTCTTCCCTCGGCGCAGGAGCCCCTTGCAATAGAGGCTCGGCAACTGCTGGAGGAACACGCGGCAGGCCATCTGAAAATCGAAGTTCCGGACCTGTTCTGGCCGGAACTCGGCAACATTCTCTGGAAGGCCGTTCGCGTGAATCGAATGACTCGTCAAACAGCCGAGGAAGCGATAGCCGCTCTCGAGGGCAGCCCACTCATTACCATCCCATCGGCATCCTTGTGGAAAGACGCTTTCGCGCTCGCTGTCACCTTTGACCGAACAGTCTACGATTCCATCTATGTGGCGCTGGCCGTGGTGTCGGGAATCTCTATGGTGACGGCCGATGAGCAGCTGGCCAACGCGCTGGCTGCTCATCTCCCCGTACGCTGGTTGGGCGCGCTTCCATTCTCACGTTGAGTTCCCGGCTTCTCAGAAGAATTCCCGCAATCGCGCCGCCTTCGCAAGCAGGTAGTTGCGTTCCGGCAGGCTTCCCGTTCGGGTCGCGGCTGCAAAATCGCGATAGCGGCGGACCAGGACTCCGAGAACCCGCGGCGCCAGTTCTCAAGACAGTTGCTCGAAGTCCGTTGAGGTCACGGGTGTGATTTCCGGAAGATCTGTCATGATCCGGCCTCCTTATGCGAACTCTTCCGGTGGTCCGCTCATGATCTGCCGCACCTCGATGGGCATGTTCAGCGCCGCCCCGCCGGGCCCGGGAGCGGACGATGCGCGCGCGGCAATCTGATACGCGCGTTCCGCATTTTCCACGTCGATGGTCCAGTACCCGATCAGGAATTCCTTTGATTCCGGGAACACTCCGTCAGTGATCGGCGTTCCATCAGCCGCGGCGCGAACAATCTTCGCCTCGCTCGGCCATGCCAGCCCTTCCGCCGACACCAGTTCTCCGTCTTCCTTCAATTTCCTGTTGAGGCCCATCATAAACTGAATGTGCGCCTGGATGTCCTCCTTCGGCCACGTCATGATGCCCTTGGACATGCTCTCCGGGTCGGTCTTCATTCCCATCATCAGAATGAATTTCATACTTCCAGATCCTTTCGATTCTCAAACATGAGCGAGTTTGCACCGATGAGTCGGAACTGGAGTACGGATTTCGACATCGCGCGAAAAAAAATCTTACGTGCTGACCGCGGGGAATTTGACTGGGCTTCGGATAATCAGCCGGAGCACTCGTTGCGGAAGGCGCCGGCCGGTTCTCACCGCGAACCGGCGCTCGCGCCCCGTACCAGGAACAAACCACGCGCCGGTTCCGGCTCCTCCGCCTCCGCATAGGCGGGCAGATACAGGCGCACGCTGGTTCCGCTCCCCGGAATGCTTTGCACGACCACGTTCCCGCCCAACTGCCGCACGACCCCGTAGACCGTTGACAGCCCCAGACCCATTCCTTTACCCGACCGCTTCGTAGTGAAGAACGGCTCGAACATGTGCTGCCGTGTATCGGGGTCCATCCCCCGGCCAGTGTCGGAGACTGTGAGAACGACGTAATCACCGGCCGGAAGCTGTGCGAGGCGGCGAGCGGTTGGGACGTCGAGGTTGGCGTTGGCTGTTTCCAAAGTGAGTTTGCCGCCGCCGGGCATGGCATCGCGAGCATTCACGGCGAGATTCAGAATCGCCTGCTCGAGCCAGCCCGAGTCCGCCTTCACCCGGCTCAGTTCCAGATCGAGGATGGTGCTGATCTGGATCTTGTCCCCCAGCAGCATCTGAAGCATCGACTTCATCCCGTGGATCAGGTCGTTCAGCCCGAAAACGGTAGCCTTCATCGGCTGCTTGCGGCTGAAGGCGAGCAATTGGCTGGTAAGCGCTGTGGCGCGCTCTCCGGCCTTCTTGATCTCTTCCACGTCACGCCGCAGCGGATCCTCCGGATGCAGCGCGTGCAGGACGAGTTCGCTGTACCCATTGATCGAGGTGAGCAGATCGTTGAATTGCTGGGCGATGCCGCCGGCAAGACGTTCCACTGCTTCCATCGATCCGGCGAATTCTTCGCGGTGCGATTCCGGGATTGGAAAAGCCACCACCACTGCCGAACCAGGCTGAAGATTTCCTGCCCGCAGCGAGGAGACCGCGGTGTGCACCGGAAGCGTCTCGCCGTCCTTGGTGCGCCAAGCCGCTTCCCCTTTCTGTTGCCCTCCGCCGGCGATCAGGTCAGCGATCGCGATCTGAGTTCGCGGCCACTCCTCCTGCGGCAGCAGCAGTTCCCAATAATGCCTCCCGGCGGGTTCCGGACCGCGATAGCCCGTCAGTTCTTCGAATGCGCGGTTGTGTTTCACCACCATTCCTTCCCGGTCTACCACCAGCACAGCCGCCCCGATCGAGTTCAGAATCCCATCGAGGAATTGTGCATCCCTGGCGTTCAGTGCTGCCACCTGGCGCTCGGAAAGATCCCGCGCCACCGCATGATAAATCGCGTGGCCGTGTTCCGCGGACTCGGTCAGGTGGAAGTGCAGTGGTACATAAGTGCCGTTCTTCCGTTGTCCCGTGATTTCCACTCCAACTCCGCCAGGCGTGCGTTGCGCGGCGAGTAATGATTCCACCCCCCGGCCCGGTTCGTTGAGGCTCGATGCCGTTGGGATCAGGATGCCGATGCTGCGGCCAATGATCTCCCTCGCCCGGTAGCCGAAAGTCTGCTCAGCGGCAGCATTGAACGAACGGATGCAGCCTTGTTCGTCGATCGTGAACATGGGATCAGGCGAGCCTTCTTCCAGCTTTCGCAGGCGCGCTTCCTGCTCCCGTTTTTCCATCTGGAGACGGCGCCCCAGTTGCCATTGGAGAAATATGGCAGGCAGGCCGGCAGCAATCGCTAGCAGAATGCCGACCGTGAAGATGATGGTGATCTCCATATACCGTAACTAAGGAAAATACCAAGGAGGGGCGTTTTAAGCTAGATCTCTTAGGGGAAGACCGTACTACGCCTTCGCCCGGTACTTTCCTACTAAGCTGGTCCCGGTACCCAGAGTACCTCATTCCCCAACCGGCGGCTTCTTCTTCCTCTGAATCTCCTGCATCACACTCCCCACCAGGTCTTTGGCGTCGTTGATGCACTTTTGCACAATCTGGATGTCCATCGCCGGCTTTCCGGGCTGGCGCGCGCTTTGGCAATATACGCCGTGCTGCCCAACCATCACCAGGGCATCCGTCAGCAAATCGAGCGTCAACGCGAGCCGCCCGCGTTCCAGCCCCATTTGAAACTCGTAGTTTTCCAGTTCGTCGCTCTTCTCTTTGAATACGCTCATGAGGGATAAGGAGTTCTCTTTTCATCTTAGAGCCTCGGTATGCTGGAAGAGATGCAAATACCTCAATGGCCGGTAGCGGATGGGCGGGAGCGGGAACTGATCGAAGAGGTGCTCCGAAGCAAACAATGGGGCGGGTACCACGAGATGGTAGGAAGGTTCGAGCAGCAGTTTGCCGCATTTCAGCACTGCCGCTACGGAGTCAGCGCGGTCAACGGCTCCCTGACACTCGAGATGCTGCTCTCGAGCCTGGGAATCGGCGGCGGGGACGAGGTGATTGTGCCGGCGATTTCCTTCGTCTCCACAGCCACGGCGGTTTCCCGCGTGGGCGCGGCGCCCGTCTTCGTGGACATTGAGCCATACACGTTCAACATGGATTCGGAACGGGTGGAGGCCGCCATCAGCCCTAAGACGAAAGCTATCCTCGCAGTGCACTTCGGCGGCGCTCTTGCCGATATGGACAGGCTTCAGGCCATCGCTTCCGCGCACGGGGTTCTTCTGCTCGAAGACGCCGCGCACGCGCAGGGCAGCGAGTGGAACCACCGTCGCGCGGGCAGCCTCGGCCGGGCATCCTCATTCAGTTTCCAGAACGGAAAGGTGATGACCGCGGGTGAAGGCGGCATTGTGTTGACCAGCGACGAGTCACTGGCGGCGGCGATGCGCTCATTCGGCAATTGCGGCAGGCGTCCCGGAGCCACCTTCTTTCATCACTTCATCCTGGCTACCAACCTTCGTCTGACAGGTTTGCAGGCAGCCGTGCTGCTGGCGCAACTGGAGCGGCTTCCGTCGCAAATTGCCACCCGCGCGCGCAACGTAGCCCTGCTGATGGAAGAACTCGAGGATCTCGAAGGAATCCATTGGCAGGACATCGACTCGCGCATTACCGCCAATTCCTGGTACCTGCTGCTGGGGCGCATCGATGAGAAGAAGTTCGGCATGAGCCGCGACGAATTCCACTCCATGCTTCAGGAAGCAGGAGTGCCGTGTACTCCCTTCTATCCCCATACGCTGTACGAAAACCCCGTCTACCGCGACACGCCCTGCCGCGTCGAACCATGCCCGAACGCCGAAGCCTGCATTCGCGATGCCTTCTGGCTGCCGCACTATCTTCTCCTCGGAGAGGAAGAACTGATGCATGAGGTTGCGGGGGTCATCCGCCGCGCTATTGTAAGGAGATGACTTTTCGCTATCTGCTGGCTCTCGCCATTGCCTGGCAGGCCTCGGCGCAGTCCGGGAGATTGCAGAGCAGTGACCAGTACAAGCTGCGCTCCGTGGGGGCGGTGCGGTTTTCGCCCGATGGCTCGCGCATTGCCTACACGGTTTCGTACAACGAAGGGGCTGGGCGGCCTTATTCGAAGATCGAAATCCTCACTCTGGCCAGCGGGGCTCACATTCAGATCAGCGGCGGTTCGTCGTCGAATCCGGTATGGTCTCCGGACAGCCGCAAGATCGCCTACGAGGGCGAAGCCGGCGGCAACACCGGCCTGGTGGTAGCCAATGCCGATGGGTCAACTCCACGCTTCTATTCGAAAATGGAAGGCACCAACGCGCCACTGACGTTCGTCGGCGCGAGCATCGCCTGGTCTCCCGACAGCAAGCAGATCGCCTTCATCGACGCCCGCCCCGGACCGGAAACGCAGGAAGCTTCCGGCGATCCGGTGGTCATCACCCGCTACCTCTACAAGCCCAACTATTCTGAGGGGAACACACGGTTCAACGACAACAGGCGGCTTCATATTTTTCTTGCCGGCGTGGCGGACGGAGCCATCCGCCAACTCACCGATGGCCCGTTCTATGAGCACTCCCTCGACTGGTCGCCGAACGGCGAGGAGATCCTGTTCGTCTCCAATCGCGAACCGGACAGCGAGCAGTTTTTCAACGACGACATCTGGACCGTGCGGCCGCATGACGGCAGGATTCGCCGTGTCACAGCCACGGAGTATGCGGAGTATCAACCGCGCTGGTCTCCCGATGGAAAGCGGATCGCCTACCTCGGCACCCGCCGCGGCCTCACTGATCTCGAAACCACCATGGAAGACACCCACGTGTGGGTCATGAATGCCGATGGTAGCGCGAGAACGGAGATCGGCAAGGCGGTCGACAACCGCCAGGGAGAGCCGGAGTGGTCCCCCGACGGGCAAAGTCTCTACTTCACAGTGCAGCACAGAGGCAACGTCCGTCTGTACAGTCTGCCGGTCCATGGCGGCGCCGCTCAACCCGTGATTGCCGAACGAGGACAGGTGGGTTCCTGGTCGGTGGCGAAGGGCAACCGGGTCGCCTACACATTCAGCAGCCCTCGTGATCTCGCCCAGTTGTTTCTGCTCGAGGCAGGCGGCGCGAAGCAACTGACACGCTTGAATGACGCGGTTCTCAACGGGAAGGCGATTGCCGAAGTGGAAGCCTTCACCTTCCTCAGCAACGATTTCAAATACGAAGTCGAAGCGTTTCTCACCTTTCCACTGGGCCGCTCGGCCGCTTCGAAGCATCCGCTGATCGTCAACATCCACGGCGGTCCCCACGGTCAGCAGGGTCCGGCGTTCAACTTCAAGAACCAGGTCTACGCGGCGCTGGGCTGGGCTTCCCTGATGGTGAACTACCGGGGAAGCACGGGCTACGGCCAGAAGTTCGCCGACGCGGTGTTCGGCGACCAGAACGGAAATGAAGGACAGGACGTGCTCTACGCCGTGAATGCCGCCATCCGCCGCAATCCCTGGATTGACCGCGGCCGCATGGGAATCGAAGGCGGCAGCTATGGCGGGCAGTTGAGCGCCTGGCTGGTGACGCAGACCAACATCTTCAAAGCCGCCATTCCGCTGGCCCCCATCATCAATCTGGTGAGCTATAACTACATGACGTACTACAACATGTACGAGCAGATGGAGTTCGGCATTTTTCCCCACCAGGGCGATTTGATGGACGAAATGTGGAGGCGCTCCTCGCTGCGCAAAGTCGCGCAGGTGAAGACGCCGGTGATGCTGCTGCATGGCGAAAACGACAACGATGTCCCCATTGCCGAATCCGAGCAGTTCTACATTGCCCTCAAGGATGCGGGCGTCGAAACGGTGATGGTACGCTACCCGCGGGAAGGCCACGGACTGCGGGAGACCAAACACGTGGTGGATTCCATCGACCGGTCCATCCAATGGTACCGGAAACATTTCCCAAACCCATGAAACATTTATATTGCCTTATGCTTTTTGCCACCGTGCTGTCCGCCCAGGATGCGGGCGTCATCAAGAGTAAATTCTCCAAACAGGACTTTGCGTTGACGGCCGACCCCGGCGCCCCGCAATGGAAGCCGGTCAAACCGGTAATCATCTCCAATGACCGCTTCGGCAAGCCTGTGGCGGGCCATCGCACGGAAGTCCGCGCGCGATGGACGAAAGACAACCTCTACTTCCTGTTCGTATGCCCCTATGAGGCTCTGTACATGAAGCCATCGCCTTCCACCACCACGGAGACCAACAACCTGTGGAATTGGGACGTCGCCGAAGTCTTCATCGGCTCCGACTTCAACGACATTCACCTCTACAAGGAATTCGAGATGTCGCCGCAGGGCGAATGGGTGGATCTCGACATCCATCACAAGGAACCCCGCATCCGCGCCGACATACACTGGGATTCCGGGTTCACGGTGAAGGCGCGCATTGATGAGGCGAAGAAAATCTGGTACGGGGAGTTGAAAATTCCGGTTTCCTCCGTCGACAACAGGCCTGCCAAGGCGGGTAACCGGATGCGCATCAACCTTTACCGTATCCAGGGACCGGAGCCGCGCGTCTACCTCGCCTGGAGACCGGTGAACAATCCCTCCTACCACACCCCCTCGGCGTTCGGAGAGATGCATCTGGAAAAATGATGCAACTGCAAAGGCAGCTTCGCATCTCCCATGTGGGCCTGCGCGGGATCGTGGGTTTTGGGCTGGAAGCCTCCCACGTGCTCGATTTCGCCGCCGCATTCGGAACATTTCTCGAGCCCGGGCCGGTGATCATCGGCCGCGACCCGCGCTCGAGCGGCGTGATGATGCGCGAGGGCGTGATCGCCTCCCTTCTCGCAACCGGCCATGACGTGCTGGATCTTGGGATTGTATCCACCCCCGTCATCCAGCACGCCATCCTGCGCCGCGACGCCGCGGGCGGCATCTCCATCGGAGCCAGCCATAATTCCGCCGAATGGAATGCCCTGAAGTTCTTCGCGGCGCGAGGGACCTATCTTTCCACGGCGGAGGCTTCCGAACTCCTCGATATCTACCACCTGCGCAAGTTCCGCTTTGTGGACTATACGGGGCTCGGAAAGCTGAAATCCGCTCCGGAGGCGGTGGACAGGTACCTGGCTGATCTTGCCGCCGCCTTCGATCTTGCCTCGCTGCGCCGGTTCCGCGTGCTGGTGGATTGCTGCAATGGAACCTCCTCGCTGATCCTGCGGCGGATGCAGGAGCGCTTCGGGCTGGACTTCATCCTCATTAACCAGCAGGTGGAAGGCGTGTCGTTCGCCCATGAACCCTCCATCAACCGCAAGACAGTGGCGCTGCAACTGGCGCCGCTGATGAAACCTCTCCGCGCCGATGCCGGCTTCCTGTTCGACATTGACTCAGACCGCGTGGCCGTGGCGCGCGAGGACGGCGAGGCCGTATCCGAGGAGATTGTGCTTCCCATGATCGCGGACTATCTGCTCCCGCGCGGCGAGGGAAAGTTGGTGATCACCAACCTCTCCACAACCGCGCTGGTGGATGAGGTGGCTTCGTGGCATGGCGGCAAGGTGGTGCGCGTGCCGGTGGGGCGTCAGGCCGCCATGGATGCGCTTTCCACCTACCGCGCGGACCAGATCGCCGTGGCCGGAGAAGGGACCGGAGCCGTGATGATGCCTCAGTTCCGCTTCGTCTATGACGGAATTGCCAGCATGCTCGCGATTCTCTCCCTCATGAAGGAGCGCGGCCAGCGGCTTTCGGCAATCGTCGACGGCTATCCGCCGTTTTCCATTCTCAAGGATGAGGTCCCGCTGGTGTCGCAGCGTGTGCCTATGCTGATGATGGAACTGAAGAAGCAGTACGCCGACGGCATCGCCGATATGCGGGACGGTCTCCGCATCAGTTGGCCGGACCGCTGGTTTCATGTGCGCGTCAGCCAGACCGAACCGGTCGTCCGCGTCATCTGCGAACAGAAAGGCGAACCGCCCACGGCGCTGTTTGACTCGCTGATGGATGTGGTGAGGAGCATGGCCTGATGAGAGAGCATCGCCTGAAAGTTGGCGTATCCGGCATTCGCGGTGTCGTGGGGGAGTTTCTCACCCCGGCGCTGGCGTGCTCCTATGCGCAGGCGTTCGGCACCTTTGTCGGCAAGGGACGTGTCGTGCTGGGACGCGATACGCGCGCCAGTGGAGAGATGTTGAAACACGCGGTGGCCTGCGGATTGCTCGCCACCGGCTGCGAGGTGGTGGATGTCGGCATTCAGCCCACTCCCACCATTCAGATCTACATCGGCGCCACCCGCGCGCGCGGCGGCATCTCCGTTACCGCTTCCCACAATCCGCCGGAATACAATGCGCTGAAACTCTTCAATCACGAGGGCCTCTTCTTCAATCACTACGAGCGGCGCGAACTGCTCGACATCTTCTACGAAAGCGAATTCCGCACCGCAACGAATGAAGAGATGCTCGGCGTCTACTGCGACTACGAGACGCCCATGAACATGCATGTGGGACGCATCCTGCGCCATGTGGATGCCGCAAGGTTGAAGGCCCGCCGGTTCCGCGTCGCGCTCGATGGCGTGAACGGAGCCGGGTCCGTGCTCAGTTGCCGGTTCCTCGAAAAGGATCTCGGCTGCGATCTGCGGGCCATCAGCGTGGACCCCACCAAGCCGTTCCCGCGCGAAGCCGAACCGCGCCCGGATACGCTCGGAGACTTGCAGGAACTCGTACGCCGCGAACACGCCGAGATCGGGTTCGGACAGGACCCGGATGGCGACCGCCTCGCTGTCGTCGATGAACAGGGTCGCGTGCTCGACAACGATGACGTGCTCGCCCTGGCTGTGGACGCCATCCTCACGGCGATGCCCGGAGATGTCGTGGTGAACCTCACCACTTCGTCAGTCATCGACGACATCGCGCTGATGCATGGCCGGAAATGCTACCGCACGCCGGTGGGGGAAGCCAACGTCGTCGAAATGATGCAGGCAACCAGGTCCGTCATCGGCGGAGAAGGCTCCAACGGCGGCATCATCTTCCCCGCCGTGCAATACTGCCGCGACAGCTACACTGGAATGGCCTTTCTCCTTGATCTCATGGAGCGAACCGGCAAGACCGTCTCCGAACTCGCTGCCCGCCTGCCGCGCTACTACCGCCGGTCCGGGAAAGTGGCGTTCGAACACGGGCGGCTGGGACCGCTGATGCAAGCCCTGGAAGACAGTTTCCCCGATGCGCAGATGGACCGCACCGACGGCTTGAAGCTGATTCTCCCGGAAGCGTGGATTCACGTGCGGGCTTCAAACACGGAACCGCTGCTGCGGCTGGCAATCGAGGCGAAGGCGGAGCAGCAGGTAGAGGAGTTGTACGGTTCCGTGCGGGAGTTGTTGGGGTAGTGGCGAGACTTGATTACCGGTAACTTGAATCCGCAATCGGGCTATAGTAAGTCATGCCGGTTTGGGAGCCGGTTCGCGATTCCGAACGCTACGCGGCCATCGACCTGCTCCGAGGTCTCGCCCTGTTCGGGGTTCTCCTCGTCAACCTGCTCTATTTCTTCCGCATTTCACTGTTCGCGCACGTCCTTGGCTCTCTTACTCCAGCCGGTTGGGCAGACCGTGCCGTGGATTGGCTGATAGCAGAGTTTATCGAGTTCAAGGCATTCAACCTCTTCTCCCTCACCTTCGGCATCGGCGTAGCGGTGCAGGCCGAGCGCGCCGCGTCGCGCGGTGTCCCGGCTGCCAGGTTCCTCGCGCGCAGGTTCACGGTGCTTCTGCTATTCGGCCTCTGCCACCTCATTTTCATCTCCAACGTCGACATCCTCGCGCTCTATGCGGTGTGCGGACTTCTGCTCATTCCGTTGTTCCGGCTACCATCCGCGGTGCTGTTAGTCTCAGGCCTGGCCGCAGTGTTCCTGCCGCCGCTGTTTTCTTACGAACCGCTGTTTCCGCCGGAGCCTGTGCTCCGTGAGCATGTGGCCTCTGCGTCAAGGGTCTACGGCGGAGCTTCCTACAGCGATGCGCTTTTCTTCCGCTGGCAGGAAACGCAACACCTGATTCTGCCGTTGCTGGCGGCCTCGGCGCAAAAGACACTCGGCCTGATGATGCTTGGTGTGGCAGCATGGCGCTTCCAGGTGGTGCAGAACGCGCCGCAGCTCCGTGGAGCGCTGTCGGCTGTCTGCTTGGGTGCGGGGATCCTCGGACTGACATTCGAATCGCATGTGGCCCTTTCGTTCGCCTACGCGGCGGGCTTGCTGGCATGGCCGGGCGCCGGAAAGCCCGGTGTGTGGACGGCCCCGGTGGCTGCGGCCGGACGCATGGCATTGAGCAACTACCTGATGCAATCGCTGATCTGCGTGTTTCTGTTCTACGGCTATGGTCTGGGGTTGTTCGGGCGTGTGGCTACCGCGCCCGCGGCAGGGCTGAGCCTGGCGATTTACGCAGCGCAACTCGCCTTCAGTACCTGGTGGCTGAACCGCTTCCGTTTCGGACCGTTCGAGTGGGTGTGGCGGTCGCTGACATATGGATACCGTCAACCGATGATGGCTCCGCTGCAGGCTTAACCTCCACCACCCAGTCCCACACCGGCAATACGCTCCCATCCTTCAGCAGCACACCTTGACGGTTCACCGGGGAGTCCCCTTCATATCCGGTGAACCTGGCCGACAGCGCCTCGATCCCCGCCTCTTCCACCGGCGTCACCTCACCCGCGTCGCTGCGCCCGTTCTGGTTGCGGTCAAACCACAGCGCGAGCCCGTCGAGTTCCCTTCCCCGCAGCCAGCCGTCCCGGTTGTCGTCCAAAGCGTCCAGTGCCTGAAATCCGTTCGTCCAGAACATCCACCACGTCACCGTTCCGAAAAGCTGGCGGCCGCTGATCACCATGCCGGAATGTTGCGGGTCCCACACGAGCAGCGCCGCCTCCGGGAGAAGCCACGGGTAGACTTGCGGGCGGCCCGTCCCATCGAGGTCGAATGCCACTCCGCGCTCCGGAGCCAGAAGCTGCTGGATCGAATCCTTCGGCCGCAGGGAAAGGACGATCGGAGTGATGGGCCCCATGGGAAGCCGCTGCAGCGCCGCCAAACTTGCTTCGATTGCCGGAATGTTGGCGGATTCCACCTTCGTCGCCCCGCGCTCCTTCACCAGCCGCAAGTACGAGTCTCCCGCCTCGTAGCTGACCAGCGAGCCAATCCCCATCAGCGGCTGCTCCTTCAGTTTCCGGTCCGCATCGATCGCGAGGTGGTAGGCGGTGAGGTAGTGCGCGATCGCCATGCCCTTCCACTGCCCGCTGATCGCCTTCTCCGATGCGTCCTGCCGGGCTGCTTGCAGGTCCGTCAGCAGCCGGTTCGCGGTGGCGAAGGGCGCCGCATCTTCATAGAGACACGCCAGTCCTAATTCATACAACCCGTTTTCCGGGTCGAGTTCGATGGCGCGCTTCAAACTATCCAGGCCTTGGCGCAGGTGCGGCAGGCGCTGTGACTCCGGAAGTTGCGGCCCGGTATCGCCTCTCGCCGCCCACAGGCTTGCGTGGCCGGGTTGAAAGCCGTTGTAGGGTTGCGGCGGCCGGTCATTGCGCGGGAAATATGCGAGGCTCGTCCGGCGCAGGGAAAACGCCAGGTAGTGGATGCGTCCCAACGCATAGTAGCCGGTTGCGTCCTGCGGATGGCTGCGCACGTACGCCTGCACGTTCCCGATCAGCCGCTCCACGGGCGCGCTGCTGCCTGGTCCGGCGAATGTGGCCCACAGAATGGATGCCCCGCCTACGATGAGGCTTGTAACGCGATACCCTATTTTTTTAACCATGCGTATCCTGCTATCCCTCGCGATCATCCTAGCGCTGTTTTCCTCGGCCTGCTCCAAATCAGGCTCGAAGCCCCTCACTCCTGAAGAGGAAATGAAGACCATCAAGCTGAGCGAAGACTTTCACGTCGAACTCTTCGCCTCCGAACCGATGGTGTTGGATCCCGTCGACATGGTCTTCGACGAAAATGGCCGCGCGTTTGTGGCGGACATGCTCGACCTTCCCTACGACCAGCCCCAAGGCAAGCCCGCGCGCTCGCGCATCGTCATGCTCGAGGACACCGATGGCGACGGCCGCGCGGACAAGAGTACAGTCTTCGCTGAAGACGTGCCGCAGGTCAGCGGGCTGATGGTGTGGGACGGCGGCCTGATTGTGCCTGCCGCGCCGAACATCTACTACATGAAGGACACCAACGGAGACGGCAAAGCAGACGTACGCGAGGTCCTGTTTACGGGCTTCTTTCATGGGAACCCGGAAGCGCAGGTATCCAATCCGCGGCTCGGCAACGACAACTGGATCTACTTCTCGAACACCGGCAACGCCGGCCGCATCACCTCGCCCAAGTGGCCGCAACTGCCCCCGGTGGAGGTGCGCGGCGGCGATTTCCGGTTCCATCCCATACGCCATGTGGATGAGATCGCCTCGGGAGCGACGCAGTACGGCATGACGTTCGATGATTGGGGCAATCGCTTCATCTCGCAGAACACCACCCATCTGCGCCATGTCGTGGTGCCGATGAACTACCTGCTGCGCGCCCCGCTGCTCGACGTGCCCTCCGTCAATCACGATCCTTACGGCAAGCGCGAGCGGCTGATGTATCCCATCAGCCAGCCCGAGAACTGGCGCGTCGAGAGGACGAAGGTCCGCCAGCAGCGCTATGACGAAACCAAGAGCGGTCGCGTCGAGTATGCCGCGGGCCACATTACCGGAGCCACGGGTAGCACCATCTACAACGGCGATGCCTGGCCTGAGCAATATCGCGGCCGCATCTTCACCGGCGACGTCAGCGGCAACCTGGTTCGCGAAGACATCCTCACCCCCGACGGCGTGACCTTCTCGGCGCGCCCCTCCAAGGACGGCGTCGAGTTCCTCGCCTCCTCGCACCAGTGGTTCCGGCCCACGAACTTCGCCAACGCGCCGGACGGCAACCTTTACCTGATGGACATGTACCGCCAGACCATCGAAACGCCGCTTTCGATTCCCGAAGACATCCAGCGGCGTTTCAAACTCGATTTCTACCGCGGCGACAACATGGGCCGCATCTACCGCATCGTTTCCAACACACCCCGGGTCAAGCGCGCCTTGAAAGTGAATCTCGGCAAGATGAGCAGCACCGAACTGGTGCGGGAGTTGGAAAGCGACAACGGCTGGAACCGGCAGACAGCCAGGCGCCTGTTGCTCGAACGCCAGGATAAGAGCGTCGCCCCGCAACTGCGGGAGATGGCGGCAAAGAGCGCCAAGCCCGTGGCGCGGTTGCTGGCGCTGTGGGCGCTTGAAGGAGCCGGCGCGCTCGACGAGCCCGTCGTGCTCGCGGCATTCGAGGACGCGCACCCCGGCATTCGCGAACATGCCATCAAGATCAGCGAATCCCTTCCGCAGACGCCGAAACTCGAGAAAGCGCTGCTCGCCAAGGCGAATGACACAGATGTCCGTGTCCTGTTCCAACTCGCCTTCACCTTAGGAAACTACAAGTCGCCGCAAGCGCGGCAGACCGTCGCGCGGATTGCCGCCGTGCATGGCGACGATCAATGGTTCCGTATCGCGGCCCTCAGTTCCGCCGCCGATTGGCCGGGTGATTTCCTTTCCATGCTTCTCACCCGCAAAGAGACCTCGTGGCAGAGACCGGAAATGCTTCGCTCCCTCGGCTCCCTGATTGGCACACGCCAGAAGCCGGCTGAGATGAACAAATTCCTCGCCGATGCGGTCCGGCTGAAGGCCCCCTCCGCGGCGCTGGAAGGGCTCGCCCGCGGCCTGGACATGAGCCGCGGCGCAAATCTCCCCATCCCGGAAGCCTCGCTCTCCCGGTTCCTTGCAGCCAGAGAGATGTCCGAGCGCCGCGCAGCCTGGAGCATTGCCAGCCACACCGGCGAGACCGCGCTCTTTACCCGCGCCGCCAAAGAGGCGTTCGATGAGAAGGCGCCGCTGGAGGATCGCGCGGCGGCGCTTTATGCCCTTCGCGGCGCGAAGTTCGAGACCGCATTCCCCGTCCTCAAGAAGGTGCTCGATACTCACGCGCCCGCCGTGCTCCAGAGCGCCGCCATCGATTCCCTCGCTGCCTTCCGTAACGCGGAGGTGGGCCAGACCATCCTCGCCGGATGGAAAGCTCTTCCTCCCGAGGCTCGCGTGAAAGCCGCGGGGGCCATGCTGACCCATCGGGACCGCATCCCGGCTTTCCTCGACGCCCTCGAGAAGGGCGCCGTCGAGCCGGCCATGATCGAAATCAATGCCCGCAACCGCCTGCTCGAAGATAAGGACCCGGCCATCGCCGCCCGCGCCAAGAAGGTCTTCGCCAGCGCCTCTTCCGACCGCGAGAAGGTGGTTGCCGCGTTCCAGGATGTATTGACGTTGAGCGGCGACCCGGGCCGCGGTAAGAAGGTCTTCGAGGATGCCTGTGCCCGCTGCCACAGCCCGCGTGTCAAGGGCGGCCGCATCGGTCCCGATCTTTCCGGCGTCAACAACAAGACCCGCGAGGAGTTGCTGGAGGCAATCCTCAATCCCAGCCGCAGTGTCGAACCGCGATTCGTCAACTACATCGTCACCACCAAAGACGGACAGATGTTCGATGGCGTATTGGGCAGCGAAACTCCAGGCTCCATTACGCTGCGCGGCGGAGCGGAAGAGGACGTCACAATACTGCGCGGCAATATCGAAGAGATCCGCGCCTCGAACATTTCCCTCATGCCGGAAGATCTCGAAAAGACGGTCAACAAGCAGGGCTTGGCGGATGTCATCGCCTACCTGCGCGCCGGCTTGTAAGCCCCTCTACCTTCGCTGGCAGCGCGGGCAAAAGTGCGTCCCGCGCTGCCCCACGACAATTCGCCGGATGGGTGTGCCGCAGACCGTGCAGGGCATCCCCTCTTTGCCGTACACCAGATGCATCTGCTGGAATCCGCCGCGTTCGCCGGAGGCGTCCACGTAATCGGAAATCGACGAACCACGGTGCTCAATGGCAAGCCGCAGCACCTGCTGCATCGCCGCATGCAGCGCCAGTGCCCGTTTGCGGGCAAGCCGCGCCGCGATGGCGAGCGGATGCACGCCCGCGCGGAACAGGGACTCGTCCACGTAGATGTTGCCGAGGCCTCGGAGAAATTGCTGGTTGAGCAGCAGCGGCTTCACGCGCCCCCGGCGCAAACGCAGCCGGGCAACGAACTCGTCCGCCGTGATCGCCAGCGGCTCCGGCCCGAGCCGCGCCAGCCGTTCGGGCAATTCCGGGCGCCAATGGATGCGGCCGAACTGGCGGATATCGTCATAGAGCAACTCACCGTCATCGAGCGTGAAGACCACCCGCGTGTACGCCGTGCGCGGCCCGTCGAGCAGCAGTTTCCCCGTCATTCCCAGGTGAACGGTCAGCACTCCGCCGCCGCACTCGAAGACGATGTACTTCCCATGCCGCCGCAGGCCCAGAATCTCCTGTCCGGCCAGGCCTTCGAGAGGTGTCTTCACCACCAGCGGAGCCGCCACCCGGACAGCGGCCACACGCCGCCCCCGCAACCGCGGAGCCAGGCCGCGGACAATAGTTTCGACTTCGGGAAGTTCAGGCACCTACGGCAATTCGACCAGGATATCGTCGCCATCCACCTGCACGGGAAACGTCTGCAATTGAATGCTCGGAATATAGTCGTGCCGCCCCGTGGTGCAGTCAAATTCCCACGCATGCCAGGGGCAGACCACCATGTTCCCGTGCAACGCGCCCTGGCCGAGCGAGCCGCCCCGATGCGGGCAGACGCCGTCCATGGCGTACAACGCCCCATCCACGTTGCATAGCGCCAGTTGTTTGCCGTCAATGATTACTTCCGTGAGGCCGCCGGGCGGCAGTTGTCCCACGGTGCAGACAGGTCGGAATGCCATACTACAATTAACCTACCATGCGTTGGATCGCCTTCCTTCTCCTTCTCACCTCGTTCTTCAGCGCGGGCTGCCGGCGCGAGACAAAACGTGTGGTCGGGGTGGTTCCCAAAGGAGCGAATCATATCTTCTGGCAGACCGTCCACGCCGGAGCCATCAAAGCCGCGCGCGAGTACAATTTCGAAATCGAGTGGAACGCTCCCACGCTCGAAATCGATTCGAGCCGCCAGATCGAGATCGTCGAATCGATGGTCAACCGCCGCCTGGCGGGCATCGTGCTTGCTCCTGTAGATAAGAAAGCCCTGGTGGGCGTGGTGGACCGCGCCGCCAAGACCGGCGTCCCCGTGTCCATCTTCGATTCCGGCATCGACACCAGCAATCGCATTTCTTTCGTAGCCACCAACAATGAAGAAGGCGGGCGCATGGCGGCACGCCGTATGGGCGAAGTGCTTGGCGGAAAAGGGAAGGTGGTTGTCATCGGCTTCATGCCGGGCAGCGCCTCCACCATGGAGCGCGAGCACGGTTTCCAGGATGAGATCCGCACGAAGTTCCCCGGCATCGATATCCTCGGCCTCCAGTTCGGCATGGCCGACCGCGCCAAGGCAATGGCTGTCACCGAAAACGTCCTCACCGCGCATCCTGACCTCGCCGGGCTGTTCGCCGACAATGAATCAAGTTCCGCCGGAGCCGTCCAGGCGCTCAAGTCGCGCAACGCGAAGGCCGTGAAGATGGTCGCCTTCGACGCCTCCGGCCAATTGCTCGCCGACATGAAGGCCGGCTGGATCGATTCCATCGTCGTGCAGAATCCATTTCGTATGGGGTACGAGTCGACGAAGGCCATCGGCATGTACCTGAAAGGAGAAAAGCCGCCGGCCACCGTCGATTCCGGAGCAGCGCTCATCAAGCCGGAAGATCTCGAGAAGCCCGAAGTGAAGGAGTTGCTGTTTCCCGACATTCAAAAGTATTTGCGCTGAGGGAGCAACGGCTACCATCAAGAGATGAGAGCCCTATTGAACTCGACGGCGGAGATCGCGGCGCGCTATCTGAGAGACCTGGATGATCGACGCGTGGCCCCTTCGCCAGAGGCGCTGGCGGCATTGGCGGAACTGAACGAGCCAATGCCCGAATCGCCGGTGGAAGCCGTGGACGTGCTGCAAACCTTGGACCGCATCGGTTCCCCGGCGACCATGGGCATGGCCGGCCCGCGCTATTTCGGATTCGTCATCGGCGGCTCGCTTCCCGCGGCGCTCGCGGCCAACTGGCTTGCCGGAGCCTGGGATCAGTGCCCAGGCCTGTTCGCGGCATCGCCAATCGGAGCCGTGCTCGAAGAGGTTTCCCTCGCTTGGCTGCTCGATGTGCTGAAACTTCCCCCAACGTGCGGCGGCGCTTTCGTAACCGGGGCGACCATGGCGAACTTCACGGCGCTGGCAGCGGCCCGCCGCGAGGTTCTATCGCGCGTGGGATGGGACGTCGAAGCCGACGGGTTGTTTGGCGCGCCGCCGGTGACCGTGGCAGTGGGCGAGGAGGCGCACCCGTCGCTCATCAAAGCGCTGGGGATGCTCGGCATGGGGCGTTCTCGTGTCGTGCGAGTCCCCGTCGATGGCCAGGGCCGCATGCGCGCCTCGGAGATGCCGCCGCTGCGCGGGCCGGCCATCGTGTGCATGCAGGCGGGAAATGTGAACACGGGCGCGTTCGACCCGGCGCCGGAAATCTGCGCGCGGGCTCACCAGGCCGGAGCGTGGGTACATGCCGATGGCGCATTCGGTCTATGGGCGGCGGCGAGCCCAAAATATGCGCGCCTCGTGGAAGGCGTCGCCGGAGCCGATTCCTGGGCCACGGATGCGCACAAGTGGCTGAATGTGCCCTACGATAGCGGGCTGGCTTTCGTCAGGGACGCAGCCGCTCTCAACAGCGCGATGTCGGTGACCGCGGCCTATCTGCCGCAGGACGGCCACCGCGAGCCGTCGCAATACACACCCGAGCTTTCACGCCGCGCTCGCGGCGTCGAGATCTGGGCGGCCCTCAAGTCCCTGGGCCGCGCCGGGCTGGCGGAGTTGATCGAACGGAACTGCCGTCAGGCGCGCCGGTTCGCCGAAGCGCTGCGCGAAGGCGGCTGCGAGATCCGGAACGAGGTCGTGCTCAATCAGGTGCTGGTCAGCTTCGGCGGCAGCGAGCGCACGCGCCAGGTGATTGAGCGCGTACAGCGCGACGGAACCTGCTGGTGCGGCCCCACCGTATGGCAGGGGCACACGGCAATGCGCATCAGCGTCTCTTCGTGGGCGACCCGGGATGAAGATGTGGAACGCAGTGTGGCTGCCATCTTGCGCGCGGCCGCGGCCTAATGAACGCTTATGAGGAACGCCCATGACAACGACATGCCTGCCGGGATCGACTTCAGCAAAGGAGTCCGCGGGCTTCATCACATCCCTCCCGGCGCAAAAGTGCTGATGCCGGTCTCCATCGAGCGAGGCGTGTGGGAGTACTTCTCGAGCAAAGCCGCGCAGCGCGGTGTCGATCTCTCTGACCTCGTGACCGAGGTGCTGAAGCGCGGCATCGAGATCAATGAGGCTCTGAAGTAGAACGCATGGACGGCGTTGTTCACGCCAACCGAAGCTCCCTCACAAATACAATGGGTTTCCCAGACTGTCCAGCGTATCCACGGTCCACTCCCCCGCGGGAACACCCGTATGCCTCTCCATCCGTTCGAGCCACGGCTTGGCGTTCGTCTTGTTGACCACGTCTCCCGCGCCCATCACGTTTTGAATCTGCCACGGTTCGCCTCCCTCCCCGTAGCATTTCCGCTCATCGCCGCTACAGGCGGAATGTTCCAGTCCCAGAATGTGGCCCACCTCGTGGGCCAGCGTAACGTTCTTCGTCGGAATGGTCTTGCCCGTCTTGTCGCGCAGGTCCATGGATTGCTCCTCGAGAATGGCATCCGTCCAGTCGAGGTGATCCAGAGAAGCGGTTTGCTCACCCTGCGCGCGGTGATAGCATCGCACCACGTGACTGGCGGCGCCTGGGTTGTCCACATACTTGATGACCATCGTGCAGAGGACCGGCGCCGGCTTCCCTCCCGCTCCCGCCGGCCAGTTGAGGTAGCGGTAGCCGTCCGGCGGCCACATCCGGAAACGGTTGTTCCAGAAATCCTCCGCTTTCTTCTTCGCTTTTGTCTTGAAATCCTCGAAATCCTGCTTGTTCCACTTCGTATACCGGACGTCCTTGCGCCACGAGATATCCGCCGTCCCTTCCGCCCCCTCAGGCTCCATTGGGCGCATGAAAATGTACGGCACAATGCGCAACTCGAACTCCCCCGGCGAGCGCGAAGATCCCGGGTCTATGAGCAGCGACTCATTCACATTACGGGACTTCGACAGAAGCGCCAGCGGCGGTTTGACGGCGCTCCCCTTGGGCGGCGGTTTGGGAGGCGCAAGTTCCTGCTTGTCCGGAATCCAGATGACCGTGCCCACCGGCGCAACTGGCCCGCCCTCGGTCACCGAGACGAACCCAGGTGTGGAACGGAGAGCGGAATTGGGCGTGGCGAACCAAATGGTAACCCAGGGGACGCCGAATTTCTTCGCGATGGAATCTTTCGTGTCGCCCTTCTGAACGGTGTAACTGCTATAGCCCATGGCGGGCAGGAGTATAGCAGAATTCGGGAATCACAGAGCCGCCGTCGCGAATACGCGAACCCGCTCAGGCCGCTTCCCGCTTTCGCACCCTCCTCGCGATCTTCTCCCCGCTGGTCCTGCGCGCAACCCGCAGGTCATATTCAGACTGCAGAGTCATCCAAACCTCCGGCGCAGTCCCGAAATAGATTCCCAGCCGCAGAGCCGTATCCGCAGTGACCGCCCGGGTTCCATGAACAATTCCGTGGATCCGGTTCGGAGGAACATCCAAGTCACGGGCCAGGCGATTGATGCTGATGCCGAGCGGCTTCAGGAACTCTTCCGACAGAATCTCTCCAGGATGGATCGAATCGAGAAGTTTGGTTGTCTTCGCCATGAGTCTCCTCAGTGATAGTCCACGATTTCAACGTCATGTGCCTCGCCGTCGCGCCACACGAAACAGATCCTCCGTTGGTCGTTGATCCGGATGCTATGCTCTCCTGCGCGATCACCTTTGAGCGCTTCAAGGCGATTGCCGGGTGGAATGCGCAAATCCTCCAATCGCGTGGCGGCATGAAGGTAGTAGAGCCTCCGCCGGGCCACGCGCTCGATCGCATGAAATCGGCGCACGTCCTGGTCTTGATAAAGTGCCGCTGTGTCACGGCATCGAAACGACCGTATCAATCTTGAGTTTATGACGTGTCAGGCATTCCGTCAAACGAAATAGCGCCATTCTTGCCGGCGGATGGCATGCGTGGCTCCTGCGAAGCGCAAGTTCACACGGGCGGAGTCGGCTTCTCCTCCCCCGTCAACCCCTGATCCGCCGTCGCGGCGTCATACGCCGGATTCACCACCGGCATGGCCGCATCCACGCCCTTGCGCCACTCCTCGAGCATCCGCTGAAGCCTGGCGGCGATCTTCGGCTCCTTGTTCACCAGATTCCGCCGCTCGGAGGGATCCTGCCGGAGGTGAAACAATTCCACACGCATATCCTCGTAGAACTGGATCAACTTGTAGTCGCCATGCCGCACCGCTCCGCCCGGAACGCCGCCCTGGTTGCTGTAGTGCGGATAGTGCCAGTAGAGCGCCTCCCGGGACAGCTTGTGTCCTCCTTTGAGAAGCGGGGCGATGTTGACTCCATCTACCTCCGGCGTGCGCAGGCCGAGCAGCCCGGCCACCGTGGGCAGAATGTCGATGCTGGTGACCGGCGTCTCGCAAGCCGTGCCCTTCTTCGTGATGCCGGGCCACCGCGCCATCCAGGGAATACGAATGCCGCCTTCATACAGGTGGCCCTTGCCGGCGCGGAATGGCGAGTTGTCGGTGACCGGAGTCTTGCTCTTGCCCTCGAACCGCAGTCCCCCGTTGTCGGAAAGGAAAAAAACCGCGGTGCGCCCCGCGATGTCCAAGTCATCCAGCTTGCGGAGAATCCTGCCCACACCCTCATCCAGGCTTTCCAGCATCGCGGCATACACAGGCTCCCCCTGCGCCCTCATCGAACCCGCCTTCCTCTGGTATTTCTCCGTCATCTGCTGCTTGGCCATCATCGGCAGGTGCACCGCGAAATGGGGCAGATACAGGAAGAACGGCCGCTCCCGGTTGCTCTCGATAAACTGCTCGGCGCGGGAGGTGAGGTTGTCGGTCAGGTAGTCGTTGGCGAATCGCTCCTCGAGGCCGGGGATGTGGTACGGCGGAAAGTAGGATGGCGGCGACCCTTTGGCGCTGCCTCCTATGTTGAGATCAAAACCCTGGTTCGTGGGCAGAAAGCCATCGCCGCCAAGATGCCACTTACCGATGCTCGCGGTAACGTAGCCGGCGCCCTTCAGAACCTCCGCGATCGTGGTTTCCGCAAGAGGCAGTTGCTGCTCAAACGCCGGAGTCAGGAGTTTCGCGCTGGGATGCTGGCGCCGCCCGGGAATCCAGTCCGTCAAGTGGAGACGCGCCGGATACTTCCCGGTCATGATCCCGGCCCGCGAGGGCGAGCAGACCGGACAGGAAGCGTATGCCTGAGTGAACCGGATGCCGGACTCGGCAAATGCGTCGAGATTCGGCGTCTCGTAGTAATTGCTGCCGTAGCAGCCCAGGTCTGATGCGCCCAGATCATCGGCCAGGATGACGATGACGTTCGTTTTGGGAGCAGAAGGCGCGGCCAGAAGGGCCGGAGCCGCCGAAAGCAGGAACTCGCGTCGATTCCATTGCATGCCTTCGCGATTGTATCAGCCTGTGGCACAATCGCTTCATGCAGTATTCCCGGCGTCAGATGATGGCGGCTTCCTCGCTCGCCTTCGCACCTCCACTGCGGGCTGAGGTGCGCTTGCCGCGCAAGGTGCGGTTGGGTTTGCTCGATCTCGAGGGACATGTCGGCGAAGTGATCTCCCGGCTGCCGCAGGTTCCCGATCTCGAGGTGGTGGCCATTGCCCATCCCGACGCGGGCGTGGTGAACAAGCAGATGCGAAACCCGCGCCTTTCCGGGGCGAAGCACTACACCGACTGGCGCCGCATGCTCGATCAGGAAAAACTCGACCTTGTCTCGGTCTGCAATGCCAACGGACCGCGCGCCGGGGCCATCCTCGCCTGTCTCGATCACAAGCTCAACATCATCGCCGAAAAGCCGCTGGCGCTCACGCGCGCCGACCTCGATAAGATCCGCGGCAAACTCCTGGCCAATGGAACCAAACTGGGCACCCTGCTGCCGATGCGCTTCGATTCCTCCTATCTCGGCTTGAAAAAGGCGGCGGCCGAACTGGGGGAAATCATCAATATCAGCTCCCAGAAATCCTACAAAGCCGGCGTGCGCCCGGAATGGATGCGCCGCTACTCCACCTATGGCGGAACCATTCCCTGGATCGGCATCCACATGATTGACCTGATACGGTTCACCAGCAGGCGGGAGATGGTCGAGGCGTTTTCCTACAAAGCCCACATTTCCGCCCCGCAGGGCATCGGCGAGATGGAGAACACCACCGGCACCATCTTCCGGCTCGATAACGGAGGCGTAGCCACACTGCATATGGACTACTGCCGCCCTGAAACCGCCTCCACACATGGCGATGACCGGCTACGGCTCGCGGGAACCAGGGGCGTGGCGGAATACATGGCCGCTACCGGCGTGACGCTCATTGTCGAGGGGCGGAAAGCGGAGGTGATCCGCGACCTCCCCCCATCGGAATCCGTATTCCTCGATTTTCTCGAGTACGCCTACAACGGCAAGCCCACCGCCCTTCCCTTCGAGGATATCTACCGCGCAAATCTGATCACCATTGCGGCCGAAGAGGCGGCGGTGCGGAAACGGGCTGTGAAGGTTTAAGGGAACATGAACAGGCGCGGGTTTGTGAGTGTGGCGGCAGCGCTGCTGGCGGGCTGCAAGTCGGGCCGGAACGGAGACCTGGCGGAGGTGGTGAACACCGCGGATGAAAGCCTCGCGCCGCAACTGCTCCACGGCTTCCACACAGTGGAGCAGGGCGGCTGGCGGTGGACGGAATCGAAATTCGCCCTCGCTCTGAAGCCGCCGCGCCGCGCGGGCAGCAACGGGGCGACGCTCCTGTTGAAGTGCAGCCTGCCGGAGTCGGTACTCGCAAAGCATAAGGAAGTGAAGGTGACCGCGGCCATTGACGGAATCCCGTTGCCAGTGCAGAAGCTAACGGCAACCGGAGTCCAGGATCTGCGCTGGAAGGTGCCGCCGGACGCGCTCAAGGGCAAGAGCGGCGTCACGGCGGAATTTACAGTCGATCCGTTCCTCCCGCCATCGGATACGGACCGGCGCGAACTCGGCCTCATCGTTCACGCCGCCGGTTTGGTGAAGTAGACCCCTCTATTGGAAGTTCGCCGTAACCGCCGTGGATGTCCCCTGCGGATTCGTCATCGTGACCGTCACGGAACTGATGGCGCTGGTATCGCCCTGCACATTGAACTGCTGGGTCAGGGTGAACTGGCTCCCGAAGGGTTTCGATGCCTCGCTCTGATACCAGGCCTTGGCGCTGTCGCCTAGCTGCACGGTGAGTTCCGTGGTTTGCAGCGTACTGCCGGACGCCGGAGTGAAGCGGAAAGTCGCTGAGGTGATCTCACGTCCTGTCGCGTAGCCGGTAATGGCCACCTCCAGCCCTCCGTTGACGCGGCGTGCCGTAACGGACTTGATCAACGGAGCAGCCCGGTTGACCTTCGAAACAAGCATTGGCGCCGGATTGGGAGTAATGTCCGCGGATCCCGCTTTGAGCGAGACCGCGAGCGTGAGCGTCCCCGCCACCGTACCCGTCTGCATCGCGAATCCGTCGGGCAATTGCGCCGCCGTGCTGTTCGCCGGAATCGTGAAGTCGGCGCTACGCTTCCCGTTGGTGAAGACGACTGCCGGGTCATCCGTGGGAACGGCGGCGTCGGGCGTGAACGTCAACGTCAGCGTTCCCGTGATCGGCACCGGGAATGGCGCGCCGATGGAAAGGCTCACCCGCGGTTGAAGCGCGGCGTTTACAGTCTCGGGTAAACCGGTGATGGTGAGCGGCGGCGTGCCCGGCAGGCGCACCGCAAGCTGGAAGCTCGCTGAAGCAGTGGCCTTGTTGTTGTCCGCCACCTGCACGGTGAAGGCAGAGTTCCCGGCGGCCGCCGGCGTGCCGCTCAGAATGCCCCCCGAGGTGAGTGAGACTCCTGCCGGCAGCGAACCGTCGGTCACGCTCCACGTGTAAGGAGGCAGTCCCCCCGCCGCCGCCAGCGGCTGAGCATAGGCGGTTCCCGCCGTCGCCGGGGGAAGCGCCTGGGGTGTGGTGATGCTCAGGTTGAGCAGCACGGAAAGCGTGAAGGTGCGTGTGGCCGAAATGTTCTGGCTGTCGGTCACCTGGGCCGTGAAGTTGAATGCCCCGGCGCTCGAGGGAGTGCCGCTGAGGACCCCGTTCTTATCGAGTGTCAGCCCCAGCGGCGGCGTACCGCCCGCGGCGAGCGACCACGAGTATGGCGGCGTTCCTCCGGTGGCGACCAGCGTCTGGTTGTATGCCTGCCTCACGGTGGCGGAAGGCAATACACCCCCCGTCGTGATATTGATCCGGCCCGTGACGGAAAGCGTGAACGCCTTCTGCACGGTCTGGGTCTGCGAATCCGCAACCTGGATGATGAAGCTGTAGTTGCCCGCCGCGGTAGGCGTCCCTGTGATGAGTCCCGAGGTGGGCGCAAGGGCAAGGCCATCCGGCAGGCTCCCCACCGAGATGGTCCACGTGTAGGGCGCTTTGCCGCCGGTGGCGGCGAGTGTCTGCGTGTACGTGGAACCCTCCGCGGCATTCGGCAAAGCCGTGGGAGTGGTGATTTGCAGGCCCTCCGTTACCGTAATGCTGAATTGCTTGCTTGCCGAGGCGCCCGCCGCGTCCTGTACGCGAACGGTGAACGTCGAGATGCCCGCCGCCGTCGGGGTGCCGCTGATGGCGCCGGTTGCCGCGTTCAGCGTTAGGCCCACGGGCAGGCTGCCCGTGACCGACCATTGCAGCGGAGCCGATCCCCCCGCGGCCGCGATCGTCTGGTTGTAAGGCACATTGGTCGCCGCGTTTGGCAGCGCTTCCGTGGCGATGGAAAGCGACGTGCCGATGGTGATGGAGAGCAGTTTGCTCGCAATGCCTCCCGCCGAATCCGCCACTTGAACGGTGAATGAGGAATTACCGTTGGCCGCCGGCGTTCCGCTGATGACGCCCGTCGCCGAAGCGAGCGTAAGCCCTGCGGGTAGGGTTCCGGATTGAAGAGACCAGATGTAGCCCGATCCGCTTCCCCCGCTGGCGAAAAGGGTTTGGCTGTAAACCTGACCCAGGGATCCGCCGGGCAGCGAGGTCGTGCTCACCGTTAGCTGCGGATTCACCGTGAGGGTAAAGGTCTTCGAAGCTATCTTCCCTGCCGAATCGGTGGCTGTAATAATGATGCTGGTGATGGCCTGGAGAGTGGGCAGTCCGGTGAGGAGACCGGAATTCGGAACCAAACCGAGCCCGGCCGGAAGTTGCCCCCCGGTGATCGACCACGTGATGGGCGCCGTCCCGCCCTGCTGCTGGATCGGGAAACTGTAGTTCACCCCGATGGTGGCGACAGGAAGCGTGGTGGTGACAATAGAAAAGCCCGCCGCCACGACGGTAATCGACATCACCTGCGTAACGGACCGGCTGGCCGTATCGGTGACCTGCACGGTAAAGGTGTAAACCCCGGTTTGCCCGGGTGTGCCGGTAAGTAAGCCGGCCGCGGTCAGCAGCACGCCGGCAGGTAGCGACCCGGTCCCGGGAACCACCACCCACGTGAGCGTGCCCGTACCGCCTGTAGCCACCAGATTGTACGAATAGGCCGTATTCACCGTTCCGTTCGGCGGCGTGGTGGTAAGGATCGTGAATCCGGCGGCGCTGATAGTGATGGTGAACTGCTTCGAGGCAGTGCCTCCGGTGGAGTCCGTCACTTGGATCGTGAAAGTGAACGTCCCCGCAGTGACGGGGGTACCGGAAATCAGGCCACCACTGATATTGGAATTGATTCCCGGCGGCAGTTGACCACCCATCAGCGCCCATATGTACCCAGTCCCACTACCGCCTGTAGCCGAGAGCGCGGCGCTATACGGAACACCCACAGTTCCGTTGATCAACGGCGGTGTGGCAATGGTCAACGTTGCGGCGGTGATTGTGATGCTGAGTGCCTTGGTGATGCTCTGGCTTGCCGAGTCCGTCACCTGCACCGTGACACTGAATGTCCCCGCCGCTGTGGGCGTGCCCGATAGGTTCCCTGTCGTGCTGAGGCTGAGCCCTGCCGGGAGCCCGGTGGCTGTCCACGTGTAGGGCGGTGTCCCTCCAGTGGCCGCTAACGGCGGCGCGCTGTACGCCGTACCCACGGTCCCGTTAGGCAGAGCCGCGGTGCTGATCGTCAGTTGCGACGGTGTGCCCACCGTGAGCGTAAACGCCTTGGTCGCCGTCTGGTTGTTGGCGTCAGTCACCTGCACGTTGAATGTAAAACTGCCGGTCTGCGTTGTGGTCCCGCCGAGACTGCCGTTAGTACCGAGATTAAACCCCAATGGCAGCGTTCCAATCAGCGAGAACAGGTAAGGCGGCGTTCCCCCGCTTGCCTGAATCGTCTGGCTGTAGCCCGCGTTGGGGGAGGCATTCGGCAGCGGAGAGGCAGTGGTGATGGTCAGCGCGTTGTTGCTCGCGATGGCTATCGTAAATAGCCGCGAGGTGGAGGCTCCCGCGCTGTCCGTAACACGGATGACGAAGCTGTACGGGCTCCCCACGGTGGTTTGGGGAGTGCCGCTGATCACGCCCGTGCCGCCGCTCAGCGTCAGGCCCACCGGCAATGCCCCTTCGGTAACCACCCAGGTGTACGGACCCGTCCCGCCGCTCACCTGAAGCGTCTGCGAATAGAGGACGTTCAGCGTCGCGTTCGGCAGGCTCGCTGTCAGTATCGTCAGGCTCCCCGCTCCCCCCACCACCAGAGACAATGGCGTAGAGGCTGTCGCCCCTACCGAATCGCGCACTTGCGCCGTGAAGGGGAAGGTCCCGGATTGCGCCGGCGTGCCGCTGATCTGTCCCGTTCCCGCCGAAAGCGTCAGCCCCTGCGGAAGCGTTCCGGAAAGGATAGACCAGGTGTACGGAGGAGACCCTCCCACCGCTGTCAGCGTTGCCGAATACGTGGTATTGAGCGAAGCCTGGGCCAGCGATTGCGTGGTGATGGCGAACGTCACCACTTGCAGAGACAGATTGGCCGACGCGGTCAGATTGTGCGTATCTTTCACCTGAACCGTGAAGTTGAAGAGGCCCGCATTGGTGGGCGTGCCGCTGATGACACCCGTGGTGGGGTTCAACGTCAGCCCGGACGGCAGCGTCCCAACGGTCACGCTCCAGGTATAGGGCTGCGTGCCTCCGGATGCCGTCAACAGCGTGCTGTACGCCTGATTGGTCGGCGCCGATGGCAGCGTTGTGGAAGACGTGATCGTGAGGTTCGGAGCCACCACCGTCAGCGTCAAAGGCTTGGTGGCGACACCCCCTCCGTTGTCGGCCACCTGAACGGTGAAGGTGACTGGTCCTGCAACCGTGGGTGTGCCGCTAATGACACCGCCGGGCGCTAATGACAGGCCTGCGGGCAATTGTCCGCTCGCCACCTGAAATGTGTAGCCCGAACCCGTGCCTCCCGAAGCCGCCAGCACCGTCGAGTAGGGAACATTCTGAGAAGCATCCGGAAGCGGGGACACCGTCGCAATGGAGAGCGCCTGGGTGACCACCATCAGCGTCACCGCCTTTGTGGCGATCGTACCCAGCGAGTCGATGACTTGAACGGTGAACGCGGAAGTCGACGCCCCGGACGGGGTTCCATTAATCGTGCCGCCCACGTTAAGATTGAGACCCGTGGGGAGAGCCCCTTGCGCGAGCGACCATTGATATCCGGTCCCGCTGCCGCCGCTCGCCTGGAGCGCGGTGATGTAAAAGTTGCCCGCCAGCGCCTGCGGCAGCGGCGACACGGTCGTGATCGTCAGCGAGGAACTCACCACCGTGATGCTGAACTGTTTGGAAGCCGTATTCTGCGCGGAATCCGTCACGAGGACGGTGAAGACCGAAGAACCGGCGGCGGTGGGCGTGCCGCTGATGGCTCCTGTAGCCGATTGCAGGGTGAGTCCGGCAGGCAGGCTGCCAATGGATATGGCCCACGTGTAACCCGTGCCCGAACCGCCCGTAGCCCCGAGAGTAGTGGAATAAGCGCTGTTGAGCGCCCCGTTCGGAAGGCTGTTCGTTGTGATGGCGAGGCCTGTGGCCGAGACCGTCAACGCAATGGTCTTGGTCTGAAAAGCTCCTGCGGAATCAGTCACGGTCAGAGCCGCTTGAGAGGTGCCCGTGGCCGTCGGCGTGCCGCTCAGAACCCCGCTATTCGGATTGAGACCGAGCCCTGCCGGAAGGCCCGTCGCCGACCAGACCAGCGGAGCCGTACCGCCCGTGGCGGTGAGCGTCGTGCTGTAGGCTACATTCAATGCTCCGCCGGGCAGACTGCTTGTCGAGACCGCCGGGGCCGCGTTGATCGTGAGGGTCAGCGCCTTCGTTACCGTAGTCGGGGTGGCGTCGGTCGCCTGGACAGTAAAACTGCTCGTCCCGGCGGCCGAAGGTATTCCGGAGAGAACTCCCGCGGATGACAGGCCGAGATTCGCCGGGAGAGTGCTCCCCGTTTGCAGCGCCCATGCGATGGAGCCTGCCCCCCCGCTGGAGGCGAGGGTCTGCGAGTAGGGGATTCCCGCCGTCCAGGGTGGCAGGCTGGACGTGGTAATGGTGAGTCCCCCCGCGACAACCAGGGCGAGTTGCTTCGTGCCCGTCCCGCCGTTGGCATCGGTCACCGTCACGTTGATATTCGTATTGACGGCCGCGTCCGGAGTCCCGGAGAGAACGCCGGTGCCCGTATTGAGCAAGAGCCACGCCGGCGCCCCCGTCATCGACCAGGTCAGCGGGACGGTCCCGTTGGCCGCTATGAGCGTGGTGGACGGATAGGGGGTCCCCACCGTACCGGACGGGATGGTCGTCGTGCTGATGGAAGGCGGCGCGTTCACAGTAAGAGTGAACGTCTTCGTCGCGCTCAGAAAAGCGGCATCCCGCACCCGAACCGTAAAGTTGCTCGTGCCGGTACCGCTGGGAGCGCCGCTCAGAAGTCCGGAAGAGTCGAGGGTAATCCCGGCAGGGGGCGTGTTCGGTGGGTCGATGGAGAAGGTATACGGCGTCGTCCCGCCCGTCACCTGGAAATTGGCCGCCGGGAAGTTGTAAGCCCGGTTCTGGGTGGCGGCAGGTAACGTTGCACTGGCTCCGATGGTAGGCGGAGAACCGGAACCGGTGATGGTGAGAGTGAAATTCTTGTTAGCGGTGAACTGAGGGTTAACCGTATCCTGCACAGTAATCGTGACAGGCACGCTGACTGGGGTCGTTTGGGTGCCGCTAATGATGCCTGTGGTCTGGCCGATGGAGAGGGAAGCGGGCAACCCGGTAGCGCTCCATTGGTAGGGACCACCTGAACCGCCAGTACCGGTCATTTGAAAAGAGTAGGCTGTGCTGACAATGCCATTTGGAAGCGTATTCGTGGCGATACTCAACTCAGGCAATACGGTCAAGGAGTAGTTCTTGGAATCACTGGCCGGGCCATTCGTCGCCGTAATAGTGAAGGAAAAAGGACTACCGGTTGTGCTGAGCGGTGTGCCACTGATTGTCCCCTGCGAACTGAGGGATAAACCGGCAGGGAGAGTGTCGTTCTGCCCGAGACTCCAAGTCACGGGGCCACCGGTAGCCGAGAAGTTGACGTTGTATGCGCGGTTCACCATGGCCGGTGTCAAATTCCCGGGAGCTGGGGCGCTGATGTTCACCTGCCCCATCGCGGGCGCAGCAACAGCAAGCCACACCCACGGCAGCGTCTTCGCTATGAAATTCCTCATTCCGTTCGTGTCCGCTTCCCGCTATTTCGGTGGACCAAACGTCGACCCGCCAGGGGTAATGGACGTTCCGGCCGGAGTCGCCGGGGTGGAACCCGGGTTGGAAGCGCCGCCCCCGCCGCGGCTCACCCCTAGCGCAACGGCCGCTCCCGCTCCCCCGATCAGAGCCAGAATCAGGGCCGTCTTCCCCCCACCCCCGCCCGATTTCTGGGGCGCCGCATTTGTCTGGTGAATCGCCGCGCGCGCCGTCTGGCCCCGATAGGAGGCGACTACACGGATCTGATACTGACCCACCACATTGTTCGGCTTCAGACCCCTACCAACGGCCAGTCCGTCCCCGCCCGTGGTCACCGTCAGCGTGCTCCCGTTGGGAAAAATCCCGCTCGCGCCGAGGTCCGGAAGCAGAAACGTCACCTGCGCCCCCGCCACCGGGCGGTCGGCTACATCCGTGACAAGGACTACGGGTTCTTTTGCCCGCAACGTCCGAATATTGTTCAGGGCGCCTTCGCCCTCCTTCACGGTCAGCTTGATTCCGGGGGCGGCGCCCACGGGAGCTTGCGGAAAGGCGGTCCAGGGAAGAATCAGCACAACGGTCAACACCGCCACTCGCTCGCGAAAGGTAGAAAACTGCTGGGATGAAAGGGTAGTGGAAGTCATGAACACTCCTGGCGACGCCACCCATCGCCGTAGACCCGCTTCAGGGCGAAATGCGGGTGTGCCAAGATTATACCGCAGCGAGGAGCCGCGGAGACGTGCTCGCCCCCATTCCCACCCCATTCCCACGTTCTCTGCGGGCGCAACCAAATTAAGGATATCGTTACCTTAACTTATCTTAACTTTGCCTGTGGCAGCAAAGTGATAATGTCCCCTTTGAGCAAAGTAGAAATGTCCCCTTGACAGCCTTCCGATGGGAGGAGGGTGCAGGAAGGACAACTGCTGATGACCCAAGCCGATCGTGACCGGCTGGTGACGCTGAAGAAGGCGAAGAAGAAGGTGATCACGCAACGAGAGGCCGCCGAAGAGTTGGGCCTGAGCGTGCGACAGGTGAAGCGGCTGCTGTATGCGCTGAAGAAGCATGGAGACAAAGCGGTGATTCATGGGCTACGCGGGAAGGCCTCCAACCGCAAGATTGAAGAGCGTATCGAGCGGCAGGCTGTGAAGATTCTGTCGGCGCCGGTGTATGAAGGATTCGGACCCACGTTGGCGGCGGAATACTTGGCCAAGAAACACGGGATCACGGCGAGTAAAGAGACGGTGCGGAAGTGGATGATCGGCGGCAAGCTGTGGCGGGCGAACAAGGAGAAGGTCAAGCAGGCTCACGTGTGGCGGCCGCGACGGAGCCGGTTCGGGGAACTGGTGCAGTGGGACACCAGCGAACACGACTGGCTGGAGGGGCGTGGGGAAAAGCTGTACCTGATCGCGATGATCGACGATGCGACCAGCCGATTGTTCGCGCGTCTCGTACGACATGATTCGACCGAAGAGAACATGAAGCTGTTGTGGAGCTACCTGGAGAAGTTCGGGAGGCCGCTGGCCGTGTATACCGACAAGGCGAGCCTGTTTCAAACCGCGGAGAAGCACAAACGCGATGAGCCCGGCGTAGAGCAAGACGCGGTCGAGCTGCCGCCCACGCAGATTGGGCGGGCGTTACGGGAACTGGGGATCACCTGGATCGCAGCGCATTCTCCCCAGGCGAAAGGGCGTGTGGAGCGGAATTTCGGAACCGCACAGGACCGGCTGGTCAAAGGCATGCGGGTGGCAAGGGTGAAGACGATCGAAGAAGCCAACGAATACCTGACCAAGGATTATCTGGCGTGGTGGGAACGAGAGTTGACGGTGGAAGCGGCCAATCCCGACGATGCGCACCGCCGCTTGGACAAGAGCCACAATCTGGCGGCTTCGCTGAGCCACGTGGAAACACGCCAGGTGCGGCCGGATTACACCTTGCACTGGCATGGAAAGTTGTACCAGATCGAGCGCGGGGCGGTCACGCCCGGATTGCGAGGGGCGAACGTGCGCGTCGAGCAGCGCCTGGACGGATCGCTGGCGGTGCGCCACGGCGAGCGGTATTTGCCAGTGCACGAGTGTGCCGTGGCAGGTCGGCCGAAAGCCCCTCGCCCGAAGCAGAAGGCGGCTTCTACGCCGCGTGCCAGCCGGCGGGGCAGTGACTGGGATAAAAACTTCGACCTGAAGAAAGGACCGAAGGTGTGGCAAGCGGCGCAGGCATCCGGCCGCCGCCGGCGGGAGGACGCCATCGCATGAATACAATCCTGGGGGAGTGGCGCGAAGTGGAAAGTTCGCCCTTTACAGGGAAATGCTCCGCGCGAGCCGATTTGCCCGCTTGGGAGCATTTGCGACGATCCCTTCCCCGCCACTCGATTCCCGCAGCATCAAGTACCACCGGGGCCCTCGGTAGGCGTTTTCAAGGCATGGCGGAATCTGGTCCGATGGGGTTTCAAAACCAAATTCAAACCAACACCTGGGACGGGACCATACCGCCTCCCGCCGGTCGGCCCCGCGCCCAGGTCAAAGAACGTGCCGGGAGGATCACGCTCTTTCTCGTCGTCCGCAGATGAGTTCCGGCCGGCTATTCCTCGATCGGGTTGCTCGCCAGCAGAGCCCGTCTCCGCTTCACCGGCAGCCCGAGCATAACACGCACTCTTCTCGCGGACAGGCAAAAGGGGACATTTCTACTTTGCCTTGACATATTTTATACATATCTTAACTTTGCCTTGACAGGTTCCACCAGGGAGCGTAAAATCAGGGCGTTTACGCACAGCGGAACAGAAAGATCCGTTGCCTGCGGGGTCTTCAAGAGGTTGGTTTCTTCATCATGAACGCTTCGATCGGAGCGTAAGTTCTTTTTCAGTCGCGACCCACACAGGCCAACTGGAAATTCTGATCAAGGAGCAGATCGTGTCTCAATGGTTCTTCCGGCCAACGGCCCGGCCCTATGGGCTTGTCCTGGGCTTCCTCTTATTACTTAGCTGTCTGCCTGTTTGGGCACAGAACGCCGTGGTTTCCGGCCGTGTATCGGACAGTTCGGGGGCTGTCGTCCCCGCGGTAGCGCTGGAACTCCGCAACACGGCAACCAACGTCATACTCAAGACCTCTACCAATACCGAGGGCATCTTCGTGTTTCCACCGGTGATACCGGGAGTCTACGACGTCAGCGCGGCAGCCTCCGGTTTTTCCACGACGCGTATGAGTGGGATGGTGCTGGAAATCGGCCAGTCTCGATCCGTCAATCTAACGCTCACTCCCAGTCCAATTGCGGAAGCAGTGACCGTTACTGACGTAGCGCCTCTTCTGACCACGGACCGCAGCGACCGCGGCACGGTGGTGGAGAACCAGTTCCTGGTCAGCATCCCGCTGCCCACCCGCAATCCTTTGCTTCTCGTAACCCTGACCGCCGGGGTGACTCCCGGCAACGTCCTGGTCGCCGGCGACAACTCTCTCAGCCAGAACCAGACCAACGAATTCCGGATCAATGGCGGACGCATGCAAACCAGCGAGGTGCTGATTGACGGCGCCTCGAATACCACCACTTATAACAACCAGGTGGCCGCGGTCCCGCAAGTGGACGCCATCCAGGAGTTCAAAGTCTACACCAACCCGTACGATGCCGAGTTCGGCCACACGGGCGGCGGAGTGATCAGCTACACCATCAAGTCCGGCACCAACAGCTACCATGGCAATCTGCACGAGTTCCTCCAGAACCAGTTGCTGAACGCCAACGGGTTCGACGCCAATCGCGCGAAACAGCCCAGGGTGCCCTACCGCAAGAACCAGTATGGTTTTACGTTGGGCGGCCCATTGGTGATCCCCAAACTGTACAACGGCCGCGATCACACTTTCTTCTTTTTCGCGTATGAAGGTTTTCGCTGGAATACCTTTTTCCCCTTCGTGGGCACCGTCCCCACCGCGCAACAACGCGATGGCGACTTCTCTCAGACTTTTGACACCAACGGCGCGCTCAAGGTCATCTACAACCCGTACACCACTCAATTGGACCCCACCGCTCCGCAGGGCACCACCCGGTACATTCGGGATGCTTTTCCCGGCAACGTGATCCCCAAGAACCTGCTCAACCCCATTGCTAAGAACCTGTTGCCGTACTACCCGCTGCCCAATACTACTGGTATCGGTAAGAGCGATTCGAACAACTATATCCGCTCCGCCTTCCAGAGCCTGGAGAACGATCGCATTGACGCCCGCATCGACCACCAGTTCTCCGAACGCCATAGCATGTTCGCGCGCGGGAACTGGTTCGAACAGGCCAACATCCAGCCGCAGGTCTACGGCAACCTCCAGGCGCCCGTGCAGGCGCCCAACGTCATCCCCGGCGAAAACTGGATGGTGAGCGATACCTGGATGTTCACCCCACACACTATCTACGTGCAGCGGTTCTCCATGGCCAACAGCCAGACCAACCGGGTACCCCTGACCCTCGGTTTTGATGTCCCCTCCCTCGGGTTCCCCTCTTCCATCACAAAAGGTATGCGATTGTTGCAGTTCCCCAGCCTCAGCATGGGCGGATACAGCGCGCTCTCTAACAGTCCTTACTACACCGTCTCGATCATGAGGACCTACCAGTACGCAAATTCGCTCACCATGCTGCGCGGCGCCCACACCTTGAAAGCCGGCCTTGACTGGCGCTATTACACCGTGGATTGGAACGTCATCTATCCGCTCTCCATTTCGGCCGGCGGCGGCTTCACCGGCGGTCCGAATGCGAAAGCAGCCACGGCAAACACCGGTTCCGGCCTCGCGGACCTGTTGCTGGGAGCGGCGGGCGTCTCTTATCAGATCAATCCGCACTGGAACAACAGCCACCCCTATTACGGCGGATATTTTCAGGATGAGTGGCGGGTGAACAGCCGGCTCACATTGACCATGGGCCTCCGCTACAGTCTCGAGCTTCCCAGTATTGAAGCCAATAATCAGTACGTCTACCTGGATCTCACCAGCCCCTCACCGCTCCAGGTGCCGGGTTACAACCTGAAAGGTGGCCTCGGATTCGTGGGCATCGACGGCAAGGGCAGGCGCGTCCAAACACCGGACCGTAACAACTGGGAGCCGCGTGTCGGCCTGGCCTACCGCATGCAAGACAAGATGGTCGTGAGGGCCGGCTTCGGCGTTTTCCACCACCCCTACATCTCGACGAGTACGGATACCTCGTTAGGCTTCCAGCGCACCACTTCGAACCTTGTGACACAGCCCGATACGGTTACGCCGCTGTTCAATCTCTCCAATCCTTTTCCGCAAGGAATCCTCGACCCCACCGGCAGCGCGCTTGGCCTCGGCACGCTACTCGGCCAAGCCATCAGCGGCCCCCTCCGGGAACAGCGCATGCCTTACCAGGCACAATGGTCGTTTGATATCGAGCGTCAACTGCCTTGGTCGATTGTAGCCGGAATCGGCTACACGGGAACGAGTAACGTGGCGCTGCCTGCGCGGGTTGCCTTCAACCAACTACGGCCTGACCAACTGGCTTTGGGCTCCCAGTTGACCAGGGCCGTGCCCAATCCGTTTTACGGCTACATCACCGATCCATCATCCACTCTGAGCCTCCCCACCGTGCAGTATGCCCAGTTGCTCCGCCCATATCCTCAATTCACGGGCACTGACGGCATCACCGTTCCATCCGGTCACTCCAGCTATCATGCGATGGAACTCAAAGTGGAGCGCCGTTTCGCGCAGGGCATGGCGATATTGTTCAACTACACGCGCTCCAAATTGATCGACAACGTCGGCGAAATCAACAACGGCCAATCCGCGCAGTTCAACAACACCTACTGCTTCTCTTGCGATCGATCCCTTTCCTATCTCGACATTCCCAACTATGTCAATTTAAGCGTCCGCTATGAATTGCCTTTCGGCATGGGCAAGCGTATGCTCAACCGGGGTTTGCTGGCGCGCGTGGTGGGCAACTGGGCAGTGGCTGGAATCTACAGCTATGCCAGCGGCATCCCGGTGATGGTCACCTCGCCGAACGATTCCAACGCCTTCAACATTGGCTATTCCCGCCCCATAGCCACTGGTCAACCCGCTGCTCTCGCCGGCGGACCCCAGCTAGCCGATAACGGGACATATTTCAATAAGGCGGCCTTTACCCGCACCCCCCAATTCCAGTTTGGCAACGTCAGCCGCGAACTTCCCGACGTGCGTATCCCTGGAAAGACGGGTCTGAACGCCCTGATCGAGAAACAGATCCCCATTCGAGAGCGGTTCAAACTCGAGTTCCGGACCGAGTTATTCAACGCTACAAATTCCGTGACTTTCAACGGACCGCAAACCTCGATTACCTCATCGGCGTTTGGAACGATCGCTCTCACCCAGTCCAACACGCCGCGCGTGATTCAGTTCGCCTTGCGGCTGGTTTTCTAGGCTTCCAAGGCTTCTTTCGGCAGGCGGTCGCGGGCCGTCTGCCCTACCCGTCCTTTGTATTGGAACAATTTGACTTGCGGTTGATTTATGGTACTGTCGTAGTACGCCTATGATGCCGGCGCAAAGCAGGGTCGATGCGGGCATCTGGAGTGTGCCGGGCCTCGTCCCTGTCATCGAGTACTCCCGCCCCGTTCTGAATGACATCCTGACTCATGTCCTCGACGCCTTCGACACCTACCTCGCTGGCGGCTTCGAGGTCGGCGGTGTTCTGTTCGGCCGGTACAGCAACGGCCTGGTCCGCATTCAGGCCTTCCGTCCCCTCGACATTCAACCTCCAAGGCCGGTTTTTGTTCTCTCCAAGAGCGATCAGCAACGGTTCGATACGCTGATCAGGAGCCACGCGTCGGACCCCGAACTGCAAGGCATGGTTCCCGTCGGCTGGTACCATTCCCATACGCGCGACGAAATCTTCCTCTCCGAAGGCGATGTCGAAATCTACGATCGCCATTTCCCCGAGCCATGGCAGGTGGCAATGGTGTTGCGGCCAAGTGATCTCGAACCCGTCCGGGTGGGCTTCTTCTTCCGGGAATCCGACGGCTATATCCGCACCGACCAGAGCTATCAGGAGTTCGCCGTGGAAGCCCCGCCGCGGGAAAGGACCCTCCGAAAACCCCCGCCATGGGAAATACGCGACGACGGCCAACTCGAGGAAGACTACTCCATCCCGCCGGTCGAGCCGGAGGCCTATTCCCTGCCTCCCGAGGCTCAGACCGCCGGGCTTTGGCGAAAGGCGGGAAGCTGGCTCCTCCTGCCTGTGGCGTTGGTAATCATCGGAGCCGGGGCGGTCAGCCTCTACATCCTCAACGCGCCTGAACCGGAGATGGGTTTGCGTCTCACGCCCGTGGAAGGTGAGTTGCTCATCCAGTGGGACACGAAAAGCAAAGCGCTGGTCGACCCAAATGAGGCCACCCTGTTCATCGTGGATGGAAGCGAACGTACCGATCTTCCGCTGGCGAAACTACGCGGGGCTGCCCAATATCTCTACAAACCTCGTACGGGGCGGGTGGACATCCGTTTACGGGCCGGCCTGTCCTGGGGCCGCTCGGCACAGGAACTGGCCACCTATCTGGCGCATCCCGAAATCGGCAAGCCGGAGCCCGAACTTCAGGAAGCAAAGCAGGCCGAGAGACGCGCCGCGGAAAACGTCAAAGCGTTGCAGGCCGAACTGGCGGAGAAACGCCAGGAAACGGGAGGGCTCCGGGCCCGGTTGGACGAGTCGGCTCGGGCGCGGGAGCAGGCGGACGAGGCAAGGCGCGCAAGGCTTGCCGCTAAGCCTTTGGTACTGCCGCCCGCGGCCAAACCACCCGCGCCGCGTGACCTCCCCGGTGCTCCCGAGATCGCTGCCAGAAGCGCGGCGGCTGCCCCTCCGGTTCCCCTCCAGGTTTCCCTCTCCGACCCGAGAATGAAGGCTCCTCCGGAACCGGTGAAGCCGGCGCCCGTCCTGCCGCCTCAGGCTCAGGTTGCGGTTCAGCCTCCCCCATCGCCGGCGATTGTCCGTCCGGCGCCCCTCCCTCCGGCAAAACCTGCCTGGTCCGGACCTGCCTCGGGAAAGATTATCTGGATCGGCGAACTGCCGCGCGATGGGGTCCTGCGAATCGAGGGGCGGCGTCCTTCCACGGGCGCGGTGAATACGGAATTGCCCGGAGTACCCGTACACATTGGAGCCTATCCCGCCGAATATACGAATAGCGGAGTAAAAGTGTTTTCCCCTAATCCACGGCTGGCCGCGGGCAAGACGGAGCCCGCAGGCGCCGCCAATGGATATACGCCCATCCATTATGTTTATGATGCGAAAGCCGTTCGAGATCTCATTGTGGAACAGATGCCCGGCGCGGGCGATTGGAAGCGGATCGTGCTGCGGGCCGGTGGCCGCAGGCTCTCGGCAATTGTGATTGAATGGCAGGTGATTCCCCAGTGAGACCGAGGATAAGCTACCTGGCAGCCCGGCGCATCGCCGCTCTTTGCGCCTCTGCCTTGCTCGTTGGCTCCGTTGTGCGTGCCCAGCGTCCCGACCCGAAAAGAGCCGAGGCTGCGTTCACTCAGGCTCGCAAGCTCGAGATCGCCGGCGATGAGGAACAGGCTATCGGGAAGTTCACCGAGGCCATCCGTCTGGCGCCGGACTTTGCCGCCGCTTTCCGCCGTAGGGGCAGCCTGAAGGCAAAGCGCAACCAGGATCAGGAGGCATTGTCGGACTTCAACGCCGCCCTGCGCATTCAGCCGGATGATGCCGAAGCCTACGAACTGCGCGGCAACCTGCTGTTGCGTTTGAAAGAGCCGGAAAAGGCAATCAAGGATTACGATCAGGCGCTTGCCTACAAGAGGGAACGGGCCGAAGTCTATACCAGCCGCGCAGCGGCCTACGCAGCGCTCAAGGATTACAAGCGCGCCCTCGAGGATTACAGCAAGGGCATACGCATGCGCCTGGACCGTCCCGAACCCTACAAGGAACGCGGCATGGTGTACATCGAGTTGGGCCAGTACACGGACGCCATCGACGACTTCACCCGCGCGCTCGCTTACCGGCCGGAATTCCTCGATGCGGCCATCGAGCGAGGCTTCTGCCAGGGACAACTCGGCAACTTTGACGCGGCTATCAAAGACTTCGGCCGCGCCCTGCAAATCGATGACAAGTCTGCGCGGGCCTATGGCTTGCGCGGCGAGGCCTACCGCCGTACCGGGAAGCCGAAGGAAGCCCTGGCGGATTTCACAAAGGCCATCCAGTACGATCCGCAAAACGTCGAACTGTATCTGGCGCGCGGCTCCACCTACAGCCAGTTGAAGGAATACGAAAAAGCGCTCGCCGACAGGAATCAGGCTGTGGGCCTCAAGCCCGATTACGCTGAGGCCTACGTTGCCCGGGGCGGTTCCTACCACCTGCTGGGCAAGCATGACAAAGGCCTTGCGGACCGCACCGAGGCAATCCGGCTGAAGCCACGGATGCCGGAGGCATGGTGCGCCCGCGGCAGCGCCTACTTCCTGCTGGGCGATTACCAGCGTGCGGAACGCGACTTGAAAGAGGCCGTGCGCCTGAGTCCGGATTACGACGAGGCGAAACAGGTGCTGGCGCGAACCGAGCAAAAACTGGCGGAGGCCCGTCAGTCTGCCGCCCTCGCCGCCGCACGCCCGCCCGCTCCCGCATCCGCCCCGGCGAATACTCCGCAAACCCCACCAGCCCCCGTACCAGCGCCCCATGAGACCGCTCCGCGGCCCGTCCCCACTGTCGCGAAGGCTGCCCCCGCCGCAATTCCAACTCCACGCACCCGGCCTCCGGCCGCGCCCAAAGAGAACCCGGTCCCGCGCAACAAAACATCACCGGCCGCCGTGTCCGCGGGAGATGCCGCGAAAGCCGAAGCGCTGAATCGTAAAGGACGGGCCCTCCTCAAAGAGGAGGACTATAGGAAGGCGCTCGATGTCTTGACCCAGGCCGTAAGTCTTGATCCGCGCAACGCCCAGGCGCACAACGCAAGAGGATACGCCTACATGATGATGCGTGACTACGAACGCGCTTTGCTTGACTTCGACACCGCCCTCGAGATCGACCCGCACTACGCCAACGCCTACCAGAATCGCGCCACGGCGCGGCGAAAATTCGACAAAGGAGGCGCTCCCCTGGACTTCGCACGGCGGCCGAAGCAGGAAGCGGCAATTCACACCGTGAACGCGGTCACCCCCGTGCCGCCCCCTGCGCCGCGCCACACCGAACCCGAGCCCGCGCCCCTCCTGCCGGCGGCGAAACTGCCCGCCAACGCGAAAGCGCTCCACCAGCGCGGCCGCGCCCTTCTCCAGGCCGGTAAGCACGCCGAGGCCATCGGCGTCCTCACCCAATCGCTCGCGCTGAACCCGAAGAACGCGCTGGCGCTGAACGCGCGCGGCTACGCTCATTTCCTTCAAAAAGAATACCGCCTCGCCCTCAGTGATCTCGACACCGCTGTCGAACTGAACCCGTCCTATGCCAACGCCTATCGCAACCGGGCGGCGGTAAAGAAAGCCCTCGGAGATACGGCCGGCGCCGCCTCGGACCTGGCCAGGGAACGTCGGTTGGCGAAGTAGCTTACACGCCCTTAGCCAGGAATCCTCCGTCCACCGCGATGACCTGTCCCGTGGTGAACGAGGATGCCGGCGATGCAAGGTAGATCGCCACGCCAACCAGTTCGTCCACGTTGCCCACCCTGCCCATCGGCGTCCGCGGAAGCAGCACAGCCTTCCTTTCCGGCAGGTCGATCACATGGCTGTTGAGCGGCGTCCTGAAAATGCCGGGAGCAATGGCGTTCACGCGGATACCATGCGGTGCCCACTCCGAGGCAAGCTGCTTGGTGAGCATCACCACCGCGGACTTGCTCGCTGCGTAGGCGGTCACCTCGTGAAACGTGACAAAGCTCGTCATCGAACAGGTGTTGATAATGGAGCCCGATTTCTGCTCCAGCATCTGCCGCCCGAATATCTGGTTGGCCCGGAAGCTCCCGTTGAGGTTGATGTCGATGACCCGCAGCCAGTCCTCTTCCTTCATGTCCGCGGTTGGCGCCTTCTGAAGCACGCCCGATGTCACCATCAGGATATCCACCCGGCCAAAGTTGCGAACCACTTCCTTGCACAGGCGCTCCAGGCTGGCTCGATCCTGCACGTCCGAGGTCATGCGCAGCGTCGGTGTGCCCGCCAGTTCGAACTCACGGCCCATCGCATCCACCTTCTCCACGTCCCGGCTGCTGGCCACCACCGTAGCGCCGGCTTTCGCGTAGCCGCGCGCAATCGCCTGGCCGATGCCGCTGGTTCCCCCCAGCACTACGGCTACTTTGTCCTTCAGGGAAAACAGTCCTTCAATCGCTTCGTTCATATAGCTCCGAAAGTGTGATGATACACTACCTCTGAATACCCATGCGTTTCGTCACATTTCGCAATACACAAGGCGCGCCCGAACCGGGCGTCATTTTGAAGGATGAAGTGGTCAGCCTCGCCGGAGCCGGCTTTGCTTCCATAATCGAGGTTGCCGGCAGCGGAGCGGAAGGCCGTAAGAAAATCGATTCCTACCTCGCCGCACCCCCCCAAGGCTCGGTACATCCCCTGGCACAGGTGAAGTTGCTTGCTCCCATCCCGCGCCCGCCGAAAGTCATCTGCGTCGGATTGAACTACCGCGATCACGCCGAAGAGTCCAACATGGCCATCCCGGATCGCCCCACCATCTTCAACAAGTTCCCCCACACCGTCATCGCTCCCGGCGACCCCATCGTGCTGCCCAAGAATTCCTCCCAGCCCGACTACGAGGCGGAGTTCGCCTTCGTGATCGGAGAAGGGGGCCGCCACATTCCCGCGGAGAAATGGCGCGATCACGTCTTCGGCTATACCAATCTGAACGACGTCAGCGCCCGCGATTTCCAGCTCGCCACCACCCAATGGCTGATGGGCAAAACCTTTGATACCTTCGCCCCCATGGGCCCATACATCGTCAGCGCGGACGAGATTGCCGATCCCCACAACCTCGACATCAAAATCACCATCAACGGCGAAGTCCTTCAGCATTCGAATACCAGGCACCTCATATTCAACGTCCCGGCTCTGATTGCCTTTCTCTCGAGCGTGTTCACCTTGGAACCCGGCGACATCGTCTCCACGGGAACCCCGGCAGGCGTTGGGTTCGCCCGGAAACCGCCGCGCTGGCTCGTTCCCGGCGACGACGTCGTCGTCGAGGTCGAGGGATTGGGCAGGCTCCGCAATCCCGTTGTCGCGGAGGCATAAATAGAGCCCGCACGGTAGAAGAATCCGTACGGAAAGATCTTTCATTAAATCCTTATCATTTTTCACCGTTTTCCTTTAGAATAGAAGAGCGGAGGAGAAATGGAGCGAGCCGGATGTATCAGCAAGCTCGGATTCTTCTTATCAGTCCGTGTCCTGAAGACCACCTCGCTTTTGGTGCCGCCGTGCACTCAAAGCAATGGGAACTTAAGCATGCCACCTCTTGGGCAGAGGCGCGACGCCTCCTGCGTGACCTGAACTTTACTGCTGTCGTTATTGAAGCGAATCTTGGTGATTGTCACTGGCGTGATGTCTTCAGCCGCCTAGCTGAACTGGACCCGGCCGGACCTCCGCCAATCATCGTAACCTCCGCAAACGCTGACGATCGCCTGTGGTCCGAAGTCCTCAATCTCGGGGGCCACAACGTTCTGGCCAAACCATTTGAACAGCGTGAAGTTTCTTGGGTGCTGGAGACCATTCCCCGCACGAGCGTGGAGTTCGCTGCCGCCACCGCCTGATCTCAGTCAATTCATCCATCTCCGAAGGGGCCGGTCTTAACGCCGGCCCCTTCGTGCACTCTGCGGTGTCGAGAAATACGGATCCGGCTGCGGTATCGCTGCGCCATCTTTGCGTGGCGAAGATGCGGCGTAGTTCACTCCCTCAGCCACGTCCCGCATCACCACCTGTCCCCCGCCCATCCAACTCGAAAAATCCCCCTGCACCTCCACCTGATGCCCCTTCGCCGTCAGCGTCTCGCGAACAACGGGAGGGACCCGCCCCTCCACCATCACATCGCACCCGCTGAAGTTCAGCTTCGTGAACCGTGGCGCCTCTAGCGCCGCCTGAATGTTCATTCCAAAGTCCACCACGTTGCTCACAAACTGCGCGTGCGCCTGCGCCTGGTTCAGCCCGCCCATGATCCCGAAACCCATCCGGAGTTTCTCCTTCTCCAGGAAGGCGGGAATAATCGTGTGGAAAGGCCGCTTCTTCGGCGCAAGCGCGTTGGGATGCGATTCGTCGAATTCAAACAGTGCGCCCCGGTTCTGGAGATGGAAGCCATAGCCCTCCACCACCACCCCGGAACCGAAGCTCAGATACAGGCTCTGAATGAGTGACGCGATGTTCCCCTCCGAGTCCACCGCCGCCAGGTAGATCGTATCGCCGGCGGAGGGCAGAGGTTGGCCCGGGTCGAAGTCGCAGCGCGCCTTGTCCCGATCAATCAGCCTCGCCCGTTCACGAGCGTAATCGCGCGATAGCAGTCCGCCTACCGGCACCTGGAAAAACTTCGGATCCGCGAGGTATCGCTTCAAGTCCTGGTAAGCAAGCTTTTGCGCCTCAATCTGGTAGTGCAATGCCATGGCGCTCCCCGCCGATTCCCTGTCGAGCGGAAGTTCCTGGAAGATGTTGAGCATCTCCAAAGCCGTCATTCCCTGAGAGTTCGGCGGCAGCTCATAGACGGTCCAACCGCGGTAGATCGTGGAAATCGGCTCCACCCACTCAGCCTCGAATCCGTCCAGATCAGAAGCTGCGAGAAGTCCGCCGAGTTTCCGTGACGTATCGAGAATAGCGCGGGCAATCGGCCCCTTGCGGAAAGCATCCGCCCCCTGCTCGGCGACTACGTCCAAGGCCTTGGCCAGGTCCGGATTCCTCACCATCTCCCCCACCCGCGGCGCGGCGCCGTCACGCAGGAACGCGCTCCGCGAGTAGTCGCTCGCATTCAACTTCGTCACCGCATCCCGCCAATGCCCCTGAATGATCTCCGTCAGCGGAAACCCTTCTCTGGCGTAGTAGCGGGCCGGACGGAAAACCTCCTTCCAGGGCAACTTGCCGAAGCGCTGGTGCAGCTTGCGCCAGCCGTCCACGCATCCGGGCACCGTAACCGAATGAATCCCCTCCTGAGGCATCGAGTAATGGCCAAGCTCCTTCAGTTTGGCAATCGTCATCGCCGCGGCCGATGGGCCGCTCGCGTTGATGCCCGACAACTTGCCGGACTTGGCGTCGTAATAGAGCGCGAACAGGTCGCCGCCCATGCCGCAGCTCATCGGTTCCACCACCGTGAGCACCGCGTTGGCGGCAATGGCGGCATCCATTGCCGAGCCTCCGCGGGCAAGAATCTGCGCCCCGGCTTGGGAAGCAAGGGTCTGGCTGGTGGCAACTATCCCCTGGCGCGAGATGACCATGGACCGTGCGTGCGAGCGCTCTTGTGCTTTGCTTGACATAGTGAGAACAGTGCAGACAAAAAAGATAGAAAGAGCTTTTTTCATCAACCGAACTCCGGGACGAGAGTCTTCGAGTATAATGCCGCTCCGGTCACGTCCCGCAGGGTGACGGCTAAAGTCTTGCGTTTTCCATCGATCCGGACGTCGCCGAAGAACTGCATCCCCTCGAGGGGGCAAAGGTTCGACCGCCCGGCCGGCGGAGCCTTCTGAAACACCACTCGCGGACCAAAGGTGTCGTCCAACTTCCCCGGCCCGAACGTTCCGGCGTTCAGCGGACCGGAAACAAACTCCCAGAACGGGAGGAAGCCGGTAAACTGCGCCCGCTCCGGATGGTACTGGTGAGCCGCGGTATAGTGGACATCGGCGGTCAACCAGACCGTGTTGCGCACGTTGTGCCGCTTCATGTCCCCGAGCAGGGAGGCGATTTCCAACTCCCGCCCCAGCGGCGGGCCGTCGCCATTCGCCGATGCCTCGAACCGCGTCCGCCCCTGCGCGTCTTTCCCATCCGGCACCAGCATCCCAATCGGCATGTCCGCCGCCATCACCTTCCACACCGCCTTCGACGCCCGCAAATCGCGCTTCAACCACTCCATCTGAGCAGAGCCGAGGTAGGCGGTTTCCGCCGATGCGGCCTCCTGCCGGTTCCAGGTGTTTGGCCCGCGGAACGAACGCATATCGAGCACGAATACATCCAGCAAAGGTCCGTAGGCGATCTTACGGTAGATACGCCGCGCCGCCGGCGAAAGCGGAGCATACTCGAAAAACGCCTGCCGCGCCCGCTTCACCAGCGCCTGAACATCCTTTTCTCTATACCTCGAATCCTCCCGGATGTCCTTCGACGGAGACCAGTTGTTCATCACTTCGTGGTCATCCCATTGCCAGATCTGCGCCACCTGCGCGCTGAACCGGCGCACGTTTTCATCGAGCAGGTTGTACCGGTAGGCCCCGCGAAACTCGTCCAACGTTTCAGCCACTTTGCTTTTCTCCCCCGTCACCACGTTCTTCCATACCCGGCCGTCCGGCAGTGCAATTTCCGGTGGAACAGGGACATCGGCATAGATCGTATCTCCGCTATGGAGGAAGAAATGCGGCTCCAGTTTGCGCATCGTTTCAAAGATGGTGATCCCTCCAATGCCCGGATTGATGCCCCATCCCTGCCCAACCATATCGCCCGACCACAGGAATCGCACATCCGCATTGCCGCCCGGCGCGGTAAGAAAACTGCCCTGAAGAGGATGCGCCCCCTCCACCGACGCCTCATAGAAAATCCTCTGTCCCGCCGGCAGCCCTTTGAGCAGCACTCTGCCGGTGAAATCCGTTTGCGCGGAAACAGCGGGACCCGGTACTTCGCGCCACGCGCCGGCAGTATGCCACTTCACGGACATCCGTCCCGGCACGGCGCTTCGCATCCATACCGTAGCCTCGCCGTTAGCCACATCTCCACCCTGCACCGCGGTGGGTTCCAACCGGTCCGTCGCGCGAAGGAACATGGAGCCCGCGGGACAGGCGGCGAGGACTTTCCAGAGATCTCGGCGGCGCATCATGCGTCTATTGTCGCAGGACCGCTATCATAAGGGTATCCATGTGGTTGTCATTTTTCGCCCTGGGTCTGCTGTGTTCGCCTTCAGCCTTTGCAGCGGCGCTCGGGCCTCGGACGGAGCGCAGTTATCAGACCTATCTCGCGAACTTCGAATTGAACCTGGCAAAGCGCAACACGTTTCTGTTCATTGATTCCGGGCAGGGGCTTCGCGACCGCGTACGCAAAGGGGAGATTTTCGTTGAAGAGCGCAGACCTTCCAACGAGCCGCCCAACGCCCTCATCCATCACTATGAAGGCGCCGTTTTCATCCCCAATCTCAAGATCGATCGCGTATTGGCGTTCCTTCAGGACTACAACAACCACAAGAAATACTACGCCCCCGAGGTAATCGACTCCGGGATTCTCGAACACGACGGGAACCACTTCCGGGTTCGCATGCGGTTACTGAAAAAGAAAGTTCTCACCGTGGTGCTCGAAACCGAGCATGACGTGCACTATAAGCCCGCCGGTGAAAAAAAATGGGAGAGTTCCTCCCGCTCCACCAGGGTCTCCGAGGTGGAGAATCCCGGCACGGCCAGGGAGCGGCAGTTACCCCCCGGATCGGGGCATGGGTTCGTTTGGCACATGGACAGCTATTGGCGCCTCGAGGAGGCCGATGGCGGCGTCTATCTCGAATGCACTTCCATTTCGCTCTCCCGCGACATTCCCATGGGGATGACCCGGTTGCTGCGGCCAATTATCGAGGAACTGCCGGAGCAGTCCTTACGCCTCGTGCTGAAGAATACCCGCAAAGGCCTCGCCGATTAACCGCCGCACCCAGGCCCGCGCCGGCGGAGCCAGCCGGAAGCAAAATAACTCACCTCCGCAACAACCGATGACGGAGGGACTCTCTCGAACTCCGGATGCGCGGCAAGAAAGCCCTCAACGGCGGCATGCGGATTGTCGATACGCCACCTGTCTTCCCCCTCGGGAGCCCCGGCGAGTTCAGCCATGTTCGTGTCCGCCACCACCATCAGGGAATTTTCATCTATCAGCAGCGCATAGTGCTCCAGTTCGGCCCTGACGTGCTCGCAGGAATGGTCGCTGTCGAGAAAAACGAAGACGCGCTCCCCAGGCTCAATCAGCGCCTCGACCGGCGCCGTCGCGGAATCGCATTCCAGCAGCGTGATTCGTCCCGCCCCCTCTGCGGCCAATGCCTCGCGCAAACCCTCGCGCGGCGCAATCTCCACCGCGATCACTCGCCCATGATCGAGCAGGCGGCACAGCGAAGCAAAGAACAGCGTGAGGCCGCCATCATGGACACCCGTCTCCACAATGACATCCGGGCGCAGGCTGAAGATGACGGAAGCCAGCCGCATGACATCGTCCGGAAGCTGAAGCACCCGCCGTCCCATCCAGGAAACCTCCCGCCAATGCCCCAGGTTCCAGCCAAGCGCCATCCACTGGCGCGACAATAGAGCGAAGGCTTGCGGACTGTAGAGCTCGAATTCCTCGCTCTTCTCCTCTCCGGCAACTGTGAGTGTCCGCCGCGATGTATCGATGGTAAGCAGCATCCACGGCAATTTTGACATGGACCGCATGCGCGAACACGATGCCGCGGCCGCGACGCGATTTCCCGGTCCGGATTACTACCACGTCCTTGGCTGGATCCACGAAATCCTGCGTCCGGCTACCTATGTCGAGATCGGCGTGGGCTACGGGGAATCGCTGCGCCTCGCCATCTCCCCAACCGTCGCATTGGGAATCGACCCGTGCCCTCTGGCGGAGTTCACCGGCCCCGTTGTCGTCCGGGAAGCCAGTAGGGATTTCTTTGCCCGGCATGACTTACGGGAACTCCTGGGGGCGCCCCACTTCTCGCTGGCATTCCTGGACGGATCGCACCTCATCGAGGATGTGGCTGCCGACCTGTTGTCGCTCGAGCGTTATGCGTCGCCCGCGTCGCTGGTGCTGGTGCACGACACCATCCCGCTCGATGAAGAAACATCCTCACGCACACGCGCTACGGAGTTCTACACGGGAGACGTGTGGAAGATCGCGCCGCTCCTCGCAAAGGCGAGGCCGGAACTGGAAATGGCGGCCGTTCGCACTGCCCCATCCGGCCTGACGATGATCCGCGGCCTTGGCGCCGGCGGACGCCTCGATCCGGCGCAATACCTGAATTGGGGATGGAACGAGTATCTCATCTCGAAGGACAGAGACTTCCGCTACCTCGACAACACCCGGGATGCCGTCTCCGCTTGGCTTCACGCCTTCCGCCAGCACACACCCGTCCAGTCGATGCGCTCGAGCGGAGCCTGAATCCGCCGCGCCGCGCGGAATTCATCCACCGCATCACGGCAGACCTCCATGCAATGGTAGTCGTCAACGATCACCCATCCACCCGGCGATACCTTGTCGTAAAGGGCGGCCAACACGTCGCGAGTCGATTCGTAAAGATCGGCATCGATGCGCAGCAGGGCAAGCGCTTGAATCGGAGCGTGCGGCAGAGAGTCCCGGAACCAGCCGGGGAGAAAGCGCACCTGATCGTCGAGCAGACCATAGCGCGCAAACAGTTCCTGAACCGCTTCCAGGCTCACGGCGAGAGCAGGGTAAACTGCGGCGCTCATGTCCGGATCCTGAGGCAGAGCAGGGCTCGGAAGCCCCTCAAAGGAATCCGCGGCCCACACAAGGCGATCCCGTATACCGTGCGCTTTGAGATAGCCGCGCAGAAAGATTGTCACCCCTCCGCGCCACACTCCGCATTCCATGAGATCGCCGGGAACCGAGTCCCGAATAATCGAGTCCAGACACTGTTCCACGTTCTCGAGCCGCGCGCGCCCCACCATGGTGTGCAGATAGGGCAGGTTCTCCACGCGGTCATCCGGAAACCGCCCGATGGCCAGTCCCTCACGCACACGGCGGCTCAGGTCCCCCCGCTGTGCTTCGATGTGAAGAAGCGTTTCCACCGCATAGCGATCCTGCCCCTCCAGGCAGCGGCGCAGATAGAGCAGCCGGACTTCGTTTTCCCAATACAACTCGCCGAGAAGACTCTTCTTCAGCAGGTCAAGGTAAAGGTCCGGTGTCATATCCCATCAGCGGAGATCGCGCTCGCTGATTGTGGCGCGATGATTCCAGACTCGCGCGCGGGCAATACTCCATTGCGTCGCGCGCCGGCTGAAGAACCGGACTACCGGCTCAGGAGCTTTGGCCAGTTCATCGAAGGCGGCATCGTCCGTGCCGCCGCCGGTGAAGTTGCGCAGTTGAAAAAGTAAACGGTTGCGGTGAAGAATCTGTTCCACTTCCTCGTGGGAGTAGAACCGGTTCACCGTGTCTCTCTGCCGGTGATGCACCGTCGAGCAGGGAGCGAACAGCACCCGATAGCCAAGTTTCCGCGCGCGCCAGCTCCATTCCACATCTTCCCAATAGAACGGCTGATAGATGCGGCTCGCCGCGCAGAAGCGTTGCAGCAGGCGTCGCTGGAACAGGCTCGCTCCGCCGCCCGCGTAGCTGCAAGGCGCTACTTCCTTGCTCTCCGGCAGGCGGTCATGAATGGTGGCGAGGCCGCCCTCGAGTTGGAGGAACGCGAAATTGGTTTCCTCGCGAAAGCGCGTGGGATCTTTGAGAAAAATCTGCGAGGCGATGGCAAACACGTCCGGCGCGCGCAGCGGCAGCAGTTCGGCCAGTGCCTCGCGCGAGAGGACGGCATCATTATTCAACAGATAGACCCAGTCGTGCCGCGCGCCGCGCAGCCCTTCCCTCACCGCCTCCACAAACGGGAGCGGTTTCGAAATGAATCGCCACTCCACCGCGGGGTGCGCCTTGCGTAGTTCGAGATAGTCTCCACCGGCGGCGCCGCTGGCAACAACAAGAATTTGAAGCGGCTCATCGATCCCGGATGCGCGTTCGACGCCGGCGAGACAGGCCGCGAGTTCTGAAAGATTATTGCGCTCGGGAATGAGCACCGTGATTCCCGGGCTCCAGACGCGCGGGCGTTCGGGAGGCTGCGGCGCGATCCTCTGAAGCACGGCCCCCGCGCGGTCCGCCTCGCGAATGAGCTTGCGCAACGGCTGAAGCTCCACCGCCGTGCGCTGCGCGCGCTCCCGGTCAATACAGTGCTTGGCGGCAAGCAGCACGGCGGCAAAGCCCAGGTCGCGATGATCCGTTCCAACTCCGCGATGGCTGGGCCGGAATTTGTGGCTCGTGCGAAACTCGATCTCCCAGGTACGGCCGTTCCGGGGCGCCGCGAAATCCACTCCGAAATTCATCACCTCCTCCCACGGGTTGCGGATGGCGCCCACCTCCTCACCATTGCAGCTAACGGTGAGCACGTTCGGCTCAGCGCCCAGACCCGGCGGCAGATAACCCGAAACATGCAGCGTGTCATCTCCCGCGCGCGGAGCCAGCACCGCGACGGCCCGCTGGGTGCTCCACACGTGGGCCTCCTGCTCCGGCGGATGCCAGCCTCGGGTGAGTTGTGCGCTCATCCCGCGGTGCGCCAGGATCTCCGGCTCGAGCGGAGCCGGGAGATAGGCGGTCTTCCAGATACAAGTCCGGCACGCCGGCTCCAGTCCGGATCCGTAGCGCCGCCGCAGATCCGTATAGGCGGCCCCGTGCCAGATCTCGTCCAGCGTTTGGTGATGCAGGTTGCCCAGCGGGACGCGATCCATCACTTCACAAGCCACCACATCGCCGTTCGAGAGAACGTGCGCGGTCTCCCACGGATTCTGCTCACAGGAATGGATACGGGCCCCGTCAGAGAGCGCGAACGGCCACGTCGCCGGCACCTGGCCAAGGCACGTTTCGCCGGCCGTATAGAAGGGATTGCAGATGGTGAAGCGCATGCCCGGATGCGCCGCCTTCACCTGCTCCACGGCGTCCAGCAGCCTCTGGCGGAACTGCTCCGTAGGGTGCGCCCAACCCGCAAGTTCCTGGGGAAATACGAGCGGAATCTCATCGCGGCGCATGACGGGAAACAGCAGAATATCGCCCATTCCGAGTGATTCGCCAAACTCTGTCACCGCGCCCAACTGCGCAAGGTTTCTCTCCATGGCGACGAACCCGATATCGAGCACCATCGGGCGTTCCCGCCGCGCGTTCCATTCCGCGAGCCGCCGTAACCGGGCCCGCAGTTGCCGTGCGGAACTGTAGCGGTAGATCTCGCTGTACTCTCGCTCCTCCATGGCATGCAGGGAGACCGTCAGGCGGTCCAGCGGGCTCAACGCCAGTGATTCCAGCAGAGTTTCCGGCACGGAGGAAAGCGCTGACACAAGTTCGACCCACGCGCCGGTCCCGTGCGCGAGTTCGATGGCGGGGATCAGGTCCGGGTAATACGTGGATTCGCCGGAGTAGTTCAGCACCAGCACCCGCGGATCGCGAAGCGAACTCAGCAGAGCCTGGTAGAGCGCGAACGGCAGATGCTCCCCCGCGCCGCGCCGCACTTTCCGCGAGCAGAAAATACAATCGAAGGGGCACTTCGAAGTGAGCTCGATCCAAAGCGTGCGCGGCGAAGGGGCTGGGGAGCAGAAGGGATTCGCATCACCCATACTCCCGATTTTACGCTTCCGCGATTTCCCTGGCTGTAGCGTTTTCCGAGGCCGGGCTTGGCCCCGGCGGCGTGATGAAGAAAAGCGGCGTGAGCAGGTAGGCAACGAATGCCGCATGCACGTTGAGCCAGGCAATGCCCGCTCCGCCGAGGTACACAGCCGGGCCAATGAAGGACTTGGCAATGATGTGAACGTCTTGCGTCCCCGCCATTTCGGGCTTCAACAAATGACGCAGAATGTAGGCGTGAAGCAGAATGAAGAACACCGTGTTCACCGCGAGGACGCACCCGAAAAAGCTCACCGCCAGCGGATTTTCCGGGTACTCGCCCATGAGCGCCGTCGGGAAGGGAATGAAGGACTGGAACATCAGGAACAGCGAGTTGAGCCACACCATCGCATAATTAGCGTGGCGCGCGAGGGCGAGGATATGGTGGTGGTTGAGCCAGAACTTGCAGACAATGACAAAGCTGATGAGCCAGCTTAGAAACTTCGGCGAAAGATCGAGCAGCCGCCGGCAGAGTTCGCTCACGCTCTGATGGCTGTGGAGTTCCGGGACTTTCAGTTCCAGCACCAGCAGGGTGACGATGATGGCGAACACCCCGTCGCTCAATGCCTCGATCCGGTTCAGCCTCAACTGCCCCCGCGAGAAGCGGCTCAAGAGTCCCATGGATATTTATGAATGTAACACCGCAACAAAGCAACTCGATTACCACCTTCGATAATTGAGTTGCAAACCCTAAACTCTGATACACTTTCCCCCATAGCGAGGTTAGCCATGCGTCGAAGACTACTGACCGCTGTACTGCTTTTCCTCACGCCTGCCTCTCACGCTTACGCGCAAGGCGGCGAATCCACTCAAATTCTGGGCCATGTCGGAGACGCTACCGGCGCCGTGATCCCCGGCGTCACCGTCACTGCCACGCATGTGGCCACCGGCCAAACCCGCAGCGTCGTCACCGGAGATTCCGGCACCTACGTCTTTCCGCTGATGACGCCCGGAGAATACACCGTTCGCGCGGAAGCGAAAGGCTTCAAAACCGATCTGCGAACCGGTCTGATCCTTCAACTCAACCAAAAGGCTCGAGTCGACTTCGAACTCCAGGTAGGCGCCGTTACCGAATCGGTGGAGGTCAGCGCCCGCGGGGTGATCCTTTCCACTGACGACGCCACGCTCGGCAACGTGGTGGAACAGAGGCGAGTGACGGAACTACCGTTGAACGGGCGCAACTTTGCCAACCTTGCGGGACTGATGCCCGGAGTCATCAAGGGCATCTCGTCCAACACCAATCAATACGGGCGCACGGACACGGCCATCGCTGTCAGCGCCAACGGCATTCGGGAGAATCAAGGCCAGGTGCTCTACGATGGAGTCAGCACCGCCTGGAACATCAACAATGCAACCTTCTTCAAAGCGTCCATCGAGGCTATTCAGGAATTCAAGGTTCAGGCCGGCACCTACTCCGCCGAGTACGGCCACAACGCCGGCGCGCAGGTGGAGATCCTCACCCGTCCGGGCACGAACGAACCCCATGGAGCGCTGTTCGAGTTCGTCCGGAATGACAACTTCGATGCCCGCAGCTACTTCCGCCCGCGCCCTCTCGAGAAGGACATCCTCCAGCGGAATCAGTTCGGATTCGTGCTCAGCGGACCCGTGTGGATTCCGAAGGTCTACGACGGCCGCGACAAGACTTTCTGGATGGTGAACTACGAAGGCCAGCGCGAAAAGCAGGAGGTCGCTTCCATTGCGTCCGTGATCCCGGAAGCTTTCCGCCGTGGCGATTTCTCCGCAATCACCACGCCGCTACGCGATCCGCTCGGCGGCACGTTCGCCGGAAACCAAATCCCGGCCAACCGGATGAGCCCTATCTCCCAGCGATATCTGCAAACGCAGATCCTGCCCAATCAGAGCGGGCTTTCCTCGAACCTCGCGGGCGTGGAACAGCAGATCAACAACATCAACCAGGTCTTCACTCGTGGCGACCACAACATTAAAAACAACGACAAGCTGTTTGCCCGCGTGGCGATCTTCAACTATGACTTCCCCACTGTTCCCATCGACGGTTTCTCCATCCTCAACAGCCGCATCACCGCCCGTAACGCGGTCCTCAGCGAAACGCACATCTTCAGCCCGGCCTTGATCAACGAAGCCAAGCTCGGCTTCAACCGAAACTGGATCCTGCGAAGCAATCCGCGCACGAACACGGACTTCGATCCGGAATCGGTCGGCCTCACCGGCATTCTTGCCGGGCTCCCGCCGAACCAGCGCCCCTTGAGCCCGCTCGAAACCGGCTATGTACCGATGAATGTCCAGGGCTACCTCACCATGGGTGATGGCGGCCTGATACCCGACTTCAACGTGAGCGAGACTTGGCAGATCGTCGATAGCCTGACGTGGACCCGCGGAGTGCACACCTTCAAAGCGGGCATTGATTTCCGCCGGCTCCGGATGGACCGCGCCGGCGCCAATGTGCCGCGCGGGCAGTTCACCTTCAACGGCGAGATCACGGGAAACGCCGTGGCGGATTTCATTACCGGCTACGCGGCCCAATCGCAATCGCCTGAGGGGATTCTGCCTGTCCAGTTCCGGCAACACACGTATGCCTGGTATGTCCAGGATGAGTGGAAGGCGGGCCGCAACTTGACCTTGAATCTCGGCCTTCGCTACGACTTCGTCGGAACTGTCGATGAGAAGAATGGCATCCAGCGGGCCTTGCGCCTCGATCGCCCGGGGGGATACTTGTACCCCGAAACCCCTGCTCCGGCGCAAGGCCGCGCACCGATCCCGCTGTACTCCGCCGAAAAGAACCGCTTCTGGCCACGCGTTGGTGTGGCTTATCGTCCCTCGGACAAGTGGGTGGTGCGCCTCGGCGGCGGCGTATACAACAACGCAAACCAGATTAACAACCTTACCGTCTTCTCCGATCCGGAACGTCGGGCCTCGAACAACTACTTTTGGAATCCGCGGGACTACATCACCTACAGCAACCCCTTCCCGTCTTCGGGAGTCGGTGCGATTCCGCCTGTCAACGTAGTCTACGTTCCTCCAGACCGTGTGAACGCCTATAACGTGCAATGGAGCGCGTCCGTGCAGCGTCAGCTTTCCGAATCCACTGTCGTGGAACTTGCCTATGTGGGCAGCCAGGCATCACACCTGGACAATAGCCGGAACCTCAACGACGCGCCGCCGGGATCGGTTCCGCTGCAACCGAACCGTGCCTATCCTCTTTGGGGCACGATCCGCTATCTCGCCAGCGACGCAAAATCGCACTACCAGTCGATGCAACTCCGGGGCGAGCGGCGATTCAGCCGGGGCTTCTCGTTCCTGACCTCCTATACCTGGGCTCACAACATTGACCAGGCCTACGGCACGAATGAATCGCTGCCGTTTACTCCGGGCGGCGCCCAGGACATGAACTGCTTTGCCTGCGAGCGCGCCAATTCGGGCTTTGACTATCGCCACCGCTTCACCACGAGTTATCTGTGGAATATTCCGGCTCCCAACAGGTGGCGCGGTCTGGCCGCATTGGCACTCAAGGACTGGAGTTTCAACGGCATCGTCACCTACCAATCCGGCTTTCCCTTCACCGTCACGCAGTCCGGAAACACACAAAACACGGGCGCGGGCACGCAGCGGCCGGACTACACACCCGGCATCAGCCCGTACCTCGATAATCCCGACCCCGCGCGCTGGTTCAACACCAGTGCATTCACCCGCGCCGTCAACAAGTTCGGAAACGTGGGGCGGAACACGCTCCGGCAACCCGCAATGAAAGGCTGGGACATCGGCGTGTTCAAGGCCTTCCCGATCGGAGAGAAGCGGCGCTTTCAACTCCGTTGGGAGGTCTTCAACCTCTGGAATACACCGCAATTTCGCGCCCCTGCCGCTCAGTTGGGAAGCCCGGACTTCGGCCGCATCACCTCCACCTGGCTGAACAACCGGCAGATGCAGTTTGCGCTCAAGTACTTGTTTTGAGGAAACGGACAGCTCCGGCGAGCAGCAAAGTGTTGTGGCTTCGGCGGGGGTACGTATGCTAATCTGATCCCTGAATGCCTGCCATCGCGGAGAGGTGGCTGAGTGGTCGAAAGCAGCGGTTTGCTAAACCGTCGTAGGGGACTAAAACCTCTACCGAGGGTTCGAATCCCTCCCTCTCCGCCAGTCTTAAGGAATCAGCAAGTTACAGTTAAGAGAAACGGCGGCGGTCGCCGCGCCTCCGTGTCCTCGCCGGAACCTTGTTCTTACGGCGTTCCCTGGAATTTCACCTTGACCTTGAGCGCGTTGAGGTGTGTCCACCCGTCCCAACCGGCCAAGCATCGGGTTACGTGGCCGGCGGAGGCCGCGCTGCATCCTGCGTAGCGTCATCCCGGACGCGGCCGGATCACCTACCCAACTAGCCCTTCCGCAGAACATCCTCAATAGCGTCCGGGTGTTTGGCAATCACTGCCAGCAGCACGCGGGTTGGCGCATCCGGGCGCGCGCGGCCCTGTTCCCAATTGCGCAATGTGGCCGGAGGGAAACCGAACTTCGTGGCGAATTGCGCTTGGCTCAGACCCATCTTGGTCCGGACCTCGCGCACGTCGACTTCGGGCACATGGACGAGTGTCACGCGAACCTTGTCGTTCTCGCCGCGAGTCCACGCGATCGCCTGCTCCAGACCTTTGATGATGCTCGCGCCGGCCGTCGACCGTTTCGTCGGGATGCGCCCCCCCGTCTTCTGTCCCGGTCGCTTTGTCTTTGTCTTCGTGTTCATCGATCCCTCCTACTGCTTCCCCGGATACCCCGCCACCAGGATCTGCACCAATCGCTTCATGGCGTTGCGCTCTGCCTGCGTGATATTCGCTTTCTCGTTCTTCGGATAGGCGGTCAGCAGGAACAGCGGCAACCGTTGGCTGTGGTAGTAGTAAACCACCCTCGCGCCGCCGCGCTTACCTCTTCCGGGCAGTCCCCAGCGAGCCTTTCTCACGCCGCCGGTTCCTGCAACGATCTTGCCAGCCTCCGGACTTGCTCCCAGGAACGCCACGAGTTCCTCCCGCTCCGCCTCCGACATTAGCGGCTTGACCGTGCGTAAGAATTCCTCGGTCTCCACCACCGTCATCGGCGTATCCGCCATGTCTATCTCACTATACGCAATTTGCGCAGGATGGTACAACCCGCACGGCGTGAACTGTTCTCGCAAAGGATCACCGCCGCCCGAGAAACTGAAGAACCCGCTCGACGTGTTGTTTCAGGACTACGACCGGAGCCCGCTGTTTCAGATGCGAATGAAAGATGCCGGCGAGAAAAGCGGCACGAACCGGATGAACAGGCCGGGGTTCGTGTGGAACATCTGGGCGAGTTTGTGAACCTGCTCCGCGCTGATGGGGCGCTGACCGTTCAGCGCTTCGTTCACGTGGCTTCGCTGGCCGAAAACCGGCAGCAGACCGACGGCGGTCTCCTAGGGGTGCACCAGATAGAAACGAAGAACCTCAGCCGGGCTCCTTTTGCCGGAAGTTCCTGGGGTAGGTCAACCACGCTTGCCTTGACCGGCCGGGCTCGCCGCAGAAGAATCCCAAGCCGGCACGAACTCACGCAATAATTCAGCGCCAGCCCCCGTGAATGCGAATCCGCCGGTTCCCACCAAGCCGCAGGAGCTAATCTAAGTGAATAGTTTCGGCAAAACGAAGCGCGAACAACAAATGCCATCCATATTCGATCCCCTCGTGGACATCATTCATTCCCGAACTCTGGGCTCCTGGAAAGACCGGAATGAGAAAGCCCTCGCCGCCCTCTTCGGCGCCCGGTACGCAAAGCGCGCCGAGAAGTCGGTTGCGCTCCGCGCCCCAGACATGAAAGGAAGTGACGCGGGAGTTCCTTACGCGGCCTACATCCATCCCTCAAACGCCGATGCCGGCGCCTATGGCGGCATGAGCTTTGTGATCTTCCCCGTCGAGGGCGAACCTTGTCTTGTTGCGATGGTCATCGGCACTCAGGGGCTCGCTCCGGACGAGTCCATTCTCGGTCGTCCCGGTCACGCCCGAAAGATGCAGGCTGTCACCGCCTGGCTGAACCACCGTTTCGGCGGAGGCAATCAGCTCGCCTGGGCCAAGCAGGATCCCACCCGTATCGACATCGACGTTCCTGATTCACTGCAACGAGCATGGTCGGCCTACGAGCGAGTCTTCAAACGCTATGGCCGAGTGCTTTATGCTCTGTACAAACCTTCAGAGGATCGATCCGGCGCCATTGCCGCGGTTACGGCCATGCTCGACCTGATGTTCGAGGAGCGTGGCCACCCTCCATTGAAGGACTTTCACGAGGATTCCTCTCGTGTGCGATCGGCATGGTTCTCTCATCTCATGCCGGAAACCGGCAGCACTCAGGTTGTCGAGCTGCTGAGGAACCGCCGATTCGTTGTCCTCCAGGGTCCGCCGGGTACCGGGAAAACCAGAATGGCGCGTCAGATCCTCTCCGCCGATTACGACGGCTTCGGCCGTTCCGTGCAATTCCATCCGAGCACGACGTATGAGAACTTCATCGGCGGCCTCGCCCCGCTCCAGCACGAAGCAATCGCCGATGGCGGGCTCGGCTTCCGATTTGCTCCCAAACCCGGATTCCTTCTCGAAGCCGCCGCTCGAGCCGCGGACTCGACAAAACCCTACCTCCTCCACATCGATGAAATCAATCGCGCAGACCTCGCGAAAATCCTCGGCGAAGCCATCTACCTCTTCGAGGCAGATCCGGAGTCAAGGCGGGAAATTGACCTTCCTTATGACTTCGGAGAACCGTTTCGCCAAAGCCTCCACCTGCCTGAGAACCTCCACGTCCTGGGGACGATGAACAGTGCGGATCGGAGCATCGCGATTGTCGATGTGGCCGTTCGCCGGCGCTTCGCCTTTCTGTCCTTGTGGCCGAGCCTCTCTGTGGTGGAGGAGCACGGCTGCCCGCTCACCCAACGTGCGTTCCAGGAACTCGTCTCCATTTTTGTGGAGCATGCGCCGGATGAGGCGCTGGCATTGCTCCCGGGACATTCTTACTTTCTGGGAAAGGATGAGCAGCGTGCGCGAATCAATCTGCGCACGAGTCTGGCGCCCCTCCTCGCCGAGTACCTCGCGCAAGGGTATGTGAGTGGATTCGCGGAGTCTATCCGGGGTTACCTCCAGTGGCTGGAAAGCCTCTAACCCCGAGGGCGCGAACGAGGACCCGCCGGTCCTCTGCCGGCCCGCCCCTCAACACCGTTCAACCGGCAACGGAGGTCTGTCTCGAACTCCAGGATTATGGCCGTCTCACCAAATCGGCAATCGAGTTCTTTAGGACAGGCAATTCCCCCAATCCACAAGCCCAGGCGGCCCGGCTCGCGGAGCAGTTCTTCCAGCAAAACCGCTCTCTTTTCCACCTGCTGCAAGTCGATGCCTGGCGGGACTATGACGGCGCTGATGTCCTGCTCAACCTCGAATCCCGCGGCGCGGTGGGCGCTGTCCCGCTGCGATCGCCCCTCACCGCTCGGCACGATTTTGGTCTGGTTGTGCAGCCAAGATTTCCCTGGAAAGGCATTGGTCCGATGTTGGCCGAAATGGGATGGCTGGTCAGCCCCTCGCCCTTGAAATTGCCCTTGCTGCGCAGATCCGAACGCAGGGTCCCGCTCTGGGTTCTGTCCTTCATGGTTCTGGCGAGACTCAAAGCTCTGTTGGACCGGCTCGATCGCCGTTTTGAGGTGACAACGGAAACACGGCCGGCTCCGAAGGGGAGAATCGAGTGGACTCAATATGCCACACGGCAAATGCCGCGCGGCGATTTCCTGTCGGTCCCTTGTACATTCCCGGACCTCCGTGACGATCGCCGCCTGAAAGGCGTGATCCGCTTCTCCATCGAAAAGCAACTTCGCTCCCTGGAAACTCAGTCTGAGCAAGGTGCGTTCATCCATCGCCTGATTGCGCTCGCCGAATCGCTGCTCCTCCGCGTTCACGGAATCAACGCGCGCAGGCCGGCGATGGGAGAGATGCAAGTATGGCTGCGCCGTCCTTTGCGGACTGACGTGTTCACGCAAGGTTTGCAGGCCATCGAATGGACGGTCGACGAGCGTGGGCTGGCAGGCCTGAGCGATCTCGAGGGTATCCCCTGGATGATGCCGATGGAGCAGTTCTTCGAAGCATGGGTGGAAACCGTTCTTCGCACTGTCGCCAGGAAAACCGGTGACGCTCTGAAGACCGGCCGCCGTCGGGAAACTGTTTCTCCGCTCAAATGTGTAATCTGCATCGAACCTTGTTCGGCGGATTGGCATTTGCCATTACCGCATTCGGCCAGGCGCAAAGAGTTGACATGACTATCTTCGCTGGCAACGCAGCCTATGCCTACGGATATTCATTGGATGCTCAGCCACAGTCGTCTCATTACTTCAATTACTTCAAAGACGTCCCCAAAAACCCTGGGAATAACACCGCCAACTCTCCGACGGCGTATCTCTACTTCAATACATGCATCACGCTCCCGCCCGGAACCACGGGGACACAACTCACAAGATGTTTGTGGGGCAATGGCTACATTCCGCCTGACATGATCTCGGTCCAAGGTCAGAGGATTCGCGTGACAATCCCCGACCTCAACAGCATCACCGGGTTCTACAAAGATGGGGCTTCGTGCGACCAGTACGGGTATTGCTCACCGGTTTATCTCTACCCCTGGCCGGTAGACCTTACCGCCATCGGCACCATCGAGGGCTATTCGCTTGAACAGATTGGGGTGACGAAAACCACGATGCCGCAAGCGGACGGATCAGTGGTAACCATGACCCGCAACGGACAAAGTGTGCAGACCCGGAACTTGTCAACGACTTTGAGACACGTGCCCGCATAAATTAGTGAGTTTCGCCTCCCTCCGGCGGGCCGGGTTTGGGAGGGTTGATCCAGACGGCATCCGGGAGCGGTGCGGGCCGCGG